>Ga0209906_100024_pt1 | contig 383755 bp, 316 predicted proteins | sample FECB24metaG_FD_188303 | JGI IMG/M metagenome (GOLD analysis project Ga0209906, IMG submission 188303) | Cyanobacterial communities from the Joint Genome Institute, California, USA from Joint Genome Institute, California, USA - FECB-24 metaG... ...
CAAGGAGGCTGGTGGTCATAAGGCGGGTGAGCACCTCTTTCCATCCCGAACAGAGCCGTTAAGCCCCGCACTGCCGATGGTACTGGAGTCGTTTCCGGGAGAGTAGGTAACTGCCACCTCTTGTCATTTGCCGTTGAAAGCCGTCCCCACAAGGACGGCTTTCCTGCTTTATAGGTATTATTGAGCGCGTTAACAGTTAATAATTGGCTGCTCGTGTTCTGACTGATAACAATACTTGATTACTTAGCTGACGCTACACAAAAGCCTCAAAAAAGTAAATAAGCTTATTAATGACGCTGTTACTTTTGTGCCCGTAAATCCTTTTTTGCCTGATTCAGTAGCCAAATTGCCAGGTCTTTAGCTGCTGAAAAATTCTGATAAGTTGCCGGTATCCGTCGCCCATCCGTGTATTCGTTATACAGCCAAGGATCCCCGACCGCAAAGACGGTGCCTTTTCCATACGTTGCTACGGCAATAACAACGTCATTGCCCGCTGTCAGAGAAGCTTTTGCCGGGTCTTTTAAGTCAATGATGGCTAAATCTTTAATGTAAATGACACTGGTGTTTTTGAAGATGGGATGCTTTGGAGGAATATCGAGTCGTCCTTGCTCCCACTTAGTTCCTTCGACGCTGTTGCGATTCTTGTCTGAAAACTTAATACCAAAAGCCTGTGCGAGTTGATTAAAGCGAGGAATCTCGCAATTCGCCGTGTCATTGGCCATCATAACCAGAACGCCACCTGCTTTTACCCAGTCGCTGATTTCGTTTACATCCTGTGGACGAACGTAATTTGGTTGTTTGGTTTCCTTCTGTGTGTCAGGATCTACTATGATGTAAATATCCAAGCCGTTTAAATTAGCGGCTGTTGGCGCAGTCGTAATGGCTTGTGTGTTGGCGCCCAGATCGCGAAAGATAGACCCCCAAAGCCAGAAGCCTGAATGGGTGCGATCTTCCCAGGTGTAATGAAAGCGTTCCTGACCGGTATTCGTTGGGCGATATTCGTTGTTGAAAAAATAATCGAGGCCAACCGTTTTTCCTGCTCCTGTTGGCTGCTCGTCAGCAATTTCAAGTTCAACACTGGCCATAATGAACGGTCCAATGCCTTTTAGATCGTTTTTCCGAATTGGCTCGCTTAAATAGTAAGCGTAGCTGCCATCCCGATATGGATCACCACCTAATCCGCCAACGCTTACAGTGCCGTTGAGGCTAAGCAGACCGTCGGTATCGGTCTTGACAAATTTGTCGAGTATACACTGATACCCTTTTCGGGCATTGTTCAGCATGTTTTTAGGCAGATAGCCTTTTCGAACGCCTTTTGCCAGCGTATATACAAACATGCAGGAGGCAGACGTTTCAATGTAATTTCCCTGACGGTTCCCCTGATCAATGATTTGATACCAGCCGCCGGAAGCCGGGTCCTGATACCGGACCACTACGGGCATCAGGCGTTGCAGGTATCTTACCAACTGGGGCCGTTTAGGATGATTATCAGGAAAATAATCCAGTACGTCAACCAGCGCCATAGCGTACCAACCTAGTGCACGACCCCAGAAGTTGGGAGATTGTCCGGTCCTGGGATTAGCCCAGCGTTGTTGCCGACTTTCGTCATACCCATGGTACAGTAAGCCTGTTTTGGAATCTGCAAGGCGTTTTTCTATCAGTGCGAACTGATTAGCAATGTCATCAAAAGCCCCTGGCTCGTTGAACAAAAGGGCATACTCGGCATAAAACGGTTCGGCCATGTACAACCCATCGAGCCACATCTGGTACGGATACCGTTGTTTGTGCCAGAAACCACCTTCTTTTGTGCGGGGTTGCTCGTTAAGTTGCCGGCGAAGAAGGGCAGCCGCTTTCTGATACCGCTCACGGCCAGGCTGCGTCTGTTGGGTTAGCGTGAGCAGTACGCGGCCGGTTGTAATGTTGTCGAGATTATAATCGCTGGTTGTATATGTGCGGATACTGCCATCCTTGCCAACGAACTGATTGATATCGTTCAGGATGTAATTGTAATATTTGCCGTCTCCGGTGCGATTCCAGACCATCTCGATAGCCTTAAGCACCAAGCCCTGTTCGTAATCCCAGCGGGCACTTTTCTGATTACCAATTACGATAGAATCTTTGTGCCGGGCCATAAAGGCGTCGGCCATTTGCTGTGACCAGGGTTTAGTCTGCGCAAAAACAGACGAACTGAAAAACAGAAAGGCAAACAGGAAACGGATCAACATGAGGGCGTTGCTTGTGTTGACCCTAAAAGCGATTAATCCAGACGAATCTACCCCTTAAAATTTACCTTGACATGCGAACCGTCGCAGTACGGCTTGTTGTTGCTTGACCCGCACCGGCAAAAGGCCGTGACGTTATGTTTCAGGGTTTCATGGCCTTCAGCATCCTTTATGCGGAGGTTGCCATATACCAGCAGCGGGCCGTTGGGCAGTGGCTCTACAATGCTTTCAGCCTGTATATCATCTGGTCTGAGCTGCTCTTCGTTATGAAAATAGCTCAACGCCTTGGACGGACAACGGTCAACCTGTTCGATGATTCGCTCGGTAGTTGCGCCACTCATGTTTACCCAGGGGCGGGCGCGGGGATTGAACACCTCGATGAGCTGAGTCCAGCAAAGCTTGGAATGGATGCACACATTGGGTTTCCAGACCACAGTGATGTCGCCGTTGGTGTAGGTCTTGGTGATGTCGTCGGAGGGGGTCATGGCTCAATCAGGACAGTATCGAAATCGATGGGGTTTTTCAGCGCTTTATGGATGGGGCAACGATCCGCAATTTCGCGCAACCGCAGGCGTTGCTCTTCCGACAAATCACCGTTCAGGATCAACTGCGTGGTGAATAACGACCGGTTACTTTCTATATCCCGGGCGTAGCCGACGTGGGCTACTGCCGATTCGAGCGGCCAGCCCTTTCGATCGGCATACATCCGCAGGGTGATCACAATGCAACTGGCCAGGGCGCTGCACAGCAACTCGGTGGGACGCATGCCCCGGTCCAAGCCCCCGACATCGAACGGCTCGTCGGCGACAATTACCTGGGTTTCGCCGGAAATGTGGGTTTCGTAGGGCGTACGTTCAATGCGTGCAGTTACGGTTGACATGCTGCAAGATAGCGATTTATCGGATGCACAGCCGGCGAACTACCGGCCCCATTCGGCTGGATTTTCACGCCAGGCGGCCAGCGATGTCATTGCATCGGCAGAAATATAATCCAGCAACTGAGCTTCGGTGAGTAATGCTTCGTAGTCGCTCAGACACACCAGCGATACGTTTTTGTCGGCAAAGTTCTGCGTCGCGAGCGGAAACCCATACGTAAAAATGGCAGCCATACCCAGTACCTGAGCCCCGGCTGCACGGAGCGCATCGACTACTTTCAGCGAACTGCCACCGGTTGAAATCAGGTCTTCGATCACGACAACCCGGGTGCCAGCTTCCAGCCGACCTTCGATTTGGTTGCCCATACCATGTTTTTTCGGCTCCGGGCGGACGTAGCAGTATGGCAGCTCCAGTACGTCGGCGACCAGTGCACCCTGTGGTATACCAGCCGTGGCAACGCCGGCAATGGCTTCTGCTGAGGGGAAATGCTGCCGAATGGCGTCGGCCAGGGCCTGTTTGATGTACGTCCGTACGTCTGGATACGAAAGCGTAATGCGGTTATCGCAGTAAATAGGCGACTGCCAGCCTGAACTCCAGGTGAACGGTTGATCGGGCCGCAGGCGAACGGCCTGTACCGTAAGCAGATGCCGGGCCACTTCGCGTTTGATGGTTGTTGGATTCAATGGGAAGAACCGGATGATTGATCGATGCTGCAAAGAAAGCATCAAAACCGGCGCGTTCGACGCGGCAGGTAAACCCCGGCCGGCAATAAATTTTCTGATTGGTGTTGATGATGTCTGCTGAATCAGAAAAATAGTTTATTTTAAACCTCACAAATCACCTTCCTTGTTAAACCTTCATCATTAATGTATCCGCTTACCCTGTCGCCGGAACTACTGTTGGAGAGCGTATTTCGGACGTCGCTCGACGGCATTTTATTATGCCGGGCCGTACGCGATGGATCAGAGGAGATCATTGATTTTACTGTAATTAAATGCAATAGCCAGGTTGCTGCTCTGACAGGTTTTACCGAAGAGCAAATACTCAACAATACAATGCTGACGCTCGACCCGGGCGGCTGTACGAATGGTATTTTTGATCAGTATGCGTCGGTGGTAACTACCGGCCAACCGGTTCGGATTGAGCATTACTTTGCGGGAAGCAATGTGTGGCTGCTGCAGGCGTTGTCGAAGTTTGACGATGGGGTGCTGGTTTCTATGACCGATATCACTGCCACGAAGCTGGTTGAACAACAGCGACTTCAGGAGCGTGAGTTACTACAAACCGTGCTGGATTATGCCCAGACGGGTATTGCGATCATGGACGCAGTACGGGATGACAGCGGGCGGGTAATTGATTTTGTGTTTACGGACATCAACCAGGATGCTGAGCGGATCACGAAACGGAGTCGGGCGGAATTGATAGGACAGCGCTATTCGCAGGTCTGGCCGGAGGCTGCTTCGAACGGGGTACTGGACTGGCACATTCGCGCGGCTGAGTCCGGCGAGCCCGTCAAACTGAACGGGATGAATTACCCGGTCGGCGACTACGATGGCTGGTACAATATCCGCATCCGGCCGTATGGTAACGGGGTGATCGCTACGTTCGTTGATGTCACGGCCCTTAAACAGGCGGAACTCGCTAAGGAGCAGCAGGCTGAACTCCTCCGTTCGGTGCTGGACAACTCGTCGAGCCTGATTATTGCATTTGAAGCCATTCGTGACCCCAGTAACAACCGGATTGTCGATTTTCGGTACGTTGCCCAGAACGAAGCCAGCCGACAGAGCGTAGGGCGTACCGACGAGCAGGTGATCGGGCATACGATGCTCGAATACTTTCCCCACGTCCTTGAAACCGGGTTATTCAATCGGTATCTACGGGTCATCGAAACTGGTAAACCCATGCGGTTTGAGCAGGAGTATAACTATGATCAGCTAACGGGCTGGTTCGAAATCTCCGTGATGAAGTGGGGTGATGGGATAGTGCTGACGCTGGTCGACATCACGGCCAGTAAACGCCACCAGCAGGAGGTTGAAGCAGCTAATCTCGGACTGCAACGCGCCAACGATAACCTGCAGCAATTTGCCTACGTAGCCAGCCATGATCTTCAGGAGCCGCTGCGCAAGATCACGGCGTTCAGTGACGTACTGGTTGATCAGTATGCCGACGTACTCGACTCGTCGGGGAAGGACATAATCCGGCGAATGCAGTCGGCTGCGGAGCGTATGTCGGAGCTGATTCGGGACGTACTGGCGTATTCGCGGGTAAGTACCCACCGCGAGCCACTCCGCCGGGTATCGCTTGCCAGGGTGTTGAAGGAGGTAGTCCGGGACCTGAATCTGGAACAGCCAACGGCCGAAATTACCATTGAAGCCGATAATTTTCCTGAAGTGATCGGCGATCAGATGCAGCTTTATCAACTGTTCGAGAATTTGCTGAGCAATGCCATAAAATTTCAGCCGCCGGGCCAGCGGGCGCTTATCCGGATTGCTTTCAGAACCGTTATGGACCTGGATGCGCCGTTTGGCGGGCGTGGCTCGTTCTGTGAAATATGCATACAGGACAATGGAATTGGTTTCGATCCAAAATACGCCGACCGGATCTTTCAGGTTTTTCAACGCCTGCACACCCGACAGCAATACGCTGGTACGGGCGTGGGGCTGGCCATCTGCAAACGGGTAGTCGAAAATCATAAGGGTGTTATCTACGCCAGCAGTCAGCCCGGACACGGAGCTTCGTTTCGAATTTACCTGCCTACAGTTGCCGATTAGCCATGTACTTCGCTCGCATCTGCGTCCGCAGGCCGGGTTATCCAGCGGACGCGGATTTGGTTTGTCATTCTTCCGGCGGTTCTTTACCTTCGTTAAGTCCCTTTGCGTACGTTTATGGATGCCACGCTTCCAACAGACACTGCTATTTCTGCCCTCTGGCAACTCGCATTAGATCATTCTGCCACAGGAATTGCAGTGTATGAGCTCTTGGAGGACCCTTCGGGGGCGTTCCCTGACTTTCGCTTACTGATGGTGAACCGACGAGCCTCGGAAATTACTGGCGTCGATCTGCAACAGAAAGTAGGGGGGAAAGTGAGCGACCTGTTTCCGAATGTGCAGGAAACCGGCCTTTGGGAAGCCGCCCTCCAGACAATCAGAACCGGTCAGAAAAGCAGTCGGGAGTTGCTGTATACAATTCAGGAGACCGGCCAGGCGGGTTGGTACGACCTGACAATCAGTTCGGCCAACGACGGCCGGCACGTGGTGTTTTCATTCACTGAAAGTACGGAGCAGCGCGAACAGATAAGCCGCGAACTTCATCAGAACAGTTTGCTGCGGAGCATCCTCAACAGTGCGTTGAACGGCGTAATTTATTACCGGGCCATTCGTGAAGAGGTTCCCGACGACCAGAAGCCCGGCCGGATCATCGACTTTCAGGAAGTGCTGCACAACACTGTTGCTGAACAACAAACGGGGCAAACGGCGGACGATTTCAGGGATAAAACCATGCTGGAACGCTACCCGGAGCGGGGGCAAGCCGGCGAGATCGCCAATGAACTGTTCCAGGCCATGATCCGCGTGACCGAAACAGGGATTCCGGAGCGTAGGGTGCAGTACATTCCATCGCATCGTATGACCTTCGATCTGTCGATGGTTAAGCTGGAGGATGGGTTCGTGATATCGCTGCTGAATATCTCCGAACGGATTGAACAGCTCAGGCATATTGAGCAGCAGGCCCGTCAGTTCAGCGACCTGCTCGATAGCCTGGCGACCGGACTTGTTATCTATGCCATCAGGCGCAATGAAGCCGGTGCGGTCGTCGACCTGATATACGAAAGTATCAGCCAGTCGGTGCTGAACGATATCGGACGTACCCGCGACGAGGTAGTAGGCAAAGGCGTTCAGGAGCTGTTTCCTGGCTCGACGACTACCTCGCTCTGGCAGAAATACCTGGAAGTGATTGAGACCGGGATGCCAATGCGGTTTGAGGATAGTTACCCGAAAGGCGATACGATCTATTACCTCGACATATCGGCTACTCCGTTCAGCACGGACAAACTGCTGGTCAGTTATACGAATACTAACGAGACCCGGAAAATGCTGCAGGTGCTGCGGAGCCAGGCAATTCTGTTCAATACCATGTCGCGAAACGTACCGGACGTCGGGGCGCTGGTTGTGAACAGTACCCTGCGGGTTGTGTTTGCCAACGGTGAATTGCCCGAAGAGCTGTTTCCGCTGAACCTCCCGGCCGGCATCATCGACCGTCGGCTGGAGCAGGCATTGCGGCCAACCTACCGCACGGAACTGAAGCAGTATCTGCAGGATGCGCTGGCCGGTATCAGCCGGACACTGATTCAGCCGGTGGGCGACCGGGTCTACGAGGTCTATGTGGGGCCCGTCAACGACGAAGACGGAACCGGGGATACGCTGATGGCCATGGCCATTTACCGCAACATCAGTCAGGCCCGGCGTTATCAGCGGGAGCTGGAGCAGTCGGTGACGGAACTGAAGCGGTCGAACGAAAGCCTGGAACAGTTTGCCTACGTAGCCAGCCACGATCTGCAGGAGCCGCTGCGAAAAATTCAGGCGTTTGGCGACGTATTACGAGGGCAGTACCTTACGGGCCTGGGGGCGTCGGGGGCCGATCTGGTCCACCGCATGCAGTCGGCAGCGGCCCGGATGTCGGACCTGATCAAAGACCTGCTCGAATTTTCACGGCTGACCAACATGCAGCAGACGCACGAACTGGTGTCGCTGGCATCGGTGGTTAACAGCGTCGTTCAGGATCTGGATATGATTATTCAGGAAAAGCGGGCCGTTATCGAATACGACGATCTGCCGGCCGTGATGGGTGATGCCCCGCAGTTGCACCGGTTGTTCCAGAATCTGTTGTCCAATGCGCTGAAGTTCTGCAAGGCGGACGTACCCCCCCACGTGTTTATTTCGGCGGTTATGGTTGAGGGGCGTACCATCCAGGGTGTGTTGCTGACGGACGAACGCCGGTCGTTTGTTCGGATTGACGTGAAGGACAACGGAATTGGTTTTGATGAAAAGTACATCGACCGGATCTTTACCATTTTTCAGCGGCTGCATGGCCGCAGTCAGTACCCGGGCACCGGTATTGGCCTGGCTATCTGTCGTAAGATTACGGACAACCACCGGGGCTACCTGCGTGCCACCAGCCAGGAAGGCGTAGGCGCTACGTTTCAAATCTTCCTGCCGATTGGCTGACCCCCTGCGTAGTATCCTGATTAGTATAAATCCCGCAACAACCTGCTTTAGGTGATATAGTCTCTGTTCGTATTCAGGTCATTCCCACCTTCTTATGCAACGCCTGATTCTGTGGTTGCTCATACTAGCCGTGATGCTGAGCGCCGGCCTGCAACTACCCATTCCGCCAGCCCCGGATACCGACTGGTTTGAATACAACGGCGATGGCGCCCGGAGTCACTATTCAACGCTCGCGCAGATAACGCCCGACAATGTGACGCAGCTGCAGGTGGCCTGGACGTATGCATCGGGGGGCGCCGATACGGTGCAGAACCGGACGCAGATGCAGTGCAATCCGATTGTAGTGGGTGGCGTGCTGTACGGCGTATCGGCGGGTACGCAGGCGTTTGCGCTCGATGCGGCAACCGGCCGGGAGTTGTGGAAAACGGCCCTGTCCGACAACGGTGGCACTACCAGCCGGGGTGTTACGTACTGGACCGACGGCCAGAACACCCGCATCTTTTTTGGAGCCGGCAAATGGCTGTATGCGCTCGACGCCCGAACGGGGGAGCCCATTGCCGGCTTCGGCGAACAGGGGCGAATCAACCTCAGAATAGGGCTGGAGCGGCCGGGCGCAGATGAGTACGTGGTGTCCAACACGCCCAACACGATTTATAAAAATCTGCTGATTGTAGGCGCACGGGTGGCTGAGTCAGAAACAGCGTTGCTGGGCGATATCCGCGCGTTCGATACCCGAACGGGTAAACTCGTCTGGACGTTTCGAACCATACCGCAACCCGGCGAAACAGGCTATGATACGTGGTCGCCACGGCCAGGGCGTCAGTACGTTGGTGGAGCCAATGCCTGGGCGGGGATGGCCATTGACCGGCAGCGGGGAATCGTTTACATCCCAACCGGCTCGGCAGCCTATGATTTTTACGGGGGGAATCGTCGGGGTACTAACCTGTTTGCCAACTGCCTGCTGGCACTGGATGCCCAGACCGGAAAGCGGTTGTGGCATTTTCAGCTCGTTCATCACGACGTCTGGGACCGTGATCCACCCGCTCCGCCCAACTTGCTGACTGTAACGCACATGGGACCCGACGGTCGGCCACGGCGGGTCGATGCCGTTGCGCAAATTACCAAGCAGGGCTACGTTTTTGTGTTCGACCGCGTAACGGGTAAGCCGTTGTTTCCCATTGAGGAACGATCCGTTCCGACGGATGGCGTTGCGGGCGAACAGCCGAATCCGACGCAGCCGATCCCGCTTGGACCGGATTATTTTACCCGGCAGTCGTTCACCGAAAAAGAGCTTAATTCATTTGTGGCCAACCGGGATTCGCTGGCGGACGTGATCCGACAGGCCCGAACCGGACGGGCGTATCTGCCGATCACCCAAACCCTGACCCTGTTTTATCCGGGTACTGATGGCGGAGGGCAGTGGGGTGGGGCCGCGGTCGACCCGAATGGTGTTCTTTACGTTCCGGCCAAAGAAATTCCAGTCTATACCTCGCTGGTAGAACGCCAAACCGCATCAGCCGGGACCGCGCTGACCGGTACGCAGCTGTATAACCTGCGGTGTGCGGCCTGCCACGGCACCGACCGGCGCGGCAACCACGACGGTTCGTATCCGTCGCTGGTCGCGATTGACAAACGGCTGTCGGTCGATCAGGTCAGGCAGATCCTACAGAAGGGTCGCAGTATGATGCCTTCTTTTGCCCATCTGTCGGCGGCCGAACACAAAGCCCTCATTGACTTTCTGTTTCAGAACGAGTCGGCACAATCCGTAGTTTCGTCGCAGGCAACGACCGTGCCGTATCAGCATACAGGCTACAACCGCTGGTATGATGCGAATGGCTATCCGGTCAGTACCCCACCCTGGGGAACACTGACGGCCATCGATCTGAGCACTGGAAAACGGCAGTGGCAGGTACCGTTGGGCCACTATCCGGAACTGACGGCGCGGGGGGTACCGCCAACGGGAACGGACAACTACGGTGGGCCGCTCGTTACGGCCAGCCGGCTGCTGTTCATTGCCGCCAGCCGGGATGAGCAGTTCCGGGCGTTTGATACCCAGACTGGTAAGGTGTTGTGGCAAACGTCGCTGCCGGCGGCCGGATATGCGTCGCCGAGTACGTATGCCGTGGGCGGGAAACAGTACGTAGTAATTGCCTGCGGTGGCGGTAAGTTGAAGACTAAATCCGGGGACAAATACGTAGCGTTTGCGCTGCCCTGATGGGAGCGCTTACTCGGCCGTTTCCCGATTCAGGTGCACTTTCACGGTATCGATCCGCGTACCGCTCATCGACACGATCGTAAACGTGAAGGGAGAAAGCTCAATGATTTCACCCACCTTCGGCAGGTCCTCATTTTCAGCCAGAATATAGCCGCCGAGCGTATCGTAGTCTCCTTCGCGGATTGACCAGCCGTATTTTTCGTTCAGGTCGTCGATTTCGTGGCGGGCGCTGAGCAGCCAGGTCCTCTCGTCGAGCTGTCGTTCAACCCAGTCTTCGTTGGTATCGTACTCGTCCTGAATTTCACCGAAAATCTGTTCGACCATATCTTCCACGCTGACAATGCCGGCCGTACCGCCAAATTCGTCAACGACGAGGGCAAGGCTTTTTCGCTCGGCCAGAAAGCGCATCAGCAAATCCTGGGCGGGCATCGTTTGGGGAACGGTAATGATCGGTGTCAGAATCTGTTCGATAGACGACGGCTTCTGAAACAGGGCCAGTGCGTGGCAGTAACCAATCACATCGTCGATATTTTCCCGATACACTACAATTTTCGAGTGGCCGCTATCCTGAAAGGCCTGCCTGAGTTCTTCCAGCGTATCATCGACGGCGACGGCGGCAATCTCGGTGCGGGGCACCAGACAGTCCCGAACGCGTACGTCACGGAACTCGATGGCGTTGTTGAAAATGCGGGTATCAACCTCCAACTCTTCCTGCGTATCGGCCTTCTGGTTAAGCTGCTGAAGGTAATTGTTGAGGTCCGTCAGCCCGAAAACCGGCTTGATTTCAGTTTGCTGCCGCCCCATAACGTAGCGTATAATGAAGCGGGCAATACCAACCAGGATACGCACGATGGGCGCAATGGCCTGGTAAATTACCCACAACGGTACCGCCAGCCGCTCCAGAAACGCATCCGGGTGAATCAGGGCCAGACTTTTGGGCAGGTAATCGGCGAGTGGCAGAAAAATGACGGTCAGGATAAGGGTTTCGAGCATGATGAGCATAAACTCGCTCTCGGCCCACCCCGCCGGCAATATCGATAACAACAGGGGATTCAGTACCGTAACGCCCAGTACGGTGAACGTGACCAGAAACAGCGTATTGCCGGTGAGGGTTGTCCCGATAAAGAGGATTGGATTTTTCAGGAAGCCTGAGACCAGTTTCTCACCGAGTGGCCCCTGCTTGCTGTGAATCTCGAAGTACAACCGGTTCACAGATACGTAGGCCATCTCGACGGCGGAGAAAAATCCAGCCGTGACAAGCGCCAGCAACGCACCAAAGAGGAGGGTAAAGGATTCCATAGGAAACCGCAATCTATTTCTTTTTCTTCTTCCGATTTCGGTCGGCTTGCATCGGCTTGATGGTTGGCGACACGACTTTCTCGCGTTCCAGCCGTCGGTTTCGTATGAACTGGAATGAAAACAGAAACGCCAGACAAACCATCAGGATCCAGTAGCTTTCGGCAAAACTGGTCCGGCGGACTTCCAGAATCCACAACAGCAACGATCCGACCGCCAGCGCGATCAATATGGTTTCGGATAGTTTCATAAACAAAAACCAGTTGGTCAGCCGACCCATGCGCTCAGGCACAGCTCGGCTGACCAACTGACTTATTAACCATTACGCCATGCCCTTGTTCCGCATTTTCGAAAATTCGCGGTAGCGACGGACCGTTGCCATCAGAAAACCGATGATTAGGATGAGCGTGCCAATCCAGAGAACATTGATCAGCGGTTTTTCAAATGCTTTCAGCACGATGTAATCCCGTTGGGTCCGGTTGACGGCGAAGGTGAACTTGCCGGTGCGCGGATCAATCTCGTTCAACTGAAGGCGAAGGCCAAGTTCGTCGCTCGTTTCGGCCTGGCGACCAACCATGCGGTCTTTAATGATGAATGCCGGCGACAGAATGTGCTCACCGTTTTTGTCCAGTACGCGAACGCGGGCTTTCACAGCCGCATCGTTCGGGCCAATCTCCATGCCGTCAACTTCGGTGGTACGAACCACATCGTCCAGAATAGCCACGTAGTCGTTCAGGAAAAACGTATCCTTAATGGCTACGCTGTACGTTTCAGTTTTTTCCCAGCGGTTCTCCGCCGTAGGGTCCGGCACTGAAGATACGTAGGTGTAGAGATCGCGGCCGGTTTTTCGCTCAATGTCCGGCGACACAACCAGGCCCATTCGGTCGTTGACCTGCGCCCGGGGGTACAGCGTGAAGATTTTCCCGTCGGGTTCGCGGTATTCAACTTCGTAATACGTGTTCTCGGGATACAGCGCCAGGGTATCGCCTTTCTTATGATACACTTTGCCGTTCACTTCAATGTCGCGCTGGGCAATGCCGTGGAAATCGCCTTCAACCACGTTTACCCACGAACGAGGGAAATAACCCGGTACGTCGCGGGCTTCAATCCGCTGGCCCCGGTACGTAAGCTGGAACTTGCCCATGCGTTCGGGCTGGTTGAGCCACAGCAGGACGTTTTCCTTGTTTTCCTTGTTGTCGTTCTTGGTAAACTCGTCCTGCTTCGAGATCAGGATACCGCTGTTGTTCAGCGAAATCACCCGCGAGAAGCCCGATGAATACAGAATACCGATCAGCATGAGCGCCATACCGATGTGGGCCACTGCGCCACCCGACAGCCGGTAGTTGCCCTGAGCAATGCCGATCAGGATGGAGCCGTTCGTAATCAGAGCAAACGTAGCCGACACCAGCAGCACCATGTAGATGGGGTTCTTCACCTCACCAAAAGCAATCAGACCGGCGCTGATCAGCAGCGTCAGAATGGCCGGTGTTATGAGGGCATTCCAGTTCTTGTTCTCTACTTTCCGCCACCACATGTACTGGCCTACGCCCGTCAGCAGGGCGATCACCACGAAGAACCAGACCTGAAACTTGTTGTAGTGCGCAATCTGATCGACGGGGAGGGCCAGGTTTGACACCTTTCCGAATGACTCCAGAATGCTGTTGTACACTGGAATCGATGTGGTCGCAATTACCTGAAAAGCAGCCAGGCACAGCACCGTAGCGCCGATAAACAACCAGAATTCTTTTGTATAGACCGAGGCTTCCTGCTCATCGCTCGGAATCAGTTTCCATTTACGGGCAGCCAGCACAACCGACAGGACCACAAAGGCCAGCAGGTATACCAGCAACTGCCCCGACAGACCAAGGTCGGTGAACGAGTGAACGGATGCGTTACCGAGAATGCCACTCCGGGTCAGGAACGTAGAGTACAAAATCAGAATGAACTGAGCAATGGTCAGGATGATGGCGGTTTTAAGGCCGGTAGAGCTGCGCTTGGCGATAAGCATGGTATGCAGCGAGGCTACCATAATCAGCCACGGTACGTACACGGCGTTTTCGACGGGGTCCCAGTTCCAGTAGCCCCCGAAGTTCAGAGTTTCGTAGGCCCAGTAGCCTCCCATCATGATACCGACGCCCAGAATCATCGCACCCAGCAGGGTCCAGGGCAGCGCTGGCCGAATCCATTCCAGCGGCTGGTTGCGCCACAGTCCCGCCATGCAATACGCAAACGGAACCAGAGTCAGCGCAAAGCCTAAAAACAGGGTGGGCGGGTGAATTACCATCCAGTAGTTCTGAAGCAGCGGATTCATGCCTTTACCATCTTCCGGAACAAACAGCGGATCGGTCGCGAAGATGGGCGCGTCGGGCATAGCCTCCCGAAGCAGCAGAAACGGCGATGAGCCAATCTTTAACGTATCGCCGAACACAACCCCCAGGATCATAGACGCCAGAAACGCCTGCACGAGGGCAAAAACGGTCATCATCGGCGCTTCCCACTTCCGGTTTGTGTTAATGAGAATCACGCCCAGCACTGCATTCCAGAAAATCCAGAGCAGAAAGCTTCCCTCCTGGCCGTGCCAGAAACTGGAAATGATGTACTCGGCCGGGAGCGCTTTTGACGAGTAACTCCACGCGTAATGATATTCGAAGTAGTGATTGCTGACAATGTAGAACAAGGCGGCTACGATACCGACAACCGCCACGCCATGAACGTAGAAAGCCCAGCGGGCCAGCACGCGCCAGTCGTTGCGTGGTTCGGCCGCATTGCTGGCATTGACTGCCTTGCCGGACGTAGTTTTCTTGCCGGACCTGGAGCCTTTGGACGAAACCGGAATACTGGTCCGACCAGCCCCGGCGCTCGCCACTTCGGCGTATTCGAGTTGCTCGGTCCGCTCAAACTCAACCGGAGCGTTGTCGGCCCGGCGCTGCGAAAGCGCTACGAGCAGATACGCGACGGTTGAGACCAACGCCGTTACGAACGACAGAATGACAAAGAAGTGACCGATATTACCGACCGTTGTATGTATCATTAGTTGAATGATTGAATTGCTGAATGCTTGAATGACCGAATTCAACAATTCAGTCATTCCGTCACTCAATAACTTATAGCCGTGCCGTTTTGGCTTCGTGTTCGGTGGTTTCCAGCTTACCGTCCTGGTATTTCGACGGGCATTTCAGCAGAATCTTGTTGCACTGAAAGTGATCGCCCCGCATCGAGCCGATTACGACAACCTGCTCCGAACGGTCGAAATCCTGTGGTTTCGGCGCGTTGTAGACGACTTTCTGCACCCGGTTATCGTTGTCGACGAGCGTAAATTCAAAATGGTTCGGGTCGATCTGGGGCTGGTAAAACAAGCCCTCTATCTGCCCGGTGGCATTTTTCTTGAGTTTACCGACCACGTGAATCATATCGTCGTTGCCTTCCTTGGCCATCTGAGCGGCCTGGTTAAAGGTTACGTACGAACTAGCGTCGCCGGCGGTCGAGACGATGATAGCGATGGCAATGGCGATAACGATGATGCCGAAGATATGAGAAAGTTTCATTGTACGTACGAATTGATGGTGAACGCCTGACCACAGTGATGGTTCATTACGGCCTGACGTTCAAGGGCTGATGTTTGTCTTTAACTTCGTTTTCCAGTTTGCCGATTTTCCGGTCAAGCTGAATCAGGTACACGATAATGCCGGCAAACACCAGCGCGATGACGGCCACAACGACCCAGATCTTACCGTCGGCCCGGAGCCGGTCGGCCATCTCAACCCCATCCGTGACAGGTTGTTGAGCGAAAAGGTTCTGGGCGGTCAGCAGAACCGTTGCCAGTGCAAGTTTGCCTTTCAGAAATAAGCTCATAATCGTAATCAGGTAACGAAAAAGGACTCCGAATCATTCCTCAATAACGGCGCGAATTCGGCTTAATCTGACCCGTAGTTCAGTAATCCAGACGCCCAGGAGCGTGAAGCCGATAACGGCCGGGTAAAACACCATCCGCATCTGGCTATTCATGTCGTACTGCCCGAATGCCGGATTACCCCCGTTGCCGGGGTGCAGCGAATCGGTCAGGCGCGGCAGAATAAATATCAGCGGAACAAAGACCGCAAACGCAAAGATGTTGTACACCGCCGAAATCCGGGCGCGTCGCTGTTCATCATCGAACGAACCGCGCAGAATCAGATAAGCAAAATACAGCAGCATCGCGACGGCGGCCCCGTTTAATTTGGGATCATTCGGCCACGGTTCCCCCCACGTAAAGTTAGCCCACATGGAGCCGGTTGCGCAGCCCAACAGACCAAATACAATACCCGTGTTGGCAAATTCAACCGCGATCCGGTCATGATCGGCAAGGCCGCTGCGCAGGTAGCGAATCGAGAAAACGGCCGACGTAAGCAGCAAGGTCGTCATCCCAAACCAGAGCGGTACGTGGAAGTACACGTTACGGATACTTTCATTTAGAATTGGCTGCCGTGGTACATTACCCAGAACCCCCCAGAATACGGTGTAGGTGAGAATGGCAACGGCTAAAATTTTCCACCAGGAATTTTTCATCTTTCTTACAGTTTTCGGTATTCAGGGTCTGGTTTTCGATAAGGCATCGTTACGGTAGCTACCGAAGCGCCGGATACCTATCAACTACCGACCCTAACTCCGCCAAAGAAACGGAAACAGCATCCACGACAGTACGAGTACGATGGCATCAATGGCCAGCACAGTCCCGATCTCATCCCAGCTTACGCTACGGTCGAGGCCGTCGATAGCGTTTTTCGATACCCGCAGCAGCATCAGCAGCAACGGCAGCACAATCGGAAAACTCAGTACGGCCATCAGGGTCGCTGAGTTCTCGGCCTTCGAAGCGATGCCTGCAATGAGCGTCAGCGAAACGGCAAAGCCAATTGCCCCCAGCACCAGGCTCAATACATACAACCCGACGTCCTGCACCGGATTGCCCAGTACGAACGCGTAGACAATAAACCCCAGCCCGGCCAGCGCCAGCATCAGCACGGTATTGTACAGAATCTTCGACAGAATAATCTGCTGCGGACTGGCCAGCGTATAATAATACAAAAGCCGCCCGGCCCGTTCCTGCACAAAACTCTTGGCAATGGCATTAATGGCCGTAAAGAGCAGAATAATCCAGAACAACGTATTCCACACGATCGGCGTCAGCAGGCCACGTCGGGCGCTGAAACTCAGGTAGCACACGAACACCGCCCCGACGATGTACAACAGCATGCCATTGAGTGCATAGCGCTGCCGCCATTCGAGCAGAAACTCCTTCCGCATCAACGCACCCAATTGCCGTACTGATTCAGCCATGCTGCTTCTTTTTAATGTACAAAATTACGACACAAGCAGGTAGGGTAAAAGAAATAAATTGAAGTTCGTGGATGAACTGAAAATTTTATCCAGTGAAACGGAAACCTAAACCGATGAGGAAATGCTTTCGTAAAAAATAAACCAGTGAGTATGGAGTATAGTACCCCGCTTACGCTCTGCGGCTTTTCATTTCTGGCGGGTTTTATTGACGCTATTATTGGGGGTGGCGGTCTCATTCAGACACCCGCTATGCTGTTTACGCTACCCAGCTATCCGGTACCGACGCTGATCGGTACGACCAAGATTCCCTCGCTGGCCGGAAGTCTTATGGGCGCAACTCAGTACAGCCGCCGGGTAGCGGTGGCTGGGCGTTTCGTAGGTCCGGCGATGGCCATTGCCTTCAGCATGTCGTGGCTCGGCTCCTGGACGCTCACGCGGGTGCCGAACAGCTTCATGAAACCCCTCGCCCTGGTTATCCTGACGGCCGTGTTCATTTACACCCTGAGCCGGAAAAACTTCGGGCAGGCCAACCAGCATACTATTTCGGCCGGGCAGCAACGTACCCGTATGTGGCTGATGGGGGCCCTCGTTGGGTTTTACGATGGCTTCTTCGGGCCCGGAACCGGTAGTTTTCTGGTGCTGGGCTTTATTGCCCTGATTGGGTTCGACTTCCTCAAAGCCAGTGCGCATGCCAAGTGGATCAATGCCTCGACTAACCTGGCCAGCGTACTGTTTTTTGTGAATAAAGGAACAATGCTCTACGCGCTTGCCCTGCCAATGGCCGTGGCCAACCTGTCGGGGGCGTTTTTGGGGGCAAGACTGGCTATTTTGAAAGGTAATCAGTTCATCCGGGTGTTTTTTCTGCTGATTATCGCGCTAACCATTCTGCGATTTGGCTACGATATCTTCGTCTCCATGGCCTGAGCAACGTACTGGGCCCGGGGCTCTCTTTTTCTCCGCGTCTCTGCTTGCATCATTAAACTTTCCGTCGTAATCTTGCGTTAATTTGAATGAATCTAAATAAATGTAACGCCTGACGGCGGCATCCACCGACACCATGAGCAAGCGCAGTGTTGCTGATCTGAAAATTGGAGAACGAGCCATTATCCGGTCCTTTAATGACCAGCTGATGTCGCTTAAGCTGTTGGAAATGGGCTGTCTGCCGGGGGCTGAAGTTTGTCTGCATTGCAAGGCCCCGCTGGGTGATCCTATCTGCCTGAACGTATCAGGCTACTGTTTATCCATGCGTCGGTCAGAAGCGGCTACAATTCTGATTGATAATTAGCAACATTCGTTCAGGGCCGGCCAGTTTTGGTGGCTTGCCCATGAGCCGAATACTGCGAATCCCGGCGGGGAACCGCGTACACCAATTTGAAAACGTCCCCCGTAATTGCTTTAGTTGGAAACCCGAATGCCGGCAAGTCATCGCTCTTTAATCAACTGACCGGCCTCCGCCAGAAAACCGGTAACTTTCCCGGCGTAACGGTGGATAAGAAATCCGGTCCGTGGTCAATCGACGCCCACACCGAAGCCATTGTTGTTGATCTTCCCGGCGTTTACTCAATTTACCCAAAATCGCTCGACGAGCAGATTGTCACCGATATTCTGGCCAATCCTGAGCACCCGGACTATCCGGATGTGGCTGTGGTGGTGGTCGACGCATCCAATCTACGTCGGAATCTGCTGTTGTTCACCCAGGTAGCCGATCTGGGCGTACCGGTGGTGCTGGCGCTGAATATGCTCGATGTGGCCCAGAAACAACATCAGGAAGTCAATGCCGTTCGGCTGGCCATGCGCCTGGGTGTACCGGTGGTACGTATCAACGCTCGTTCGGGCGAGGGGCTGGAACCGTTGAAAAAAGCCGTTCTCACGCAATTGAATGCTCCGGCACTGCCGCGTCAGTTGTTCTTCGATCCGGCCGAACAGGTTGGCGAACTGATTGCCGACACCAAAGGCTCCTATCAGCTCGAAAACAACTACCTCGCCCTTCAATACGTCATTCAGCACGATGGATTCTCGTTTCTGGACCAGCAGCAGCGCCGGGGACTGGACCGCATCATCGACCGGTATCAGTTCAGGGAGCCGGAGTTTCAGGCCAGTGAGACCATTACGCGCTACCAGCGCATTGCCGATGTGATGGCGGATGCGGTTGTTGACCGCCGACCCATCGATCAGCCCACCTGGAGCCAGCGGCTCGACCGGATTCTGCTGCATCCGGTGTGGGGCTATGCTATTTTCGGCTTCATCATGCTGCTGGTTTTTCAGGCCATTTTTGCCTGGGCACAACCGTTCATGGACGCTATCGATTCAGGCGTAGCCTGGTTGAATGGTACTCTGAAAGAGCAATTACCCGAGGGGCCGCTCACCGACCTGCTCACCGATGGGGTACTGGCCGGCATCGGTGGCATCCTGGTTTTCATTCCTCAAATCGCCTTCCTGTTCTTCCTGATTGCGCTCCTGGAAGAATCGGGTTATATGTCGCGGGTGATGGTCATTATGGACCGGATCATGCGCAAATTCGGGCTGAACGGCCGGAGTGTGGTGCCTTTGATTTCGGGCGTGGCCTGCGCGGTTCCGGCCATCATGGCGACCCGAAGCATCGGTACCCGGCGCGACCGGCTGATTACCATCCTGGTTACCCCACTAATGAGCTGCTCGGCCCGGCTGCCCATTTACACCATCCTGATTGCGCTGGTCGTACCTAAACAGCAGGTCCTTGGCTTTTTCAATCTTCAGGGGCTGGCCTTGATGGGGCTTTATCTGCTGGGTCTGGTCAGTGCGTTGCTGTCGGCCTATGTATTGAAGCTGGTGCTCCGGTCGAAGGAACGTAGCTTCTTTATTATGGAACTGCCGACGTTCAAACTACCCCGGTGGAACCATGTCGGGCTGACGGTCTGGGAAAGTGTTCGTTCGTTCGTGTGGGAAGCCGGTCGGGTAATTCTGGCTATTTCCATTGTTCTGTGGGTACTGGCCAGCTACGGGCCGGGCGACGCCATAGAGCAGGCTGAAAACCGGGTCCGGCAGCAGAATCCCGGTTTATCGGGTGAGTCGTTGGACAATCAGATAGCTTCCCAGCGGCTTGAGGCCTCGTATGCCGGACATTTTGGACACTTTATCGAGCCGGCCATCAAACCCCTGGGCTACGACTGGAAGATTGGCATTGCTTTGCTGAGTTCGTTCGCGGCCCGCGAGGTGTTTGTTGGCACGATGTCAACCATCTACAGCATCGGCTCGGGGGACGACGACGGCACGACAATTCGGGAACGGCTTCTTACGGAGCGAAATCCCGATACCGGCGGACCGATGTATACCCCGGCGCTGTCGTTTTCACTGCTGGTTTTTTACGTCTTCGCTATGATGTGTATGAGCACGCTGGCGGCTACCCAGCGTGAAACCCGAAGCTGGAAATGGCCCGCCGTTCAGTTGGTCTACATGAGCATTCTGGCCTACGTTGCTGCGTTCCTGACGTATCAGGCGTTGAGCTGATAGTTTATAAAAAGCGAAGGCCCGGCAGGTATGACTTGCCGGGCCTTCGTCGTGTCGGGTGCAATCACCAAAGAAGTCCTTTAGAGATTAGCGGATAGATGAAGTGATACAGGATGTAAGTGAATAGAGCGAGTGTTAATCCACCCAGGGCGGTAGTCTGATCCAGTACTAAACGACTCTTTCTGGCCGGCCGGCTCATCCGCCACTCCCGTTGTGCTACGTTTCTCATGGTATCTGGTGGTATAGATATGGTGAAGACAACGCAAATTTGGGGCCGGGCGCCGAGTTATTTTAGAGCAAAACCACGCTTCATTTATTTTACGTATAACTACCTGATCGTTTTGGTATGAACGTATAGGGATTGAATGTGAATTAAGCGCATAGACGCGCTGAGCGGCTGTTTGTAGCCTTTGAAGTGTGGCGATTTCTCCACATTTTTAGTAGTCTAAACTCCACACCCTTAACTCCAGCGTAAGGCATCAATCACGTCGGAGGCAACCATACCTATGGGGCCGCGTTGTTCTGCCGCGTGGTCGCCGGCCAGACCATGCGCATATACGCCCAGTACAGCCGCTTCGACCGAGTCATAGCCTTGCGCCAGTAAGGCCGTCAATACACCTGTCAGTACGTCCCCGGTGCCGCCGGTACTTAATCCCGGATTGCCCGTCGAATTAAAGTGTACGTCACCGTCAGGGGTAGCTACGGCCGTGAAGGCACCTTTCAGCACCACGACCACCCGATACCGTTTGGCAAACTCTTTCAGGCAGTTCAGTTTTTCATAGTCATCCGCCCACGGCTGAGTCAGCCGTTCAAACTCTTTAGGGTGCGGGGTGAGAATGCTGTTGGGGGGCAGCTCAGCGAGCAGTTCACGGTTCTCGGCCAGCAGGTTAAGGGCGTCGGCATCGATCACAACCGGCTTTTTTAGGGTAGGCAGGAGTTCACGCAGCATGGTCAGGGTTTCGGGAGCTTTACCGATGCCCGGGCCAAGACCCACCGTCGAGTACTCGGCCGGCGCGGGACTTTCTACTTCACTCTGCCCCGTCAGCACGTACTGATGGCCGTCGGGGCGACACATGGCTTCGGGAACGGCCGTTTGCAGTACCGAGTAGCCACAACGGGGTACCTGGACCGTCAGCAGTCCGACGCCGGACCGCAGGCAGGCCCGGGAGGCCAGCACAGCCGCGCCAATTTTGCCGTAGCTGCCGACCAGAAGCAGCGCATGGCCGAATGTACCCTTGTGCGAAAACCGGTCGCGTTTGTGCAGCAGCAGCCGGGCTTCATGAGGAGTGGTGTAATAATACGGGGTAGGCGCCAGATCGATGTAGCGTTTGTTCAACTGGATGTTTACCAGGTGCCATTCCCCGACGTAGCGGCCATTGCGGGGCAGTACGAAAGCTAGTTTGGGCAGTTGAAACGTAACGGTATGATCAGGTTCGATGATTACGTCGTCGGGATGATTCGGTCGGTCGGCATACAGGCCGCTGGCGATATCGACCGAGATCACGGTAGCCGGGGCCCGGTTAATCGCTTCGATGGTGCTCCGTACGATGCCCTCGGCCGGCCGCGACAGGCCCGATCCCAGAATGGCATCGATCACAATTTCATTGTGCCGGATGGCCGGAATGTCGGTCGAAAGTTCAATGTAGCTGATCTGTTCGGTAATCAGTTTCAGCCGCCGGTGATTGTGCATGAAGTCGTCCGACTCGCGGGGAGCGTACCGTACTACGTAAATTTCGAGGGAGTATTGACGCTCCAGGAGGAGCCGGGCGATGGCCATACCATCGCCCCCATTGTTGCCCAGGCCGCAGAAAATCTTGATGGGAGCTGTGTTGGGATACCGGGCCACAAACCATTCGACGAAGCCCTGAGCCGCTCGTTCCATGAGGTTGAGCGGGGCAATGGGTTCGTACTGGATAGTGGCCTGGTCAAGCGCGCGAATCTGGTCAACGTTCAGTATCTTCATGGAGTGCACTCAAGGTAATTTTGCAAAAGTATTTTCTGGCAGTGAGAAGTTTACTATATTTGCGGCTCATTTCGCAAATTCTTATCTGGCGATAATAGCTATTATATATACAGTCATGAACGACTTGATCAAACTGGTGGAGGACGACAACGCACAGCGTCGCACCAATCTGCCCGACTTCCGGGCCGGTGATACCGTAAACGTGCACGTCAAAATCCGCGAAGGTAATAAAGAGCGTATCCAGGTTTTCACGGGTACGGTGATTCAACGCCGGAACCCAAACACCAACGGCGAAACGTTTACCGTTCGCAAAGTATCAAACGGCATTGGTGTCGAGCGGATTTTCCCGGCTCTGTCGCCCAACGTCGACAAGGTTGAAATTGTACGTATGGGTAAAGTCCGTCGTGCGCGGTTGTTCTATCTCCGCGGTCGTCAGGGTAAGGCTGCCCGTGTGAAAGAGCGGAAAGCAAAAGTAAGACAGGCAGTAGCAGCCTAAACGCTGCCAAGCACATTGTTGAAAAGCTGCCTGCAAAGGCGGCTTTTTTTGTAAGCTATGAACTTCGTTAAATACCAGGGAACCGGCAATGACTTCGTGCTGATCGATGACCGCGACCAGCTGTTTCCGGTCGGCAATCAGGCACTCATCGAGCGGCTCTGTCACCGGCGGTTCGGCATTGGAGCCGACGGCCTGATTCTGCTCCAGAACGATCCGGACTACGACTTCCGGATGGTGTATTTCAACGCCGATGGCGCCGAGGGTAGCATGTGCGGCAACGGCGGGCGGTGTATCGTCCGGTTTGCTCACGACCTGGGCCTGTTCGACAGCGAGACCCGCTTCCGGGCCGTCGATGGTGAACACGTAGCGGTGGTGTGCGAAGAGGAAATCTTTCTGAAAATGAACAACGTAGCCGGAATGGAGCAACAACCCGGCTACACGTTCCTGAATACCGGATCGCCCCACGTCGTTGTCTTTACCGAAGACCTGGCCGCTATGGATGTGGTCGGTGAGGGCCGTCCCATCCGGTACGCTCAGGCGTTCCAGCCGGGCGGCACAAACGTGAACTTCGTGCAGGTCATGGACGACCATACGCTGTTTGTACGCACTTATGAACGGGGCGTTGAGGACGAAACCTACTCCTGCGGTACGGGCGTAACGGCGGCCGCGCTGGTGGCACACCGGCAGTTAAACATGCCCGATCCGGTGTTTATTCAGACGCTGGGCGGCCATCTACGTGTGTCGTTTAACGCTCGGGAAGAGGGTGGATTCGACAATGTGTATCTGATTGGTCCGGCCAGGCGTGTATTTGCAGGAGCCATAACCCTTTGATTCAAGTCGCAGTTATAGGTGGTGAGGATTCATAAAAGATAAAGGTCACTACCTATGATTGTTTACAAATCGAGAGACTGGCTACCGGCTCTTTACCATTTTCATACCGGCCCGACAGCAAGAGACTTGTTAGGCAAACTGATAATCGTAGCCATCTACGTAACTACCGTTTGTATTGTTGAGATTCGGTATTATGACCTACGGCTGAAGGATACGCCCAGTTCGTTCCTTCAGGCCATGGGAATTCTGCTTAGCCTACTGCTCCTTTTTCGCAGCAATACCGCCTACGATCGTTTCTACGAAGGGCGTCGCACGTGGGGTGTTCTGGTAAACTGTTCCCGGAACCTGGCTATTTTTTACAATGCCATATTGCCCGCCGATGATACCATCAATCGACAGTTTTTTGCCAAGGCCATCTCGAACTTTCCCTTTGCGCTGAAGAATCACCTGCGCGACCGGCCCAATCCAGACGAACTGGATGTGCTGGAAGATGGCGACCGGCGTGAGCTGAGTAAAATTGAACACGGGCCGGCGAGTGTCACCAATCATCTCTGGGTGCGTACGGAAGAACTGTATCGGAAAGGGTATTTTACGGAATCGCAGCACATCAACCTGAACGAACTGCTGACCGTGCTGATGGACGTGAGCGGTATCTGCGAACGAATCAAGAGTACGCCCATTCCTTTTTCCTACAACCTGTTTATCAAGCTCTTCATTCTGCTCTACGTAGCGGTGCTGCCGTTTACCGTCATCGAAGTCTATGGTTACCTGACCATTCCAATGGTGCTGTTTGCGTCGTATATCCTCGTAGGGCTGGAACTGATCGGGGAGGAGATCGAGGATCCGTTCGGGCTGGAGCGTAACGATTTACCCTTAAACCAGCTCAGTCAGCAGATTCGTGTAAACGTCCATGACATCCTGCAGATTCGCCTGCCGCACGTGGAAAAACAGGCGGCAAAAGCCGGCTTTACCATCGTAACCTAGTTCAATCCTCAACGCCCAGCAAACCGCCGTGGAGATGGTAAATCGTTTTGTGCTGCAATTCCGGCTGGCGCAGAAAGTCCTTGGCGGCTACCCGGCTGCGAACCCCGTTGGAACAGATTACAATGAGCGTATTGTAGGGTTCCAGTTCGGCTTTGCGGGCGCGGATGTCGGGCAGGGGGATGTTTACCCCGCCCAGGTTAAATTCGTCGAATTCCCACTCATCGCGCACGTCGACAACGACCGTACCCGGGCCTTCGCGCAGGGTGTCGAGGTCGGCGAGATGAATGTCCGTGTAAGGCTGTGTGGTCATACACCGACGTAACAATCAATCTCGCCGACCTGTTCGCACAAGGCTCAGCAATACAAGCAGACTAACTTCTGACGCGGCTCTGTTCGCTCTCGGAGCCGCCCGTTTGCCGTTGCCGGAGGGTTTGTCCGCTGTTGAAGCGGTAGGCGAAGGAGATGGTAGCCACGCGGCTGTCGAGGTAACTGTACCAGCGGGCCGTGGAGTTGCCCAGTCCCTGGATGTCTCCGCCTACCTGGTTCGTATAGAACAGATCGCTGACGGCCAGTTTGAGGGTTCCTTTATTTTTCCAGACCGTTTTGGCTATTCCCGCCCGAACCTGACCAATTGGAATAATGATGAACTGCCCAACGTACGCACGGGTCTGGTACGTACCGGCCAGTTCGGCGCTCCACGAAGAGGTAAGCCGGAATTGGTTCGTTGGGGCTACGTACCAGTACGTACCGCTATTGTCTAGTTGCTGGTTGTACAGGTTAGCCTGGAAGCGGTTGTACATCACTTCCGAGTACACTTGCAGCGTCCACCATTTAACAGGCTGCCAGGTGCCGTTGAGCGCAATGCCGTAGCTCACCTGTTTGCCGATGTTTCCCGGACGGCTGTAAAACACCTGATTTCCCTGCTGAATCGTTTCGAAGATGACATCCCGCGCCTGACTGTAGCGCAGCGTGGTCGTGACGGAGTTGTTGAACGTATGTGATAGCTCCAGGTTATCAGAGAACGTGGGCCGCAGATAAGGGTTGCCGCCGTAGAGCGTGAAGCGGTCCAGGGGGTACGTAAACGGATTCATCGACTGGTAGTTGGGCCGGTCAATCCGGCGGCCGTACGAAAAGCGCAGTTGATGCTTACCCGCCGAGTCGAGCCGGTAAGTCGCGTAGAACGTCGGGAAGAGGCTGTTGTACTGCCGACTGAACGAGGAATCGTTTACCATCTCGTTGCCTAGCTGCTCGCCCCGAATGGCCGTATGCTCAAAGCGCAGGCCTGCCTGCATGGTAAACCGTTTGCGCTCCAGGCTGTAGTTCAGATAACCGGCGCTGATGGCTTCGTTGTAGGTAAAGTTGTTCGAGAACTCGTAGTTGGGCCGGCGTTCATTGCCCACTACGTCGAAGAAATTCGCTACGTTGTCGGTTTCGATATCGCTGCGTTTTACCCCGGCTTCCACCTTGCTCCCTTTGGCCAGCGGATGTACGTAGTCGGCCTTCGCCGTCCGGATGTTGATTGTCGACGGCAGCGATGACTCCAGAACGGTTTTTTCGACGGGCTGTCCGGTGGCAAATACCGTGTTGGTCAGCGACTGGTCAGTGTCGGAGCCGTAGGTGAGGTAATCCAGGTTAATCGACAGCTCCCGCCCGGAACTGTCGAATTTGTAGGCGTAGTTCAGGTTGGCGCTTTTGTTGTCCAGCAGTCGGTCAGATGGAGTGAAGGCTTCTACCCGGGCCGTTACCCCACCGTTGGCGTCAAACAGGCGGGCGTTGTTGGTAACGGTAGACGTGGCTGGGTTATGAAACCCGCTTAAAACCAGTCCGAGCGTCGACTTACCGGAGACGTACCAATCTACGCCGGCCTTGAGGTTCGCGCTGTTCATCCGACGCCGGATGTAGGAGTTCTGGGTAAAGCCGGATTGTTTCTGACCGGTGGGAGCGAAATACTCACGCCAGATGGTCAGGTCCTGGTACATGTTGTTGGCGTTCAGGCTGACATTCCCGAAAAAGTTAAGATTGCCCGTGCGGTAGTTCAGGTTCGCGCTGTTGTTGCTGCGAAAATAGCGTCCCTGCCCATAGCTGACAGACCAGCCGCCGTTCAGGCCCCGCGCTTTGGTCTTCTTCAGCCGGATGTTGATAACACCCGCGTTGCCGGCCGCATCGTACTTCGCCGGTGGGTTGGTCATGATTTCAATCGTTTCAATCGAGCCCGACGGCAGTGACCGCAGATAATTGGCCAGTTCGCCCGCCGACAGATACGTCGGTTTATCATCGACAAACACCACCACGCCCGCACGCCCCTGCAGACTGATCACTCCATTGGCATCTACCTGGACGCCCGGCGCTTTCTCAAGCACTTCCAGCGAGGTCGTGCCGGCGTTGCTGATGAGTGCGTCGGGGTTGACGACAACCCGGTCAATGCGCTGTTCTACAAACGGCTTTTTGGCCACGACCCGGACCTCGCTCAGGCTTTTCTCGGCGGGCTGGAGGGCTATAGCCGGCAACGTAACGCCCGCGTGCTGTTCGTCCAGGGTAATCGGTTGGCTCATGTAGTTCTGGTAGCCAAGGTAACTCACCGACAGGCGAAACGTACCAGCCGGTAGTTTAGCGATCGCGAATGTACCGTTGGCGTCCACCAGAGCGCCTTTGACAAACGATGAATCCGTTGAGCGAAGCAGAGAGACGACCGCCCCTTCCACGGCTTTTTGGTCAGCACCGGCTACCGACCCGGTGATGGAATAGGACTGGGCCGCGGCAAAACTGGTCGGTAGAAGTAGTAGAAGCAGGTATCGTAGCATGGTGAACGACAGGGTTGTTGAAGAGAGTGGGGTGAACAGGCGCTGAGTCATTCGCTTTTTGGGTTTGAGAAATGGTTCGTCTTCGTTTGCTGCTTACTGGTTGTGGCAGTGAATACACTGATCTGGTTTTTGACAGGGGGCACCGTTTGCAGGTACTCGTAAATAGCCCCGAGGTCGGTTTCTGTCATACCCGCGTACAACGTCCAGGGCATAACCGTGTTGAATCCGTCGCCGACGGGAGGGGCTGCGAAATGCGCCGGATCGTAGGCTTTGAAGCGGTTAATGAAATCCTGCCGTGTCCAGCGACCGATGCCGGTTTCGGGGTGGGGGGTGATGTTTGCCGACCGAACGACTCCATTCTTCACTTGAATCGCCATACCCCCGGCAAACGGTGCTTTAGGCACCAGTTTACCCATGACCCGGCGGGTATGGCAGTCGGCACAGCCGGCCATCTGCGTGAGGTAGCGCCCGTAGGCAACCCCCGGCAGCGCCGTTGTATCCGTCGACAGAACGGCCCGGTGAGGCATCAGGCGTAACCCCAGCCGCAGGGGGGCCGGTACGCGGGCGGTGGGGACGTCATTGGCGACGGGGTCGAGCGCGCGCAGATACGCTACGATGGCCAGCGCATCGTCCAGCCGCATCTGGTGGTAGTTGCGGTACGGCATCAGCGGAAACAGAGGTTTACCCTGTTTATTCACCCCGGTAGTCATGGCCACCAGCAAGTCGCCGTCCGACCACTGGTTCAGGGCCGCGGGGGTCAGGTTCCGGCCGTAGACCCGGCCCGGCAGACCGTAATTTTTTCCGTATTCTTCGCCCCCGGCCCCCAGCGTACCCGGTTTGATCGGACCGGTCAGCAGGGTCCAGTCGCGCCGGGAATGGCAATCCATACAGGCCGCTACGTGATTGGCCAGATACCGGCCGCGCTCAATCCGGGCGGGTGTAGGCTTCAGAGTGGTGCTGCGGAGTGGTTCGCCCCGGTCGGTTTTGACCGAAGGGTGGACGCAGCTCGTAAGGCCGTTTAGTACCAGGAAAAAAACGAATCGAAAAGCGGGTTTCACAGCAGAGCGATCAAGGCAATCAAATTTACCCGGTGGCAGAAGCGGTGGAAAGCAGATTATGCGCGAACTACCGGTTTTACGCTCTCAACTGCTGGATACATTATCTGAATGGGGCCTGCTTCAGGCTGCTCTGGACAGGATGTTACCGGCAGGAGCGTACACTACGTGTCCTGTTCTGCCAATGTGTCAGCCAGAGAGCATCTGGAACAGGTTTTGCCCTCCGCCCGTTCAGAGATATAACCAGTCAACTAGTCAACATATATGGAAGCAGTACAGAACGAAAAGGGCGATACCACGCGGGGCGAATCCACGCGGGGCGAATCCACGCCGGGCGAATCCACGCCGGGCGAATCCACGCGGGGCCAAATCTCGATCCATACCGAGAATATCTTCCCGATCATTAAAAAATTCCTTTACTCTGACCACGAAATTTTCCTGCGGGAATTGGTTTCCAACGCCGTCGATGCAACGCAGAAACTTCGTCAACTGGCCTCGTTCGGTGAATTTTCGGGTGAGCTGGGTGATCTGAAAGTGACCGTATCGCTGAACGAGGAAGCCAAAACAATCACCGTCAGCGACAACGGTATCGGCATGACGGCCGACGAAATCAAAAAGTACATCAACCAGATCGCGTTCTCCGGCGCCACCGAATTTTTAGAAAAATATAAGGACAAAACCGGAGCGGGCCAACCGGACGACAAAGGTCAGATTATTGGTCACTTTGGCTTAGGCTTTTACTCGGCCTTTATGGTGGCTGAGAAAGTCGAGATTGTAACTAAATCATTCCGCGAAGAAGCGGAAAGTGCCCGCTGGGTCTGCGACGGCTCAACGGAGTTTGAACTGAGTCCCGCCGATCGCGCCGAGCGGGGAACGGACGTAATTCTGCACATTGCCCCCGACTCCGAGGAGTTTCTGAACAAAGGTCGGCTGCGCGGTATTCTGGACAAATACGCCCGGTTCCTGCCCGTGCCAATCGAATTTGACGGAGATGTCGTAAACAACACCACGCCGATCTGGACCAAAGCCCCGTCGGATCTGACCGACGAGGACTACAAGACGTTCTACCGCGAACTGTATCCCATGTCGGAAGAGCCGCTGTTCTGGATTCACCTGAACGTCGATTATCCGTTCAACCTGACGGGGATTCTGTACTTCCCGCGGATTAAAAACGAATTCCGGTTCCAGCGCGAAAAAATTCAGCTCTACAGCCGGCAGGTGTTCATTACCGACGAGGTAAAGGACGTAGTGCCCGACTTCCTGATGATGCTGCACGGGGTGATCGACTCGCCCGATATTCCGCTGAACGTATCGCGCAGCTTCCTGCAGGCCGATGCCAACGTGAAGAAAATCAACGGCTACATCACCCGTAAAGTAGCCGACAAGCTGAACGATCTGTTCAAAGCTGACCGGAAAGCGTTTGAGGAGAAGTTCGACGACATCGGGCTGTTCATCAAATACGGGGCCCTCAGCGACGAGAAGTTTTGGGAAAAAGCCAAGTCGTTTGTCCTGCTCAAAAATACGGAGGGGGCCTACTACACCTTCGATGAGTACCGCGAGCAATATCAGGTTAACCAGACCGACAAAAACGATACGCTCGTGATCCTGTACGCGACGGATCGCAGGCAGCAGGATGCTTACGTCGAGTCGGCGCGTCGCCGGGGCTACGACGTAGTGCTGTTCGATACCGTTATCGACCCGCACTTTATCAACAGCATTGAATACAAGCTCGAAAAAACGACCTTTAAGCGGGTTGATGCCGATACGCTGGACAAGCTGATCGACAAGGGGCTGAACAACGAAAGCGTATTGTCGGAAGACGACCGCACTAAGCTGAAGGAGCTGTTTGAGCAGGCGCTCGAGAGCAAGTCGCTGACGGTAAGCGTAGAAGCCCAGCCAACCGACGAACTGCCCGTTACCATCACGCTGCCGGAATTTCTGCGCCGGATGAAGGATATGTCGGCGCTGGCCGGTGAGCAGTCGTTCTACGGGAACTTGCCGCTGAACTACAACGTGGTCGTCAACGCCAACCACCCACTAGCCGGTAAGATCCTGGCGACGGAAAGCGAAGACGCCCGCAAAGCGCTGATCAAGCAGGTGTACGACCTGGCCCTTCTGTCGCAGAACATGCTGTCGGGAGCGGACCTGACCGCCTTCGTACGCCGGACGGTGGAGACGCTGTAAGTGATCTGAATGCGTAGACCGGGGTGGACTGCCGGATTGAGAGAAAGCCGGGGCAATGGCTCAGTGGCTGACGTCAATCAATCCGGTTGTTCACCCCGGTTTATTGTATCCGGGCGATTAGTAAAACCGGCCGTTGGTGGGCTTTTCTGCCTATGAACGCACAGAAAATGCTCGCAGTAGCTGCGGTGGGAGGGATGCTCATCGCCGGAGTCGGCTTTTTGCCGGTGAGCCCGCTTTCCGTTGACCGCCCCACCGCCACGCCTACATTCAAACTGGTACCCAGCCAGACGTTTTATTTCAATTCCTTCGTCGACTGTAACATGGCCGAAGCCTGGGTTGGCGATACATTCCGGATTTTTCCGGGCAAACACGGCGAAGACCCGGTCTGGGGCTATGCCGACGACCTGAAGTTTGCCGATGGCCGGAACGCCGACGAAGCGTTCAGCCGAAAAGCTAATGAGTTTCGAACGCCCAAAATACCCGACAACGCACCCATCGGTAAAGCCGGACTACACGGGGCCGTCTGGTTTGAAACCGTTTATCAGGATGCCCGCGACCGCTCCGGCAGGACGCTCTACGCCGTTTACCACAATGAGAATTACCCCTCAACGCTTCCGTATGACCCAAAGACCGGCGAAGGCTATATCAACAAAAACTGGCCGCAGGGGTTGAAAGGCCCAACGTCGCCGGCGGCTGTATGCCGGATCGGTATCATGAAATCGACCGATGGCGGCCGAAGCTGGGATAATCGGGGACTGTTCATTGAAGACCTCCAGCCCCGGATGATTCTGAAGCCGCACAACACGTCGAACACCTTTGCCGGGGGCGTCGGCGATCCATCGGCCGTAGCCAGTGGCGATTACCTGTACCTCTTTTACGGCGAATACGGCTTTCCCGGTACGTACCAGCCGGCGGCTTACCAGCCCGAAAATGAATACAAAGGCCAGTGCATCAGCGTAGCGCGTATCCGGCTGTCGGATCTGGACAACCCGGTCGGGAAGGCCCGGCGCTGGGACGGTCGTGGATTCAATGCTCCGCCCAACGGCATTGGCGCGCCCATTGCCTCGCTTCAGATTCCACGCGCGGAAGGGGGCGGCCCGGCTTCGTCGCCCACGGGTGGGTTCCACTGGGGGCCGTCGGTAAGCTGGAACTCGTACCTCAACGCCTGGGTGATGCTGATGGGGAAAGTCGTCGGGCCGTCGTGGGCGGGCAGCGATATTTTCATTTCCTTCAATACAAACGCCGACCTCAGCCAGGGCGACAACGCCCAGCAGTGGAGCAAACCGCAGTTGCTGCTGAGCCGGCCCGGGCATTTTTTATGGTACCCTTCCCTACAGCCGCTCAATACGCCCGACGACATTGCCCAGAAACGTACCTGCCTGAAGCTGGGTCAGAAAGCCCGGCTTTTTGTAAAAGACATCCTGCCCGAAAAGAGTGTGTATCTCTCGGAGTACGTGATTGAATTCGAAAAATAACCGGTCGGGCGTCTACACCCGGCCGTTACTGCTGCGCGGAAACTGCGCCGGGCTGGTACCACCAGCCTGGTTGCGGCCGGCGCGGGTAAACCACACTTTGCGCCGGCTCAGCAGCCGGGCCGCAACGAACAACAGGACCAGCACGATAACCACGAACGCAAACAACGGCAGCAGAACGGTCAGGATGGACAGGCCAAACGAGGCTATATTCTCGCCGGTAGCCACAACCGGATTGCCGATGCCCCCCGTTGTGGCCGTAGAACCGAGCCGCAGCAGACTGGTACCGGCCTGAACGAGCCCCGCCGATCCGCCACCCAGCATCAGGCCAAGCCCCCAGTCAAGAATGGGGCTGTCGATCTGTAGAAACGACGTACCGAGCAACGTACCAGCTATGATCGATGCGGGTGTGGCAACGGTATCCAGCAGGTTATCCAGCCAGGGGATGTAGTAGGCACCAAGTTCAAAAACGGTTGCGACCGATAGCACCGCCAGAGCCGACCAGGAACTGATCCACTCAAGGCCGTCCATGGTGCCGATGACACCTAATTTAGTAGCGACGCTGGCTACGAGCAGGGGGACGAACACCCGGAAGCCGCAGCAGGCGGCTAAACCAACCCCCAGGCAGGCGCTGATAATCCATTCTATAGTCATGGTAGTACGTTGGATTTCTGGTTACAGTTTACGGTTTTCTGTTCAACAACTGGTGACGCCATTTACCGTTGAACGGAAAAACTCTAAACGGTAAACTGAAAATCGACTTCTGCTGTTACCCAGAAAACTTGCCATCTAGTCCTTTCCCGTGAACGAAGAACAGAAGAGTGGCCGCATTTTTGACTGGCCAACGCTCAAACGCCTGTACGACTTTGTACGTCCCTACCAAAGCCGATTCTACCTACTGGTGTTTATCATCCTGCTGTCGGCTTCGCTGGCACCCCTGACCCCATTGCTGATTCGGTATACGATTGACAATGAGATCGCTGAGGGCGATTATCAGGGCCTGACGCTCATGCTCGTCCTGATGATCGGCGTGCTGGTGCTCCAGGCTATCATCCAGTTTTCAAATACGTTCCTGTCGGGCTGGCTGGGGCAGCACGTCATCCGCGATATTCGCGTGCAGCTGTACCGTAAAATTCTTCACCTGCGGCTCAAGTTTTTCGATAATACGCCCATTGGCCGGCTCGTGACGCGCTCAATTTCCGACGTTGAAACCCTCGCCGATGTGTTCAGCGAAGGCATGGCTGCCATCGCCGGGGACATTCTGCAACTGGTTCTGATCGTAGCGGTAATGTTCTACACCGACTGGCGGCTGTCGGCCATCAGCCTGTCGATGATTCCGCTGATGCTGCTCAGTACGTACATTTTCAAAGAGAAAATCAAGGATTCATTCAACGAAGTGCGGGCGGCCGTGGCTAACCTGAACTCATTCGTGCAGGAACACATCACGGGCATGAGCATCGTTCAGATATTCAGCAGCGAAAAAATTGAGGCTGAAAAATTCCGGGCGATCAACAACGAACACCGCAAAGCCAACATTCGCTCGATCTGGTACTACTCCGTCTATTACCCCGTTGCCGACATCATTTCGGCGCTGGGTGTAGGGCTGGTCGTTTGGTACGGGGCCCGCGAAATCATTAACGAGGAGGTAACCTTCGGGACCGTTACGGCCTTCGTGATGTTCATCAACCTGTTTTTCCGGCCCATCCGGATGCTGGCCGACCGCTTCAATACGCTCCAGATGGGTATCGTCAGCACCGACCGGATTTTGAAACTGCTCGACAGCGACGACTACACCGTCAACAACGGAACGTACGTACCCCCGGCCATGAAAGGTGAGGTCGAGTTCAACCACGTCTGGTTTGCCTACAACAACGAGGATTACGTACTGCGCGACATTTCGTTTAAGGTCCGGGCCGGCGAAACCGTCGCGTTCGTGGGCGCTACCGGGGCCGGCAAGTCATCCATCATTAACCTGCTCAGCCGTTTCTACGACATCAACAAAGGCGAAATTCTGGTTGATGGTGTTGATGTACACGACTATGAACTGGGTTCGCTGCGTCGGAACATCGGGGTCGTTTTGCAGGATGTGTTCCTGTTCTCCGACACCATCGAGAACAACATCACCCTTGGCGACAAACGTATCAGCCGCGAAAAAATGGTAGAAGCCGCCAAGCTGGTGGGCGTTCATGACTTCATTGAGCGGTTGCCGGGCGGATACAGCTACAACGTCATGGAACGGGGCTCTACGCTGTCGGTGGGGCAGCGTCAGTTGATTTCGTTTGTCCGGGCGATGGTGCAGGACCCGAAAATCATCGTGCTGGACGAGGCTACGTCGTCGGTAGATACCGAAACGGAGGAGATGATCCAGAATGCCATCGACAAGCTTATGAAAGGCCGTACGGCCATCGTGATCGCTCACCGGCTGTCCACGATCCAGAAAGCCAATAAAATCATCGTAGTCGATAAGGGCCGGATCGTGGAGCAGGGCACGCACGAAGAGCTGCTCCAGCACGAAGGATTCTATGCGAATCTGTACCGAATGCAGTACAAGGAGGTTGTGTAAAGGGGTCAAGTTTCAGGGTCAACGTTCGAGAAGCATCAACGTTGCCCCTGAAACCTGAACATGAATTATGGATAATTACCTGGACTAAAAATAGGCGCCGTAATCCCGGACGGGACGCGTAGGTGCCTGAAGAACCGAAAAAAGCGGCCACATCAGACAGATAAATAATGTGTCTGATGGCATACCATTCATACCGTCTGTTACTTACAAAAGACTCCGGAATTCCTCTTCTTCATCTTCCGGACCGGCACCGGTGATGCCTTCGTGAATCACTTTCCGTTCGGGACCTTCGGGTTCCTGGCCTGTTGGGCCGGGGCCGGACCCATCAATGGCATAGGCAATCGAGTTCGCGAGATCATTGGAGGCCTTGTCCGGTTCTTCGTCAGCCGGTTTGGGGTACTGTTCGCCCGCCTGTTGATCAATGATCTCTTCGTCGGCGTTTGGATCAAAGTCCATGCCGGACGGAATCTGGCCCGAATCGCCGGGCGTGCTGGCATATTGAATCAGGTGTCGCATGGTTGCTGATGAGTTTAGTTACCCATTACAACCGGCTCCGGGGTATGGCTGTTCGGAAAAAATTTATTCTTCGGTAGGTTTACGAACAAGAATTTTGTCAATCCGACTTTTATCCATATCAATAATCTCGAAGGTGTAACCCTGCCACATAAACGTTTCGCCGGTTGTTGGAATGTCTTTCAGGATGTGCAGGGCGAAGCCGCCGAGCGTATCAAAGCCCGTCAGATCGCGTCGGCTCTGGGGCGAGATCGTAATGTCGAAATACGACACAAATTCATCAAACGGCAATTGAGCATCAATCAGGAAGGAGCCATCTTCGCGCTCCCGAATCTCGTAATCGGAGTCGGTATCATCAGCGATGTCCCCCACCAGGGCATCAACGATATCATTCAGCGTAACGATGCCCAGGATACCACCGTATTCGTCCACGATGATGCCCACGTACTGCCGTCGTTCCCGGAACCGTTCCAGCACCTGATACGCCCGGTTATTTTCGGGAATGAACAGCGCATCGCGTTTCAGGTCCATCAGCCGCAGTAGCTCAGTATCAAGGTCTTTACCTAAAAAGTCTTTGCTGTAGATCAGCCCCAGCACATCATCGACGCTGCCTTTGCAGAGGGGGTACACCGAATGCTTGGACGACATGATCCGGGCTTTGTTCTCGGCCGGGTCTTCTTCCAGATCGAGATAGGTAATTTCCTGCCGGTTGGTCATCAGGGACGTAATCCGGCGGTCGCCCAGTTGGAAAACATTCTCGACAATCTCCTGCTCGATTTCCTCGATGGTGCCGGCCGAGCCGCCTTCTTCGATCATACTCCGGATTTCCTCTTCCGTAACGGCGCTTTCGTTGGGCTTGATGCGTAACAGCCGGATCAGAATATCGCTGGAAAAGCTCAGCAGGCCAATAAACGGCGAGGTCAGCCGCGACAGCAGGATCATGGGCGCGGCCATAGTTTTGGCAATCCCCTCCGGGTTGGAGAGACCAATGCGCTTGGGAACCAGTTCGCCCAGAACCAGCGACAGGTACGTCAGCATCAGCAGGACCAGCACAACCGCAATGGGATGGGCGTAGGGTTGGAGGGCTTCCACCTGCGCTACGTAATTCTGCACATCGGTCGTAAGCTGATCGCCCGAAAAAATACCAAGCAGGATGCCGATAAGCGTAATGCCGATCTGCACCGTCGACAGAAACCGGTTCGGCGCGTTGGCCAGATCGAGTGCCACCTGTGCGCGCCGATCACCATTCTTGGCGGCCGATTCTAATTTGGATTTTCGCGACGATACCAGGGCGATTTCTGACATGGAAAAGACTCCGTTCAGAATCGTCAGCAATAAAATAATGAGTAGTTCCACAAAGGAGAGGACTTGACGTATTGCAAAAATAGCAATCGCAGGCAGTTTTTAATGAGCTGCTGCATAAGTCCTGTTTCAACTGGTTGCTGCCTGGTTGTCTTATACCACCAACACCGTCGTGTGAAGGACCAATAGTTTTGCTACTTTTGCGGCACGAACTGCTCTTGTCTGCATGATTGTCTTTATTGACGACCGACCCATTCGGCTCGTCGGCGCGAAAGCCGCATCTCAGATTCTCGATTCCACGCAACAACAAACGTTTACCGATTATGACCTGATTCTCGACGCCCGGCTGGAAATTCTGAAAGAAGAAGCCCTGCACGGACACCTTCTGGTCATGAACGCGACGCCGGCCACCATCGACCGGCTGCTCGTTCTGCTGCAAAAAGCCCGGACCAATGGATTACTGTCAGTAACGCTGGTTTGCGCCGACAAAAGTGCGTGCGAAGATGAAATAAAAAGTCATTTCAAGGTCATTAAAGCCGCCGGGGGCGTCATTGTAGACAACCTGCAAATCCTGCTCATGTACCGGCGGGGGGTCTGGGATTTACCCAAAGGAAAACTCGACGACGGCGAATCGTCGCGCGAAGGAGCCGCCCGGGAAGTGGAAGAGGAAACGGGTATTAAAGTCACAGTTGGCGAACGCATCTGCACAACCTGGCACACGTACAGCCTGAACGGTAGCCGGATCCTGAAGCGGACGAAGTGGTACCGGATGGGCGTCGTAGACGACAGCCGGATGGCTCCCCAGGCCGATGAGGACATCGAGAAACTGGCCTGGATGGATCGTCGGCAGGTGCAACTGGCCCTGACCAACTCGTTCAGTTCCATCCGCTACGTTATCGAGTCGCTCGGTACGTGGTGATGGTTGCCTACGTCTCCTGAAATTTATACGGCAGAAATGAGTCAATTTCTTTGCCGTAGCGGTGCAGATCCCGGATGATACTCGAACTGATGGGAGCCAGGTGGGGCGACGTAATCAGAAACACGGTTTCGACTTCCTCGTACACAAAGCGGTTCACCTGCGAGATGCCGTTCTCGTATTCAAAGTCGGTGGTGTTGCGCAGTCCCCGCAGCAGAAACCGGGCGCCCAACTGACGGGCTACGTTCGCCGTCAGGTCATCGTAGCTCACCACCCGCACGGCCGGGTAGTCCCGGAAGGTTTCTTCGATGAGCCGCATCATCGGCTCCAGCGCGAAATACCGCTGTTTGTTGGCATTGCGCCCGATACCGATCACAATCTCGTCGAAGAGCCGCAGCCCCCGCAGTACGATGTCTTCGTGGCCTTTTGTGAACGGATCAAAGGAGCCGGGGAATAAAGCGATTCGTTTCATGTACATAAATGACGGAAAGACCGCGAAAGATAACGGCAAAATTGTCATATCGCTACTTTGATCAGTATCAGCGTACCGTCAGACCGGTCCGGTATCTTTGAGATGCCTCCTATCCTTTCAGAATAGCGTCGGGGGCGTAGTAGCGATGCCGGTAATAAACCGTATACAGGCTCACGCCCAGGAGGGTGATGATTTCGGCCAGTGGCCGGGCCAGCCAGATGGCATCCAGTCTGGTCGTAAAAAATGGCGGCAGCACCGACAGAAGCAGGCCAATCAGAACCACCCCTTTCAGTACACTGATCAGGATCGATACCGTATACTGGCCGATTGTCTGCATGTACATGGCCAGGATAAAGTTGGGCCCCGCTACGATGTAGAGCAGGAAGCTGTACCGGATGGCGTCGGCCGCTACCTGGCGGAAAGCTGCGCCTTCTTTCCCCGCTACGACACGGACAAAACCGGTTGGAAATAACAACCCGATGCCATAGAGTGCGCTGCCCAGCGTCAGGGTAAACAACAGCGCAAACCGTAGGGTATTCTGCACCCGCTCCGGCTGTCGCGCCCCGATGTTGAAGCCAATGATAGGCTGTATGGACATCATGGAGGCCGTAAACAACCGCAGAAAGATGTTATTCAGAAAATTAATCAGACCAAAGGCCGAAATGGCCAGCACCCCATACGGCTGAAGACTTCTCGACAGCAGGAGCAGCCCCAGCGAACCGGACACTTCTGACACGAAGGACGGAAAGCCAACCCTGAAAAAACTGCGCCACTCGCTGAGATGGAGCGTAGGCCTGAAGTGCCGTACATTGAGGTGGCCGCTGCCTTTTCGCAGGTAAACAAGGATGTAGACGATAGCGGCCAGCAGCGAAAGGCCCGTGGCAATGGCGGCTCCGGCAATACCGAACGGAAACACGATGACCAGCAATACGTCCAGAACAATGTTCAGCACCGACGAAAACACCGTTACGTTCTTGTTGACCTTTGGCGCGTTGTCGTTGTTGAGAAAAGTACCCCACAAAAACCGTAGAAACAGAAACGGTACAAACACAAAGTTCCAGAAAATGTAGTCGGTCGTGAACGTCAGGATGAGCGGACTCTCCTGGCCAGCGATGAAAGTAGCGATGGGAGCGGCCAGCAGCGGAGCCCCAACGGCCAGTATACTGCCCGCGAGCAGCACCAGGGTGGTTGTAAACCGAAACACCTGCTGGGCGTGCTGATAATTTTTCGCGCCGATGCTCCTGGAAAACGTAATGCCTCCGCCAATCATCAGCGGCAGCAGCAGCGAAATGAACGCAAGCAGTATTGGGGCGTACAGCCCGACGGCGGCAATGGCTTCCTTGCCTACCTTCTGCCCTAAAATGATGCCGTTGATGAGCTGGTGCGAGGTAACCGACACCATGCTGATGAGGGTGGGAACGTAATAGTAGAAAAAGAGGGAGCGGACAGAGTCGTTGCCCAGGTCGGTTGATTTACCCGTATCGCGCATGATCGAGAGGAAGCCGGAGCCGGATTGACTGGATGAACAATGGGATAAGCAGCTGTAGCGGAACGCCCAGCCGGGACAAACAGCCTCTTAGCTAAGCAGGCAAAGCCCGAACAGACTCAGGTAGCGGTGTTCGGGAACTTCGTCGAACTCCTCAGTCAGCGAAACACCGGGGGGCGTTTGCCCGAACGACAGATTGGGCAGAAAACGGGCCAGTTCAGCGTAGGTATCGGCGAAGGGCGTAATCTCACCATAAAGCGATACGGTCGTTGCATCAGGAACCAGTTTCAGCTCGTCGAGGATGTACAGAATGTAGTAGGCCAGGTCCTGCGCATTTTTGAAGCCAAATCGGTTGCAGTACCGTAGCTGGTGGTCGGCACGGTGGATGATGGTGACGAACTCGTTATCAAAGTACAGCCACACATTTTGTCGCGACAGCGAATGCCGGTCGAGGTTGGCGGTTGCCTGCAGCAGCGAACTGCTCTGGTGAACGAACGTTAGTGGCTGAAGCGGATATACCTCCGAAAAATAATCGGCCAGCGGATGCTCCAGGTTGAACACGGAGAGGAAGCCTTCGGCCTCGTGGGCATACGACTGCGCAAATTCATGTCCCGGCAGGGTGTTACCCCGCATCAGGCCGAGATAACTGCCGGCGTACTCTTTCCGGAACAGCGGTTTGGGAATCAGCGTAAACGACGATGAGTTCACGGCAATCCGGATCTCCTGCCACGTCCGATCCTGCGCAACTCCGTTGGCATGCAGCCCGGCCGACAGCACCGGGTGCTCCCGAAACACGTCGGGCAAGACGTTCGTCAGGGGGCGCTCGGTGAGCAGAGAGGGAAAGGTGTAATCTTCGAAGTAGCATCCGCGCCGGCCGGCGTTCTGAACCAGGAAGCGAAACCGGTCGTGCCCAACTTCCATACATAGCACCGACTGCCGGGTTTTGGCCAGGTCGAATTGGTCGGAGTGAATGGCTACGGTTGGCGCTAGGGACACAGTGGTTTGCACGGGTTCAGGCAACTAAACGGTTACTGACAGGAAAAGGGTTTTAAACTTACAAAGCGGTTGCGACTTGGACAACTACTGATGCAAATACCCTCGCAGACGGAATATATCGTCGAATGACTGGCAATAGGTAAATAAAGCGTGTACTTCTTCGGGTGGGTACGATTTGATTTCTTCAAACGTCATCAGCCGCACATCCTCAATGATCTGCCCGTCGAGGCTCATTTCGGGGTCGGTGCCCTGGCGAAGCGAACCGCCCGTAGCCCGCACCGTAAAGAAGAGTTCCATGGCGTGGAGCGGGGGCTGCATGAATTCATTAACGAACAACAAATCCCCTACGTCAACCGACAGCCCGGTTTCTTCTTCAAATTCGCGGATGAGTGCTTGGGGTGCCGATTCGCCGAACTGCGCCCCGCCACCCGGCGGGCACCAGAAGGTGTCGGTCGGGCCAATACCCCGGTGGCGAACCATCAGCAGGCGATCAGCCTCGTGGTAAAGACCGCAGACACGAAGCCGCAGCCGGTTTCCATATAATTTAAGCACTTCTTCGCGGGCTTTATCCAACGTTTGCGTCACGGCCTGAAACGGTTAAAAAAGAACGCAAAGATAGTACATAATTAGAAATGGATAACCCAGACGGTCGATAGTCGATACAGGTTAACAAAGAACCGACGCCCGTTTCGGCTATCGACCGCCTTGCATTAGTAGGGGCTGCCCGAAATGTAGCTTTCGAGCGACGCAATGCGGGTTTTCTGGTCGCGGATGATGGCCGTCACGACGTCGTTGATGGAAATAATACCGATGAGGTTCCCCTGCTCAACCACGGGCAGGTGGCGAATGTGCCGCTCCGACATGATGACCATACATTCGTCCAGCCGCTGATCGGGCTCAATCGTGATCACGTGGGGCGTCATTACCTCGCTGATGCTGGTGTCGGCCGAGTGGCGGCCTTTCAGGATGCCTTTGCGGGCGTAGTCGCGCTCGGAAAAAATGCCGGTGAGCTGCCCATCATCGACCACCAGCACGGCCCCGATGTTTTTGTCGGCCATGAGTTCGAGGGCTTCCAGCACCGTCTGGTTCGACGTAACGGTGTAGAGCGCGTTGACTGCTTTCCCCTGGAGAATCTGACGGATTTTCATGACAAAGAAGGGTTTAGTGGAAAGTGAAGGTAAGAAATTTGGAAGGAGGATGCAAATGGGGGGAGGAAAGGAAGGAAGGGGAGGAGGAAGGGGAGGAAAGGAGGAAGGGAGGAAAGGGAGGAGGGGGGAGGAAGGGGAGGAGGCTATGCTCCTATTTCCTTTCCTCCCTTTCCTCCGTCTTTTCCCTCTTTTCCCTTTCCTCTTTTTTTCGTAACTTAGAAGCATGAATGATACCCAAACGGCCGCGCAGTTGCTGGCCAAACGCTTCCCCTACAAACCCACTCCCGGCCAACAGCAATTTTTTGAACAGATCGGCGAATTCATTGCTCATGAAGAGTTTGAGCGGTATCGCGACTGTTTTCTGCTGCGTGGGTATGCCGGTACGGGGAAGACAACGCTGGTCGGTACGCTGATTAAAGTGCTGCCCCGGTTTGGGTATAAATCCGTACTGCTGGCTCCAACCGGCCGGGCGGCCAAGGTGATGTCCAGCTATGCCAAGAAGCCCGCTCAGACGATCCACCGGAAGATTTACCGGCAGGTGGCTGACCCCGCTTCCGGTACGCTATCGTTTCAACGGCAGAAAAATTACCACGAGAATACCCTGTTCATCGTCGACGAGGCCTCGATGATTTCCGACGAAGCGGATTTTGGCGGCAAGGGCCTGCTGACCGATCTCATCGATTTTGTGTTCGAAAACCAGGGTAACAAGCTGATGCTGGTGGGCGATACGGCTCAGTTACCACCCGTTGGTCGGGAGCTGAGCCCGGCGCTCGACCGGGGGTTCCTGATGCATTCCTTCGACATGATCGTTTTTGAGCAGGAGTTGACGGAAGTTATGCGGCAGGACGAAGAGTCGGGCATTCTGCACAATGCCACGGGGCTGCGGCAACTGCTGACCGGCGTAGAGCCGACACCGGCCGCTATCGGATTCGATGCGCTGCTGGATACCAATCCCAGGCCGTCGGTAGTCGATACGCCGTCTATTCAGTTGAACGTGAAGTCGTTTCGTGATATCTACAAGATGCCGTTGAATAAACTGGAGGATGGCATCCGCTACGCCTACGACAAATACGGCCGGGAAAATACGGCGATTATCTGCCGGTCTAACAAGACGGCTGTGCAATACAATCAGTTCGTCCGGCGGATGATCGACCAGTGTGAGGAGGAACTCGACGCGGGCGATATGCTGATGATCGCCCGTAACAACTATACCATCCTGGGCGAGGATTCACCGGCTGGGTTTCTGGCCAACGGCGAATTTGCGGAAGTGATGAAAATCCGCAACCAGGAAGAAATGCACGGTTTCCGGTTTGCTACCGTTACGCTGCGGCTGGTCGATTACGAAGAACAGCCCGATTTTGAAGCGAAGATTATCCTCGACACCCTGCATTCGCCCTCGCCGTCGCTGAGTTCGGAGCAGCACAAGATGCTGTATGAAAGCGTCCAGAAGGATTATTTCTACATCAAAAGCAAGAAAGAACGTACCGAGGCCATTCGGCGCGACCCGTACCTGAACGCCCTTCAGGTGAAGTTTGCCTATGCGCTGACCTGCCACAAAGCGCAGGGTGGTCAGTGGAGCGCCATCTTCGTCGATCAGGGCTTCCTGCCCGATGGGCAAGTGAACCAGGAGTTCGTGCGCTGGCTGTATACCGCCCTCACCCGGGCTACGGATGAAGCGTATCTAATGAATTTTAATCCGCAGTTTTTTGGGTGAGCGGCTTGGGGTAAGGGACTTTTGCCTGGTCTTTGGCAATACGCTTATTGACGATTCAGGATAAACCGCGCTGATTCCCACGTCTTGCCGTTATTGATCTTCAGGAAATAAATTCCGGTCGGAAAGCTCACCATATTGAGCGTAAACCGACGCTCGGTCGGCACGGTCCGCAGCACAATCTTGCCCGTTACGTCGGCCACGAAAACCTCCGTCGGGGCTTTCCTGCAGTCTACGTGCAATACGTCGCTGGTTGGGTTGGGGTAGTGCTTCCAGGAAAGCGCACCGTCCTCGTTTCCGCCGTTGAGGGCTGCGTTTGGTGAGGCAGTGCCGTCTTCATATTGCCTGGTTGTCTGCTGTGCTACGTCCCGGATAGGCTGGCAGTCGGGCGTCTGGGCAAAGCTGGTGATCAGCCGGACCAGGACCTTGTTGAGCAGTTCCACCTTATTGCTATCCGTCGTTGGAGCGATGTGTGCATCACCAATACCACTGTGGTCGGTCAGGAATACGTATGTGCCGTTGGTGGCCAATGCCCATGACCGCATCAGGTATTCGGTACTCTTGTCAATGCCGCTGGCAACAATCGGAATGATACGGATCCCCTTTTCCGACGCTTTCTGAATAGATTGCTTGAGCAGGGCCCGGCTCTCATCGTCGTCGTGAGGTGGCGCGTCCAGAATAAGGAACAGTAGACGCGCTTTCGCCTGTTCGTTCCAGCTCAGCTCATGAACGGCTACGTTCAGTGCCTGATCGACGGCTTCGGGATAGTCATCGCCACCCGCGGCATTATGCCCGTTGATAAACCGGGAAATGGAATCCAGGCTTTCAGTAAAGTCCGATTTGTGGGTAAGGTAATCATCGCTGACATCCCGGTAAAAGACGCTGCTTAGCCGGATTGAACTGGCAGGAAGCAGTTCTCTGGTCCGATTGACGATGTCGCTTAGTTCTGCTTTCAGGTAATTGATCTCGTCCTGCATGGAGCCGGTAGCATCAACAACAAACGAAATGTCAACGGCCGACAAGGCCCGGCAAGGCTGGCTCACCTGAATCCGGTTGAGGCCTTTGTTGAAAAGAACCGGTTTTTTCAGGATATACGGCTGGCCGTCTACGAGCGCTTCAATGAAAACCGGCTGTCCAACGGCTGCGCTATCGAACAGGTTGTTCCACAACTCACTTTTGCCGGTGTTGTCGGAGCGGGAAGTCCAGAGCGATACGTTGGGGGCTGTTTTTAGAGAGACCACGGCGTTGCTGATCGGATAGCCGTCGGCCGTGGTCAGTTGAACCGAGTAACGTTCCAGCGGCCGGATGTGCCATTGTTGCTGCCAGGCCTTCAGATCCCGCTGGGCGATGTCCTGCCATAGTTTCCACTTACTGTAGTCGTGAATTTCACCGGCGGTCAGTTGGCCGGCTCCTGCCTGCGGGCCTTTGTACGTCTGTCGCTGGGCTCTTGAACCGGGGCCTGATACGCCTTTCGTTGACGACAGGGTAGCGACTGACCCGGTTATGTCTCGTCGGGCCATCGTTTTGTAGCCCGTAACGACTACCTCGGCCAGTGCCCGCGCATCTTCCAGCAAAAGTACGCGAACAGAGTCAGTCGTTTTTGACACTACTACCTCCTGAGTCTTATACCCGATAGAAGCCACAACGAGCGTCGTAGATGCGGTCGTGGTTGTCAGGCTAAACGTACCGGTGGGACCGGTCGTCGTACCGATAGTGGTGTTTTTCAACAGAACCGTAGCGCCCGGGACAGGAGCCTTGTCAGCGGCTGACCGAACTGTGCCGCGTACCGTCCGGGTCTGAGCAACAACTAACTGGCTGAATAGAAGAAGAAACAGGGGTAAAAAAGCCTTCATACGTCGGTTCTGGTTTAGGGTCGGATCTGGTAGCGATAGTTGGCACTATGAGTCTAATTTAGTGAAAATGGTTGCTTTCAGGGGATGAACTACGAAAAAAATCAAGGGTCGGCTGCCGAGATAACACCTCGGCAGCCGACCCTTGCTAAAAGAACAGTCTGACCGTTTACGCCTGCTCGTCGTCCAGGATCGTCACTTCCTGAATTTTATCCCCCTGCCGGATCTGGTCGATTACATCCAGACCGTCTACAACTTTCCCGAACACGGTGTGGTTGCGGTCGAGGTGCTGGGTGTTCTGGCGGTTGTGGCAGATAAAGAACTGCGAGCCACCCGTATTGCGGCCCCGGTGGGCCATCGACAGCACACCCCGGTCGTGGTACTGATTATCCCCTTCCAGTTCGCAGGGAATGGTGTAACCGGGACCACCGGCACCGGTGCCGGTCGGGTCGCCACCCTGAATCATGAAGTTTGGAATAACCCGGTGAAACGTGATGCCGTTATAAAAGCCTTTCTTCGCGAGCGAAACAAAGTTATCGACGGTTTTGGGGGCGTCCTGCTCGAAGAACTCAATGGTCATTGTCCCCTTGTCGGTACGCATTTCTGCCTTTCTCATGGTGATCTGTGGTCTGTTAAATCGCACAAAGATAGCAAGGTCGGTCGGATAGGTACACACAGGCTTATTGAGTAGAAAGACGTTGATGACTGCTCTATTAGGATTGTTGAAACTACCATGAAACGACGAACATTTGCTGGCTTATTATCTTCGTGGCCATTTGTGATGGCGGATTATAAATCCGCTGCAGGTAACATTGGAATTGGAAATCCCGGTGAGCTTGCCGGTTCATTGAACCGTACTAATGCCGACGAGCGGGCGTATTGGCTGCAAACCTTACTAAAAGTGGCCGATCCGGTACTAACAGCCCTGGCGCAGAACCGCCTGAAGGCGTCCATGCCGATTGAGTCGGCACCGGGGCAGGACGCGAGCCGGAAGGTGGTCTCGCACCTGGAAGCGCTCGGTCGGACGGTGGCGGGCATCGCTCCCTGGCTTGACCTCGAAGCGGATGAGTCGGCGGAGGGTCGTTCGCGGAAGCGGTACCTGGACCTCGCGCGACAAGCCATTGCCAACGGTGTCGATCCCAAATCGCCGGATTTTCTGAATTTCACCCGAAACGGTCAGCCGTTGGTCGACGCGGCTTTTCTGGCGCATGGACTCGTGCGGGCCCCTAAAATCTGGTCTGGGCTGACCGCCGATCAGCAGAAGAATGTAGTAACTGCCCTACAATCGAGCCGCGTCATAAAGCCGCCGTATAACAACTGGCTTCTGTTCAGCGCGATGGTTGAGGCCGCGCTCCTGAAGTTCACTGGCTCGGCCGACGAAATGCGGATGGACTACGCCATTAAGCAGCACCTGAACTGGTACAAAGGCGACGGGGCTTACGGGGATGGGCCTGACTTCCACTGGGATTATTACAACAGCTACGTTATTCAGCCGATGCTGCTGGACGTAGTAAAAACTCTCCTCGACGCTGGGAAAGCCACTAAAGAACTGTACGACACGATCCTGGCCCGCGCCCAGCGGTATGCGATGGTACAGGAGCGACTCATTGCGCCAGACGGCTCATTTGCCGCTTTCGGCCGGTCGCTGGCGTACCGCTGCGGGGCATTTCAACTGCTGGCGCAGGTAGCGCTACAGGGGCAATTGCCGAAAGAGCTATCGCCGGGTCAGGTACGTAGCGCTTTAACCGCCGTCATTCACCGGACGATGGACGTACCGGGTACGTTCAACGACAAAGGCTGGCTGCAGATTGGCTTGTGTGGTCACCAGCCCGCTATCGGCGAAACGTATATCTCGACGGGCAGCCTGTACCTGTGCTCGGTCGCGTTTCTGCCGCTGGGACTGCCCGCATCCAATCCGTTCTGGTCGGCACCGGCCGAGGACTGGACCGCCAAACGTATCTGGTCAAGCCAGAGCGTCACGGCCGACCACGCTCTAAAAGGCTGACTATATATGTTATTTGACGTGAATGATGGATAACATATGAGCCACAAAAGCCGCTGTTTGTCATCCCGATCCTTTGGTCGGGATGACAAGAAAGCTTAATGAAGGCTCAAAGGGTACTGTCAATTCACGTTAACTCACCGTTCCGCCGTTCCACACCGTTTTATCCGGGGCGATCAGCGACAGACTGCCATCCCGGTCTTCGGCCATCAGGATCATGCCCTGCGATTCCAGGCCCATCATCTTGCGGGGAGCCAGGTTCGCCAGGAACGTCACCTGCTTTCCAATGATATCTTCAGGGGCGAAGTGTTTGGCAATACCGCTCAGAATCTGCCGCTGGCCGGTACCGTCGTCTACTTTCAGTTTCAGGAGCTTGTCGCTTTTGGGAACTCGTTCCGCTTCCAGAATGGTGCCGATCCGGATGTCCATTTTGGCAAAATCGTCGTATGTAATTTCAGTTTTAGCGGCTGGTACTTCCTTGGTGGCCAGTTCATTCATACGCTTGGCGTCCAGTAATTTCTGAATTTGTTGGTTAATAGTATCATCTTCAATCTTGGCGAACAGCAGGTCGCCCTTACCCAGCTCGTGCCCTTCGACCAGTATGTCCGCGCGACCCGCGTTGGTCCAGTCCAGCCGGTCTTTGATCAGCAACTGATCGCACAGCTTCTGGGCGGTGAAGGGCAGGAACGGCTCGCAGACAATGGCCAGGTTGGCGGTGATCTGCAACGCGATGTTCATGATCGTGTTTACGCGCAGCGCGTCGGTTTTGATGACCTGCCAGGGCTGGGTTTCGGCCAGATACTTGTTCCCCAGCCGCGCCAGATCCATCAGGTAACCCAGGGCCTCGCGGAACCGGAACTGATAGATGGCCTGTCCGATCCGGTCTGGGAACTGAGCCAATTCGTCGAGTACCTCACGATCGTAATCGGTCAGGTCGCCCGCAACGGGCACTTTGCCATCGCAGAACTTCTGGGTTAGCACCACCGCCCGGTTCACGAAGTTGCCGAACACGGCCACCAGTTCGTTGTTGTTGCGGGCCTGAAAATCCTTCCACGTAAACTCACTGTCTTTGGTTTCCGGCGCATTGGCCGCCAGCACGTAGCGCAGTACGTCCTGCTTATCGGGCAACTCCTGCAGATACTCGTGCAGCCAGACGGCCCAGTTCCGCGACGTCGAAATTTTGTCGCCCTCCAGGTTCATGAACTCGTTGGCCGGTACGTTGTCGGCCAGAATAAAGCTGCCCTCCGCCATCAGCATCGCCGGGAAAATGATGCAGTGGAACACAATGTTGTCTTTACCGATGAAGTGCACCAGTTTGGTGTGCTGATCGCGCCAGTACAACTCCCAGTCGCGGCCCTGCTCAGCAGCCCACTCTTTGGTCATCGAAATGTAGCCAATCGGCGCGTCGAACCAGACGTAGAGCACTTTACCTTCGGTGTCGGGCAGCGGCACCTTAACCCCCCAGTCCAGATCGCGGGTCATGGCGCGGGGGCGCAGCCCTTCTTTCAGCCACGACTGGCACTGACCGAATACGTTTGTTTTCCACTCGGTATGGCTGTTGACGTAGGCCTCAATCTGCGGCTGCATCCGGTCGAGCGGCAGGTTCCAGTTTTTGGTCGTACGCAGCACCGGCTTGGAGCCCGACAGGGTTGAGTGCGGTTCGATCAGTTCAAGCGGGCTGAGGGCCGTACCACACCGTTCACACTGGTCACCGTATGCGTTCGGATTGCCGCAGACGGGACAGGTCCCAACGATGTAGCGGTCGGCCAGAAACTGTCCCGCCACCTCGTCGTAGTATTGCTCAGTCACCTCTTCCACGAAGTCGCCCTGGTCGTACAGTTTTGTGAAAAACTCCTGCGAAGTTTCGTGGTGAACCGGATTGGTCGTTCGGGAATAAATATCGAACGAAATGCCGAAGTCCGCGAACGATTGTTTGATCTGGCCGTAGTATTTGTCGACAACCTGCTGGGGGCTGATGCCTTCCTTCTTGGCTTTAATCGTGATGGGAACGCCGTGCTCATCAGTGCCGCTGATAAAGGCAACATCCTTGCCCGTCGAGCGGAGGTAGCGGACGTAGATATCGGCGGGCAGGTAACACCCAGCCAGGTGGCCGATATGGATGGGGCCATTGGCGTAGATCAGGGCCGCCGTAACGGTATAGCGTTGTGGATTTTCTAATGCCATATTGTGGTTTGTGGTTTGTAGTTTGTGGTTTGTTATTGACGACACCGACGAACAACAAAGCACAAACCACAAACTGATTTGGGCGCGAAATTAGCAATTCAGGGCCGAACGTTGTTATGTTTACGCAAACACGCCGGACTAGTATGGAGAACACCGAAGCCGCCACGAATAATTTCCTGAACTGGGTTGAGATTAAAAACTTCAAGTCCATCAAAGACCTACGGCTGGACTGCAAGCGCGTGAATGTCTTCATCGGCAAGCCAAACGTAGGCAAGTCGAATATTCTGGAGGGGCTGGGGTTGCTGGGGATTGACTTTCGCGATGGTAGTTTTCTGAAAAAATTCATCCGTTACCAGAAAGTGTCTGAATTATTTAACGAGAATAATACAGATACAGCTATTGAGGTCGCTACAAGTCAGCAGACATTGCGCATGGTAAACGTTGATAAGGCGACTCGAACCAGGTATGAAGTCATGGTGGATGATCTTGAACTGGTCACTATGAATGAAGTTGGAGAAGTTCTTTCAGAAGTTGAGTACCTGCCTCATTTTGACGTGAAAAAGTACGATTTTAAAGGGCTTACCTCGTTTCCAAGTGATTTTACAGGTTATCTGATACCACCTGATGGTCCAAACCTATTTGCTCTGCTTCGTAAGAACACTGATTTACTGAACGAATTTGCTCAGTTATTCCAGGAATTTGATCAAGAACTGGTTTTGGATGTACAAGATCAGTTTTTTGAATTACAACGCCGTAACGGGTACTTTGCTAATAAATTTCCGTACGCCAACATATCTGATACGTTTCAACGGTATATCTTCTACCTGGCTGCGGTTGAGCTTAACAAGCAGTCAAGTATAATCTTAGAGGAGCCAGAAGTTCACTCATTCCCCCCTTATACCCACACATTGGCCTACAGGATTATTTACAGCGATCAGAATCAATTTTTTGTCTCCACACACAGTCCCTATTTGCTACACACATTCATTGAAAATATGGGAATCGCTGATCTGAACGTGTACATCACGTACTTTCAGGATAATGAAACTAAAGTTAAGGCACTGACCGAAGACGAACTAAGACACGTCCTTGACTATAGCACCAATATTTTTTTCAACCTCCGTAAGTTTGAGCCCAATGCCTGATGAGATTACGCTGTTTTCGGAATGTTATGCTGATACGGCATTAGTTGGTCTACTGGCTAAACAAAACCAAACCGTCGAACACGTAGCCGGAATTAATGAAGTGGCTAAGGCACTTATCCATGTAGCTGCCAATGAAGGCAAAGCAATTGGTATCGTTGATAATGACAAACAAAAGCCATTGTATTTTGACACCTTTGAGGTTGTTGTTGACGAGCATCGAGTCTGTCTGAGACGCAACTTGACCTCTAACCAGTTTCTTGTTGTCATTGATAAGGCAATTGAAAGCTTTCTGCTTTGGAATGCGGTGCAGGTAGGAATCGAAATTGCGACATATGGTTTTAATGAAGACGTAAAAGTGATACGAAGACGTCTGAAGACGTTCACGATTGAAACCGATCCCAACTACCTCCAGCTCCTTGCCGATCTCTACGCTCGTCAGGCCCCTGGCTTCCTCACCCTCGAACGCATCCTGAATGACCTCATCATTACCTAAAACGGTGTTCATCACCGGGGCAACGGGCTTCATTGGTTCTCACATCGCCCGGCGCTTCCTCGCGGCTGGTTATCAGGTCGAAGCCCTTCACCGGCTCGAGCGTGGTCATGGGATGCTGGCCGACGTAGCTGACCAGATCATCTGGCACGAAGGCGACATCCTGGACATTCCTTCGCTGGAAGCGGCCCTTCTGGATGAACCGCACCGGCGAACCGGCGGCATTGACGTAATCCATGCGGCTGCCATCGTGTCGTTTACGCCAAAAGACCGCAACCGGATGGAAACGATTAACGTAGCCGGCACCGCAAACGTCGTCAACGTGTGCCTGAAAGCGGGTGTCCGTAAGCTGGGTTACGTCAGTTCCGTGGCGGCACTCGGTCGGCCGACGGCAAAAGGCCCCAGGTCTGCTAATCCGGTTATGATTACCGAAAAACAGAAATGGGAAGATTCTCCGAATAATTCAACCTACGCAAAAACAAAATACCGTGCTGAACTTGAAGTCTGGCGGGGGGTAGCCGAAGGGCTGGATGCGGTGATGGTGAACCCGTCGGTGGTGCTGGGCGTCGGCGACTGGACGCGGAGCAGCCTGCAGCTAATTAAATACGTGTACGATGAAAAACGATTTTACCCCGAAGGGCTAATTAACTACGTTGATGTTCTGGACGTTGCTGAAGCGCTGTTCCAACTTATGGTACACGACCATGCCCCTGAGCCCGACGCGGCCCGTCGGTACATCCTGAACGCGGGCACCATTCCGTACAAAGACTTGTTACATAAACTGGCAACGGTGTTGGGGAAGCGACCACCGAGTGTGCGGGTGCCGCCTGTTCTGACCCGAATCCTGTGGCCATTGGAGGCTATTCGGTCGTGGGCAACGGGTAAAGCCCCCCTGATTACCCGCGAAACGGCCAGGTCGGCCAGTTCGCGTTATCAGTACGATGGACGCCGGATTGAGCAAGTGGTTGGTTTACAATACCACTCGTTAGATCAAACCCTTCGGCGCGTGGCAGACGCGCTTGGAGACCCCCAGTACCGTTCGTAAAATTTCGGTCCGGGGGTTGCGGAATTATCTTTTTCCGTTTATATTTCTACTGCCAAAGGATAAACCGCGCCGATGGCTGCGGCCCCTATCCGACCCCCACTTAACCCGCTGAGGTAACGACATGGAGCAAGAGTTTGAGGAACGAGAAGGTGATATAAAAGAGTCTATCCGGCGTTTTGAACAGATGCTGGACCAGCAGGAAAGTCAATTTTTCGACCTGGATGTGTATGAACAGATGGTCGAACACTACCTCAGCCAGGGCGATCTGGACAAAGCCCTTAAGGCCGCCGAGGCCGGTCTGGACAACTTCCCTTACGCATTGGAGCTGATGCTCGACAAGGCCCAGATTCTGGCCAATTTCCAGAAATTCGACGAATCGCTGGAGTTGCTGGAACGGGCCGGTTTGTTTAATCCGGGTGATCTCGACGTACCTTACATGCAAGGCTCAGTGCTGGGCATGGCCGGTCGCTACGAGGAGTCGGTGCAAGTGCTGGAAGAACTGCTCGATCGCGCTGAGGAAAAAGATGATATTCTGTTTCAGCTGGGGCAGAGTTATCAGAACTGGGGAAAATACGACGAAGCCATTGAACAGTATAAACAGGCTATTGCCCTGAATATCAATAACGAGAATGCCTTGTACGAACTGGCGTTTTGCCTCGACGTTACGGGTGAGCTTGAGAACAGCCTGTCCTATTACGAACAACTGATTGATGCGGACCCGTATGCCTACAATGCCTGGTACAACATCGGCATTGCCTACAGCAAACTGTCCCGGTATGCCGAAGCGGCCGAAGCGTATGAGTACGCGACGCTGATCAAGGAAGACTTTGCCTCGGCGCATTTCAACCTGGGTAACACGTATATGAACCTGGGTTTGTTTGAAAAAGCCGAAGTCTGCTACCGCGAAACACTGAAATACGAAGAAGCAACGGCCGATACGTTCTGCCACCTGGGGGCTAGTCTGGAAAAGCAGGACCGGTTGCCGGAAGCAATCAAGGAATACCGCGAGGCTATTAAGCTGGATTCCATGTGGGACGAGGCCTGGTTTGGCATCGGGGTTTGCCTGAGCGAATCCGGTAAATGGTACGAAGCCCTGCCGTTCCTGCAGAAAGCCATCAAACTGAACGATCAGAACGGCGAGTATCTGCTGGCGCTGGCCGAAACAGAATATAAAATCGGCAACGTGATGTCGAGCGTGGAAGCGTTTCAGAAAGCGGCCGAGGTGGATACGACCAATCCGGACGTGTACCTGACGTGGTCGCTGGTGCCCTTTGATCAGGGCGACTTCATGAAAGCTAACGAGATCATTCAGCTGGGCATCGACGAAATGCCGAAAGAGCCGGATCTGTACTACCGTTCAGCAGTTTATTTGATTCATGCTGGGTATTATCGAGAAGCTTTGCTACATTTGGAAGCCGCTTTATCGCTCAACTACGACGCTCACGTGCAGTTGTTTGAGTTTTTTCCGGAGCTGGAAAAGCAAAAAGCGCTCTATCGAATCATTCAGCAATACCGCAAAACCTAATCCAAATAATATACCACTTAAATTAGGAAAGCCGCTGCCAGGATTGGGAGCGGCTTTTTTGTGGTTTCACTGCCGGTTCAACTGGGCTACGGCCCTGGCAATCTCGGTTTTGTTCAGAAATACGTCAGCGGCTTTTTGCCCAACCTGTTCCTGATACGCATAAAACCACCGGTTTAGCTTCTGCAACGAGCTGAACCGGTGAAACTTGCCGGCATCGTCGAGGACGTAGATACGGCTGCCAATTTTTCCGCGGTCTTCATCAACAGTATAGACTTGATCCATTACCATCGTTGGGCCACTGGCCAGCTCCCGGTACAGGCGAGTACCCATCCGAACGAAGATGGTAGAGTCGGTACGGGCCGTAACCAGCGTATCGGCACCCACCAGCGCCAATCGCCGGATGCTTGAAAACCCAAATTTCTGCTGTGGGGCCTGCGCACCGGCTCTGTAGATAAACGTTTTACGGCCGTTAAATTGGAAGCGGCCTTTCAGAGTCGTGCCGTCCCGCAACCGTATGACGCCATCGTGGTACGTATAATCGATGACAGGTCCCTGGTATACTGTTTGTGGGATATAGATCGTCTGAGGCTGTGGTTTTTTTTGCTGAGCGTTGGTCTGAACAGCTACCAGCAGGAGGAGCCCACTAATGAGTAAGCCTGATTTCATAACGATAGTTATTTATACGTAAGTATTGGTATTTATGTAAGTTTTGATTGTAATAATTCCTGTTTAAGGTATGAAAATGTTTTAGATGTTGTACCGAGAGGTGCAAATTTTATTCCGGGCCGGAATCCGGCTGACTCTTTGACCGCCGGAAGTTTTCGAGATACATATACACGTGCAGGGCATTATTGAACCGGAATGTTCTGAGCCGGTCGGCAGCATTGGTTTGTATCGCGAACTGATTCAGATAACCCAGTTCAAAGCGAATGTGGTCGTTCAGCCGACGGCCCATAGCTACGTACGTCCGGTTCTGGTCGAACCGGGTGATGGAGCGTGAAACAACGACCATAGGTTCAAGACTGACGTGCGTGTACCACCGTTTGTCGGTAGCCGACCGTTTGAACACCGGGTTCAGCCAGCGCGCCATCGCCCGCAGCCGGATGTTGAAGCGGTCGGCCAGGACCTGCTGCGATTCGCCGTCGGACAGAAAAATATAGGTCGTAGCCAGTGTGTCGGTCTGGGAGGGCCAGCGGAGTTCAGTACGGAATCGCTGGATGAACTCGCCATCGCCGAATGGCTTCGTAATCTGCAACTGGGGAATGACACGAACTTCCTGAAAAAACGTCAGTGGCTGGTATTCGCTGGTTCGGCCCCAGTTCCACCATAACCCAACGGGTGAAAGCGACAGCCGAACGGGAGTAGAAAGCTGGTAGCTAACCCACGGCCGGAATACCTGTAATAACGGGTACCGGAATACGTTCCAGTCGCGGCCATTATTGTCTTCGGCCTGGCGCCGGTACTGATGATCAAGCTGAAACGACCAGCGGCCTTTGGTTTTATACATCAGGTTCACCTCAGTCCAAAAGGCCTGCTGGGCGCGGGTTTCACGCTCATAGTCTTGAGCGATGAGAAGGCATGGCAGTAAAAGCAGCAGTAGCGTTAAGCTTACCGGGAAAAATCGTTTTGGCATTGTTCGTATTGGTACTAAGTTGAACCCTAACCGAAGTTAGTAGGTGAATGTTCGGTTTGGCTTTCTACACTAAATTGTTTCCACCATGAACCGCCGAACCCTTCTCCAGCAATTGACCACCGGGGCTGCGCTCAGTGCAGCCAGCCTCGCACCCGTGCCCGAAGCCCTAGCCCAGCAGCCCAGGCCCAAAACACTCAACGGCCTGCCACCCCTGATCATCACCGATGTAAAAACGATCCTGACCAGTCCGAACGGTATTCGGCTCGTGGTTGTCAAGATCGAAACCAGCGAACCGGGGCTCTATGGCATCGGCTGCGCTACGTTCACGCAGCGGGCCTACGTCGTGCACACGGCCATTGAGAAATACCTCAAGCCGTTCCTGATGGGGCGCAACGCCGACGAGATCGAGGACATCTGGCAGTCGTCGTACGTAAGTTCATACTGGCGCAACGGCCCGGTGCTGTTCAACGCCATGAGTGGGGTCGATATGGCGCTGTGGGACATCAAAGCCAAACGGGCCAATATGCCGCTCTACCAACTGTTGGGTGGTAAGTGCCGCGCCGGGGCCGACCTGTATTTTCACGCCCAGGGCAGCAGCCCGGAGGAGGTTGAGGATTCGGCCCGGGCGGCCATGGAACGGGGCTACCGGCACGTCCGGGTGCAGATGGGGTTGAAAGGCAACGCTGTCTACGGTGCCAAAGGCCCTACCGGCACGCCCGCGAGTTCGGTTGGTACGTCGGGGACGCAGGCCGGACTAGCAACGCCCGCCGTTACGGTGCCCGGTCCGACCAATCCCAAGCTAGTTTTCGATCCCAATGCCTACGTCAAAAGCGTTCCCAAACTGTTCGAACACCTGCGCGTGAAGCTGGGCGACGAAGTTGAACTGCTCCACGACATCCACGAACGGGTGAGCCTGAGTCAGGCCGTGCAGATATGCAAGACCGTAGAGCCCTACCGGCCGTTTTTCATCGAAGATCCGTTTCCGCCCGAAGACAACGATCATTTCAAACTTCTGCGCCAGCAAACGACCGTACCGCTGGCCATGGGCGAGCTGTTCAACACACAGCACGAATACGTACCGCTGATCAAGGACCGGCTGATCGACTTTATCCGGATCCACATCTCGCAGATTGGTGGCCTCAGCCCGGCCCGCAAGGTGCAGGCGATGTGTGAATTCTTCGGCGTAAAAACAGCCTGGCACGGACCCGGCGATGCCTCGCCCGTTGCGCATGCGTCGCAGCTTGCCCTCGAACTGGCCAGCTACAACTTCGGCATTCACGAAGGGTACGTGTTTCCGGAAAACACGCAAGAGGTGTTCCCGGGCTGCCCAACGGTGAAAGACGGCTACATGTATGCGCAGGAAAAGCCGGGCCACGGCGTCGAAATCAACGAGAAGGTAGCGGCCAAATTCCCGTTCCCGGATGGCCCGACGTTCGATTACAGCTGGGGGGCTACCCGGAAAAAAGACGGAACGGTTATTCGGCCTTAGGACAAGTAGACAAATATGTTATTGATAATTGTAGGTAATCAGCACGAGTTTATATTCGAGAAACAAAATATTTCTATGATCCTGGATAAATATAAACTCGTGCTATCAATTGTTTTAACCGCGCTTTTTCTAAGTGTTTCTGACGCATCTGCTCAAATTACTGTACGGAATCAGATAAGCGAAAACACACCTATCGTTGATAAGGTAACAGGAAGACGTATTTCGTTTCAAGAGTATCAAGGGCTTATCAAGCCGGATCCTTATGCATACCATTTGGAGCCAGTCTATGACGAATATGGTCAAGCAAGTTCATACAAGTTACGCCGTGCTACTTCTGAGGAACATGACACCCACGGATTTGACTACCGAGATTCAACCTTACAGCTTAAGATAGGCCAGGAGATACCGTTATTTATCATGAAAGGAGCAGATGGTAAGACATATCGTTCTACTGATCTGAAAGGACAGCCCGTTGTACTTAGTTTCTGGCTTAGTCTGAATAAACCTTTTTGGACTAAGGGGCGGGCAGATGCTTTTGGTAAAGCGATTGCACCTTACCAGGTCGTTTCTCTGGGCATTATCAACAACTCTAAACAAGAAGTAGCAGATCATATTAAGGAGGAAACATTACCTTTTGTTCCCATACCTGACTCATATGGATTTGCTCGTAAATTTCAGATGTTAAGTAGTCCAGCTTTCATTGTAATAGATAAGACTGGTAAAGTAGCTGCACTTATTGAAGGAACTAAAGATGAGCAGCTAAAAACCATTTTAGAAGAAGTGACGCGTTAGCGTTATGCCTTCATCTCCTCCTGCTTGCGTTTCTTCAAATCAAACGTATGGGGCGGGAACATCATCAGGATATCGTTCTGGTCGAATGCGGTTTTCAAGGCTTTCAGGGCTTCGCTGAGCGCCAGGGGCGGGTTCACATCCGGCTGATCGATCCAGAACCAGACAAAACCCTGCACATTGTCGTTGGTGAATCCTTTGTAATACACTTCCACGCGCTTGTCTTTACGAACAAACGGTAGCGCCTGAATGGCCTGTGCGGCCAGCTGCTGGGCTTTGGTCAGATCGTCGATGTAGGAGATGGCAAAGTTCAGTTCAATACGTCGCTGGCCGATGCGTGAGTAATTGATAATCGATTTCTGAAACACGTCCTTGCTGGGTATCTCGACGGTCTGGCCCTGAAAATTATCAAGCAGGATGGACCGGAGCTTAATGTCCAGTACGCGGCCCGTGAAGCCGTTGGTTTCTACAATATCGCCAACCTGAATAGGGCGGGCCAGGGCAATCATCGTACCCGAGATAAAATTGGCCGTCAGGTCCTGAAAGGCGAAACCAACGGCCAGCGCCAGTACCCCGGCGCCCGCCAGCAGCGACGTAACGGTTTTGTCGAGCCCGAGCATGCCCAGCGCTACAAACACCCCGACGGCCAAAACCACGACCTGCGCCAGGGCACCCGTCAGGTTGATGAGCGATACGTTGTTGCTGAACCGATCGAACCCGCGAATGACGATGCGACGAACGTAGCGGGATAAAAAATTAAAGATGATTACGACCAGAACAGCCGTAATAATTTCTGGAACGTAGCTAATGGCTGACCGGGTCCAGAACAGTAATTTCTGGTAGATAAGCCGGGCAGCCTGGTCAATGTCAATCATGAATTGAATGGTCGTTTCTGTGCAAAACGTTCTCCCGAACACACTTGTTTGGACAACTGAACCTCCGGCCGGATCATCGCGTTGACTAATCAGGCCGGTAATCGTACTTTTGTTCGTGCGATTGCCAATTCTATCAGCTTGACAATGACCACCCCTCACGCCCCCGTTTACTTAGACAATGCAGCAACGACCCGGCTCGATCCAGAAGTGCTGGACGCTATGCTACCCTTATTGACCGATCATTTTGGTAATCCGTCGTCGATACACAGCCACGGCCGGACGGTACGTACCGCCGTCGAGAAGGCTCGCAAAACCGTGGCGATGCTGCTGAATACGTCGCCCGCCGAAATCTTTTTTACCTCGGGCGGAACCGAAGCCGATAACACGGCTATCCGCAGCAGCATTGAAACCTACGGCCTGACGCACGCCATTACGTCGCCCCTGGAGCACCATGCCGTGCTGCATACGCTGGAACACCTGGCCAGGCATGACCGTGTCGAACTGAGTCTGGTTAACGTGGATGAGAACGGCCACATCGACTTGGCGCATCTGGAGGAGTTACTGCGGAGCCACCCGCGTTCGCTGGTGTCGTTGATGCACGGCAATAATGAGATTGGCAACCTGCTGGATATGAACCAGGTAGGTGAGCTGTGCCGGCAGTACGAGGCTATTTTTCATTCGGATACGGTGCAAACAATGGGGCACTTCCGCCATAACCTGCAGGAGCTGCCGGTTGATTTCATCGTGGGGGCGGCTCATAAGTTTCACGGACCGAAAGGGGTTGGCTTCCTGTATGTCAACGCCGGCCGGACGAAGATTATGCCGTTCATCCACGGGGGGGCGCAGGAGCGTAATATGCGGGGCGGTACCGAAAATATTTACGGCATAGTTGGCCTGGCCAAAGCCCTTGAAATCGCTTACCGTGACATGGAGCAGCATCGCCGGCACATTACCGGGCTCAAACGCCGGATGATTGAGCAGTTGCGGGAGAAACTGCCGGAAGTGCAGTTTAACGGGGATTCGGCTAACATTGACGGTAGTCTGTATACGGTTCTGAACGTGAGCCTGCCCCCGTCCGACATCAGCGATATGCTGTTGTTCAACCTTGATATTGCGAAGATTTCGGCGTCGGGTGGGTCGGCCTGCTCAAGCGGCTCCAACGTTGGCTCACACGTGCTGGCGGCCCTGCCCGGAATCGACCCGGATCGGGGTTACGTCCGGTTCTCGTTCGGTAAATACAACACCGCCGAGGAAATTGACTACGCCGTCGATACGCTCGTGGGCCTGTACCAGAAAGAATTAATGAATTAAGGGAAAGGAAGAGGGAGGAAAGGAAGAAAGGAGAAAGGGGCAGTTGATAACGTATTTCCCCTTCCTCCTTTCTTCCCTTTCTCCGTTCCTCCTCTCTAAACTTTTTCCACCAGCGATGGCTGCAACCAGCGGTGGGCTACATTCAGGGTGTACTCCAGAAAAGCCTTCGACGTACGACCGTATACCTCGTGGCCATTGAAGTGGCCGTTTTCGTCCAGATTCTTGTCGGTTTCGTGCGATTCGTACAGTTTGGGCGATACGATCGAGTAGCTGTTCGTGAAGCTGATCACCTTGTTGACTACCGTTGTCATGTCGAGTGCCGGCTGGCGGCCACCCCTGCCATTGGAAATGCCGACCATCGCAAACACTTTGCCTTCGAACAGGTGCTTAAAATGCGGTCCTCCCAACTGATGAATCGCGTTGGTGGCCTGTGGCGGAGCGGTCCAGTTATATTCGGGCATGGCAAAGATGACAATGTCAGCGTTTTGCCAGGCCGTGATCAGCTTCTGCTGAAACGGGGTCAGTGTATCGGGTTTTACCGAACCCTGCCCAACGTACGGAATATCATAGTCTACAAAGTCAACGACACTTACTTCATGCTGGCCCGACTCCGTCAGTACGTGCTTGACGTAGTTGCTGAAGCGGAGGGAGTTGCTGTTTTTGCGTGATGACGTAGCGATTACGGCGATGTTCATACCTTCAGGTCCATTCAATATGGTTTAGTAACTACGAGGTTAAGCGTTTAGTTTCAGACCAAAACAGACGTATCGTAGCCATGCAACAGCCCCGTATCTGTGCCATCACCGGCGCTAATTCCGGTTTGGGAAAAGTAACCGCTCTGGAACTGGCCAAACAGGGATTTGACATCATCATGATCTGTCGCGATGCCGACCGCAGCCGCCGGCAGCAGGCCGAAATCCGGGCCGCCAGCCTGACGGGCCGGGTTGATCTGATTGAGTGCGACCTGGGTAACATGGACGACATCCACCGCGCATCGGAGGAGATGCATAGCCGTTACGACCGGCTCGATATCCTGATCAATAACGCCGGTCGGGTGGTCGATACGCTGCAATACTCGCCGGAAGGCATCGAACTGACGTTTCAGACCAATTACCTGAGCCATTTTCTGCTGACGCACCTGGTGCTGGACCTGCTGCGGAAAAGCGACGAGGCCCGTATCATCAACGTAGCGTCGGAACTCCACCGGCTGGCCCAGTTCGATATGAGCCATATCGTTCGGCGCGACAAAGCACCGTACCGGGCCATACCGGCCTACGATGACTCCAAGCTGGCCAAACTGCTCTGGACATTCGAACTGGCCGATCAGCTCATGGACGATGGCATTACGGTCAACGCGCTGCATCCGTGGCTGGTCGATACGGCGTTTGGAAACAGCGAAGACGCCAGCGGACTGCTCAACTTCGCCTTCTGGTTTTTCAAGCTCTTCGCACCCAAACCCGAAACGGCCGCCAGGACACACATCTATCTGGCTTCCTCGCCGGAGGTCAGGCACGTAACGGGTCTTTACTTTGCCAACTGCAAACCGTATCCACCCAGCGATAAAGCGCTGGACCGCTCCCTGGGGAAGCAGGTGTGGGCCCTCAGTGAACGACTTACCGGCATCTACGATTACCTGCGTCGGCCCTTGCTGAGGGAGTCAGGATTGCCTTTGGTTAGTGGCGGATAACAGGAAGAGCAGTTTGGCCAGTGTTATATCAGAATAGCTTTTGCGTTTCTGTAACCTCACCGGATCATCAGCTGGTGGTGGCCAGGGTGGTTATCCGGTAGGGCAGGGGCGTAGGGGCAGGGAAACGATACGAAGGGTGATTCGCTACTCTGTTTAGCTTGTTGAATGGCGAGGGTTTCTTACCCGATAACTCACGATCCCGAGCGTGATGATCAACACCAAACCCGTCAGAGCCGCAAGAATCAACCTAGCCATTTCGTGGAGCGGCAAAGACACGCCCTGTGATTTGAACACCCGGTACTTGAGCAGGTCTTTTTGCAGGTCGTTCATATACGCTACGTCAAATGTCTGGTTGTACTGGATCTTCCGACCGTCTACGTTACCATTTATCCGGATGGAAAGCGTCTGGCTGTTGTCAATTAGTTGCGTTTGCAGGACCGACCGTTGACTCAGGGCGGTTAAGCTAACGCTCAGAAGCAGGGTAATGAGTAGGAGTTTCATGTTTTTTTTGGCATGGGGATAAGGGCGTGGGGCATGGGGTACAGCTGCCGGTAACCCCACGCCCCATGCTCTTTACTCTGACCGTAAGGACTTAACCGGGTTCATCAGGGCGGCTTTGATACTGTGGAAGCTGACCGTGGCCAGCGCTGCCAGCAGGGAAGCCAGGCCGACACCGGCAAAAATCCAGATGCTGATGGTAATGCGCTCGGCGTAATTATCGAGCCATTTCTGCATGCCAAACCAGGCCAGGGGAATGGCAATCGCCAGGGCGATGGCTACCAGCTTCACGAAGTCGCGGGACAGCACAACGATGATGTTAACGACACTGGCCCCCATCACCTTCCGGATGCCAATCTCTTTGGTTCGCTGTTCGATGACCAGCAGCGCTATGGCAAACAGGCCCAGGCACGATAGCAGCATGGCGATACTGGCGGCCAGGCTGAATATCTGCGACATAGCTTGTTCATTCTGATACCAGCCATCGACGTTTTCGTCCAGAAACGAGCCTAGAAATTCAGATTGGGGGGCTACTTCCTGCCAGATCTTTTTTATCTTGTCCATCGACTGCGCGAGGCTCTGCGGAGCGACCCGAACGAATACGTAATGGATATCCTCCCGGTTTGAAATGTGCATCGCAATGGGCCGGGCTTCGTCGGCTACGGAGTACAACTGAAAATCGGGTACGACGCCGATAATCTCTGACTTTGCGCCCGTCGTGTCCGAATCATCCCGGATAAACGCGCCAACCGGCTGTTTCGCGTCGATCAGTTTAGCCATGCTCTCCGTCACGACCACGCGGTTTACGGAATCGGCCGCATACGCCGGGTCAAAATCCCGGCCGGCCAGCAGCTTCATATCGAGCGTTTTCAGGTAATCGTAATCCACCAGCAGCCAGTCCGTCGTAATCTGTTTTCCCTTGTATGTAAAACCGAACGTACTGCGCGACGTAACGCGGTCTTTGCCCTTGCCCAGATTGGTGCTCGTACCCGTCACGGCCAGCACCGTGGGGTCGTTGGTTAGCCGGTTCCGCAAACGGCCGAGTACCTGTCGGCCATTCACCTGGTTGCCGACCGGGATGCTGATTACCTGTTCCTTGTCAAAGCCGACCGGTTGCTGGCGCAGGTGGTCTACTTGCTGAATGGCGATAAGGGTGCAGCAGGCCAGCAGACTCGACATGGTAAATTGCGTAACGATCAGCGAGTTGCGCAGGAGTCCCGGCCGTTTCAACGATACTTTCCCTTTCAGCACCTCCACCGCGTTGAACCGGGCCATTTGCCAGGCCGGGTAGCCGCCCGCTATGAGCGTAACGACAACGAATACGCCCACCATCCAGGCAATGAACCCCGGCTGAAACGCGTAGGTTAACGTAAATTTGGTCTGGAACGTACTGTTGAATGTTCCGAGCAGCAGGCACGTGAGGGTGATTCCGGTAACGAAACCAATGAAACAGATGAAAGTTGATTCGCTCCAGATCTGGCCGAAAAGCTGATGTTTCTGCGCACCCAGCGATTTACGGACGCCAACTTCCTTGGCCCGCGTGAATGACCGGGCAATGCTCATGTTGATGAAGTTGATGCAGGCAATGGACAGAATGAAAACGCCGATTCCGATCAGTACGTAGATCAGCGCAATGGGCGCTCCTTTGCCGTTCGATATGTCGCGGTCGAAGTGAACATCGGCCAGTTTCTGTAAGCGTATCGCAAACACATCGCTACGTTCATCGGGCTTTGCGCCTTTTTTGCGGAGGTCTTGTATCGTGTTGGCAAAATACTTCTGCGCAAACGGTTTCAGCCGGGCTTCAAAAGCCGTTTGGTCAACATCCGGCGCTACCCTGATGAACACCCGGTGCGAGTTGGCATACCAGTTATCCTTGTCCGTTTGGTAGTTCGGGGCTGTTTCGATCCGGACCAGCGCATCGTAGTGGACGGATGAGTTATCCGGTGAATCGGCAATGATGCCGGTGACGATATATTGCTTTTTGTTGCCCTCACTGCCGATCAGCAGGTGCTTTCCGATCGGGTCTTCGTTACCAAAAATGGCCTTCGCCATCGTTTCGCTGACGACAATGCTACTCAGGTCACGCAACGCCACATCTGAACTACCCTTGATGAGTGGGAACGAAAACAGCGTCAAAAAATCCGGATCAGTCTGGATAACCATCTTGTCGACATACTTACCCCGGTACTCGACCAGGCTCGTTCGTCCGGACATGACTCGGGCCGCAGCCTCCACTTCCGGAAACTCAGCTTTCAGGGCCGGCATCAGCGGTAAGGGCATGCCACCCGTCCGACTGACGCGCTCTGGGTCATTGGCGAAAAGATAGGTCTGGAAAATTCGGTCGCCGTCTTTATGGAACGAGTCGAACGTAAACTGGCGGTACGCCGTGAGGAACAGAAACAGGCAGATGCAGAAAGCGACGGAGAGGCCAACTACGTTGACGGCCGTATAGCCTTTGCTACGCCAGAGGTTGCGCAGGGCGATTTTGATGTAGGAACGGATCATGTCAGGATGAAACAAAGAAGGTTGAGGATAATGATTTACTTGTTGGCGTCGGCGCACGAAGGGCGGCAGCACCGACAGCACGTTGAGCAGGTAGCGCAGTGTGGCCTGGGTTTTACCCGCCCGCTGGTGCCAGTAGGCGTAGAGTTCGTCGAGGTCGCCTTCGACTTCCTCCAGTGTGTTGGACGGATGCAGCCAGGCCAGGAGACGCTGCGCCCAGCGGGGCGGGGTTGATTTCATGGGATTAAGGGTTAAGGTGTGGGGTCGGGGCTTTGGGTTACAGTCACCCTACGCCCCGGACCCCAGCCCCATACTATTCGGCACGTAGCGACTTAACCGGGTTTGTCAGCGCAGCCTTTATGCTTTGAAAGCTGACCGTTAGCAACGCAATTCCTATGGCTAACAGACCCGCCAAGGCAAATACCCACCACTCTATGTCAATCTTGTAGGCAAAGTCTTGGAGCCATTGATTCATGAGATACCAGGCAATGGGTGTGGCTAGGACAATAGCGATGATTACTAACCGTAGGAAGTCTTTCGAGAGTAGTGAAACAATACTAGTAACCGATGCTCCTAAGACTTTGCGTACACCGATTTCTTTGGTCCTGCGTTCGGCAGAGAAGGTCGCTAAACCAAACAGCCCTAAGCAGGAAAGTAGAATGGTAATACTGGCGAAAACGTTGAATAGCTGTCCAGCTTTTTGTTCGGCCTGATAGAGCCTGTTAAAGCTCTCGTCTAGGAAGGTGTATTTAAAAGGCTTGCCAGGAAATTGTGTTTGCCAAATACGTTCTGCTTTGGCCAGAACTTTAGGAGCGGTTCCCGGAGCCGTTTTGGCGAAAATGTGTGATTGCCAACTAGGAGCGTAGAAAAGCACCATCGGTTCAATTTTCTGATGGAAGCTTCGGAAGTTAAAATCTTTGGTAATACCAATGATGCGCCCGCGTCGGCTTTGAAACTCGAACCATTGCCCCACTACAGGCGCTTTGAGCCCCAGTGATTTCACCGCCGTTTCGTTTAAAATTACGTTGGCTGTGTCGAGTTTCATATCCCGGCTAAACCAGCGTCCCTGCGTTAGTTTCAGATTGAACACCGAACGTGTTTCTGGCTCGACGGAAAACTGAGAGACTGTTGGCGTGAAATCGTCGGGTTTACCCGCCCATTTCAGGCTACCACTGTGCATGCTCTTCATGTCAACAATGGGCTGATTGGCTGAGGTAACACCGGCCACTCCGCTCAGGTCTCGTAGTTGTTGCTTTATCAGACTACGAATGCTAACGGTGTTTCGACCGTCCTCAAAGGGTACCTGAAACATGAAGATGTGTTCGCGCTGATAGCCAGGATCCTGCGTTTGGACATAGTGAAGCTGCCGAGAAATAATTAGTGTTGTAACGATAAGGGCAATAGAAATGGTGAACTGTACCACAACCAATCCCTGGCGAAACCCGGTATTGCGAGAATTAAGGACGTTGCTACCCTTCAAGACCTTTACAGGTTCGAGCGAAGAAAGCAGTAGCGACGGATATACGCCTGACAATAAAACCGTCAACCCAACGCTGCCTAGAAGGAATAACCAAAGCATGGTGTTGCCTAGGTCAAGCCTAAACTGGTTGTCGGTGAAATGATTAAATAGCCGTAAGCTTAAACCAATCAAGCCAAGAGCTAGGCCTAAGGCGAGTAAGGTTAGCAGCACCGATTCACTCAGAAACTGTGCAAACAAGCGTCCTCGGCCCGCGCCAATAATCTTCTTAACGCCTACCTCCTTTGCCCGCTGACTAGTCAATGCAGTAGCCAGGTTTACGTAGTTAATGCTAGCGATAATAAGAATTAGCAAACCAACGAGGCCAAGTGTCATCACTGTTTTACGCTGACCTTTAGGCAATACATCATTTTGGAAGGATGTATTGAAGTGAATGTCTCTAAGCGGAATCAGGCTGGCTGTTATGCTTGAATCTAGCTTATGAACACGATAGAGTTGAGTCAATTGCTGGCTAATTTTACCGGGCTTGGCACCAGCGTTGAGCTGCAGGAACAACTGGTAATTGAAATTGTTCCAATCTTGCTCATTTGCCCGGGCATTCGCATTTTGTAATGAGACGCCGATCGGCATTAGCACGTCATAGCGAAAACTGGAATTTGGGCGATTATCACGCACGACGGCTCGGACAACTAAATCCGTTGAATCCATTCTGACAATTTTACCAACGGCCGCTTCGGGATTACCAAACCAGGTACGGGCTTTCGTTTCGGTGAGAACAACGCTGTTTGGATCGTCAAGCGCCTTTTCCTGATTACCTACTAAGAAATTATAGTCGAAGACTTTAAACCAGGTAGAATCAATAAAGACAGCTTTATCTTCACTATACAGGTCGTTACCCACCTGAAAGTTTGGAGCTTGCCACGGCGTTTTGAAACGAGTAATGCGCTCAATGCCGGGTACTTCGCGCTGTGCTGTTTCTCCTAATTTCAGGGGAGAGTTTGACAAAACCCAGGGATCGCCTGAAATTTTTAGTGTGTTTGTTACTCGGTACGTTCGGTCGGCTGCCGGGTGATAGCTATCAAAGCTCAATTCATTTTGCACCCAGAGCAGAATGAGCGCCGAAGCCGCCAGACCTACTGCTAATCCAGTTAAGTTCAACGAGCTGTACAACTTGTTTCGCCATAAATTGCGCAGAGCGATTGTGAAGTAGTTGCGTAACATATCAGGATGTAAAAATGAAGGTTGAGGATACGGATTTGCTTGGTGGCGTCGACGCACGAACGGCGGCAACACCGATAGTACGTTGAGCAGGTAGCGTAGCGTGGCCTGGGTTTTACCCGCCCGCTGGTGCCAGTAGGCGTACAGCTCGTCGAGGTCGCCTTCAACTTCCTCCAGCGTGTTGGCCGGATGCAGCCACCGCAGCAGGCGCTGCGCCCAGCGGGGCGGATGGTCCGGTCCGCCGGTGCGGTTGCGGGGAGGTTGGTTCACCGGCTTCATAGGCCACTTAGCTTCAATGATTGCGGTGGCATAAGCTGCCAGAGTTCGTTACGTAGCTGCTGAATGTCCTGCAACGCGCGGCTGCCCAGGGCCGTCACTCGGAACAGGCGTTTGCGCCGACCACCTCGTTCGGCGGTGGCTCCACCCAGTTCCGATTTCACAAAGCCTTTTTCTTCCAGCCTGATGAGCGTATTGTGTACGGTGCCGAACGTAACGATCCGGCCCGTGTGCTGTTCGATTTCCTGCGACACCGTTACGCCGTAAGCCTGCCCATCCAGGATGGCGACCATCAGCAGAACGATCTCTTCAAACTCGCCTAAATACGTGCGACGCATGAGCTGAACTATTAGTTTACATTTTATCGTACAAATCTGCGGCCAACCCAGCGAAAACGCCGAAAACAGCCTGAAATGGCAAATTCACCGTAGGTAAAGATCATTACAATGTCCATTTACGGACAGAGCCTGTTCGCTTGTGGACAGCCCGGCAAGATAGGTTGGGCGGTCTTTTGACAGCCTGTGGCGCATCAGATCGACGGGGTGAAGAGCAACTCAGCAAGGGCTGCGATGCGGCCGTGATGACTGGGCTGTTGACCGTTGCCTCGAATTCTGGAACTATAGCAAGACTTGTATATTATTAGCTAATGCCTGACTATCAGTAGTGCCAGCTTTTCTGAAAGTTAGTATAGGGGTCTTTAATTTTAAGCGGCTTATCGTTATTCTAGCCCCCAATTTATTAGTTGATTGATGTTGAATTAGTGGTCAGGCTATCCATTAGAAAAGGCTGCAGGGCCACCAACCACCGATTGGATCGATTAGTCATTGACTGAATGCGTTGTCCAAATTGCTACATCGCTTTATGAAACAGGATGAACCGTTAGTTGCCAGGAACTCGTATGCCATAAACCATTACCCAACAAACAAATCACTACGTACTCGCTCAATTCAGTTGTCGCAACGGTTGCGTCGGCGCTGGTTAGGATTGCCTATTGCGCTGGTAATACCCTTTGTTGGGGCTGCTCAGACCGAACCGCCGACGTCGCCCAGCCAGTTGAAAAAATTGAGTATCGAGCAGCTGATGGACCTGGAGGTAACGCTCGTGTCGAGAACACCCCAAAAGCTGTCGGAGGTTGCTTCGGCTATTCAGGTCATTACCGGGGCCGACATCCGGCGGTCGGGGGCAACCAATATTCCCGAAGCGTTACAACTCCTGCCGAATCTCCAGGTTGCGCAGTTAAACGCCAGTACGTGGATCATTAGCGCCCGCGGCTTCAACACGATCTTTGCGAACAAGCTCCTCGTAATGATCAACGGCCGGACGGTTTACACGCCCTTCTTTGGCGGGGTGCTCTGGGAGTTGCAGAACCTGCTGCTGGAAGATGTAGAACGGATTGAGGTGGTGAGCGGACCGGGCGGTACGTTGTGGGGAGCTAACGCCGTCAACGGTGTCATCAACATCATCACAAAAAGCTCGGCTGAAACCCAGGGCACCTACGTAGCGGCCACGGCGGGGACCTTCCTGAGAGATCGGGTGGCGTTGCGTTACGGTGGCCGGTTTACCGACAAGCTAACGTACCGGATCTATGGCCAGCACTTCAACCGAAACTCGACCATATTGCCGTCCGGCGAAAACAACCAGGATGCCTGGAATCTGACCCAGGGTGGTTTTCGGATGGATTGGGCGGCTTCGGATACCGACCAGTTTTCGCTGGAAGGTGAAGCCTACGGCGGTACCCGCAAAACGGCCGGCGGCAACTCGGGGCTTGACGGGCAGCACCTGCTGGCTCGCTGGTCCCGCGCCATCTCCGACCGGTCGGGGCTGATGCTGCAACTATACTACGATCGCTATTACCGGGACGACGTACCGTCAAACCTGTTTGATCAGCTTGAAACGTACGATGTTGACTTTCAGCACCACTTTTCCGTCCGAACGCGGCACAATGTTCTTTGGGGACTTGGCTACCGGCTGGCCCGCGATCTGACCGAATCCGGAAGTGCAGCGGCTATTCTGCCACCCCGGAAAAACCTCCCGCTGTACACCGGGTTCATCCAGGACGAAATCACGCTCAGCGACCGGCTCAAGCTGACGATTGGGACCAAACTGCTGCACAACGTCTACTCCGGCTTTGAGGTCCAGCCAAGTGCCCGTATGGCCTGGTCCGTCAGACCCAACAACCTGCTGTGGGGGGGCCATCTCCCGGGCCGTTCGGACCCCTAGCCGGCTCGACGTCGATTATTTTCTGCCCGCTACTCCACTGCCGCCTACTCAGCCGAGCGTGGCCGGCGGGCCAAACTTCACGTCCGAAAAGGTTGTGGCCTATGAGCTGGGTTACCGATGGCAGCCTTCTACAAACGTTAGTCTCTCACTCGCCGGCTTTTATAATGTCTACCGCGATGTGTACAGCGTAGAAGCCCTGCCCAATACGTTGACATACCAGATTCAGAACGGGTCGGAGGGCGAGTCGTGGGGAGTTGAGGTATCGGGGCAGTACCAGATTGCACCAACGTGGCGGCTGCGGGGCGGCTACACGTATTTTGATAAAAACCTCCGCAGCAAACCCGGCCGAAATTTTAATCCTGATTACCTGGGAAACGACGTTAAAAATCGGGTATTGTTGCAGTCAATTCTCGATTTACCCGGTAATTTTCAGCTTGATCTGGCCGGGCGCTATCTCGATTATTTACCCAAAACCCTGGCTACGGCTCAGGTACCGGCCTACGTAACGTTCGATGTTCGGCTGGCCTGGCTTTACAAATGGCTGGAGGTGTCGGTTGTGGGGCAGAACCTGGGCCAGCGCCAGCATGTCGAGTTCCAGACCCTGGCTATACCCAGGAGTGTGTACGGAAAGGTGTCCATTCGCTTCTAACCCACTTCATTCACCGGTAATCGGCCAGCGCACGATGAGAGTACTGATAGCATGGTTATTGATTGGATCACTCGGCGGGGTGTCGGCGCAGCCGGCTCCTGAATGGAGTGTCAAAGCCGTGTTTATATACAACTTTACCCGCTTCGTCGAATGGCCGGAAATGGCGTTTGCGGGGCCAGATTCTCCGTTTATCATCGGGATTGTTGGGGCTGACCCGTTTGGCCCAGCGCTGCCCGAAGCGGTTGCCGGTGAAAAAGTTGGTACGCATCCGATCCGGGTGCAGCGTTTTCAGCAAATAGCCGACGTAAAGGATTGTCATCTGTTATATATTAGTGCTAAAGAGCCCGAAAAAGCCCGGGAGATGCTGGCGGCCATACCCCGCCGGCCGATGCTTACGGTGGGCGAATCACCTACGTTTGCCCGGCAGGGCGGTATGATTCGGTTCCTGACGATGAATAACAAAATCCGGCTTGAAGTCAACCCAACCACCGTTCGGGCGGCTCAACTGGACATCAGCTCGAAGCTGTTGCAGGTAGCTCAAATTGTCGATTGACATGGAAACGAAAAGGCCGAAAGCAACTCCGATTCAGCGTCAGCTCATGCGCGCCATGTTGCTGACCAGCGGGTTGGCATTACTGCTGACCTGCGCGGCTTTTTTCATCTACGAATACGTAACGTTCCGGCAGACGCTGAAGAGCCAGCTTACGGCCCTGGGGGAGATTATTGCCGCCAACAGTACGGCAGCACTGGCGTTTGACAGCGTTGAGGATGCGGAGGAAACCCTGCGGGCGTTGCAGGCGAACCGCCACATCGTAGCTGCCGGGCTGTACGATAAGCAAGGTCAGCTGTTTGCAACATTTCCGGCCGAAGTCCCTGAAAAACAGTTTCCGCCTTCACCACTGGCGCCGGGATATCGATTTACGGGAGGCTACCTGGAAGGCTTTCAGCCGGTGGTACAAGGCTCGACCCGGCTGGGAAGCTTGTACCTCAAATCCGATATGCAGGCTATGTACGAGCGCTTCAGGCGCTACGGCCTGATTGTGGCCATGGTGCTGGGGGTGTCGCTGGGGTTAACGTACCTGCTTTCACGTCGGTTGCAGGCGGCCATTTCCCGGCCTATTCTGAACCTGGCGCATGTGGCGACGCAGGTCTCCCGCGATCATAACTACACGGTGCGGGCCACCAAAAGCCAGGAAGACGAAGTAGGTCTGCTGACCGATGCCTTTAACCACATGCTCACGGAGATTGATCGGCAAAATACCGAAATCCGGGTCTGGAACCAGCAGCTCGAAGAGAAGATCAGGGAACGCACGCAGGAACTCGAACAGGCTAATGCTGAACTGACCGTGGTGAACGGCAAGCTGATAAAGTCGAACCGGGATCTGGAGCAGTTTGCCTATGTTGCTTCGCACGATCTGCAGGAACCCCTTCGCAAGATTCAGACCTTTGCGCAACTGGCCGAAACCAATTCCGGCGACCCTTCCCTGACCCGGCAATACCTCAGTAAAATCTACGCGTCGGCCGAACGGATGGGAGCACTCATCAAGTCGGTACTTCACTACAGCCGCTTGTCTAACGTATCTGAACCGTTTGCCCAGGTGGATCTGAATCAGGTGATCGAGCACATTCAGGCCGACTTTGAACTGCTGATGCTGGAAAAGAAAGCGACGCTGATTACGGAGGGGCTGCCGGTTATCCAGGGAATTCCGTTACAGATCAATCAGTTGTTTGCCAACCTGATTCACAACGCACTCAAGTTCTGCGACAAACCTCCGTGCATTATCATCAGGGCTACCACCCGGGCGGGTAATCAGCTCAGTCTGCCCGAAGGATTACCGACCAGCATGGATTACGTTGAGCTGATGGTCGCCGACAACGGCATCGGTTTCAATGCCGATTATTCCCGCAAAATATTTACCATCTTCCAGCGCCTGCATACGCAGAAAGAATACCCCGGAACGGGCATCGGCCTGGCTCTCTGCAAAAAAATTGTGGATAATCACTCCGGTACGATCACCGTCCAGAGCGAAGTGGGCAAGGGGACAACCTTCTTTGTGTATCTACCGGCCAGCCCGCAGCCGGTTGTTCATGTCCAGGTCTGACGACCTATACTCGAATACTAACAGGTTCAGGCTGATACAGCCATCGTCTTCCCCGGCACCTTACGGGGGCTTGGCGTTGCCGTGTCAAGATTTGTCCATCAGCAATGCCAAGCCCCTTCACGCGGTTAGGTTTTGGAGGTATACGTTCTTTAAAGAGAACGATAGGTCAGGCTGAGGTCAGCGCCCGCGCCAGATCCATGATCAGATCATCGGGGTGTTCAAGGCCAATCGAGAGCCGCAGCAGGTTGGCGGGCGTCGTAGTAGTAGGACCTTCAACGGACGCCCGGTGCTCAATCAGGCTTTCGACTCCCCCCAGGCTCGTGGCCCGCCGGAACAACCGCAGCCGGCTGAGCACCCGGAGGGCTTCCTCAGCCCCACCGGTTATGTGCACGGACAGCATCGCACCGGGGCCGTTCATCTGCTGTTTGATCAGCTGCCGATCCGGATGATTTGCCAGACCGGGGTAATTAACCTGCTCTACCATCGGGTGGCCATCCAGAAACTCGGCTATGGCCTGGGCCGTAGCGGTCTGCGCCCGAACCCGTACCCCCAGGGTTTTAAGGCCCCGCATCACCAGCCAGCAATCGAACGGCGACGGCACGGCTCCGGAAATGGACTGGAGCTGCCGGACCCGCTGCGTAAACGCATCGTTGCGCCGGAAGATCAGCGCCCCACCGATAACGTCGCTGTGGCCGCTCAGATACTTCGTGGTCGAATGCATCACGATGTCGCAGTTCAGGTCGAGGGGCCGTTGCAGAACGGGCGTGGCCCAGGTGTTGTCGCAGACACAGAGCGCCCCGCCGTCGTGGGCAATCCGGGTAATGGTCAGCAGATCAACGATCGTGAGCGTTGGATTGGAGGGTGTTTCAACCCAGACAATGCGCGTGTTTTCGTGAATAGACGCCCGTACGGCCTCGATATCCCTCATGTCGACCCGGGTGTAGGTGAGGCCCCACGGATGAAACACCGTTTCCAGCAGGGACGTTGTGCCGTAGAAACCATCGTGAGCCAGCACGACGTGATCGCCGGGCCGCAGCGCCTGAAACAGGGTCATGGTGGCGGCCTGGCCCGAGCTGAACGCTATACCCGTCGCGCCCCCTTCCAGCGTTGCCAGCGATCGTTCGAGGGCTTCGCGCGTGGGGTTGTTCGGCCGGGCGTAGAGGTAATTGCCCGGTAGTTCATGAGCCTCATTCCGTTCAAACGTTGTGGAGAGGTGGATGGGAGGAACAACGGCCCCGGTGGCGGGGTCCTGCTGATGGGTGGCCTGAAGGGCAAGCGTATCAAAGTGCATACGGGTTCGAGTGTTGAAGGATTTTCTTGCTTGTCGGAATAGCCTATCAACGATTGATCACGTATTGCAGTTCACCGGATGCGTCGGGTTCGAGTTTCCAGAGGACGTGGCCGCTGCCTTTTTTCTCTTTTTTCTGGGCTATTACTACCCGTATGCCGTCGGTTCGAACGCTGATGGTGCCATACACGGCTACGTTCCGTTCCAGCGTCTCGCGGATGGCCACGATACGGGCCTGAAGGGCTTTTTTGCGAACAGGGTCGGTTGTCGAGTCCAGTTCGGCAAATAAAGCCCCGACCTCCCGCAGCAGTTCGTCCTTAATTACTTTTTTGTCTTCCGACGACCGGGCCAGCTCGGTGCTGAAAATAAGCGGCCGGCGGCCCCGGCTCGATTTACCGATGGCTCCCAGCGTATCGGGGCGGGGGTGCGTATACGTTTCGTTATCGCCACTCGAAATCACGGTTGCCAGCGGGTGCAAAAACGCCATGAAATCGTCCAGAAAGCGGTCCGATCCGTGGTGGCACGATTTGGCCAGATCGCTCTGAAACACGGCCCGCCCCCGCTGGATCATCTCTGTCCGCTCGGCATCGGTCAGGTCCGACAAAGGGTCTTTTCCGGTGTATTGAACCGTCAGATAGCGCTGGGCTTTATCGTTCAGGTCGCCCCCGAGCAGCATCGAAACGGTACCATAGCGCAACCGAATGACTACCGAGTGCCCGTTCTTGGTTTCGTCCCAGCCCGGATGCGTGCTGAAAGGCGTCGGCTCGTCCAGGTACGGCAAATATTTCTGGCCATCGGTCGCTTCGTCCTGCCGGGGTATCGGGGCCAGAACTTCCATGTGAATCGGCGATTGTTCGTCGTACCCGTCGATAACCGACCCTTTTTCCAGCATCCGGATGTCGGCCAGCCCCAGCGTAGCCGATTGATACGCGTCGTGAAGCAGATTAGGGTAAAGCTTATTGCCGCGGTTGGTGGCTACGTCGAGCAGTTGTTTGACCTTGTCGAACGTATCGCAGAGGTCGGTGATGTATTCCTCCGTTCCGACCGTACGTACCGGCCCGATCAGGTTAAAGCCCGTTCGCTCGACCAGCCCGTTGTGGTAAATATGCCGGATCGTGAAGCGCCCCGAATCAACGATCGGCCGGAAACCGCCGTAATGATCCAGGTCGGAGTGGGTCATAACCACGTAATCGAGCGGAATCACGTAGTTGTTGTGCGAGAGGTTGAAGCGCCACTTCAGGAATCGGTACATGCTGTCGTCCCGGCCCGCGTCGATCAGAATGAACTTGTCGTCGGGGGTTACCAGAAAACAGCCGTCGCCCTGGCCGACATCGATAAAGTTGACCTCAAGCAGCCGTTCCGCCTGTAGCAGTTCGCTGGCCACCCAGCCTTCGGCGTTGCGGCAGCGGACTTTGGTGTGGGTGGCTGACGTGGTGGTATCGATGATGTCGGCGTAATCGCCCCACAGCACACGTTTGATAATGTCCTGCGGTTTAACCAGTTCGTCGCTGAGGGGTTGTTTTAGCAGTTTTGCGTCGGGGTAGCCAATGAAAGCCATAGGGTGGTCGGGAAGGTGAACAATAACGTATCGGTAAAAATACGGTTTCGCGGCCACCCATAGTTTACCGATACGTTATGCTTCGCGCACCGCTTCCCAGGCGGTCTGCATACTGGCCATCGCCAGGTTCAGGTCGTCGGGGGTGGTGCGCCAGTTGACAAAGGCCGCCCGCAGACAGCAGGCACCGTTGTAGACGGTTGGCGTCATGAACACCTGCCCCAGCGCTTCGAGCTTTTTCTGGAATTGAGTCAGTTTTTCTTTATCGGTTCGGTACGGCTTCAGCGAAAAACAAACCACATTCAGCCGTACCGGCGCTTCGAGTTGCAGAAAATCAGACTGATCGATCAGGGTTCCAAACGCCCGGGCCTGCGCTACGTTCTGTTCCACAAGCTGGCGGTACCCTTCCCGACCGTACGCCAGCAACGTAAGCCAGACCGGGAGCGCCCGGAGTCGCCGGCTGTTTTCGGGACCGTAGTTCAGGTAGCTGAAGTCGGCCAGCGGATCGCCCAGATATGGGGCGCTGGCGTTCTGAAACGTCTGCACCTGCAGAGCCGCGTGGTGGGTTTTGATGAGGTACACGGCGCTGTCGTATGGTACGTTCAGCCATTTATGGTTGTCGATGGTAAGGCTATCCGCTTGGTCCCAGCCGGCCAGCCGGTCCTGAAAAGAGGGCGACAAAGCTGCAAGTCCCCCGAAGGCTGCGTCGACGTGCCACCAGAAGGCATACCGGCCCCGGAGTTCGGCAATGGCCTGCATGTCGTCGTAGTCTACCGTATTGACCGTGCCTCCGCTCGAAATCAGGATGGTCGGTGCGTTGGGCTCCTGAGCCAGTACATCTTCCAGATGCGCTACGTCCATGGCTTCACGGCCGGTGAGCGTTCGGAGGTACGTGATGTGCCGGCTGCCGAGGCCCAGCATCGCCAGCGACTTAACGGCTGACGAGTGGGGCGTAGCTGCCAGAATCCGAATACCGGACGTAACGCCGTCGCGGGCAATGTCGTGGCCCTGTTGCCGACCGGCCCACTGCCGCGCTACAGCCAGCGCGGTGAAGTTGGAGAGCGTTGCGCCCGTCACAAAACCACCCATGAAATCGTCGGGCAGGCTGAACAACTGCCGGTAGAGCTGCAAAGTATGCAGTTCGATACTGGCCGATACGTCGCCCGGTCCGGTGATGCTCTGCGGATTCTGGTCGTAAACGGCCGTGAGCCAGTCTCCGGCGATGGCTGCGGGCGTAGTGCCGCCCGTCACGAATCCCCAGTAGCGCGGACCGGATGAGGCCACAAGCGCCTGCGAAAAATGGGTCTGGAATTGCGATAAAGCCGCTGGCGTACCGATCCCGTGTTCGGGTAGCTCAACCGCGGGTTGAACGGGGGTAGGGCGGCTGATCGGCATGTCGGGTAAGCCTTGCAGATACGACAGAGCCTGCGATTGAGCCAGCGCCAGCAGTTCGTTAAGTTGCCGGCCTTCCTGCTGCATGAGGGTCATACGGGTAGTGGTTTGTTCATTAGTTGTTTGTTGGGCAAAGTTCTGCGAGGTTTGCAATACGAAACAGATGCACTTTTTGCAAAACAAACCATATCAGTTAATAGCATGGCAGACGACTTTCGGTATCGCCAACTGGCCGACCAGCTTCGGCAACAGATTGAGCAGGGTGTGCTGCGGGTAGGCGAGCGGCTGCCTTCGGTGCGGCAACTGAGTCGTGAGCAGGGCATTAGCGTTACAACCGCCTTCCGGGCCTACTACGATCTGGAAGCCCGTGGATTGATCGTTGCCCGGCCACAATCGGGCTACTACGTCCGGTCGGCAGGGAGTCGGCCCGGGTCGGTACCGCGTACCAGTCAGCCGCGGCCGATGGCAACGCCCATTACGATCAGCGAAGCCATGCGTAGCCTGGCCAGGGGATGGTCACAACCAGACCTGGTTGATCTGGCCGTGGCGGTGCCGAGTCTTGACTTGCTCCCGCAGGCAAAACTCAATAAATCGCTGCTAACGGCAGTACGTCAATTGCCGGACAGCGGTCTGGGCTACGAGGCCACGGCCGGGTCGCCCGAACTACGTCGGCAAATTGCCCGGCTGTCGTTCAACGGCGGAAGCCGCGTATCGGCCGACGAGGTGGTGGTCACGAACGGCTGTCTGGAAGCCATCACGCTGGCATTGCGGGCAACCACCCGGCCCGGCGACGTAGTGGCGGTCGAATCACCAACGTACTACGGTATTCTCCAGGCCATGGAAGGCATGGGCGTTCGGGCATATGAACTGCCGACCGACCCCCAAACGGGTCCTGAGCTGGCAGCGCTCGAACAGGCCATTCGTAAAGAGGCCATTCGGGCCGTGGTGCTGACTCCTACGTTCAGCAACCCCAGCGGGTACTGTATGTCCGACGACCGGAAAGCCGCGCTGGTGAACTTACTCGCCCGCTACGATCTGCCCCTGATCGAAGACGATATCTACGGCGAAACGTATTTTGGCAGTGTCCGGCCGCGTACCTGCCACAGTTTCGATACGGCCGGGCGGGTGCTACTCTGTTCGTCGGTATCAAAAACGCTGGCTCCCGGCTATCGGGTTGGGTGGGTGCTGGCGGGCCGCTACCAGGAAGCCGTAATCCGGGCGCAACTCATGCAGACCATCAGCCCGGCGACGATTACGCAGGCCGCCATCGCTGATTTCCTACGCATTGGCCGGTTCGATCTGCACCTGCGCAAACTGCGGGCTGCGCTGCAAAAGCACATGCTGACGTACCTGGACGCGATCCTGACCAGCTTTCCTGACGGCACAACGGTTAGTCGGCCCAACGGTGGATTTGTGCTGTGGGTTGAACTCCCCGAGGGGTATTCAGCCGTGGCCATGCTGGCCCGGGCCGTCGACGCCGGGATTACATTTTATCCGGGGCACCTGTTCACGACGCAGCCGCAGTACGCAGCCTGTTTACGTATCGCGTATGGTCATCCGCCAACAGTTGCCTACCTGGATGGGTTAAAGCAGTTAGGCCGGTTGTGGCAGCAGACCTGACAAGTTAATAAAGCCTGCGGCCAACAGTATATCAGAATAATACTACCTTTACGCTAACCGTATGCAAGCATACTAGTATGAACCAGACGTATCAATCACTCGCTTTCGACCAGGCAGATGGTGTTCTGACCGTTTCGCTGCTGGGGCCGGGCAAAGGCAATGCCATGGGGCCGGAATTTTGGGAGGAGCTTCCCCGCGCAATGGATGAAATCAACGGTATGCACGACGTACGGTGCGTCGTTTTCCGGGGCAGTGGCGATCATTTCAGCTATGGGCTGGATCTGCAACGGATGATGCCCCGGCTGGGCACGATGACGACCGGTACGATGGTGGCCGATCAGCGCATTGAACTCATGGCCGAGATTCGGTTTATGCAGTCGGGTTTTCAGAAGATGCATGAGTCGCCGAAACCCATCATTGCAGCCATCCACGGCTGGTGCATCGGTGGGGGCGTCAACATGATCTCGGCAGCCGATATCCGCCTGTGTTCGCAGGACGCCAAGTTCAGTTTGCGCGAGGCTAAGCTGGCCATTACCCCCGACATTGGCGGTCTACAGTTTCTGCCGCATATTATCGGTCAGGGCTACACCCGCGAAATGGCCTTCACCGGCGATGACTACGATGCTGCCTTTGCCGAAAAGATTGGCCTGATCAATCACGTATACCCGACGCCCGACGAGCTGTTTGCCGAAGCCGAGACCCTCGCCCGGAAGATTGCCGACAATCCGGCCGGGGCGGTGCAGGGGGCCAAGCAGGTACTCAACTACAGCCTTGATAAATCCATTGAAGACGGCCTGCAGTATGTCGCCCTCTGGAATTCGTCGCAACTGCAATCCGACGATTTCAGCGAAGCCATGCAGGCCACCCTGGACAAGCGAAAAGCCGAATTCAATAAGAAAATCGAACGGGGGTATTGATTTACAAAGAGCGAATCGGCCCGCCGAAGCGGAGTGAATGAGCAACTCACTCTCATTCTTTCGCTCCGCTTCGGCGGGCCGATTCGCTCATTCACTCTTTCGCTCATTCACTCATTATTACATGACGACAGGTATGCTGCGCGACGACGCGCTCAAGGGAAAAACCATCATCGTAACCGGCGGAGGAACCGGCCTGGGTAAATCCATGACCCGCTATTTTCTGCAGCTGGGTGCCAACGTCACGATTTGTAGCCGCCGACAGACGGTGCTGGATCAGACGGCCGGGGAGTTGACGCAGGAGGTGAGCGAAACTGCCGGAGCGGGGCAGATTCTGGCCGTAGCCTGCGACGTACGGAAACCCGAAGAAATAGAACATGTAATTGCTCAGACTATTGAGCGGTTCGGACGGATCGACGGTTTACTGAACAACTCGGCTGGTAATTTCATCAGCCCGACCGAACGGCTGTCGTACAAAGCGTTCGATACCATTGTGGACATCGTTCTGCGTGGCACGTACTACTTCACCCTGGCCGTGGGCAAATACTGGATCGACAACCAGATTCGCGGTACGGTGCTCAACATCTCGACAACCTACGCTACTACGGGCTCGGGTTACGTAGTACCCTCGGCGGTGGCCAAAGGGGGGGCATTGATCATGACTAAATCGCTGGCCGCTGAGTGGGGGAAATACGGGATCCGGCTCAACGCCATCGCGCCGGGGCCGTTTCCGACCAAGGGGGCCTGGGAGCGGTTGTTTCCGGAGCCGCTCATCAAGATGATGGACCCGGTCAGCCGCATTCCGCTTAAGCGGGTAGGGGAGCATCAGGAACTGGCGAATCTGGCGGCCTTTCTGCTGTCCGACTTCTCGGGCTTTATCACCGGCGAGTGCATCACGATCGACGGGGGCGAGGTACTGATGGCCGGGGAGTTCAATCACCTGGAACAGGTCTCCAATGAACAGTGGGATACGATTGAGCAAGTGATCAAGCAAGCCAATCGTGCCAGTAAGAAAGAATAACTGGCTCCGGACAGGCGACAAATCAACACAGGTGGGGAACGCCAGGAGTCTGCTTCATCGGTTTAAAAGAAAGGAACAGTATACCGTCAGTCACCCGGCGGATGCGGGTGTGGCGACTAGCGGCAGTATCACCACGAACTCCCCGCTGCCATCAAGTACCGTTGGCAGGCCCTGTCCCAGCATCCGGTATTGGGTCAGGATGTTGCTTAAGCCGATGCCATTGCTGAGAACACGCGAGGCTTTGCGCTGAAGATTGTTTTGAACCACTAACTGCCCGTCCGGATTAGTCGCAATGGCAATTGTCAGGGGTTGATCAGGCAGCACGACGTTGTGCTTAACGGCATTTTCGACCAGCAACTGCAGGGTTAGCGGAGGTAACTGCGTGTCGAGGAACCGGTCGTCTACGGCGATGCGCAGGTCGATGCCCTTACCGTGGCGTGTCTGAAGCAGGTGGTAATACGAGCGGATAAAATCCAGTTCATCGCGCAGCGTAATCAGCGGGTTATCATTGGCCCGCAGCAGATAGCGGTATACACTGCTGAGTTCGTCTACAAATTCGCCCGCCTGCCGGGGACTGTCATCAATCAGGGAAGACAGGGTATTGAGCGAGTTGAACAGAAAATGCGGATTCACTTGCCCCTGCAGAGCCCGGAGCTGCACGGCCATTTTTTCCTGTTCCAGTCGCCGTACCGCCAGTTCTGCTTCGAGACTTTCCCGCTGGCGCTGCTCGCGTTCGCTCACCAGTTCCTGTTCGGTTATCGCCTGCTGACGGGCCTGCGCCACTTCCTGACTTCGCCGTAGGAAGGTCAGGCAGAGCGAAAAGCAAAGCAACTCGGCCATCAGCATGCCCTGAATGACGAGATTCACGGATGCCACTACGGGCTGGGTAGCCCAACCCCATGGTATGCCCGAAAACAGTGCCACCGACAACAACCCCCGAAGCGTCATGAAGGTGCTTCCGGCCAGAAAAAGCCGGCCTACTGAGTCCCGGCGACGGGCGGCCAGCCAAATAGCTCCGAGGTTGATCAGCACCGCCAGTATACGGAACATATGCGTCAGGACCTCATAAGCAACGTTGTTGGACGTACCGGCGGGTTGCCACACGATCCATCCCCCGAGTACATAGGCCACCACCAGTGCCTGCGCCACCCGAATCCACCGCCGGGCGGCACTGCCCCGCTGGGTGAACATCACAAGCACCAGTTCAAGAAAATTGAGCTTGAAAAAGCCCATGCTCAGATTCATCAGCAAGGTGCTCGTTGCTGCCGATAACGCTACGGTGTTGTCAAACAGGAAGAGGTTGGTCAGCCAACTGAAAGTGTGCAGGGTGAACAGGCCATAAATCCGCTGGCGATACAGCCCCCATTGCACCGCATTGAGCAGAAACAAGGCCCAAACAGAACCCGTGAACAAAAGGCGTAGGTTTTCGTGTGTCATGCACAGGGTCAGGTCAATAATTCGGGAAAGACGACAAACCGTCTTTTGTCGTTCACGGTGGGGTAGCCGGGTATCTGGTTTTACAATGGGGTAATGGTCAGGTAGTCAAAAATAACGCTGTTTTTCAGGAACTGAAAATGACCTGTCTCCAAAAAACAGCCGGGCCCAGCAGTCACTTACCGTTGGAGTAGCGTAGCCAACCCTCAGCCGGCTGTTACCGACGTAGTAGCCGGCTCCAGTATCGATCGAATTGCCTGCGCTTTCAGCAGGCACTCGTCCCATTCCTGCGCCGGGTCGGCGTCGTAGGTGATGGCGCTGCCCACCGAAAAGGAAGCGTAGCGGCTGTCAGCTGTATATTGCAGGCTCCGGATCACGACGTTGAAGTCGAAATCGCCGTCGGGGGTAACAAAGCCGATGGCTCCCGAAAACAGTCCCCGGCGGCTTGCTTCCAGCTCGTCGATCAGTTCCATAGCCCGAATTTTGGGCGCGCCGGTCATGCTGCCCATCGGAAAAGCGTATTTGATGGCATCTGACCATGCTACGCCCTCGCGCAACGTAGCCGACACCGTCGAAATCATCTGGTGTACCTGCCGGAACGTATAAATCCCGAACAGCTCCTCCACCCGAACGGAGCCGGTCTGCCCGGATCGAGCCAGGTCATTACGTACCAAATCAACAATCATCAGGTTTTCGGCCCGTTCCTTTTCGCTGTTGAGCAGCTGGGTACGTAGCCGCTCGTCTTCCTCCGGGGATTGCCCCCGCCGAATCGTTCCTTTGATGGGCTGCGAAATGAGACGGTTGCCCGATTTCTTCAGAAACCGCTCCGGCGAGGCACCCATCAGGTAGCGGTTGTCCAGCTTCAGGAACGTGGAAAACGGCATCGGCGACCGTCTGGTGAGGGCCTCGTACGTAGCGACCGGGTCGAGGATAACGTTTTCGGCAAAAAACTCGACGCAGTAATTCAGTTCATAGACTTCGCCCTCTTTAATATATTGTCGGATGCGCTCCACGTTGGCAAGGTAATCGGCCCGCGAAACCCGGCACTGCACCGCCGACAACGTTTGCTGAAGGGGCTGGAACGAATGCTGGTCGATGGCCATACGTAGTGACTGTACATCACCATCGCCCCAGACCGTTACGATCCCCGCCGGATCGACATCAATCACCCACTCGGGTTCGGCAAAGTAAATCTCCGGAAACCCAAGCCGGTCCGGGTGGCGGCTATCCAGCGCTTCAAGCTGATTCTTGAGGTCGTACCCAAAGTAACCGACCAGAAAAGCCGGATCTGCCCGATGAGCGCGAAACAGGGCTGAAAACGCGTCGCCGTCTGCAAATGAAACAACCCGTTTCGCGCCGATGCAGAGTCGGTCGGGAAACGGGTTGTTGGGGTATTCAATGCCGTTGCTGGCAAACCACATCACGAACGCGTGCTGTGTGGTAGCCCAGCGAAGGGCGTTCCAGCGCCACGATTCGGCATTGTCGACCGCAAAACGGACTGAATTCATTTATTGCTGGAGCAACCTTACTTCAACGGCAATGTCTTTTCCTTCGGCGTTTTTGCCAAGGGTAAATTCCACCTCGTCGTCGATCTGCAGTTCGTTGAAGTCTACATCAAGCAGGCTCGTGTAGTGGAAAAACAGGTTATTCGGCGGGTAGTTAATGAATCCATAACCGGTTTTGAGGCTGCGGATTGTGCTCACTTTCCGGCCTTCCGGGTCGGTGTCTATATCGGCTACGTTGTAGTTGGGCTCGTCGTCGAGCTGGTAATTTCCGAACGAAGTACCGCTACCGAAGCTGTTGCCGTTTGAATAGCTGCCGTTGCCGTTCACGGCCGTGAACGTTGGGCGGGGCTGTTGCTTAACGAACAGGTTCTGAATGACCGGGTCGTTTTTCCGCAGCCGGGTGTCGATCAGTTCATGCATCCCAACCGGATACGATACGTCTTCGAGCAAATCCTGCGAGGTGCGCGTTACCTGCTTTTCGCCTTCATCGTTCAGGAATTCAAAATCCCAGCTCAGAACCATCACGCGTGAACCCAGCGTGTTGAGCTTACGAATGAGTGGTACGTAGTCGCCGTCGGAGGTGATCAGCACCACTACGTCAAACTTTTTGTGCAGGGCCAGCTCAAACGCTTCGAGGGCGAGCCATACGTCAATGCCTTTTTCCTGGCGGTATCCCTGGTAGGTTTTTACGGGCAGGTAATGCGTCACGACGCCTTCGGACATCAGAATATCGTCGAACAGCCGGTCGTAGAACAACTGATTACCGCGCTGATTGGCCTCGTGCGCGTTCAGACGGCCCCGAAAGTAGTGGGCATCGACAATCTGACACAGCCGAACGTCTACGTTTTCTTCTTCGGCTACCTGGCGACGAATAAATTCGTGCAGACCGGAAATGCTGATCCGGCTGCGACGCTCATGTGAATAATTGTAATAGTTACTTACGTGTAGGAAATAATTACCATCATAGAAAACCCCAATACGGGTTAATCTGGAAGGAGTTCCGGGCATGTGTTACTATGGTTTATGTATGCTAATTTGTTTACTTGTACTCCAACGGAGGTGTTATTGATTGTCGGTTTCTCACTAGGTACGATGAATCTATCAGATTGCGTAAAATCAGGTTTATTTAACGAAGCTAATTACAAAGAGATATTAAATAGGTATGGTATGGAGACTACGTAACTGACGATAGAACTAAGAAACTGGTATGATCAAATAACGCCGTAAAATTAATACAAATCTCTTACGTAACAGGGCCGTGTGGTATCTTTGCCGGTTGAATAACAAGCCCGACATGCGAAAAGTTTTGTTTATTGACCGCGATGGAACCCTGATCGTGGAACCCCAGCCTGATCAGCAGGTCGATTCGCTGGCCAAACTCGAATTTATTCCCCGCGCCATTTCAGCCCTGCGAAAAATCGCGCAGGAAACTGAGTATGAACTGGTCATGGTGACAAACCAAGACGGTCTCGGTACGGCCTCCTTTCCGGAAGATACCTTCTGGCCCGCTCACAACAAGATGATGACGACCTTCGCGGGCGAATCCATTCACTTCGCAGCCGTCCACATCGACCGGCATTTCCCGCGCGACAATGCCCCGACCCGCAAACCGGGTATCGGTATGCTGACCCGCTATTTTTCGGATGAATACGACCTGGCCAACAGCTACGTTATCGGCGACCGGATGACCGACGTGCAACTGGCCGTTAACCTGGGCGCTAAAGCGATTCTGTTCGTGCCGCCCAACGCCGTACCAGCCGTGCAGATTGCCGACATTGGCGGTCCGACCGACGTAATGCAGCAGACGATTGCGCTGACTACCGAGAACTGGGATCAGATTTATGAATTTCTGCGCCTGCCTGCCCGCACGGCCACGGTAGAGCGAAACACGAAGGAAACCCAGATCCGCATCGACCTGAATCTGGACGGTACCGGCCGGGCGGATATTCATACGGGCCTTGGTTTCTTCGACCACATGCTCGATCAGGTGGCCAAACATTCCGGCTCCGACCTGACCATCCGCGTCAACGGCGACCTGCACATCGACGAGCACCACACCATCGAAGACACCGCCCTCGCGCTGGGCGAAGCGTATCGCCGGGCATTGGGCGATAAGCGCGGAATCAGCCGGTACGGGTTTCTGCTGCCCATGGATGAAGCCCTGGCGCAGGTAGCCATCGATTTTTCGGGGCGGCCGTGGCTGGTCTGGCAGGCCGAATTCCACCGGGAGAAAGTGGGCGATATGCCGACCGAAATGTTTTTTCATTTCTTTAAGTCCTTCTCCGATACGGCGCTCTGTAACCTGAATATCAAGGTAGAGGGCGACAATGAACACCACAAGATTGAGTCGATCTTCAAGGCGTTTGCCAAGTCGATCAAGATGGCCGTTCGGCGGGATATTAAGGAACTCGATAACCTGCCCAGCACAAAAGGGGTTCTATAAGACAAACCGTCGGCTGCTGTTGGTCGCAGACGTTTTACGTCGTACTTTTGCAGACGATTTAATTTACTACGATCATGGATTTATCAACTCCTCTGACCCTATTGTTCTACGTTGTTCTGCTGGCGGCATCGTTTATGACCGGTCGCTGGCTGGAGCGCAAGGAGCGTAAGTATTAAGAAGGCTGCCGACCGACGTTCGCGCTGGTTTGTTCGTGAGCGTCGGACGGCACTTCTACAACGTTTATTTGAGTTCAGCGTATGTTGAGCCCCCTGGCCCGATGGCTGTTTTCAATCGCCGGCTGGCGACTGGCCGGTCCCGTGCCAACCGTGCCTAAAAGTATCTGGGTAGTAGCCCCCCACACAACCAACTGGGATTTTCTGGTCGGTGTGGGCGCCCGGGCCGCTACCCGGGTCTGGATTCAATACCTGGCCAAAAGTTCGCTCTTCACCTGGTATGCCGGCTGGCTTTTCCGGGCGCTGGGCGGAAAACCCGTTTACCGCGACAAATCGAATAACTTGGTCGATGCCATCGTAAACGTACTTAACGAGAACGAACGGCTTCATGTCTGCATCGCGCCCGAAGGCACCCGCTCGGATGTCGGTAAGCTGAAAACGGGATTTTATTACATCGCCCTCAAAGCCAGCGTACCGCTCGTGCTGACCGGCTTCGACTGGCCCCGCAAACTGGTGATTCTGAGTGAACCTATCTACATGACCGGGAATTACGAGCAGGACATGCTGCCGGTTTACCAGTTTTTCTCGCAGGTTCATGGCAAGAAGAAACAGTGGCTGACGGATTGGGAAAAGACAGGGATCATACCTGTTCCAACCACCAGCCGCTCACAATCCGTCTGACTGCGTTAAAGCCACCATCCGCTGACCAGCCCGCTCAGACGCGCCCGGTCCGCCCATTTTCTCTCTAATCTCCGCATAATCGGCCAGTACGTCCGCCCGTCGGGAACCGCCGGGCAGTATGGCCTGAAGTTCAGCGGCCGTACGGTCGGTGGTCAGGTCATGCTGAATCAGTTCCGTCACTACGGTGCGATCGGCAATCAGATTCACCAGCGAGATATACGGAACGGCAATCAGTCGCCGGGCAATTTCGTACGACACAAACCCGGTTTTATAGCAAACCACCTGGGGTACGTTCAGGAGGGCCGTTTCGAGCGTTGCCGTACCGGACGTTACCAGCGCGGCTGTTGATACATGAAGCAGATTATAAGCCGCATCCGCTACGCGCTTCACCGCTGGGTAGTTTGCCAGTAGCTGATCGTAAACCGCAGCCGGAAGATTGCTGACCGTACCGACAACAAACTGATAGGCCGGAAACCGCTCGACTACCGTCAGCATAACCGGCAGGATGGACGTAATTTCCTGCAACCGACTACCCGGGAGTAGCGCAACGACCGGTTTATCCGTCAGGCCGGCGCGGTCACGAAACGACGGATCGGGCTGAAAATCGGCCAGGGCATCGAGCAGGGGGTTGCCAACGTAATCGACGTCGTAGCCAAACTGGGCGAAAAAGGTGGTTTCAAAGGGCAGGATCGTGAACAGCCGGTCGACACTCGCTTTAATTTTGAGCGCCCGGCGCTGATTCCAGGCCCAGACCTTGGGCGAGATGTAGTAAAACACGCGGATGCCGTGCTGTTTGGCAAAGCGGGCCATCCGCAGGTTAAACCCGGCGTAGTCGATCAGGATGAGCGCGTCGGGGCGGTTAGCCAGCAGATCGGCCTGGCATTCGCGCAGGATACGCCGGATAGTGCCCAGGTTTTTAGCCACCTCCCAGAAGCCCATGAAAGCCATCTCGCGGTAATGCCGGACGAGTGTAGCCCCGGCCGTCTGCATCTGTTCTCCGCCGTATGCCCGAAAGCTGGCTTGCGGATCGTGGTGCTGAATGGCCCGAATCAGGTTGGCACCGTGCAGATCCCCCGAACGTTCGCCGGCAATCAGGTAGTAGGTCATAAGCAGAAGTAAGGGGTCAAACGAGTAGAGGGGATACAGGTTTTCATGCCTGCTTATTCCCTCTATACGCTCAATTTATTCCCCGAAGTAATCAACGAAGTTCTTGGGCGTTTCGTAAAGCCGGAGCTGATGAAGGTGAGCCTCTGTGACGGGAGCGAGGGCCCGTTCCAGAATCTTCCAGATTTCCATGATAAAAATCTCGCAGCTAGCCATCTTACCCTGCATAAAGTCGACGTCCAGGTTCAGGTTTTTATGATCAACTTTCTCGATAACCTCGCGCCGGATGATGTCGCCCAGCAGTTTCAGATCGATCACGAATCCCGTATCGGGGTCCGGCTCGCCCTTAACGGTAACGATCAGTTCAAAGTTGTGGCCGTGCCAGTTGTGATTGGCGCAGGGGCCAAACACTTCTTTATTTTTTTCGTCAGACCACGCCAGATTGTAAAGCCGGTGGGCCGCGTTGAAATGTTCAATTCGATTGATATAGACCATAATCTGGTTTATTTAAGGCGGTTGCCAGAAACGCCGGTGAACAAAGACTGCAAAAATACGGACCTTTTTACTGGAACAGAAATGCCGGCCGGAAGTCCGGGGATTTAATCAGTTCAATTACTACGTTATGGCGAAAAAGTACAATTTATTCATTAAATACGCTATTCATTTTCTTAGGTCAAAAGAACTAACTTTACGCTCAATTTCACTTTCGAAACCGGAGCTAAACCTCTTTTTTATACTGAACACGTTTACGACTACCAATTTATGATTATCGTCACGGGAGCCGCTGGTTTTATAGGGAGCTGTTTGATAAGTAAGCTTAATCAGGAAAATTTCAATTTTATCATCGCTGTTGATGATTTTACAACTCCCGAAAAAGAACCTAATCTCGTCGGTAAACGCATTCAGGAACGGGTTCATCGGGAGCAGTTCTTCCAATGGCTCGATCAGAATTATCAGGAGGTTGAATTTATCTTTCACATTGGTGCCCGAACCGATACGACCGAGCAGGACTACACCATTTTCGATCATCTGAACGTCGAGTACTCCAAGCAGATCTGGTACAAGTGCATCGATTATCAGATTCCGCTGGTCTATGCCTCATCCGCAGCTACGTATGGGCTCGGCGAACTTGGCTACGATGATAACGAATCCCAGATTCCGCACCTGAAGCCGTTGAATCCCTATGGCGAGTCGAAAAACGAATTCGACATCTGGGCGCTGGAACAGGATCGGAAGCCGTTCTTCTGGGCCGGACTTAAATTCTTCAATGTATACGGCCCGAACGAATACCATAAAGGCCGCATGGCATCCGTGGTTTTCCACGCCTACAACCAGATTTGTCAGTCGGGGGAGGTAAAACTGTTCCGGTCGCACAACCCGAACTTCAACGACGGTGAGCAGATGCGGGATTTTGTGTACGTCAAAGATGTGGTCGAAGTCTGCACGTTTCTGATGCATCACCGGCGCAATTCGGGCATCTATAACCTCGGCAGCGGCAAGGCCCGCACCTTCTTCGATCTGGCCAGCAGTACGTTCCGGGCGCTGGGTCAGGACCCCCGCATCACCTTTGTGGATACGCCGGCCGATATCCGCGATAAGTACCAGTACTTTACGCAGGCCAATATGGCCAAGCTTCGGTCCATCGGCTACGACCGGCCGTTCCAGTCGCTCGAAGAAGGCATTACCGATTACGTGCAGAATTACCTCGTTGGAAAGCGGTACTATTAGGGCCGCTTATTCCCAGATCACTTCAATCACTTCTTTCTTCAGGTCGACCGTCGTCTGCTTTTCGCCATTGGCCCGACGCAGTACCAGTTTGCCGTCTGTGACGTGCAGGGCGTCCTGACTTAATACGTGCATGGCGTTCTTTTTCCGGAACACCGACACAACGGACTCCGAAGCCGGAACGGGCAGCGTGATCGATTTGCCCGTGGCTTTTACTGATCGGGCCGTTTCGGGCAGCGGCTGGTTCTTGAGCAGGGCCAGCGCACGCGATGCCAGCGGGACGCCGTAGCCGACGTAGTTGTTGCCGTAGGGATACAGGTGCGATGATTTTTCGATGATGTCCATTACCTGCTTATTGGTCAGTTTGGGGTTTGCCTGCATGATACAGGCGGCAAAGCCCGTAATGACCGGGGCCGACAGCGACGTGCCGTACAGGGAGAAGCACGATACGTTCGGCTTCAGGTACGGCAACTCTTCGGGGCCAATGCTGCTGTAGCCGATCCGGTTCCACAGCTTGGCATTTGTTGCGCCGATGGCCAGTACGCCCTTTGCATCGGCCGGGGTGCTGATGATACGCCAGCTCCGGTCGTCGCCTTCGTTACCGGCCGATACGATGATCAGAATGCCTTTTTTGTCGGCGGCAATCTGCGCGGCCCGGCTGATGAGGCTGGTATGGCCGTCCATCTGCTTCGGCTCATAGTTTTCTTTTGGATTGCTCATGCCTTTGGCGTAGCCGAGCGAGGTGTTGATGAGCCGCACCCCCAAACTGTCCATCCATTCCATGGCCGCCACCCAGTTGTCTTCTTCACCACGAAACTCGCGGTTTCCCTGATCCGTGCGGGCCAGGTAAAACGTAGCGTCGGTAGCCAGGCCGTACTGAACGTTTTCGGCCGGATCGTTGCCGGCAATGGCGGCCAGTACCTCCGTGCCGTGGAAGTCGGACATGGTTTCGAGCGTCCGGAACAGGTTATTCTGCGTTTTTTTGGCGTTGACGTAATCCCGCACCTGTTTGACGCCCTCGCGCTTGAAGATATGCCGGAGCGCGCCAACCGAATCGGCGCCGAAGAAGCCCGCGTCGATAACCCCGATGTTCACGAATCGGCCCGTCAGGCCGGCCTGCGCAAACTCCGGGGCCTGAATCTGGGTCATCACGGGCGCCATCTGCGGATTGATCTGATCCCCCGATTTCAGGGCCGATGCGGTGCTGGTGATGATAATGTTTGGGTCAATGGGCTGGATGGTCCGCACAAACGGCAGGGCTGCTACCTGGGCGTACTGCTGGGATGTCAGGCGGGCCGAAACGCCGTTGAGCCAGCGGGAACGGCACTCGGGCCGGATGCCTGACCGTTGCAGTTGATTGATATACTGACCCGCGACCGGCTGATCGGTGTCATCGATGGGCAAGTTCTGAAACCGCCGACGTTCGAGGGTTGCCGGCGAAAGAGCAGGAACTGAGGATTGATCCTTGTCGGTAAAAAGAATCCAGTATTTGGAAGAGCCGGCACCCGATGAGGCCGAATTTACCTGCGCCTGCACAAACGTAGTGAACAGGCAACACGTGAGGATCAGAAAATTTTTCATTCTGGAATTTACGAAGAATCTATAATTGCCAAACTAAAAGTAAAGACAATGTTTCAAAAATCACATTGTATGGTTATCGGAAGATGCTCCGCCCGGTACCGTGGCCTGCGTGCACCGTAGCCAAGAGAAATTGACCAAAACGTAGCGTAGGGCTAAGCTGATCCGCAAAAATGCCTTTCTTTGCGACTTTATCAACAATCCGGTATGCGCTACGAATCCATAGATGCTCAGCTCTTCGTTCAGAACCGGCAACGGCTGAATGCGCTGCTGAAACCCCGGTCGCTGGTGGTGTTGAACGCCAACGACATTATGCCTACCAATGCCGACGGCACCATGAGCTTTCGGCAGAACAATGACCTGTTTTACCTGACGGGCGTTGATCAGGAAGAAACCCGCCTGGTGCTTTTTCCTGATCACCCGGACGAGAAATTCCGGGCAGCTTTGTTTCTGCGCGAGACCAGCGAACTGATCGAGATCTGGGAAGGCCATAAGTTAACCAAGGAAGAAGCCAGCCAGGTGTCGGGCCTGCCTGAGAAGCAGATCTTCTGGACCCACGAATTCGATTTTGTGTTTCAGCAGATGGTTTTTGAAGCCGAGCAGGTGTACCTGAACACGAACGAGCACACCCGGGCCGAGGTGCAGGTGCAAACCCGCGATGCCCGTTTTATCGAAGAATTCAAACAAAAATACCCCTTGCACCGGCTGGAGCGGCTCGCGCCCCTGATGCAGCACCTGCGGACCACGAAACTGCCGCAGGAACTACAGTTGATCCAGACGGCCATCAATATCACCGAGCGGATGTTCCGGCGGTTGCTCACGTTCATCAAACCGGGCGTCTGGGAATACGAAATTGAAGCTGAGGTATACCATGAGTTCCTGCGGAACCGGTCGCGGGGGCCGGCCTATTCGTCAATCATCGCGTCGGGGCCAAGTGCCTGCGTGCTGCACTACGTCGACAACAACAAGCAGTGCAAAGACGGCGACGTAATCCTGCTCGATATTGGTGCGGAATACGCGAACTATAATGCCGATATGACCCGATCGGTGCCGGTCAGCGGTCGCTTTACGGAACGGCAGCGGGCCGTATATGACGCCGTGCTGCGCGTAATGAACGAGGCTAAGCAAATGCTGCGGCCCGGTAATCTCTGGGACGAATACCACCGCGAAGTAGGTAAGGTGATGGAATCCGAGTTGATTGGGCTGGGGTTGCTGGACCGGGATGCCGTGCAGCAACAGAACCCGGATGCGCCCTTGTATAAGAAATACTTCATGCACGGTACGTCGCACTTTCTGGGGCTCGACGTCCACGACGTTGGCAACAAGTACCGGCGGTTTGAACCGGGGATGGTGTTCACCGTTGAGCCGGGCATCTACATCCGAGAGGAAGGGCTGGGTATCCGGTTGGAAAACAACGTACTGATCACCGAAGATGGTAACCTGGATCTGATGGCCAGCATACCGCTCGATGCCGATGAGATCGAGGAGTTGATGAATCGGTAGGGCATGGTTTACTGTTTACGGCTTCCCGAACGGAAAATCGTAAACAGTAAATCATCACTTATTTCACTTCTGCTTTCTTGGAGTCTTCCCGTTCGAGGGCAAGGTTAAGGCCGGCGTAGATTCGGCGAACGGCCTTTTCAATACGTTCCCAGCCTTCATCGGAGCGCAGGTCGATGCCTACGATCTGCTCCCGTTGGCTGCTCATAAGCACCATGTACGTAACGGCGGATACCATCAGGCTGGTGATGGCCAGCGGATCAAAATCGTGGTGAGGAGCGAGTTTCTCAACCAGTTTTTTGTACGAGTCGTCGCGGAAAGCGGCCAGCCGGCGGGCCAGTTCCGTTTCGCCATGCGACATTTCCCAGCGTACCAGTTCCTGAGATGATTTGCGGGCCCGGAATTCGCGCATGAACTGGATCGTGTACTCCGACCAGACTTTACTCCGGTTCTCCGATGCGAGGTGCTCCGGAACGGCTTCCAGGAACTTCTCGTTGAACATCGACAGGAAAAAGCCGCGCTGAACATACGCTTCCAGCAATCCGTTCCAGCCGCCAAAATAGCGGTAGATAAGCACCTTGTTAACGCCGGCCCGTTCGGCCACGGCGTTGATGCCTGCTTTTTCGGTGCCGCGTTCAGCCATGACATCGCCCATTGCCCGCAGGATTCGCTCCATGGTCATTTGACGATTTCTACGCTTGATAACCTTCATGATACTAACTTTTGTGTTTGAGAATTAGGCGTGCAGTGCATTAACTAACAATACGTTAGCATTCCCACTAATTCAGTAGAGAATTATAAGGAATGCACAAATATGGTTACTTTTCAAATTGTTACCAAGTGGTAACGTCAGCTGCGAACTGGAAAACTTGAAAATTGCTGTTCGAGTTGATGAATCGCTTCCGACAGCTTGTGTTTGTTGATGACGACGGGAAGCCAGAAAGGGGTAAACGGATCGTAGTGCCAGTCGGGGGCAACCTCGAAGGCTAATTTAATCTGCAGCAGAAACTCGTCAGTATCAGCCGATATACATTCAAAACTCAGACAGGGCTCCGCAAACAGCAAACGGGGTAAAGGTCTCCCGGTGGTGCAGAGGTGCCGAAGCCAATTGATTAATCGTTCAATCTCGTAGGTATGCAGAATGGCGGCCGTTGCCGTCGACTGATGATGCTGCCAGCCGGTCCGAACAGCAACCCACAACAGATTCCGATCCGCCGACGAAGGAGCCGTATGCGGGTGTTCATAATCAAGGAGGTTAAGCTCAAAATAGCTGCGCTGGCCGTTCAGTAGCATCGGGTAGATCGATAACGGATTAAGTAGTCAGATAGGTGCTGACGATACGCTATCTATATACGTTGGTAAGATAGCGACAATATTACGAAATGCAAAACCCAGTATGGTAAGCTATACCATACCGGGTTATAACGATACCCTGCCTGATCAACGTTCGGGGTAGCTGGCCAACTCGCCGGACAGGTCGCTGATCGCTTCCTGTAACTGGCTGGGAGTAAGGAGTAAATCCATTTCAACCGGGAAATCCGGATAGGTATGCCACGATGGAGTCAGCGTATGATCCAGCTGAATCTGAAGCCGGTACAGATCGTTGGGTAAAGCGGTCGCTTCTACGCTCAGACCGGGTTCCGAGAACGTAAGGGCCAGATGGTTGACCACTTTATTGCGTAACGAACGCAGGCCATCCAGCAGCCGACCGATTTCCCAGGTCTGCAACGGCGTCGACTGCGTGTCTTTCTGGTGCCGCCAGATGGTCGAAATCCGGCAGCGCAGGTTGTTGCGGTCGCGCCAGTTAGCGCTGGTGTTGCCGTAGCCGAGAATGGACAGTTCGAATGAGCCCGTAGGAGATATAAACTTCATAACGTAAGAGAGACGGATGCCTTTGGTCTATAAAACAAATATACTATTTGTTTGTTTATCACGACATTAAAGTTTTCGCCGGGTCGTTCGTACCGCCGGCAGACCGCTGCCTATGATATTACTGTGAAGTTGGTGTATATCCCGAACAGGCGGTTTCAGGCTGTCGGGGTTTCCGTATCTTTGCGGCCAAATCATATCACGACAAATAAGCAAGTAAATGGCAAAAGTGCTCATTATCGGAGCTGGGGGCGTCGGCAGCGTTGTGGCGCACAAATGCGCGCTGAACCGTGAGGTCTTTACGGAAATTATGCTGGCCAGCCGAACCAAATCGAAATGCGACCGGATTGCGGCCGAGGTTCAGGCGATGCACGGCGTAACGATCCAGACCGCGCAGGTCGACGCCGACGTAGTTCCGGAACTCGTCGCGCTGATCCGGCAGTTCAACCCGGTGATGGTCATCAATGTGGCCCTGCCTTATCAGGACCTCCCCATCATGGATGCCTGCCTTGAAGCCGGCGTTCATTACCTCGATACGGCCAACTACGAACCCAAAGACGTAGCCAAGTTTGAATACAGCTGGCAATGGGCCTACAGGGAGCGTTTCGAGCAGGCCGGATTGATGGCTCTGCTGGGCTGTGGCTTTGATCCCGGCGCTACCCAGGTATTCACGGCCTATGCCGCCAAGCATCACTTCGACCGGATGGATTACCTCGATATCGTCGACTGCAACGCAGGTAACCACGGCAAGGCGTTCGCGACCAACTTCAACCCGGAGATCAACATCCGCGAAATTACCCAGCCGGGCCGCTACTGGGAAAACGGCGAATGGATCGAGATTCCGGCCATGAGCATTCATAAGCCCATTGAATACCCGGAGATCGGGCCCCGTGAGTCGTATGTGCTGTACCACGAAGAACTCGAATCGTTGGTGAAAAACTTCCCGACCCTGAAGCGGGCGCGGTTCTGGATGACTTTCGGTCAGGCGTATCTAACGCACCTGGACGTATTGCAGAACGTTGGGATGACACGTATTGATCCGGTTAAATTCCAGGGCATGGACATTATACCGCTGGAGTTCCTGAAGGCTGTATTACCCTCACCTGATACGCTGGGCGAAAACTATACGGGGCAGACGTCCATCGGCTGCCAGATCAAAGGCGTGAAAGACGGAGCCGAACGGACGTACTTCATCTGGAATAACTGCGACCACGCCGAAACGTACAAGGAAGTGCGTGGGCAGGCCGTGAGCTACACCACGGGCGTACCGGCCATGATCGGCGCGATGCTGATGCTGACCGGCGTCTGGATGAAGCCCGGTGTCTGGAACTGCGAAGAACTCGATCCCGATCCGTTCATCGAGCAGATGAACAAACAGGGCCTGCCGGTGCAGGAGCGGGTGGATATTCCGCTGCCGCACGAGTACCCGGCGTAAGTTTGTGGAAGTTAAGGCAATTGTGCATCCATTGGCTGTAACCAAACCAGCCCGATGTTATGTCTACTGCTTCTACTCTCGACGAACTGGTATTTGAAAATCGCCTGAAAGCTTACGGCGCGTTTGATCTGCGCCGACAGTATCGACCGACGCTCGCCCGTGCACTGGGATTGGGCGTCGGTTTGTTTTTATTGGGACTGGGCCTGCCCACGGTGTATGGCTACCTGTGGCCCGACGGAATCATGAGCGATCAGCCCACAATGATTGAGGCCGAACTGACCAGACTGCCCGACGTACCGGCTGAGAAACCCATTCCATTACCGCCCGTCGAAGCACCCCCAACGGTCAATACGGTCCGTGACTTACCCCCGGTGGTTATGCCCGATGCTGAGGTTGTGGAGGACGTACTGCCACCAAGCACCGACGAGCTGGCCGACGCAACGCCCGGCGATCAGACGGCCGAAGGCACCGGCGATGTGGAGGTAATTCAGGCACCGGAAGGTAACGTATTAACCGTTGTAGAAAAGACCGCTAAAGCAGTAGGGGGCATTAGCCAAAAGCTTATGATCAGCATTCTGCTCTGGATTCTGACGCAACCCAGTCATGGCCAAACGTTTATTAACACGGTAAAGGAACCTGCATTTCCGGGCGGACAAAAAGCATTGACCAATTATCTGCGTCAACAGGTACGATATCTAAAAGCTGCCGAACAAGCTGGCGTTAGGGGCCGAGTTTTTGCGTCATTTGTTATTGATACGCTCGGCTTTGTGGATATATCCACCATAAAAATTTTAAAAGGATTACGGTACGGATGCGATGAGGAGGCCGTTCGGGTAATCCGCCATATGCCGCGTTGGACACCAGGAACAAATTCTGGAAAAGTTTGGGCGGTACTTTATAATTTACCCATTTACTTTCCTGTCCGCCAGGAGTAAGAAGTTTGGCGATCTGCAAGGTCAATGCAGTTGGGGGAGGAAGGGAAAGGCCGTACCTTTGCAGCATGAATACGACCTTACGCGAAAACGTCCATACATTTCCATCCCCCTGTTTTGTTCTCGACGAAGCGAAACTGCGCCAGAACCTTGAATTGATAAACGGCGTGCAGCAGGCGGCCGGTGTGCAGATCATTCTGGCTCTCAAGGCTTTCTCCATGTTCAGCGCCTTTCCGATTGTGCACGAATACCTGAGCGGGGCAACGGCCAGTTCGCTGAATGAGATCAAGCTCGTCAACGACTACATGGGTGTGAAAGCGCACACGTACATCCCGGCTTACCGCGACGATGAATTTGACGACGTACTGGAACGTAGCAGTCACCTTACGTTCAACTCGTGGAGCCAGTGGGAGCGGTTTGGGGCGCGGGCCGTGGCAGCCGGGGTTTCGTGCGGTATCCGCGTCAATCCGCAGTACTCGGAGGTGGCCACGGATATGTACAATCCCTGCGTGCCCGGTTCGCGGCTGGGCGTCACGCGCGACCACCTGCCCGATCAGTTGCCGGAAGTGCTCGAAGGAATTCACTTTCATACCCTGTGCGAAAACGATTCATTCACCCTCGAACGTACGCTCGAAGCCCTCGAAAGTCGTTTCGGCGATCTGCTGCATCAGGCCAGCTGGGTAAATCTGGGCGGTGGCCACCTGATGACCCGCGAAGGCTACGACATCAATCACCTGATTGGCTTACTGACGGCCTTCCGTGAAAAATACAACGTTCACGTCATTATGGAACCCGGCTCGGCCATTGCCTGGCAAACGGGCGTACTGGTTTCGACGGTGCTGGACGTATTTAACAGCCAGGGGATCGACGTCGCGGTGCTTGATACGTCGTTTGCGGCCCATATGCCCGATACGCTCGAAATGCCCTACAAACCCCGGATTGTTGGGGCCTACCACGAACCGGTTGCCGACAAACCGACATACCGGCTGGGGGGCATGACCTGTCTGGCTGGCGACTTCATGGGAGACTACTCGTTTGACGAACCGCTGGCCGTAGGCGACAGGCTGATCTTCGACGACATGATTCACTATACGATGGTGAAAACCACTACGTTCAACGGGGTAGGGCTGCCGGCCATCGGCATCTGGAAACCGGAGAATTCATTTCAACTGATACGGTCGTACGGCTACGAAAGCTTTAAAGATCGGCTCAGCTGATAGTTGGTTATTACTAATTTGAAAATAACACGACCCCAAATCTGGTACACCGGGGGGCCGGAGGAGCCTGGGGTGGGAAGGCCGTTCAGAATCGTACGGCTGCCCGGGTAGCCGCGCCGGTTGAAATCAAGCAATAAAAAAAACCTGCGCACAACATGGCCCGCAGGTTTTCATCAGACAGCTAAAGGTGTACTGCACAAGGCAGTTACTGCCGTAAAAGTACAAATTTTTTTTACAAGAACGTCACGTATTGGGTTATTTCTTCACAAACTCGCGGTGATACGCAGCGCGGTATAACTCCTCTTCCGGCAGGCTTTTGAAGTAGTCGTATGTGATACGTAATCCTTCCGCCCGTGCCACCTGCGGCTCCCAGCCAAGAATAGCTTTAGCCTTGGTAATGTCCGGCTGTCGCTGTTTGGGATCGTCCTGCGGCAGTGGTTTAAACACCAGCTTCTGCGACGTACCGGTCAGTTTGATAATTTCTTCGCCAAACTCTTTGATCGTGATCTCCGACGGGTTGCCGATGTTGACCGGGTAGGGGTGGTCGCTCAGCAGCAGCCGGTAAATGCCTTCAACCAGGTCGTCGACGTAGCAGAATGAACGCGTTTGGCTGCCGTCGCCGAATACGGTCAGGTCTTCGCCCCGCAACGCCTGACCAATGAAAGCCGGCAGCACTCGGCCGTCGTTCAGCCGCATCCGCGGGCCATAGGTATTGAAGATCCGGACAATCCGGGTTTCCAGCCCGTGGTACGTATGGTAGGCCATAGTCATGGCTTCCTGGAACCGCTTGGCTTCGTCGTATACCCCACGCGGCCCAACCGGGTTTACGTTGCCCCAATAATCTTCATTCTGGGGGTGAACGGTCGGATCGCCGTACACTTCGGAGGTGGACGCGATCAGCACGCGGGCGCCTTTTACCCGCGCCAGACCAAGGCAGTTGTGAATACCCAGCGAACCGACTTTGAGGGTCTGAATCGGAATTTTCAGGTAGTCGATCGGGCTGGCCGGGGAAGCAAAGTGCAGGATATAATCCAGTTCGCCCGGTACGTGAATGAACTTGGAAACGTCGTGGTGGTAGAATTCGAAGTTCGGCAGGTGAAACAGGTGCTCGATGTTGCGGATGTCGCCCGTAATGAGGTTGTCCATCGCAATGACGTGGTACCCCTCCCTGATAAATCGGTCGCACAGGTGCGAGCCCAGAAAACCGGCCCCGCCGGTAATTAAAACGCGCTTCATTGATAAGGTTTATGGTTCATACATACAGTTTACGGCACACAGCGTACGAACAGCGCTGGAGGCTGCCAACCGTACACTATGTACCGTATCCGTAATAGCTTATACTTTCTGTTCGACCGAAACGTTGACGGCTTCGCGACCGATGCTGTAATACGTATAGCCCAGTTCGCGCATCTGGTCAACTTCATACACGTTCCGGCCGTCGAAAATCACTTTATTCTTCAGCAGCAGGTTCATCTTGTCGAAGTCCGGCGTACGGAACAGCGGCCACTCAGTCATGATCACCAGCGCGTCGGCATCGTCGAGGGCTGCGTAAGACGTGTGGGCGTAGGTAATCTGGTTGCCCAAGATATTCCGTACGTTTTCCATCGCTTCGGGGTCGTAGGCAGTCACCTTCGCCCCCGCTTCGAGCAGGGCCTTGATGTTGTCCAGGGCCGGAGCTTCGCGGATGTCGTCGGTGTATGGCTTGAACGCCAGGCCCCATACGGCGATGGTCTTGCCGCGCAGGTTGCCGTCGAAATGCTCAACGATCTGCGGAATCAGTTTCGTTTTCTGCGAATAGTTAACCTGCATCACCGACTTCAGCACTTTGAAATCGTACTGGTAGTCCTGGGCTGTTTTGGCCAGCGCCTGAACGTCTTTTGGGAAGCAGCTACCGCCGTAGCCAATGCCCGCAAACAGGAACCGCTTGCCGATCCGGCTGTCGGTACCGATACCCCGACGGATGTCGTCGACGTTGGCACCTACCCGCTCGCACAGGTTGGCGATTTCGTTCATGAACGTAATTTTGGTGGCCAGGAACGCATTGGCAGCATACTTGGTCATTTCGGCCGAACGCTCGTCCATAAAAATGACCGGGTTGCCTTGCCGAACCAGCGGAGCGTAAAGGCGGTTCATTACCCCTTTGGCGCGTTCGGAGCGAGTACCGATCACAACGCGGTCGGGTTTCATGAAGTCTTCAACCGCTACGCCTTCGCGCAGGAATTCCGGGTTCGATACGACATCAAACTCAACCTTGGCGTTGTCGGCAATGTGAGCATGTACTTTTTCGGCCGTTCCGACGGGTACGGTACTTTTGTCTACTACCACCACGTACTGGTTGAGGATCGGGCCGAGGTCGCTGGCCACTTTCAGGATGTACTTCAGATCGGCTGAGCCGTCTTCGCCTGGAGGGGTGGGCAGCGCCAGAAAGATCACTTCGGCCCCTTTGATTCCCTCGACCAGATCGGTCGTAAATTTCAGGCGGCCTTCTTCCACGTTACGATGGAACAGCACGTCCAGACCCGGTTCGTAAATGGGGATGATCCCGTTGTTAAGTTTTTCGACTTTACGCTCGTCAATGTCAACACACGTAACCTGGTTGCCAGTCTCCGCGAAACAAGTCCCAGTGACAAGCCCCACGTATCCGGTTCCTACGACTGCTAATTTCATATAGAGTTATTTGATAAAGCTTTCTATCGTTGGTAAAAGCGCTCAGGTTTCTTGAGCAGATGCTACAAAAATAGGAGTTTTTTAATAATCGCCTACGGATAGAGCTGAATAGTGACTCACCGGTAGCTTGTTCAGCACTATCAAAACCAGTACGATGTATAGTGTCTTTCAGGACAACTGATACGGTTTGTCAAAGTTACCGTTTTTTTAGAAATGTTAATAGATGCTCAAGTGAAAAATTTTCTGGACGGTTAGCACCTGAATTTTAAAACTTTGCCATCCGTTTTGTCGTATTAGAAGTTAGGTAAGAAGCGGTTGGATTTTACCGGCAAAAAGACGAACTTACAGATAATTCACTTCATCAGATTTTCAGATTTATGGTTAGCGAAATTGTAGAAAACCAAGTAGACACTACACAATTAATTGCTCAGTCGGTACGGGAGTTGAGTGAACGGTTAATTCGTCCATATGTACGGCAGTGGGACGAAGAGCAGCATTTCCCGGCCGATCTGTTCCGGCACCTGGGTGAACAGGGCCTCCTGGGGATGCTGGTACCGACCGAATATGGGGGTACCGGCCTGGGCTACCGCGAATACGTTACGGCCATTGCCGAACTGGCCCGGGTCGATGGGTCGGTGGGGCTGTCGATGGCGGCTCATAATTCACTTTGCACCAACCATATTTTATTATTCGGTAACGAAACCCAGAAGCAAACGTACCTGCCCCGCCTGGCTACGGGCGAATGGATTGGGGCCTGGGGCCTGACCGAACCCAATACCGGCTCCGATGCGGGCAATATGCGGACTACGGCCGTGCGGGTGGGAGATGAATGGGTGCTGAACGGGGCAAAAAACTTCATTACCCACGGCAAAACCGGCCATGTAGCGGTGGTAATCGCCCGAACGGGTGAACCCAATACGTCGCGCAACGCCACTGCCTTCATCGTCGAGCGGGGAACGCCCGGCTTTCAGGGGGGGCGTAAGGAAGACAAGCTTGGGATGCGGGCATCCGAAACGGCCGAAATGCTGTTTGAGGATTGCCGGATTCCGGATAGTCAGCGCCTGGGCGAGGTTGGGGATGGCTTTGTGCAGTCGCTGAAAGTACTGGACGGGGGCCGGATTTCTATTGCAGCCCTGAGTCTGGGTATTGCCCAGGGGGCCTATGAGGCTGCGCTTCAGTATGCGCAGGAGCGCCGGCAGTTTGGCCAACCGATTGCCAGCTTTCAGGCGATCGCGTTTAAGCTGGCCGATCTGGCAACGGACATTGAAGCCTCCCGGCTGCTGACGTTCCAGGCCGCCGATCTGAAAGACCAGGGAAAAACCACTACGAAAGAATCGGCTATGGCCAAGCTGTTTGCGTCTGAAACAGCCGTGAAGGTAGCCAACGAAGCTGTTCAGATTTTCGGTGGTTACGGCTACGTAAAAGACTTCCCGGTGGAAAAGTTTTACCGGGATGCGAAGCTCTGCACGATTGGTGAAGGAACCAGTGAAATCCAGAAACTGGTGATCTCGCGGCAGATTTTGAAATAGAAACGTAACAAAAGGAGGAGGGAGTAAAGGAGAACGGACAACATCCATTCTTCCCTTACTCCCTCCTCCTTTTATGCGTCTTTATCTACACCGTCCGGCGAGAGCCTTTTATCAGCGCGGCAATACCGAGAATAATAACAGCACCAACGAACGACGTCAGAATATTGTCCAGAAGACCAGATGAGCGGCCGAAGATCCAGCCACCTACAAAACCACCGGCGATACCAAGCAGGATTTCAACCAGCAGTGAGAACGAAAAGCGTTTGAAGACGAGGTCAGCCAGCCAGCCGGCAATGGCACCTACCAGGATTGAAACTAAGATACCCATGATTGTATAACGTTGAGTGAAACATGTTTGAAAACACCTATACAACCAGCGTATTTTAAATTTGTTTTAGCTCCGCAGACCAATTACTGCGAGCATTCGGCCGGTCTGTCCTTTTTCAGCGCGGAATGAGTAATAATCGTCATTATTCAGCACCGTCGAGAACGTAGAAATACTGATCTGCGCCGTAGGTATACCGAAGTCGACGAGCGGCTTGGTATTGGCCGATTTCAGGTTAATGTAGATCTTCTCCGTATAAGGATCAATCCGCTTGAACTCGGCGGCAAACTGCTCGGCCACCTCGGGGCCAACTTCGAAAGCTGTTTCGTCGATGCAGGTGCCCACGTACGCGTAGCAGGTACTGCCTTTTGTACCGAATGCGGTTTGCATGGCTGCCAGGGTTTTAGCAACGATGCCCCCTACGGTCCCCCGCCAGCCGGCGTGAATGGCAGCAACGGCCTGGTTTTCCTGATCATATACCAGAATAGGAACGCAGTCGGCAACGGTTACGCCCAGAAACGTATTCGGCTCATTGGTAATCAAAGCATCGTAGCCTTCATAGCGGCCCGGCCCGGTAACGGTCAGGACCTCTGTGCCGTGGACCTGGTGTGATGAAGCGAACCGGTCCGGGTCGACACCCAGCGCGTCGAAAAAGCGTCGGCGATTTTCGTCGACATGGGCCGGATCGTCGGCCGTGTTTATGCCGAGGTTGAGGGAAGCAAACGGCCACTGGCTAACCCCCCCGTGTCGGGTGCTCTCTGCCGCCACAACCGTATGGATTGAGGCAAAGATGGCAGGAACGCGGAAAAAAGGGCCATTGATGGCGGTTGATGGCAGCATGTATATCTGAGTTTGAGTGCGTCAATGGCCATACAACGCAAGATGACCCGTAGACCGTTCGCTCATGCATACAGACTTTCGTCCGTTTATCAAGTCTGGTAACCGTCCCGGTAGTTTGTAATGCAAGGTACCCGGTTTTGCTTCTACCTTTGATTCATCAATCAGGCAGAAAAAGATTGATCCATTTCAACAACTGATGTTCAACCTTCTTACACAACAAATACGATGAAAACGCTCATTAACACCTTCGTTCTTGCTCTTGCTTTAGGCACAGCCACCTTCGCTAACCCCGTTGAGATCAAAGCGCCGACCCGCCCGACGGCTCCCGCAACCTACCAGGTAGGTATGTTTTCGTCCGTTGACGGCACTCGCTTGAACGTCATCGTCGATAAAGCGTCCGGCGGACACGTCGACATCCGGCTGAAAGAAGCCGACGGTACGGTGCTGTACAGCCAGCACGTCGGCAAAAAAGAAGCAACGCTCCGCGTAAAACTGAATGTGAGCGAACTGCCCGATGGCGACTACCTCGTTGAAGTGACCAACGGCGTTGAAACCATTACGAAGAACATTACCCTGTCCACCAAAACGCCGGTTGAACCCGTGCGTACCGTTTCGATGAATTAATTGAAAGTTGGTCCTAAATCCTTACCCCGTTCGTAGCCGGACGGGGTTTTTGTTGTTCACATAAAAGCAAAGGCCTGTCCAGATGAGTTGAGGTATGTATACACTCCGATCATTGTTTCGTTCTGAATACGACTGAGTGTTTACTTAGCCCAGTACTAATTGATCCGGAACGAAGAAAAGGCAACATTACCTGTAATCTATCAGACGTTTTGACATGGCTAAACGCACGTATCAGAATTACATTCTATTGCCCAGAACGGGCGTACGCTTTCCGGCTGGGGAACCAACATCGACCACCCTCTCTACGCTGGCCAAACTGACTGTGAATACGCAACTGGACGACGTACTGGACGGCGATCTGACCAACCAGGCCGTGGTTCTGGATACGACCGGCACCACAGGAGCCAAACTGATCCGGCTGGCTGAAAGCGAACTGCCCGAACTCCGGGCGCAACTGCCAGGGCTGCGGATTGTGCCGGAGGTGTTTTACTTTCCGCAGCGGTGGCGGTACGAAGTTCGCCGGAAACCTACCCCGCTGGCGAACCAGCCCCAGGTAACCATACGCATCCGGCTGACGGAAGCCAGAACGAACCGGCCGGTAGCGGGCGCTATCGTGGTAGCGTTTACGGATTTTGAGCAGCGCGAAGGCGAGCAGGCTACGTCTGATGCGCAGGGAGTGGTGCGGTTCAGGAGTGTAGGTAATCGGAAACTTGAGCAGTTTTTTGTGTATCCAAAAGCCGGCTTGTGGAGTCTCTGGCGGAAGAACATCACCCTGAAAAACAACGACGTGCTGCAACTCCAGCCGGTTAAGCTCGACGTACCGGATGCCAAAGGCTTTTTTTACCCAATGGTGCCGGAAGGCGAACCCGCCGGACGAGGGGTGAAAGTCGGCGTAATTGATACCGGAACGGGGCCGCACCCGGATCTGGTGATTGCCGGGGGCGCCAGCACCGTAACGGGCGATGAACCAACCGATTTTGCCGACGTTGACGAACACGGTACCCACGTAGCGGGCATCATTGCCGCCCGCGGAACACCCCCAACGGGTGTGCGGGGCGTAGCACCGGAGGTTGATCTGTACGTCTACCGGGTCTTCGGACGGGGCAGCGAGGGCGCATCGAACTTTGCGATCATTAAAGCCATTGAGCAGGCCGTAGCGGATGGCTGCGACATCATTAACATGAGTCTCGGCGGTGGTTCGCCCGACGACGCCACCGAAGATGCCATCACGTTTGCGCACGAGAACGGAACCGTTTGTTTTGTGGCTACCGGCAACGATGGCCGCGAGCCGGTGAGTTTTCCGGCTTCGTTTTCCCTGTCGCTGGCCGTGGGCGCAATGGGACGAAAAGGTACGTTTCCGGCCAACACGACGGACGCGCCGAACGTAGCGGCTCCGTACGGTACCGATAAAAAGAATTTCGTAGCGGCATTTTCCAACATTGGTCCCGAAGTTGACTTTATTGCGCCGGGCGTCGGTATCGTATCGTCGGTGCCGGGCGGGTACGCTCCCTTCAGCGGTACGTCTATGGCCTGCCCCATGGCTGCGGGCATAGCAGCCCGATTGCTCTCGGCTGAGCCGGCTATTCTGAGCCTGCCCCGGAACGCGGCCCGCGCCGAGGCCATGATCCGGCTGCTGGCCGCGAATGTGCAGTCGCTTGGCTTCGGGCCAACTTTTGAGGGAACCGGGATGTTGTTTGTCTAAAGTTTGTTTGCTACCTATGCAGACGATTCGTAACCAGATAGATATCAGGGATATGGCTCAGACTCGATACATATTGAACTTCAAGGGAACGCCACCCTTTCCGTTAGACGATCTTCGACTTATTCGGGATGCGTCGCAGGTGCTGGATTCGGGCCGGAAAACGCTGCTGATTGAGGTGGAAGAGGACACGGCCTACGAACTGGCCCGCAAACTACCGGACTGGACGGTCAAAAAGGAAACACGCTATGCCATTCCATCAACCCGGCCGCAGGTGAAACGACCGCCCCGGTGATTGGCCTATACCGGTTTGTTAAACACAAAAAACCAGCCTGTTGGACAACAGGCTGGTTTTTTGTTGGGTAGCGGTCGACATCAACTTTCCTTTGGTCGCTGGATTCCTTAGTATTACGACGCGCTTTTACAATGCCATGGACACTCAGCAGGAGCCTACACAAGGCCTTCAAACCCTGTTGAAAAAAAATCTGAAATAGTCGAGGTCGTTTATGCCCCCATTTTTGCAACAAAAAAAGGGCGTTACAGCTTTTACTCTGAACAACTGGTTAGTTAAACAGCAACATGGAATACAGAAATTTGGGAGAGTCTGATCTGCGCGTATCGGCCATTACGTTTGGGGCCTGGGCCGCCGGGGGCTGGATGTGGGGCGGTACCGAGCGCAGCGATGCCGTCAACGCCATCCGAGTCAGCTATGACCTGGGCGTAACCTCCATCGATACGGCCCCTGTCTATGGCCAGGGTGCCAGCGAGGAAATTGTGGGGGAAGCCATCAAAGACATTCCCCGCGACAAGGTACAGATCCTGACCAAGTACGGGATGCGCTGGGATCTGACGCAGGGCGACTTTGCCTTTAAAAGCAAAGACAACGCCGGCAACGATATCGACATTTACCGGTACGCGGGTAAAGAAAGCATTATCAAAGAATGCGAAGACAGTCTGAAGCGGCTGGGAACGGATTACATCGATCTGTACCAGATGCACTGGCCTAATAAAACCACGCCCATTGAAGAAAGTATGGAGGCCGTGCTGCGGCTGATCGAGCAGGGCAAAATCCGGCAGGCGGGCGTCAGCAATTATAACGTCGCTCAGATGCAGCAGGCCGAAACCGTGCTGAAACTGGTAGCCAATCAGGTGCCGTTCAGCATGATTAACCGGGGTATTGAAGACGAACTCGTGCCGTATTGTATTGAGCACAAAAAATCAATTCTGGCTTACAGCCCCATGGAACGCGGCTTACTGACGGGAAAGATTAAGCCGGGCCACCAGTTTTCGGAGGGTGATCACCGGGCTAATTACCGATTCTTTAAAGAAGCGAACATTGCGGAAACCAACGACTTCCTGCAACGGATCAAGCCCCTGGCCGACGAAAAAAACGTGTCGCTGAGCCAGCTCGTTATCCGCTGGACCATCGACCGGCCGGGCATCACCGTGGCGTTGGTTGGGGCACGTAATGCGGAGCAGGCCACGCAGAACGCCAAAGCCATCGACCTGAAGCTGTCGGCCGATGAGCTGTCGTTCATCAACCAGCAGCTTGAAGAGCTGGAATTAGTATAACCAGTGAATCATTCCCCAACCGTCGAACCCGAGGATTGGGGAATGTATTTACTCCAGTGTTTTATCGACTTTTAGTACCGCCGTATGCTCATCCGCCTTGTTCGCATGACCTTTCAGGACGACAAGCTGCCTGACTTTCACCAGATTTTTGATAATTCGAAGGCGCAAATCCGGGCTTTTCCGGGCTGCGAACACCTTGAACTCCTCCGCGACTGGGATCATCCGAACGTACGCATCACCTACAGCCTGTGGGAATCGCCGGATGCGCTGGAAAATTACCGCCAGAGCGAGCTGTTCCGCACCACCTGGGCCGCTACCAAAGCGCTGTTCGCCGAACGAGCCGTTGCCTTTTCCATGGAGCAGCTGGAGGAAGTTTTAGCGTAAAAAATTGATGGTACGAATATTGTTGAAATTCAGTGCCGGAAGATTGTTGCTTTGTAGAAAATAGCAAAAATCAAGATCATCAGTTAAAACCAAATAGTCTTGTTTAGCCAATTCATACGCAGTAGTGTCGCTTAAACCAAACTTTACAAACAATGGCCTGTTGTTCAGCATAATAGCACTGCCTAACAAGTGAACTTCTTTGAAAGTCCCAAGGTATTCGGGTAAATGAGCTAAAACCGGACCATTTTGATAGGACACACCTTCTAACAAATTACTTACTTCCGTAAGAATATTTGTTGTAATAATAGCCTGTTTAAACAGTTGCAGGAAATTAGTCAATAAGTAAAAATCGTCGCTTGTATAAGCTCTTGTACGCTTATTACTTTCTATTCTTTGTGGATCGTATAGGCCGATTAAGTATAGTACTAAGAGATTTGTGTCAATTAATACTCCTTTCCTGTTTCGCAGATGCTGAATCGTCATCCTTGAAACTCTCTAATTTTCATTGATACTACAGCGCCTGTCTTAGAGTTAATCTTTAAGGTTTTGTACTTCCTGTCTCTACTAGGGGCAAGAAACGATAATGAGCCTAACGGGCTCGAAGGAGAATTAGCTGATTCACGATTAGTTGGATAACTGAACGTTATGAACCAGTAAGTCTGTTGTTCATCCATTTCTACCTCTTCCACCAATATATCACTAACGCCATCGTATAGAGCTTTCAAAAAGTCTATCCCATTCTTTACAGCCTCTTTTATACCAACTACTTCCATTTTGCAGACAAGCTAAAATTTAGCCAAATTTATACGTTTTTGTGCAGTTTTTAGTGACAGATTGACGCCTAGTTTGCAACAAAAGTTGAACTTGTTCCGCACCACCTAGGCCGCTACTAAAGCACTGTTCGCCGAACGCGCCGTTGCCTTTTTCCATGGAGCAGCTGGAAGAGGTGTAAGAGCGTTTAAGCAGTAAAATGGGGAGCCCGAAGCCTTTGTAAATCAAAGGAATTCTGTGGGTATGCGAGGCTTCGGATTCGTGATAACATTGGTAGTCTGGCTCCTGAGTGGGCTTTACCAGGACGCGTATGCCCAGACTCCTACCGGCACCGTGTCGGGCCGCGTTACCGATGCCGCTACGGGTAAACCTCTGCCATTCGCCAACGTATACCTGAACGCCAGTACACGCGGCACAACAACCGACGAGCAGGGGAGGTACCAACTGTCAAACCTGCCACTGGGCACCGTCGAACTGGTAGCCTCCTACGTGGGCTACGAAACCATACGACGTACCATCCGGCTCACGAACAATCAGCCCCTGACGGTCGCGTTCGACCTGAAAAGCACCGGTCAGGTGCTGTCGGACGTAACGGTTAAAGCCCGGCGGACCGACAAGGAATGGCAGCGCCAGTTCCGGCGATTTCGGCAGGAGTTGCTGGGGCAGCCGTTTGCCAGCCAATGCGTCATCGCCAATGAATACGCCGTTCGTTTCACCGAAGAAAATGGCCATCTGAAAGCTACTGCCACTGAGCCGCTGATTATTGAAAACCAGGCGCTTGGCTACCGACTGCAGTACGATCTCATTCATTTTGATACGCGGCAGCGCCATGTGTACTACGGGGGCTCATCCCGTTTTGAGGAACTGCCCGCCACCGACGAACGACAGGCTACCCGGTACCGGCGTAACCGGATGCGGGCTTACGAAGGGTCGCTGCGGCATCTGATGGCCAGTCTGGTTGCCGGTACGTATGAGCAGGAAGGCTTTCTGGTCTACCAGGAGAATCCAAACCTGCCCCTTCTGACAATCAACGGTCCTGCGTCGCTGTATCGGGAAGTTAATCGGCACCTGTTACCGCTTAAACTGAACGAGCTTATCCAACCCGGGCAACTGCCGTTCGAGCGTCGGCTGGTATCGTCGATGCCGCTGGCTATTTTTTATACCAAAGATACGTCGCCGTACTCGCCTTACCGGGATGCCCGTTACGCCTATTCGCAACTCTGGCTGCCCAACCGGCAAATGGACATTACCGTCGACGGGTGGGTGACGTCGCCACAGGGGATGGAAATTCAGGGTTCGCTGGCCGAAGACCGGCTGTCGACGCTGCTGCCCGCCGACTGGCAACCGGAGAAACCGGAGTCGGCAGGAACTGCCCAGCCCACGGAGCTTGCTCAGGGACAACTGCTTCCGCCCGATGCCCGGCTGGGTCGGTTGACCGAGCGGTTTAACGAGCAGTTTCGGACGCTGGCACCGGGCGCATTCCTGCACATCGATAAGCCGTTCTACGCGACCGGCGACCGGATCTGGTTCAGTGCTTATCTGCTCGATGCTGCAACGCAACGCCTGCCCGTCGGCGAAGTGGCTCTCCAGGTCGATCTGCTCACGCCAAACGGTAAAGTCGTACAGCACCAATGGATACGTATTGTCGATGGCCGGGCAGTCGGTACGGTTCGCCTGTCGGATTCGCTCGCGACCGGTACGTATCGATTACGGGCGTATACCGACGAAGACGATGTACAGCATCGCCCTGCCTTTGAGCGGTCAGTGGCGGTTTATAACCTGATGATGAACCCGAACGTATCAGGTACCCGTACAAGCCTGGCCACCCCACCGGATGTTCAGTTTTTGCCCGAAGGTGGGCGCTGGGTGGCTGGGTTACTAACCCGCGTGGGTATCAAAGTAGTTGGTGCCTATGGGCACGGGCAAGCCGTTACGGGCCGGATCGTGGACACAACCGGGCGTGAGGTGGTCCGGTTTACGACCAACCGGTTAGGCATGGGCAGCGTAGCCATCACGCCCGCACTGGGGCAGACGTACCGGGCGGAGATTCTGTCGGCAACGTCAACCCAACACGTACCCTTGCCGCCGGTTGAGCCGGATGGGTTAGTACTGACGGCTTTTATGGCCAATGACAGTAGTCGGCTCACAGTGCAGATTGCCGGAACCAGCAGCCACGCGGCCGAGCCAGTGTACATCCTGATGCAGAACCGGGGGCAACTGGTGTACAGCCAGAAAGTACAGTTGCAGCAGGGACAGGCCCGACTGGTGGTGCCCGCAGCGACGCTCCCGCCCGGCCTTACCCAGATTACGCTAATCAACGAGCAGGCCAAAGCGCAGGCCGAGCGGCTGGTGTTCGTACCCGAGCGGCTGCCGCCCATTCAGGTGCAGCTAACGACGGACAAAAGTCGCTATCAGCCAAGGGAACGGCTGGTACTCAATCTGAAACTAACCGACGATGCCGATTTGCCGGCCGTTGCGGCTTTGTCAGCCTCCATTACGGACGCTGCCCAGATTCCCGACGACACGGCCGCGGCCGACATCCGGGCGCATCTGTTGCTAACGGGCGATCTGCGCGGCCGGGTGGAACAGCCTGGATTTTATTTTCGGGATCCGTCGGCCGACACGCGCCAGGCACTGGATGACCTGTTGTTGACCCAGGGCTGGCGACGGGTCAGTAGCCCTCCACCGATCGGGCAGGAACCCGGCGGGATTTCGGTGGTAGGTCGGGTTGTTTCGGCCAAAGGGCAGCCGCTGCCGGGTACGCAGGTCGTTATTGCCTCCACCAGGCCGGGGCAGGCCTTTGTGCGCTCGGCCGGAGCCGATGAGCAGGGTCGTTTTCGGGTGGGTGGTCTGGTTTTTTCGGATACAATGAGCGTCGTGGCTCAACTTACCGACCGTCAGTTAAAGACATTGCCCGCCAAGGACGCGAGGTTCATTCTGGAGCGGGTTGGTAAGGATTGGCCTGTAGCCGGGGGCGATACCGTAGCCGATTGGTCAACCCTTCGGTCGCAGCTCGAAGCGGCCCGGCTGCGCCAGGGGGCGGACCCCGGTACGTATCGCGACAAAACCGCCAGGCAGTTGAAAGAGGTAGTGGTCCGGGCCCGGAAAATTGAAGACCGTCCCGATGATATTAAACAACGGAGCCTGCACGGGTCCGCCGACGCGACCATTCTGTTCGACGACAATTCGCCACGCTATCCCAACCTGTACGAAATGCTCCGGGGGCAGGTGCCCGGCGTAACGGTTTCGCAAACCCAGTCACTATCGGCGGGAGCCGGCTATTCAGTCATCATTCGGGGCATTGGCAGCTTTACGTTGAGTAACCAGCCGTTGTTCCTGATCGATGGAACGCCGGTTACGGGCGACGGGGGCACCGAATTGCTCAGCTTCAACCCGGGCGATATCGAACGGATCGAGGTTCTGAAAAATGGCGGCTCAACCGCTATTTATGGCGTTCGGGGCGGCAATGGGGTCATTGCGTTCTATACCAAACGTTCGCGACCGGGGCAAGCCAGCGCGTCGACATTGGCCTCGGCTCAGCCGCTGAGGTTGTTCGGATTTCCCTCCGTACAACGTGAATTCTACGTACCGCGCTACGACCTGCCTGCCGATCCACCCATGGCTACGGATCAGTCGCCCATCGACCGGCGGGATGTACTGTACTGGAAGCCTATTGTACAGACGGATCGGCAGGGACGGGCTATGCTGGCGTTTCCCACAACCGACATCGTACGTACCCTGCGGGTGGTCATCCAGGGTGTAACTACCGATGGCCAGCCGGTGGTCAGCGTTCAACAGATCCGGGTGCAGTAAGGCAATAACTCACTTTGCCCAGGGTGGTGCCGGTGTGCTGGGATCGAACAGTTCATCGATGTAGTACGACCGGCGCGGTCGTTTGTCGCAGTCGTCGTTGCCGATGGCGTATCGGCAGGTTGCATACACGCTGACATCGTTGAGATTCATAAGACTCACGAAGGTACCGTTCGGGAAGCGGTCCGTCTTATGCAGCCGCTTCAACACGCAGTGCCCCAGTTCGTGAAACACCAGGCATTCGCGTTCCTGCGCATTCATCTGCTGCCAGCAGAGCGGGTCGTTGCTGAACGTAATAACAGGCGTTTTACCGGCCTGAAGCCGACATTCTCCGCACACATCCTGCTCTGAAACAGCCCCGAACCGGATGATCAGGTTGTCGGTCGTAACGGATTGGCCGCGTTGCCGGGCCTCGTTCCGAAACGCCTGAACAAACGGTTCAAGGTCCGTTGGGACGTTGTACTGCGGTGGCTCGGCCGGGGGCTGATCGGGCTGGCAACTCAACGCAAGCAGTACCATTCCAGTAACGAAAAGAGAGGGACGCATACCGGTCAGGGTTGTTAGACGGGTTTATGATTAGGCAATCTGGTCAATTAGTGTTAATGGGCGCATATACTCGTTCGCTCATCTTGGTATATTTTCTGATACGCGCCAATGCGCTGGGGAGCGTCAGGCGGAATGTAATAGCTATCATTCAAAGGACTATCGCTCACAATATACTCAACTGCGTTTTGCTCCGCATCGGAGAAGAACGTAGACAACGGTCTCGTTTGCCGCTTGTTCATGTGATCTACCAGCAGCAGGGAATACAAAACGAGCGGCTGCATGGTCTGGAGTTGAAAAAGCGCAACAGGCATTACGGTCTCATAAAGCGTTACAGGACTGGTTAGGCAAGCCCCCGGAGGAACGTAAAAAGGAGTGCTATCAGGTAATTTGTTTAACGAACGTCTTCTGCATCTGCCGGGCGGCTAGCCAGGTCAGCAGCATCAGGCAACCGGTAAACCACGCGAACGGTAACCGCAGGTCGATCAGCGAAATGGCGCCAAAAACAAGCGTCGTAGCGAAACTGCCTAATCCCTGCATCGCCTGATTGATGCCGAAAATTTCGCCCCGGTCTTCGTCGGTGGTGAGTTGCGCCATCAATCCCTCAATCAGGCCCTGAATCAGCGATAGGGTCAGACAGTCAATCGTGAGCACGACGTAGAACATCACCTCCGACGTACCGACCAGTCCATAAGCCGCCAGGGTTGGTGTACCCAGCAGGGCAAACCAGAAGATAGCCCGGCGCTGGTTGATGCGGTCGGCGATGTAGGTGTAAAAAATGTAGTTGATTACGATGCTCAGCAGGCCAAAATAGATGAAGGTGTAGGAGATGGCTTTAGCGTCCATACGCAACTGACCAACGCTCAGATACGCCACGAAATAGTTGTAATAGCCGGTGCTGAAGGTCAGGGCTAACTGCATCAGCACCAGTTGTTTGAGCCCGTGGTAGCGTCGGCTTTTTTCGACAAGGCGAGCCCACAGCCGCTGCACATTCAGGGCGTTGATCAACTCCCCTTTAAGCACCTGGCGACTTATCCCGGGCGGATTGGCGTGGGTTTCGCGGAAGCCCCAGCTCAGTAGCATGTTGATGGCCGACAGCGAAACGGCCATGATCGTTACGTAAGCTGCCTGGTCTTTAGGCACTACGTCGAAGGTGGTCAGCAGCAGCCCCGACGCCATGGGCCCCACCACAAACCCGAGCGATATGATCGCCCCTTCGATACCAAGATTTTTGAACAATTGATCTTTGGGCGAAATGTCGGTGATGGCCGAGCGGACAGCCGCGTACATGCCGTTGGTGGTGCCGTCGCTCAGCCGATTGGCAAAGTAGAAACCAACCCGGACGGGCAGCAGCAGACAATCGGCCACAAACGTACCGATGGCCGAGATGATGACAATGGGCCGTCGACCGTAGCCATCGGCGAGTTTGCCCAGCAGCGGAGCCGAGAACAACTGCATTCCCAGAAACAGGGCGGTACCGGCCGAGAGCCACAACTGCGGGTTGGGCAGGCCCTTGACAAACTCCGGCATGATCGGTCCAATGGCCGAGCCGACAATGACATCAATAAGAACGATGGTGTAAATCAGCAGTAACCGGCGGTCATTGAACATGTTGATGATTGTAAAAAGGCGGTGGTCAGTCCACCAGCCGGTCCGGTCGACGACCTAAAACCGGAGTACGTAATACTGGCACAGAAACGTCTGGCCAAACTCCTGGACCGGTCGCTGGTACGTCGGCTGAAACCCGTTCCGTTCATAGAACTGCATCAGGGCGGGTCGGGTTGCGTCAGTTTCCAGCTGAATCTCCCGAATGCCCCGGTCCCGACACAGCCGTTTGCAGAACTCGATGATGGGTGCGAACAGGCCTTGTCCGGCAAACGGCCGCCGAATCGCCAGTTTATGAATGAACCCGGCTGTACCTGCCGGCACGTCGCCGTAGTACAGTGGATCTTCCCACTGGAGAATGAACACCGCAGCCGGCTCGTCGTCTTTGTACATGACGTAAAGATTACCCTCGGTGTAGGTATCGATCAGGTTGTCGGCGGTAAGCGTGTCGATTTCCCACAGGGTTTGCTGACTGTCGATGAGCCATTGTCCAACCTCGCGCAACACGGCAATGGCTACGTCGGGCTGGTCGTTGCGGAACGTGAACGGCATAAGGTGATTGGATTCCGAACAAAATACGTAGTGAGAAACGCGAACGGACCGGTGTTTTGATCCGTTCGCGTGCCAAACCTTACTTTTTGGCCAGCCCCGACTGATCGTCCACCACGGTACTGAGGATCGATACGCCGTTTTCGTTGAAGGCTTCGATGGCGAAATAGTACGGCACCCCGACGTTGAGCGCCCGCAGCTCGAATGTGTTAGGCTGGTCGTTCCAGAACTGATACGTCTGATACAGCTTGTCAGGTGCAATGCCCCAGCGGATGTTATAGCCCACAGCTCCGGGTACCTTTTCCCACGCGAGATCGGCGTTACGCTGGTCTTTCTGGCGTTTAACGGTCAGTTTGCCGGGCGTTGCGGGAGCTTTCCCGCTGCCGTTTCCAAAGATACGGAGCCCATTGATGGCTACCGTTGGTCCGGCAACGTACACGTGCTCATATCGAACGTAGCGGGCGCGGATAGGCTTACCGTCGGCACGCAGCGGTAGCTCGACATAAGCACAGGCATGGTCGCACTTGGGCTCCTTGGTCAGGTCGGCGGCTACGTCCCACTTCTTGCCGTCGCGGGAGGTCAGGATTTTGAACTGGGTATACACCGACGAATCGGAGTCGAAAATGGTTTGCTTGTAGTCGAAGTAATTCACCTGTACCGCCCGGATGTCGCACTCCTGCTGCAAATCAACGGTTAGGGTTTCGCCGGGTTTGTTCTTGGTTGTCGCCCAGAACGTGCGTGGATTTTCGTCGTTCACCAGTTCGGCCCGCATCGTGTCCGTCATCGACGACGCCGTCACGGGTTTTTTGTAGTTCAGCAGCATCCAGCCCGTAAACAGCTCGTCACCTGACTGGCCAGTGCCGCCCTGAACTGGGCCGCCCGATCCGGGTCGGGTATCCACTTTTTTGGTGGGAAGGAAATGCGGAAAGTCGCCGAAACGGGTGTTGACATACATCTGGTCATCTTTATCGAAACCGGCCGGGTTCATCACAATCCGCCGTTCCATGCCCCAGTTGACGCCGATCCAGGTTGTGCCGGTGTTCCAGTAATTACCGAAGTTATCCTGAAACGTATTGCCGTGACCGCAGCCCGTTGCGTAGCCGCCGGGTTTGTACGCCACCGGATTGTAGGGCGCGTACTCGAACGGGCCAAGGGGGTCTTTGCCGACGTAAGTTCCGTTGCCGTAAACGTTGTACTCCGTGCCGGGCGCACTGTACTGCAGGTAATATTTGCCGTTGTGCTTGGTCATCCAGGCGCCCTCCGTGAAGGGCTTGATCGGGTCGGAATGGTTCGGCCCGAACCGTTCCCAGCCGTGTTGATACGGATCAAGCCAGAACATGGCTTTGTAGGCCTGGGCCGGATTATTGCCGGCGTAGGTCAGGTTCCGGCTTTTGTCGAGTTCAGCGCCAAAAATGGGGTACACATTCGACGACCCCCAGTACATGTACCACTTATCCGTATCAGGATCGTGGAAAAGCGCCGGGTCCCAGGGGCCGATGTCTTTCGGCAGCCGGGGCATCCAGCGGTTATAAAAGATCAGCTTCCCTTTTTCGGGCTCGGTAGAAATGAAGATAGGCCGCTGTTCAAACGTCGACTGAAACAGATACAGCGTATCGCGAACCGACAGAGCCGCCGGGGCGCACATGTCTTCCATCGGCCACTTGTTGGGGACAATGTACTCCCAGTCGACCAGATTTTTGGAGTGCCACCAGCCACCCTGAATCGTTACGAAGAGGTAATACTCGCCGGGGCGGCCTCCCGATTTGTGGTTGATGATGACCGGATCGGCACCAGAACGGTACGAAATTCTCTCGTTCAACTGCTCGAAATTATACCGGTAGCTGATGTCCATCGGGTTGCAATACGTCTGCTGCGTTGCCTGCCGCTGAGCCATGGCCGCTGAACCGACAACGAGCAAAAAGAGAAAAGCCAGATTTTTCATACAATACTTGAATAGCAATTGGGCTCGCCTGTAACGAAGGCCGTATTGTAAAATTAAGGGATGCGAACCGCATTGAAGTCTATTGCATCTGAGAATTATCAAATTTCCAGTCAGCGTTTCGCCACGCCGGTTACCGCTCAACGGCGTTGACTTCACAAAAACTTCACGTACCAAATCCCGGCGACTACTTATCTTCATGCGGTGAATTAATGTACAATGCGACCCTTTTGCCTATATTTTTCGGCAGATCATCTGGTAATCAGGGTGCCTGTCGCCTGCTGGTTTATCCTGGCGATGTGGCTTACCGAAGCCAGGCCGGGTAATGCACAGGCGACCACAGCCGGGCCGGTTGTATCGGGTATTGACCAGCTGGCGCGTCAACGTCCGGATTCAGCGTACCTGGTGATCAAACAGGCGCTGGCAAAGGCTACGGCCGAGAACGACCGGATTGCCGAGGGAGACAACCTGCAGCAGCTGGGACTGCTTTTTTACCACCAGGGCAACTATTCGCAGGCAATCAACTACCTGTTGCAGGCCCAGAAACTATTCCGGACGGCCAACGTACCCGACCGGCTGGCCCGCAATCTGAACGAACTGGGTACGGTGTATTATTACAATCGGCAGAGCAGCCTGGCCCGTAAACAGTTTGACGAAGCACTGACCCTCTACCAGCAAATTCGCAGCCGGCAGGGCATGGCCCGGACATACGGCAACATCGGGCACCTCTACGAAAAAGGAGGGGATCTTAACCAGGCGTTCCGCTACCAGCGACTGGCACTGGCCAACTACCAGGCCGTAAAAGACCCGTCGGGACTGTCGAAGATTTACGAGAATCTGGGGAGTATCTACGAGGATCGGGCGCAGTATGATTCGGCCCGGTACTACTACCAGAAAGCCCTGAGCATGAGCGATCAGAGCCGCGACGAGATCGGGCGGCTGGAAATCGTCAATAACCTCGGGGATCTATACCGGAAAACCGGCCGCTACCCGCAGGCGCTGAACATATATTATCAAGTGAAAAACCTGGCGGGGCAGAAAGGCGAGCGGTACCAGCTGAATGGTGCCTACCGTGATCTGGGCAAAACCTACCAGTTGATGAACCGGCATGATAGCGCCTATCATTACTTCGAACTAAGCCACGACCTGACCGACCAGATTTATGCGACGGACAATAACCGGCAGATTGCCCTGCTGCAAACACTGTATGAAGTGGAGCAGAAAGACAGCGAAATTGCTCAATTGAGCGCCGAAAAGCGAATCAACGTCATCCTGACCGTAACGGCGGTGCTGGTGCTGGTGTTGATCGGTGTGCTGGGGGCGGTGATCATCAGCCGACAGCGGCTCAAGATCCAAAACGAACAGGCGCTGAACCAGCAGAACCAGGAGATCTTCCGCACCCAGAACGAATTGATGCAGGCCGAGCTGACCAATAAACAACTGGCCGAAGAAAACCTGCGGTACCAACTGGAACTGAAAGGGAAAGAACTAACCTCGCACACCCTGCACCTGATCCAGAAAAATCAGGTACTGGAGGACTTAAAAAGCGACCTCAACACGATTCTGAAAGACGACAAGCGGGACCAGCGCAAGCAACTCAAACAACTGGTTCAGAAGATTGGACAAAGCTTCAGCCAGGATAAAAACTGGAACGACTTCCGTACTACGTTCGATCAGGTCCATCCCAACTTCTTCAGTAACCTGACGCGCCACTTCCCCGATCTGACCGCTACCGACCTGCGGCTGATCGCCCTGCTGAAGATGAATATGAACTCGGCCGACGTGGCCACGATGCTGGCCATTTCGCCCGATAGCCTGCGGGTGTCGCGCTACCGGCTTCGCAAAAAACTGGGTCTGGCCGAGGGTGAGTCGCTGTCGGGGTACATTCAGCGGTTTGTGTAGCGACCGATAAAGGGAAGCTTTTATCTTAGCCGGTCAGAACTGATTTAGTTGTCAGCATGAATACACTTCGCCTTAACGGCCGCATCTGGCTTGAAACCATGTCGGACGATGCGACCGAGCGGTTTTTTGGCATTGGCCGGATGGAACTGCTGGGCCATATCCAGCAGACGGGCTCGATCAACCGGGCTGCCAAAGCCATGCGGATGTCGTACAAACGGGCCTGGGACTTAGTCCAATCCATGAATAAACAGGCCGATGCGCCTTTGGTAGTCACACAAACGGGGGGCGATAAAGGCGGGGGGGCCGTACTGACGGCCGAAGGAGAGAAATTCCTTGCCTACTATCGCGGCCTACAGGAGCGGTTCCAGCAGTTTCTGGCCGACGAGATAGCCAACCTGCCGCCTGGCTGATAGCCGCCGGGTTTGTGTAGCGGTCCGTACAGGTGCTGTGCACGGGCTGCACGTACTGGATGGCCAGGCTAGACCTGCCCGCATACACAAAGGGCCACTGCAATCGTAACGATCACAGCAGCCCCGATTCAAGTGAACGGTGGGTAACACTTTGTTTAACAAGCACTCATCTGGCTGGCAGACCGGCCTTCGGTATACGAATTGCCCGCAGCGACTGATGTAATGATGTTGCTTTTGAGGCCATACGCCCGACCTCGGTCGGTAGCCTCGTTTTCTCATGGTGATCGCCCCGAAAGGATGACCTAAAGGTACGTTGACTGATCGGCCCGGGTCGGGCGTTTTCGATGAAATGCAGGTTTCAGCCGTTTTTTGGTAGGATTTCCGCCGAAAGGAGATTGTTACTGAACTGATTTTAGTATTAAATAAAAATCTGAACTAATACGTAGTAGTCGTTTATAGTGTGGTGTTTTGCCACTATTTTTATGCAGTTATGGGATAGTGGTTAAACTTTAGTAAACCGGATCATACACCTCATTACTACTTCACTCGTCCATCAATCATGAATCGTAAGAAGCTTGATACGGTAGCCGTCTTGGCCGCGCAGGAGCGGGCTGCTCGTACGCAGGCTGAGACCATGCTGGAGCAACGCACGAAAGAGCTTACCCTGCTCAACGAACAGTTGATTCAGGTAACAACCAGCCTTGATCAGCTGCGAAAAAGCGAGGAAAAATACCGCGGCATCATGAATAACATGGATCTGGGCCTGCTGGAAGTAGACAACGACCAGATCATTGTTCGGGCCTATGACCGGTTCTGTCAGATGATTGGCTACCGCGAGGATGAGCTGCTCGGGAAAAATGCGGGTGAACTGTTCTTGAAACCAGGAGACGCTGATGTGCTTGAGAAAGAGCAGGAGAAGCGGAAACATGGTCTGTCGAGTTCCTACGAGTTACCGCTGCTGCATAAAGATGGGCATACCATCTGGGCGCTCGTCAGTGGTGTGCCGATCCTGAACGAAAAAGGGCAGGTTGTCGGCTCCATCGGCATTCACTACAACCTTTCTGAACGTAAACAACTGGAACAGGAGCTGGAGAAAGCCCGGCGTCTGGCGGAAGAGGCCCGAATCGCTGAAAATCAGTTTCTGGCGAACATGAGCCATGAAATTCGGACGCCCCTCAACGCCATCATCGGCATGACCAACCTGCTGTATGATACGTCGCCGACTGCCCAGCAACAGGAATACCTCGACATGGTGAGGTCGTCGGCCGACTTGCTGTATGAGCTGGTTTCCGATCTGCTGACCATGGCCAGGATTGATGCCGGGCGGATTGACATTCGCCCCGAGCCGTTCAGCCTGATCGATTTGCTCAAAACCCTGGGGCATGAATTCAGGGAAAAGCTGACGAATTCATCGGTTCGCTTTGAGCTGGCCATCGAGCCTGGTCTGTCAGAAAGCTTCATCGGCGACGGGGCAATCTTACGCCAGATTCTGAATACCCTGCTGAGCAACGCCGAAAAATTTACCGAAGAGGGAATGATCCGGCTTTCGGTCCGGCTACAGAAGCAGGAAGGTAATAAAGCCTGGATTGAGTTTGCCGTAGCCGATACCGGCATGGGCATTCCGGACGATAAACGCGGGCAGATTTTCGAGAAATTTCAGCAGGTGAGTCACCTGGAGCTCAGGCACAAAGGCGTGGGTATCGGCCTGACCATTGCCAAACGACTGGTTGATATGCAGGGCGGTCAGATTGGTGTGCAGAGTACGATAGGGCAGGGCACTGTGTTTACCGTTTCACTGCCCTACGTAATGAATAGTGTAAATAGCCAGTCGGGAACGGCAGACTCAGCCGCCCTCGTCGGCCAAATGAGCGTGCTGGTGGTAGAAGACAATCTGATGAACCAGCGGTACATCAGTGCCCTGCTCACCAAATGGGGGGTAACGTATCAGGTAGCTAAAAATGGCCAGGAAGCGGTAGACGTTGCCCGGCACACCCGGTTTGATCTTATTCTGATGGATATCCAGATGCCCGTTCTGGACGGCTACGAAGCAGCCAGGGCGATTCGGGCCTCGCCCAATCCAAACCAGCAGGTTCCTATCGTTGCGTTGTCGGCTTCGGCCATGCTGGACCATCGCGAGAGCCTGCATGCAACCGGTATGAACGACTTTCTGGGTAAGCCATTCTACCCAGCAACGCTCCTGGAACTGCTTCAGAAATACGCACTGGAAAAAGCTAGCGTGACCCCGGAAACCATAGACCTGACCGCGCTGGACCAGCAGCAGCTCATCGACCTCTACGGCGACGATGCGGAGTACGCGGCCGATATGTTTCAGACATTTCTGGAACAGATTCTGCCGGAATTCGACGCCTTTGAACCACTGATCCGTGAGCAGCAATGGACAGCCGTTCGCCAACTGGCGCACAAGCTGAAACCTACGCTGCGAATGGTAGGCCTCCCAACGCTCGAAAAAATGATGGCACAGTTAGAAGAAATGGCATCAGAACATCCGGATGTCGTTGAGGTTCAGACGCTCTGGCGTAGCTTCTACTCCGATTTGACAAGTAAAAAATCTTTGATTGAGGCCCAGTGGCAACGCTACCTAACCAGTTGATATGATCCTCAAATGCATCATCGTTGACGACGAGCTAATGGCCCGAAAGTCGCTGCAGCGGCTTTGTGAGCAACACGAATCGCTGGCACTGGTAGCGGTCTGTGAACAGGCTGATGAAGCACTCAGGGTACTGACGGAACAGGAGATAGACCTGATCTGGCTGGATGTCGAAATGCCGGGGTTATCCGGTTTCGACCTGCTGGAACGGCTCCCGACAACTCCGCTGGTTGTCTTAACCACAACAAAGACCGAATACGCCTTTGATGCGTTCCAGTACCAGGTTGCGGATTATCTGAAAAAGCCTATCGCCCTCCCCCGGTTTAACCTCGCCGTCGAAAAAGTACTGGACTTGAGCGACCGCAGGAAACCCGTTCAGCCGCCGATCAACCCCCGCAGGGAAATTTATGTCAAGACCGACGGTCGCTACATCCGCATTCCCTACGAGACGATTTCATACATCGAGAACATGGGAGATTACGTCAAAATCATCACGAACACCCAGGCCGTTGTGGTGTATACTACCATGAAATCGCTGGAAGAAAAGCTGGGCCGGGAGTTTCTCCGGGTACACCGCTCGTATATCGTACACCTGGATAAGATCGTCGATATTGAAGAAAACAACCTGGTGATTGCCAATAAAGTAATCCCCATCAGCCGCGCAAACAAAGCCGAATTGATGAACCGCTTAAACGTACTTTAAACCGGATACGCCGGCCGTTTAGAGCCCCTGTTCATTGGCAAACCGGATCAGTTCGGCCAGGCTGTTGATGTCTAGTTTATAGTAAATGTTTTTTCGGTGCGTCTTCACCGTTTCTTCGGACAGAAACAGGCGCTGGGCAATTTCGCTCGTTGTCAAACCATGCTTCATCAGGACGATGATCTCCAGTTCGCGGGGCGATAGCTTGAAGCGTTTGACAAAGTCATCCTCCAGGTGCAGATCCCCGGCTTTGCCGCCCAACCGTATGTCGAAGTAAGTGCCACCCTGCCCAACACGGTCCAGGCAGGTGATTAACTCCTGCTGAGAGGCACTTTTCAGGAGGTAGCCTGCTACACCAATAACTTTCAGTTCTTCCACAAACTTCTGGTAGCTATACATTGACACGATAATCACCCGAACGTCCGGAAACTCCCGCACAATCTGCCGCGCAATGTCGAGGCCGGTACGCTGCGGGAGATTGATATCCAGCAGCACCACATCCGGTCGCCAGGTATGAATAGCCGGTACGACATCGGCCCCGGTGTACACCTGCTCAACAACCCGGAAGGGCGTACCGTCAAAGGTGAGCAGGTTGCGCAGCCCATCGTTGAACAACTGATGATCGTCGGCAATAAGAACGGTAGTGGGCTTGATCGCGGAAACCATAATCTGGGTATTAATACGGCACGTCGAGGGTGATGGTCGTGCCGGCTTCTCCAGAGTCGACTACCAGTTTCGACTGCAGGTAAGCCGCCCGGGAGTGAATGTTACGCAGGCCAATTCCGGCTTGTCCGTTCCTGGCTGCCACAGCGTATCCCTGGCCATCATCCTCGACCAATAAAGATACGTGTTGCGGATAAAAAATCAATTGTACCGTAATAGTACGGGCCTGGGCGTGTTTAATGGCATTGCTGATGAGTTCGACGGCAATGCGGTAGATGGTCAGTTCGGTTTCGTGATCCAGGCGCCGTTCGTCGCCGAACGTAATAAACAGAAATTGAATCTCGGAACCTGCTTCGACCCGCCTGACAATTTCACGGATGGCTTCGGTCAGCCCAAGCTTGACAAACTCGGGTGGCATGAGATGATGAGCGATGTGGCGCAGGTCAGCGATGGCTTTCTTCATGAGTTGGATGGGACCTTCCAGCTCGTCGTGCGGTCGATGAAGGGTTTGCAACTGCCCTTTGATGACCGATAGCGTTGCGCCTAAATCATCGTGGAGATCGGCCGCCAGCCGTTGACGTTCTTCTTCCTGGGCCTGCAACACCCGTTTCAAATTCGTCCGTTGCCGACGGAGCCGGACGCGGGTATAGAGTCGGATGGATACGACCGCCAGTAATACCAACAGCAGGCCGGCCAGGAGTCTGAACCAAGTGGTTTGCCACCAGGGCGGGTGGATGATAACCCGCAAAGCCACGCCTTTATCGTTCCAGACGCCATCGTTGTTTGACCCTTTGACCCGAAATACGTACGTACCAGGGGCCAGGTTGGTGTAGCTGACGTACCGGCGCGAACCGCTGTGTACCCAGTCTGGCTCAAGCCCGTCCAGTTTATAGGCGTACTGATTTTTAGCCGGGTTTGTGTAGTCCATCGCGGCAAACTCGAAGGAAAGAAAATTCTGGTCGTAGGTCAGTTTAACGGGATCGGTGCCTGTTTTGCCGGGTAGCGGAGTGTCGAATAACTTAATCTGAGTTATGGCCAGTGGAGGAACGTGCCGGTTGATGGTCAGCTGGCGAGGATTGAACGTAGTAAAGCCGTTATTGCCTCCAAAGTATAATGTACCGTCTTTTGTTTTGCAATGAGCCTGTCGAAAGCCATTGCTTTGTAGTCCGTCGTTGACATCGTAATTGGAAAAGGTCGTGCGATTAGCCGAAAACCGGGAAAGCCCTTTTGTGGTGGCCAGCCAGAGATTGCCCTGGCTGTCCTCAGTGATAGAAAAGATGGTGTTGTCGCCCAGCCCGTTAGCTTGTGTAAACGCCTGAAATGTTTCTGTCTGGTAGTCGAACCGGCAGAGGCCGCCACCCAGAGTGCCAAACCATAGGTTTCCTTTTGAATCCTGAGTGATGCAGGGAACGCCATCCGACGTGATGCTGCCGGGCTTGTGCCGATCGGGTCGGTAGTAGGTGAAACGACCCGTTTTTCGGTCTAACCGATTCAACGCAACGCTCACGGTACCAATCCACAGGTTCCCCCGGTTGTCTTCCAGTATAGACGTAACGTGAGTGTCGCTGATCCCGTTTTTTTGCCGAGGGGCGTAGTAAACGACCTGACCTGTTTTAGGGTTGAAGCTCTTAAGGCCGTAGGTCGTACCCAGCCAGAGCAGTCCCTGTCGATCTTCATACAGCGCTAGAATCGCTGCCTGGCCACTCAGCCCTGGATACTGCTTTGTTTGTCGTGTTAAACAGCTAAACGTTCCTGTTTTTGGGTTGAACAGGGCCAGTTCGCCCCCGCTGGCCACCCACAGATTTCCTTCCCGATCTTCGAGCATGGCCTCAGCGTTCCAGTTAGGCAGACTCGTTGGATCAGTGAGGCTGTGCCGATACTGTGTAAATTGACCAGTTCGCTGATCCAGCCGGTTCAACGCATTGCTGGTGCCAATCCAGACGGTGCCTGATCGGTCCTCCAGGATGGACTGAACAATCTCATTATTCAGCGAACGGGGATCGTACGGAAGTGGCCCGTAATGGCGAAAAGGGTGGCTCAGATTGACTTTATCTATGCCTTTGCCGTACGTGCCAACCCATAGTAAACCGGACCGGTCGACCAGTAAAGACAGCGCACAGTCGCTACTTAGGCCGGATCGATCAACCGGGTTGTGGCGGATGTGGTCGAATTGCCTGCGTTTTGTGTCGAACCGAAACAGACCCTCGCTGGCGCAGCCTAACCATAGATTCCCCTGCTGATCCTCCACAAAGTGGCGGAAGTGCTTGTTAGTGAACGTATTGATGGTTTGAGAAGGGCTCAGTCCATACGGGTAGTGAATAAAGGTCTCCGTTTTTCGATCAAACTGGTTGATCCCATTGTCAGTGCTTACCCAAAGCCTGCCGGCCCGGTCCTCGTAGGCTTCCCACACTTTATCGTGGCTTAAGCTACGCGGATTAGTGGGGTCGTGACGGTACGTAGTCAAACTGACCTGGGGAGGTTTACCCGGACCGGTCGACCTCACCCGCATGCCATGCAGCCCACTGTCCGTGCAGAGCCAGATAGTGCCTGTTTTGTCGCCGTAGATGGTATTGATAACCGGAATGACGGATTTCCCCTCAGCCGACTGTTCAGACAGCAAGGAAGCATAGTTGATGCGGGAATAGGCACCGGTTTTTTTATCGAATCGCCGAAGTTCGGCCTGGCCGTTGGAGACCCAGATGAACCCGTCCTGGTCTTCGCAAAGCGAATGAATGCTGCCCTGGCGAAGCGTAAGCGGTGACGGCGGGTAGCAGGTAAATGTTTCTGTCCGCCGGTCGAATTTACACATACCCTGGCCCATCAAGCCAATCCAGAGATTGCCATCGCGGTCCTCCATGAGCTGGGGTATTGAATTGCCGGCCAGTGAGGTCGTATCGCCGGGAATCTTTTTGTACGTAGTCAGGGTGTAGCCGTCGTATTTATTAAGACCATTGTCCGTAGCAAACCACAGGAAGCCATAGCTATCCTGGAGCATAGCGTAAATCAAATGATTGGAAAGCCCCTGATTGACCGTAAGGTGTTCAAACCGGAGCTGAGTGGGCTGGGCCTTACCCGTTGCGGCAGCGATAAGCAGCCACAGGGCTATCCACCACGAACGAATCATAAGAAACGGGAGAGGTATGATCGGGTTGAAAGTAACATGCGACCGGTGACTAAAAAATACCCCTTTCGGGGTATAGGCTACGCCCGGAGAAGCCCGGAAATTTACAACGGTTAATGCACAATGTCACGTAACCACAGCAGGCTTTCTGTTCTATCCACAGACCATATCGCCCATCCATACCAATCTCTTCACTCCACCCGTTCGTTCTTCAGGTAAAGGAAATTTGTTTAGCCGGAATGCGTTGACAGCATTCCGGCTTTTTCTTTTTGCACAACGAGTTTGTGCTCGCCTTAACAATAGCGTAACAGCTTGTTAATAATAAGATAATGGCAGGCTTGTAACGGTATATAGCACTGGTATTCAGTTGTTTATTATTTGTTTGTTCACGTTGTTGCCTGCTTGTTAACGCCCGTTGTTGCCTTGTTGCTTTTTTGTTCACGGCCCTGAATAGGTCTCCTCCTCTATTTCATCTGACCTTTGTCCTGTCGAAACGGTACAGCCACTACAGCACGTAGACTGCCCCTCCGGCAAAGACATGTAACAGGCAATGAAAAACGTATATCTGATCTTGATGGGGCTCTTCGTTTCGCTTCAGGCGGTGGCTGCTACGGTCAGAGGCCGGGTGGTCGAATCGGCTACCGGGGAGCCGGTCATCGGGGCGAACATCCTATTCGAGGGGAACAGGCTGCATGGCGTATCGGGGCTGGATGGATCGTACGTTGTCCGCAACGTGACTCCGGGGCAGTATCGAATCAAAATCAGCTATCTTACTTACAAAACCCTGGTCAGGTCAATCACTGTCGATAAAGATGAGACCCTCACGATTGACTTTACAATGGAGCTGGCCGACGACCGGATGCTTCAGGAAGTAGCGATCGTTGCCAGGCGCGACGGCGCCAGCGACAACACGGCCCGTAACCTGGAACGGAATGCCAACCAGGTTATGAACATCGTGTCGGGCAAAACCATCCAGCTTTCGCCCGATCTCACCGTAGCGAATGTAATTCAACGCGTTTCCGGGATTTCAATCGAGCGAAACAGCAACGGCGACGGCCAGTACGCCATCCTGCGCGGTATGGACAAGCGCTATAACTACACGCTGGTCAACGGTGTCAAGATTCCGAGTCCTGACAACCGCTACCGCTACGTCCCGCTTGATATCTTCCCTTCTGAGCTGCTCGACCGGCTGGAGGTTTACAAAGCCCTTACGCCCAGCATGGAGGGCGATGCCATCGGCGGGGCTGTCAACATGGTCATGAAGGATGCGCCGGATAGCCCATCCATTATGGCCAACCTCTCGACGGGTTTCAGCGAGCTGTTTTTCGACCGGGATTTTATGCGGTTCCAGACCGGACAGGTAAGCAGCCAATCACCCTACGAACGCTTCGGAAATCAGTACAACGCGACGGCTACCGATTTCTCAAAGGCTACGTCGACCTACACCAACAGCCGGCCGGCACCCAACCTGCTTGGGGGCCTGTCGATCGGCAACCGGTTCTTCAATCGAAAGCTGGGAGTGATCCTGGCCGGTAGTTATCAGAATACGTACCGGGGCAGCAATAGCCTGTTCTTCGATTTCGAAACGGTCGATACGTTGCGGGGCGTGACGCTGACGGAACAGAACGAACGGTTGTATTCTGAGCAGCAAACCCGCTACGGTATCCACGCCAAGCTGGATTATCGGCTCAGCCCGCGGCACAAGCTGCAGTGGTACAATGCTATCATGAGCCTGACCAATGCGCAGGTCCGGGATACCAAATCGACTCAGTTGACCATCGGCGGCTATGACCCTGAACTGGGTAATGCGACGCTGGGGTACTCGACGCGGTCGCGGCTGACCAAGCAGCAGATTTATACCAGTACGCTTCAGGGGGAACACAAACTACAGGATGCCTTGCGGCTCCAATGGTCGGCGGTGTATTCAGAAGCTACGAACAACGTACCCGACAACACGACGATCCCCCTGCTGGGCGAACGCAGGAACAACGTCGAGACCCGTACGACGGTTGGCAATGCAACGCGCCGGTGGGAGCATAATTCCGACCGCGATCTGGCTGGTTACCTCAACCTGACCTACACGACGTCCATCGCAGGCATCGCCATCGACTGGATGGCGGGCGGTTTATACCGCGACAAGCAGCGGGCTAATTTCTACAACAACTACCAACTGCGGCCGACGAATCTGCTGGCCCGCTACGGCACCGATTTTGTCAACTACGCCGATATTGCCTGGACCGTTATTAACCCCCGCGGTGCCGTAGCAACGGCCCTGACCTACGACGCCAGCGAAGTGATCAAGGCGGGCTATGTTCAATTTAAAACCCAGACGCAGCGAACGGAAATGGTGGGTGGTGTTCGGGTTGAAAACACCGATCAGGGGTATACGATGCGGTTCCAGATTGGCGAAGATCGGCCGACGGGCCGGCAGGTATACACCGACGTACTGCCGAGTCTGCACATCCGCTACATGCCTCAGGAGCGTACGAATCTTCGGGCGTCTTACTTCCGGTCGATCAACCGGCCGGGCTTTTTCGAGATCGTACCGTATCGCATCGTGCAGGAAGAATACCAGGAGCGGGGCAACGCGGATCTGAAGCGGGCCATTGCCGACAACATCGACCTGCGCTACGAATTTTTTCCCCGACCTTCGGAGCAGTTCATGGTGGGCGCTTTCTACAAGCGGCTTCAGAACCCGATTGAATACACCCTGCAGCGTGACGCCATTCGCGGACAGGATACGTACTATTCGCCGGGTAACTTCGGCAACGCCAGTAACTACGGACTTGAGGTTGACTTCATCAAGTACTTGAAAGTGTGGGGTATCAAGGCCAACTACACCTATACGCACTCCCGGATCACGACCGCCAAGTCGAAGCGAATTCGCAATCAGACCGGCGATCTTGAAACCATCACCGTCAACCAGACCCGCCCGCTGTATGGACAGTCGGCGCACGTAGCCAACCTGTCGATGCTCTACAAGAACACGGAGAACGGCTGGGATGGCCAACTGGCCCTGAATTACACCGGCGACCGGATCAATACCGTTTCGCAGTTTGTGGACAATGACCTCTGGCAGAAGGGGTTTGTTCAGATGGACGCTTCTGTCGAAAAAACGTTCGGGAAAGGCTTCAGCTGCTTCGCCAAGGCCAATAACCTGCTTAATACGCCCCTGGAAGTTTACATCAAAAACGCAAGCCCGAAGAACGAAGGCGTTCCGTTTCAGTCGGAATCGGGCCAGACGCTTGTGCGCCGGGACTTCTACCAGCGCTCGTACCTGCTCGGACTTCGGTACCGATTTCAATAACACCTAGTACCAAACATACTATCACGTATCACAAGCAAACCTCATGAAAAAGTTACTAATCTTCGCTGCGCTGTCGACCGTACTCGTTACGGGTTGTAAAGAAGAAACCAGCACCACCGATCCCACCCCGCAGCCGGTCGTTCAGGAAGCCGTTTCGGGTGAAGTGTCCGGGGTCTGGAAAAAAGGAAGTACCTACAAGATCACGGGCCACCTGCAGGTTCCGGCCGGTAAGACCCTGACGATTGAAGAGGGCGTAACGGTTTTGATGAACGACTCGACGGTGAAGCCTGAAATCGTCGTGCGCGGTAATCTGTACAGCCTCGGCACGACGCAGAATCCGGTAAAAATCACCGTTCCGGATGCCTGGAAAATCGCAAAAAATGAATTTGGTGCCCTGTGGGGTGGTATCGTAGCCGCTCCGACCTGCGCGGAGTTCGTTATGCAGAACACCGTTCTGGAATACGGTGGTGCCGTTACGACGGAAACGTCACCGTCTGTAAAAGGCGGCTTGTACAAAGCGGCTGCCGGCGAACGGATCCCGGCTATTTATTACTCGAACGTAAACGGTCAGTTTGTGGTGACAAACAGCATCGTTCGTAACTTCTACGAAGACGGTTTTTACCTCGAAGGGGGTAAGGTAATCGTGGCGAACAATAAGTTCTACACCACGGGTATTGCCAACGGCGACGCCATCAACATCAAATCGGGCGTCGTGGCCGACGTAGCGTTTAACCTGATCTACAGCCCCAACACTAACGGTCTGAAGCTGTCGAACTCCGGCGACCGTACTCCGCAGGCTTACGTGATTGGCTATAACAACACGATCCTGAACGCCGGCTGGCGCAGACCGACTACCAAAGGCGGTTCAATCTGGCTCGAAAAAACCGTGCGTGCCGATCTGTACAACAACCTGCTCGTGAACGACCGCTTTGGCATCAAACGCGACAAGGGCGCTCCGGAAGATAACCGCTCGAAAGTGAGCAACAATATGTACTACGCCTTCACGCAGGAGGCCGTTAACCAGTTCCAGCCGTCGACGGAGATTCTGGCGGGAAGCAACGACATCATCAGTAAAACGGCCGGCGACAACGATCCGAAATTCGTCAACTACCCGCTGAACACGGCCCTGACGAACGCTACGTTCAACCAGGCGTGGGATTTCAACGTACAGGCCGGATCGCCGACGCTGGGCAAAGGCACTACCAGCTTTACACGCAACTACGCCAATGGGCTGACCATCAATGGCGTAACGTACAAGTCGCCTGAGCCGACGACTACCATCGGTGCTTTTGGCACGAAGTAAAGTGTTTATTCCCCGGTCTGGCCCGACCGGACCGGGGATTTCCAGTTTTTAACTCTGAACGGCCAGTGAATTCGTCAAAACTCATTCTTTACGGTTGCCTGCTGCTCTCGGGTCTGGAACAGAGCTGCCGGACCGAAGCCCAGACGGCGGCTGCGACCACGCCGATTGGTGAAACCATCGTTAAACCAGTTGTCATTACGGACCCTGTTCAGCATGATTCGGATGATCCGGCGGTTTGGATTAACTCCCAGGACCCGACCAAAAGTCTTATAATCGGAACGGACAAAGAACAGGACGGTGGACTGTACGTGTTTGATTTGAACGGTAAGATTCAGACCGACAAGGTGGTAAAGGGCCTGCAGCGGCCCGACAACGTAGATGTGGAATACGGCTTGATGCTCAACGGTAAACCTACCGATATAGCCGTCACGACCGAGCGATTTACCCATAAGCTGCGGATCTACTCGCTGCCGGATATGAAACCGGTCGATGGGGGCGGGCTTGATATGTTCGTCGGTGAAACGGGTACCGCCTTCCGCGACCTGATGGGAATTGCCCTGTACAAGAACAAAGCCGGGCAAACCTACGCCGTTGTGGGCCGCAAGAGTGGACCGACGGATGGAACGTACCTGTGGCAGTATCTGCTGGCAGATAACGGATCGGGCACCGTAAAAGCAACGCTGGTGCGCAAATTTGGGCAATACAGCGGCCTGAAAGAGATTGAATCCATCGCCGTCGACGACGAGCTTGGCTACGTTTATTACTCCGACGAAGGCAAGGGCGTCCGGAAATACTACGCTGATCCGGAAAAGGGGAATCAGGAACTGGCTCTTTTTGCCTCGACCGGCTTCGCCGAAGACCACGAGGGGATCTCAATCTATAAGCTGACCGATAAGACAGGTTATATTCTGGTATCGGATCAGGGAGCCAATCGGTTTCACATTTTCAGTCGGGAAGGAACCGCACTGAATCCGAATCAGCATGACCTGATCAAGGTCGTTACTGTCAGTGCCCACCAGAGCGACGGCTCCGAAACGGTATCCGTACCCCTGAACAGCCAGTTTCGCTACGGCCTGTTCATCGCCATGAGCGACGACCGGACGTTTCAACTCTACCGCTGGGAAGACATTATGGGTAAGGACCTGAAAAAGATAGCCCTGAAGTAACACCGGCCTGCACAACGCCCTGTCCTGACTAGTTGAGACGCTAGCTAGGACAGGGCGTTTCAGTCTGACTAACTTGTCCAAACGCCCTGAATTAAGCCCCTGTTTGTCCGGCCGGCTACGTTCTCTGGTGGTAGCCTGCAAGATTATAAGTGCTTAGCTGCTAACGACGGATAGTTTCAGAGCGATATCGTCTTCGATCATCTCCCGGTTGATCCAGGCGCCGGCTTTGGCTCCGCTGGCGACGGCGATAGCTACCTGTCGGAAGGGCGTACTAATGTCGCCGGCTACAAACAAACCGGGTACGTCGGTTTGCCCCATTTCACCTGCCTTGACCAGCCCCATCTCGGTCAGCTTACAGCCCAGCTGTTCGGCCAGATCCGAATGCTGCCGGAACGGTACGCGGCTAAACACAGCGCTTAGTTCGTGCCGCGATCCGTCCGAGAACGCCAGGGCTTCAAGGTTCCCAGCCTGATGAACAAGGTGCGTCACTGACCGCTCATCAACCGGAACGCCCAACTGCTCAATGAGCTGCCGTTGCTCGCCGGTCAGCGTAGCAGGGCCATTGGTGAACAAGGTCAGGTTGCGGCTCCAGTTCTGGATTAGACGCACCAGGTCGTAGGCCATATCGCCGTTCGCCAGGATACCCAGCGGCTGACCGTGCACCTCGTAGCCGTGGCAATAGGGGCAATGCAGTATCGTGCGGCCCCAGCACTCGGCAAAGCCCGGAATGTCGGGCATAACGTCTGCCAGGCCAGTAGCGATCAATAGCTTCCGGCTGCGGTACGGCTGCCCGGACTGGGTTTCTACCCAAAAGCCATTGTCGTCCGGCCGGGCCTGGGTGACTTTGTCGGAAAGAAACGAAACCGTTGGGTAGGCGAGGACCTGCTCTTTGGCGATGGTCGCAATCTGGCCCGGTGTGTCACCGTCGCGGGTTAGAAAGCCATGCGAATGGGGCGTTTGGCGGTTGCAGGGCTTGCCACTGTCGATGATGAGGACGGTACGTAGCGACCGACCGAGCGTCATAGCGGCACTCAATCCGGCGTAACTACCTCCTATGATTATGACATCGAAACTGCTTGTTGACTTCATTTGCCAGGGTGTTTGAGCTGAAGAAACACAAAGCTAACCCTATTTTTCTTAATTGCAACTATGTTGCATTAATGAACGTGTGGATAAAAAGCAAAACACCGAAGTTTCCGGCGTGGACTTTAGCGGCTACAACCTTAATTTTGTTGCGTTAGTAGTCACCGGCAGGGCGAAAATCAGCCAGTAAACGGCAACTCGTTGGCCATGATTAAGTCAGAGCATTCTTTTGTAATCTTCTTTTGTCATGCTGACGCAGGAAGCAGCTCCGGTAGTCAGATAAACATGTCAACCGAAGATACTTCCTGCGTCAGCATGACAAAAAATGGCAGTAGGTGATTTCGTTGATCAACTATGGGAAGACTCGTAACCTTTGTGGGTCAATGTTTCATAAATTTCTGGATTTAATAAGAACTTTTATTTTGTAACACTGTTATAAGAATGAAATGTCACGGAAAGCCGAATACCAGGAGTCACTTAAGCAGGATATTCTCTACCAGACCCTCACCCTGGCGGGCGAAGAAGGCTGGCCGGGCGTATCCACCCGTAAAATTGCTGATCGGCTCCAGACAAGTACCACGGCAATCTACCACTACTTTGGTGGGAAAGATGCTATTCTGGCTGAACTGCAGCGGGAAGGCTTTCGGCAGCTATGCGACGCTCAACTGGCCGCTTTAGCCCAACGACCCGATAAGCCTAAGAAACAGTTGAAAGCGGTGTCGCTGGCTATGCTGCACTTCGCCCGGCAGAATCCGGAACGGTACGCGCTCATGTTTAACCTGGATGGAGCCGTGTGTCACAGCGATGCCGGCGACGAAGCGATGGAGGGCATTCATCAAATCCGGGAGGTGCTGCAAAAGTTAACTGACGATAACGTCGAGTCGGTCTTTATGCACTGGTTTGCCCTCATGCAGGGATTTGTTGCCCTGGCCCGGCATGATTGCCACCCTGAAGCGACGGATCGCTTTGAGCAACTGGTTGAAGAGGCCATTGACCGGTTTATAAAGGGCTTGTAAGCCTTTTATTTTTTACCTGATTGAAAACAGTGTTATAAAATAAAGCAATGGTATGAAACAGGTAGCAGTATTGATTGGCGCAACTGCAGGTATTGGCAAAGAGACCGCCCGGCTCCTGGCGCGGGAAGGGTATCGTGTACTTCTGGTTGGCCGTAACCAGACAGCCGGACAGGCGCTGGCAACTGAGTTACAGGGCTCGTTCATTCAGGCCGACGTGTCGCTGATGAGCGACGTACGTCGGGTTGCGGATCAGGTCGGTCAATTAACCGATACCCTGGATCTGATCATTCATACGGCCGATGTGCTGACGACGAAACGCCATGAAACCGCGGAAGGGTTCGAGGTATCGATTGCAACGAACTATTACGGCCGGTTTTTACTGAATCACCTGTTGCTCAACGAAGCGCCCGCGTATCGGCCCGCCCGCATCATTCACGTAGCCGCGGCAGGATTTCCGGCAGGCAAAACGTTCAGGGCGAAGTTTCCGGTTGCGGCTACGGCTAGCGGTTTTACGGCCCACAACATCGGGCAAATTGCCAATGACTTTTACGGACTAACACTGGCGGCCAACCTGCAGCCGTCCGGAACGAAGGTCAATATCCTGAACCCGGGTCTGGTCGATACCGATATTCGGCGCCGGGGCGACTTTCCGGGCTGGTTCAAAGCAGTTGAACCTGTGTTTGACTGGTTGCTCAGGCCCTGGATCACAAAACCCCACGACTACGCGCAAGTTGTAGTCGACATTGCGACCGGACGTAACGCTGAGGCCGATCAATCGGTGCTGATCAACCGCAAAGGCAAATCCATTCAACCGTCGGCGGCCTTGCTGGACAACGAACTGCGTAACTACGTCTGGGAGCAGACTGCGCAGCTTACCGGACTTAAAACTACATCAATGCTTACCAATTAAACCGTTTATTGTATGGAAACCCGGATTACATCTACCCCCCGTGTCGGCCGAGTGCTGTCGCTGGCCGCTATTGCCGGTAGTATATCGGCTATTATCAATGTCCTGCTGTTTCAGATTGGCCTGACCACGGGCGCTATTCCCGGCGATCTGATCATCCCGAATGCCGGTGAACCGCTGAGTGCTGTGCCGGTTATTATTGCTTCCATATTCCCATCTCTAGTGGCGGGTGTGGTGCTGGTAATCCTGAACCGGTTCACGAAAAATCCACTGCGGATTTTCAATAGTCTGGCGGTCGTTATTTTTCTGCTGTCGTTTTTCTCGCCGTTTAGCATCCCTAATGCGCCGATGGGAATGGTAGTGATTCTGGAACTGATGCACATTGTAGTGGCAGGCGCCGTTCTATTTATCTTCAATCGATTCGCTCGCAGCTAGCTGTAAAGACGACCGTTCAAGGCCCGGGCACATGCATTTCATTGAAATGCATGTGCCCGGGCCCATTTTGTTAAATTATCTTATTCATTGGTACCGGTCCGTTAATCCACTCATAATATTTATTTGTAATTGATCCGGAAAAAATTGAATATTATCGCCAGTTACTGATTGATTAACAGCTATATCTATAATTAAATGCTAGAAAAGTTTATAAAAGCTCAGGACCGTTTACTGGCTAATTGATGAGTGTATTATCAATTCTTTAATTCCCCCTCAACGCATTCCGACTGACGACGCATACCCGGAAATTTGTGGTTGAATTTAAACTTCCTGCTATGGATTTTTTTTATCATCTTCTCTCTTCGCTGACCGCTCGGTTTCGTTGGGGAATGCTGCCGCTACTAATCGCGGTGGCCATCCTGCCTGCTGGTGCATGGGCAAACGACACGTTGCTGGATCAGCCTGCGAACACACCAAGCCAAACTAACCAGCCCAAAGCCGATATTACGGTTAGCGGCCGGGTCACCGATGCTACTACGAATGAAGCGCTGGCCGGTTGCACCGTTCTGCTGAAAGGTACGCAGCGCGGTACTACCACCGATGCTTCCGGTAACTTCCGGATTGCAGTACCCAACGAAGACGCAGTGCTTGTTATCGGTTTCATCGGGTTTGTATCCCAGGAAATCCGTGTCGGCAATCGCGCCACTATAAACGTAGCGCTCGCTCCGTCGGCGTCGGAACTGGCGCAGGTCGTTGTGATCGGCTATGGTACCACCACCAAGAAAGACGCAACGGGCGCGCTGACCACCGTAAAAAGTACCGAATTCAACCGGGGTATCATCAACTCACCCGAACAGCTCCTGCAGGGTAAGGTAGCCGGGGTGAACGTTACATCGGCGAGTGGCGAACCCGGTGGCCGGCAGAACATTACCGTACGCGGCCCCGGTGGCGTTCGGACGGGTAGTACGCCCCTGTTTGTTCTGGATGGTATTCCGCTGGACAACTCCAGCACGGGCGGGGCCACTAACCCGCTGAGCTTCCTGAACCCGCAGGATATCGAAGCCATCGACGTCCTGAAAGATGCGTCGGCAACGGCAATTTACGGTGCTCGGGGTGCCAACGGTGTTATTCTGATTACGACCAAAAAGGGTAAAGCCGGTACGTCGAACCTGACCCTTTCGAGTAACGTCGGTATCTCGAATATGGCCCGTCCGATCGACGTGTTTACGGCCGACGAGTTCCGCCGGCAGGTAGTAGCCGTAGGGGGTGTGCTGGACGATCAGAATGCGTCGACGGACTGGCAGCGCGAGATCAGCCGGACGGCCGTTACGCAGGATTACAACATCGGCCTGAGCGGTGGCAGCGACAAGCTGACGTACTACGGATCGCTGAGCGTACAAAACCAGGAGGGCATTCTGAAAAACAGCCAGTTCAACCGCTACACCGGGCGCTTCAACGCGTCGCAGAAGTTTCTGGAAGACCGGCTCACGCTGGATGTGAACCTGACGGCTTCGCAGACCTTCAACGAACGCCCGCCCATCGAAAGCATTGTCGGAGCCGCTATCTCGGCGAACCCGACCTACCCGGCATACGATGCTACGGGCGCACCGGCCCGCTACCAGGCCTTTACGAATCCGCTGCTGACGCTGAATCTGCAGAAAGACATCACGACGATCAACCGGGTGGTGGCTAGTGTGTCGCCTTCGTTCAAGATCACTAAAGACCTCATCTATAAACTGAATCTGGGCGTTGACAATGCCAGCTCAACGCGGGATCTGCAGTCGCTGGCCAACACGGTTCCGCAGCAGGACGGACGGCTCGAAAGCATCTACGGTAACAACCGGAACGTACTGATCGAGAACTACTTTACCTATACCCGGGGCTGGAACAACCACAACCTGACGGCGCTGCTGGGTCACTCGTACCAGAAGTTTTCAATTTCGGGCCGGAACTGGAGCATCAACCGATTCCCGATTTCGCCCATTGAGCCGATTTATAACCCCGGTCTTGGTCAGGACCTGACGCTGGCCAACAACCGACCGGGTGGGTTTGCGCTCGAAAACGAATTGCAGTCGTTCTTCTCGCGGGTCAACTATGCCTACCGCGATCGGTATCTGCTGACGGCGACGGTACGGGCCGACGGATCGAGTAAGTTTGGGGCCAACAATAAGTACGGTGTTTTCCCGTCGTTCTCGGCGGGCTGGCGTTTGTCGGAAGAGCCGTTCCTGCAGTCAGGACCGTTCTCTGACCTGAAACTGCGGGCCGGCTGGGGTCAGACTGGTAACCAGGAGATTCCGTCGAAAATCACCCAGGCGCTGTTTACATCGAACGTATCGGCCACGACCAGCTATCCCCTCGACAACTCGACGACTTTCCCGGCCGGAACCACCTACACCCGACTGGCGAACCCCGACATTCAGTGGGAGGTGTCGACGCAAACCGACATCGGTCTGGATTTTGGCTTGTTCAAAGGTGCCCTGACGGGTACGCTCGACTACTTCCGCAAGGTATCGGGTAAAATCCTGCTCGAAGTAATTCCGGCCGACCCCATCCAGCCGGCGGCTACCTACTGGACCAACGTACCGGACATGACCATCACCAACCAGGGCGTTGAACTGGGACTGAACTACCGCTACGTCAGCCAGAGCGGCCTGCGCTTCGACCTCGGGGGTAACGTTACGTTCATTAAGAACGTAGTGAACAACTCGCCATACACGGTGATTACGTCGGGGTCGGCAACGGGGGCCGGTCTGACCTCCGCTACCGTGAACGGCTACGTCAATGGCCAGCCGATCGGTACGTTCTTCCTGCGCGAGTACACCGGCATCGACGACAAGGGCGTGAGCATTTACCGCGATATTGACGGCGACGGCATCGGCGGAACCGACAAGGACCGGATTGCGGCCGGTAGTGCGCTGCCCACGCGGCAGTACAATGTGAACGGCAGCGTGTCGTTCAAAGGCTTCGACCTGACGGCCAACTTCAACGGTGTGTCGGGCAACAAGCTGTACGACAACACGGCCAACGCGTTCTTCTACAAAGCCCGTCTGGTAAAAGGCCTGAACGGTCCGGCTGAGTCGGTGGGTGAGCCGACCGAATCGATCAATAACTCGGCACCGGTATCGACCCGCTTCCTGAAAGACGGTGCGTTCTTCCGGCTGAACAACCTGACGCTGGGATACAACCTGAACCCGCAGCTGATCGGGATGAAACGGTGGATATCAAACATCCGCCTATCGGCCACCGGCCAGAACCTGTTCGTCATCACGAAGTACAACGGCTACGATCCGGAAGTGAACACCGACCGGACGGTTAATGGTATTTCGTCGTATGGTATCGACTACCTGAGCTACCCGAAAGCCCGCTCGTTTGTGTTTGGCCTGAATGTGACGTTTTAATTAGTTCGTGGTTTGTGGTTCGTAGTTTGTGATTAGCACCTGCCTGTTTCAGGACCGTTAACCACAGACTACGATCCACAAACTACAAACCTGAAACTATAATCATGAAAAAGATATTCATCTCAACCATAACGCTGCTCAGCCTGCTGTCGCTGAACAGTTGTACCGATCTGAACGAGAACGTCCTGGACGAAGCCTCAGCAAGCGGTCTGACCGATAAACAAGCCGCCGATGGCAACATTGCTCCGGTGTATGCCCGCCTGCCGGACGTGTTCACGCACACGACTTACTTTGCCATTCAGGAAATCTCGACCGACGAGGCTATTCTGCCGTATCGGGGTGGTACGGACTGGGGCGACAACGGAATTTACATCGCCATGCACCAGCATACCCACACCAGCACCGATCCGAACCTCCGGAACACGTGGCTGCTGCTGGCCCAGGGCATTTCGCGGTCGGTTACGGCGCTGAACACGCTGCCGACGATCAACGATCCGAACGTAAAAACGTACATCGCCGAAGCGCGGGGTATGCGGGCGTATTACAACATGCTGCTGCTCGATCTGTTCGGGCTGGTATTTGTAAAAAATGACCCGCAGTCGAATTCAGAAATCCTGCGGGGTGAACCGGCGCTTGAATACATAAAGAGTGAGCTTCTGGCCGTAGAGCCGGATCTGCTGACGACGGTTGGTCCGGGTCGGTTGACCAAAGGAGCCGCATGGGGCTTGCTAGCCCGGCTGCACCTGAATGCGGCCGTGTACCGGGATCGCTACGCTGCCCAGTTCACGTTCAAGCCCGAGGATATGGACAAGGTGGTGGAGTACTGCGACAAGATTATCAGTTCAGGGCAATACCAGTTGTCGCCGGACTACTTCTCGATTTTTAACGACAACAACCACGACAATAAGGAGTTGATTTTTGCGGTTGACCAGCGCGCCGAGCTGAACGGTCACAACCGTCTGGCGTACTTCTCGCTGTCGGGCGACCAGTTCCCGCTGCCGGCGTTCCCGGGGGCCAACGGCACGGATGGCCCGGCCATTACGCCGGATTTTTACCGTACCTGGACGAGCGCCTATGCGCCCAGCGACCCGGCTGGGGTTGACCCGCGTTTCTACAAAAAGAATATGAACATCCCCGCCGATTCGTGCGCAGCTGCCGCTGATATCGTTATGGACCGAGGTATTCTGCGTGGTCAGCAGTATGGTTTGCTGCGGGTGAACGGCGCGTTTGTGCGGTGCGGCAACAACTACCGGATTGGCAGGCTGTTCAACGTAACACGGAACCGGCCCACGCTGCCCGTAAACTTCACCGAACAGGTTGACTTCAGCGTAGCGGGGAGCAACTACAGCACGGGGTACCGGGTACTGAAGTATGAATTCGGCAAGAAATCACAATCCGGCCGGAACCTGGGCGACGCCGATATTTCGATTGTCCGTCTGGCCGATGTATACCTGATGCGGGCCGAAGCAAAATTGCGGAAGAGCAACGATGCGGCTGCTGCCCTGACCGACGTGAACACCGTGCGGGCCGCCCGGACGGCCATCAAGCCGGCCCCGGCCCTGACGACCATGAACCTTGATCTGCTGTTCCGCGAGCGTGGTTTTGAACTTTACTGGGAGTGCCTCCGGCGCACGGACATGATCCGGTTCGGTAAGTACGAAGGTACCTGGACCGAGAAGACCAACGCCGATCGGCAGAAGCGGATCTTCCCGATTCCGCAAACGGCCATCGACGGTGCGTCGAACATTCCGGGCTATCTGGCGCAGAATCCCAGTTATTAATACCTACGTGCCTTTGCTGCGCCGGACTACCCTGAAAAGGCTCTGGTTAAAACGCCGAAGCGATTTTGACGTAGTATAACGGATACCGTAGCAACGAAAACCGGCCCTGTTTCTCACGGAGAAGCAGGGCCGGATGTTTTATGGTCAGCGGTTTTCTGCCCAAGCAGGAGGTACCTGCTGAGCCCGTTTGGTTAGTCGATCGGTTGCAACGTACTCATGGCCACGTCCATTACCGCCTGCATAGCCGACAGGTCCGGGCGGGTTCGACTCATAACCTTCAAGCCCGTAAACGTCGTGAATAAGAAACGGGCCAGATCAGCCGCCGAATGTGCCCGGTTGATACTGCCTTCCCGCTGACCGCGCTCAATAACCTGCCGGAGCCGCTCTTCAAACGTTCGTTGATTGGCGGCAACAATCCGGGCAATTGCCGGGTCATGCGGGGCCAGCTCAATCGTAGCGTTGACAAGGAAGCACCCTTTTTGCTGCGGATCATCGACCGATTGCCGAATGCCACCGGTAAACAAATCCCGTAGCAGGTCGATGGCCGGCCGCGACTGATCCATCCACTGACAAAAGCCGTTGTGTTCGGTATCGCGGTAGTGTTCCAGCGCTTTTATGTACAACTCGCGCTTGTCGCCGTAGGTGTCGTACAGACTGGCGCGGTTGATCCCGAGTCCATCCACCAGGTCCTGCACGGACGTAGCTTCGTAGCCCCGGCACCAGAACAGGTTCACGGCTTTCTGCAGAACGGCTTCTTCGTCAAATGCTTTGGGTCGCGGCATATACAGGAATAGCTTAGTTATAACGGTCAGAGCTATAACTACCCTACGTGGAATGTCCGTTCCAAAACTACGCAAAAAAATTATAGCGTCACCATACCACCGTCGGCGATGAGTTCGGCACCGAGCACAAACGACGAGTCGTCGGAGGCAAAGAACACGGCGATTTTGGCGATTTCGTCCGGCGAGCCGAACCGGCCCAGGGGTACCTGCCCAACGATGCTTTGACCCATCTGTTGCAGCTGCTCTTCAGAAATCTGCAGTTTTTCGACGCTGTGCATGGGCGTAACGACCGGGCCGGGGCTAACGGCATTGACCCGAATCCGACGCGGCAGCAACTCAGCCGACAGGTTGCGTACCAGCGAAATCAGGGCGGCTTTGCTGGCTGCGTAGGCACTGGCGCCGGGCATACCCATGTGCGCATTGACGGAGGTGTTCAGCAAGATGGAACCGCCCGCGGGCATCAGTGGCAAGATGCTCTGGATGGTAAAGTAAGCGCCTTTGAAGTTGATGTCCATGTTGTAATCAAACACAGCCTCGGTCATGGCGTCAATCGGCGCAAATTTGCCAACCCCTGCGTTGACGAACAGCACATCAACCCGCTCGGTAATAGCTGTAACCTGATCGCCCAGTTGCCGGATGTCGGCCATGCTGCTGGCGTCGGAGACGATGCCGGTTACGTTTTCGCCGAGTTCCTGAGCTGCGTTCTGAACGGAGTCGGCGTTACGACCGGTAATGATCACGTGTTCGGCTCCCTCGGCCAGAAATGCCTGAGCGGTGGCAAAGCCAATGCCGCTGTTACCGCCCGTAATGACGGCGATTTTTCCTTGTAAGCGATTCATAAGTAGTGGTTTTAAGAAAAGAATAAGACATTACAATTTTAAAGCGGTTAACCGGGTGACATGCGCCGGGCCGTGGTGATACGCTCCCTCTGCCAGCGTAATCGACTCGTTGTTGAGTTGTTGGATGGAAAAACCCTCCGCAAAAACGGCGCGCAACTCCTCGACGGTATAGCAAAACTCTGGCGCGTTGGGCCCACCCGACGGATTTCCGATTTGTCTGGGGTGAAAGCCCTCAAGAATCAGCGTGCCGCCTGGTTTAAGTAACCCGGCAAAGCGGACCAGCATGTCACGACGTGGAGCAGGGGCAAGGTGCACGTAGATCAAGGCCAGCGCATCATAGCGCGTCGGAGTATCAAACGTGAGTAGATCCGATAGCTCGTAGCCGATGCTGACACCCCGTTGGGCCGCCAGCCGAAGGGCTTTCTGCCGACCTTCTTCGCTGAAGTCAAAGGCGTCAACGTGCCAGCCCTGCGATGCCGCATAGACTGCATTACGGCCTTCGCCTTCGGCGGGCAGCAGTAAGTGCCCCGGCTGGAGTGAACGTAGTGCCTGAGCGAAAAACTGGTTGGGCTGCGTACCGTACACAAACTCGGCCTGGCTGTATCGATCGTCCCAGAAGCGATTCGCCTGAAAGGGTGCCTGCATTTTAGAATGATTGTTCTGAAACAAAGGTAAACGTATTAGAACGACCATTCCAAATAAAACATCGAAAATTTTAAATGTAACGCGGGCCGTTACTTTTCGATCGACCAGCGAAACCGCTTGAAATGGTTTTTGAGATTTTTAGCGAGGTAGGGGTGATTGACCAGTTGATCCATCCGTTCGGGATTGGCGCTGCGTGAAAAATAAACCTCAGCAACGTCCCGGATACTCAGGCTGCGGTCCGGTTCTTCTTCCAGCGTGATGGAATCGCCAGCCTGTACGTCGCCTTCGTCCAGAACCCGGAAATAAATGCCACAGCGCATGGCGTTGCTGAATGTCCTGACCATGTTGCGGTCGTTGAACCGGGCGTTCAGCTTGAAACACGGAAAGCGGGGCTGCGCTACCTGTAGCCGGGCGCTGCCAACCCGGTAAACACTGCCGATGTAAACAACCGGATCCGGAAGTCCGTCGGTAGTCAGGTTTTCGCCGAACAGGCCATAGGTCCAGTCAGGCCAGTCGAGCTGCTGTTTCCAGTAGGCGTAATGGTCGAGGTCATAGGCGTACACGGCTTTATCAGGCCCACCGTGTACGCTGAGATCGGCCTGCTGATCACCGGCTACGTTCAGCCGGCTGATACGTAGCCGTGTCGTCACCGGGGATTTAAATATGCCGGTGCTAACCGGTTTGCCCTGCCACTCGATCACCTGGGGCAGCCCTACGTTGACAGAAACGATACGTTGCATTTCCAAAGACGAATGACACGTAATTTACTAAAACAATCTGGGCAAAAGCAGGCGAACCGGATGGTTAGCCGGGTTACTTCTCAGAACAGGTATGTTAATACGACTGGAAGCTGTCCAGCCGTCGGTTCAGGTCAAAAGCGGCACTGATTAGCCCGAGGTGGGTGAACGCCTGCGGGAAATTGCCGAGGTGCTCACCGCGTTTGCCCAACTGCTCGGCAAACAAGCCCAGGTGGTTGGAGTACGACAGCATCTTCTCGAACAGCAGCCGGGCCTTGGAGAGCTGCCCCGCCCGCGACAGGCACTCGACGTACCAGAAACTACACATCGTGAAGGTTCCCTCTTCGCCTTCCAGCCCGTCGATGGCCCCCGAATCGAGCCGGTAGCGGTGCACCAGCGAGTCGGAGATGAGTTCGCGCTCGATGGCTTCCAGCGTGGAGAGCCAGCGGGGTTCGTGGGGATGGATGAACCGTACGAGCGGCATCAGCAGAGCGGACGCATCGAGTGCGTTGCCGCCTTTAAACTGCACAAACGCCTGTTTTTCTTCATTCCAGAAGTTGTCATAGACGTCGCGGTAGATCTCGTCGCGACTGGTGCGCCACCGGTCGATGGGCGAAGGAAACGAGCGGTGTTCCACCACTTTGATGGCCCGGTCGAGGGCTACCCAGCACATAAGCCGCGATTGCAAAAATTCACACTCCTGGCTACGTACCTCCCAGATGCCGTGGTCGGGCCGGCTCCAGTTATCGCAGACGAATTCGATCTGCCGCTCCATCTTCTTCCAGAAAGCGTAGGTGACGGCCCCGTGGTATTTGTCGTAGAGGTAAATCGAGTCCATCAGCTCCCCGTAGATATCGAGCTGGAACTGGGAATAGGCTGCGTTGCCGATGCGAACCGGGGCCGAGTTGCGGTAGCCGCTCAATTGATCCAGTTCTTCTTCGGGCAACTCGCGTCGGCCGTCCAGCGTATACATGAGCTGAAGAGTTTCGCCGGCCTCGTCGATGGTATCAAGCTCCTGCTCAATCCAGTGCATAAAGGCCGCGGCTTCTTCCATGAACCCTAGGCGCAGGAACGCGTACATCGTGAAAGCCGCATCCCGAATCCAGGTAAAGCGGTAATCCCAGTTCCGGTTTCCGCCAATAACCGAGGGCAGGCCAAACGTCGGGGCGGCTACGGTCGACCCGAACTGGAAAGACGTGAGTAGTTTCAGGGTCAGGGCAGACCGGTTGACCATTTCCCGCCAGCGCCCGGTATACTGCGATCGGCCAATCCAGGTTTTCCAGAAATCGACGGTGGCTTCAAAATCGGTCGTAGTGTAGAAGTGAATGGCATCCTCTGCGCTCCGTATTTCGTCGTCCGACGAGGATTCGATTACAAAATGGGCTTGTTCCACTTCACTCAGCGTAAACTCCGCGTACACGTCCGGGCCGTCGATGGTCATCGGTACGTTGCTCATAAGCCGAAACGACGATTTTGGATTCGACAGGCTGGTGAACATGATTTCGTGCGGACCACCTTCGATGCGGTGTTCAGCGCGGGCGTAGTCGAACCGGGGCATGCACCGCATCCGGAACGGTACGTTACCGCGGGTGATCGATACCGTTCGTACCAGTACGCAGTTGCGTTCAGACGTTTTTACCGGCATGAAGTCGGTAATTTCGGCGACACCCGCTTCTGACAGGAAGCGCGTGACCAGTACGGTGGTATCGGGCAGATATAGCTGTTTGGTGTCAGCGTCGTCTAGCCGGGGGGTAATCTCAAACGTTCCGCCCCGCTCGGCATCCAGCATGGCGCCGAACAGACTCGGCGAGTCGAAGCGGGTGAAGCACATGAAATCGATGGAGCCCGACATGGAAACCAGCGCAATGGTGTGCAGATTACCAATGATACCATAATTGCCGATGGGTTGATACGCCCCTTCGTTCATACGTACAGTGAATTAGGTGACCATAACGACGTACCGGACGAACCGGGTTTAGCCGCTATCATTACCATTCAAGCACTTTTATGGCCGTATGGTTTTGAAAAGCCCGAAATTTACAGGGAATTACCAATGCCCACCAGAACAATCGAGATCAGAATCACGATCAGTCCCGCCATAAAGGTGCGGAAGGTTCTGGACGATACGCCCGACCACTCCTTGAGATACAGCCCCCAAAGGTTGGCGGTCAGGATGATGGTCGCCATGTGGGTGATCCACGACGATGCGCCGTTGCCTAGTTTACTCTCGCCCATGCCGTAGAAGAAGAACTGCAGAAACCACATGGTTCCGGCAATGCCCGCAAACAGAATGTTCGCTGTAATGGGCGTCTGGGTATTGGTGTAATCACGGAAGGTTCCGTTGCGGGCGTTGAGGTACATACACCACAGGAAGTTGGTCGTGAGTCCACCCCAGAGCAGCACGACGTAGGTTACGTTGTTCTGAAACAACGGGTCGCTGCCCTGCCGGACAGCCTGGTCGGCCAGGGGCTCACCGGCTTCGATGCCGTAATTGAAGAACGCGCTCAGGATGCCTGAAATGACGGCAATCACGAGCCCTTTGGTCAGGCTGAACTCTTTGACAGACGCTTTCTTTTCGGCATCGGTAAGTTCGGCTTCCTTCAGCATGCCGGCCCGGCCCGAGATGGCAATGCCGATCAGGCATACCAGTACGCCCAGCAGTACCAACCGGCCACCCGCCGAGCCCAGCATGTCGGTAAACGAGGCTTTACCCGCAACCGGGTGGAGGTTGTAGTAAATCGGCGGTACCAGCGCGCCAAAAGCGGAGGTGAAGCCCAGCACTACGGAGTTCCCCAGCGACATACCCAGAAAGCGAACCCCCAGGCCGTAGGTAAGTCCGCCGATGCCCCAGAGCAGGCCCATCAGAAACGTAATGGATTTGGTGCTCATGTCGGCGGAGGCAATGATACCCGTGAAGTCAGGAATGGTCAGATAAGCCGCCAAAGGTGGCACGATCAGCCAGGAAAAAAGGCCGCCGACAATCCAGTAACTCTCCCAGGACCAACCCCGAACCTTGTTGAAGGGCATGTAGAAGCTGCCCGAGAATCCGCCACCAATGGTGTGGTAAATGATGCCTAAAAGTACCTGCATGTACGTCGCTACGGTGGCGGTTAAACGCCTGGGTTGATAGGATATCGTTTAAAGTCAAAAACGTGTGTTTTCATACTGATCGTCGTAGCGGGAAACCAGGACAACTTTTCGGTCAGGGCATCGAATTACGTCAACCTGGCTTCTGTGTATCACCCCAAACAACCTCTCAGGGGTTTGGGGTGATACACAGAAAAGAAAGTGAGTAACGCCAATCAGCAGTCGTCGGCCTTACAGTCGTCGGCTGTTACCTCGGTTTCCAGCGTAGCGTGGCCGATGCTGCGGTGTTCGAGCCGGTGGCGGATGTCGTGCTTGAGAGCCGCTACCTGCGATGCGGTCAGGCCCGGCTGCAGCACAAGGTGGGCCGTCAACGCGTTTTCGGTCGTGCTCATCGCCCAGACATGGACGTGGTGGACATCGCGAACGCCCGCAACGGTCCGCAGGTCATTCATGACGGAGGTCAGATTGATAGTCGCCGGAACGCCGTCGAGGGAGAGCCGGACACTGTCGGAGAGCAGCTGCCAGGTTGAAACCAGAATCACGGCCGCCACAACCAATCCCAGCGTTGGGTCGAGCCAGTACCAGCCCGTTGAGCCGATAACGAGACCGCCGACCACTACGGCCAGTGAGACCAGGGCGTCGGCAACCAGATGCAGGTAAGCCGACTTGATGTTGAGGTCGTGTTCTTTGTCGCGGAAGAACAGCAGCGCCGATACGCTATTGACCACGATGCCAAGGCCTGCGATCCAGGCGATCGGCCCGCCCGGAATCGGTTCGGGATGGCGGAACCGCTGCACACTTTCCCAGACAATAGCGCCGACCGCCACCAGCAGCAGAACCGCATTGATCAGCGACGCCAGCACGGTACTCTTGCGGTAGCCATACGTAAAGGTCTCGGTCCGGCGGACCTGCGCCAGCCGGAATGCCAGCAGGGACAGCAATAGCCCGGCTACGTCGCTTAGGTTATGCCCGGCGTCGGCTACCAGCGCCAGGGAGTTGTAGTAAAAACCCAGCCCGGCTTCGGCAACGACATAGATGATGTTCAGCACCGCACCAATAATCAGGGCACGACTGACCGACGTCAGGGCTACCGGGCCGTGACTATGACCGGCATGGCCGTGGGCGTGCGTATGAGAATGATCGTGTGCCATAGGTCTCTAGAGCTTTAACTTAAAACCGCCGTTAATGATTCGGCCATCGGTTGGAGCGTAGATGTCGGTCACGAACGTAGGCTGTTGCGGGGCGCCGGTAACCAGCGGCTCAAACCGCGACTGCCGGACATCCAGGAAATTCTCGAAGTTGATGAACACACTGCCTTTCGTGGCCCGGCCCCAGCTCCACTTTTTCTCGATCATGTAGCCGATTGACCAGTACGGCCGCGTCAGACCGCCGTTTGAGCGCTGCTGCCGACCCGTATAGAACGCTTCGAACCCGGTTTTGAGCCGCTCGGTTTCGTAGAGGGTCGTCATGTAGAGCCGGTGTTTGGCCGTGAGCGGCAGGGCATCGCTGAGACCGTTATAATGCCGCTTGGTATCGATGAACGAGTACCCCAGAAATCCATGGATGTCTTTATACACGACCCGGACGTTGGTTTCAAAGCCACGGGTATCGATGTGGCCGCGGGCGTTGACGAGCTGCTGTGCCAGCGAGAATCCGATAAAATCCAGAATCACCGGACGATTCAGCCGGGTATAAAAGAACAACTGATTGACGGACAGCGTCAGGTCGTCGGTCAATTCGGTGCGGTAGTTGATGTCCCAGTTCAGCCCGGCCGACTCTTCCGACCGTACGTCGCGCACGGACGTCAGGCGAATGTTCCGGAATGACTGTCGTTCGGCTTCTTCCGTAAACAGGGTCGGAGCTTTGTAGCCCAGCCCACCACCCAGTCGGCTTGTCCAGTGTTCCGAAGCCCGGTAGAGCAGGGAAAAGCGGGGCAGCAAAAAGAACTCGGGAGCCTCGCGGTCCGACGTACTGTAGGGCCGTGTCGTGACGAGGTCGCCCCGCAGGCCGCTTTCGAGACTCAGCGTTGGGGATAAGGTCAGCGTGTTCTGAATGAAAAGCCCGGTTATGCCCTGTTGGTACACCAGCGGGTCCGGCGCACTGCTGCTCAGCCGGTTTTCGTTCCGAAACTCGTCGGTCCAGAGGTTGGCGCCAAAAATCCAGTCCGATTTTTCCCGGTGTTTGAAATAACTGATTTCCGAAAAGGTGGAAACCTGGTTACCGTCAAATCGGTAAAAACTGGACGCTGTGCCGGTGGCTACTCCGATCGACCGCCTGAATTGCGAGAAACTGTTCTTAACGGTCAATGAAGCCGAATTGGCGAACCGTTTGTCCAGCCTGAACTGCGTCGCGACCCGTCGCGACTCGTTAGCTTCCGTGTACCCTTCGGCTGTCTGCTCCCGAATAACAGGAAGGAAACCGCCCGTTCGATCTTCATCGCTGTAGATCAGGCCGGCCGACACCGTCGTTGTTTCGTTCGGATACCAGAACAGTTTAGGCTGCAGGGTTGTCCGGCTGATCTGCGGAATGTCGGAAAACCGGTCGTTGTTGGGGTCGTAGGCCCGCTGCCGGTTGTGCGTGGCGTAGAGCGTAATGCCAAGTTTACCGTAGCGCTGCGCATAGTACCCGTTCAGGTCCAGCCCCAGCGCCGACGTACCATTGACCAGAAACGACAGCTCCCGCTCATCCGTTGGACTTTTCGTGATCAGGTTCACCAGCCCGGCAATGGCCCCACTGCCGTACAGCGTGGACTGGCAGCCTTTGATGACCTCAACCTGTTGTAGATTCAGGGGGGGAATCTGCAGCAGGCTGAGCCCGCTGGCAAATCCGCTGTACAGCGGAAAACCATCCTGCAGCAGTTGCGTGTACCGGCCGTCGAGACCCTGAATCCGCAGCGTCGCGTTGGCCGATGTAACGGAGGTCTGCTGCACCTGAATGCCGGTACTTTCGCGCAGAATAACCGAGATGTTACCGGGCTGCATATTGGCCTTTTCGTCCAGCTCTTCGCCGTCGATGATTTCGACCCGGGTAGGCTCGTCGGCTACGGCGCGGCCCGTTCGCGTAGAGGTGACAATCACTTCCTCCAGCTCCTCCTCCGACGGGGCCATCGCGATCCGGAGCGTATCAGGTATGGGAATCGTAACCGGCTGCGTCAGGGTTTCGAACCCCACCCCTGACACCCGGATGCGCTGCGGACCGGCAGGTACGTTCCGGAGCGTCGCGTTGCCCGACTCATCCGTGACGGCACCATTGGTGGTGCCGAGCAGCAGAACGGCAGCACCGGGTATAGCTTGCTGGGTCAGGCGGTTACGGACCTGGACCCGGAGCGAATCCTGCGCAAAGGCGCTTGTCGCAATACATAGCAATACAAATAAACAAACGTTTTTCATTGAGTTGAACGGATACAATGGAACAATCAGCCAGTAGATGACTGGCCGGAACAAAATCCATGAAAACCGTTCAGCGTTTTGGCGGCTGCCAGATGGACGCGATTACGTCCTCGTGTTGACTGGGATGGTAAGCAAACGTCGACGGATTGGATAACCGGCTGCCCGTTTGCGGGAGCAGAGTGCTCACCAGCGGTTGCGGTACCGTGAAGCCGACGCAGGTAGCGCAGTGGCAAAACGGGCTGCACGGGGCTTCGTGCTGCTCATCGCTGTCGTGGGATGCTGGAACACTGCTGGTTGAAACGGCATGGGCATGGCAGTCGCTGTCGGGGCAGGGGAGTCCTGTCAGGATCAGTACGTACATCGCCAAAAGCCAGATCAGCCGGTTCATGGCGACAAATGTACGGGCGTATCAGGTGCAACAGGTAGTCAAAAACCAGGTTTGTGCTGGCTCCCGGGGGCGTGGTGTCGAATTTGAGAAACTGACACCACGATTATCCCGGTTTCGTGCGCCCTCTATTTTCGTTCCGCTCCTTCCAGGGTGCGGGGCAGCATCTTCAGATCCACGTAGAACGTACCGAACGGAATAAACGAAGCCGCTGCGGCAATCAGCGTCTTGCGGACGTTCCACCGCAGTTCAATATTGGCCTGTACCAGATACAGAAGGTAGAGAATGAACAGAATACCGTGAATCATCCCTACGTTCTGAACCAGCCACGGCTGTCCCCAGACGTATTTGAGCGGCATGGCAATGAACAGCAGAACCAGAAACGAGATCCCTTCCAGCCAGGCAACCAGTTTAAATCGGCCGATGCGGGTAAAAAGCAGCTTGGATAGCATAGCGTGAATTGCTAGAATGTTCGGAAATAAGGCCGTTGCGCCAGGGGTGAAAAAGGCCAGGGCACGGCTATCAGTATAACAACAAGAGCGGCCAAAAAGTACAGCGCAACGGTGCGGTGTTTTGCCTGAGCCGGTTCCGCCCGGCGGCCGAATGACGAACCCATGGTCAGAACCACGACCGCAATCAGCATCAGGCTGATGTGAATCAGGCCAAAGAAGCTGAATTCCAGCGATCCTACAACCGCGCTGAAGTTGGCCCGGAAATAGCTCGTGATCGGACTTTTGAAGTACAGCACAAACCCAATCAGCAACTGGAGGTGGGCAATGGACGTAGCGGAACTGCGAAGGGCCGCGTCGGCTTTGGTATACGGTCGGTTGGTAAGCCAGCCATGCAGAGCGGCCAGCAGGGTGCTCAATAAAGTCAGCAGGACGAGCCACCGCAGGTAGGAGTGAAGAGGTAGAAGAATGTCGTACATCGTGGGTAAAGTAACACGGTGCAAAGGTCTGGGCTGCCGAACATATTGGTAAGTAATTATCGAATCATTATTAGGACAAATCAATCCTTTTTGCGGAATTCCTGAGGGGTAAGGCCGGTTGCCTTTCGGAAAAATCGGCTGAAATAGGATTGGTCATTGAAACCGAGCCGGAATGCAATCTCCCCAACGGGCTGGTCTGAATGCCGGAGCAGGACTTTAGCTTCCAGGAGCCGGGCTTCGGTAAGCAGCGTGCTGGCCGGCTGACCGGTTACCTCCCGAACCGCCTTGTTGAGGTGGTTCGGCGAAACGCCAAGCTGGTCGGCATAGAACGTCAGCGGTAGGTGGCAGCCGGTGTGCTGGCTGATCAGTTGCCGGAGCCGCTCGGTCAGTTCATACGCCCGACCCGGCCTGGGTTTGGTGCCCGCTTCGGGTAAGGCACTCTTGATTTCGTAGCAAAGCGTGACCAGATAGGCGTCGATCAGGCTGAGGTCATTTCTGGACGTATGTTCGTCGAGCAGCCGTTCAAACACCGACCTGACGGCAAGGCCGACTTTGCCGGGCAACGTAATGGCCTTGTTGGCCATGGCCGTATGCAGTACATCCAGCTCCCGGACCATATGTTCACGGTGGTAGAGCCGAATGATGGTGTCGAGACTGAAGTGGCAATAAAATCCCGCTACATCGTCGGATAGGTAATTCACGCTGGCGATCTGGCCGGCCAGCAGCAGATGGACACCGCCGGGCTCCATCTGAATCGTGCTCAGATTGCAGCCCCGCACCAACCGGCCACTGGTCACAAACACCAGTTCGTTAACATCCCGGCGATGCGGCTGGGTGGGTAACCGGAGGGCCTGGCGAAAGTTTTCCAATCGGGTTATGTAGAAGTCCTCGACCGCTGGGGGCAGGTCCGGTGCCTGGCGGTCGCCACCGAGAACGTACTGCTTCCAGAGACCGGCCGTCGTTAATCTGGGAATGTCGGTAGTCGGTGCAGACATGGTCAGTTGGTAAAAATCAATCATAAAGGTAGCCTCTAAACAGATGCAACAGCGTAGTGGTATGTTTGGGCAATACATATTGGGTTGGGTGGCCGACCAACGAATAAATCTGCTACGTAGTGACCAACTCAATTGAAACCGTGCGTACTTTTGCACGAGATCTCTTTTATTGAATGCGTACGCTGCTGGTTTACATACTGCTTGTGGCCACCCTGCTGCCGACTGTCAGCCAGTGGGGGACCATCGCGTACTATCATGCCAACAAGGACTACATTGCCCGTGTCCTCTGCGAAAACCGCGACCGACCCGAGCTCCACTGCGACGGCCACTGCTTCCTAGCCAAACGCCTGAAAGCGCAGCAGGAAAAGCAGGACCAGGAAACTACCGAGCGCGTATAAAGCATTCCGACATTGCAGCTTTTCTGCGAATCAGGTTTTCAGTTTACTTTCGCCCCGGTTGAACACTGGCTGGCTTCTTTGGCCTTGTTTACATATCAGGTAGCTACTGTCTCCCGTCCGCTTGACGGCCTGTTTCGGCCACCACAGCTGTAACTTCTCATCGTACCCATCATTGGCTGTTGTTTACTGGTCACGTGATCAGTAGCACGCATCACGTGCGCCCGTACATCCAGCCATTCTACAGCGGTACGTCCTCTTCGTTCCCGTTTGCCTGTACCACGTCTTCGGTTGTCGTGCTGTAACCACGACGCGGGTAATGCTGTGCAATCATCTCCCCCGAGCTACCTGTTCGGGATGAAAAGTACGGCAATGGCAAAAAAATCACTTATACATAATCCCAATCAATTCGTTTCTTTCAATTCAATGAAACAGTTTTCAAAGGTTCTGCTGGCTTCGGCCATTGCTGCGACGGCATTTTTATCGGGCTGTACCGAACAAGTCGAAACCATCGTTGAAAAGCAGGTGCCCATTAATCAGGCCTTCGACCCGGCGCTGGGGTTGATGAAATTCACGTTCAACCACACCGTCAACGGCCAGCCGTTTCAAATCAACAAAAGCTTTACCGATGCGTCGGGTAACACGTACCAGTTTAACGAGATTCGCTACTGGGTCAGCAACATTCAACTGACCAAAGCCAACGGCGAAACCGTAAAACTGCCCGATACGTACTACCTGGTCGAGAACCGCGATACGCTCTATTACTACGGCACGACCAGCGCATCGACCACCACAGCGAAGACCGGCCCCAAAGTGCGCGAAAGTTTTACGGTGGTGAACGTCCCGCTGGGCGATTATACCAAGGTGAAGTACGCCATCGGTGTTGATCCGACGTATAACAACAACTTCGCGCTGAAGGCCGGTGAACTGGATGTCAACCAGATGTCGCAGGTGGCGGGCTGGGCCTGGCAGACAAGCTATATCTTCCTGCGCACGAAAGGTACGTTCGTCGCCAAAGGAGCCGATCCGCTGTCGGCGGCTCAGCGCTTCGTGATTGAAACAGGCGGCAACGAGCAGTACCGGGAAGTGGAAGTAGCCCTGAACACGCCCATCAGCAGCAAAGCTAATCAGATCTCAGAGCTGAAGTTGACCTCCGAGTTGATGGGACTGTTTAAAGGCTTGCCGGCCGTGGCTGAGTTTAAAGGCACTAAGCCGTCGGGCTGGGCTGCTGATCCGAACCTGACCAAATACGACAAGTTTATTAACGCCGGTTCGCTGGAGGAAATGAAGAAAGTGGCCGACAACACCAAATCGTCGGTGTTTGCGCTGATGGGTTCAAAGTAAGCAACGACGGAAGCACCGGCCGGAACATTCCGGTCGGTGGCTGTCCGGATGGCAACGAATGAAAGCAATCAGGTATATCAGTTTGGTACTGGCGCTGGGTAGCCTGTCCTGTCAGCCGGGCAATGAGCCGGCTGCGCAGGACCCGGCGGTGGCCTTGCTGGCCCAACCGGCGCACTTTCCTGCGCAGCCGGTGGTGTCGTACAATCCGACGACGCTGGAGGGCGTGCTGCTGGGCCGGAAGCTGTTTTTCGACCCCATGCTGTCGGGTAATAACCGTGTCTCCTGCGCCACCTGTCACCACCCTGATAAAGCTTTCGCCGATGGCGTGGCGCTGAGTACGCAGGGCCTTTCGGGAAGATCGCTGCCTCGCAACTCGCCTGCGCTGATCAACCTGGCCTGGGAAACGGGCGGCTTCTTCTGGGACGGGGGCGCTACCAATCTTGAATCGCAGATCATCGGACCGCTGTCGCACCCGGATGAGATGGGACAGAACGTAGCGACGCTGGCTGATGAACTGGCCACTAACGGCGAGTACGTGCGCCGGTTTCGGGCCGCCTTCCCGCCCGGTAATGAAACGGGTATCTCGACGCAGAACGTGCTGAAAGCGCTGGCGCAGTATATGCGAACGCTGACGTCGGCCAATGCACCCTACGACCAGTTTGTACTGAGTCGTGGTACTCAGTCGGTGCTTGAAAAACACGGAATGGCCGTTTTTGACGCTAAGTGCGCCAGTTGCCACACACGGCAGACGAATCTGTTTACGGACAGCGGCTTTCACAACAACGGACTGGACGATACCTACCCAGTCGATGACGAGCGAATTGCGATGGGGCGCTTCCGCATTACGGAAAAGCCTGAGGACTTAGGGAAATTCAAAACCCCGACGTTGCGGAACCTGGCTTACACGGCCCCGTACATGCACGACGGTCGCTTACGGACTCTCGACCAGGTACTTGATCATTATGCCAGTGGGATTAAGCCCTCGGCCACGCTGGATCCGGCCTTGCGCACGATGCGGTTGACAACCGATGAGCGAACCGCCCTGCTGGCGTTTCTTAACACCTTGAATGACTTGTCATTCACCCAAAATCCGCTGTTTAAGCCGTAGATGGCTCAACCATCAGTTATGATAAAGAGTATGCACAAACAACGAATGAAAAATCGACTGGCCGGGCTATACATACTCATTAGTCTGGGAATAAGTCTGACCGCCTGTACTGAACAAAGTGACCCCGATGCCCTGGTCATTGACCCCGGCGGCAAGGGCGAGCTGACACTGGAATTTGACAACGTTGTCGGGGGAACGAACTTAGCTTTGGGTAAAGCCAGGTACAAGAACTCCTTCGGCGAAGAATACACCGTCGATGCCTTTAACTACTACGTCAGCAACGTCGAACTCAAGAAAGCCGACGGCTCTACCTACAAAGTGCCCAACAGCTACCACCTGGTGCGTGAATCGCTGACCAGTTCGCAACTGATCAAACTGACCGATGTTCCGCAGGGTGACTACACGGGCGTGAACTTCACGCTGGGCGTCGACAGCACCAAGAGCGTGTCGCCCGTGACCGAACGTACCGGGGCGCTGGATCCCGGCACCTACGGGCAGGCCGTGGATATGTACTGGTCGTGGAATGCGGGATACATATTCGTGCGGCTTGAAGGTACCTCAACGATGGTACCCGCCGACCGAAACGGCTATTACGAACTGCACACGGGCGGCTTTGGCGGCCTGACCGGTAAAACGGCCAACAACCTGCGGCAGGTTTCGCTGACTACGCCGACGACCGCCACGGTGCGGAACCAGATTGTACCGATTATTCACATTCTGGTCGATGCGGCCAAGGTGATGGACGGACCATCGAAAATTAGCCTGGCTGCTCTGTACAAAGAGAAGACATTCAACGGTGTGCATTCGCCCGACGCAGCCGCTAAACTGGGCCTGCCCGACAATCAGAAGAGCATGTTCACCGTCGATCACGTCCATAATGACCCGAAATGATAACTGGCTTGATCAAACGGATGAGCTTCGGGTTGCTGGCGGTGCTGGCGGGGTGTACAACCAACACCTTGCCAGCACCGGAGGAACCCCTGTTTCAGGCCCCGGCTAATTTCCCGCAGACGACCTACCGCTTCGACAACAACGCCTTAACAAAAGAAGGCATAGAACTTGGTCGGATGCTTTTTTACGACGGGCGGCTCTCCCGCGATGGAACCATCTCGTGCGCCGAGTGCCACAACCAGGCCTATGCGTTTACCCACCACGGCCACGACCTGAGCCACGGTATCGATAACCGGCTGGGGACGCGTAACTCGCTGCCCTTACAGAACTTGGCCTGGAGCAAGGCGTTCTTGTGGGACGGGGGCGTTTTTGACCTGGATATGTTCCCAATCGTGCCCATCGAAAACCACGTGGAGATGGATGAAACCTTGCCTAACGTACTCGAGAAAGTGCGCAAAGAGCCGACATACACCGCTCAGTTTAAAAAAGCATACGGCAGCGAGGAGGTAACGACCGCCCGGTTCCTACAGGCTTTATCGCAGTTTATGCTCACGATGGTGTCGGGTAACTCGCGGTATGACAAGTACATTCGTCGGGAAGTCGGGGGAGCGCTGACTGCCAACGAACTGGCCGGATTGAGCCTGTTCAAAAGCAAGGGCTGCGTCAACTGCCACGCCGGCGAACTCTTTACCGACCAAAGCTACCGCAACAACGGGTTGAGTCTGGCCTTTGGCCAAGATGCAGGGCGGGCCATCATCACCGAAAAAGCCGAGGATAAGTACACCTTCAAAGTACCTAGTCTGCGCAACGTTGAACATACCGGACCGTATATGCACGATGGGCGGTTCCGCACGCTCGAAGCGGTCCTGAAGCACTACGCCGGTGGCGTGGAAGCTACCCCGAATCTGGACCCGCTGCTGAAGCAGAACAGTCGTTTGGGTATTGCGCTAACGGACGATGAACAGGCTAAGCTAATTGATTTTCTGAAAACGCTGACGGACAAAGCGTTTCTGACCAACCCCAAATTTACGCCGAAATGAAACGATTTATATGTATTGCCTGTATGCTACTGGCTGCTCCAACCTGGGCGTGCGACGTCTGCGGTTGCTCAGGTACTAATTTCTACTTAGGCGTGCTGCCGCAGTTTCAGAAACATTTTGTGGGGTTGCGGTACCGGACCCAGAGCTACGATACGTTCATGTCGCGGCACCACGTTGGTCAGGCTGATTCGCGGGAGTCGTTCCAGGCCGTTGATTTGTGGGCGCGGTTTTATCCCCTCCGGCGGGTGCAGGTGCTGGCAATGGTGCCGTACCAGTTTCACCAGCAAACGCAGGGCGACGCTGTTCGTCGGTTGCAGGGCCTGGGCGACGCCACGGTGCTGGTCAATTACAAACTGATTGATAAATCCCGCATTCGCGACAGCACCCACGTCGTAAAACATTCGCTGTTGATTGGAGGTGGAGCCAAGCTGGCCACGGGCGAACACCGCTACAGCGAAACCGACCTGACCGATGTGGCCAACCCGAACTTCCAGCCCGGCACCGGCGCAACGGATCTGGTGCTGAACGGTATCTACACCCTGCGGATAAACCGGTGGGGCCTGAACGCCGATGCCAACGGCCGCATCACGGGCACCAACGCCAACGGCTACCACTTCGGCAACCGCATGAACGGTTCGCTGATCGGCTTTTACGTGAAGCAGTGGGGCAGCACGGCGGTAATGCCCAGCGCGGGTCTGTACGGGGAGTACGCCCGCAAGGATCACAAAAACGGCGTTCTAATTCCGGAAACGGGCGGCTATCTGGTAGCCGGTGCACTGGGACTGGATGCGTACCGGGGCAACTGGGTGGCGGGTATCAACGCGCAGCTACCCCTTCAGCAGCGCATCTCGCAAGGGCTGGTACGGGCGCATAACCGGCTGGCGGTTCATCTGTCGCGGATGTTCTGAGTGGCTGTTTTCTGCCGCGAAGCAACTGACTTTGTATTTATTTTCTCATTCTCACTATTCACGAACGCACATAATGAACCGTACTGATTTTCTCAAAACTATTGGCGTAGCCACGCTGCCCGTCGGTGGTAGCTGGTCGTCCATCGACCGAACGGCCGAAGGCCAGCGCATTCGGGCTGAACTACAGGAGGCCTGGCAGGCTTCCGAAAAAATGACCTTGACCACGGCTAACCAGATGCCATCTGAGCTATACGAGTTTCGGTATACACCCGAGGCCATGTCGTTCGCGGAGCAGTGGCGGCATTGCTGCGTCTTCACCGCGGGCCAGCTTGCCGGTCGGCTTGGCGTACCGAATCCCTACGAAAAACAGAAGCTGCCCAAAGTGATGACCAAGGAGCAGGTCATCGACGAGCTGAAGAAGCTGTACGCCCACGTGCAGGAGGTAATCCGTACTGTGCCAGACGACAAGCTGTTTGCGCCGACCCAACTCGGCGAAGGCTCCATACCCGGCTGGCGGCTGCTCTATGCGATGGAGAACCATATTATTCACCACCGGGGGCAGTGTATGGTCTATCTGCGGCTTAAAGGCGTAAAACCGGAAGGCTACTTTGGCTGGTAATCTGGCCCCCAATCTCGGCCTGACCAAGAACCGAACATTCGTTCATTCATAAATTAACAATGCGTAAACTGCTGATCTACATACTGCTCTTCGCAACCTTGCTGCCGACCGTCAGTCCGTGGGGAACGATTGTTGATTTCCACGCCGACCGGGATTACATCGTCCGTGTCCTCTGCGAAAACCGCGATAAGCCTCAGCTCCACTACAACGGGAAATGCTACCTTGTCAGGAAGCTGACCGGTTCATTCCCTGGTTACTTTTACTTACACCATACCGGTTTACCTATCACCTTTAGTCGACCTTCTGCGTCCTCCCCAATGAGACCTTTCAGGTAGTTGCTTCTTAGTGTTTTATAAACGGTATGCGGGGAAGCCTCGCCTGTAAATTTCTTTATCGACGACTAAAAATAAGTTAATTCACTCCAAACTGTTATGCGAATACCTTGCTATCTGATTGCTTTACTCAGCCTGATCTTTACCTCATCGGCATTATCCCAATCGCTTACCGGCACCGTGAAGTCGTCGGTCGGTGACCCCATCGCGGGGGCGACCATCAGCGTACTGAACCGCAACACCGGTTCCACCGCCGATGCACAGGGGCAGTTTACGCTGAATCTGAACCGCGGAACGTACCAGCTTTCGATCAATGCCGTTGGGTACGCTACCCAGGTGCAGACCGTAACGATACCGACCGCCCAGCCTCTGAACGTAGTCCTGACTAACAACACCCAGACGCTGGGCGAGGTGGTCGTAACGGCCAGCAAGCGCGAAGAAGACATCGTGCAGGTGCCCACAGCCATTACGTCGCTGTCGGCTAAGAAGATCGAGGACACCCGCACCTGGGGGCTGGGCGGACTAACGGCGCTGGTGCCCAATTACAATTATCAGGAACTGGGCGTGCCGTTTCAGCAGATTCAATCCATCCGGGGCATCCAGGTGTTCAGCGAAAATCCGGCCGTAGCCACGTACATCGACGATGTAAACCAGCTCGATATTCTGGCGAATGGCTTTGCTCTGACCGACGTGGAACGTATCGAGGTCCTGCGCGGACCGCAGGGTACGTTGTTTGGCCGGAATGCCATGGGGGGCGTAGTTAACATCATCACCCGCAAGCCCACCAACCGCACCGAAGGCTTCGCCGAAGTGGGAGTTGGCAATCTGGCCCTACAACGCCACGCGCTGGGGTTCAAAACGCCTATCGTAAAAGACAAACTGTTTTTCGGCGTAAACGGCCTGTTCCAGACCCGTAACGGATACTGGCGAAACGATACCACCGGCACCGGCGCAGCGGACGGACGTGCGCAGGGACGCCGGGTGGGGGATGAGCGAAGTCTGTACGGGAATGCTTATCTGCGCTGGTTACCTTCGGCTCAATTCAGTGCGACGCTCAACGTAAAAACGCAGCGCGACTGGAGCGACAATAGTGGCTTTTTCGTCTCACAGCAGACCGGAACGGAAGCCCTCAACAACCCCGATCGGATTAATCTGGCGCGCATTGGTCAGCACGAACGAAACGTTACGAACACCGCCCTGACACTGAAGTACTACGCCAATAAGTTTGCGATGACGTCCATCTCGGCCAACCAGACCATCAGCCTGTCGTTCCGCGACATTGACTTTCCGGGTTTCTACCACTCGTTTTATGAATCGGCGATTGGTGAAAAACTGCCCCCGCAGCGGGTACTCAGCCAGGAGATTCGGCTGAACTCGACCAATACGGCCAGCCGACTACAATACACGGCGGGCGTTTTCGGCTTTACGCAGGAAGGCTACGAACCGTCGACGAACCTCGCTTTTGAACTAACGCCCACTAATTTTTCAATTTTCAGGAACCGGGCCAACAACCGGGGCATTGCGCTGTTCGGCGAACTGAACTATCAGTTTACGTCCGCCCTGAAAGCTACCGTTGGCCTGCGGTACGACAACGAATACCGGGAGGCCACCTTCAACGGTTTCGGCGACGCCAGTTTTACCGAAGGTGTTGTCATCAACAACCGCCCCGATACCACCGTCAGCGGTTCGTATACGGCCTTGTCGCCCAAGCTGGCCCTGACCTACGCCCTCGGCAACCGGTCAAGTTTGTACGCTACCTACACGCGGGGCTTCCGGGCGGGGGGCGTCAACGCGCAACGCGTACCGGCCGAGGTCCGGCAGACCTTCGACCCCGAGTTTTCGGACAATTATGAAGTTGGCTACAAGGTTCGCTCGGCGAACGGGCGGTTCAGCCTGAGTGCATCGGCGTTCTGGATTCAGTGGCGTGACTTACAGTTCTTCAACCTGGTAGCCCCGTTCACCTACAACCGGGAGAACGTCGGTGATGCCCGGTCGCAGGGGCTGGAACTGGAAGTCTCTGTCATCCCGGCCCGTGGTCTGCAGCTCGACGCCAGTCTTGGATTGAACAAAACGGCTTATCAGGGTTTTACGTTAAGAAGAGTGAACTTTGTCACGGGCGTAGAAACCAGCACGGAGGTGACTGATAACCGCCTGTCGAACGCGCCCAGCCATACATTATTCCTGGCGGCTCAGTACAGCCGGCCGCTGTCGGGTAAACTGACGGGTACCGTGCGGGCTGAACTCCGGAATCTCGGCGACTACTACACCGATATTCAGAACACGCTGCGCCAGCCAGCTTACACATTGTTCAACGCCCGCGCCGGCCTCACCTACGGCAAGTACAGTCTGTTTGGCTGGGGACAAAACCTGACGAATACACGTTATTTAGCTTTCGGGACGCCCGACACGAGCTTTGGTCGCAGTGTTCGAACGGCGGCCCCGGTTACGTATGGCGTAACCCTGAGCGCACGATTTTAACTGATTGATTTGTTGTCTACGACTGCTACGCTGTACCGGCCATCAATTCGACGAACAGTCACAGCCAGGCTTATTAATTAACTAACTTACTTACATGAAAACACGGCAACTTACGCTTCTCGGCTGGCTGATGGTTGGCATCAGCCTTGCCCAAACGCCCAGCCTTGCCCAAACGCCCAGGCCTGCCCCCACCGGGCCTTCCAAGGAACACATGGAGCAGATGGAACAGGTGCTGGGTAAGCCCAAGAAGATCATCCGTACCATCGGCATACTGGTCTACGACGGTGTCAATGAACTTGACGTGATGGGACCGCGGTACGTGCTGGGGCAGTCGATGGGGGCCAGAACGCAGCTCATCGGCTTGAAATCCGGCCCTGTTCGCACGGTCATGGGCGTCAACCTGATCCCGGACACGGTTATCGACTCGGTAGCCCAGCTCGATATTCTGGTCATTCCGGGCGGCTTTACGGGTACTGTCGAAGCGGCCTACGACAAGCGGTTGCACAGCTGGATACGAGCCATCGACAAAACGACCACTTACACGGCTTCGGTCTGCACGGGCGGCTGGGTGCTGGGTGCAACAGGCCTGCTGAAGGGCAAACGGGCTTCGACTAATTGGTACCGCGAGGATGAAATGCTCAAAAAATACGGCGCTATTCCGGCGCACGAACGGTACACTAATGACGGAAAATACTGGACGTCGGCGGGTGTGACGGCCGGTATGGATATGAGTCTGGCCCTGCTGAACGATATCTGGGGCGAACGCTACACCCAGGCCGTGATGCTTGATATGGAATACGACCCGCAGCCACCGATTGCGGGTGGATCGCCCGAAAAAACAAGTAAGGCGGTTAACAAAATGATGTCGTCAATGTACGACATGGGTATGCAGCCACTGCTGGACAGCCTGGATCGACAATCAAGAAAATAAACACCAATTATGAGACTATCAACTGTTTGTCAATTACTTATCATTACTTCGCTGGCTACTGCCTGCTCATCAGACAAGCAAACGGATCATGCCGGTCATGATCACTCAGCTTCTACTGAAAGCAAAGGTCCCGTTGCTGACCTGGAGCAGCAGGTCATGGCCGTTCACGACAGCGTGATGCCAAAAATCAGCGACATCCTGCGGCTGAAAAAGGAGGTGACCGCCAAAGTGGAAAAAACGACGGACCCCGAGGCCAGAGTAATGGGCGAGTCGATCAACAGCCAACTGGTCAACGCCGACAAAGCCATGATGGACTGGATGCACCAGTATAACGGCGATACGCTGGGCAAACTGGATCAGGCGAAAGCGGTCGAATACCTGAAAGAGCAACAGCGGAAAGTCAACGACGTACGCGACCAGATGCAGAAAAGCATCGCCGACGCGCAGCAGTATCTGCAGTAGCCATGCAACCGATTCGACGGATTATCTGTATCTGCCTGATGGGCGGGCTGGTCGGGTGCGCGTTGTCGGCGGAGAAACTGCCGGTGCTGGGCGAACCCCAAACGGTGAGGAAACTGGTCGATGGCAAAGCAGTTGACGAACTGGTTTATCCGACTATTCCCGACTTCTCGTTCACGAACCAGGACGGTAAGACGGTCACGCAGGAGGATGTTGAGGAGAAAATCTACATCGCCGACTTCTTTTTCGTGACCTGCCCGACGATTTGCCCCATTATGAAAAAGAACATGCTGGAGGTATACAAGGCGTATAAAGACAGCCCCGACGTGCGAATCATCTCGCATACCATTGACCCGGAGCATGACACGCCCGCCGTGTTGAAGCAGTACGCGCAGGACATCGGCGTAACGGGCGATACCTGGCAGTTCGTGACCGGCGACCGGGACAAGATTTACGAGATTGGCGAACGACACTACCTAGTCACGGCCAAGGCCGATTCGACCGCACCGGGCGGCTACATCCACAGTGGCGCGTTCGTACTGATCGACAAGGAAAAGCACATCCGCGGTATGTACGACGGCACGACGGAAGAGGGCACCAAGAAGCTCATCAACGACGTCAGGACGTTGCAGGCTGAGTATGAGTAAATCCATATTCGGCAAAACAGGAGTAGAAGTCAGTTAGAGCCAATACTTTAGTCTGGAGGTGTTCGTTATCCAGATTGATAACCGACAGCTTGAACAACCCGTTATTGACTTCATAGAGATTCATCCATCACCGTATCAACATGAGAAACGTTTGCTACTTCATGCTTGCCCTCCTGCTTGGCGTATCGGTCTGGGCCTGCAATGACCCCGATCCTGAGTTTGGTACCAACGAATTCGGCCGGCTGCAACTGGTGTTCGACAACGTAGTCGGCACCGAAGACCTGCGGCTACAGACGGGGATCTACAACAACGCGGCCGGGGAGCAGTTCTCGATTTCGGCGCTCAATTACTTTGTCAGCAATATCCGCCTGAAACGGGCCGACGGTTCCGAATACGTAGTGCCCCAGGACAGCAGTTACTTCCTGATCAAAGAAGCCGAGCCAGCATCGCAGACCGTAACGCTCACCAGCGTACCCGCCGGCGACTACGTGGGCGTGTCGTACCTGATTGGCGTGGACAGCCTGCGCAGTACCAGGAATATCAGTGAGCTGAAAGGTGTGCTCGAACCATCGAGTGATATGAACAGTGGTATGTCCTGGGATTGGAACTCGGGTTATATTTTCTTTAAAATGGAAGGCAGTTCACCTCAGGCACCTATCAATCAGACGACGGGTGAAAGACGATTCCAGTACCACATCGGACTCATACGAAACCTGCGCACAGCTACTGTATCATTCGGACCGGACGTGGCACAGGTATCAGCTACCAGTACCCCTCGTCTGCTGATCCGGGCTGATATTCTTCGGGTTTTCGATGGTACGCAGCGAGTCAGTATCGCTCAGAACAACAACGTCATGGTGTCGCCGTTTTCGGCTACGATTGCCGATAACTACGTCAATATGTTTCAATACAGCCAGCAGGTAAAGACGAATTGAGATGAAACGGTGGCAGGGACTTGGGGTGTTGATTAGCGCCGGTCTGTTCGGGCTGGTGGTTTCGTGTCAGTCGAACGAGCCGGTTGAGCCGACTACACCTACTGAGCCGCAACCTCCGCAATATCAGACAACGCCGTACCCGTGGCAGAAACCGGCTAATTTTCCTGATCCGGTGTATGACTTCAGCAAGAATCCGCTGACGCAGGAAGGCGTCCGGCTGGGAAGGGCCCTGTTTTTCGATGGCATGCTGTCCCACGACGGGACCATTACCTGCGGATTCTGCCACATTCCGGAAGCGGCTTTTGCGCATACCGATCATACGCTGAGCCACGGTATTCGTGACCAGATCGGCCCGCGCAACGGCCTGAACATCCAGAACGTAGCCTGGAGCCGGGCCTTCTTCTGGGACGGCGGTATCCGCGATCTGGACCTGCTGCCCATCGCGCCGATTCAGAACCCGGTCGAGATGGGCGATACGTTGACGAAGGTGCTGGATAAGGTTCGGAACAGTGCCAAGTACCCTCCCTTGTTTTATGCCGCTTTCGGAACCAGGGACATCACCCAGGAGCGGTTCCTGAAGGCTCTATCGCAATTCATGCTCACGATGGTGTCGGCCAACTCGCGCTACGACAAGTACGTCCGGAAAGAAGCCGGCGGTACGCTGAACGAGCAGGAACTGCGCGGCCTGAACCTGTTCAAACAAAACTGCTCGACCTGCCATACCGGCGAACTGTTCACCGATCAGAGTTTTCGAAACAACGGCCTGCTGCCCAACCCGAACGCACCAAAGCCGGATCTGGGCCGGTACAGCATCACCCTGAACGAATCGGACAGGAACAAGTTTCGGGTGCCGAGCCTGCGGAATATCGAACGAACGCTTCCGTACATGCACGATGGGCGCTTCTCATCCCTCGAAGCCGTGCTGAATCACTACGCCAGTGGGGTGAAGGATAACGCTGCCCTCGATCCGGTACTAAAGCAAAATGGACAGGTAGGGATTGCCCTCACCAAACAGGATCAGCAGGACATCATTGCGTTCCTGCGTACGCTGACCGACCAGCAGTTTGTAACCGACCGGCAATTCAAGCCGGAGCGGTAAGTCAGTATACAGTGTCGGCACTGATACGCAGCGATTCTACGGTACGCCGTGGAACCGCTGCGTATTTTTATGCAACATTATTGCAAAAAGTCGATTCGGATGGTTATACTTGCAACATTGTTGCAAGTATAACCATCCGAATCTTATGTTTTCTTCTACGCATTCGCATCGTTTTCTGTTGGCTGTTTCTCTGGGTTTGTTAAGTACGGCCTGCGATCGGGACAACGACCAGCCTGCTCCCGTCGAGCGGGAAGCGGTTTTTGCCCGCCTGTTGGTCACTGACGCCGAAACGCCTGCTCTATCGCTGGTGAACCCCGCAAAGGGCACCACCGAATCGTTCCAGGCCAGGCACGTCGGTTCGAATCTGTATCCTACTAAAAGCGGACGCTTCGCGCTGGTGCTTAATTACGCCAATAACTCTGTCCAGTTCTTCGACAGTGGGATTGAGAGCCACAATGACCACGCTCATGTAGTCGGAACGCCAAAATGGGCCGCTTTGACATCGGAAGCGGCCAAGCCCACGCACACGTACTTCTGGGGTAACCGGATTGCCGTGTTCAACGATGGGGAGGGCTCGCTTACGCTGACCCGCGAGGAAGATCTGCACAATGCGGGCGCAAAACCCAAAATTGTCAGGGTGGACGTACCGCATCACGGCGCGGTGGTGGCCTACAGCAATAATACGTTCGCCGTGACGGAGAAAGACGGCAGCGTAGCCAGCACATTACCGGAGCGCGTGAAGATTGTGGATGAAAACGGTACGGTGCTGAAGAAGTCCGTGCTGGCCACCAAAGGAATCCACGGCGACGCGGGAAATGGGCAGGTAGCCTTGTTCGGCCACCCGGAGGGGATCCTCGTAGTGGATCAGGAAGGCAACCAGCGGAACATCACGTACCCCGCCAGCATTGGGAAGGAGTGGCTTGGCACAGTGATTTATAACGAGGGGGCCGACGCGTTCTACGGATTTAGCGCGAAAGCCGGTGTGTATCGGATTGACGTGAATCAGAACAAGATTACGCCCGTTCTGGAAAGCACCCAGATTGCCCAGTTCCGGGTTGATAATGAAGGACGCAATGTATATGCGCTCTTGAATGATGGTACCTTGCAGAGCTTCGACGGAAAAACTAATGCCCCGCTGCGATCAGCCAAGGTCATTGACGCAATTGACCCGAATGCCAAAGTGAAGCCCGATATGACCATCTCCCGGCGGTTCATATACATTACACAACCCGACAAAGGCCAGATTCGGGTTATTCGCCGGGAAACGCTGACAGCCACTGAATCCCTGACCGTGAGCGGTAAACCGGCCAAAGTTGTTATCATCGGTGCGCAGCAGGATGTTGAAAAAGACGATTAAGTTGTAGTACGTAGTAAGAGAATAACCCTGACCGGATTGAGCCAGGGTTATCGTCTTACTACGCGCTATCACCGAAGTGAAATTGATTACGTCAATGAGTAAGGGTAAGCCTATCGGGAGCCGTTAGTAACGATAAAATTATGCGTACCTTTAGCGATATAGGGCATAACCCTGAAATGACATATGGACGAAATGCAACTGCGCCAGATTGCCGGTCAACTGCGTCAGCCTCATGGTGACGCGGGCATTGAGGTCGGTCAGCGAATGAACGTCGGTAACGAAATTATAAACCGCCGGGCCATTGCTCAACTGACCGTGCAGCCGGACGACCGGGTGCTGGAACTTGGCCCAGGTAACGGGTACTTCGCCCGCGAAATCGTTACTGTTCATCCGTCCGTTCGCTACGTCGGCTGCGATTTTTCCAACGTAATGATCGAGCAGGCCAGGCAGCTTAATACTGACCTGGTGCAGAGTGGACAAGCCCAATTTATCCTGCGGGCCGACGCGACCTTGCCGTTCGCCGATGCGTCGTTTGAGAAGGTTTTAACCATCAATACGCTTTACTTTTGGGATGATCCAGCCGCTGAACTGGCCGAAATTCGGCGGGTGTTGGTGCCGGGCGGTCGAATTGTCATTGGTATTCGTCCACGCCGGGTTATGGAGCAAATGGCATTTGTGCAATACGGCTTCACCACGTACGCTCCCGAAGAAGCCGCCGACTTACTAACGAAAAACGGTTTTAAACTTACCAGTCTGACCGACGAACCGGAGCCGGATCAAATCTTTTTTGGTAAATCAATTGCTATGGCAAGTGTGCTGCTTTGCGGACAAGTGCCAGGTTGAAGTGAAGTAAAGCCCGAACTGCTGTACTGCTGATTTTAACAGAAAAGCCTCCAAAACCAGCCAGTACGATCCGGTTTTAGAGGCTTTCGTCGGGTGAGTAAACGCTACTCGCTTTTCGAACTCAGTTCGGTGCTGCCCTTCGGCAGTGTGCTTTCGTAGAGCGCGTTGAAGATCAGTTTGTACGTACCGCGCGGCTGCCCCCGGAACTGCGGACTGAAGCCGAACATCACGACGTTGCCTTTGCCCTGAAACGCCCGCACCACGGCCGGTTTGCCGGCAATGTACCGGTCTTCGTTCAGCGCCCAGCCGCTCATCAGCAGGTCTTTTTTGGCGTAGCTGGCAATCACCTCCACTTTCGGTTCCGGCGCGGCTTTTACCTCTTCGCGACCGCCTTCACCCTCCCGCGACTGCTTCACGATCTCAAAGGCCCGGCTGTTTGAAAAGGCAGCCGCTACTTCGGGCTGCATGCCGTAGGCCAGCGAATGCTTCGTGTCCACAACCGTCCGGATCAGCGAGCCGGGAATGTAGAACTGCTGGTTCGACAAGCCCTCGGTTACGTTCTTCACCGGAAGCCCCAGCATTTCGATGGCAAAGTCACTGGCGCCATCGAACGTAACCAGCGTACCGCCGTTGTTGACGTACTGCTGCAGGGCGGTTGCGCCCATCAGGCCGATACCACCCACGTACGGAGCAGGCATGGTGTTGGGCGCATGACCGTTCAGAATCCGTTTGGCGTCCTGATCAGGAATGATGATGGCGTTGTAGGTCGACAGGTCGCGCTTGGTGATGTCGGCGTCGTGGAGCGTATCGACCGGGAATCCGTAGCTTTCCATCAGCCAGCGCGTCCAGCCTTCATCCATGTTGGCTACCCACGATTTGTACAGCCCAATCTTTGGCAGCTTAAGCGGGTTAACGGCGCTGGTGGGTTTGCCCGCCAGGCCCGTAAACGTCAGGCCCAGTTCGTTGGCCAGTTGTTTGACCCGGGCTTCAGTAGCGGCTCCTTTCTGAATCAGGAACGAACCCGCTTCGACCGATGGAACGCCGGAAGGCAGGCTGAATACCGTTTCGCCATCTTTCAGCAGGCGGTTCACGGCCATGGCGCTCGCATTCTGGTTGCGACTGAGTACGTAGCCAAACCCCGCGTCGGCCGCTACCTGACCGGGTACTACCGCAGCCAGTCCTTTGAGCGGTTCGGCCTCAGCTTTGAAGGCGCTACCAATTTTAGCGACGCTCACACCCATCTGCATCGGCAGGGTCCAGCCGGCCAGGTCGTAGGGCGGAATCGGGGGTCCGCCGGGGTATAGCCGCTGGTTGGGGTGCACCTGTTTTTCCATCAGGTCCACAACGTACGGGCTGAACGCCTGACCGCCGTAAATGATGTACGATCCGGCTGCGTAGGATTTGTCGCCGGCCTGGAACGGCTGCGTTGCGCGGTGAATTTCCACGCCACTCTGCCGGAACATATTGACCAGATTGAGGGATTCGCTTTTGTCCCACTGCTCGGCGGGAATCACATACGCAAACGGCCTGGTTTTACCGGCCGCTTCGATGGCGTCGCGGCCCATCCGGTAGATGTTGTACAGAAATTCTTCGCGCTTGTCGGCCGCCAGGACCAGCGTCGCCATGGAGGCTTCTTCCATGTAATTGACCGCGTCCCGGAAGCGGGATTGTCCGCCTTTCCAGGGATCGGCATAGAAGATCTCGGTACCGCCGGTCGATGCCGTGACGCCCTGCCCAACGGTTTTCGGCAGTGAATCGGGCGGGTAGAAGCGGGGCGACGGCGTTGCGTGTGCCGTTTCGGTCAGGATACCGATCTGGTTGTGGAAATACGGTACGGTGCGCATCCCGCCGTTCCACCACATGCTGAACCGTAGCTGCGACACGACGCCGGGCATCCGTTTGATGGCAAAGCGGCTGGCCATGGCCGTACCGACCAAGTTGACACCGGCCGTTACCCCCGGGTGAATCTGTGGGTTAACGGGATTGGCGAAGGGCGGAATGAAAATACGCGTCCAGGCCGGCGAGGTCTGGTGGTGGTTGTAGACGATCTGCGGATACCACTGGTTATACAGTACGTTGGACACCGCCTTCGTTTCGGGCATGTTGTTGGTGAACCAGTCGCGGTTGTTGTCGTGGCCGACGTAGTGGTGGTACAGCCAGGGTGGTTGCGTGGTTTCGAAGGGGGTGCCGAGGTTATGCCGGTACCAGTCGGCGACAATATCCAGTCCGTCGGGGTTCATCTCCACCATCAGCAGCGCTACCACCTGATCACGGATTTTCTTCATCTCGCTCGACTCTTCCGTCGCCATGCGATACGCCAGTTCGGGCATCATCTGCGCCGAAGCCACCTCCGATGCGTGCATACCGGCGTCAATCCAGACGATGGCCTTGCCCGTTGCCGCCAGTTGGCGCGCCTGAGCGTCGTCGATGCGGGCCCGCGACAGTTGTTCACTGATGCTGCGCCAGCGTTCCAGTTGCTTCAGGTTGGCTTCGCTCGATACCATCAGCAGCAGCAACGGCTTGCCTAAAACCGACTTGCCGATGGTAGTCATCTGTACCCGGTTACTGGCTTTGTCCAGGCGCTGGTAATAGTCGAGCAGCATCTTGACGTTCGCGAGTTTGTAGTCGGCACCCGGTTCAAAGCCAAACACATCGGCCGGTTTGGGTACCTGGGCGTGGGCCATCAGGCCGGCCAGCATAGCCGCCAGAACCAGCAGCAGGCTCCGGTAAACGATCATCTTCAGATCAATCGATTTCATGCCATTGAGGGAGGTTATGTGAAATACATCGATACCCGTTTGCTATTGACGGGTCTGAGCCGGATGGGAGCCGGTCCGACCCGTACCGTTACTCAGCCATGCCTGCTTCGGCCAGCAGGACCAGCATGATGCGCTGCAGGCCAAGATGGCCTTTGTCGTTCAGCCACCATTCTTTCAGCGAATGGGCTCCTCCGCCCGTGCCACCGCTGCCGATGGTAACCGACGGTACGCCCCGGGCAATGGGAATGTTGGCGTTCGTTGACCCTACGCGCAGGGCGGGTTCGGCCTGAAGGAATCTGGAAACGGCCATCGCCCGCTGCACCAGCGGAACGGTCGGTTCAATCCGGCCCGACGGACGATCGCCGACCATCTTCACCTCAACGGTCAGGTCGGGGCCGTTCCGTTTCATCGCGTTTTCTTCCTTGAGCGCCCGCTGAACAGCCGCCTGCAAAAGTTTATCAATGCCAGCCAGTCGCTCGGGGCTTTCCGACCGCATATCGACTTCCATCCACGACTCGTAAGGAATGGCGTTGACCGACGTGCCGCCCCCGATGACACCGACGCTGTAGGTCGTTTTGATGCCCTGTTTGGTGAATTGATCGGCGTCGGTGGTGAAGTACGCAATGGCTTTGCCGAGCGCACCGTGCGGGTTTACGATGCCGAATGCGCCGTACGAATGGCCACCCGGTCCGCGGAACGTAATACGGTAGCGGTGCGACCCGAGGCCCCGGTGCGTAATGCTGCCGATGCCGTGTCCATCGACGGCGATGTATGAATCAATCTTGGGGCCATTGGGCCGGAACAGGTGTTTGACCCCCCGCAGGTCACCGAGGCCTTCTTCGCCCACGGCCCCCACGAACAGTACGTCCGCGTCGGTTTCAATATTGGCCTTTTCCAGGCCCCGCAGTACGGTCAGCACGGCCGTCAGGCCCCGGGTATCGTCGCCAACGCCGGGCGCATACAGCGTATCGCCTTTCTGCCTGACCTTGACATCGGTTCCGGCCGGGAAAACCGTATCGAGGTGCGCTTCGACCACTACGGTTTTTTTGCCGGATTTGCCTTTGCGTTTGGCCAGTACGTTGCTGACCTCATCGATCCAGACCGAGTCGGCACCGGCTTCGCGCATCATGGCCGCGTAGGCTTTGGCTCGTTCGTTTTCCTTGAAAGGCGGGGAGGGAATTTCGGTGAGTTTAATCAGGTCCTGTTTGGTCTGCGGCTCCAGGTCCATGAAAATCTGGTTGGCCTTCAGCACGGCCGGCCGCTTAGCCAGGGTACTGATTTCGCTGACGTAGCGTTTGTCAAGGGCCACTTTTTCGGTCGCATCGTCGGCTTCTTCCTGGGCCAGTATCGGCTGCGCAGTGCCGGCCATCAGTGCCGACGCGACCATCGCTAGGGTAAACGGTCGATTCATAGGGTGAACGAAAACGTGGAGAGTCGAAAAAAATCGGCGGCCCAACCAGATGGTTAGGCCGCCGGAAACTGCGAACGTTACTCTTCACTCACCGTCTCGGTGCCCGATTGGGTCGACGTACCGGTTGAGTAGAGCTGATTAAACAGAAGTTTGAAGGTACCCTGCGACTGCGCCCGGAACGTGATTTCGGGACCGAAGGCGTAGAGCTTGCCCGAGCCGACCGGGGCCATGAAAGCCGCGACGCCGTCCTGCAGGTACGACTGCCCCCAGGCCCAGCCACTCCGCAGCGGCTTGTTGCTGGCGAACCAGGCCAGCGGCTTCACCGTTCCTTTGGCGATGGCTTCGGGAGCCAGTTTGAACACCGGGCTGGCATCGAAATACACATCTGTCAGGTTCGGCATGCCCCACGTAGCGTGCTGGGTCGAGTCCAGGTTTACGCGCAGCACACTACCCGGAATGTAATACTTTTCGCCGGGAAGCGGCCGGTCCTGTCCGCTGCTGGTCATTTCCGTCAGCGCGTTCTTGACGGGCAGGTTCAGATGGTAGGCCAGGTTTGTGCTTGAGCCGATGGTGACGACCGTGCCGCCCGCTTCCAGAAACGCCTTAATCTGCGGAATCGACTTGTTGGCGGTGATTTTGCCGAGCCACGGACGGTATTCGGCCGGGGTGTTTTCTTCTTTCGGTTCGCGTTCGAGAGCCCGGAAAATGTCGTTGTCCTCCCCTCTGACGGGCGGAATAGCCCGGGTCACGAATACGATCACGTCGTATTTTTTGCGCAGGTCGCCGGCGTCAATATCCGACGGGTAAATGACCTTCATCGGGAAGTGGTACTGCTCCATCAGCCAGCGTACCCAGCCCGACGGCATCGACCCACCATACGTATCCCACAGCGCGATGCGCATCGGAGACACTTTAATCATCGACGTAGTGGGGCGTTTCGATACGCCCGTAATGTCGAGGCCGAGGTCCTTAGCCGACTTGTCGAGCAGCGTTTTGGCCTTTGCTGAGGCTGGTACAAAGAACGCGCCGGATTCTACCGACGATTTACCACCAACGCCGTTTGGCAGGCGGTACACCTCCACCCCCGACGCCAGCAGGTCATTGACGGCAATAAACGAGTTGTTGGCGCGGGCACTCAGCAGGTAGCCGGCGTTGCCAATACCCGCAATCCGACCTTCGGGCGACAGCAGTTCGCCGTACGGCAGCTTCTTGAAAGGCCCGTCGAAGCCGTCGAGAACCCGGTCAAACTGCACGTTCATCAGGTAAGCCAGGGTCCAGCCGGCGGCATCGTACGGACGAACCGGCGGGCCTCCCGGATACTGGAAATCGTTAGGGTGGTCCTGCGGCTCGAACATGTCGAGAATATGCGGCCGGAACGACTGATCGGTCTTGACAATGTACGATCCTTCAGGGTACTTCTTGCCCGCTACGGTAAAGTCGGCCGTGGCCCGCTGCACCTGAATACCCGTCCGGATCAGGGCGTTGAGGAATTTGACGGCGGTGGCAAAGTCAGGCTGATTAGCCGGAATGATGAAACCGCGCGGGTCGCGCAGGACCGGCGCTTTCATGATCGTATCGTAGTATTTGACCGGCATCCCGCCACCCCGGGGCAACAGACCGTACTGCGCCAGTGCTGCATTGGTAGTGGAGGTCGGCTTCTTCGGGTCGGCTTTGTAGGCTTCCTGAATGGCGTCGATGCGCTTCGGCGAGAGCGCCCACGTATCGGTGCTGCCGCGCTCGATGGAGTTCTTGCCCATGCGGTAGATGTTGAACAGCAGCTGATCGCGGTAGCGGGCGGCATAATCCAGCACGGCGTAGTTCAGCGACAGCGAGTAGTCGATCGACTGCTTGAAATGCCACTTCTGCGGCCGAACCGGGAGGGGCGTGTTGCCGTTCGGAATCAGGCGGTTCGGGACCAGCGGTACGTCTTCGGGGGTGGGGCCGCCGATAATCTCGGTCAGCAAACCAATCATGTTGTGAAAGTGCGTCGTCGTGCGCAGCCCACCGTTGTACCAGGTCGAGAACACCGAACCGCCCAGGCGCGTAAAGCCCGGTTTATTTTCGGCAATCAGCCGGTTGATCATGGCCGCACCGAGGGCGTCGATACCAGTAACCATCAGCGGGTCGAACGCGTAATTAAACGGATCGCGGTAGGGGGGACCCGCCAGCACCGATCCGGCCGGACCGCGCTGGTGGTGGTTGTACATGATTTGCGGAATCCATTCGATGAACAACTGCTTACCGATGTTCTGGGTTTCTTTCATGTTCAGCATGAAGAAGTCGCGGTTGTTGTCGTGGCCGATGTACTTCTGATACAGCCGCGGCAGATTGTCCAGCGACCGTTTCTCCGGCGTTTTTTCGCGCATGTACCAGTTCGTCACGATCTCCTGCCCGTCGGGGTTGGCGTGGGTAAGCAGAACGATGTCCTGGTCCAGAATCCGCATGGTTTCCGGGTCTTTGCGGCTCACCAGTTGCCAGATCGTTTCGATCAGCTGCATGGTTCCGACGGTTTCGGTGGCGTGCAGACCGCCGTCGATCCAGACCACCGCTTTCCCTTCGTTGGCGAGGGCGCGGGCCTGTTCATCGGTCAGTCCTTCGGCGCGGGCCAGCTTCTGCGAAATCTCTTTGTAGCGGTCGAGCTTCTTCAGGTTCTCCGGCGACGAAACGATCAGCATGTACTGGTGCCGACCCTCTTCCGTCATGCCGATGTCCACGAGCTTAACCCGGTCCGAGGCCGCGGCAATCTTCTTGAAATACGCTTCGGTCTGGGTGTAGGTAACGAGCATGTAGTCGTCGCCGATGTTGAACCCAAAGTGCTCCTTGGGCGAGGGGATGTTCTGCGCCCAGGCCGTAGTTAGGCCGAACAGCAGTCCGATCAAAAGTAAACGGGGAAAAAAACGCATCATAGCGGGTTGTTTAGGGTATTACGTTGTTGGTTAGTAGGGTGTGTGATTCATTGTTTGTGGGTAGACGGCCCGTTGTCGGTACGGTAATCCGAACCATAAACCACAAACTGAGAACTACACACTAATTTCACTTCCGCCGGAACCGGACTCCGACGCGGCAGTCGCCGACTTCGCCCCGGGCTTCGTCGCAAACGTTCTCCTGAAAGCCGACAATCCGGCGACCGTCTTTGAGGTTCAGGATAAACTTGAACAGAAAGTAGTCATTCTGGGCTACTTTACTCAGATCCGTACCCGTAAAAGCAGCCATCTGGCCGGCTGTTACCGTAAACGTCTTGGGAAACTGCGAAACCGTTTCATACAGTTTGTCGGCTGACCCAACCCGGCTCGGCAGCGGAAACTGAGTTGCCGTCGGATACAGACCACCCGGTTGAGAAATAGCAATCGGATAAGGCGGATTGCCGGTTGCCGGCGCTTTGTAAAAACCCAAATATACATCAATTGAGGTGACTTCGGTGCGCCCGAAGCCTTCCCACCGGAGCGCGTATTCAAACTCCTGGCTGGCCATATTGGCGGCTCCCAGGTCAAAGAAAGACGTGTTGGACGTCGCTACCGTTGGCAGCGCTGATTTGGACGTATTGACGGCCACCAGCGGAACGGCCGTGTAGGTGTAATTCTCCCAGACGTAGTCCTCGGTTTTGCAGGCGTCGAGGAATATGGGCAATACTATGGCGATATAGAGGATGATCTTTTTCATGGTCTTCAGTGGTTTACTGGCTACGGTTTTCGGTGGCGGTGCTTCGGCGTCCTGTCTGGCGAAGCCGGCTGAAAACCGTACCGTCTTTTGCCGTTATTTATCCCAGAACACCGGGGTTGTTTGCTGGGCCGTCTGAACCTGATCGGCTTTGGTCGATACGTTCGCGTTGGTCGACAGTTCGGTGATCGAGTACGTGAGCCGGAGCGGGAACGTATTCAGGGGTGCGATGGGGGCCGGCAGTGCCGGCAGACCCGTCCGGCGGTAATCGTTGTACGATTCTATACCGTTGCCGTAGAGCGCGATGTATTTCTGAGTCATCACCAGATTGAGCTTCCCGGCATCGTCGGCGGCCGTAAACTGGCTCACCCGGTTGGCGGCAAAAGCCGTGATCGAAGCGGCTGGAATGGCCGGGGCCGAGTTTCCCGAAGTCGACGAAATCGTGTTGACGCTGTTGAGGTGGGCCGTAACGCCGTCCTGAAACAGTTGTCGGGCGTCGCCGGTCGTGCCGAGGGTCAGGGCGGCTTCGGCCAGAATGAACTTGACCATCGCGTTCGTGATAAAGGGGAACACCCCCGCGCCGGTGCCGTCGGTATTGGTCACGACCTTCGGCGCGCCCGTAGCCCCAGCGTTGGTTACAAACGTATTTGACGCCGGCAGGTTGTTGATCGGCGCGTTGTCATACAGCCCCCCGGCCGGATAGATCCCGACGGTAGCTTTCAGGGCGTTGTCGTTGGGCGAGGCCGTTGGGTCGCCGGTGTAACGGCCGAAGTACCCGTTACCGGTTGGCGTGAAGCCCACGGTATAGTTTGGCGTCTGCCGGAAGAAATAGTACCGAATCCGCGGGTCATCGCCGTTGAAGAGCCGCTCAATAAAGCCCTGGCTCATGTAGTACGATTTGCTGGCCTGGTATTCGGCCCGGTGCCACGGATGCCGGTTGGCGGGCGTTTCGCTGGTGCCGAAGCGGAACGAGAAATCCTGCGCGTTCGTGCTGATCAGCGGGGCATTGGCCGACAGCAGTGCGTTGATGCCCGTCCTTGCTTTCTCCGGCTGTACCAGCCGTATCTGGTTGAACAGTTTCAGCTTCAGCGAGTTGCCCATCCGAATCCAGGCGTTTCTGTCGCCCCGGTAGATGATGTCGGCCGTGGCCGGCTGGATGGCGAACGCTCCTTTGTTGGCGTCGGCCAGGGCTTCGTCGATCAGCGTAAACAGTTTATCGTAAATGGCGGATCCGTTCTCGAAAACCGGGTCCGACACCGTATTGCCCTTTGAGGCTTCGGTGAAGGGAATGTCGCCCCAGAGATCGACCATGATGCTGTAGATATACGCCTTTTCCAGTTTGGCGATGGATACGTAATCCCATCGGTTCTGGCGTGTACCCTCCGTAATAATGATTTCAAGGTCGTTCAGCACCTGGGTATACAGGCCGTTCCACGACTGCTGGTAATCGGTGCCATCCTGGAAGTTGCGGCTGGCGTTGTTGGTGTACAGATGCTGCACCAGCACGGATGTGCCCTGGTTTACGTCCCGCAAACTTCCCGCCATGGATACCTGCGTAGCCGGCAGCAGCAGTTCCAGTACCGGCGTGGTCGGGTTGTTGGGGTCGGAGTTGATATCGACAAACTCGTTGCAGGCCCCCACCGTCAGGAGCAGCCCCAGTAAACAGATTATTCGTATGATGTTGACTGTCATATTGCCTGATAGTTGTTAACCGCAACGACGCGAAGGAAGCGCAGTGGTCGCCAGATACGTTGCGTTCTTCGCACTCGCTTGGCGTCGTTGTGGTTTGACGATTAGAAACTGAACCGAAGGTTAACGCCCAACCGGCGCGTGGTTGGAATACCGATGAAGTCGAAACCCTGCGAGTTGCCGGCTCCCAGTGAACTCACTTCCGGATCGAAGTTCAGGTACTTCGGGAAGTTGGGGGCCAGGTACCACAGATTCCGGCCGCTTACGGACAGGAAAGCCGAACCGAACGGAGTTTTTTCAAGCCACCGCTTGGGAATCTGGTAGCCCAGCGAGACTTCGCGCAGCCGGAACACCGTAGCATCGAATACGTTCACCTCGGCGGCACCACCCGGCCCGAAGCCCCCACTGAAGTAGTAGTCGGCCACGGCAATACCTACGTTGTTCGGGATCTTCCGGCCTTCGCCGTCGAGGATAGGCTTCAGCGTGTTTACGTCGCCCAGCACACCCGGTCCGATGATGATGGCTTCCCGTTCCTCGGTGTCGCGGGTGACGCCCCGGCTCAGCAGTTCATAGGCCGTGAAGGAGTACATATCACCCCCTTTCTTCCAGTCAAACAGGGCGCTGAGTGTCAGGCCGCGGTACGTCAGGGTGTTCGTAACGCCAAGAATGAAATCGGGATTTGGGTTGCCGATTGCTTCCGTTCTGCCGCTCAGGATGGGTTTGCCCGTGTTGGGGTTCACCAGAATATTGCCCTCGTCGTCGCGGGCGTAGGTGGAGCCGCGAATCATGCCGTAAGGCCGACCGGCAATGTGTACGCTACCCAGGTCGGCAAAACCGCCGTAGGGCAGTTCCCGCAGCGAACCAATGTCGCGCACGATGTTCCGGTTCAGCGTAAAGGCCGACGAAATGTCCCAGGATAAGCCGTTGGGTGCCTTTATCGGCGTAGCGTTCAGCCCGATCTCAATGCCTTCGTTGGAAGACTTCCCGAGGTTGATCACTTTCTGCGTATATCCCGACGACGGCACCGCGTTCACCGTGAAGATCTGTGACGTACTGATCTTATTGTAATACGTGACGTCCAGTCCCACCCGGTTGTTGAAAAACTGCAGTTCAGCGCCCAGCTCAAGTTCGTTGATGAACTCCGGTTTCAGGGTCGCATTCGCCAGCAGATCCGACTGGGTCAGGGCGCTCTGGCCAATAAAAGGCGTTGAAATGGTGCCCGTACCGGATGCGCCGGCACCCAGCACCGGGTTGGCGATGTATACCGTCTGGGTCTGATAAGGCGTTGCTTCATTACCAACCCGCGTGTAGCCCGCCCGCAGTTTGCCGAACGACAGAATCGACTTCGGGAGCCGGAACGCTTCCGTGAAAACCAGCGATGCGCTGGCGCCACCGTAGAGGTAACTGCGGCTGTCGGGGGGCAGCGTAGACGATACGTCATTGCGGGCCACGAGGTTCAGGAACAGGTAGTTCCGGTAGTCCAGCGAAATGTCGGTGAAGAAAGCGTAGAACCGTTGCTGGAGGACGTTCCGGTTGTTGGGCAGCACCCGCGGAATCGTTACGCTGGTGTTGTTCAGCGAGTTGATGCCCCGGAAGATGATCCCGTCGCCGAATACGACCTGCCGTTCCGTGGTCCGCTGATTGACGTTGCCTCCTAAAATTACCTTCATCCCGATGTTCTCGCTGATGGGTTTGGTGGCCGTCAGCAACAGGGTGTTGTCCAGCTCCTGCCGGAAAATGTTGTCGTTCGAAATGTTGCCGTTCGGGAAGTAGTCGCCCCCCTTGCCGTTCACAACCGTTCGGCGGTCGGTGTATACATTGAAGCCGGCCGTGTTCTGGATGTTCAGCCACGGCAGCGGATCGAAGCCGAGCACGATGTTACCGTAGTAGCGGTCGACCTTACTCGTGGTCGGGCTGTTTTTAACCGACCAGTACGGGTTGTCGGTGCCGACCCGGTCGTACACGTTGTTGCCGTTCAGGGGGTTCGTGTACGGGTAGTTGGTCAGGTCAAAACTCGTCGGCACGAACATCAGAATGTCCAGAATCGAAGCCCCTGTGCCGTTCGCAGCCGTAAGCTGGGGTGACGTCTGGTCCGTATTGACGTAGTTCAGTGCGCCACTTACGTAGAATTTGTTGTCCAGTTGCGCGTTACCGCCGATGTTCACCGCCGTCCGGGTAATCTCGTTTTCCGGCACTACGCCCTGGTTGCCCGTTCGGGACAGCCCCGCCGTGAAGTTACCTTTCTCCCCGCCGGTCGATATGGACAGCGCATTTTCGAACACGCTGCCCGTCCGGAAGAAATTCTTGGCGTTGTACTGCGCGAACGACTGATACGGTACCTGAACGGGTGTGGTACCATCGGCCTGGAAGATGTCCGGGAAGACCGTCGATGGATAGCGGTTATTGGTTGTCAGGGGGTGCGGAATCGTCTGCCGCGTCGGAATCAGGCTGGTAACACCCGGATACGGTGGCCCCCACGACCCGAATACGCCACTCCGGTAGTCGAAGTTGGTGCCCTGCCCGTACCGGGTCTGGTACTCGGGCAGCCCGGCCACGGTCTCCGTCGAGTAGCCGGTATTGTACGTGATTTCAAGCCCTTTGCGGCTCTGGCTTTTCCCGGCCTTGGTCGTGATGATAATCGCCCCGTTGGCCGCCCGGGAGCCATAAAGAGCCGCAGCCGCAGCGCCCTTCAGTACGGTCATCGTCAGGATGTTGTTCGGGTCGAGGTCGAATGCCCGGTTGGTAACGGTCGATCCGCCTACCGTACCATCCGTACTGCCGAAGCTGGAGTTATCGAACGGAACGCCGTCGACGACAAACAGCGGCTGGTTGTTGTTCCCCAGCGACGAGTTTCCCCGGATGGTGATGTTGGTGGCTCCGCCGGCGGCCCCGCCCGAGCCCTGTACGTTGACCCCGGCCACTTTGCCGGTCAGCGCCCGCAGCGGGTCAGGTTCCGATTTCTGCGCCAGCTTGTTGGCATCAAGCGTAGTGACGGAATAGCCGAGCGCGTTTTTGTCCCGCTTGATACCGGCGGCCGTTACAACTACCTCGCTCAGTTGTTTGGTGTCGACCGTCAGCGTTACGTCAATTACCTGCTGTGACCCTACGGTCACTTCTTTCGACTGAAACCCAACCGAGGAGAACACCAGCACCGAAGCGCCGTTAGGTACGTTGATCTGGTAGCTGCCCTGCGCGTCGGTAACGGTCCCGACCGTAGTGCCCTTAACGGTCACCGACGTACCGGGTAATCCGGCTTTATCGCCGTTATCGCGGACCTTCCCCTGGATGGTTCGTTGCTGACTGAACGCTAAAAAAGGGAGCAAAAGGAGAAAAGCACATAGATGTATTTTCATACAGTTTCATAGAGGAGTTAATTGAATACCGAGAGAATACCAGGCTCGTGAAAGCAAATCAATATTATCAAATTATATTTTTTGATTCAAAGGATAAGACGAATAATATTTTAAAAAATTTATTTATATCAGTATTTAATTCTAAAATTTGATTTTATTTAGAATTAATTGAATCTTATATTTTCTCCTGTTCATCCATTTTTTACCCGGTTGCCTGCGTAGTTTATACGTATATATTTCAGGGTAACGTTGGCGGGATGGACCGTAAAGGTGCCGGTTCAGATACGAAAAAGCCCGTGCCATCGGTGAGATAGCACGGGCGATTATAACTGACAGGTTGATGCCTAAGAGTCGGGTAGGTTAGTGGGCGTGCTGCAGGCGGTGAGCGCGAATGTTGAACAGGTGCGAAACCACCAGCCCGACCGAAGCTGCGTAGCCAAGGTATTCAAAGAATTCGCTGACATCTTCGAGAAGAATAGCCACCGTAAACAAACTTAAAAAGCCCCATAGGCAGGCGCGGATACCGGGCGAAGCGTAGTGCCGGGTGGCGAAATAGACAGCCACGATATTGACGCCGATAAATACGTAATCCAGGCTCAGGTACCCGATGCGGAACGCGTCATGTTTTAGAATTGAAGACGTCATCAGCAGCATCGGCGTAATGAGACAGTGAATCAGGCACAGTACCGAACCGGTGATCCCAATGTAATCGGCTTTCTTATCAAGACTATCTGTTTTCATAGACAGTAAAGCAAAGGCTTAACAGCACAAAGGTAACAGTATTTTCTTATTTGCAACATTGTTGCATGATCAACTATTAAGGCGACGTATAGACAAAGATACGAAGACCATTGCGTAGAGAAACCATAAGCAATGCAATATAGTTGCAAAAATTTTTGCAACTATATTGCATTTGGAATAGTTTTGCCGACCGTATCAACCGATATGTGTTTACATTCAACGATTTACCCGCATGAACAAGGTAGTGAACAAGTGGCTATGGATGCTGATCGTGGCTGTTCCTTTATTAAGTGGTTGCAACGATAACGCCGATGATCCGCAGCCCGCCGATGAAAACGAACTGATTACAACCCTCACATTGCGGTTCACCCAGCAGGGGGTGACCAATCCCCAGTCGCAGACGATCACCTTCCGGGATGTGGATGGTGATGGGGGGACAGCACCAGTCATTACGGGCAGCGTAACGCTCAGGGCTAACCAGACCTACACGCTGGACGTAGCCCAACTGCTCGATGAAAGCAAAACGCCGGCTACGAACATTCTGGAAGAAGTAGAGGAGGAGAGCGATGAGCATCTGTTCGTCTTTACGCCCAATCCGGCTTCGTTGTTTACCTACACCTATGGCGACAGGGACCAGAACAATCTGCCCATTGGGATCACCGGAACCGTACGGGCCGGAACAGCCGGCACCGGTACGTTTACGGTGCAGTTACGCCATCAGCCCGGTACGAAAAACGGTACGCCCGCACCCGGCGACGATGACGTGAACGTACAGTTCAACCTGACGGTGGCCAACTAATGGATAGCCACTGGCCCGTTACCGCCTGGTAGACGGGCCAGTTGTTTAATTTACCTGGCTAAGCAGGGTGTAGCCCATCAGCTTGCCGTTTTTGTTGTACGTCTCCGATTTGACATCGAACAGTAGGTTGCCCGTCCGGTAGCTGACCACCCGCATCGTGCCCCGAATGGGAATGCCCATGGTCCGGTTTTCGAAGCCCATGTCCGAGGTTATTTTATAGGTGTCGAACGTACCGGCCGGCGTCGTGATCGACTGCTGGCCTTCTACCTGCCGGTTGCTCATGGTCATGTTCATCTCCATCATGCGCGCGCCATTGGTGAAGAACTCGGCCTCCATAGCCCCATCCGGTAGTTTCTGCCCAACGGAATACTTGCCCGGATAGACAATCCGGTTCATTTTCATCCGCATTTCTGAATCCTTGAAGGCCGGGTTCTGCATACTCGCCATCATGCTCGACAGATCGGCAATGATTTCGTCGCCGGTACAGGTGTACCGAACGTCGGATGGGGGCTGGGCCTTGCCTTTTTCGTCCTGAAACTGGGTGGTAATGTCAACGATGGTTGAGTTGCCTTCGCGGCTTACATTCTTGATCTGGTACGTGATTTTGCCGTTCGGTTTTTCTTTGGCGTTGTAGGTGGTCAGCTCAAAGTTCATACTTGGTTTGAGCGTCATACCGGCGCAGGTTTGCGCCCGACCGGTTGTCAGAACAGCCGCCGTCAGCAGCAGTGAAAGGACTAATTGTTTCATAAAGCGTAGGTTTGTAAGCGTTTAGTCGATAAAACTACGCGTTTGACAAACCCGATTGCCGAAGCTTTGAGGGAAAGGTCAAGCCCAGGCCATACTCAGCACGCCCATCAGCATAATCAGCTTGCAGAGGCTGCTCAGGTAGCCGAAGTCCCGGCGGGTATCGGCAAAAACGAGCCGGTACACCAGCCACCCGATCGGTAGCAGGAGGAGCAGGAAAATCCAGCCCAGCCGCAGATTGCCCAGCGAATCGGCCATCAGAAACAGGGTGGCGATAAATGACGCGATCAGGACGTAGAGCAGGTATTTGGTCCGGCGCAGCCCCCAGACGATCGGGAGCGTCCGGCACCCGAAGCGGGCGTCGCCCCGGATGTCTTCCATGTCTTTGATGATTTCCCGGACGAGCGTAATGGCAAACGAGAACAGGGCGTAGATCAGCAGCATGTCGGCGTTCTGGCGATAATACACCGCCAGAACGATCAGCGAGAGCGCTGTCAGCAGCGAGATGACTACGTTGCCGATAAACGGCTGGCGCTTGAACTGCGCGGAATAAAACCACAGTAATCCAGCCGCCACAACGTCGGTCACGAACACCCAGTTGCTCAGGTACAGCCCGATCACGCAGCCCACGAAGTTCAATAGCTGGTGGGCCCCCATCGCCACCCGGCGTTTGAGGTAACGGCCAATGATGACCCGCTCGGGTTTGTTGACCAGATCGATCTTGATGTCGAAATAGTCGTTGATGATGTAGCCCGCTGCGGCAATGCAGACCGTAGAGAAGGACAGGAGCCAGATGGTTGGGTCGACCAGAATCTGCAGCCATTGATCCTGCGGTCCGACCAGAAAAATACGGGCCAGAAACTGCGTGAGCACCACAATCAATAGATTCTGCACCCGGATCAGCCGAAGGAATCCGAAAACAAACGCCGAGAAAGGAACGGGCTGGTGCATGGCCGGGCTTTTAACGACAAAAATACGGCTTTTTTATCATGCCGCACGGTTTACCCGGCTGTACCTATTATACGTAGCATGAACCCGTTGCCGGCCGGTTCGTACGTACTTTGACGGAGTTGTCTGAGCGAGTGAACCGAAGGCGCCGGTAGAACGACATCGGCTGTAACAAATACTTTACATGATGATTGGGATTCTTTTCAGGCTGGTTTGTTGTTAGAGGAAAAAACCGTTCCCGGCCTTCGGGCTCCATTCTATGAAAATCGGTATTGTGTGCTACCCCACTTTCGGGGGCAGTGGCGTAGTCGCCACCGAACTTGGTAAAGCACTGGCTAAAAATGGCCACCAGATCCATTTCATCACGTACCAGCAACCTCCCCGGCTCGATTTTTTCAATGAGAATGTTTTCTACCACGAAGTAAATATTCCCTCGTATCCGCTCTTTCAGTATCCACCCTACGAATCGGCGCTTGCGAGCGAGATGGTTAACGTCGTGCTGAACGAAAACGTGGATTTGCTGCATGTTCATTACGCCATTCCGCACGCGTCGGCGGCTTACATGGCCAAAATGATTCTGCGGTCGCAGGGGCGGCACGTACCCGTGGTCACTACGCTGCACGGTACCGACATTACCCTCGTCGGAAAAGATGCCTCCTACGAACCGGTCGTGACCTTCAGCATCAATCAGTCCGATGGCGTAACGGCCGTGTCGGAAGACCTGCGGCAGGATACGTTCGCGCATTTTAACGTACACCGTGAGATCGAGGTCATTCCCAACTTCATCGACCTGAGCCGGTTCAAACGACAGCAGAAAGAACATTTTAAAAAAGCGATCTGCCCCAACGGCGAAAAACTCATTGTGCACACGTCGAACTTCCGGCGGGTCAAACGTATTGACGATGCCGTTATGACGTTTTACCACATTCAGGAACAGTTGTCGGCAAAGCTGCTGCTCGTCGGCGACGGTCCCGAACGCGCCCGCATCGAGCGACTGGTGCGCGAACTGGGCATCTACGACCAGGTCCGTTTTCTGGGTAAACTGGATGCCGTGGAAGAGGTGCTGTCCGTGGCTGATCTGTTTCTGATGCCCTCCGAAAACGAAAGCTTCGGACTCGCGGCACTGGAAGCCATGGCCTGTGAGGTACCCGTTATCTCATCAAATGCCGGTGGGCTGCCCGAACTAAACATACAGGGCGTGTCGGGCTTTCTGAGTCCGGTGGGCGACGTAGCCGACATGGTAAAAAACTCATTGTATATCCTTGATGAAGCAAATCTGCCTACCTTTAAGCGAAATGCACTGGCCCGGGCCGAGGAGTTTGCGCTGCCGCTGATTCTGCCCCGCTACGAAGCGTATTACGAGCGCGTGCTGCAGGAAGCGCGGGAAACGGTTTAAACAAGCATTTAGGATTTACGGTTGTCAGTGTACAGCTGTCGGTTTACCGTTTTCAGCCGATCGGTTCTGACCAGGCCTCCTGCCGGTATCAATCCCCGTACACTGTAAACCGTATACAGAAAACCGAGTAACGAATGAATCCAAACATACCCAAAACGGACCGGAAGCGGGTAGTGATTGTGGGAGCCGGCTTCGGTGGACTGAAACTGGCCAAACGGCTATCGCGACGGAAAGAATTTCAGGTTGTCCTGATCAATCGGCACAACTACCACGAGTTTCAGCCGCTCTACTACCAGGTGGCTACGGCCGGACTGGAGGCAAACTCCATTCTGTTTCCGCTGCGGGCCGTGTTCGGTAACTGCAAAAACGTACACATCCGCGTTACGGTTGTAACGGGTGTGCGGCCGGCCGATAAAACCGTTGACACCGAACTCGGTCCGATTACGTACGATTACCTCGTAATTGCAACAGGAGCCGATACCAACTTCTTCAACATGAAGAACATTGTCGAAAAGGCGCTGCCCATGAAGTCCGTATCGGAAGCGATTGCGCTCCGGAACCGCCTTCTGCAGAATTTCGAGGATGCGCTGAGTGTCGAAACTGAAGAGGAAAAAAATGGCCTGATGGATTTTGTGGTGGTCGGTGGCGGCCCAACGGGTGTCGAACTCTGCGGAACGCTCGCCGAAATGCGCAAAACGGTGCTGCCCCGCGATTATCCCGAGCTTAACTTCAAGATGATGGATATTTACCTCATCGAGTCGGGTGGGGAGTTGCTGGGGCCGATGTCGAAGCAATCGCAGGACCATTCCCTCAAATACCTTCAGAATCTTGGCGTTAATGTGCGGCTCAACACCCGGGTCAAAGACTTCGACGGTGAAACGGTGTATATGGTCGATGGGTCAACGCTCCGGACGAATAACCTCATCTGGGCGGCCGGCGTAAAAGCAAACCCGCTGAACGGATTACCACCCGAAGTCATTGGCCGCGGAGGACGTATAACCGTGAACCGGTACAGCCAGGTCACAGGGTTTACAGACGTATTTGCGATCGGTGACGTAGCCCTGATGACCGAGGAGAAATGGCCTAACGGACACCCGCAAATCGCGCAGCCGGCCATTCAGCAGGGTAAACACCTCGCTAAGAACCTGATTCACTGGGTCAAAGGCGAACAGCCGGAAGAATTTACGTACCGCGACCTGGGCACTATGGCTACCATTGGTCGGGGATTGGCCGTGGTCGATCTGCCGTTTTTGCATTTTGGCGGTTTTTTTGCCTGGCTCACCTGGCTGTTTGTTCACCTGATGAACATCCTCGGTGTTAAGAATCGTCTGTTCATTTTTCTGAACTGGATGTGGAACTACCTGACGTACAATAACTCCCTGCGGTTGATTATCCGGCAGAAGCTTCCCGAGGGGAATTTAAAGGCTATGCAGGAAAAACTTTCCGATCAATTGGAAGTTACTAAGACGTAGGAAGATAGTAAACCTGCTTTACTAAATTTATTTTTACGAATCACTTTTCGTTGTACTTTCGCGCCACTATTAAACGAAGCACTTCTATGCAAGGAACTGTTGACAATTATAAAAGTCACGCACGACCCAAGAACAGCGGGACAAAGCAACTGTTTGACAACCCGATCCTGGAAGCTTTATCGCGGACTCACATTATGGTACCGATCAGCATGTGGCTGACCTCGTCGGCGTTTCTGCTGTGGTACGCATTGAATTACACCGATTACTCAACGGGCCGCATCATTGCTTTATTCGCAGCGGGTTTATTCGTCTTTTCATTGTTCGAATACATACTGCACCGGTTTCTGTACCACCTGGAGCCGACTACCCCTCAGCGGGCTAAGATCCAGTATACGTTCCACGGGGTTCACCACGAGTACCCAAAAGATAAGACTCGCCTGGCTATGCCGCCGGCGCTGGCCATTATCATGTGGTTTGTGTTCTTCGGCATGTTTTTCCTGATCATGGGCGAATCGTCGTACGCGTTCTTCCCGGGCTTCCTGGTGGGGTATTCGGGGTATCTGTCCGTGCACTTTATCGTGCATGCGTATCCACCCCCGAAGAATTTCTTCAAGCAGTTGTGGGTCAACCATAGTGTTCATCACTACAAAAATCCCGACAGTAACTTCGGCGTTTCGTCGCCGTTCTGGGATTACATATTCAGATCGTATCAGAAGTAAAAGAAAAAGCCTGAATCAACGTTCAGGCTTTTTCTTTATTCCCCGCTCGGCCGTTTAATCCATTCACTCAGCGGCACGGGGGTGCCGAAATCGGGGCTGCCGTCGGCTTTCCACGTAAACCGCTGGATGCGGGGGGATCGGAGGTTGCTGCAACCCGTATTGATGGTTGGGTTCGCGTGGTACAGCAACCAGTTCTCGGTGCCGTCGGGTGTTGTGAAAAAACCGTTGTGGCCAACCCCGTACGCGCCGTCGCGGGCGTAGGGACCAAATACCGGCTGCGGTGTTTTGGTCCACGACGCCGGATTGAGCAGATCGGCGGTGGCACCGGCCGTGAGCATCCCCAGCGCGTAGGCATCCGTGCTGCAGTGACTGGCCGAATACACCAGGAAAATTTTATCATTGCGCAGCAGAAACTCGGGCCCTTCGTTGACATCCGGACTCCCTTCTTTCTCCCAGCTGAGTTCAGGCGTGGAAATGCGCACCCGGGGACCCTGGGCCGTCCAGGGGTTGGTGAGCCTGCACATATACAGGTCCTGCTGCCCATCCGAAAAGTTCGGCCAGCCCGACCAGGCAAAATAAAGCTGGCCATTGTGCTGCAGCAGCGTTCCGTCAATCGCCCACTTGTCTTCGGGCAGTTCCAGTTCGCCTTTCGACACCCAGGTGCCCTGCGTCGGGTCGGCCGATTCGTTTTCCAGCACCCACATGCGGTGGTTTTCGTTCCGGCCGTCGTCGGCCGCGTAGTAGATGTACCAGCGGTTGTTGACGTAATGCAGCTCGGGCGCCCAGATGTTTCGGGAGTTTGGCCCCGACGCCGGCGGGGTCCAGACGACCGTCCGGGGTGCCGAGCCTAACCGGCTCATCGACCGGGTTTTGTACAGCACCAGGTTATTGCCGGTAGTGTGCGTGACGTAGTAGTAGCCATCGCGGTATATGGTCCAGGGATCGGGGCCGGACGTCAGCAGCGGGTTCTGGAATTTACCCGTTGTATCGACGGTAGGCTTCGGGGAGGGCGTTGTCGTAGACGTACCCGGGGTCTTCCGGCAATGGGTAAAAGCCAGCAGGCTGGTCAGTAGAAGCAGGCCCGTTAGCGTTGGTAATTGAAAGCGTCGATCGGTCATTGATGCTAGGTTTCAGGATGAAAACGAAAACAGTGCTGATTGTTACGGTAAACAATCAGCACTGTTTTCTCATCGGTCAACTCAATAATTCGGATTCTGGACGAGATTAGGGTTTAAGTCCCGGTCGGTTTGCGGAATAGGCAGGAGTTCGTCCTGGCCCCGCTGGAAGTTCGCAAAGCCCGGGTCGCGTACGGCCAACTGCGGACCCAGATCACCCCAACGGGCCAGATCATTCCACCGCCAGCCTTCGCCCGCCAGCTCGGTGACGCGTTCGTGTTTCAGTTGGTTCAGAAACTGTTCCTGAGTCAAACCCGGCCGCACCGTCGAAAGCGGAGCCAGCCCGGCCCGTTGCCGCACCCGGTCAACGAAGGGGTACGCCTGGGCGGTCCGGCCCGTGGCGTTCAGGGCTTCGGCATACATCAGCAGCACATCGGCGTAGCGGATGTAGCGCCAGTTGTTCGGCGACCGGTACCCTTCTTCGTTTTTCCAGTGATCGTTCTGGAACTTCCGGAACCACACCCGCTGGTTGTTGGCTCCGTAGCGCTCCAGGAAGGTTCGGCCGTAAATCTGCGTGAAGGCAGGCCCCCGTACGTCGGTTGAATCGAACAGGAACGAGGCCGCTACCCGTGGATCGCGGGCCCCGGTGGTCGTGGGCTCGTAGAACTCACGAACAACCCAGCGCCGGCATTCTCCGTCGGACCAGCCGATGGACTGCGGGCCAAAAAACTGGGCAATGGACGTACCGTAGTTGTGGTTCGGCGTTTCCGTATCATCGTCGGTGTATTCGGCCGGGTTCTCGGCAAACTGCCATTCAAACACCGATTCGCGGTTGTTTTCCGTCGTGATCAGGAAGTTGTCGCGGTAATTCGGCACCAGCGCGTAAATAGACCGGCCGTCGCCTTCAACGAGCCACTGCAAAGGAGTAAGCGACTCGTTGTACTTGCGCTGCTGAAAATAAGCGCGGGCGAGCAGGGCGTAGGCGGCTCCTTTGGTAGCGCGTCCGAGGTCGGCCCCGCCATACGTAGCAGGAAGCGCCGGGATGGCCTCGGTTAAATCCTGCTCGATCTGCGCCCATACCTGCTGAATGGTGGCCGAACTGGGCCGGTCGCCTACCGTCGAAGGCGTCAGGATCAGCGGTACGTTGCCATACAGGGTTACGAGATGGAAATAAAACATGGCCCGCAGGAACTTCGCTTCGCCGATGTACCGCTGCTTCAGGGTCTCGTCCATCTGGATGGTCGGCACGTTGGCGATCACCTGATTGGCCCGGTTGATACCGATGAAATTATCGTTCCAGACGCTGTACGCATTGCCGTAGTTATAGTCGCTGATCAGGAACCGGTCCATGTTGTTCAGGATACCGGGATCGGGGCTCTGGCTCCAGCCGATGTCGGAGCGAATGATGTAGTAAAACGGCATCCACCGCGAAATGCCGCCCCGGTGCGTTGTACTGTAAATGGAGTTTACCCCCACCAGGGCGTCGTCGGCCGTTCGCCAGAACACCTGGGTCGTTACCTGGTTTGGGTTTACAATGTCTAAGTTCCGATCGCAGCCGGCCAGTGTTATCGTTGCGGCCAGCGCCAGGAGTATGAATCTATTTTTCATGATTTGCTGAGTCTAAAGAAGGGTCATCAGAAGTCGCAGTTGATACCGAGTGAAATCACGCGGGGGGTGGGCCAGTGGCCGTTGTCGACGCCCCGTTCCTGGATGTTGGCCCCCGTTACGTCCGGATCAAGTCCTGAATACTTCGTGATCGTAAATAGATTTTGACCGCTAACGTACACGCGCGCGCCCCGAACGTTGAGCCGGTTAGTCAGGGTTTTGGGCAGGTTGTACCCAAGTTCAATGTTCCGCACCCGAACGTAGGAAGCGTTTTCGAGCCAGCGGTCGCTGTAGGCGAGGTTGTTCGAGATAATCCCCTGATCGTTGGCTTCCAGGCCCAGTCGCGGATCGCTCGTATCGGTGTTGTTGGGTGTCCACGGGCTGATGTCCCGGCGGAAGTTGGTGTTCTGGTAGCTGTCCAGAATCCGCCGGATGTCGTTGTAAACCGTATAGCCAAAAATGCCGATCAGCTGAACGTTCAGGTTGAAGTTTTTATACGACCCGTTGAACTGCGCACCGGTTTGCAGCGACGGCCAGGGCGACGTAACAAACTGCCGGTCGTTGACGTCGATGCGGCCGTCGTTGTTGGCATCTTCGTAGCGGATATCCCCAGGTTTGGCGTTCGGCTGGATCAGCGAACCGTCGGGCCCCCGGTAGTTATTGATCTCCTCCTGAGTCTGGAAGAGTCCGTTCGTTTTCAGCACAAACCACTGACCCACCGGATTGCCCACCTGCGACCGCGTGTTGCCGCTGACGATGTAGTTGATGTCCTGCCCCTGGTTGCCGACGTTCTCGACCCGGTTGCGGATGGTGGTGAAATTACCCGATACGTCCCACTTGAAGGCGTTTTCGTTATTGCGGTACGTCGCCGAGAACTCAATCCCTCGGTTGCGGATGGAAGCCGTGTTCACGTATGGATTTCCCCGCAGGTTGCCCAGGTAGCCCGGAACGGTGAGGTTCAGGATGGCATCCGACGACAGGGAGTTATACACGTTGAATTCCGCCGTAATGCGGTTGTTCAGGAAACTGGCCGTCAGCCCGTAGTTCTGCTGAATCCGCTCTTCCCAGCGCAGATTGGGGTTGGCCAGCTGCGCCTGATACGCTCCGACGTTCGCGGTTTGGCCGTCGCCGAAAATGGCCCGGGGGTTGTTGTTGATAAAGGCCGTATACGGGAAGGAGCCCAGCGTCGGCACCACAATCCCCAGCTTGCCATACGAAGCACTCAGCTTCAGATCGGAGATCCAGTCTACGTTGAAAAATTTCTCTTCACTGATGCGCCACGCACCCGCTATTGACGGGAAGAAACCCGTTCGGTAGTTCGGACCGAACCGCGAATCCTGGTCGACGCGCCCGGTCAGGGTTAGCAGGTAGCGGTCGTTGTAGGTATAATTGATCCGGCCCAGATACCCCAGAATGCGGTAGTACTCGGGCGTACCGCCGGCCGACGTAGCGATGCCCGAAGCGGCCCCGATCGTGGGCAGGTACTGACCACCGGCAAACGCCAGGTTCGTGCGGCCGCCCGTGGTCACGTCGCGCCGGGTGTTCTGCTGGCTGATCCCCACCACGCCGTTGATGTTGTGCAGACCAAACGTCCGGTTAAAGTTCAGCGTATGTTCAAACAGGAGGCTCGTGAACCGCGAACGGTCTTCATTGATCGAACTGGGAACAGGGGCTGCGTTGTACTGATACACACCCACCCGACGGAGGTTCTGCGTGTAGTCGAAGCTGGCATCCAGACCGGCGTTGAAGCGATAGGAGAGCCAGTCGGCGAACTTGAACTCCAGGAAGGCGTTGCCGACCAGCCGGGCAAAATTGCTCCGGTTGCTGGACAGGTTTCGGGCGGCCACGGGGTTGTAGGCGTACGAGATGCTGTTGATCGAACCGATACCGTAGCCCTCCGGGTTCGTTGGGCTGATGTAGCTGGGGTCCTGAACCGGAATCACGGGCAGGTTGTAGGCCATATCGTAGATCGGATTGGTCCCTATCGGCTGGTTCTGCACGTTGGAGTTCGTCAGCACTACGTTCTCGCCGAAGGTAAAGCGCCCGAATTCGTTGCGGGTATTGATCCGCAGACTGGCCCGGTTGAAATTGCTGCCGATGACGTAGCCCGTATTGTTGAAATAACTGCCCGACAGCAGGTACCGGCCCGTTTTCGTCCCCCCCGACAGAGTCAGGTTATAATCCTGTAAACTGCCGGTCCGCAGCACCTGATCCTGCCAGTCGGTGTCGATAGCCGGGTTGAACGTTCCTTCTGCCACGCTGACGGGCGGGGTTTGACCCGAGTTCTGGTACTGCGTACGCTGCAGGGCCGCAAACTCCGACGCGTTCATGACGTCCCAGCGTTTGTACGCCTGCTGTATGCCGTATTTGCCCGTGAACGAAACCCGCGCCGGGCCTTCCTTGCCCTGCTTGGTGGTGATGATGACCACGCCATTGGCCGCCCGGGACCCGTAGATGGCAGCCGCCGACGCGTCTTTCAGAATCTGGATGGATTCAATGTCGTCGGTATTGATCGTCGGGTTGGCATCGGCAATCATGCCGTCGATGACGTAGAGGGGTTCCGTATTCAGGAAGCTGGCTACCCCCCGGATCTGGATGGACGCCTGCTGACCCGGCACCCCCGTATTACGTACGGTAACGCCCGGCGATAGTCCCTGGATGGACTCGGGCAGCGACTGCGCCGTGACGCGGTTCGCTTCGGTAGGGTTGATGACCGCGTTGGCTCCCGTTACGTCACGCTTCCGTACGGCCTGGTAGCCAATCACCACAACCTCCTCCAGTGTCCGGTTGTCGGGTACCAGCTGCACGTTGATGGTGGTCTGGTTGCCGATGGCCACGTCCTGGGATACGTAGCCCACACTCGAAATGGTGAGCGTAGTCGCCTGGTCGCTGACGTTCAGGACAAAGTTGCCGTTCGCGTCGGTGTTGGTACCGTTGTTCGTTCCTTTTTCGATGACGTTGGCACCGGGCAGGCCCTGTCCTGTTTCATCCGTTATCTGACCGCTGATACGCTTCACCTGCGGGGCAACGGCCGTCAACGCCGATTCAGTCAGGACGCCGGCCGAGGGTATGGTCCCGGCCATGTCGTTTTTTGCGTCCCGCGGGGCTTCGGCTGCCGGTGTCTCGGCCGGCTGAATCACGAACAGCTTTTCCTTGATTTTCGTATAGCGAAGCCCCTGCGGACGTAGCAACTGGAGCAACGCTTCTTCGAGCGAAGCCCCTTCAGGGACTACGCTGGTCTGTCGGCTGGCAACCAGTTGATCATCGTACGCGAAACTGACCCCGAACCGACGTTCGAGATCCGACAGGGCCTTCTTGAGCGGTCGGGTGCGAACGGCCCGGCTTGCTGACGTTGTCTGTTGGGTAAGTGACGGTTCGGCCCGGCTCAGCAACTGGGCATCCACCAGGTTCGGCCAGGCACACAGGCTGATGCCAATGAGCAGCGGAATGGTTGTAGATTGGTTTTTCATAACGGGAAAAAATTACCACTGTAGTTAACGTAAACTGAGGATTTCGTAAGTCGATGTTGTGGTGTCATAAGTCGAGTTGATGTTGAGTTAATTGTTGCTGATACGGCTTGTTAAACTTGTTAGGAAAAGGCCACCCGCCGGCCGGTCGGGTTATCTGGCCCGTCGCAGCACAACCTGGTTGGCCGCCCGGTCGGTGGTCAGATTGAACGTAGCCGAGAGGGTTGCCAGCAGGGTTTCGATGTCTTCGTTGGACAGGTTGCCGGTGAATCGCCGGGCGGCTAAGTCGCTGTCTTCAAATACCAGTTCCAGGCCGTACGTATCCTTCAGTTGCTGGGCGATGTCGCTCAGAGCCATGTTGTCGAACACGAACTGATGTTGCACCCAGGAGGTACGTAACAGCGGTTTTTCGCTACGGATGGCCACTTTTTCAACGCTGGGTCTGGCCGAGGCTACCTGGCCCGGTTTGAGTTCAATGCCGTTGCCGGCTGTCTGGCCTGGTTTGACCAGCTGCACGCGGCCTTCCACGAGGGTGACGTCGGTGTGGCCGCGTCGGCTGTTCACGTTAAACTGCGTGCCAAGCACCGTAATGTCCAGGTTGGGCGTGTGCGTAACAAACGTTACGCGTTTAGTACGGGCCGCTTGCCGACTGTATTTTTTGGTAACCTTGAAATACCCTTCGCCGTCGATCCAGACTTCGCGGGGCTGATCGTCCGTCCAGTTGGCGGTAAACGTCAGGGTTGAGTTGCCGTTGAGCAGCACCGTACTGCCGTCGGGCAGCGTAACGGTGCGATTCTCGCCATAAGCCGTATGAATACGCTCCTGGCGGGGCTGGCGCACGTACCAGATCGTTCCGCCGACCAGCAGTAACAGACCCGTCAGCGACGCTGCAATCGGCCACAGCCAGCCCGATCGCTGCCAGACACGCAGCGGACGTACCGAAGCCAGTGGTTGCTGCTCGTCAAAAGCCTGCTCCAGCACCTGCCGTATGCGCTGCAGGCTGCTGTCGGTCAGGTCGTCGTGGCTGGCCCGGAGGTGAAGCACCATCGACGCGGCTTCGTCAATAGCCGTCTGCTGCTCCGGATGACTAAGCATAAAGGTGTGCCAGAACGTCATGCTTTCCTCGTCGGGCTGAAGAATCCAGCGCCGGAATGCATCGTCGAGGACAAAATCCCGGGCCGTAAACCGGTGGTAGGGCTGTTCCATGCGGGCGTAACCGTTGTCTATCTTCCGAAGAACGAAGTCGCGGTTTTTATCCCTCGGAAAGTGAAAAATTTTTACGGGTATAATGATACGCTGCGCCGGAAGTCAACCGGTGACAGGCCCGATTCAACACCATTGGTTGCCACGACGTCGAGTGTGATGCCGATGGCGGCATTTTAGAGCGGATCAGATAGCTGCGCGGTTGGCTCAGAACAGGCCGTAGAATCACCGGAGCCTCGGTAATTAGACGGTTAAACTCATGGCAGCAGGCAGTCTGGGTTGTTCAGCGTCCTGTTTTCAGGATAAACGGCAAGATTTTCGGGACACTTTAGGTGAATTTCTTGTTTTATTATCGGTAGGCCACTAAGTTGGTCGCCACAAAAGAATACCCTGACAAGTAACCTAACAACGAACAATGATTTCACCCTGGATATTAATGATCGTGATCTTCGGCCTCAGTGCGTTTGTGAGCTGGCGGTTGCGGAGTAAGTTTAACGAGTATTCACAAGTTGGGTTGAGCAACGGCCTGAGCGGAGCGGAGATTGCGCAGAAGATGCTGAACGAAAACGGTATCTACGACGTGCGCGTCGTGTCGGTGGAAGGTATGCTCACCGACCACTACAATCCGCAGGAAAAAACCGTGAACCTCAGTGCCGACGTTTACTACGGCCGAAGCGTAGCGGCCGCTGCGGTGGCGGCCCACGAATGTGGTCACGCCGTACAGCATAAAGTAGCCTACGGGCCTTTGCAGTTCCGGTCGGCCATTGTGCCGATTGTAAGCGTTGCCTCGCGGTATTTACAATGGGTAATCCTGCTGGGCATCTTCATGCTGCAAACGACACCGCTGCCGCTTACTATCGGTGTGGGTTTGTTTGCCGTCACGACCCTGTTCAGTTTCATTACGCTGCCCGTCGAATTTGACGCCAGCAAGCGGGCCCTGGCCTGGGTGCAAAACCGGGGTATTGTCAACGAGCGCGAATATGGTTATGCCAAAGATGCGCTGTGGTGGGCCGCTATGACGTACGTAGTAGCCGCGCTGGGTTCACTGGCTACGCTGCTTTATTACCTCAGCATCCTGTCAGGTCGTCGTAGTGACTAACCTGGGTTAACCGATATTAACCGATATGGTAAACGCCCCGCTCGACCATCGAGCGGGGCGTTTTGTTAAGCGGCCATTATGGTTTCGCAGGTCGGGTTCGTCATAGTCCGGGCTCCAGAGAGGGCTTCAGGGGCGTGTACGTCAGCGTCGGGAGGGTTGTTCCCGGCGCCGATCTGATGAACACGCTGCTCAAATTCTTTTCCGGAAAGAAGATATCCGTCATGACCGTCAACCCGTTATCAGCAAACAATTCAACGGAGGCTACATCGACCAGCAGCGTGAGCGTAATGGTACCGTCGGTCGACAGACGCGGGGCGGTGTGTCGCCTGGCAAAATTTTTCTCGAAACCAGTTTTACCGGATTTTGTCCGGTCAATGTAGTACGCGTTAGCCGCTTTATCGTAGCCAACCACCAGTTCGTTGTCCTGCTCATTGGCGAGTACAATGGCAAAGTCGCTGGTAGGGGCAGCCGTCAGGGTCAGTTTGAACAGCTCGTTCCGGCCGCTGGTTTTAGCCGTCAGGTCGTACTGCCCTTTTACGGCCACGTTACGCAGCGAGGTGGTCTTCTCATGCAGTACGTCCAGTTCCTTCACCGGGGTCGAGGTCAGGTACAGCTCTTTGTTCACTTCCTTCAAACCAAGCTCGCGCGGTACGGTAGTTGCACTGCGCCAGGAGGTAGTAGGCACCACATTCGCGTATTGCCAGTTGCTCATCCAGCCCATCAGCACCACGCGGTCGCCGGTATTGGAAAACGTAACCCCGGCGTAGTTGTCGGTGCCGTAATCCATCCATTTGGTGTTGGTCGAGTAAGGCCGGAAGGTCTTCCCGTCGAAGTCGCCGACGAAATACTGCGTTGCCGAGCCGCCATTCGGTCCGCCCGGATTGATGCTGACCAGCAGCACCCAGGCTTTGCGGCCGTTGTGGTCGAGCGGAAACAGGTCCGGGCACTCCCAGACGCCCCCGTGGGCGCCTACTTCCTTACCAAACTCACTTTCTCTGGTCCAGTCTTTCAGGTTGGGCGACGAGTAGAACGTAACGCGGTCTTTGGTGGCCAGCGTCATGATCCATTTCTTCTGCGGCTCAAACCAGCGCACCTTCGGGTCGCGGAAGTCAACGATGCCGGGGTTGGGCAATACGGGATTGCCCGCGTATTTGGTCCAGGTTCGTCCTTCGTCGAGGCTGTAAGCAATACTCTGGTACTGGTATTTGTCTGATTTCTTCGTCTTCTCCAGCGAAGCGTTGTGGTGCGTAAAAATGGCAACCAGCGGCACCTGACCGTCCTTACCGAACCCGCTCGTATTATTGACATCAACAACGGCACTTCCCGAGAAAATGTACCCCAGGCTATCGGGATAAAGCGCGATGGGCTGCTCCTGCCAGTGTACCATGTCCTTGCTGGTGGCATGTCCCCAGTGCATGGGCCCCCAGGTGGTTCCGTTGGGGTAGTGCTGAAAAAACAGGTGATACGTCCCCTTGTGGTAAACCATGCCGTTTGGATCGTTCATCCAGTGGGCTTTCGGCGAAAAATGGTACTGGGGCCGGTGGACTTCCGATTTCTGGCCGGGCTGCGCGGTCTGACCAGTCGAGACGTGGGGCAGCGATGCCAGGAACGTCAGGGTCAAGAGTATTTCTTTCATGCTGATTATCTGCTTGCTAAATCCCGATTCAGGTCAGCCGACCGGCTGACCTGAATCGGGACTGGGTTTAATAACCGGGATTCTGCTTGTATAAGCCTTTGGTGAAGGTTATCTCCCGTTGTGGGATCGGTAAATATTCATCGCGGCCCGCGGTGAACCTGGCCCCGCCCAGAAAGGATCGCCGGGTTTTCTCGACGGCCAGGTAGGCGTTCAGCGTTGGTTCGGCAATGCCCCAGCGAACCAGGTCGAAGAAACGTGGCCCTTCCGTGGCAAATTCGAGCCGCCGTTCCCATTGCAGCGCCCGACGGGCATAGGCCTGCGTCCAGTTGGCGGCCTCATACGGCCTGATCAGGTACTTCGACGGGTCGGTACCGTCGGCTTTTTTCAGACGGCTGGTGCTTTTTGCCGCCCGCTCGCGAATCTGGTTGATCAGGGGCAGCGCCTGATTCGGCTGACCCAACTCAATGTACGCTTCAGCCTGCCAGAGCAGGACATCGGCGTATCGGATGATGTCGATGTTTTTCGACGTACCGATAAACGGCCCCTGCTTTTTGTACGATGAACTGGTGGCCAGCTGCTGTTCTTTCATGCTTTGGAAGAAACCATACACGCCCGGATCGCGCACCCAGCTGTTGCTGAACGGCAGGGCCGCGTTGTATTTGTACGGGTGACCATCGATGCCGATGGTATGATCCACGCGTGGATCAACGGTGGCGGTCTGGAAATTGATATTCGCGTTGTTGTACGTATCAAACCTGGGCAGTCCGTTGGCGTCCGTACCAAACGCATTGGCCAGGTTCTGTGTAGGCTGATGAAATCCGCAGCAGCCGTACTGCGGAGCCCCGTGCGGGTAATTCAAACCCGTTTCGAAGTTCAGCCGCCCCAGCGTTGTACCATCGTTGATCGAATACTGCACCGCAAACACCGATTCGACGCCGTTGTCGAACTCCGGCAGGAAATTCTCGGCATAGTCGGGCTGAAGGCTGTACTGGCCCGAACTGATTACCATGTCCGTGAGCCTCACTACTTCCTGCAATCGGGCTCTGTTGATGTTCACGACCTTGTGGCTTTCGTCCTGCTCGTAGGCCTGAAACAACCGCAGTTTGGCCAGGTAAGCCGCAGCCGAAAACTTGTTGGCCCGTGCCCGCTCAGGTTGGGTCGGCGGGAGGTTATCGACCGCGAACTGGAAATCCTCACCAATTTTGTTCCAGAGTTCATCGTTGGTGTACTGCCGGTTCGAGGTCGTCAGAATCTGATCGTTCGTCAGCGTTTCGTCTACGTACGGAACGTATTTGAACAGGATCTTGAGCATGAAGTGCGCGTGTCCCCGCAGGAAGCGCAGCTCTCCCAGCCGGGTTTTCTTCAGCGGATAATCGCTCTCGTTCAGCGCGTTGATCGACCGGATCGCAACGTTGGCGCGGGAGATGGCCTTGTAGTAATTTTCCCAGGTATACGGGTGGAAGAAGCCGCCACCCTGCTGCGGCTGCGTCAGGTTGTGCTGCTCGTAGAAGTTAATATCTTCCAGGTCAGCTACGCCACCACCGCCTTTGTGGGCGTCGTCGGCGCGGACGCTGCCGTACACCCACATACTCGCAACGGGGCCAATCATCTCGCCGTTGCCCAGCGACGCATAAGCGGCCGTAACGAGCGCGTCGGCATTACCGGCGCTTTTGATGTTATCTGAAGAAAGAGTGCCCTGCGGCTGGTATTCCAGGAAATCGGTGCAGGAAGTGAAGAGACTGCCACCCACCATGAGCAGGCCCGAAAGCAGACGTTTAGTTTTCATGATCGTGAGGTTGCTGGTTTTAGAAAGAGACATTTAAACCGAACGTGAACGTGCGGGGCACGGGTACCGTGTTGACATCGACCCGCTCCGGATCAGGTCCCAGAAAACCCCTGCTCTTGAACCAGACTACGTTCTCGGCCATGCCGTAGAGCCGCAGGCTGGTCAGGCCAAACTTGCCGATGGCTCCTTTCGGGAAGGTGTAACCCAGCTGAATGTTCCGGATCTTGTAGTACGAGGTATTGACGTTGAAGTAATCCGACGGCCGGGTTTCGTTGTTGCCGTCCGAGAGCGTCAGGGCCGGGATGGGCGACGAGGTATTCTGGGGTGTCCAGGCATCGAAAACCCCCGGTCCTACGTTATCGCGGCCCCGGATGAAGTTGTTGTAGAACGTGTACGAATCAAAACCCGTCCGACCAGCTACGCCCGAGCCGAAAATGGCAAAGTCGAAGTTTTTGTAGCCCAGCTGCACCTGCACCCCGTATTCAAGGCCGGGAAGGGTCGTACCGTAAAACTCCTGATCCAGCGCGTCAATCCTGTTGTCGCCGTTGAGATCGCGGTAGCGGATACGGCCCGGCGCGGCCCCTACCTGAGCGGCATGGTTGTCCACCTCTTCCTGGTTCTGGAAGATACCATCGGTCCGGTAGCCAAACAGGTCAAACTGCGAACGGCCGATGATGGTCGTTACTGCATTGCCGGCGAAGGCCGAGCGTACTTCTTCGGGCAGTACCGTGATCCGGTCGCGGAAGCGGGCAAAGTTGGCCGATACGTTGTAGGTGAAGTCGCCGATGGGCTTGCCATAATACCCCAGCGATAACTCGAAGCCTTTGTTCGTCTTGGTGGCTCCGTTGACAAATTTCAGCTGACCTTCGCCAACGGCAGCCGCAACGGGTGGCTTGATCAGAATGTCGCGGGTCTGCCGCGCAAAATAGTCGAACGAACCGGCCAGACTCCCGTTCAGGAACGAGAAATCTAGTCCCACGTTGACCTCGTCCGTCGTTTCCCACTTGAGGGCGGTATTTTCGCCCTGGGTCTGCACGAAGCCCGACGGCAGCGTACCCGAGTTGACACCGTTCAGGTCGTAGGCCGTTCCTACGTTCCAGAACTGATCGAAGAAGCCGTTATGACCGTTGGGCACCTGCGACGCCAGCGTACCGTAGCGGGGCTCGAACAAACCAAACCGGGCCAGATCGCCAATATCCTGGTTGCCAATTCGACCCGCGCCGGCCCGCAGTTTCAGGCTGCTGATCGCTTTTATGTTCTGCATGAACGCTTCCTTGTCGATGCGCCAGCCGACCGAAGCCGCCGGGAAAAAGCCGTAGCGGTTCTGGGCACCAAAGCGCGAGGAACCATCCCGGCGGAGCGTCAGGGCGGCCAGGTAACGGTCTGAGAAGTTGTAATCGATGCGGGCGAATTGCGAAAGCAGCCGGCTGCCGGTCGACGTACCGGTACTGCTGGCGTTGCCCGACGCGGCACTCAGGACGAAGAAGTCTTCGGTCTGCACCGCAAAGTTCTCGCGGTACGAAATCACGTCGTCCAGATTGTCGCGAATGGCTTCGATGCCGCCCAGTACGTTGAAGCGGTGGTCGCCCAGTCCGAAACTGTAGCGCAGCGTGTTGGTCCAGGTCAGGCTCAGAAACTTGTTGGTGTTCAGCGTAAGGCTGTTCAACGACCGGGCAATGAAGCCGTTCTGGAACGATTGCTCAATGTTTTTGTTCGAGAAGCCGGCGTTATCCATCCCCAGCGACGACCGGAAGATCAACCCCGGAATCGGTTCAAGCTCCGTGAATACGTTGCCGAAGAGAAACGTCCGGTTGACCTTGTCCCAGCGGTTGATGTACTGCATGAACACCGGATTATTGCGGTCTGAGTAGCCCGAGCCAAGCGGTCCGGCGAAGTCGCCGGTGCTGGTGTACACCGGGATCGTCGGCGCGAGCGTTACGGCCAGTCCCGGAGTTGGCGCACCACCCAGATCGGAGCTTACCGGGGTTTCCCGCGAGGTAGTCATCTGCAGGTTAACGCCGAGTTTGAATCGCCCGTTGAACTTACTGGTCAGCCCGTTAACGCGGCCCGTGAGTCGGTCGTAGCCGGTGTATCTGACCAGCCCCGTGTTGTTGAAGTAGCTCAGGTTAACGAGAATGGACGAGTTGGGCGTACCCCCCGAAATGGTCAGGTCGTTGTTGGTCACGTAAGCCGTTTTGTAGAGTTCATTCTGCCAGTCGGTATCGCCCACCGGTACGTTCTGATTGCCTCCTACGAAGGGGTTCACCGTCACGCCGGTTAGCTGCGGATTCCGAAAATCCCTGTTCCAGTTGAACGTATAGATTTCGCCGTAAGCCGATGCCGGATCGATGCCGTCGTTCACGGATGCCTGCCAGAGCGCCCGTCCCCGATCGGCCGCGTTCAGCATCCTGAAGCGCTGGGGCTTTTCCGACTGGGCCGTGATGCTGGTATTGAACTGTACGTTCAGTTTGCCGTCGGTGTTCGAGCCGTTTCTGGTCGTGACGACAATGACGCCGTTCGACGCCCGTGCGCCGAAAATCGACGCCGAAGAGGCATCTTTCAGGACCTGGATGGACTGAATAGCCGTTGGGTTCAGACTTTGGAATACCTGCGGCCGTTTGGTCGGTACACCGTCGATGATAAACAGCGGATCGTTGTTACCCAACGTATTGGAACCCCGGATCAGAATGCGGCTGGCTTCGCCCGAAGGGGTTCCGGTCTTTTCAATGAACAGGCCGGGGGTACGTCCCTGCAACGCCTGGAGCGGGTTGCCCGAACTGGTGTTTTTTGTAACAGCGGGTTCGATAACGGCCACGGCACCGGTCAGGTCCTGCCGCCGGGAGGTTGTATATCCCAGCACCACGACTTCGGCCAGCTGCCCGCCTTCCACCAGGGCAACCGTTACGTTATCGACACCCCTGACCGGCACTTCCTGAGCCGTATAGCCAATGAACGATACCGTAACGCTCGTGGCGCTGGCCGGTACTGAAATTGAGAATTTACCTTTAGGGTCGGCCACCGTACCGATGGTTGTGCCGGGAATGATGATGCTGGCACCAATCAGGGGCTCCTGGGTTTTGGCGTCGACGACGCTCCCCGAAACCGTGCGCTGCGCCAAGGCCAGCTGCACCGTCATCAGCAGGACGACGACCGTAGATAGATACTTTTTCATGGGAGAAAATGGTTTACGTTAGTGCATTTGTAAAAAATCAGGCGGTCATGGCCAGATGCGCTGCGTTGGTGATCGTTTGCTCCGAAAAGGCGGGGGTAGCGCCCCGCTGCGTAGCCACGTAAGCCCCGGTAGCGCAGGCAAACGCCAGGGTTTTCTGCGCTGATTCGCCCTGCAGGGTCTTAGAGAGAAAAGCCGCCAGGAACGCATCCCCGCTGCCGATGGTGTCGGCTACCGTTACCGGAAAACCGGCCTGCTGCACGAAGCCGTCCTGATTCAGGAGTACGGCTCCTTTCTCACCGCGGGTAACGCAGAGCGTCCGGACCGAAAAGCGCTCCATAAGGGCCTGCATCGCGGCTGCTTCGCCCGGGTGGGTTCCGTACCAGGCCGCGATTTCGGTCAGTTCGTGGTGGTTCATCTTGACGATGTCGGCCTCGGCGAGCAGGTGTTCAATAATCTCGCGGCTGTAGTGCGGAGGCCGGATGTTAACGTCAAATACCTTCAGGGGGGCGGTTTTCAGCAGGCGGTAGAGCGTATCGCGTGAGGTCTGGCTCCGGGCAGCCAGGCTCCCGTAAATGAACACATCGGCCTGTTCAACCAGCCGGGCCAGCGACTCGTCGTACTGAATGTAGTCCCAGGCTACGGGCTGGACGATCTTGTACGTTACCTCGTTGCAATCGCTGACGTTCGCTTTCACAATGCCGGTGAGGTGCGTCTGGCCGCGCTGAATCGTATCGGTCGGGATGCCTTTACCGGCAATGAAATCGAGGAGTTCATTACCCGGATCGTCCTCGCCGACCCGGCTGATCATGCGTGCGTCTAAACCAAGGTTGCGGAGATGTACCGCTACGTTCATGGGCGCTCCGCCGGGTTGCTTACCGCTGGGCAGTACGTCCCAGAGCGTTTCGCCAAAACAGACAAGGATTGGTGTCATAATCGGTTTACAGTTTTCTGTTTTCTGGGAATGGTGCCCGGTTTTCGGTCGTTTTATCGGCACAGATCGCGTTAAGCGGAATAGCCGAAAACCGAATACGGCGACCGTTTTAATGAACGACGAAGGTTTTTTCGACCTGTTCCAGGCTCGTGCCCTTGGTTTCGGGCATAAATCGAAGGACGAATACGAGCTGAAGCACCATCATCAGGCAGAAGAACGAGAAGGTGTAAGCACCGCCAAGCTGCCCGGCGAAGTAGGGGAACGTAAAGGTGATGATGGCCGCCATCAACCAGTGCGTGAAGCTGCCCAGCGCCTGCCCGTCGGCCCTGACTTCGTTGGGGAAGATTTCGGAGATGAACACCCAGATCACTCCGCCCTGCGAGAAAGCAAAGAAGGCGATGTACACGAACAGGAGAATCGGCACCGACATACTGCCAAAATCCTCGACATAAAAGGCCCGCGCGACCAGGCCAAGCGTGACGATCAGGCCCACTGAACCAATGAGCATGAGCGTCCGGCGACCAAAGCGGTCGATCAGGTTAACGGCCAGCAGAGTGAACAACAGGTTGACAACGCCAATCCCTGCCGACGATAACAACGCTGAGCTTTTGCCGAGTCCCGTCATTTCAAAGATCCGGGGGGCGTAGTAGATAATGGCGTTGATACCTGACACCTGGTTGAAAACGGCGAACAGCACGGCCAGCATGATCGGGGTTTTGTAGCGGGATGAGAAGAGTCGGGCGGGTTTGTGCGAGAGCGTTTGCTGCTCGGCGCTGAGCTGAAGCGCGTTCAGCGTCTGTTCATAGTTGTCGCCGTCGATCATCCGCAGCACCTCACGGGCTTCGTCGACCCGGCCGCGTTTCAGCAGCAGCCAGCGCGGGCTTTCCGGGATGTTCAGCACGGCGATCAGGAACAGGAGAGACGGAACCGCCTGCACGCCCAGCATCCACCGCCAGGCATTGTCGCCCAGCTCCTGGAGCAGGTAGTTCGACAGGTAGGCGATCAGAATACCCAGCACAACGTTAAACTGGAACAAGGCCACGAGCCGGCCGCGCGACCGGGCCGGCGAAATCTCGGTGATGTACATGGGCGCCGACACCGACGACGCTCCAACGCCCAGCCCGCCCATGAACCGGAACACCAGAAACAGGCTCCAGTCTGTAGCCAGGGCGGAACCCAGCGAAGATACCAGATACAGGACCGCAATCCAGAAAAGCGTTTGCCGCCGACCCAGGCGGTCGGCGGGGATTCCACCAAGCATGGCCCCCAGTACGGTGCCGATCAGGGCCATCGAAACCGTCAGCCCGTGTTCCCACACGCTCAGGTTCCAGAGGGGTTGCAGTGCCTGCTCGACGCCGGAGATTACGGCCGTATCGAACCCGAAGAGGAAGCCACCCAGAGCGGCCGTTATCGACCAGAAAAAAACACGTTGTTGTTGACTCATAACAGACCGGAAATTGTCGATTGATGAGTCAAAGCTACCGTACCATATTCCGGTGGGCTTTTAGAAATCGTTCAGATAGTTCTAATTTTAAGATTATACGTAATATTCTGATTATCAATATTATGTCACTGCGGTGCGTTGATGGAATTCTACTTTTGCTACATGAATTTATGATTTTGTAACAGTGGGTTGTAGTACGGAAAGGGCTATAAAGCTAGTCGGGGAGCTGTGGATGATGAGTATCTCGTTCTGAACCGGACACTCATCATCCACAGCTCCCCGACCGCGCCTGTCGACCCCGTTGGACGGCCCCCGTCAGAAGTCAATCCGGTACAGGAAAATTGGCAGGAAACCCAACTGATATTCCTGCTTGATAATGCTGCCGTCTGGTTGTGGGGCGTAGCTCAGCGACAGAATATTCTGGACGCCCAGCACGTTGACCAGGTCTACCGAAACGGTATGGGTCAGACCCCGGCGACCAATGGCACCCCGGTTGATTTTATAGTCGGCCTTCAGGTCGAACCGCCGATACGGGGCAAACTGCATGGTGTTGCGCCCTTCATTCTGGAAAATCACTTCCTGATTCAGCCGCGACGCCCGCTCATCGACAGGGCCGTACCAGCGTCCGCCCGTGGCGGTGTACTTGAAGCCCAGCGTGAGCGACGACCGCCGGAACGCGAACTCGCGGGCGAACAGGGCGTTGAACGCGTAGCGGCCGTTGAAGTCAGTATTACGCAGTACGCCGTCTGAGCCTTTGTATTTGGCGTCAAACAGCGAGCCGGTCAGCAAAAAGTAGTAGTTATTGCTGAAAAATTTCTCTACGGTCAGCTCCACGCCGTAGTTGCGGCCGGTACCGGTGTTGGCCACGGACCCCGGAAAGACCCGGGAGAAAGAGGCCCCTGCGTTAACCAGTGAAAACGACGACCGCTCCCGCTCAACCGGAATGTTGAACAGCCGTTGATAGTACGTTTCCAGCAGCACGCGGATGTTGCGGCCCAGCAGCCGCTGGTAGCTGGCGACGTAATGCCAGCTTTTGGTCAGGCCCATGTTCCGATTGGCCAGTTGTGCCGCGCCGGTTGAACTGTTGAGGTCTTCGGCGTAAAAGTAAGCGTACACCGGCTGAATCTGGCTGTGTAGCCCCGTGGCCAGACTCAGCTTCTGGCGCCCTGGCAGGTCCCAGCTCAGCCCCAGCCGCGGCTCAATGGGCGACAGACTCCGGTTGTTGAGGGTAAACCAGAGGGCGTTCAGGCCAGCCGTCAGCGTCAGATTTTCAGTCAGGCGGTTGCGGTAGCTCACGTACGGCTGCACGAGTGCAAACGCTTCGTTGATGTTCCAGCGGGTGCGCCACGGGGTAAAGCGGGTGAAGTTGACATCCACAAACGTCCGCACGCTGTCGAATGCTTTGAAATGGTACAGATCCGTGTTCAGCCCGGCTTTGATCGTGGCCCGGGTGCTGAGCTTGTGGTTGACATAGGTCGACAGTGCGTAGCGAACTTCCGAAAACCGGTAGTCCAGAATCGGGCGCAGCGAGTCGATTACGTAGCGGCTGTTCTGTACCAGTGGATTACCGCTGCCATCCTTGCGCAGGAACAGGTAGTCGTGATTGGCATCCTGCGCGTTGCCCGATACCGCCAGCGTCGCTTTCAGGAACGTCTGCCGGTTCAGCGGCCGGGTGTAGGTCAGGCCCGCGGCACCCATCCGGGAGGTGTAGTACTGATCGCGGTCGTTCTGACCGAAAATGTTCCGGTCCTTTACCTCCTGCTGACTAATCAGAATATCAATAGTGCTGGTGCCGCCGAGTGCCCAGAGGGCCAATGATCCGCCCGATTCGCCGTTCCGTTTCTTCAGGGGGAAGTTTAGCCGGAAAAAGCCGTCCTGGTAAGCTGGTACAGCCTGCGTACCGATGTCGATGCCCAGTTTGCTGAATAGCCACAGGTTCGCGTACCGGTATGTAGCCAGGTAAGACGCGCCCGATTTTTTCGACAAGGGACCCTCAACCATCGCTTCCGTACCCAGAAATCCGAATTGCAGCATTTTTTCGTGGCGTTCGTTGTTGCCGTTGCGCAGCTTCAGATCAAACGCCCCGGCAATGGTATTGCCGAATTCGGCCGGAAAGGCGCCCGTAAAGAAGTCGGAATTGGCCAGGTATCGGTTGTTGATGATACTGACCGGCCCGCCCGACGTTCCGGCGATGGCAAAGTGGTTGGGGTTGGGAATGCTGACGCCATCGACCCGCCACAGCACGCCCTGTGGGGAGTTACCCCGAATCACAATGTCGTTGCGGGAGTCGTCGGCCCCCTGCACACCGGCGAAGTTGGAGGCCATGCGGGCCGGTTCGCCCCGGCTGCCGGCGTAGCGGTTGGTCTCGTCGACCGAAAACTGACGGGCCGATACGACCGCCATTTCGTTGCGGGCTTCGCCGGTACGCTGTGCCTGAACAGTTATGGCCGTGAGCTGCCGGATTTCTTCTTCCAGTTCAACATCGAGAATTTTCTCCCGGCCCGCATCGATGATAATGTCGTTCAGCAGGGCGTCTTTGTAGCCGACCAGCGACACTTTTACCGTGTGCCGCCCAACCGGAACGCCCGCCAGCCGGAACGTTCCCGACGTATCGGCAACGGTGCCTTTGTCGATTGTAGTGATCAGTATAGTGGCGCCAACCAGCGGAAACTTGGACTCTTTATCAACAACCCGCCCGCGCAGGGTCTGGGTAGTCTGACCCAGGGCAAGTTGAGTGGACAGGGAACAGAGAAGCAGTAGGGTATACGGTGGTTTCATACAGTAAAAGGAGTGTGTCGGTACAAGCCGGTACGTAGACAAACAAAGATGTCTACAAACTTTCGGGTTGAATATAGTTGGTATTGGGTATTGCAGTAAAGCAGTTTTCATACAATTCGACGAGCATTTGATTAACCGTAGGACGAATCAAAAGTAGTCGCCGTCAGTACGTTATAAAACCGAGGGTTTATCTGCGGCAGGATTGGGTTTACCTCCGGCGGTGAGGGCGGCCTGAAAGCAGGGGGGAGATTACCGGTCGACCGGAAGAACCGGCTACGGAGTTACACGCTCACCGACGGCGACTTCCGGAACTCCGATGGCGTACGCTGGGTGTGCTGCTTGAAGAACGTAGTGAAATAGGCCGGAGAACTGAAGCCGGTTTCGTAAGCAATTTCGGCGATGGGTTTGCCGGTTTCAGCCAGCAGGGCTTTGGCTTTCTTGAGCCGGATTTCTACAAAGTATTCGTTGACGTTTTTGCCCAGCAGGGCCTGCGCTTTGCGGTAAAGCTGCACCCGCGACAGGCCCATCTCGCGGCTGAGCTGCTCCACGCCGAACGACGGGTCGGTCAGGTGGTTTTCGATCAGGGTCGTTAGTTCGTTCAGGAATTTCTTCTCCTGCCGGTTTTCGGTTTTGGCCAGGTAATCGCCGGTGTAGCGCTTCTGCCATTTCTCCCGGTTGGCCAGCGTCGTGTTGATGGTTTCCAGCAGGTACGCCATTTGAAACGGCTTGGCAATGTAGGCGTCGGCCCCGGCGCGGGTGCCTTCTATGCGTTCTTCCATCTGGCCTTTGGCCGTCAGCAGAATCACCGGTATGGTCGAGGTCCGGAAATCACTCTTCACGCGCTGGGTCAGTTCCAGGCCGTCCAGCGTGCCGGGCAGCATGATGTCGCTGATGATCAGATCCGGAATCGTTTCCAGAATGCGCTCCCAGCCTTGCTCGGCCGAGGGTTCCGCTACTACGTCGTAGCGGTCGCCGAGCCGGGATGCCACGTAGTGCCGGAGTTCGTCGTGATCTTCAATAACGAGAATCGTACCGGCTTTGGCTGACTGGACCGCCTGCTCGTCTGGTGCCGTCGGCAGCCACTCGTCGTCAACCGGCAGAGCCGTCGATTCGGTGCGGTGGGGGTCGGGAACCGGACCGATTTCGCTGGGATCGAGGTGAGCATTACCCAGGGGCAACTGCAGGGTAAACGTCGTGCCTTTGCCCGGCTCCGACTGAACCAGCAGTTCGCCGTGGTGCAGCGTTATGAACTCCCGCGACAAGGCCAGCCCCAGTCCATTCCCCAGCGTGAACTGCGTTGATCCGGTATAGAACAGGTCGAAGATGCGCTTCTGCTGGTCTGGGGTCATGCCTTCGCCGTTATCCTGCACCTCAATCCGGACCGCTCCGTTGGTCGTGGTCAGATGCACGTGGATGAAACCATGCCGGGGGGTATACTTGAAGGCGTTGGACAGTAGGTTGAACAGGACTTTGTCCAGCTTCTCGCGGTCAAACCAGAGGGGCAGCATGGATTGGGTCGACAGAAACCGGAGGTCGATGCGCTGCTTGTCGGCCTTGGCCCGAAAATCCTGCACAATGTCCTGAATAAAGGCCACCACATCCCCTTCCTGCGCTCTGAGCAGCAGCTTCCCGGCGTCGGCCTTGCGAAGATCCAGCATCTGATCGACCAGCCGCAGCAACCGGTGGGCGTTTTTCTGAATAAGCGACAAACTGTTTTTTACCTCCCGGGTGTCCAGGTGTCGTCGGGCCAGCAACTCCTCCGTCGGCGTGAGAATCAGGCTGAGGGGTGTGTTGAACTCGTGGGAGATGTAGGAATAAAACCGGAGTTTTTCTTCCGTTGCCTGCCGGGCCTGTTTGGATACGGCCTCAATCTGGTCTTTCTGCTGGCGAATTTCTTCGTTCTGCTGAGCCAGGCGCTGATAGGCTGCCTGTTTGGCGCGGGCCAGGTACCAGGCATACGCGCCGAGAATAATCACAATCAGCAGACTGACCAGCGTGACGTACAGCCGGTTTCGCTGCGATGCGTAGGTCCGGTTCAGGTCGTCGATTCGCTGGCGCTGGCGCTCAATATCAATCTGCTGCTCGGTGACCTTATCATTCTGGAGCTTCATGATCTGCACGTTCGTCGAATCGATCAGCGTAATCGGCAGCCGGTTTTCGCGTTTAAACGGCTGCTTTTGCAGAATGGCCATGGCCGTCCGGATCGCTTCTTTGCCCCCGGTCGGGTAGAGAACGGTTGCATTGAGGATACCCCGGTCAACCAGGTCGATGCCTTCGTTTTTGCCGGGCAGCCCGTCGACGCCAATAATCCGGATCTGTTTATCCAGTCCCAACTGCTCACAAACCTGGTAGGCTTTCAGAGCGGTACGGTCGTTTTGCGCAAAGATGAGTTGTATGGTTGGTCGGGTTGTCAGCAGGCGGGTAAGCTCGGGGGCAAACGACTGCTTATCCCAGTCGCCTTCCAGCTTACTGACCTGCCGGATGCCGGGTTGTCGGCCGATAGCTTCCACGAAACCCCGGTGCCGGTCAATGTCGGCCGAGGAGCCCGGCGATTCACCAATTTCGATGACTTCGCCTTTGCCGTCGAGCAAAGCACCGGCGTAAATACCGGCCGTGCGGCCCACGTCGACGTTATCGGCCCCTACGTAGGCGGTGTATTGATCCGAAGCAGTCCGGCGGTCCAGCACAATAACCGGAATACCCTGCTGGTAGGCTTTTTCGACGATGGGCGTAATGGGGCGGGCCGAGTTGGGCGAAACGATCAGCAGATCAACCTGTTGCTCAATCAGTTCTTTGATCTGATCAACCTGTCTGGCGCTTTGCCCACCGGCATCCTTAACAATAAAGTCAACCCCGGGGTAAAACGACAGCTCGCGGTTCATGCCCTCCAGCATGGTTTTCCGCCAGGTATCCGCCGTGGTGCGCTGCGAAAACCCGATCCGATAGGCCGGTTCCTGCGGTGTTTCCGAGCAACCTGATAAAGCAATGCCGACAGGTATAAATAAACCCCGGCACAACAGCCGGTACGCCCAGTGTCTGGGGCCGCCTGCCTGCTGTGCCGGGGAAAAAAGAAGTCGCTTCATCAACGGGAATGATCGCATCAATAGCCTGTAATGGATAAAGATAGCGCCCCCGGTTGGATGTTTTGTCGATTAATTGATAAAATTTTAATGCCAGTGCGCAAGGCCGTCTAGCCAAGTCGCAGCGAATGCAGGATACTCACAACGTAGCCCGACTCAACCATCTGCTCCGACGGGGCCGACCGGTCGATCAGCATGCCGGCCACGGCTACGGCGACGGCAATCACCAGCGCGGGCCAGAAGCCATGAATGGTAAAGCTGTCGAGAATGCGGTCAATGAGCTTCAGCAGAAGGGCCGTAACCAGGATGCGGACGATGCCCGTCAGCAGGAAAAACGTAACGAGGTTCAGCGGAAAGCGAATAAGCCAGCCTACAAAAAAATTGAGCAAACCCAGGAGTACGGCAATCAGCAGAGCCGTGCCGAAATTCTTAACGTCAATCTGGGGCATGATGTAGGCCAGTCCAAAAATTACGGCAGCGTCCAGCAACAAATGTAAAATCAGGTTCATAGACTCTTGGGTGTTTGATGGTTCGACGTTCGAAGTTAGCCGTTTAACCCGTACCAGCTTCAAACGCCGACCATCTTATTTGGCTACTGACTCGAATTACTACGCCCGTCGCCTTCCTGGAAATACGGCCGGTTTTCGTCGGCGGTCGGGTAATCGTGCTGCCGCAGGCTGTCGTAGATCGTTCCCGTAACGGTTACGGCAAAGCCGATCAGTACCGCCGACCAGAACCCACGTAGCGAAAAGCCTTTGAACAGACGGGCCAGCAGAATCAGCGAGACAACGGTCAGGATCATACGCACGAAAAACGTGAGGGTAAAAAACGTAAGCAGGTTTTCAATGCTGTACCGCATGCCAAAACTGATACCTACGTTCAGCAGCGCAATCAACACCGCAATGACAAAGGCAATGCCAGCGTCTTTCACCTGGGTTTGCGGCAGATACCGGGCCATAAAGTAGATGACGGCAGTATACAGCAGTACGGGGCCAATTAAACTTACCATAATCGTTGAGTTTGGTTGATGTTAATGTATTAACTGTAAAGGCATTTTGTTTGATTTCTAAAGCCACCGGTATTTTAAATCAATACGTTGACATTTTGGGTTATGCATCTGAGCAACTCAAACAAGCATGTACCGCCTTTTGATTTTTTTACTGGCTGCGTTCTTTTCCTGCGGGCCAGGTTCGTCGCAGCAAACCGCTGGTCAGGCCAAAACCGACTCGTCGGGCTACTACCAGTACCGAAACGCGACCCGCGACGGCATCGGCAAGGTTTACCAGGGTCGGGAAATCGCGCAGGTGATGGGCCATCTTGGAGCGGCCTGGCTCGAACGGCCCGAACGCGAACAGGAAGAACGTACCGACCTGCTGCTGGATGCGTTGGATTTAAAACCCACCGACGTAGTGGCCGATATTGGCGCCGGAACGGGGTATTTCACCTTCCTGATGGCACCCGAAGTGCCCCAGGGTAAGGTGCTGGCCGTGGATATTCAGCCGGAAATGATTGACTACCTGAATGCGGGCAAGCGTAAACGGAATATGTCGAATGTGGAGGCCGTGCTGGGAACGGAGTCGAATCCAAAGCTGCCGGCCAACAGCGTTGATCTGGTTATTATGATTGATGCGTACCACGAGTTTTCGTATCCACGCGAAATGATGAATACCATCGTGAAGGCACTAAAGCCGGGTGGCCGGGTAGTGCTGGTCGAGTACCGCGCCGAAGATCCCAGCGTACCGATCAAGGAACTGCATAAGCTGAGCGTCGCCCAGGCAACCAAAGAGATGAAAGCAGCCGGGTTGAAACTGATCAAAAACGACAGCCGGCTCCCGCAGCAGCACGTTATGTTTTTCGGCCGGTAATCTGATTTACCGCAAGTGACACTACGTCGAAATTAGCTCTTTTTTGGCCAGTTTGCTCTTGCGGAAGCCGTACGAGAAGTAGATAACAAGGCCAATGACGAGCCAGACGACAAAAATGGCCCAGTTCGTGACCCCCAGTTCGGTCATCAGGTACAGATTCGTCAGAATACCCAGCACCGGCAGCAGCGAGAAGTTGCGCTGAAACGCCAGCACCGACAGGGTGGCCCAGGTTAGCCAGAAAACGACCAGCAGGGGTTTTTCAGCCAGGTGCGCCGTAAAGTCGCCGACGTACAGGGCAAAGCCCAGCGTGGCAATAAAGCCAGCCCCGATGATGTACTTCCCGTTGACGTATGGCACCCGGAACTTCGACTCTTTAGAAATGCCTTTTGCATCAAGGTACAGAATACCCCCGCAGACCAGAATAAAGGCGAAGAACGTACCGACGCTGGTCAGGTCGATAAAGAACTGCATGTCCAGAAACAGCGACGGAATGGCCACCAGCGCACCCGTTACGATGGTTGCAAACGAGGGCGTCCGGTAGCGCGGGTGGATTTGCGCAAACTTCGGCCACAGCAGCCCGTCGCGGCTCATGGTCATCCAGATGCGTGGCTGGCCGAGCTGATACACCAGCAGGGCACTTGTAATCGCCACCACGGCGCTGACCGAGATCACCCCGGCTACAAAATCCAGATTTACTTTCTGAAACACGTACGCCAGCGGATCGTCAACCCCCAGCTCCTTGTAGTTGACCATACCGGTCAGCACCAGCGTAATCAGGACGTAGAGAACGGTGCAGATGATCAGGCAATACATCATGGCTTTGGGGAGGTCGCGCTGCGGATTGCGGCATTCCTCGGCCGTGGTCGAAATTGAGTCGAAGCCAATAAAGGCGAAAAAGACCGACGCTACGCCACTGAGTACACCACCCACGCCATTCGGGGCGAAAGGCGACCAGTTGGCAGGTTTTACATAGAACGCGCCGACCAGAATGACCAGCCCGATAACGGCCAGTTTCAGAATAACCAGCAGGTTGCTGGCATTGCGCGATTCTTTGATGCCGATGTAAACCAGGTACGTAATCAGAATCGTGATGATGCCCGCGGGCAGGTCCAGAATCAATCGCAGACCGCCGAGCACCGGCGCGGCCTCATACGCCCGGGCCAGGGCCTGTACGTTGGCCGGCATGGCTTCGCCCGTGCGCAGGGCGGCCTGCACCTGTTCGTAAGCGCGGTGGGCCGATCCGTAGTCGCTGGAGAGGTAGCCTGGAAACTGGATGCCGAATCCGCTGAGCATGGACGTGAAATATTCTGACCACGAGATAGCGACCACCATATTGGAAACGGCGTATTCGAGAATGAGCGCCCAGCCGATAATCCAGGCAAAAATTTCGCCGAACGAGACGTAGGCGTAGGTATACGCGCTGCCGCTGACGGGTACTGTGGAAGCAAACTGAGCGTAGCTGAGGGCCGTAAACACGCAGGCAATGGCCGTAAACACAAACAGCAGCGACACCGCCGGCCCGCCGTTGAAGCTCGCCCGACCGATGGTGCTGAAGATACCGGCTCCGATAATGGCTGCAATTCCCAGCGATGTCAGGTCGCGTACGCCCAGCACCTTCACCAGATTAGAAGCCTCTCCTTCCGCCGAATCACCGACGGCCTGCGTTACCGACTTTTTTCGAAAAATGGACATGTATGAGTATTCAATAGAGATAGAAGATACTGGATAGTGAGTCCCGGATCATTTCCGGTAGAAAGTCTATGATTCAAGATCCAGCATCCCAGCGTTCAAATTTCAGCGTACAAAGGCTAAAAATAGAAATACTTTCCGGTTTTTTGCGCGTTAATAAGGCAAAACACCTACTCATGTCGATCCGGGTTCAAAACCTGACTAAGGAATACGGCCGACAAAAAGCCGTTAACAATATCTCACTGACCGTGCAACCCGGGGAGATCGTCGGATTTCTCGGGCCTAACGGGGCGGGTAAGTCCACGACCATGAAGATTGCTACGGGCTACCTCCCGCCAACCGACGGTACCGTTGAGGTGAATGGCTTCGACGTTCGGACCCAGCCGATGGACGTTCGCCGGAGTGTAGGCTACCTGCCCGAGCATAATCCGTTGTACCTGGACCTGTACGTCAAAGAATACCTCCGGTTTGCGGGGTCGCTGCATGGTCTGAGCGGTACGGAGCTAACTAACCGCATTACGCAGATGATTGAGCTGGTTGGGCTGGGTCGTGAGCAACATAAACGAATCGTTCAGTTGTCGAAAGGCTACCGTCAGCGCGTTGGGCTGGCGCAGGCGCTTCTGCACAATCCGCCGGTGCTGATTCTGGATGAGCCCACCACCGGTCTGGACCCAAATCAACTGGCCGAAATCCGACAGGTAATTCGCGAAGCGGGCCGCGACAAAACGGTGCTGTTCTCAACGCACATCATGCAGGAAGTCGAAGCCGTCTGCGATCGGGTAGTGATCATCAACCGGGGCGAAATCGTGGTGGATGGGTCGCTGAGCCAACTACGCGGGCAGACCGGCGAAGGCGTTACGGTCGTGGCGGAATTTGAAAATGATCTGGCCGACGCGGCTCTGTTGGGGTCAGTGGCCGGGGTTCAGCGCGTGGAGTCTATAGGGGAGGGTCAGTACCGGATTACGGCGCAGGCCGGAACCGATCTGCGGGCGGCTGTTTTCCGGCTGGCTGCGGATCAGGGATTGACGCTGGTGGGATTACGCCAGCAGGAAAATTCGCTGGAGACTATTTTCAAAGAATTAACCCGGTAACGTAACAGGGGTGAATGGCATTTCGCAAAACGCCATTCACCCCTGTTACGTTGGTTCATTACAAGCCGGGCTAGCGGCTGGTTGCCATCAGCGGATACTGGTCGAAAATCGACCGGACAATGCCTTTGAAATAGTTATTCTTGAAATTAGGGTTACGCATCATCTTGGAAGCGTATCCTTTCCAGATGACTTGATACGTTTCGGCGTCGATGAGGGAGATCATCAGGGTGCCTTCGTCCAGGTTGTAGTCAATACGTTTGTAGGTGGCATCATCATCTTCGCGCACGACCCAGTCCTTGATCACCGGCTGCTGGTAGCCCCGGAAACGCAGGTCACTGCGGAAGATATTGTACGAAATCAGCAGATTTGGATTGCGGTTGGCAACGCGATAGCCGCGGGCTTCCATCTGGTGCCGGATGGCATCCTGAATGTCTGAGCAAAGCAGGGTGGAGTCGACAAACTCACACTCCAGAAAATTGAAAGATTCGTAGTTCTTGAAGTGGCCCTCGTAGCTGTAATCATGCTCCACAAACAACTTCCCGGGCATACAGCCCGCCAGACTGACAACGGCCAGTGTAAACAGGATACCGATGCATTTTTTCATACTCGATTACGTAAACGTTTTTTATATGAGTTTAACTGAGTTAAGATGGGAATGGGGTTATGACTTAGATGCTTTGGGTCGAACTCAAAGATAAACGTAAATGTTTGGCAAACAATAAACTATTAGAAAATTTTAATTTTCCGTTACCCCCCGGTAAAAGGCAATGGCCCGACGCATTTCTGCCGGTGTAACCGCTATGTCGAAGGCGCATTTTCCCGGTCCATCCAGCAGTGCCATCCGCACCTGACGCCCCCGATTTTTCTTGTCCTGAGCCGTCAGCGCTACAATAGGTTCTATGTCTGCTTCCGACAGGCGCACCTTGCCATATACGGCGAATACGTACTCTTCGATTTGAGCGAGTAGCGCTTCATCAATCATTTTTTTCTGCGTGGCAATGTAGGCTTCGGCGGCCATACCCACGGCGATGGCTTCTCCGTGCAGGAGCCGTGCCCGGCCGGGCTTGGTCAGGAAGTACGTTTCAACGGCATGACCGATCGTATGCCCGAAGTTGAGAACCTTGCGCAGCCCTTTTTCGGTCGGGTCCTGTTCCACAATCCGCTGCTTGACGGCTACCGAATGGGCCACCAGGGCGGGCCAGTCCTGCTCGTCCAGGTCGCGCCGACGGACCTGTTCCCACATGGCCGCGTCGGCAATGAGGCAGTGTTTGATTACTTCCGCAAAACCCGACCGAAGTTCACGCTCGGGGAGCGTTTGCAAAAAAGCCGGATCGATCAGCACGGCCGCCGGCTGCTGAAAAACGCCGATGTGGTTTTTGTAGCCTTTGAAGTCAATTCCCAGCTTCCCGCCGACACTCGCGTCGACCTGCGCGAGCAGCGTGGTCGGGATCTGCACGAACGAAATGCCGCGTTTGTAGGTAGCGGCACAAAAGCCGCCCATGTCGCCGATAACCCCCCCGCCAAGATTCAGAACCAGTCCGTGCCGGTCGAAATTGGCGCGGGTCAGCGCATCCCAGATGGTTTCGCAGGTGCCGAGGTGTTTCTGCTCTTCGCCGGCCTTAATCCGGATCAGGGTGTGTTTGGGCAGCAGCGGCTCCAGTGTTGGGTAACAGTGGCGCAGCGTGTGATTGTCGGCAAGAACAGCAAGGGCCGAATGATCCAGTGTTTGCAGAAACGACGGCAGGCTCTCAGCGAGCGGGGCGATGGTGACGGTTGACATAGCGGCAAAGGTAAGCAATCACTGAGAAGGGAGGAAGGGGAGGAAAGGGGGGAGGAAGCCCGCTTACTCTGTTTTGTTGGATTGTATAAGTATTTAATAACTAAAGTCGATTGGGTTAGTTGGTTTTTAGGGCTCGCACGATTACTCAAGCCAACCAAAGCCCAGCGACTATGATCTTAAAAATAGATCAGCTCCCGATCGAGCTGCCTACTCCCAAAAACCCCTCGCCCAATAACGCGGCTGCCGTTCAGGAACTTCTCGGCGGAAAGTTCGGTGAGATGTCAACCCTGATGAACTACACGTATCAGTCGTTTAACTTCCGGGGCCGTAAAAAGCTGCGGCCGTTTTATGACCTGATCTGTTCGATAGCGGGTGAAGAGTACGGTCACATTGAAGTAGTCGCCTACACGACTAATCTTCTGCTGACGGGCGTGAGCAAGCGGGGCATGGACCCTACGACAACGCCACTGGCCAATGGGGTCGATGCCCGCAACACGCACCACTTCATTGCCAGCGGGCAGTCGGCGCTGCCGATGGATTCGATGGGGCATTTCTGGTCGGGCGAGAACGTATTTAACAGCGGGAACCTCAAACTTGACCTGCTGCACAATTTCTTTCTTGAGTGCGGAGCCCGGGCCAACAAAATGAGAGTGTATGAGATGGTTGACGATCCGACCGCCCGTACCATGGTGGGGTATCTGCTGGTGCGCGGTGGGCTGCACGTAGTGGCTTACGCCAAAGCGCTCGAAAAACTGACGGGGGTGGAAGTCACGAAACTGCTGCCCATTCCCAACCTGAGCAACGACGCCTTCCCGGAAGCCAAAAAGTTTATGGAGCAGAAACTGCACCTGCAATTGTACACCTTTAGTCAGGAGGATTACAGACAGGCCGGTCTGATCTGGAACGGGCCGCACCCCGAGGATGGTCAGGAGTGCGTAGTGATTGAAGGCGCAATTCCGGGCCATACGCCACCGGACCTTGAAGAAGAGCCTCAACTGAACGCGCCGGGTGGCGACGATTTTGATCCGCAGATGTTTGCCGATATGGCCAAAAAAATGGGGATCAAATACGAGTATTGACTTTTATGATTTACGGAGCGGGACCGCTGAGCGGTCCCGCTCCGTTCCGTAATCAGGAGACAACCTTCAGCGCGTCGGCAAAGGCCTGCATCTGCGGCATGGTGCCGAGACTGACGCGGCACCAGAACTGCCCGTCGAACTTCCACTGACGAACACTCACGCCCTGCTCCATCATCTTGCCGATGAAATCATCGCCTTTCATCCGGATCGGGAACAGCACGAAGTTTGTGCCCGACGGCAGATACGTATAGCCGTTGGTCTTCAGGGTTTCGTACAGAAATTCACGGGCTTCGAGTCCCTTCGACAGCGAGTATTTGATAAACTCTTCGTCTTTGTAGCAGGCCAGACCCGCCCGAATGGTCGTCATGGTCAGGCCACCGGGGCCGCCCCCCCACTTGCTGATGGCCATGAGCGTATCCGGCTGACCGACGAGGTAGCCCAGGCGCAGACCGGCCATGCCGTAGATTTTTGAAAAGGTGCGGGCTACCAGTACGTTCTGCCCTTTCTTGATGTTGTCAATGACCGAAAACTTCGCCGGGTCGCTGGTGTAGTGAATGTACGCTTCATCGACGAAGACCGGTTTTTTGGCCGATACCCGGTCGACAAAGGCCCGTAGCGCAACTGGGTCGATGGTAACGCCGGTTGGGTTGTTGGGATTGTTGACGTAGACCAGGCTGGTCGTATCCGAGATGCGCTTTTCCATTTCAGCCAGGTTATGGTCATAGCCACCGGCCGTGAGGGGTACCTTTTCCCATTTGGCACCGTGCTGCACAGCGGCCCGCATCAATTGCTCATAGGTCGGGTCGGCCGAAATGATGCTGCCCCCCGGCTTGGCGTAAGTGTAGTGCATGGCTGCGGCAATTAGCAGGGAACCCGAGCCGGGTGCCAGCAAAATCTGCTCTTCGGAAACCCCTTCCTGCTCGGCAATCATCTTACGGAGCTGTGATCCATACTGGAACGGATACAGATACCCATCCTGCGCAGCCTCGCTGATGACCTTCAGGGCTTTGGGCGACGGCCCGTACGGGTTTTCGTTGGCCGATAGCCGGGCTTTCAGGGCGCCTGTTTTAGGAGGGAAAAATGTCGGAGCCGCAGCTTCATCGAGCCACGGTTCACAGTAGCCGGTCTGAGCAGTAACAAGGCCTAAGCCAGAAAGCAGACCGGCCCGCAGCCAGTCACGACGGTTAAGTTGCATGGGTTATTGATTTTCGGTTTACAGTATAAAAATTACAGTATTCGGTTCAGGGTTTTCCGCTGACAGGAACAGTACTGAACGTACCGGATCGCCATCACCGAAAACCCCAAACCGAATACCAGCTATTATTCTACAGCCTGAATGCGCGACAGCCGGCTGAAGGCTTGTCCTTTGTGCTCGCCTGACCAGGTGAGCTGCACACTGTTTCCTTTTTTAGGGGCGGCAATGCCCAGTTCCGCCCAGGTTTTTGTCAGGACGGCCCGGCCACCGGCATCCGTTTTCAGATCGCCTATGGCCGTACCGTCGCGCCTGGTAAGCTTGAGGGACAGGCCTACGACCGGAATCGAATCGATGCCGACTTTATAGTCGAGGATGCCGCTTTTGTCAAGTTCGAAAATCTTTACAGCCATGGTAACCGGGCTGGTGATTTTCTGGTTGACGACCGGCTCGGCGGTCAGCCCGCCCCCGTCGCCCGATGCGTTGTCGATCACAACCAGCACGGGGGCGGCTACGCGGTCAACAAACGGATCTTCCGCTTTCTCGCAGGCGGTGAGGCCCGTGATTGCCAGAAGGGTTCCAAAAAGTAATGCGTTATATCGGTTCATCTGTGTTCGCTTTTGTGATTTTAGTCTGCTTACTTTTCTGACCACCACAGTTTCATTTTCGTGTCGTTCTTGCCGCCGATCAGTTCAATGCCTTTTTGGTAATTGACTTCGTTCAGTGAAGCTTCCGACGTAGGGTAGGGCAGGCGCGTCGGCAATACCCCATCGTTTTCGAACACGGCGCGCGGGTCCTTGGCCGGCAGCACCGGCAGACCCGTCCGGCGGTACTCCGTCCATGACTCCAGCCCCTGTCCAAACAACGCAATCCACTTCTGTTCCATAACCTTCTCCTTCGTGGCTGCGCCGACCGTCTTCAGATAGGCATCCGTCATTTTCAGACCGTACTGCTCAAAGGAGGCCGTCATACCTTTTTCAAAGTACGGCTGGGCTGAGCCGCTGATGTCGCCGTCGAGGGCGGCTTCGGCCAGAATCAGATTCAGTTCGGCGTAGGTCATGACGACCTCCGGCGAGGTTTTCTGAATGAAGTACGTGCCAATGTTGGAACTGACACCCAGGTAAGTTGTCGCTACGGCGTCGGGGAGTCCGTTGGCGTGACCGAGGTATTTGCCGTCCTTGTTGGGCTGGGCGTACACCGTCAGGCGCGGATCGCTCAGTTCGGTCAGCTTATCGACCAGCGTTTTGCTCACGTTCCAGTCGGTCCGGCTGTCGTTGATCATGACCAGATACAGTTCGTTGTTGCTCGACAGCACCTCCGTACATTTCAGCGACGCATTATCGGCATTGCTGGTAAAAACCGGGTACTTGGTTGGGTCGGCCAGAATTTCGGCCATGATCGCCCTGGATTCGGCCGATTTTTTGGCGGCCTGGCGGTTGGCCAGCCGGAGCCGGAGTGAGTTGGCAAACTTTTTCCACTTCAGGATGTCGCCGTTGTAAAGAATATCGCCCGAAACGGCCGGTCCCTTGACATCGAGCTTTTCGTTGGCCGTTTTCAGATCGGCAAGCAGACCGGCATACACCTTGTCCATCGAGTCGTAGGTGGGGCTGTAGACCGGCGCATCGGCCGTGCCTTTCAGCGCTTCCGAATACGGAATGGGGCCGTAGAGGTCGGTCAGCAGCGAAAATACCCACGACCGCATCACCAGAGCGATGCCCTCGTAGTTGGCGTTCTGGAACTTGCCGCCGGGCTGCGAGAGGGCGATGATGCGCTGGAAGTTAACCAGCCCGTCGTTGAAGAGGGATTTCCAGTTGTTGTTGTAAAACGCGACCGACAGCCCGTAATTATCGCCTTCATTTGAGTAGATGTTCCGGGTCAGATACTGCATCCAGAGCATGGCGCCGTCGAGGTTCAGCCGCTCAAAGCGCGTCCGGCCGCCCCACGACCGATCGATCGAGTACTCAATCGCGTACGGCAGAAGGTATTGCGGACTCAGCGCCGTAGGGTTGTTGGGGTCGATGTTCATCTCGTCGAACTCCTTGGTGCACGACGAGACGGTTAGTAAGGTGAATATAAAGAGAATGATTCGTTTCATCATCGTTTGTGGTTTGTGGTGTGTGGTTTGTGGTTTGTAGTTCCTTCGGTGTCAACCAACTACAAACCACAAACCACACACCCATTTTAAAACCCTAGGCTCAGGTTCAGGCCCAGGCTGCGTGAGCTGGGTAGTTCACCGTAGGCAAATCCCTGGGCATTGCCGCCGAACCGGTCAACCTCCGGATCGAGGTGCGGGTGATTGCTGAACAGCATCAGCAGGTTCCGGCCAACCAGCGATACTTTCGCCGTCCGGATCTTCACGCGGCTGAGCAGGCTGGCCGGAATCTGATAACCCAGCGATGCCTCGCGCAGCTTGACGTAGGAACCGTCGAAAATGGCCGCTTCGTGGTAGCGACGGGGGTTGTTGTAGCCGTAGAGCGTCGTGGCCGGCATAATCACCGTGTTCGGTACGTACTGCGGGTTTTCAGCTGATCCGACGTTGACGACCCCCTTGCCGATGATGCCTTCCTCTCGACCGATGGCCGTTTCAGCATACTGCCCTGTCCAGCGGGCGTTGGCTGTTCCCTCGTCGTAGAATTGTCCGCCCATTTTCGTGTCGATCAGAACCGACAGGACGATGCCTTTGTAGCTGAACGAGTTAAGCCAGCCGCCTGTCCATTTGGGCTGGATGTTCCCCAGCACCCGCGGATTCGTCGAAACAACCGGCAGGCCGTCTTTGTAAATGATCTGGCCGTCGGGTGCGTGCTCGAAGCCGATGCCGAACAGCGTACCGTACGGCTGACCAACCCGGGCTTCGGACGTAAGGCCCTGCCGGGAGTTCAATACGTAGGTGGTCAGGCCTTCGGCCAGTTCAACCACTTTGTTGCGGTTGCGGGCGAAGTTGACCGTCGTTTCCCAGCTAAAGCCGTTGGGCAGCTTAACGGGCGTGCCGGTCAGGACGATCTCGATGCCTTTGTTGGTCAGAGCACCCGCGTTCAGGACGCGCTGGTTGTAGCCGCTGGCTTTGGAAATGTCAACCGCCAGAATCTGGTTGCGCGATGTTTGATCGTAGTACGTTACGTCCAGCCCAACCCGACCCTTAAGAAACCGCAGGTCCATTCCCAGTTCGATACCTGTCGTAATTTCAGGCTTGAGGGTCGAGTTCGAGATTTTGGTGTTTTCATAGAACTCCGGTACGGAGCCGTTCCAGGAGCCGCCCGATCGGAACGTCTGCGCAAGCTGATACGGATCGGTGGTGTTGCCCACCTGCGCCCAACTGGCCCGTACCTTACCAAACGACAGGAGGTTGCTTTGAATCCCGAGCAGATCGGTGATAACGGCGCTGGCCGATACCGATGGGTAGAAGTAGCTGCGGGCATCGGCCGGCAGGGTCGACGACCAGTCGTTGCGGGCCGTGGCGTTCAGGAACAGGGCGTTCCGCCAGCCCACTTCAAACGATCCGAACAGACTGTTCATCTGCGACTTCTGGATGGCGCTTTCGACGGCGTTCTGGCTTACGTTCGAGTTGGAGAGGTTGTATACGCCATCGACCACCAGTTCGCCGACGTAGGTGTAGTTGCGCTTGTAATAGTTCGTCCGCTGCACCCCGCCTACCTGCACGTTGGTCGTAATGTCGCTGGTCAGCGATTTATTGAACGTCAGGATGAAATCGTGGTTGGTTTCCTGCTGACGGAGCACTTCTTCGGAGTAGCGGCCGGGCGTACGGTTGCCGTTCCGGACCCGCTCGAAGTTGACGATGTTGATGCGCGTATCGCTCCAGAGGTCGGTACCGCTGCGGAGTATCAGGCTCAGGTACGGCATGATCTGGTAGTTCAGCGCAATGTTGCCGACCAGCCGGTCTTTGTCGTTGGTGTACGGCAGCAGCTCCGTCAGGTAGTACGGGTTCGTGAAGAACGTGTGCTGCCAGTTTGGTGGATCGGTATCGGCGGGTCGGCCGGGGAGCGCCCGCTGGATGTGCACGGCCGAGTAGTCGCGCCAGTTACGAATCCTGTTCCAGTCGGTCTGGCGGTGGGCCCAGATAAACTGCTGACCTTCCTGGAAGCCCCGGTTACCGCCCGATTTTACGTATTCGGCCGAAACGGCGACGTTCAGCTTCGGGGTGAAGTTGTACGCCGTATTGAGCTTGAAATTGGACCGTTTGAAATCGTTGAAGTACATGATGCCATCCTGCGACAGCCGCCCAACGGCCAGCCGGAAGCTGCCCTTGTCGTTACCCCCCGACAGGGCCACGGTGTTGGTAATCGTCCGGCCGGTTTGCCAGTAATCGTTCCAGTTGTTGGGCATGGGCGTCAGCGGAGCCACTTCCCGGCCCGACCACCAGTGCCGCACAAGCCGGCCGTCCATCGGTCCGCCCCAGCTTTCGTCGGTGCCTTCCGTACCGCTGAGCGGGCCGTTCGGATACGCGGCCCGGTACTGCGTGATTTCGAGCGGATCGGTGATCGCCCCGCTCCAGCCGTCGGTATACCAGGTGCGGTAGCCGTTGCCCCCACCGTAGATGTTCTGAAACTGGGGTTTAATCCACGGCTCGTCGAACGTAACGTTCGAGTTGACCTCCACGCCAATTCCTTTCGTGCCGGAGCCGTTTTTGGTGGTAACCAGAATGACCCCATTGGCCGCCCGGGAACCGTAGAGAGCCGCAGCGTTGGGGCCCTTCAGCACACTGATTTCTTTGATGTTATCGGGATTGACCTCCGATAAGCCACCCCCCCATTGTTTCTCCGAGGTCTGCTGAATCGGTACGCCATCGACAACGATCAGCGGTTGGTTATTACCCGATACCGACGAGGCCCCCCGAATCTGAATGGACGAGCCACTGCCCGGTCCGCCGTTGCTGCTGATGCGCAGACCGGCAATTTTACCCGACAGGGCGTTGGCGACGTTGGAAGACCGGGCCTCCGTAAGGGCCGAGCCTTTCAGCTCCTGCACGCCGTAGCCGAGGGCCTTTTTTTCTTTGGCAACCCCCAGGGCTGTAATGACAACTTCCTGAAGCTGCCGGGTGTCGGCTTTCAGCGTCAGGTTGAAGGTCGACCGGTTACCGACCGTAAGTTCTTCCGTTAAAAAACCAATGGAACTGAACGTGATCACGGCCGCATCGCCGGGCACAGAAAGCGAGTATTTTCCTAAGGCGTCGGTAGTAGAACCGACCGTGGTGCCTTTCAGCACGACGTTGACGCCCGGTAGGGGACCTTCTTCCGCCGAACTGACAATACCGGTTATCACCCGATTTTGAGCCTGAACGGTAACTGAGGTCCCAACCAGCAACGCACTACACCAAAACAGAAGCCAGATACGTAGTCCTTTTTGCATAGTTTATGATTAAGAATAAAGTAGCTGGGTGCTCCCGGTGGCGCGGGTTGGTAGCAGGCACTGGCCGCACGGCCCGTACCGCCCCGTACCAACCGGGCGCAACACAACTACCCTGACCGGCCCTGCGGACCGGCAGACGTAACACAAAAAAAGTTTGGCTAACAAGGGCCGATTGCGCCGATCCGAAATCGGGCAGTCGCTTCACGTATGTACCCAACCGGCACCCGCCCGAAGCCGGAATTACCGATTGACGTACCGTACCATCTGTCCTACGAGTGCGGCCAGTAAACAGACAGTGCGAGAGGCTTGCGTTTTGTTGTACTCAAATTAGATGATCAAAATTAACCTTGTTCGTGATAAAACAAATAATATTTCTTGTTTTTTTTAATAGAGCTCCAATAAATTCTAATAAAACAAAAAATGACAAAATATTATGCAACTTATGTGAAAATATTTTCTTGCCAAAGTGCAAATGCACTACTACCCGGTAGAATATAAGCTAGACTATTGGTTATATGTGATTTTTCAGCCAGTTTTGGGGTCATTTTCCAATTCAATTCATCTAATAATCTCTGCATATGCAGTCTTTTGTACGATTATTCCTATTCCTGCTCATCAGTACGATGGCCGGCGTTGCCGCTATGGCCCAGGATCGTACCATCACGGGCAAGGTTACGTCGGCCGACGACGGGACGCCGATCCCGGGAGCCAGCGTCGTGGTGCAGGGTACATCGCGGGGGACAACCACCGACGCCACCGGTACCTTCCGTATCCAGGCCCAGAGCGGACAGACCCTGCGCATCAGTTTTATTGGCAATGCCAGCCGGGACGTTGTAGTTGGCAACAGCGACGTAGTTAACGTAACGCTCCGTCAGGAATCGAACGCCCTGAACGAGGTCGTTGTGACGGCGCTCGGGATCAAGCGCGAGAAACGGCAGCTTGGGTATGCCGTAACGGAGGTAGCCGGTCAGGATCTGGCCAATTCGCAGCGCGATAACTTCCTGAATGCCATCCAGGGCCGGGTGGCCGGGGTGCAGGTGGGGGCGTCGAGCGGGATGCCGGGATCGTCCTCGTCGGTTATCATTCGCGGGATTAACTCGCTGAGCGGCAACAACCAGCCCCTTTACGTAATCGACGGGATGCCGATCAGCAACAATACGATTGCCAGCAACAGCTTCGTGTCGTCGCGTACGTCGGGACAGTCGACCGAAAACCGAACCGTCGATTTCAGCAACCGGGCGCAGGACATCAACCCCAATGACATTGAAACCATTACGATTCTGAAAGGTCCCGAAGCGGCTGCGCTTTACGGTGTGGAAGCGGCTAACGGGGCTATCGTTATCACCACCAAGAAAGGACGTGCCGGACAGGGCCGTATCAGCTACCAGAACAGCTTCACCTGGCAGGAGCCGGGAGCACTGCCCGAAACGCAGCGCGTGTACAGTCAGGGTAACAACGGGGTTCCTCAGGCGAACAATTATAATGCGTTCGGGCCGCGCTACGCTGAAGGCGTTCAGTTTTACAACAACGCTGAAAACTTCCTGCAGACCGGATTCGGGCAGCGGCATAACGTATCGTTCGACGGGGGAACCGACCGCTACACGTACCGGTTGTCGGCCGGCTACACCAACTCCCAGGGGGTAATTCCGACGACCAATTATAAGCGTCTGAACATCAGCCTGGGCGGCACGGCCAAGATCACCGACAAGCTGTCGCTGGAGTCGACGATTCAGTACATCAACACCGACAACCAGAAGGTATCGAAAGGAACGAACAGTTTCCTGCTGGGGATGCTGGTCTGGCCGGCAAACGATGATATGAGCAATTACCTGAATCCCGACGGGTCACGTCGTCGTGCGACAACGGCCAATGCAGAAATTGAAAACCCGTATTTCGACGTTAACAAGAACCAGCTTCGCGACCGGGGTAACCGCGCCGTGACGAACATCGGCGCCAACTATGCCGCAACTGACTGGCTGACCTTAACGGCCCGTGTCGGTCTGGATGTGTTCTCGACCCAGTACCTGATTAAGTACCACCCCGAATCGAACCGGGCGGGGGGCGTAATCGGTGGGGCGCTGGACCAGGCTACCGATAACAACCGGACCCTGACGGCTCAGTACTTCGCCACGGCCAAGCGTGACTTCGGTAAATTCAGTACGTCGGTGCGCGTTGGGCAGGCCATCTACGACTATCGATACGAGGTGCTGGCAACCCGGGGTGAGAAATTCCTCGATCCAAACTTCACGTCGATTAACAACACGGACCCGCTGACGCAGAAATCGCTCACGACGCTACGGCAACGGCGGCTTATCGGGGTGTTTGGCGACGCGACCTTCGGCTACGACAACCTGCTGTTCCTGACCGTAACGGGCCGCAACGACTGGTCGTCGACTTTCCCGCCGGCCAACCGCTCGTTCTTCTACCCGTCGGCGTCGCTGGGCTTTGTCTTCACCGACCTGGTACCGCAGGGGGCGTTCCGCAACGCGCTGTCGTATGGTAAGTTCCGGGTGTCGCTGGCGCAGGTAGGTAAGGAAGCGCCCGAGTATTCGACCTCGCAGGCCTACGAGAGCCAGACCACCACGGGCGGAGGTTTTGCCTATGGCTTCACAGCCCCCAACCCGTTCCTGAAACCCGAAAAAGTCAATTCGTTTGAAATCGGAACCGAACTGAAATTCTTCAACGGGCGGCTGGGTGTCGATGCGGCTTATTACAGAACAACCAGTACGTCGCAGATTATCCGCGACCTGCGCATCAGCTACGGTACCGGGTTCATCCTGAAGACCATCAACGGTGGTAAACTCTGGAACAACGGGGTGGAGATCTCGCTGACCGGCGAACCAATTCGTTCGGCAAACTTTACGTGGAACTCGACCGTCAATTTCACTAAAACCAACAGTCAGTTAGTGGAGCTGGCGCCGGGTCTGCCCGAGTTCTATAGCTCGGATACGTGGCTGTACGGCAACATTCGGAACGGATCACGGCTGGGCGGACCGCTCACGACGCTGACCGGCAACAGCTACGTTCGCAATGCCAAAGGCGATATTCTGATCAGCCCCATCACGGGTTTGCCGTTTACCGAAACTGCCTGGAACGTAGTTGCTGACCGGAATCCCGATTTTGTGATTGGCTTCCTGAACGGATTTACGTTTAAAAACCTGTCGCTGAACTTCCTGCTCGACATCCGGAAAGGAGGGGATGTATATAACGCTACGGAGTCGTTTTTGTACCGGCAGGGGCTGAGTATGAAAACCCTCGACCGCGAAACGCCCCGCATCTTTACGGGTGTGCTGAAAGACGGTCTGGAAAACACCGACAACCCGACCCGCAACACCATTCAGGTTGTGCCCTATTACAACAACGCGTACTACACGGCGCTGGCGGATGAAAACTTCATCGAACGCGACATCAACTGGTTGCGGCTGAAAGAAGTAACCCTGCGGTATAACCTGCCGTCCTCACTGCTGACCCGCTCGCGGGTGTTCAAAACGGCGGGAGTGTTCTTCACCGGAACGGATCTGCTGCTGCTGACCAACTACACCGGCGGTGATCCGGGCGTAAACGGTGTCAACACGGCTACGGGTGGTTCAGGCGGCTACGGCATTGATTTCGGGAATCTGCCCCTGCCGAGAGTGTTCAACGTGGGCATTAACGTAGGCTTTTAATTGAGGTTGTGATTAGCAGTTTGTAGTTAGTGGTTTGTAGTTCCTCCGGTGTCAACCAACCACAAACCACTAACTACAAACCACAAACCTCGAACCACAAACGACAAACAAAACATCATGAATTATAAGAAATTAACCGGCTTGTTGCTGACCGGACTGGCTCTGACGCTGAGCAGTTGCAACGAGTATCTGGACATTAACAATAACCCCAACAACCCCGACCGGGTTGAGGCTGCGCTTCTGCTGGCTCCCATTCAGAACCAGTACACGCTGGGTATTCAGTTCGATGCCCGCTATCTCGGTTCGTATAACCAGAACTGGCATAATTATCTTTCAGGTGTATCATGGGATCTGCAGGGCTACGTACCTTCCTCTGATGCCGGTGGTGAAATGTGGCGGAGCGTGTACTGGAAAGGTGGGCGGAATCTGATCAATCTCATGGACGATGCCCGCGCCAACCAGAAATGGGATTACCTCGGCGTGGGGCTGGTGATGCAGGCCTGGGGGTGGCAGATGCTGACCGACCTGCACGGCGAAATCATCCTGTCGGAAGCGTATGACCTGGACCCCACCAAGAATACGTTCAACTACGATACGCAGGAGGCTGTATACGCCAAAGTGGTTGAGTTGACCACCGAGGCCATCAAGAACCTGAACCGGGCCGATGGGGCCGTATCGCAGGCGTCGCTGAGCCGGGGTGATGTGATCTACAAAGGCGACCGGACGAAGTGGAAGAAGTTTGCCTATGGCCTGCTGGCTATCAACGCGCACCACCTGTCGAACAAGAAAAGCCTGTACAAACCCGATCAGGTCATCGCCTACGTGGACAGTGCACTGACGAGCAACGCCGACGACGCCCAGTTCACGTTTAATGGCCTGAGTACGGCCGATGGTAGTTTCTTCGGACCGTTGCGCCAGAACCTGCAGGTATACGGCCAGTCGGCGTTTACGCTCCGCCTGCTCGATGGTACGGTGTTCAACGGCGTGAAAGACCCGCGTCTTCCCGTCATGCTGGCTGCTAGTGGCGACGGACAGTACCGGGCTCTTACGCTTGGACAGGGACAGTCGACGGCCGCCAGTGTCCCGCTGAATATCCGGGTGGTTAGTCCGTGGGGGACACAACTCGGTGTTAACCCGCCGGCCGGGACAACGGGCCGGTACATCTTTACCGACAAGGGGCCGTTCCCGCTGATGACGTATGCGCAGTTGCAGTTCATCAAGGCGGAAGCCGCGTTCATCAAAGGCGATAAAGCGACCGCCCTGGACGCGTACCGGAAAGGCATCGAAGCCCACCTGACGGCTCCGTACGTCAACGTACCGGCTGCCGACCGGACGGCCTACCTGAACAACCCGGCTATTATACCGGCATCGGCCGCCAGCCTGACCCTCAGCCAGATCATGTTGCAGAAGTACATTGCGCAGTGGGGATGGGGTTTCCTGGAACAGTGGTCCGACCTGCGTCGGTACAACTACAGCGCCGACGTGTTTACCAGCCTGACCTTGCCGACAACGTATTATCAGAACAACAACGGTAAGCCCGTGCAGCGGCTGCGGCCCCGTTACAATTCAGAATACGTATGGAACGCTGACGCGCTGGCCAAAATTGGTGGCCTCGAGCTTGACTTCCATACCAAACCGCTCTGGTTCACCCAACCCTGATTGCTAACTTCTTGACAATTCGTAGTATGAGATACAAACTTTTTTCGGTAATGGCGTTGGCGACGGCGGCTCTGGTGGGCTGGTCGTGCGAGAAAAACGCGCTGACCCTGCCCGACGAACCCGTTACGAGTGGTGCGCGGGTTAAACTGGTGCATGCGGCACCGGAAGCCCCGGGGGTTGACCTGTTTGTCAACGGAACCAAACTGAGCGCTTTTACCCCGGCCAATGCGTCCACAACCAGTCCGGGAACGCCCGTGCCGATCAGCTTCAACAATACGTTTCCGGGGACCGGTGCCAACTACGCGGTGGTTCCGGTTGGCCAAACGGCCCTGAGGGTCTCGGCGCCGGCTACCACCACCGCTACCAGCGCTACGGTTATCTATGAGCAGACCACTCAGCTTGAGGATAACAAGTATTATTCGCTGCTGCTGACGGGGGCCGGGCTGAAGCCGGAGGTACTGCTGGTTAACGACGACTTCAGTAACGCAATCGACCCGAACAAATTCTACGTGCGGTTCGTCAATCTGATTCCTAATGACGTGAAGTACGATCTGGTCCTGTCGACGGGCACGGTAGTGATACCGGGCGCTGCGTACAAGAGCGTATCACCGTTCGTTGGCGTCGACGTCAGCAACAACGTATCGCTGGTGCTGCGGGCTACTGGTACCACTGCCAACATTGGCACGACCTACACGTTCACCAGCACAGCCAACGGTCGGGTCCTGACGCTTTTTGCCCGCGGTCTGCCCGGGAAAACCGGTGCGCAGGCACCCGCGCTGAACGGATACCTGAATCGATAGCGGCTAAAACTTATGGGGGCGTTTCGGCGTATATGCTGAAACGCCCTTTTTTTATGGTTGCTGCGCTGGCTGTCTTCTCCTCATTCCTGCTTACGGCCCCGGCCGACTCTACACCCAAACGCTTCAGCATCTTTCCGTTCCCGCTCGTTTATTACACCCCCGAAACCCGGCTGGCCTACGGCGTTGCGGCTACCATGACCTTCCGCTTCCGGCGCGATACGATACCGGCAGTTCGGCCGTCGCAGGTGACGGTCGGAGCGGCTTACACCCAGAACCGGCAGACGCTTTTCTACGTGCCTTTCCAGATTTTCTACGACCAGAACCGCTATTACGTAAACGGGGAGGTTGGGTACTACAAATACAGCTATTTTTTCTTCGGACTGGCTCAGCGGGAGGTTCCCCGCGAGTTATACAGCGTGAATTTCCCCCGTATTCGGGTGAATGCCTTTCGCCGGGTAGCCGACCGGGGCGTCTGGAAAAACCTGTATGCCGGTGTGCGCTACCAGTACGAGGAGTTCGACGTAACCCAAACTGAACCGGCGGGTCTTTTAAGCAGTGGGGAGGTGCCCGGTGGGTTGGGCAGCCGCCTGTCGGGAGCCGGAGCCGGACTTTTTTTCGACACGCGCGATAATATTTTTTACCCGTCCAAAGGTGTCGTCGTTGATTTGACTTATCTGCTAAACAATTGGAAATCAAAGGCTGTTGTTGGGCAAGGCTTTTCGGACAGCCGGGCCAACCGCTTCGGGCGTTACGTGCTCGATGTTGCTTCCTACCATAAACTGACCGATCGGGCAATCCTGGCGGTTAACTATATCGTAAGTATGTCGGATGGGTCTGCACCGTTCAATGCGCTGTCGTTGCTGGGCGGAACCAAACGGATGCGTGGTTACTACGAAGGCCGGTTTCGCGACTGGAACGTAGCGGTGCTTCAGGCTGAAGGCCGATTTACCCTCTGGCGACGCCTGGGGGCCGTCGTGTTTGGATCAGTTGGCGTGCTGGGGAACAACACCGAGCTGATCCGTTTCGCAGACCCCAAAGGAGCTTATGGAGCGGGGCTGCGCGTCCGAATTAACCGCGACCGCCTGAATATCCGCGCCGATTATGGGTTTGGCCGACAGTCGAATGGCCTTTACCTGACGATCGGTGAAGCCTTTTAAGGCTGCATTGTTACTAATATATAATTTATGGTAACTTTGCGCGGTGGTCGGATGCGAGCCTTGAAAAGGTATAGTTATTATTGAAAAAGGAGCCGTATGACACTGAGCGTAATCATACCCACGTTCAACGAAGCCCGGCACATCGGTCCGTTACTGCGCGAGTTACAGACGTTCGGAGGGGCTGATGTGGTGGATTTACTGGTTGTGGACGGTGGCAGCACGGATCAGACGGTTGCCCTCGCCCGGCAGGCCGGTGCACGGGTTTTGCTTGCCCCGCGGCCGGGTCGGCCCCAGCAGATGAATTACGGGGCTGGTTTTGCAACGGGCGACGTACTGTATTTCGTACACGCCGACGTTCAGGTTAACCCTGATTTCGTCAGCGACATCCGGGAAGCTCTCCGCAACGGATACGAGGCTGGTTGTTACCGATTTCGCTTTGCATCGTCTCATCCTTTATTGCGGCTCAACAGCTACGGAACCCGCTTCCCCGGTCTGATGAGTCGCGGGGGCGATCAGACTCTGTTTGTCACGCGGGACCTGTTCACGCGGCTGGGTGGATTCAACGAGCGGTATGTGGTTATGGAAGATTTTGACATCATCATCCGGATCCGGAAAATGGCGCGATTCTGCATCATTCCCAAAGATGTGATTGTGTCGGCCCGGAAGTATGAGGTCAACAGTTGGTTGCGGGTGCAGATTGCCAATCTGACTGCGTTTACAATGTTTTTTATGAAAATAGCTCCGGTGCGTATTGCCAGAACGTACAGCCGGATGCTGAACCACCGCGGATGAAAACAGTACTACTGACCGGTGCAAACGGATTCCTGGGAGGCCATCTATGCCGTACACTGCTGCAGCGCGGTTACGCGGTACGGGCGTACGTGCGGCCAGGCGGTAACCAGCGCATGCTGAGTGGATTACCCCTGGATATCTGGGAGGGCGACCTGCGCGATACCGACAACGTACGGGGCGCTACCTACGGCTGTGACTACGTGATTCATGCCGGTGCGGTTGCTCAGGTGAACCCGGCCCGTTCACGAACGGTCGTGGATGTCAACGTGGGGGGGACAGCCGCCGTGCTGACCGCGGCAACGGAAGCCCAGGTAGAGCGGCTGGTGTTCGTTGGTACCGCCAACGTATTCGGATTTGGCTCGAAAGAACAGCCCGGCGACGAAGCCTGTCCGTACAACGGTGCCCGCTATGGTCTCGATTACATGGACAGCAAACTGGTAGCTACCCGGATGGTAACCCAGGCAGCCGTTGAGCACCGGGTACCCGCCGTACTGGTGCATCCAACGTTCATGCTGGGGCCGATTGATCATAAGATTACGTCCAATGCGCTGTTGCTGGCGCTGTATCAGGGGCAGCTGGCAGGCATTCCGACGGGAGGGAAAAATTACATCCATGTCGACGATGCCGCTACTGCTACGGTGAACGCCCTGACCGAAGGCCGGCTGGGTGAGTCCTACATTCTGGGCAACGAGAACCTCAGCTACCGGGAAGCGTTTGCGCTGATGGCTGATGTGATGCACGTGCGGCCACCCCGCTGGCTGGTTCCCCGACCCGTTACCCGGCTGATTGGTCAGGTCAGCGACTGGAAATACCAGTTGACCGGCCGGTTGGCCCAGCTAAACTCCGCAATGGCGGCTGTCGCCAACGACGGCCATTATTTTACCGCCGACAAGGCCGTTCAGGAGCTTCATTTACCGCAAACCCCGGTCAGAGTAGCCATTCAGGATGCGTTCGACTGGTTTCAGCAGCACGGTATCATCCAGAAAGCAGCGTGGCAGCCCGGGACCCACGAATTCCGGCAGTTCGCCGGTTCGGGCCAGTGATCAGGGCAGGCTGCCCGCCGGTCCAAACTGCATGACGCCATCGTTGATACGTCCGAACCGGATGGTCAGCATGTCCTGTAGGTAATTCTGGTACACCTGCCAGGGCCGGCGCGAACCCTGTTGGGGCAGTACTGAGCCGGCTCGCTGCACGTAGCCCGAGGTAAAATTCAGGAGCGGCTGCGGCTGGACATCAGCCTCCCGGCGCGGTACCGCAATGGCATGGTTGTGCTGGTCCATGTAGCGGAGCAGCCGGCACACGTAGCCCGCAGTCAGGTCGGTTTTGAGGGTCCACGAAGCATTGGTGTACCCAAAAGCAATCGCAAAATTAGGTACGTCGCTGAGCATCATGCCTTTGTACATCATCAACTGATTCGCCTGACACACCTGACCGTCGACGGTCAACTGCATCCCGCCCAATAGTTTTATGGTTAAACCCGTGGCTAGTACAACAACATCGGCCGGTAGTTCTTCACCTGACCTGAGCTTCAGCCCGGTAGGCGTAAACTGATCAATTTCGTCTGTCACTACCGAGGCTTTACCCTCCCGAATGGCCTGAAACAGGTCGCCGTCCGGTACGACACAAAGCCGCTGGTCCCAGGGGTTGTAGCGGGGCTTGAAATGAGTATCAACGGCGTAGTCGGGACCGAGCTGCTCAGCCGCCATCCTGACAATTCGCTGCCTGGTAAACGCAGGCAAGCCACGGGCAATCCGGAAGGTGAGCATACTGAGCGTGAGGTTTTTCCACCGGGTTAGGCCATACGCCATACGTTCGGGCAACAAGCGCCGGAGCCCCTGGGCAACGGTGTCTTGACTTGGCAGCGCAACAATGTAGGTCGGCGAACGCTGGAGCATAGTCACGTGCGCTGCCGAACTGGCCATGGCCGGTACCAGCGTCACGGCGGTAGCTCCGCTGCCGACCACCACCACCCGCTTGCCGGTATAGTCAAGGTCTTTCGGCCAGAACTGCGGTAACACGATCGGCCCTTCAAAGTCGTTCTCCCCAGCGAACTTAGGACGGTAGGCTTCCTCGTAGCTGTAATACCCGCTGCACATGCAAAGAAATCGGGCCCGTACGGTATGGCGATCGCCCGTAGCCCGGTGCTCAGCCTCCAGGGTCCAGCAGGCCTGCTCGCTCGACCAGGCTGCGGCAACAACCTTGTAGCCAAAATGAATGTGCTGCGTAACGCCGTACTCGCGGGCGGTTTCTTCGATGTACTGCCGAATGGACTCTCCATCGGCAATGGCTTTGGGTTTGCTCCACGGCTTGAATACATACCCGAGCGTGTGCATGTCGGAATCGGACCGGATGCCCGGGTAGCGGAACAGATCCCACGTACCGCCGATTGTATCGCGGGCTTCCAGAATGGCGTATTGCTTGTCGGGGCATTCAGTTTGCAGCCAGCAGGCCGTACCGATGCCCGACAACCCGGCCCCTACAATCAATACGTCCAGCGGCTTTTCATCGGACGGAAATGGAACAGCAGACATAAAAGTAAACGATGTCAGAATAGTCTGATAACAAAAAAGGGGCGGGGTTTGATCCGGCAGTATACGCCGTCAGAACGGATTGGAGCGGGACAGATCAAATACGCAATCTGGCCGCTGATGTTGCTGATAACGCTGATGGTCGCCATCAGACCCTGACGTTAACCAATACATGGTTTACAGCAACTGCTCCGTCCGGATGCTGTAGGCGCAGCGGTAATGACCGAGCGGGCAGCCCGACCGGCCGTGCAACGTACAGGGACGGCAATCGAGCGGCTCGGGGGTGCCGACAGTTCGCGACTGATCAGCCAGCGGTCCAAAGCCAAACTCCGGCACCGTCGAGCAGAACACAGCCGTAGTAGGCGCGTTCATGGCTGAGCAAAGATGCAGCGGGGCCGAATCGTTCACGTAGTTCATCACCGCGTCCTGCATCAGCGCTGCCGATTGCAGCAGGGTCAGCTTGCCGGCGAGGTTCCGCACACCTTCCTGCCGGCCCGACAGGGCAATGATCGCATCACAGGCCACTGCGTCAGCTGGCGCACCCAGCAGATAGACCATAGTGTCGGCAGGCAACGCCCGAATCAGTTCCGCCCAGCCTTCGGCGGGGTATTGTTTGGTAAACCAGACGGATGTCGGTGCGATACAAACGTACGGATTCGACTGGTAGCCCCGGATGCTTTCGTAGTCCTTTGTCAATGGGTAGAGCTTAGGCCGGATCCGGACGGTGCCTGCTCCCTGAGACAGCAGGGGCTCGAGCAGACTCCGGTTGCGGTCAACTTCGTGTACACCCGGCAGAATGTGGTGCGGAAGGGCGTAGGTAAAAAAACGGGAAAACGGATTTTTGTCGAAGCCAATCGTCGTTTTGGCATTGGACAGGGCCGTCAGCAGGCCCGTTGTGCCGAAGCGCTGCAGGTTTACGACGGCATCGTACGGCTCGGCCCGGATGCGCTGCAGCACCTGCCACAGACTCTGGTATTTTTTTTTCTTGTCCCAGACCAATACCTCGTTAAGAAACGGATGGCCCTGCAGCAACCCCTCATTACCTTTGCGTACCAATACATCGAGCCGGGCGTCCGGCCGGGTCTGGTGTATTTGTTCAAGCACCGCCGTAGCCAGAATCACATCGCCGATAAAGGCAGTTTGAATGATCAGGAACCGGGGTGAATTGGTTACGGTTATCATTAGTACGCTGTCGTGCGTAAATCTACGAATGGAAGATTACGAAATTTATACATTGCCAAACGGGATACGGATTGCTCACAAACAAATTCCGCACACCCAGATTGCCCACTGCGGTATCATGCTCGACATCGGTAGTCGGGATGAACAACCGCACCAACAGGGATTAGCCCATTTTTGGGAACATATGGCATTCAAAGGTACGGAGAAACGTAAATCGTACCACATCATCACTCGCTTAGAAACGGTAGGGGGGGAGCTTAACGCATACACCACCAAAGAAAAAGTTTGTTTCCACGCGTCGGTGCTGGGTGCTCATTTCGAAAAAGCAACCGAACTGCTGGCCGATATTGCCTTTCATTCGGTCTTTCCGGAAAAGCAGATTGAGCGGGAGCGGGGCGTCATTCTGGAAGAAATGGCGATGTATTACGATTCGCCCGAAGATGCGATTCAGGACGATTTCGACCAGTTGATTTTTCCCAATCACCCGCTGGGGGGCAACATCCTCGGCACGCCCGAAACCGTGCAGTCGTTCCGCCGGGAGGATCTGCAGCGGTTTATCGCGGAGAATTATGACACCAACCACATCGTGTTTGCGTCGGTGAGTAATGAGCCGTTCAAAAAAGTGGTGAAAACGGTGGAAAAATACCTGCGCGACGTACCGACGCAGACGACGCAGCGCCAGCGTCGGGCCCCCTCGGTGTATGCGGCTCAGCATACGCGGGTGGAACGGCCGATCACCCAGGCGCAATGTGCCCTGGGGCGACCCGCCTACAGCCTGACCGATCCGCGCCGACTGCCGTTTTTTATGCTCGTCAACCTGCTGGGCGGACCAGGTATGAACTCGCGGCTAAACATGAACCTGCGCGAAAAATTCGGGTTGGTGTATTCGATCGATGCCAGCTATACGCCGTTTCTGGATACCGGGTATCTGGGTATCTATTTCGGTACGGACCCCCGAAAGGTGGAACGTAGCCACGCGCTGATCATGAAGGAATTGAAGCTGCTGCGCGAAAAACCCCTGACAACGCTTCAGCTGCACCAGACCAAAGAACAGCTGATGGGACAGTTGGCCATGGCCGAAGAGAGCAACAACAGCTTTATGCTGATGATGGCCAAGAGTATTCTGGACATCGACCGGGTTGAAGCCCTGACGGATATTTTCAACGACATCCGGGCCGTAACGGCGCCTGCTATTCAGGACATCGCTCAGGAGATGTTCGACGAGAGCCAGTTCAGTTCGCTGACGTTTGTACCGGAGAAGGATTGATGGTGTACGGTTTTCGGTAGGTCATTCGGCTTTGTCCAGCCACAAACCGAAAACCACAAACCAAACAACTAACGCTATGACCCTTAAAGAAGCACAGGACACCGTTGATCAGTGGATAAAAACGGTGGGGGTTCGCTATTTTGGCGAGCTGACTAATATGGCCATTCTGACGGAGGAAGTTGGGGAACTGGCCCGGATCATGGCCCGGCGGTACGGCGAACAGTCGGAGAAGGAATCGGACAAAAACCGCGACCTGGGCGATGAAATGGCCGATGTACTCTGGGTACTCATCTGCCTGGCCAATCAGACCGGTGTGGACCTCACCGAGGCTTTTGCCAAAAACCTGGAGAAAAAGAACATCCGCGACGCTACCCGGCATCTGAACAACGAAAAGCTCAGGTAACCTTCCCTTTATTCCGGATACAGGACGAACCGTTGCCCGCCGACAAACTGACGACTTCACTACGTGTAAGCAGACAGGTACATTCGTTTTCTTCGGCCGGATATGATTTGAATAAGATCAAGTAGTAAAAAAACAGTATGCAGAATGTCGTTAAACTACGCGAATTGGTGTAGCTTTATCCATTTATAAGATTAAGTCAATAGGAGTGGAGGAGGTTCATACATACGATCAGGCAACCGATGCCCAGATTTGGGATGACTTTCTGCAGGGCAGTAAGGCGGCCTACTCGTTCATGTACGAAAAATACGCGCGGATCCTGTACAACTATGGTTATAAGATCGCCCAGGACCGGCAGCTAACCGAAGATTGCCTGCAGGATTTGTTTCTGACCATACTCGAAACCCGCGAACGGCTGAGTCATACGGATTCCATTAAATTTTATCTCATGCGGGCGCTCCGGCGGGATATTGTCCGGAAGCTGAATGCCCAGCACCGATTTGCCGATGCTGCGGAACCGGAAGTGGGCTTCAGGGTCGAGTTTCACTACGAACCTACCTGGCTCGATTCACAGATCTCGAAGGAGCGTTCGGAAGCCCTGCTTGAGGAGTTGAATCAACTCCCCGCCCGCCAGAAGGAAGCCTTGTTCCTGAAGTTTTTCGATAACCTCAGTTACGAGGAAATTGCGGGGATTATGGGGATTGAGACCACGTCGGCCTACAAAGTAATCTATAAAGCCATCGCGTCGCTGCAAAAACGCATGCTGCTGGACCTTTTCTGCTGGGTAGCGATACTGAGCCAATAAAAGAAACGTCTGCTCCTGCGCAGAGCTACAGCGACGGGCGGGTGAGGGTGTATTCTTTATGTAGCCACCGGCAACCTTTGTAGACCCGAGCCACCAGGGTCTTGGAATCCTGAAGTTTCAGCTCCACATCAAAATGGTCGCCTGTTTTGGGATGGACCAGTTTGCCCCCCGACCAACCCGTGCCGTTGAACGACAGGTTGCTGATCAGCAACTGATTCTTGACGATGCCAAATTGTTGACGGCCCTTACCGCTTACATCGGCGATACGCCCAAAGTAGCGGTCGCCGGAACGGTATACCTCAATGCTCGACTGTTTAGCCGGGAAAAGCCAGCGCCCCAGAATCAGATCGGCCGAACGGTCGTCGGATGGCTGGCCCGAATGGGGCCATAACAGAAAAAACAGCAGGCCACCAGCCCAGGTAGTACGTTGAAGCAGCAGTTTCATATAGGTATCCGGGACTTTATAGACAACTAACTCTATTGGAAAAGTCGTTGTTATAACGAAATTAACACGTGAATATGTGCTAATCTCTCTAAAGTTATAAAATTCCGGGTTTTACTGCTACCTATAAAGGCGTTCAGGTGCAGTCTGTCGGCTGGGTCAGGCCACAGGGCAGGCTTTGTGGAGGCAAAAACGTACTGATCGTCAGGACGCTGGGCCGTTCGCTCAGAAACTGGTTTTGATACGTTCAATCAGCCGGGTGGTCGAATAGCCGGGTACCAGCGCAATGGTTTCGACCCGGCCGCCCCGGCCCAGAACAAAATCCGACCCGACGATATTGGCAACCGTGTAATCATCGCCCTTTACCAGAATATCCGGCTGAACGGCCTGGATCAGTTCGAGGGGAGTCGGCTCATCGAATAAGGTAACCAGATCAACAAATCCCAGAGCGGCCATCAGGCGGGCGCGGGCGTATTCGTTCACAACCGGACGCAGCGGTCCTTTGATGGCACTGACCGACGCGTCGGTGTTCAGGCCCAGAATCAGCCGGTCGCCGAGGTGGCGGGCTTTTTCAAGGTAGTCGATATGACCCAGATGAACAATGTCGAAGCAGCCGTTGGTAAACACAAGCTGCTGGCCGGCCGCATGCCAGGCTTCGGCCTGCCGGATGGCTTCATCGCGGGAGACAATCTTGGAGGCTGTCATGCAAAAGTTACCGTTCGGCGTTGATGGGGGCGGGGTTATTGACCGGTACGTCTGCACCTGTCTGGTTCCGGCGGAGCAGAACAACCAGCAGGCTCAGAACGCCAAGGATGATGATCATGATCGTGGAAACGCCATGGATAAACGTTGCCAGCACCTGGCCGTCCTGGCTGGTCAGGCCGTAGAGCAAGGCCACCTGTCCGACCAGCAGGTGGAACGAACCGATACCGCCCGGTGTAGGCGCGGCCATACCGAGCGATCCGACCACGAGGATGGTTAGTCCCGCCAGTGGACCGAGATTGGCCGTACTGGGCAGCGAGAAGAACAGCGTGTAGGACATGAAGAAATACATGGTCCAGATCAGGGCCGTGTGGAACAGAAACAACCCCGGCCGACGTAGTTTCCGGACGCTCAGCAGCCCTTCCAGCAGGCCACTGACAAAACCGCTTACTTTCTGGTAGAGCGGATGCCGACCCAGGGCTTCGCGGTAGCGGGTGTACAAAAACCAGCCGAGCACGGCCAGGCCCAGCAAAACGGCGCCGACCAGCAGCAGAATACCCGCCCCACTGGTACCCTGGGGGAGCTTGCCGCCAAAAAACTCAATGAAAAACTGGCTGAGCCGGTTAAACTCCAGCAGGAACGTAACGCCCAGCAGCACCAGCAGCATCAGGACGTCGAACAGCCGCTCGGCTACCACCGTTCCGAAACTTACGTTGACCGGTACGCCCGACAGCCGGTAGAGCGTACCGCAGCGTGCTACTTCGCCCGCCCGGGGCAGCGCCAGATTGGCCAGGTAGCCCGTCAGAACGCTCACCGTGGCATCGACGGAAGAAGGCCGGTGCGAAACAACCGGTTCCAGCAGCACCCGCCAGCGTTCGGCCCGGCTCCAGTGCGCCACGATCGTCAGAACGGCCGAGACCAGCACCCACCGGTAGTCGGCGGCACTGATTTTGCGCCAGAGGTCGGCCGCATCAATATGACTTTGCTGAAACGTAAACCAGAGCAGGCCACCCGCGATGACCAGCGAAATCAAGTATTTCAGAACGTTCGTGAGGTTCATACCGCAAAGTTGGGGAAAAAGGACGAAAGGAGGAAGGGGGATGGAAGGGAGGTGAGGAGGAAAGGAGAAGAGGAGGAAAGGAGAAGAGGAGGAAAGGGTATGGATCGATTTCCTTTTCTCCTTTCCTCCCTTTCTCCCCTCTTTTTACCCCTTCACCAACTGATTGTTATCGTCCGGAAACACAACCGTGGGCTTGAACGTACGGGCTTCGTCGGGTGTCATCATGGCGTAGGCGATGATGATCACGATGTCGCCCACCTGCGCCCGCCGGGCAGCGGCTCCGTTCAGGCAGATGATGCCCGAGCCGCGTTCGCCCTTGATGACGTAGGTGATGAGCCGTTCGCCGTTGTTGTTGTTGACGACGTGGACCTGTTCATTTTCCATCAATCCGGCGGCATCCATCAGGTCTTCATCAATGGTGATGCTGCCGACATAATTTAACTCAGCCTGCGTGACTTTGACGCGGTGCAATTTCGATTTCAGTACGTTGACGAACATGAGTGTCAGTGAACAGCGGCCTGTGCGAACACAAACCACGTAGTAGGCCCTTGGGCGCGGCAAAGATAGCGTAATCGCTGACCGATCCCAACGGCACTTCCAAAACAGCCGGTTGGCGGGCTTGGTTCCGCCGGAGTTTTCCGCTGCTTTGGTCTGACTCGAATGCTTAATACACGGCCATTTCGGGCTCGATCTCCCGCGCCCAGGCGTCGATACCGCCTTCGAGGTTGTAGAGATTCGTCAGGCCCTCCTGTGCGTAGAGGTAGTTGGCGACGTTGGCGCTGCGGATGCCGTGGTGGCAATACACCACCACCGGCCGATCCGTCGGGATGCGCTTGCGGTTGTTCGGTATCATGCCAATCGGAATCAGTACGGCCTGCTCCAGGTGGCAGAGATCGTACTCCGGCCGCTCGCGAACGTCCAGCAAAAAGATCGATTCGCCCCGGGCGAGCCGGTCGGCCAGGTCCCGCGCCGACATTTTCTGGGGGCCAGTTGAGGTGGCTGTTGCTGGTCGGTAACCCGAGGCCAGTCCCTGCCGGGCCAGTTCGTCGGCGTCGGTCCGGCGTTTTACCTTGATTTTCTGCTGCTGCATCGACAGCAGGTCCATCATCAGCAGGTGCTCGTTCAGGGGTTGACCAATGCCCGTGATGAGTTTAATGACTTCGTTGGCCTGCAACGTACCGATCACGCCCGGCAGCACGCCCAGCACCCCCGTATCGTTACAGTTCGGGATTTCAATATCGTTGGGATACTCCGGAAACAGGCAGCGGTATGTTGGCCCCCGGCGAACGGTAGGGTTTTTTCTGTCGTCAGACGTTCCGTCTGACGAGGGAGCGGGAATGGGGGCGTTCAGCACGGCTACCTGCCCTTCAAACCGGTGGATGGCCCCGTACACGAACGGTTTGCCTATTGTAACGCATACGTCGTTGACCAGATACCGGACCTTAAAATTGTCGGTGCAGTCGACCACGATGTCGTATTCTTCAATGATGCTGCGGGCGTTGCTGATATCCAGCGCCAGCGTGTAGGTGTTGAACTGAATTTCGGGATTTAGCCGCATCAGATGACTAACGGCAATCTTGGCTTTGGGCTTGCCCACTTCGTCGGTGGTGTACAGCACCTGCCGCTGGAGGTTGCTCATGTCTACCACATCGGGATCAACGACGCCAATTTTCCCGACGCCCGCGGCCGTCAGGTAAAGCAGGACGGGGCAGCCGAGGCCGCCGGCCCCGACAACCAGTACACGCGCATTCTTTAACCGAAGCTGGCCTTCCGGACCAATCTCGGGTAGATTCAGGTGCTTCTGATAGCGTTGTTGTTCGGTAGGTAATAAGGTCGTTGATTCCATAGTGTCACACGTTGAGCAACTGCCGTTGCTATATTCCAACAGGTTTGGCTCTACTAAAATTGCACCAAAACCCTAAAATTGTTCCAATATTTCGTAAGCGTCGACTCTATGGGGGTGAGCGGAAATCTACCGCTGCCGGTTGTCTACTGACCAACAGCGCGGTTACCGTACGCGGATGCTGACGGCCGCTTCGTCGTCTTCGCCGGTGGTGTAGCCGTTGCCGGGCGTCGAGTCCGGATCGGCCGGCGTGGCGCTCTGAAGCTGGGACCTGATGGTGCCTGATCCACTCACCCGCACCGACAGCGACAGCGAGGCCGAGCCGCTGGGCGGAATGTTCGTCAGCGTACCCGTAACCGTCTGTCCATTGACCGATAGACCCGTGGTGTTGGTTAGCTGCCAGCCGGAGGGCAGGAGTGTCTGCACCGCAGCCGACGAGACCGTCAGGCCGCCCCGGTTGCTGACCTGCAGCGTGACGGTAATGACATCGTTCGGGCTGGGTACCTGATTGCTCACGAATGCGCCGAGGCTCAGGTCGGCTTTAGCTGGGTCGGGCGTGGGCTGGTTGCTCTGAACGGGTGGGAGGGGTGTCTGATTGGGATTGGCCGAAACAATCAGCGGACCGGTGGCGTCGGCCGTTCGGAAAAGGACCGTGGCGGCATCATCCTGGCCGTCGCCGGTGCCCGAATCTGGCTGGCTGTCGGGGTCGGTGGCGTTGCTGGCCGTAAGCTGAGCGGCCGTGGCGAATGTACCCGACTGCACCGCTTTCGCCCGGAACGAGTAGGTTACGGCGGTGCCATTGCCGATGGTTCCGGCGTTCACCGTCACGACGCCGTCGGCCGCGCTGAGGCCGGGTGTCGACGTATCGACGAAGCTGAGACCGGCGGGCAGAAGGCTCCGGGCCACGACCCCCGTTGCATCCTGCGGCCCATCGTTGGTTACCCGAATCGTGTACGTAACGGGCTGGTCGATCCTCGGCGTCCGGCTGGTGAGCTGCATGGTCAGCGACAGATCGGCCGTGCCGCCTGCGACGGGACAGAGCGTAAGCGGTTCGCTGGGCGGGCTTTCGACTGCCGGGTTGCTGCCTGTAATCTTGATGCGGTACGTAGCGCCGGTCGACAGGTTGTTCGGAAGGGTTGCCGTAATGGGACTGCCGGTGCCGGTGCCGATGGTCGTGGCATTGGTAAACGAACCCAGCGCGTCCGACAACAGCACCGAAAACAGATTGCCGGTACTCATTGCCCCTTCGCTGACGTCGAAGGACACGGCGAATGACTGACCGGGGCAGGGCGTTGCCGGCGACAAACCCGTCTGGCTGATGATAGGAGGCACGGGCGCGGTGGCTTCCTGGCCAATGTACACGGTCTGACGGCCATCGAGCAGGTACGTTTCGATCTGGTAGCCGCTGCCCGTATCGCCCGTGCGCCGAACCGACAGCCGGTATCGACCCGGCTCAACGCCCCCCACGGCGAAGGCAACGGGGGAGTAAAACCGCACAAAATTATAATCGGCAAACTCTGGGTAGTCGGGGGCCTGGGAGCGGGGTGGAGCCTGGTGCCAGGCCGTATCGTCGAACGGGCCGCCGTCGATACGTTCCATCCGGACATCGATCTGGCTGGTGGCTTCGACCATGATAAAATAGCCGTGGCTGCCTGATTCGTACCGGTAGCCAATCCGAATGATTGATGGGTCGGGTGTACCGTTGTAAATAACCCGGCCAATCGTTGATTGAGTAGACGTAGGAGAGGTGTCGAAGGTGACGGTTACCGGCTCGCCCGCGTGGCCGATCCAGGCAGGTTTGGTGCCCACGGTCCGAATCTGGTAACTGCCCGGTGCCAGATTCGCCGGAAGCGTCACCGGCAGCGGGTTCTGTAAACCGGGAGCCGACTCGCTCACTACGGTCCCGTCCGACGGCCGGATCACCTGCGCCTTGTACGTATTGTCGGCTTCGGTGGGGTTGTTGCGCAAAGATGGAACCAGAATGGTTTCGCCCGGCCGGCGTTTCACGGGCAGCGTATAACCGGTGGTCAGCAGGGTTGTCGGATCGGAGGGCGTGAAAGGCTGCGACTGCGCAAAAAACGCGTCGGTCAGGCTTTCGTTCCAGCGGTCGGTTAGCCGCAGCATACCAATCCCGCTGAAGTGAACGCCATCCCCCCGGCGGTTCTCGTTGAGCATATCGTCGGTCGATGGTCCGGGAAAAACGTCCGGCACCTCCGCAATCAGCCGGTTCTGGGCCGAAATAACCGACGAATTCGTTGAGTTGTTGATGTAGCTCACCCGCGACACAAGCCAGGGCAGCCGGTTGAAGCCGGTCTGCTGCCGACTTTTATTGATGACGTACTGGATGTTGTTAAAATACTGCTGGGTACTGACACCGTTCAGGTTATCGCTTTCACCCTGGTGCCACAGTATGGCCCGCACACCGGTTCGGGCTACGTAGTGCAGCAACGCTACGCCCAGACAACGGTAAGGAACCGGTTGGTTGTAAGCCGGATCGTTGATGCCCTCCGCCGACTGCCGCCACTCCGTACTGCTGGTTCCGCCCTGGGCCGCGCCCAGGAACAGCACCGGTACGTTCAGCCGGGCAACCAGTTTATCCCCCAGCGGCCCCCAGATGTAGGGAGGGTTGGAGGGGGCTATGTTGGTACCACTACTGATTTTACTGAACAGGAGAGGAAACATCTGTTCATCCAGAGCCCGCTCCTGCCGGAAGTCGACGCAGGAAACGCGGTCGTCTCCGGCCCCTAATCCCGGTTCAAAGCCGCCGAGTGCGTTGGACTGGCCCGCTACCACAAACACCTCGCCGATACCGACCCGAAAAACCTGCTTCTGCTCAAGGAGTGTAGCCCCGTTTTTAGCCCGGACATCGAGCCGGTACCACCCGCCCGAAGCGGTCAGTGGTCCCTGAAAGGCCGTGGAGGAAGCCAACCGTGGAAGGGCTACCCAAGCAGTCGGCTGTCCCTGACCTGCTACCAGGGGTACCAGCCGGGCTTCAACGAGGGTTGCAGCCGGAGGAGCCGTACCCGTTACGATGATTGTGGCCTGATTGGCCGGGTTGCGCTGAAAGACCATCCGTTGCACCGGATTGGTGATGACCAGTTGAGCAGATAAGGAGAGCGGAAGTAGCCAGCCAGCCAGCAACCCCACAACCAGTACATGTAGTTTCATGAACTATGGCAATACAAGTGGTATGAATTATTAAAATATGTACTATTGATAATTTAAAAGAATCTTAAGACCGCATAAACGCAAAAAAGCAGCCCCGGTCAGGGCTGCTTTTTACAGAGCAAATTTCGTGCTGAGGACAACTCGTTTCGTAACGCATTGTCCGTGCGTACACGATTAATTCGCATCGGCTGCCTCAACGGGCAGGCTGGTAAACGGATTTGAGCGGATGTCAGGTATCGGTACGTACCTCATCCCAAGGTTGATCCATGTAGCGTGTAAGCCAATTGAAGGCGTAATGACGCTCATACACGACGCTCGCGTTGAGGCCGGCGGGGGCCGGCTGGCCCATGACCCGAGCATTGACACAAGCCCAGTCCAATCGATACGTAATGTCTGCCTGATCCAGAAGGGTGGCTGGGCTTCGAAGCGTAGCCTGGGCGAGCATAGAAGCGTAATCGCCTGTGCGTTGAATTATGCTGGCTGTTGCTGGTACGTCACAAATCTGATCGGGAAAGGCCAGGTCGTCCACGAACGACAGCGCCCATAATAACACCCACAGGGATTCATACCGCCAAACGAATCGTAAGCGATCGTCGTCTGTGGGTTGAGCGATGTCTATAAAGGCTCGTTCAACCGGTGAAAAGAACGGAGTTGCTTCAAACCGTCTGATTACTTCCTGAACGATGGCATCTTCCAGACCTTCAGCCTTTACCGCCACAATAGCGAGGGCAATGGCGCGTTGAACTATGTCTTGTTTCGTCCGGGGTTGAACCTCTTCGTCGGCAATAATGCAGGGTAAATGCTCAATAACCGGCACTCCCCGTTCACGCAGTACCGCCATGCTTCGATTCTTGCGGGCTACCTGCGATTCGTACAGGTTATGCGGTGAGCGCTGATCGGCTTGTCCCAACTGGACAAATGCATCGGGCACCGGCAGGTCGTCGATTGCTGATTCACCGGCGTCATTCAAGACCAGTTGCCCTGTGTTATCAATAAAATGGGTGTTATCGATCAGCGCATAGCCACCAACGGCCTCTAAAAATCGAAGGATGTCGTCTTTGAACACCTCAACCCCGCCCGTACCAATCAGCACCAGCGACAGCTTTGTGTTCTGGATGATTGTCATCAACTTTTCCTGTACGTTCGGCTTATGAGCACGTATCGGGCCGGCGAGGTTCATAGCCCGTGTCAACACAGACGCAAACTCGTCATGACCAGCCGGACGGTACTGAATGATCAACGCTCTTCGTTTAAACCAGCCCAGCTTCCTTCGTACAATAGCATTCTCCCACTGGTCGGATGGACCATAGAACGAAAGAGGTTGCCCGGCGAAGGTTTGTTGAAGTAAGCTGGTAACGGTTAGCGAATCCTCCGCCGGGAGGAAAATGGTACAGTGAACCATCGGTCAGGCAACCGGCTTTATCTTCAGTTCGTCCAGTTGCGCCTGGCTGATAACCGACGGTGAATCAATCATGACGTCGCGGCCGGAGTTGTTTTTCGGGAACGCGATGAAGTCGCGGATGGAGTCGGCCCCGCCGAAAATCGAGCACAACCGATCGAAACCGAACGCAATGCCGCCGTGGGGTGGTGCGCCGAATTCAAACGCGTCCATCAGGAAGCCGAACTGGGCTTTGGCTTCTTCGGGCGAGAAGCCCAGCAAAGCAAACATCCGGGCCTGCAGTTCGCGCTGGAAAATCCGGATGGAGCCACCCCCAACTTCCGTGCCGTTGATCACCATGTCGTAGGCGTTGGCCCGCACCGCTCCCGGATCGGTGTCGAGCAGCGGAATGTCCTCGGGTTTTGGCGACGTAAACGGGTGGTGCATGGCGAACCAGCGACCCTCGCCAGGGCGGTGTTCGTCCTCGCCGTATTCGAGCAGGGGAAAGTCGAGCACCCACAGGGCTTTGAATTCATCGGGCTTGCGCAGGCCTAGCCGGCTGCCCATTTCGAGCCGCAGTTCGCTCAGCTGCTTCCGGGCTTTGGCTGCTTCGCCGGAGATGATCAGGATCAGATCGCCGGGCTGGCAGGTTTCGCCTTCGCCGTTGAACCGGGCAACCCACTGCATCAGATCATCTTCGGAATAGAACTTATCGACCGACGACTTGAGCGTTCTATCTTCGTTGTAACGCACGTAAATCAACCCTTTAGCGCCAATTTGTGGCCGTTTCACCCATTCGGTCAGCTCGTCGATCTGTTTGCGGGTGTAGCTGGCTCCGCCCGGTACGCAGATGCCCACAACGAGTTCGGCGGAATCGAACACGCCAAAGTTTTTGCCGGAGGTCAGGTCAACCGTATCGAACGTACCTTTCAGTTCGACGAACTTCATGCCGAAACGCGTATCGGGTTTATCCGATCCGTAGAGGCTCATGGCTTCGGCGTAGGTCATACGGGGCACTTCAGGCAGGTCGATATTTTTCACCGTTTTGAAGAGGTGACGTACCAGCCCTTCGAACATCTGAAGAATGTCTTCCTGCTCAATGAACGACATCTCGCAGTCGATCTGCGTAAACTCCGGCTGGCGGTCGGCGCGCAGGTCCTCGTCGCGGAAGCACTTGACAATCTGATAGTAGCGATCAAACCCCGACACCATCAGCAACTGCTTGAACGTCTGGGGCGACTGCGGCAGGGCGTAGAATTCGCCGGGGTTCATGCGGCTGGGTACGACGAAGTCCCGTGCGCCTTCGGGCGTTGACTTGATCAGTACCGGCGTTTCGACCTCAATGAACCCCTGGCCGTCCATATAAATCCGGGTCTGCTGGGCCATCTTGTGGCGTAGTTCCAGGTTCCGGCGTACGGTGTTCCGGCGCAGGTCGAGGTAACGGTATTTCATGCGGAGGTCGTCGCCCCCGTCGGTATCGTCTTCAATGAGAAACGGCGGCAGTTTAGCCGGGTTCAGTACGTCCAGAGCGGTGACCCGAACTTCAATATCGCCGGTAGGAATATTCGGATTTTTCGATTTCCGCTCAACCACCTTGCCGGTGGCTTTGACGACGTATTCGCGGCCCAGCGTCCGGGCGGCTTCAAATAAGTTGGAGGCCGAAACGCCTTCTTCCAGAATAAGTTGTACGAGACCGTAGCGGTCGCGGAGGTCAATCCAGAGGACACCGCCCTTGTCGCGGACGGTCTGAACCCAGCCGGCCAGGGTAACTTGTTGATCAACGTTGGACAGGCGGAGTTCCCCGCAAGTGTGTGTTCGGAGCATATTTTAATGAGTGAAAGAGCGAAAGAGTGAAAGAGTGAAATCGGACCGCCGAAGCGGAGCGACCTGGCTCCGAGTTTTTTACTCTTTCGCTCTTTCACTCTTTTACCCTTAGAAAGCTGGTTGCAAAGGTAGGGAGTTTGCCGCTACTGCGCAGCAGTTATCTATTTGCGCGTTCATTGATTCACCCTTTCGCTCATTCACCGCCCGGCGGGCCGGTCATTCACTCTGTCGCTCATTCACCCTTTCACTCTTTCGCTCATTACTTCCTATAGTCCAGCGCCGGGGCGCGGTCGCCGAGCAGGGCTTCGTATTTGAAATCCGCCCCGCGTTTCTGCTGCCATTCGGCGCGGGCTTTCTCGATGAGTGCGGGGGTTTTGTAGAGATCCAGCGCGGTCAGGGCCAGGGTTTTGGCAGCTACGAGCATGCCTTTCTGGCCAATGCTCATACCACTGGCAGCCGTCGACTGCCAGCTATGCGCCGATGAGCCCGGTACCCACGTAGCGGTCTGGAGGCCAACCGTCGGAACGGCCCAGCTTACGTCGCCGACATCGGTAGAGCCGCCACTGGTCGCACTCTCCGACGCATCGCGGAAGTCTTTAACGAGGGCCGCGTTTGTGACGGGTACTTTCTGCCCTTCGCCGAAGGTTTCGCTGATTTTCTGCGCAAACGCTGTCTCCTCGGGCGTGTACTGGATACCGCCGACCGTTTGCAGGTTTTTGTGCATTGCTTCGGCCAGCGTCACGTTGGGCAGGAGGTTATAGACACCGCCCAGCACTTCCCACTCCACTTTGGTGCCGGTGCCTTTGGCGGCTCCCTCGGCTGCGTTCTCGATGCGTTTCCAGACGCTCTGCAGAATGTCACGGTCCTTGTGCCGGGCGTAGTAATACACCTCCGCGAAGGCGGGTACGACGTTCGGTGCTTCTCCGCCTTTGGTGATGACGTAGTGAATGCGGGTATCGGACGGAATGTGTTCGCGCATCATGTTCACCATGAAGTTCATGGCTTCCACACCGTCGAGAGCCGACCGGCCCCGCTCGGGCGAAGCAGCCGCGTGAGCGGCAATGCCCCGAAACCGGAACTTGGCGTTTTTGTTGGCCAGCGACGTACCAGCATCGGCGGCATTCTGCGAGCCCGGGTGCCAGTGCAGCACTACGTCTACGTCGTTGAACAGCCCTTCGCGGACCATGTAGACCTTCCCCGAGCCGCCCTCTTCGGCCGGGCAGCCGTACACGCGGACGGTTCCGGTATGCCCGGCTTTGAGCCAGTTTTTGACTTCGATCCCGGCGGCTGCCGAGGCCGTACCGAACAGGTTATGACCGCAGCCGTGGCCGCCTTTCTGGCCCTGGATGGGCGTAAATTCGGGTTTAGCTTCGGTAGCCAGACCGGGCAGGGCGTCGTATTCGGCCAGGATACCGATAACGGGTTTGCCGCTGCCGTAGGTCGCGACGAAGGCCGTCGGGATGCCGGCTACGCCCGCTTTTACGTCGAAGCCTTCTTTCTTGAGCTGTTCCTGCAGCAACAGTGAGCTTTTTTCTTCCTGATAGCCCAGCTCGGCAAAATCCCAGATTTGTTTGGAGATGCCCGCGTACTCGGCGAAGCGGTTGTTCAGGCTGGCGATGACCGCCTGTTTGTCTTTGTCTGGAGCAGGGGCGGCTGATTTCTTCGCCGACTGCGTATAGCCGGCCAATGGCAGCAGCAGGGCCAGGGTAAGTAGGTGTTTCTGCATAGCGGTTGTATCAATTCGTGGGTTGTGAATTGATAAAAATAGGGAAGAAGCAGAGAAAACAATACGAACGTGCGCTGGAATATTACCGCAACAACGACAGTAGCCGCTCCAAAGCGGCCTGAACCGTATCGGCTACCAGCCGTATGAAATCGCTTTTGTCGCCGGACGTTTGGGCCGTTTCCAGGGCATTGTAATACGTAATTCGGGCATCAGCATCGCCCTTGAGAATAGCCAGTGGAAAGCCATGACGAAGCAAGATCAGATTCATGATTAACCGCGCCGTTCGCCCGTTCCCATCGATAAACGGATGAATAGTGACAAGGCGTTCGTGAAGTTCGGCTGCCAGCACTACTGGATGAAGTGACTTTGTTTCGTTCTCATACCAATGAAAAAGGTCTTCCATTTGCCTGGCCACCAAATAAGGCTGAGGGGGTACGAACCGACTACCGCGAATCAGGACCGGAACCTGCCGATACCGACCAGCATTTTCCCGGACAATCCCACGCAGAATCAGACTATGCAAATCCAGCAGGACCCGCTCTGACAAGTTAACTCGCTGCTGTACAATGTCTTTCATGTAGTCGAGAGCGTCGCGGTGGTTGATGGCTTCCAGATGATCTTTCAGCGGTTTTCCCCCGATGGTTAGTCCCTCATTGATGACCAGGTCCGTCTCGCGCAGGGTTAGCGTATTGCCCTCAATGCGGTTGCTTTCGTAGGTATATTCCAACTCCAGCGCCTGCCGAATGCGGTCGTTGTCACGATGACGTACGGTGTCGAGCTGGGCTTTAAGCTGGTCTAAATGGTCGAGCTGGGATTGCATAAAGTCTCAATTACGAGCTGTAGACAAATAAATGGCGTCTAACAAGGTACACAAAGGTTCTTACTGACTCCTAAATTTCGGCATCTTTGTAGAAGGTAACATTGCCAATGTAGTCTATGCACGAAAATATACTTGATTACTATATTCACGTCTTTTCAAATCTTAACACCGGCGGTGGCAAATTAAAAGAAAGCGCACCGCATAAGCCCCTTGTATTGCTTTCTGTCATCCAGGCGTTTGAAAGCGGATTATTGACTGATAGACGAATACCAATTACTCCTGAACTCACCAGTATTTTTAAAACAAACTGGAATAGTTTAGTCACTACAGGTCATACGTTAAGCTTTAGTATGCCGTTCTTTCGGCTGAAAAACGAACCAGGAAACTGGTGGCAGTTAATAGCTAATGTAGGCTGTGAACTTTGGGTACAAACGGGGGATCTATCAAACTTCAGTAGTTTAAGCAACGCGGTAGCTTACGCTGAAATTGATACCAAACTTGCTGATTTATTGGTTAATACTACTTCTCGTAATGTATTACGGCAAACACTTCTGGAGCGCTACTTTCCAGGTAAATCAATTAGTAATACTGATAACAGCAGAGGAATCGACGAGCTTAGACGTGAAATGCTTGAAGAATCTCCTGCTGAATACAGTAACATGATGAAAAGCCTGAAAAAGCGGCTCAATGCTGAAACGTATGAAATCGAGCTGTACACCCGCGAAGCTGTTTTTCGCCGGGAAATCGTTCGGCTTTATGACGATTCTTGTTGTATTACCGGTGCTCGTGTATCAGCCCCTTATTCGTTTTCTATGGTTGATGCCTGTCATATTGTACCGTTTTACAAGACGTTCAATAACCATCCAGCCAATGGCATCGCACTTTGCCCAAACCTTCACCGGGCGTTTGATAAAGGTGCTATTTCAATTGATGATGACTATTGTGTGATTGTTTCGACCACGTTTGTTGAGAGTGAAAATAGTGCATATAGTTTGAAAATGCTGGCAGGGACACAAATTCATTTACCGAAAGACGAGCAGTTTTTACCTGACTTGAAAGCGTTTGCGTGGCATCGGGAGCATACCTACAAAGGCTAATCGAACAGGCTTAGCTATATCTGTCATGCTGCGTAGGTATTGCTAATTACTTTGTGATAAGTTGAATGAGTATTATAGGGCTGAATCTATTACCGACAATCGAGCTTATTATACGTTCGTGAGCGGCAACCTCCCGAAGACGAGTTTGCCGATTTTAAGCAAGCAACTCAGATACCCTGGATTTCGTTATCTTGCTGGAAGATAAACAGGATAAGCATGGAAACAACATTTGTCGCTAAACCCAGCGAGCTGAAAGAACAACTTTTGGCGAAGATCGAATCTTTATTTTCTGACAGCGATACGCCGGTGACCATTACACTAAAGCAAGAAGAGGTTAAGCCACGTCCTGACCAATGGGAGATTTTCCTGAAGATGGAAGAAATCCGCAAGCGGACCGAATTAGTATCAGTGACCTTGCCGCCCGGAATGGACATAAACGATATTATTGATGGTGTAAACGACGTGGACTTATAACTTGATGCAGTATTTCGATACCGACATTCTAATACACTATCTGGTCAATCAGGAACCGCTCAAGCATCAGCAAGCTCGACAATTATATCAACAGGCTGCCACTAATCAGACATTCTTCATTTCGTTACTCTCATTGCAGGAGTTGACGTACGCACTGGCGAAACTACAGGTTGCCAATATCGACGTTGAAGCATCAGCGATGAATTGGCATTCTACAAGTCTAATCAACTATACGGCCGAAAACTTTGCACGAGCGATTGAACTGTCGCGGCAGATTGGCTTTAAGCATATTAATGATTGTTTGCATACTGCCTTTGCTGAAGCTAATAATTGCTCAGAGTTATTAACTTATAACCGTAAAGAGTTTAGCCGCATACAGCCGCTAACCAGTCTGACAATTACCATTCTGTAGCTTTACACCAACGCCCGCAACTCCTCCACCATTCCTTTCACCGCATCAACCGTAGCCGCTACGTCCGCTTTGGTATAAACCGGCCCAGGCTGAACCGCAGACATGAAAACGCTTCCTGCTCAGTCAGGCCCAGCGCGAGCAGTACGTGCGATGGGTCAATACTGGCGGGTGTGCAGGCGGAACCATGCCATCTAGGTCCATAGTGAGCGCGTCGGAGTCGCAGTTTTCAAAGTAGATGTTTGTGGTGTTGTAAAGCCGATGTTCCCGCGGTCCGTCGTTACGGTTGCCGTTTATCCTGGTGCCGGAAATCGTCAGCAAGGCAGTTTCCAGTTCGTCGCGCAGAGACGCAACATATTGTCGCTCCGGTGCCGGTACAGCAGATTTGCCAAGTCCCACAATACTCGGTCCTGGCGTCGGGACGACAAAAAATGCTCCTTTTATATTCTAGAGCTATTCATACCTCACGTTAAATTATGAAAGATAAGCAGCAGGCTGGCGTATACGTCGCAAAATTCTTACTTTTCATGCGACCGCTGTCCGGTCAACTTACTAATCACAACTTTATGAAAAACATCACCATCACTTTGGATCTCAAATCCATCTGCATCGGGGCGCTGGGTGTATTCGCCATCATGTCATTGTCTAACTTCAACAACGCCGACGACCGCCGGAACGATGCCGGCGATGAGGTACGTCGCTACCAGGCCGTTTCTGGTCCGCAAGGGTTAATAATACTTGACACAAAGACAGGAAAGTATGTACACTCCCCGAGTTACGTCGGACGGACGCGCTGGATCAGGGGCGATTTTAACGCTAAGCTCAGCGATACGTCAACGAAGGAAGACTAAAAAAGGATAGAGTCTTACGTCTTCCGCTTCTTCTTGCGGGCCGACGGGAACAATACGTTGTTCAGGATGAGCCGGTAACCGGGTGAGTGGGGGTGGAGGTTCAGGTCGGTGGGGCTGCGGTGAAAGCCCCGGATGCCTTCGGGATCATGCCCGCCGTAGAACGTCCACTGCCCATTGCCGATTTCGCCGTAGATGTAGCGGTGCGACGACTGGCTTTCGCCCATCACCAGTACGTTGGGTTTTACGGTGCTTTTGCGGAACGCCGTGGTCTGTCCGTGAAACTCCCGGATAATCTGCTCGTGGTTCTGCACCAGCATGGCCGGAATCATGTCAAACTTGGCCGAAAAATCGAACAGCTGGAAGTGTCCCAGCGACTGATCGTAGTACGACCGGCCGGCCGAGATGTTGATGTCGGAGAAGGACATGCCGCGATAGCCGTTTTCCAGTTCGAGGTTGAAATTATGGAAGGCCATCGTTTTGCTGAAATCCAGCTTCGACTGCGCGTTGGGGTCCACCCCGTCGCCGTCGAAGCGGCTGTCTACGATATCCACGCCCTCGGCCGCCAGCGCTACGTCGAAACTTTCGGCCCCCGAACACATGGCGAAGAGGTAGCTTCCACTGGCGCAGAACGCTTTGATCGTTTTGGCAACGGCCAGCTTCATCTGCGACACTTTCGCGTAGCCGTATTTCTTGGCGATGTTTTCCTGCGCCTTGATATCCTCGGCCGACATCATGCCCGTGAACCGGCCAAACTGCCCCGTAAAATCTTCGTGGTGCAGGTGAAGCCAGTCGTACTTCGCCAGTTCGCCCTTCAGAATCTCTTCGTCGTAAACCACCTCGAAGGGAATTTCGGCGTATTTCAGGACCAGCAGGACGGCATCGGTGTTTTCAAACTCGGCCGGCCCAACCTTAATCGGCGAATACACCACAATTTTGGCCGCTTTGACCAGCTTGACCGCACTCATGTTCAGGTTCGGCGTGGCAATTTCCTGCTGGATGGCATTGGCGCGGGCGTCGGAGATCACCTCCAGGGAAACGCCCCGGATGCGGCACTCGTTTTCGACTTTCGCCGAGTATTTCATCATGAAACTACCGCCCCGGTAGTTCAGCAGCCAGTCTACCTCACCTTCATCCTTCAGCACGGAGTAGGCGATGCCGTAGGCTTTCAGGTGATTGGACTGTTGATCGTCCATCGGAATCAGGATGGAGTTGGCGTTGGCGCGCAGAAACAGGCAAACCAGCAGGAACGTAAGCAATAGTCTCATAGCATAGGGGTCATTGAGTAGTTGACTTACGAATGATCGTGGATCATCCGCCAGCCTTGTTTCGTACGTGTCCAGACGGTCGTGAACCAGCCGGTGCGGTCGGGACGCCCCCCGCCGGTCAGCACAAACTGGCCCGTCACCAGGGCGGCTTCCTTACCCAGCATCCGCACCTCAACGTGTTCGTAGCGCAGTTGCTGAAGCGGCCGGCCTGTTTTCCAGAAACCATTTCGCATGGTCAGTTCAATGCGCTCGACGCCCCCGCGCGGTCCATCTGGCCCCATTTCAGTGGCCGTGGGTACGTAAGCGCTGAGGTACTGCGACAGATCGCCTTTATTCCAGCCCGATGACGTTGAATCAAGAGTCGCCCGGATTTCGGTTTCGGCCGGAACGGGCTTGATTCGGCCCGAATGGCCCCCGCGTGGTAGGGGTGCGGCATGAGCGGCAAGGGTAGTGAAAACAACGGCAACCGGCAGGAATAGACGTAAACGCATGGGTACTGACAGTGAAGCGGTTAATGGTAGGTCAAATTAAGAAATTAATCCAAAACATACCACGAAAGTTTTGCCTGTTCGCCACTTTACGAGCGAAAGGGGCAAAGGCGCGGCAAAGTCCGCGTTGGTGAGGTTGCCCGCAAGTCGTTTTGTTTACCGGTACCCCGCCAGAATGGCCAGTTCCTGCCACGAAATCAGCCCGATGGCCAGCACGGCCAGGCCCAGCCCAATCTTGTTGGCGGTGGTCAGGTTCTCCTGAAAGAACAGGGCTGCCGTCAGGGCCGCGACCAGAATCACGCCGATGTTGTAGAGGGGATAGACGAACGCGCCGTTGCCGCCAAATTGCGACAGGGCCAGCAGCAGCGTATAAAAACTCAGGAAATTGGGCACCCCGAGTGTAAAGGCCGCAATGAAGCTGCGCGCCTGAATGGTTTCCCTGCCCTGAAGGAGTCGGATGGCCAGCATCAGTAGCCCGGCTACGATCGCGCCCAGGACCATCGTCAGCGTAACGACCACGGTTTTATCGGCCGAGGGAATGTAGCGCAGGTTGATGTAGTTGATCAGCGAATTGGTACTGCCGTAGAGCAGGAACACGGATACCGGCAGCAGCACGTTAGCACCCAGGCGCTGGCGGCTGGTGGTTTTTTCTTTCTTGAACGTACTGAGCGCAACGGCCACTACGGCCAGAATCAGGCCCGCGTAGTTGAGGGCGTCGAAGGCTTTACCCCCGGTCTGAAACACAAACAGACTGAAACTGACCGGAATCACCAGCGACAGATTATTGGCCAGCGAGGTGGTTGTGATGCCCGTCCGCTGCGTCGATGCCCCCGACAGCAGGAACGTAATGATGAACCCGACACCCAGGCCCAGCGACAGCCACGTCCAGGTTTGCCCGAAATCGATCGAGAACGACTGGCCGCTGGGCATCAGCAGAAAGCCGGTCAGGAAGCAGACCGGGTAGTTGAACACAATGGCCTGGAACGTATTGACGTTGTAGCGGGGAAACAGCCGGAAATTCAGCAGCAACAGAACCGAGAGCAGGATACTGAGAGCGAGGAAGAGCATAGAGCCAGACTACAGCGGGTTTGATCGGCGAATTTGCACGATGTTTCTCAATTCAGCAGCTCTGTTAAGAAATAATGAGTTTCGGTGTCTACTGATTGGTAAATTGAATATAGTTACAGATATTGGTAGCATCTTCTTAAACACTTTAATGTATCTACTCCTTCATGAAACGCTTTTCTATTGGATTGGCTGTATCCGTACTGTCGATAAGCCTGACCAGCTGTGCTACCATCTTTTCGGGAAATCGCCAGTCCGTCCGCGTGGAATCGGTGCCCGCAGGGGCCCGAATTGAAGTAAACGGCATTGATTACGGTACGACACCGGCAACGATCAGCCTGAAAAAGAGCCTCGACACACCCAGCATTCTGCTCCGGAAAGACGGCTACGAAACCAAGGCCTTCAGTCCCGAAAGTACGTTTAACATGGTCAGTATCCTCAATATCTTCTTTCCGGCGGGCTTCATTGTAGATGCCGTTACGGGGGCCATCAAAAAGTACGATCCCATCAATTACAACATTACGTTGGACCCGGCGCGGTCGGCAAGCAATCGGTAAGCCGATCTGCCGGATTTCGTTCGAATGCTTATCTTGGCCGGGGCGCGTGAGTGCCCCGGCTTTTTAGCTGATTGTCTGACCTGGCTTATTTGTATGCAACGATTCAGGGGGCTGTTGCTTTGTGGAATGCTGCTGTATGGGGGAGGGGCCCTGGGGCAGAAAAACTACTCGTTGTCCATCACGGTCGCGCCGACCTATGCGTATACCGCCTACAAACCGCAGTTTCTGTTCCCCGACAGCGACGGGCAGGTGGTGGAGCCCGTCCTGCTGACGGGGCGAAGCCATTCGGCCGGGTACCTGATCGGGCCAGCCGTCGAATACACCTACGCGCCGGGCTGGTCGGTGGCGTCGGGCGTCTGGTTCAACACGCAGACGTACCGGCAGGCCCGGCAGTCGGCCGACGGGCGGGTGCTGACGGCCATCCGCAACCGATCCCTGCGCGTCCCCGTCCTGCTGAACTACCGGCAATCGGCCGGGCGGTTAGCGCCGTACTGGTCGGGCGGGCTGTTGCTGGAGTATCTGCTGCCGGCCCGCGTGCTGGTGCGTCGCGATGAGCAGCCCCGGCAACGCCTGAATCTGACCTACAACGGGGGGTTGGCTTTCCGGGTGAGCGTCGCGGGTGGGTGGTCGTACCGGCTGACCAACCGGATCAGCCTGCTGGGGCAACTGATGATAAACTACAATCTGGGCAAATTCGGGCAGGCCGCCACCCACAATCCGTCGCTTGAACTGAACGGGCTGATGCAGACCGCATGGACCTTCTGACCGCTTCTGACTACGGGATAAATTTCCCGATTTCTTAACAAACCCTACGCGGTTTGGCGGATTGATTAGGGTTGAACCATAAACCGAAACGCGCATGAATACACTGATTGCGGTCGCGTTCGACCAGAAAAACGAAGCGGCAGACGTCCTCAACCGGCTGGGTCAGCTCCAGCGTGATTACCTCCTCGATCTGGCTGCGTAATGCGGTAGAGGACAAAGTACTCGATGAGTTGAAAGACGTCCGTGGCCGAATCCTGCGTACGTCCCTGTCGAAAGAAGCGGAGGAGCGCCTGGCCCGCGTGCTGAGCGGCCCTACGGCTACCGTCGATAATCCGGCCCCAACGATGGCGCAGTAAGCGTATTGATCAGCATGGCCCGGGTGTCAACCCATCGGTGGCGCCTGGGCTTTTTTTCAATGCAACGATTCCGGTTTCCTGTGCATCTTTACGTAAGCACAGACCAATCGTCGCTCATGAAGCGTTTCGCTAGTTGCCTCCTTCTTCTCCTGGTTGTAGTACAACGGCCGGTTCAGGCCCAGCTGACTCCCCGCCAGATTGATCCGGTTATTACCCGGATCATGGACAGTGCCAACGTACCTGGGCTGTCGATTGCCATCATCCGGAACGGAAAACTGGCCTACAGCAAGGGCTACGGACGTACCAAAGCCGACTCGACGCAGCCTGTAACGTCGACGACCATCTTCGATGCGGCTTCGCTGAGCAAGCCGGTGTTTGCCTATGCAGTGCTGCAACTGGTCGAAGAGGGGCGGATTGAACTGGACAAGCCGCTTTACGAGTACATGCCGTATCCGGACGTGGCGGCCGACGAGCGTTACAAACGCATTACGGCCCGGATGGTGCTGAGCCACCGGTCCGGCTTCCCCAACTGGCGCCGAAACCGGCGGTCGAAGGAACTGACTATCAGCTTTAATCCGGGCGAACGGTTTGGCTATTCGGGGGAGGGCTTTGTGTATTTACAAAAGGTGGTGGAGACGATTACGGGTAAACCGGTCAACGAACTGATAACGGAGCGTGTATTTAAGCCGTTGCAGATGACCAGCAGCAGCTACGTCTGGCAACCCGCGTTCGACGCCAACTTCGCGCAGCCCCATTCCAACTTCGGTCAGCCTGAAACCAAGAATAAGCCAAATCAGGCCAACGTGGCGTATTCGCTGCAAACCACCGCCGACGACTACGCGAAATTTATCCTGGCCGTCCTGAACGGAAAAGGCCTGAAAACGACGACCATCGACCAGATGCTGAGTCCACAAAGCCGCCTGCCCAAGCAATATGGTGGGACCGATACGTTGTCGGCTGCGTTGCGCTGGGGCCTGGGGTTTGGTCTGGAGCAAACCCCAGCCGGCGACTATTTCTGGCACTGGGGCGACAATGGTACGTTCAAGTGCTACGTTACGGCCAGCCGGACGGACAAGAACGCGGTCGTGTATTTTGCCAACGGCTATAACGGCCTGGGCCTGATCAGCGCACTGGTCAATCGGTTTGTGGGGGGCGAACACCCGGCCGTGGCGTTCCTGGGCTACAATGCCTACGATGATAAGCACAGTCTGTTTGCGCGTTATGTACTGGACAAGGGCGTACCGGCGGCAATAAAGCCGTATCTCGACGCGAACGGTACATCGACACTGGCGGAGGACAAGCTGAACTGGGTCGGGGATCAATTGGTCAGCTTAGGACGCATGACCGACGCCCGGGAGGTGTTCCGGTACAATCTGGCGGCCTATCCAAAATCGGCCAATGCTCTGGCTAGTTACGCCTACGCAAGTCTCTATGCCGGCAACCCGTCGGAAGCCGTTACGTATTTTCGCAAGGCGCTGGAGCAGAAGCCTGATAACGACCGTCTGAAGAAACTCGTTGCCCAGCTGACCGCCACCCCGGCCGGGCAGGGAAGTACCAGGCTGGTGCTGAAGGGCTACCCGGCTGCGAAGCTGGTGACGGTGGCCGGCAGCTTCAACGACTGGGACGATTTGCATACCTTCCTGATCAGGAAAGGCGACGTCTGGGAATGTTACCTGGATGTTAAACCCGGCTCGTATACCTATAAATTCGTGGTCGACGGCAAATGGATCACCGATCCGGCCAACCCCACAACGCAGCAGGATGAGTCAGGTAACGTGAATTCGCTGCTGACCATAAAGTAATTCCTGGTCATTCCACCAGTCTCGACGCTTTGTCGGCCAGCCACCGCATCCGGTAGGCATTCATGGCCGTTATGCCCAGTTGGTTAAGGAGCCGGTAGTTGACCACCAGTCCTACGGCCGCACCGATGCCGGGAATCAGCTGCGCCATTTTGGCCAGGTCAATGTAATCGCGGTACTCCTGCTGGAACGTCAGCCAGTCGAACTGGTTGATGTCTTCGGGAAGCTGGCGGCTGTGCTCAGCCCAATCGGCCATGTATTGGTACACCGTCTGCCGTCGTTCCTGGCTGGAAAAAGCCAGTTGAAAAATGTAGAGAATGAACAGCCGTTCGCGGTAGTCGCTGACGGAATGGCCGTAGAGAGCCGCAATTTCGAACAGCATCTTCATTTTCAGGCTGAGCAGTAACGGAAAATCCGCCAGTCCCCACCAGAGTCCGCCGGCACCGGTAGCCCCTCCTTCGGCCGCGCCTACTTTCTTGTAAAAATTAATTCGGTCCACTACGGCCGCTTCACGCTGGGGGAGCGTTAGACCGTCGACGGGTGGTTTGGTCAGGTAGCCGGCCCCGAACAGTACGGCCCGTGTCATCTGCTTGATGGCGTTGGTAATCAGTTGATGGACCTTGTTCGGAATGAGTCGGTTCATCCGGCTTTGCAGGGCTTTCGACAGCCGGTTTGCCGTTGACGGAGGCTTCTGCATTTGCTGCTGCCAGTAGCTCAATTCGTTCTGAACAGACGTTTCGTACGGTGACATGGCGAAATTTTAATGCAAAATATTCGTATTAACAGAATTTTAATTCAATCTAAGGCGTTAGATTAGCAACTCCCAATAACAGCTAGAAACCCCAACCCCGAGCTTATGAAAAAAGCCGTGCTCCTGCTTTGCGCCCTATTCAGCTTCGCCCGTGTTGGCAACTCCTCTCACACCCCCACCGTTCCTGCCCGTACTGTTAACGCAAACAAGGCTGCTGCTTATCTGCAGGTATACGACGAATTAAATCTGAGCAGTTCCGGACTGCGGAAAGAAATTTTTGATTATGCCCTGCGTGGCTGGCAAAAGATGGCGTCGGCCAAGCCCGTCATTTCCATTGTGGACCTGAGCCAGCCTTCCAATAAAAAACGCCTGTACGTTATTGATCTGGTAAACCGGAAGCTTCTTTTCCAGACGTATGTGTCGCACGGCCGCAATTCCGGCGATCTGGTGGCGAGCCGTTTCTCCAACGTGACGTCATCGTTCCAGTCGAGCCTGGGCTTCTACAAGACCCTGAAAACTTACTACGGGAAGCATGGCCTGTCGTTGCAGCTCAAAGGACTGGAAAAAGGGTTTAACGATAAGGCATACGACCGGAACATCGTGTTGCATGGGGCCGATTACGTCTGTGAGGATTTTATCCGCCGGACAGGCCGACTGGGTCGCAGCCAGGGCTGCCCGGCGGTTCCATACGCGTTGAGTAAGTCAATCATTCAGGCGGTAAAAGACGGCTCATGCCTGTTTGTGTACTCACCCAACGCCGAGTACCTGAAGCGCTCGACTTATTTGTCCAACGCGTAGACGTCTTTGTAGAACCGGAGCTGACCCGTGGCGTCGATATCGGCCGTGTTGTAGGCGATAAACACCGGGAATGGCTTCGGTATTTTTAGTGTCTGCGGCTTCTGATCGATCAGACACCGGTCCATAAAGCCTTTATCAAATTTAGCCTCGCCCAGCACGAAGTTGGCCAGTTCGACGGGTTTCTGCACCCGGACGCAACCGTGACTCCGCCACCGGTCTTTGGTCAGCGTAAACATATCACGGCCGTTGGTGTCGTGCAGGTAGATGGCCAGCGGGTTCTCCAGATCAAACTTGATCAGCCCCAGGGCATTTTCGCAGCCGGACGCCTGCCGGATGCGGTACGGAAAGTTTGTTTCCGACAACGAAGCCCAGTCAACCTCTTCCGGATCAACCTCTTTGCCCCGCTCGTCGAGCACCTGCAGATTCTGTGAATACAGAAAATCCACGTTTCGCTGAATCTTGGGGAGCATCTCCTTGGTCGCGATGCTTTTAGGAACGTTCCAGTACGGATACGCCACGATGTCTTTGATGTAGGTTGTCATGCAGGGCGTCTTTTTATCAGGCTTCCCCACGATGGCGTGCATTGTCATCAGGCTTTTTCCGGTGCGGTCATAGACGTTCAGTTCGGCGGCCGGGATATTGACCATCACAAACCGATCCATGTCGAACCGGTTCAGATACCGGTAGAAATTGAGGGTTTGCCGCAGGAGTCGCAGTGAATCCGTTACGGCCGGACTGCTGCCTGCCTGCGTCCGAAGACGTTGGTAGTGAGCAACCAGCTTGGCGTAGGGGCCAAATGAAGACGATTTTTGGGCCAGCTGAACCACCTGATCGGGTGCGTAGGACTCCGACGCCGTCCAGGAAGAATCGACCTTTTCCGACAAACCAGCGAACGTAATACGCGACGGCTTCTTGCCGTACCGGATCTCCATCAGGAGCCGTTTGGTTCGATCTTCTATCTCATCGAGGGTGGCAGTTGGGGCGGCAACGAACCGTGTTGTATCGATGCCGATGCCGTCGGCAAACGTGCGTAACTGACTCAGGGCAAGCTGGGCTTTCTGAACGTTGGCGTCGGCCTCAGCCTGACGTTTTCGTTCCGCCTGATTATTGAGAAATTCGCGGCCTAGAAAAAACAAAAGCACCAGCCCCGCTGCAACAGCGACGCCAGTCCAGATTCGTTTATTAGTCATAAGTCGTTGAGTGTTGTATTTTTAAGACGCCAAAAACAATTTATGATCGTACGTCTTACATAATAACGCATAAGTCTTCTGATAAGTTATACCTAATTTTTATGAGAGCAGCGGTCTTCAATGCCTACGGTCCGAGTAGTGTTCTGCACATTGCCGATGTGCCCATTCCGCAGCCTATGCCGCATCAGGTGCTGATCCGGGTTCATGCCGCGGGGATCAATCCCAGCGACTGGGGTATCCGGAAGGGGCAGCTCCGCTGGGTATTACCCATTACGTTTCCCAAAACGCTGGGGTCCGAGTGCGCCGGTGTTGTCGAAGCGGTTGGCGAACTGGTCATGCACGTTAAACCCGGCGATCGGGTGGTGGCGCTGCTGGGGCATAAAGGCGGTGGCTATGCCGAATACGCATTGGCGATTATGGAGCGGGTGGTGAAACTGCCCGACACCGTTTCGTTTGTGCAGGCGGCTGCCGTGCCGGTTACGGGCATCACTGCGCTGCAATCCCTGCGCGACCTCGGCCACGTTCGGCCGCGCGACGAAGTGCTCATCAACGGTGCATCCGGGGGTGTGGGTACGATGGGCGTACAGATTGCCAGACTGCTCGGGGCGAACGTAACGGGCGTCAGCAGCGGAGCTAACGAAGCCCTGGTTCGGGAACTTGGAGCCAACCGCTTCGTCGACTACCGGCAAACTGACTTCACGGAACGTACCGACGACCGCTACCGGGTCATCTTCGACGCTGTTAACAAACGAACGTTTGCCGACTGTCGGCGCGTACTGACGCCGGATGGTACGTATGTGACGACCCGGCCGTCGCCCGCCGTCCTGCTTCGTTCTTTTTTCAACGGACCCGACCGCCAGAAGGCAAAGTTCATCGGGGCCAAAGACCGGGGCCGCGACGTAGAGTGGCTGATTAAACAGATGGGCAGCGGTCGGCTGCGGGCCGTGATTGACCGGACGTATCCACTGGAAGCCGTCGCCGAAGCCCACGATTACAGCGAGGGTGGGCATGTAAAGGGAAAATTGGTAATCGAAATTTTCTGACCTGAGCCGGCTGCAAACCACGATCCGGGCAACTACCGTAGTTGTGAAGCAATCAGGCATTCTAACGTACTGCTAGCCAACCATCGCCAGGGGGTGCCGTTTTCCGGCCGCCGGCAACCGAAAGTAGTGATGACCGCGGATGGGGCCGGCCACAACCGTACATAGAAAAAAGAGGGACCTGACTACGAGCCAGATCCCTCACAAAAGAGCAGTACTCTTACGAGCCGCCATAGGCCGGCTTGTCCAGATCGGGCTTACCGTCGCGGTTACGGTTAGGGTGCATCTCGCGGACGTTCGCGCCTAGTTCGTCGCCGTCCATGTATTCATCTTCCAGCTCGTCGGATGGTGCTCCGCCCATGGGAACCATATCGTCCGGGAGCTGGTCTATGTTATCGGCCCGGTCGCCCAGACCAGCGGGCGAAATGGCCTGCTTGGCACGGATTTGATCTTCTTTGTCGGGATCCTGATTTTCCATAACGTTTGTGGTTTTACAGATTGGGTCAATCGGCTACTGCCGTACTAGCCTTAACTGTCCTGTATTCGTATTGTTTGCTGATATACCTGATAGAGTAGAATGGCGATCGGTCCGCCCTGTGTTCACCTGTTCATTTTATCAAATTATTACGCTTACGATCCGGGCTTTTTCCGCCCGGCGACCGGTGTAGTTTTGTGCGGTTATCTCCTTACCTACCTCCATGAAAACCTTTATCTTCCAGCCGGTTAGAGCGGCTGTTGCCGGGCTTGCCCTGCTCGTATCGGCCTGCAACGTAGCCACGGTTCCGGAGCCGGTGGTGCCCGTTGAAACCACCCGGGATGGCGCCCGGATCAGCGCTACCAGCGCGGCCCACGCCAGTTTGGCCCTGCGCTGGGCTCCGGTCCACTACCAGGATACGGACGTAACGGGGTCGCACGGCCTCAGTGGCAAAGGCGACTACATCAGCGCGATCAATTTTGACAACGATTGGGTCGCTACCAACAACTGGAACAACCTCGCCAGTTACCCGGCTACCGGCCACTGCTATTACTCAGTCGTTGAAACGGGTACGCACTGGTACATCATCTACGCCTTCTTTCACGCCCGCGACTGGACCGACAATCCGTTCCTGTACAACATCGACGAACACGAGAATGACCTGGAAGGGTTGCTGGCTGTAGTGAAGAAAGATGGGTCGCAGTACGGTAATCTGCAGGGAATCGTAACGGTGGCCCACTCCGATTTCTTCTCATTTACCCCGAGCGGCAGCCCGTTGCAGAGTAATGAAGAAAGCATCGACGGTACGCTGACCATGGAAAGTTATAACGGCCAGCTGCGTCCGGCAACGGCGCAGGAAGCCAAAGGGCATGGTCTGAAAGCAAACCCGTACTACAAGATCAACGGCGACGGCCTGAAGTACCTGCCGTCTACAACCGGTACGGCCGAAGCCCCCGCCAACGCCGACGACCGCGACGTGAAATACAAACTGGTCGACATCTTTGCGCCGGGTGGTTTGTGGGAGCAGCGGTTCAACACGAACCTGTTCGTGAGCCCTGAGGGGTCGTTCAAAAAGAGCGTGGGCAATGGTGGTGCCAATGCCCCCTGGCGGTGGGACGACAAGGACGATCGGCCCGGAGCCGGAGCATTGGCGAAAGATCCGGCTGGTCTGGTGCAGTCGTACTTCAAAAACCTGGGTACGTTCGATCGAAACTACATCGATAATAAATACCTGCAATAACAAACGTTCGGCTTCACTTTGATTAAAGCAGCGCAGCCCGCCAGTTCTGGCGGGCTGCGCTGCTTTGAAAGCCCTGTCTTCACCCCTGCCCATCTCGCATTGGAGCTTGGGGTAACATGCCAGGATTAGTTAGCCGAAGCCGGTGCCAGAACGGTATCGATGGAATGGATAACGCCGTTGGTGGCTTCAATGTCGGCCTGGTTGACCGTAGCCGTATTACCGGCCGCATCGGAAATGGTGACCGTTTCGCCCTGTTTGCTGACCGTCAGTGTCTTACCCGTTACGGTCTTCAGTTTCTGACCGTCCTGCAAATCCCCGGCGTTGAACTTCCCTTTCACAACGTGGCCGGCGAGCAGGTTGACCAGCTTCTTTTTAGCGGCTGGTTTCATCAGGTCGTCCAGCGTACCAGACGGTAGTTTGCCAAAGGCGTCGTTGGTGGGCGCAAAGACGGTATAAGGTCCTTTACCGGCCGCCTGGTCCGTCAGGCCCGATACCCGCAGCGCCCGGAACAGGATCGTGTGATCGGCCGACTTGGCTGCACTGATGGCCAGGTCTTTGCCGGTTGAGCCACCCGGCTTCATGCCACTTTCCGACATACTACCCATACTGGTGGTACCGGTAGAGTCCGAACGGCTCATGGTATTCTGAGACTGGGCCAGGGCACCGGCATGAATGCCTACAACCATGGCCAGGGCGAGCGCCCACATACGATTTGATCTGTTTCGCATAACGCGGATCGTTTAGTGAAAGACTGGTAATGCTCAGGGCCCGAAGGCGGATGAGCGGTGGGGAGGCTCCCAACTTGTTGATTGAACGGTGGCTTAGTGGTGAATGTTTTATCGGGGGGCAGTATATGAGCGAATGACACGGGTTTGGAAGCGGATTGTAACCGGTTGATAGGTAGCGGTTTTCATACGCTCACTTTTTGAGAAAATCCCGTCGCCTGACTGTTTTATTTATTTCCTTTGGAGAAAACATTGGTAAGCCGATAGATCATGCAAATCACAAAACACAAGGTAGCCGGTATTCATTATACCCTTCGGGATAGCAACGGAAACGTGCTGGATTCGAGTGAGGGCCGTACACCGCTCTACTACCTCCACGGCGAGGGAAACCTGATTCCGGGTATGGAAGAAGGACTGGAAGGAAAATCAGAAGGCGATAAACTGCACCTGGATGTGGAGCCCGAAAAAGGCTACGGACGGCGCGACCCGCAACTGATCGGCGAAGTGCCCCGCGATGCGTTCGGTACTCAGCAGGTTGAAGTAGGGATGCAGTTTGAAGCCAATCAGGGTCAGGTCATTACGGTCACGCAGGTAGGCCCCGATACCGTAACGGTTGACGGTAACCATCCGCTGGCCGACCAAAGTCTTCATTTTGATGTGGAAGTGGTGGAGGTGCGTAATGCTACGCCCGAAGAAATTGCCCACGGACACGTACATGGTCCGGGTGGCCATCATTAATCAGTTTGGTGTTCCAGGTTTGATGAGTGTGAACCTGGAACACTAAACCTGAAACGCCGGCCCCGATTATTTCGAGAAAACACCTTTCGCAATCAGGTACGGAATAATCAGCCAGAGCAGGCCTTTGATCAGGAAGAACAGAAAACCCAGCCAGCCAACCCGCTTGAGCCATACTTTAAACCGCTCGTTCATTGGTACGTCGTAGTTTTTGGTTGCAGGTTCCGGACCCGCTGATGTACATTCACTGTAATAACCGTCTGTTTGCCGGTTTAGTGCGCGACGATAATTCCAGGCTGGGGTGTTGCGCAAAAATAGTATAAGCCGCTGCGGCAGCAACACAATCCGGCCGCTTACACAAACCTGGCGGCCTGCACCTTCCATCCCCTTTACTACGATCACGTACTACAACGGCGTAGCCAAAACCGACGGCTGGCCTGGTGACGAAATTAACCCTTCATAGCATTCAGCGGGTCGTGCAGCAACAAGCTTCCTGATTACCTTTGCCGTACGGTTATACACCCTGATCTCTATGCGTCTGCGTCAGCTTCTTCTCCTTGTTCATCTGCTGGTTGCTGTATCCTGCCAGCGGCCACCCCAGCAAACAACCACCCAGGCTACCTCGTCGACGGTTTATTTTCCGCCTAAAGGTGATGCCTGGCAGCGCAAAAGCCCGGCCGAGGTGGGCATGGATGCCGCCTTACTGGATCAGGCCGTGGCGTTTGCCAAAGCGACAGAAACGAAACAGATGCCCCGTGATTTTTCGACGCAGGAGGAAATCTTCGGCAAACTGCTGGGACCAATACCAAGCGACCGGGCGGCAACTAACGGCATCGTGCTTCGGCACGGCTACATCGTGGCCGAATGGGGCGAAACCCAGCGGGCCGACCCGACCTACAGCGCTGCCAAGAGCGTTCTGTCGACTATTCTGGGCATCACCGTCGATCGTGGCATGATCAAAGACGTCCGTGATCCGGTGGTGAACTACATTACTGATGGGGGCTACGATTCTCCGCACAACCGCAGGATCACCTGGGAGCACCACGCCCGGCAGACCAGCGAATGGGAAGGCGAGATGTGGGGTAAAAAATGGGATTTTGTCGGTAGGGAAGCGTTTGGTCGGGGCGAACGGCCCCCGCGTGAGCTGAAGGAGCCCGGTACGTACTACGAATACAACGACGTGCGGATTAACCGGCTGGCCCTGTCGCTGCTGCGCTTATGGAAAAAGCCGCTGCCCGAGGTGTTCCGCGATGAAATCATGAACCCCATCGGAGCCTCCGATACGTGGCAGTACATTCCATACCCGAACGCGTACGTCGATATTGACGGCAAGCGGATGCCATCGGTCAGTGGCGGAACGCGCTGGGGCGGTGGTTTGTGGATCAACTCCCGCGACGAAGCCCGGTTTGGCCACCTGATTCTGCGCAATGGCCGCTGGAACAACCGGCAGATTGTGTCCGAAGACTGGCTGAAGCAGGCCGTTACGCGGGGTCCGGTTGGTCCCGATTACGGGTACCTCTGGTGGCTCAACACCGAAAAGAAAGCCTGGCCCGATGCGCCGGCTACCAGTTTTGCGGCAATTGGGGCCGGCTCCAACATCATCTGGATTGACCCCGAACACGACATCGTGATTGTCTGGCGCTGGCACGACGGAAACCCCAACGAACTTTTCAAACGGGTGCTGGCCGCGGTAAAGCCGTAGCTCAAACCGGCTGGCGGTGTTCAACAATCGGCCGCGTTTGGGGGTTGTTACCCGGAGGCCGGCCTATCCTGTCGGCACAATAGCATGCGTACTGTCGTATTGTGGCTGGTTGTTGGATTCATCAGTGCTGGGCGTGTGGCGGCTCAGGGGGAGGTTACCTATCCGTATCCGGTGCAGTATCTGTCGCTTACCATTGAGTCGCAGCCAGTTCAGATGGCGTATATGGACGTAAAGCCCGCCCAGCCCAACGGCCAGACGGCACTGCTGCTGCACGGTAAAAATTTCAACGGGTTTTATTGGGCCAACGTGATCCGGTGGCTGAGCGACAGGGGCTATCGCGTGGTAGTGCCCGATCAGGTGGGGTGGGGCAAGTCCTCGCATCCGAATATTCACTACAGTTTTCCGCTCCTGGCCGACAACACCCGTCAGTTACTGGATAAACTGAAGATTGATCGCGTCGTTGTGCTGGCGCACTCTATGGGTGGCATGCTGGGTACGCGGTTCACCCTCATGTTTCCGGATCGGGTCAGTCGGTTGGTGCTGGAAAACCCTATTGGTCTGGAAGACTACAAGACGTTCGTGCTCTACCAGTCGATTGATGCGCAATACAAAAAAGAAGTCAAGGCGACGTACGAGTCGTATAAGCAGTATCAGAAAACGTACTACCCCGACTGGAAGCCGGAATACGAAGCCCTGGTGAAGGCGCAGGCCAGCGATCTGGATAAGCCCAACTTCGAGGAGATAGCCTGGGCCAATGCGCTGACGTACCAGATGATCTACGAACAGCCCGTTGTGTACGAGTTCGACCGCATCCGCGTTCCAACGCTGCTGATCATCGGTCAGGAAGACCGCACCGTGGTCGGCAAGGCGCTGCTACCTAAAGATCAGCAGGCGAAGTACGGGCAGTATCCGGAACTGGGGAAGCAGACGGCCCGGCGCATCAAAGACAGCAAACTGGTCGAACTGCCGGGCGTCGGGCATATCCCGCATAGTCAGACGCCGGCGTTGTATTTTAAGGCACTGAATGAATTTTTGCCTTAAAACCCCTCCAATCAATCATGCTTACCTGGGACGAGTTTGACAAAGTAGATATGCGCGTCGGGACCATCATCGACGTCAACGATTTTCCAAAAGCCCGCAAGCCGGCTTATCAGCTTACTATTGATTTCGGCGAAGCAGGTATCAAACGCAGTTCGGCGCAGATTACCCGGCTATACAGCAAAGAGGAATTGGTTGGCCGGCAGGTGATTGCGGTCGTCAACTTTCCGCCCAAACAGATTGCTGACTTTCAATCCGAATGCCTGGTTCTCGGGGCCGTGGGCGACAACAACGAGATTACGCTGCTGCAACCGGAACGCCCCGCTAAAAACGGGCTGCGCATTGCCTGAGTTAACGTAGCGGTTTCCTGGCCCAGATCAGGCCGTAATCCATCTGCGTGGGAATGTCCTCACTGGTCGGCTCCAGTCCGGCTTCGGCAAACCAGCTGCGATACTCCCGGCGGCTGTAGCAGCGTCCTTTCGTGACCCAGAACAACTGCGCTGAGTAGTCCGTCACGGCCAGCGGTCCGTCGAGGGTATCGTCCAGAAAAGCGTCGTGTACCCAGAGTTCGCCCCCCGGCCGGAGTGCTTCCGCAAAGCGACGGGCCAGCTGTCGGCAGGTGTCCGTCGGCCAGTCGTGAAACAGGCTCGCGGCCAGCAGCACATCGGCTTGGGGGAGGGCGTCGGTCAGCATATCGCCGGGCTGGAACGTAAGGCGGCTGCGGACCGTATCGGCGCCAGGCCGACCGCTTTGGCTGAACGTATCGAGCAGTTCGTCGGCAACGGCCAGTACCTGCGGCCGGTCAACCAACGTAGCGGTCGAGGTGGGATTTGCCAGCAGCCATTCGAAGGTGAAAAAGCCGCTGCCACCCGCTACGTCGAGCAGATGACCCGGGTGTTTCGGCATCCGGTCGGCCACCAGCGGGGACAGGTGCTGAGCCCGGCCGGCCAGCCCCAGCGTCAGGAAGCGGGCCTGCTGCGGATCATCCATCGGCGAGTGCGTGTCGCCTTCTTTAACGAACGCCAGCCCCTCCGGGGCCTGCCTTGGGCCGTCGTTCCGCAGCCGTTCAACCATGCCCAGCACGCCCGGATCATTGCCTTCGAGACCCAGATAACCGGCCAGCGTAGGGCGGTTGTCCGGCGTCAGGTACTGGCCAAGCGCCGTAAGAGCCAGCCGGCCAGATGCATCGTACTGAAGCATGCCCATGGCGCAAAGGGCCGGAAACAGCACCATGGCGGGCCGTTCGGCGAGGCCAAGGCGGTCGCGGAGGGTACCGGGCAAAAGCGGGCCGTCGCTGAGGTGATCAAAAACCGACAGGTGGTCAACGGCGGCAATCAACAGCCGGGACCCGAACATGGCCCGCTGGTGGCGGGTGATGGGGGCCAGGTCAGGCGCGGAATGGGTTGGCATGCCGCAAATTTACTGCACGGAATCTTTTGGTGCTACGCCCGACTGCTCCTGTTCTTTCTGCTGTTTAGCCCGCTCTTTTTCCCGCTTTCTGAAGAAACCGCGCAGCAGGAAGTTGTGCTGGGCGGCTTCCAGATCCTCGTTGAGCAACTGGCTGCCCCGGTTCAGGTTCCGCAGCGTAGTTTTCAGATTGCGCGACGTTTCTTCATCATTGAGCAGGGTTCCGAGCGCATTGTTGTTCGAGGTAAGCTTAGTGGAGGCCTGATTCAGCCTGCCGGACGCCTGACTTAACGTACTGACGGTTTCCTGCGCTTTGGTAGCCACTTGTTCAAGCTGCCCAACCGACGACCGAATGCGGCTGAACACGACCGTATCCGTAACCAGTTCGTTAGCCAGGCCGCCCTGCTTGTTGAGTTTGCCGGCAAATTGGGTCACCGCCCCCGACAACTGAACGGTGTTCTCGGAAGCCTGCTGCAGGTTGGTCATGGTTCGGCGGAAATTGGACGCCAGTACTGAATCCGTCAGCACCGCCCCAATCGTACCTTTGCCCCGTTTGATGTTGCCCAACAGGTCTTTCACGTCGTTGGTGACGCGCAGCAGATTCTGGTTGTTTTCCTGAAGGGTTTCCAGCAGCTCGTCCGAACTGAGGGCTTCGCGGGTTTGGAGCCGGTCGCCTTCTTCGATCGGTTCGGCCTGGGTCGTGCCGCCGAAAATCTCAACGATGCGGTTCCCGATCAGCCCGTCGGAGCTGATGGTAGCGCTGGCATTCTTGCGGATGTAATCCTGTGAGCTTTTCTCGACGTTCATCTCCACTTCGACCTGAGCATTGCCGAGAAAGTGAACCCGCTTGACGGTGCCGATCTTCACCCCGGAGAACCAGACGTTGTTGCCCGCCCGCAACCCGCCGACGTCTTTGAACACCGCATTGATCCGGATGCTGCTGGTAAACCGTTTCTGCTGGCCTCCCAGTACCAGAACTCCGGCAACCAGAATAATTAAACCCAGTATGATAAATATGCCGACGACGATTGAACGTCTGTTATCTCCCGCACTCATGGTGGTTAGTTGATTTATAGCTGTCGATTATTCAATGAAATTATAGTGGTAAAACTGTTGAACGCGCTCGTCGTTGGTGGCAAACACCTCGTCAAACGTACCCTGCCGCTCAAACCGGCCGTCCAGCAGCATGGCCAGGCGGTCGCCGGTTTCCTTGGCGCAGGTCAGGTCGTGGGTAATGATAATGGACGTAGCCCGGTGGCGTTCCTGCACCTCGTTGATCAGGTTGTTGATGTCGTTGGACGTAATGGGGTCCAGGCCGGCCGTCGGTTCGTCGTACAGCATGATGTCCGGTTTCAGAATGAGCGTCCGGGCAATGCCGATCCGCTTGCGCTGCCCGCCCGATAGTTCGGAAGGCATCTGGTTGATGGTCTGGCTCAGGCCAACATCCTCCAGGGCTTCTTCCACGGCCCGGTTGATCTCCTGACGGCCGAGGTTACGCACGTTCCGAACCAGCGGAAACTCCAGATTCTCGCGGATGGTCATGCTGTCGTAGAGGGCGCTGCTCTGGAACGAAAAGCCAATTTTTAACCGTAGCTGATCCAGCTCCTTGACCGACAGGCTGTCTACGTTATGCCCCAGCACGTTGACCGTACCGGCGTCGGGTTTCAGCAGGCCGACGATGATTTTGATCAGCACGGACTTACCGGTTCCCGAGCGCCCGAGCACGACCAGGTTTTCACCCTGATACACATCGAGGTCCACGCCCTGCAGTACGTGCAGATCGCCGAACGATTTGCGCAGGTCCCGGATCGAAATGACGACGTTGTTGTAGTCGATATGTTCTTCGGTTCTTTTCATGTGTTTACACCGCCCGTAGAGCCGCTACAATCTGCAGCGCCAGCAGTTCTTCGATAAAAACCAGAAACATGGACGTAACGACCGACGAGTTGGCGGCTTTCCCGACGCCTTCCGTACCCTTCGACGAGTGGTAGCCCTTGTAGCAGCCAACCATGCCGATGGTAAACCCGAATACGAACGATTTGATGACCGACGAAAACACGTCGAGGTAGGTGATGGCCCCGAAAAACTGTTCGATGAAGGCCGGAAAGCTCGTGGCTTCGTTGGCATTGACGTTGATGAACGCGCCAACCATGGCCACAAAAATGGTGTACATTGTCAGGGTCGGAATCATGAACGTAGTTGCCAGAACGCGGCTTACGACCAGAAACTTATACGGGTTCGTGGCCGATACCTCCATCGCGTCGATCTGCTCGGTCACTTTCATCGATCCCAGCTCGGCCCCGATGTTGGAGCCGACTTTGCCCGACGCAATCAGGGCCGTGACGAGCGGAGCCAGCGCCCGAACGATCGCGATGGCAATCAGCGACGGCAGCCACGACGTAGCGCCGAACTCAGCCAGCGATGGCCGCGACTGGTTGGTGAAAACGATGCCGGTAATGAAACCCGTCAGCGAGATGAGTCCGAGGGATTTATAGCCAACCTCGAAAAACTGGCGAATAATCTCTCTGCCCTCATAGGGAGGCACGAGAACTTCCTTAAAAAAGCGGCCAACAAAAACCGCAACGTTGTAGAGTTCCAGAAAAACGCGGTCGAGCCGTCGCGAAACGACCGGTTTCTCGGTAGCTGCTTCTTCTGGTTTCGTAGTAGTGGACTCCATTCACAAAGTTGTAACCTGGCCATTATTCAGTCTTCTGACCAGCGTAACCTTCATAACGCGAATAGCGAGTGTGGGGTTTGAATTTGTTATGAACCGAACCCAAAAGAACGGCAGTCAGTAAGAAAATCTGACTGTCCGGCGTCGTTCAGCCCGCCGACAGTACCTGCCGTTCTCAGGATTTACCCCTTCGACGATCTCTGATAACTTTCGGGCAAGTAATGCCGTGAAGCTGTTTGGAATTCAAGGAAAGAAAACAAGAAGATTCCTCTGTTCACCCTGGATGATTTTCGGGCCGGAAACGGTAACATGATCAACCCTCTGCCCGCGGTCAACCGCATCCGGTGCATCCGTGAAGAGCGCTGGAAGTACGCCTACTATTTCTACATCGCCCCCCGGTGCAGGTGCCGCCCCAGTCGTATCCGCAGGAATACGAAATGTATGACCTTGAGGCCGCTCCGCAGGAGATCAACAACCTGGCTAACCCCAGCCATCCGCAGTATAACGATCCGGTTATTGCCGCCGAACGCGACCGACTTCACCAGAAGCTGCTGCGGCTGGAGCAGGAAAACCGGGTGCTGCTGCGCTGGCCGTAGAAGCATAACCGACCGCCCTGACGCAGAGGGTGCTAGCTGAAAAGCGGATAGTGTAGGCGTATGGGTCAACGTGATTCCCGGGTCACTAAGTGTTAGTGTTTCAACGGGGCTGCTGACTATGACCTGGCAGTCAATTGGTTGCACCTGTCCGCCGTTATGTCGGCCGGATGCGTGTAAGCGATCATAAATCAAAAGAGGGCTTGCAAGCCCTCTTTTGATTTGTTGGGTAAACCGTACGGCGACCGGACTCACGCAGCCTGACGATAAAACGCGTCGGGCCGGACGTGGTACGTCGTTAATCGCTCCGTCGACAGAAACGAGGAGTAATCGTCGGGGCGCGACAGCAATTCCTTATACAGCAGGACGCGGTACAGATAGAACCGGGTCTCACGCGGCAACCGCATCTGGTAGTAGCTGCAATCGGCCTGGCGTCGGAGTTGTGCTTTAATAAACCCCGGTCCTGCATTATAGGCCGCGGCTACCAGCGACCACGAGCCAAACTGGGTGTAAAGCCGGCGGAGGTATTTGCAGGCCGCTTCGGTGGCTTTGCGGGTGTGGAACCGTTCGTCAACCCGGCCGCTTACCTTCAGGCCCAGTTCGCGGGCGGTGGCAGGCATCAGTTGCCAGTAGCCCCCCGCGCCTTTCCGCGATATGGCTTTGGCATTCAGGCCGCTTTCGGCCAGGGGGACGTACCGGAAATCCGGAGGTATGTCATACTTCTCCAGGATTGGATCAATCGTGGGGAAAAAAGATTCCGATTTTTGCCGGAGCCCACCCAACTGGCTGCTGTGTGGCCGGAAGCTGGTGAATACGTGTTTCCAGCGGCTAACGACATCGGCCTGATCGAGGGGCATGGTTTCGCCACAGAAGTTAACGTCCAGCAGTGGGAGGTCGGCCTCGTTGATTACGTGCCGCAGCATAGAGGATGCGGCATGATCGGCAAAAACAGCTTTCGTGTTGTCTTTAAGGATGATTGGCGACGCGACAAACTTGGTTGCGGCCATAGCGGCTGGGCGAACTACGGCCATCAGCAATGAAAATCCAACTCGTTTAATCAAAACACATTCACACTTGATACTGCTATCCTAACGTTGTCGTACGTGCGAATCGTGCCTGATTATCAATATAATGCAGGCTTTTCTTCTATTGTAACAAAAAACGCAGTGTAACCGGAAGCGCCTGTTTACACTGCGTTTTTTACGTATATTTATCGGTTAGACTATCTAGTAGATTTAATAAGTAGTGTTAACCTATGTTTTCGCTTCCGTTTCTGGTATGGATAGATTTATTTACTAGGATTAGCTAAACTTTTACCAATTGGCTGAACGGTCACTTTCCGGGCGGGTGACGGCTCCGGCTATTCGTCGCGGATCAGGGTACGAATCTGGCCCGCCATTTCAGGGGTTACCTGTGTGTTGTGGGCGGTTTGTGCGTGAGCGGCAGCCTGTTGAAGAACTTCCTCTTCGCTGGCTGCGTGAATCTCGGCGTCGCAGTCAAAGCCGGCGTCGCGGCAACGGAGTGTTTTCATGGCGTGGTTGGGTTCAGAATTAATTTCGTAGCTAAATTTAAACGGATTTTTTCAAATATTGACCGGGAATTTTCACCTATTTTTTGAGCGGTAGGGGTGTAGTAAAACTGATGCCTCTGCTGCTTTTTACAGTATACTTTTCGCTGAACAATGCCCCTTCGCTCCCAAGAATGGTTTGGCCGCACCGGTAAAGACGGCTTTATCTACCGCGCCTGGATGAAAAACCAGGGTTTCCCGCATCACGAATTTGACGGCAAGCCGGTCATCGGTATCTGCAATACATGGTCTGAGTTAACGCCCTGCAACGCCCACTTCCGCGACCTGGCCGAGGCCGTGAAGCGGGGTGTCTGGGAGGCCGGTGGTTTTCCACTGGAGTTTCCGGTGATGTCGCTGGGCGAGTGTCAGATCAAACCGACTGCCATGCTGTTCCGCAACCTGGCCAGCATGGACGTTGAAGAATCCATCCGGGGCAATTCACTGGATGCCGTTATCCTGCTCTGTGGCTGCGACAAAACCACTCCTTCGCTGGTGATGGGAGCCTGCAGCGTGAATCTGCCTACGCTGGTTGTGTCGGGCGGACCCATGCTGGCCGGCCGGTTCCAGGGGCGGAAAATTGGTACCAGCGACCTCTGGCGCTTTGCCGAGGACTACAAAACGGGCAAAATGACCCAGGCCGAATTTGTAGCCGCTGAAGCGAGCATGGCCCGCAGCCAGGGGCATTGCGCCGTGATGGGAACCGCGTCAACGATGGCCGCCATGGTCGAATCGCTGGGCCTGGCCCTGCCCGACAATGCTACCATCCCGGCCGCCGACTCGCGCCGGAAGGTGCTGGCTCATCTGTCGGGTATGCGGGCGGTTGAACTGGTTAAAGAAGACATCAAACCGTCGGATATTCTGACGCGGCAGGCCTTCGAGAACGCAATCATGGTGAACGCGGCCCTGGGCGGTTCAACGAACTTCATTATTCACCTGATGGCCATTGCCGGACGGGTAGGGGTGGAACTGTCGCTCGATGATTTCGACCGGTTGTCGGCCAAAATTCCGCTGCTGGCGAACCTTCAGCCGTCGGGCGAACACTTCGTTGAGGACCTGTTTTATGCCGGTGGCCTGCCCGCCATCATCCGCGAACTGCAGGGGTTTCTGCACAACGATGTACTGACCGTCAATGGTCGTTCGCTGGGCGACAACTGCGTAACGGCCCAGTGCTACGACCCGGCTGTTATTGCGTCGGTCGATAAGCCGTTCAAGCCGGAGTCGGGCATTGCGGTGCTGAAAGGGAACCTATGCCCTAACGGCGCGGTGCTGAAACCGTCGGCCGCTACGCCGGAACTGATGAAGCACACCGGCCGGGCCGTGGTGTTTGAAAATATCGACGATTACAAAGCCCGGATCGACGACCCGGATCTGGACGTTGACCCAAGCTGCGTACTGGTTCTGAAAAACGTAGGACCCAAGGGGTATCCGGGGATGCCCGAAGTGGGAAATATGCAGCTTCCGGCCAAAGTACTGGCCCAGGGCGTTCACGACATGGTACGTATCTCCGACGGACGGATGAGCGGTACGGGTTTCGGAACGGTCGTGCTGCACGTATCGCCCGAAGCGGCCGTGGGCGGCAACCTCGCACTCGTTCAGAACGGCGACCTGATTACGCTCGACGTGGAGCAGCGGCTTCTGCATCTGCACGTATCGGACGAAGAACTGGCCGGTCGGCTGGTGCATTTCAAAGTGCCGGAACTGGGCTATGACCGGGGCTACGTCGGGTTGTACATCCGGCACGTTACGCAGGCGCACGAAGGGGCTGATTTTGATTTCCTGCGCGGAGGATCGGGTTCGGTGGTGAAGCGCGATTCGCACTGATTGGCTTGCCGATAAACGACCACCGCATGAAAATAAGCCGTTTGACAACGTATTGCAACAACTCCGTACCCTATTGAAAGAGCTTACCAACCGCAGTTTTCAGTACCTTTCAGCGCAAGGCTACGTAGCATGACTCCATTTACCCAGTACCCGTTTCAAGATCAAGTGGTTGTTATTACCGGTGCCGGACAGGGGATCGGATTTGCCATCGCAAAAGCGCTGGTTCAGCAGGGAGCCGCCGTGCTCCTGAACGATTACGACGAGACACTGGCCCGTAAGGCCGTTGACGCCATTCAGCAGGAAGGTCAGGAGGGGGGGCGTTGCGAAGCGTATCCCGGCGATGCCTCCGACGTAGCGTTTATTCAGCAGATGGTCAACGCGGCCGTGGAGCGGTTCGGAAAGTTAACCATCGCCGTCGCCAACGCGGGCATTACGGTTTTCGGGGATATTTTCACGACAACGCCGGAGGCCTTTCAGAAGATCGTGGACCTGAACCTGCGCGGTAGCTTTTTTCTGGCCCAGTTGGCCGCTACGCAAATGCGCGATCAGGGGGCGGGCGGCAGCGTTCTGTTCATGTCGTCGGTGGTGGGGCATCAGGCGCACCCCGGCCTGCCGGCCTACAGCATGACCAAAGCCGGTCTGGAAATGCTGGCCAAACAACTGGTCATTGATTTTTCACCGCTTCAGATTACGGTCAACGCCATCGCGCCGGGGGCCACCCTCACGGAACGGACGCTTGACGATCCGACCTATATTCCGATCTGGTCACGCATCACCCCGATGGGTCGCCCGGCTACGGTCGAGGATATTGCCAACGCGGCTTTGTTTCTGGTGTCGCCTGCATCGCGGCACATCACGGGACAAAGCCTGGTTGTCGACGGCGGCTGGACGAGCATAAGCCCTCCGCCGGTGTCTTAACCGGAATGCTCAGAAGCGAATGCCTATCCATCCGTTCGCGAACAGGAGTCCGGCGACGTAGCAGCTTGACAGAATGGTCACCAGCAGATAGGTCTTCAGCAAGCCGCTCTGCAGAAACTTCCACCGGCGCACCAGCAGGAAAACCGCTGCGAGACAACAACCGGCGAAAGCCAGTGTACCCACGAACAGGATGGTAGCGGGTCCGGTTTCGTCCGGACTGGCGGTTAAGTTGCCCACCAGACTGCCCAGGGCGGTAACGACCGCAATCAGGGACAAGGCGCCCAGACCCGGTAGTAACCGCAGCCAGGCATCGGGGGCTGCGTAACTACGCTGAAAGGTAAAAATAAGCCAGACGATTCCGGCAAGAATTGAAACGCCAACGAAAGCGAGGCTGATCAGGAGCAGCAGTCGCAGTCCCCACGCTTCCAGCCACGAGCTGTGTCTGAAATAGCTGCCCTGTTCGCTCAGCACCCGATTCCCGTCTGCGTCGACCGTCAGGACGATACTGGGCAGGTTTTGGTTTGCTTTACGGAAGGTGAGCGGACTGGTCTGAACCAGGTGGGTTGCCTCGCCGAACGCCCGGCTGAGCACCAGCGAGTCGCCGTCCATACGAAGCGATACCCCCGAAAGCTGCCGTTCCAGAAATCCTAAGATTTCATTGCGTGGGCTTCCGGCGCGGTACTGCCCCAAATACGGGTCAACGGCTTTCTTGTCGAGGGGCTGGGCGGCTACGCTGGGCGAAGGTGCCTGGCGGGTCAGAAAAGCCGCCACCAGTTTATTGATGGATGTTAACGGGTTGCTCCCGTTGTTCGACAGAGCGTAACCAACGCCCAGTTCCCGGTTGTAGCTGAACACCGATATAAAACCGTCAATGCCGCCATTGTGACCCTGGTACGGGTATTTGCCGTCCAGGTTGCCGGTGTAGTTGGCCAGTGCGTAACCAGCCCTCAGGCCCGCTTTGGCGGCTAGTGTGCTGTGGGGTGTTTCCATCGCCGTCAGCACAGAGTCCGGTAGCCACTGACCCGTCTGGGTTTGCCAGTCGTTGAGGAAAAACTGAATCCAGCGGGCCATGTCAGCCGCCGTGGCATTCAACGAACCGTCGGCTCCACCGTAAATTGGCAAAAACGGCACCTTTTGGTATGAACCGTCGGCCCATTTGTAGCCCTGCACGTACCGGCCAGACGGATCAGCGCGTAAGTTCAGATTGCTCCGGGTCATACCGACCGGGCGCATAACCTGCTCTGTCACAAACTGGTGCCACGGTTGACCGCTCAGTTTTTCGATGAGGTAACCAGCCACGACATAGCCCGGATTGCTATACGAAAACCGCTCGCCCGGTCGCCAGCGACACGTTAAGGCCTGCTCAAATTCCTTCACAGCCGCCAGTCCCTGCGGGTCGGTTGCCTCGTGGTTGTAAACTTTGTTGAACGGCATATCGTCAAATCCGGCGGTATGCTCCAGCAGATTGACCACCCGAACGGGGTTTGTAGCCGCCCAGTCGTTCCGGATGGGTACTTCCGGGGCGATTTTGCTGACGGGGTCATTGAGCGCCAGTTTGCCCTGACTGACCAGTTTCAGAATGCCCAGGGTAGTAAACATCTTGGTGATCGACCCCATCCGGAACAGATGCTGAGCCGTAACGGGGGTTTTACGATCAATGTCCGCCAGTCCGAGTCCTTCAGCAACCAGCACCGAGTCTTTAGTGGCCAGCACCAGCATAAGGCCGGGAATGTGTTCCCGCTTCATAATTGTCCGGATCGAGTCGCGCAGGTCCGCCAGGGTAGTGATGGACTTGGGTGGGCGTGGTTTGGCCTGGCTACCAATGGGTAAGGCCAGGCATACCGCCAGCAGTAGGAAGAAGCGCATAGTGAAGCGAGTTTGCCGTAAGTTGACAACTTTCCGGTTGGTTGTCAATCTGAGTTGTATAAACGGTTTAAACCGGCCATGGCCCAGTAGTCATACTGCATGTACCGGGCCGTACCGGAAGCCACATCGTCGCCCAGTAATTTTCCAACTACGTAGAGCGCGAGATCAATTCCGGCCGAAACCCCGGCTGAGGTCAACACGTTGCCGTTGTCAACGTAGCGTTCGGCGGGGAGAACCTTGGTATTGGGGGCGATCTGTCGCAGACTTTCCACGGCGGAGAAATGGGTCGTAGCGGATAGGCCGTCCAGCAAACCGGTTTTCGCCAGGATCAAAGCGCCCGTACAGACCGACAGGACTAATTCGGCGGTTTCGGCTGTGCGACGTACCCAGGTCAATACGGCTGGGTTATCCATCTCGCGCCGGGAGCCGTAGGGCGTTCCGTCGGGATAGTAGCCGCCACCGCCCGGAATTAGAATGAGGTCGGCGGGCGGGTGATCAGTCAGCAGGTACGTTGGCTGAACCACCAGGCCGTTGCGGGCGTACACAGGGGTCCGTTCGGCAACGGTAAATACGGTGAACGGCCGCTGTCCGGCGTAGTGACCAGCCACGCCGAAGACTTCGAAAGGTCCGGCAAAATCGAGAACTTCAACCTCGTTGAAGAGAAGAATAGCTACGTTGCGCATGGTGGCTGATTGACTGGCTGACCGGTTAAATTTTGGTCACAAGTATAGTCAATCCGTCACCGTTATTTTTTGCCGAACGTAATCAACACGACGCCACCCAGCGCAATCAGCGCCCCAAGGAGGGATTGGGCCGAAAACGTTTCCCCCGCAAAGAACACACCCAGCAGCATCGCTACAACGGGATTCACGAAGGCATACGTTGAGAGCAGTTGCGGGCGGGCGTTACGAGCCAGCCAGGCATACGAAGAAAAGCCAATGATGCTGCCGAACACGACGAGGTACAACATGGAACCGATGGCTTTGCTGGGGGCGTCGAGAATACTCAGGAGCGTGACGGGCTCAACCGCCAGACTAATGCCCATCAGAATAAACCCCCCGACCAGCATCTGGATACCGCTCGAAATGATCTGCGACGGCAGCGATACACGCGGGGCCAGCAGGGTACCAACGGCCCACGAGAAATTGCCGACCGTAACCAGTCCGGCACCGATAAGATTGGCGTCAACACCGCCGGTCGTGTGCAGGCGGTCGGGTTTTACCAGAAAGTAGATACCCAGCAGACCCACCGCTAACCCGGCGAGCGCCATGTTCGATGGACGTACTTTGCCGAACGAAACCCAGTTGAGCGTAAGCAAAAACACGGGCAGCATACCACCCAGCAGGGCCGCCATGCCGGTCGGAATGTATTGCAGCGCGATGGTGAGCGCACCGTTGGCGATGGTCAGCAGCAGGATGCCAACCAGCCCGGCCGACTTCCAGTGCTGGGTTGTGGGGCGGGGTGTACCTGTCAGGCGGGCGTAGCTGTATAGCAGTGTCCCGGCAATAATGTAACGCAGCGATGCCATATACAGGGGCGGCATTCGCTCGGTCATGAAGTGGATAAACAGATACGTTGATCCCCAAAGAATGTAGACTGACCCCAACGCAGCCCAAAGCGTCGTTCGCTTGGATGGGGTGATGACCGGAGTAGTAACCGCTTGCATAACTCGTACTGCTTGTTTGCCACAGTAACAGCAGCAAGTTGACTTTTTCTCCGTTGAGTCTCAAGTATTTTACACAGTTCCTAAATTAATTATGAAGATTCTGAGCAAAAGAATATTTGGGGGAAGAAAGGAGAAAGGGAGGAGAGGAGGAAGGAATGTACAGTAATACTTCCCTCTTTTCCCTTTCTCCTTTCCTCCCTTTCCTCCCTTCCTCCTTTCAATAAAACACTTCCGTCTGGTTGGCTTCGAGTTGCTTGATGAGCTGGGCGTAGGGACCGGATCGGGCATCGCGCTGCGACAGGGGATTAGCCCGCAGGTAAACTTTTTTGAGGCTTTTGAGGCTGCTGAGTGCGATAGGCAGCTCCTGCAGGTTATTGTTGCTCATGTCCAGTTCCTCCAGCGACGGCAGTGATGCCAGGACTGCGGGGGGGACTGTGAACCAGTTATAACCAATATCCAGCACCCGCAGGCTCTTGAGGGTCTTGAAGGATTCCGGTAGTTCACTGATGCGGTTGTGATGCGCGTACAGGACCTGTAGTCGTTTCAGCCGGCCGAGCGTATTGGGTAGGGCTGTAAAGGTATTATGGGCCAGAGCCAGCTGCTCCAGGCGTTTCATCCGGCGCATCGACCGGGGCAGGGTTGTTAGTTTATTGTAGTACAAATCCAGTACGTTCAGGCGACGCAGGCGACCGAAGTTTTTGGGCAACTGGGTCAGGCCGGTGTTGTACAGGTTCAGATCGTTGAGCCGACGCAGGCGACGAAGTGGTTTGGTCGTGAACGCCTGTAGTTTATTGTTCCCCATCCACAAGCTCTCCAGCCGACGGTTGTTACCGACCGATTGCGGAATGCGCGTGAGCCGGTTCCCCTGTAGATTCAGCGCGATCAGGTGGTTATTTTTCGGGAAAAAGACGCTGTCGTTCGGGAGGCTGTTGTACAGAAAGCTCAGTCGTTTCAGCGTGGGGATGCGCTCGGTTAATTCCGCCGGAACGTAGCGGAGCCCATTCTTCGACAAATCCAGCTCTTCCAGGTTTGAGAAGCGGTAAACAACGTCGGGAATGTCGGTCAGGTCGAGCTGGTTGAAAGCCAGCATTTTTACCGTGTCGGGGCGGTCGGTTTTGCGGGCGGCTTCCAGGGTAGCGATGATACCGGGCCCCCGTCGGGGTTTGCGGGGTTGCTGGACGTTGCCTATCTGGGTGAAATTGCTCGTCCGGAAGCCGGTGGTCGTTCGGATGGGAAACGGGTGCTGCGTGTACCAGTCCGTCAGAAAAGTCAGGAGTGCCGTTTTTTGAGCATCCGTCAGGGTGTCGGTTTCGAATCGACAAAACACCCAGTCGTAGCTGCCGTCGGGTTTAATGAATTCCTGGACGTTTAGGAAAACTCCTTTTGCTGGAAGGCGTTTCCTGTTGGTCTCCACGAACTTGAAAAATCGCATCATCGACGCATGGGTACTATCCATGAATCGTTTGCCGTGTCGCTCGAAAACGCCTGTTTCGCCACTTCTTGTCGCCAGCGCCGGCGGATAGGTCTTCGCCAGTGTCGCAGGCGATACGCCCAGCCGAGCCGTATCGCTCAGCAAAACAACCCGGGGCTGAGCCCAACCGGATAACCATATCAACCCAAACAGGGTGGAAAGAACGAGCTTTTTCACGGCCTAACGTTTTTTTTAGTGAAGTAACGAAATTTATAGTTACTATGCTACAAAAATTGGGATGTATCTGATTAAAAATGATCTGCTGGGTATGGTTAAAACCAGCTGAATCCGTTTCAATCAGATACACCCCGGGGAGCCGCCTGGGCGGTTTAGCTACTCGTTAATCCTTCTTCCCGCTGCCTACTGACGCTGCGGGCTGTTTATCGGCCAGCTTCTTGGCGGCTTTCTCAAAATCGCCGGCTTTAACGGCTACCATCTTGCTGTAGTCGAAGTATTTCTTCACGGCTGCGTTCACCTGATCGGGCGTGAGGGCTTCAATCTTTTTCTCGAAGTCGGCATCCCAGGCCAGGGTGCGGTTCAGATCGAGATAGCCGTTTAGCCGACCGGCCAGCGCCCCGTCCTGCGACCGCGTTACCGACCGGCTCTGTAGCCAGCCGCTCTTGGCCGCTTTGATTTCGTCGGGGGCAAAGCCATCCTTGCCCATCTTCTCAAATTCCTCCCGGATGGCTTTTTCCAGCTTCTCGGCGTTTTCGGGGTTGTAGATAGCGTAGGTGCCAAACGAAGCTATTTTGTCGCGGGGGTCGGCGTTCATGTATGAGCCAATGCCGTAGCTAATCCCTTCTTTCTGCCGGACGCGGGTAGCCAGCCGCGAGTTCAGGAAACCGCCACCCAGCATGTAGTTGCCCAGCACCAGCGCCGGATAATCCGGATCGTCGTCGCGCATTGGCAGGTTAAAGCCGGCCACAAACATGGCGTTGGCCTTGTCGTTGGTCTGGATCGACTCACCACCCGGCTTGATGTCCCGGTACGTCCGGGCGATGCGGGTGTACGGCTTCGCAGCTTTCCACTTGCCCAGGTCGTTTTTAATCATGTTGCGGAGGGCCGCTTCATCGAAATCGCCGACGACCGCCACGGTTGAATTGTCGGCCCCGTAGAAGTCTTTATAAAACTGCTTAACGTCGTCCAGTTTCAGGGCCTTAATGGCTTCGATTTCTTCGTCGAACGTCATGGTGTAGAGCGGGTGCCCTTTCGGATAGGGGCTGAGCAGCCGCTGGCTTACGTTGAACGCGATAGCCTGCGGTTCCTGCTTCTGCGATTCAATCTGCGCCAGCCGTTCTTCCTTCAGCTTCTGAAATTCGGCTTCGGGGAAAGTCGGGTTTTTGAGGTAGTCCGTCACGATTTTCATCACGGCGGGCAGGTTCTCCTTCGAGGCTTCGACGAACACTCCGGCCGTTTGACCGCCACCACCCACGTAGGCGCGGGCTTTCAGCTTGTCGAGTTCATCCTTGATCTGCTGATACGACCGGGTTTTGGTGCCGCGTTCGAGCATAGACGCCGTCATGCTGGACACCACCGATTTGTTCATCAGGGTTTTCTCGTCGCCGTAGCGGATGGTCATCTGTACGTTTACGCTGCCACCCCGGGTGCTTTTCGGCAGCAGGGCGTACTTGACGCTCTTCGGCTCCTGGCCGCGCTTGGTGCGGGATTCGATGTTGGCGGGCGATACGTCGAACGCTTCGCCGGCGGCAATAGCTTTCTCACCTTTGTAGTCTTTTACCAGTTCCGCTACGTTCGGCGCTTCCGGAACTTCAGCCCGGTCGGGTTTCTGGTCGGGAATGAACACGCCCACGGTACGGTTGGACGGCTTCAGGTAAGCCGACGCAACGCGCTGCACGTCGGCGGGGGTCACCTTGCGGATGTTATCGCGGTAGAGGTAAACCAGACGCCAGTCGCCGGCACCCATCCATTCGCTCAGTTGCAGACCAACGCGGTCGGTATTCTTGAACAGCAGGTCAATGTCGGCCAGCAGCTTCGTTTTCGACCGATCGACTTCTTCCTTCGTGGGGGCTTTGCGGGTGATCTCATCCAGGGTATTCATCATCACCGTCCGGGCCGAGTCCAGCGACTGTTCCTTACGTACTTCAGCGTAGAAATACGCGAAGCCCGGATCATGTACCGAAGGCGCCCAGCCGTATTGAAAAGCAGCTTTTTTGCCTTCAACCAGGGCTTTGTACAAACGGCCGGACGGCTCATTGGTCAGGATGTCGATAACGACGTCCATCACGGCATAATCAGGGTGGGAGCCGGAAGGAGTATGGTAGGCAACGCCCACGGCCTGAGTATCGCCCACGCGTTTCAGCGTCACATTCCGTTCGCCGTCCTGCGTTGGCTCAACGGTGTACGGCTTTTGCAGTACGCGTTCCGGGCGCGGAATGGGCCCGAAATACTCGTTGATCATGGCCAGGGTTTTGGGCTCGTCGAACTTCCCGGCCACCAGCAGAATCGCATTGTCGGGCTGGTAATACTTCTTGTAAAATGCCTTCAGGTTGTCGATGGGCACCCGCTCAATATCCTCTTTCGAACCGATGGTCGATTTGCCGTAGTTGTGCCACAGATACGCCGTCGACAGAATCCGCTCCATCAGCACGTACTGGGGCGAGTTTTCGCCCATTTCGAACTCGTTGCGCACGACCGTGAACTCCGTCTCCAGGTCTTTCTTGTCGATGAAGCTGTTAATCATCCGGTCCGATTCCAGGTCGAGGGCCCATTTCAGGTTCTCGTCGGTGGCCGAAAACGTTTCAAAATAATTGGTGCGGTCATACCAGGTGGTTCCGTTTGGACGGCAGCCATGTTCGGTCAGTTCCTGCGGGATATTCTTGTGTTTGGTCGACCCTTTGAAAACCATGTGCTCAAGCAGGTGAGCCATCCCGGTTTCGCCAAGGCCTTCGTGCCGTGAGCCCACCAGGTACGTAACGTTTACGGTGATGGTCGGCTTTGAGGGGTCGGGGAAAAGCAGCACCCGGAGGCCGTTTTTGAGCTGATATTCCGTGATTCCTTCGACCGACGTGACCTTCGTAACGCCGTTGGGCAGGGCGCCCGCAGCCTTGTCCTGCGCGGGCAATACGGCAACGCTGCCGGCCAGCAAAGCGGCTGCCAGCAGCCATTTTCGAGTAGAGTGGTTCGGGAAAAACATGAGGGTAGCAATTATGTGGAAACTATTCGTATAGTTAACAATACGTAGCTGCAAAATCAACTTCTGTTACAACTTTTTAACAAAAGGGGTTTTAAGCTGATGTATGGCTATCCCGTTACTAATCAGGCTGCAAAAACGCTTCATTGTTTGTAAGGCAGCGGTGGTTGGGTCGGGTCATACCAGCCCGGCAGATAAAATATGCCGGTTCGGGGTAGCTCTCGGCAGCGGTTTTGGGTTATTCTGAAAAATTCAGAACCACCTAAAACTTCACCAAACCATGCAGGAAGGCCAGGAAACATACCTTTGGTGGCAGACAGGCGTAGTTTATCAGATTTATCCCCGCTCCTTTCAGGACAGTAACAGCGATGGCGTAGGCGACCTGCGCGGGATCATCCAGCGGCTCGATTACCTCAAATGGCTGGGAATCGACGCCGTCTGGCTGTCGCCGATCTATCCCTCGCCGATGGCCGACTACGGCTACGATATTTCCGATTACCGGGGCATTCATCCGCTGTTCGGTACCGAAGCGGATTTTGACGAACTGCTCCGGGAAGTCCACAGCCGGGGCATGAAGCTGATTCTGGACCTGGTGCCGAACCATACGTCCGATCAGCACCCCTGGTTTCTGGAATCCCGCTCCTCGCGCGATAACCCGAAACGCAACTGGTACATCTGGTGCGACCCGCTGCCGGATGGCGCCGTACCGAACAACTGGCTGAGTGTTTTCGGCGGCCCGGCCTGGGAGTGGGACGAGACCACGCAGCAGTATTATTACCACGCTTTCCTGAAAGAGCAGCCGGATCTGAACTGGCGGAACCCCGAGGTGCAGCAGGCTATGCTCGACGTTATGCGTTTCTGGCTCGACAAGGGCGTCGATGGCTTCCGGGTGGATGTGATGTGGCACATGATTAAGGATGAGCAGTTCCGTGACAATCCGGTCAACCCCGACTACCAGGCGCACATGGCTACGTACGAACAGCTCCTGCCGGTGTATTCGACCGACCAGCCCGAAGTACACGACATTGTCCGGCAGATGCGGAACGTACTCGACGGCTACAACGAACGCATGATGATTGGCGAAATCTACCTGCCCATTCAGAAGCTGGTAACGTACTACGGTATCGACGGAAAGGGGGCGCATCTGCCCTTTAATTTCCAACTGCTGTCGCTGCCGTGGGATGCCCGGCAGATTGCCTCGGCGATCGACCAGTACGAGGGGGCATTACCACCGAACGGCTGGCCCAACTGGGTGCTGGGTAACCACGATCAGCCGCGTATCACGAGCCGCGTTGGGATGCAGCAGGCGCGGGTAGCGGCCATGCTGCTGCTCACCCTGCGGGGCACGCCCACCATCTACTACGGCGATGAAATCTGCATGCGCGACGTACCGATACCGTTCGAGGAGGTACAGGATCCGCAGGGGCTGAACATGCCCGACAAAAACCTGAGCCGGGACCCCGCCCGGACTCCCATGCAATGGGACGACAGCCCCAACGCTGGTTTCACCGATGCGAAACCCTGGCTGCGGCTGGCGGCTAACTACAGCCGGGAGAACGTAGCGGTACAACGCAACAACGACCTGTCGATGCTGAGCCTCTACCGGCGGCTGATCGACCTGCGCCGGAATGAGCCGGCCCTGCAGGTCGGGACATATACGCCGGTTTATTCGGACATGAACCTGGTCGCCTTCAAACGGGAAGCCGAAGGCCACGACAGCTTCCTGATTGTGCTTAACCTGAGCCACCGGCCGGGCTACTTCCGCCCCCAGCACTTCCCGTTCAGCGGAACCGTAGAGATGGCAACGTATCCGGAATCGGAGGGGGTCAGCGTCAGCGATGCGCTCAACCTGAGTGGCGACGAAGGGCTGATTATCCGGCTGCACTGACCGGGTCCCAGCCTCTCTCCCTGCCAAGGAAAGGGGCAGTCTGGCCCGATTAAATGAACGTAATTCATCATTCCTTAACCGGCCGATACAATCCTGTCGGCCAAACCATTCATGAAACCAGTTGGTGCTATTTATGTAGCCAATAACCGGTGCCGTTTTACGGTGTGGGCACCCGAAAAAAAGAGTATGATGCTGCATATTGTGCAGCCTGCCGACCGAATCATTCCCATGCAGGCCGAAGCGTTCGGGTATTTCAGCGTCGACGTTGACGATATTCCACCCGGTACGCGTTATTTTTTCCGGCCCGCCGATCAGCCCGATACGCCCGACCCGGCGTCAAATTACCAGCCGGAGGGAGTACATGGGCCATCGGCCGTTGTGGATCACGGGGCGTATACCTGGCAGGACGACGGCTGGCGTGGCATTCCCTTCAACGATTTGGTTTTGTACGAACTTCACGTCGGTACGTTCACCAGTGAGGGAACCTTCGACGAGATCATCCCGCGGCTTGACGACCTGCTCGATACGGGCATCAACGCCATCGAAATCATGCCGGTGAACCAGTTTCCCGGTGACCGGAACTGGGGCTACGACGGCGTGTATCCGTACGCCGTTCAGGCGTCGTATGGAGGGCCGGATGGCCTGAAACGGCTGGTCGATGCTTGCCACGCGCGTGGTATGGCCGTTTTGCTGGATGTGGTGTACAACCACCTGGGTCCCGAGGGGAATTACTTCAACCGCTTCGGGCCGTATTTCACGAGCCAGTATTGCACCCCCTGGGGCGACGCGCTGAACTTCGACGGCGACTGGTCGGACGGAGTGCGGGAGTTTTTCGCGGGCAACGCGCTGTACTGGCTCGAAACGTATCATCTGGATGGACTGCGGTTCGACGCCATTCATACCGTGTTCGATTCGGGAGCGGTGCCGTTCTGGGAGCTGGTCAACCGGGAAGTCAGGCAACTGGAACAGAAACTCGGCCGAACGCTGCACATGACTGCCGAAAGCGACCTGAACAGCCCCCGGGTGATCCGGCCGGCAGACGTCGGTGGGTTCGGGTTCAGTGCGCAGTGGCTCGACGATTTTCACCATGCGCTCTACGTCCTGATCGACGAAAACGGCCGCGAACGGTACGAGGATTTTGGCCGGATGGAGCAGTTAACCAAAGCCTATACCGATGGATTCGTACACAGTGGCGAGTACGTTAGCTTCCGGAAACGCCGATACGGGGCCTCGTCGGCGGGTATACCCGGCGATCGGTTCATCGCCTTTAATCAGAACCACGATCAGGTTGGTAACCGCGTTAAAGGGGAGCGGCTGTCGGTACTGGTCGATTTTGATCGGCTGAAGCTTGCCGCGGCTGCGTTGCTGCTGTCGCCCTACGTACCGCTGCTGTTCATGGGCGAAGAATACGGCGATGATGCGCCTTTCTACTATTTCGTCAGCCATTCGGAGGAAGAGCTGATCAGGGCCGTGCAGGAAGGCCGCAAAGAGGAATTCAAAAGTTTTCAGTGGGACGTTGAACCACCTGACCCGCAGGCTGAGGAAACCTTCCGCGACTCAAAACTACAGTGGCACAAACGTACGGAAGGTAAATACGCCCGGTTGCTGAACTGGAATAAAACGCTCATTCAGCTCCGTCGTACGCATCCGGCTTTACAGACCATAAGTAAAAACACGGTGCAGGCGTATCCGGTAGGGCAAGCTGGGTTTGTACTGGTTCGGCGGCCGGAAGATGGTCAGCAGCAGCTGATCGGTCTGTTCAATCTGTCCGACGATGCGCTTGTGTACAGCATGCCCCCCGCCGACGAGGGGTGGCACAAGATACTGGATTCAACCGAGGAGCCGTGGCAGGCCGAGCCGGTGCCGAACCCGGTGACGCTGCCGAGTTCGGTACGTACCGGCGAGACAATGAGCCTGCCCCCGCGGAGCGTCGTGGTGTTTGAAGGACGGATAGAGTAGGTACAAAAAAAACGCCCCTCGCGCGAGGGGCGGCTCATTATCTATCGACTTAGCTTACATTACATATCGGCGATGGCTTTGTTGATCTCGTCTTTAGTCTTGCCGGTCTTCTGCTGGAGTTTACCCCACATTTCGTCGGCCTGACCTTCTTCGTACGCCAGATCATCGTCTGTCAAATCGCCGTAGGCTTGCTTGATTTTACCTTTCAGTTCGTTCCAGCCGCCTTTGATTGTTGTCTCATTCATAACCGTGTAGCGTTTATAGTTGAGTAATAGTCGACTCACCTTGAGTCTATACTATAAACTACGAGCGGGCCGTAATGTTTTTTGCCGCCGGTTGCTTCGGTACCTGAGCGCTGATGTGACCGGCGATTTTAGCCGAGTCAATGTTGAGGTTGTAGAGAATACCGGTGAGTGGTGTCGTGAAGCCCAGACAGTATAGCCCCCGCAGGTCCGGCTGGTCGAACCACAAGGCTTTCGGATACCCCCGCTTGTTCAGAACCTGTGCCGACACGTCGTTTCCCAGCATAGTCGCCAGCCCCGGTCGGTAGCCGGTCGCCAGTATGATCGCGTCGAAGGGGAGCTCCCGGCCGTCGGTGAACGTAACGGTTTTGGCGTTGATCTGCTCAATAGCGGGCACTACCTTGATCGTCCCGGCTTTGATCTGGTCGAGCGTACCGATGTCGATAACCGGGATGACGCCCCGGCGTGTGTCGTACGAAGGCGCGTGAGTTGGTTTGCCCAGGCCGTAGGCCGACACATCGCCGACGGTCAGCCGCTGCGACAGCCGCGCCATGAAGTCGTAGAACCAGTTCGGGAATCTGCTCAGGAAGATCGCCGTCGGCTGAGCGGGTCGCCCAAACACCTCGCGCCGGATAATATTGATCGGCCGCCGGACCGAAATAAACGGCCGGGCGCCGTGTTCGAGCAGGTCGAGGGCGAGTTCGGCCCCGGTGTTGCCCATGCCCACAACCAGTACGTTCTCGTCGCGGAAAGCGGCCCCGTTGCGGTAGTCGCGGCTGTGCCAGATGATGCCCCGGAAGTTGCGCTGTCCGGGCAGGTCGGGCAGGTTCGGTTCGCGGTTGTAGCCTGTGGCAATGACCACCCGCTCAGCCTCGAACGCATCGGTCCGGGTCTGCACCTGCCACAAACCGGCGTCGTTCCGGCGAATCGATACGACCTGCTGGTTGAAATGGGGGCGAATGTTAAAATGCTCGGCGTACCGTTCAAGGTATTCGACTACCTGAAGCCGCGATACGTAGGTCGGGTACTCGGCCGGGTAAGGGAAGTGCGGCAAAGCGGAGTGTTCCTTAACCGTATGCAGGTGCAGCCGGTCATAGTGGTTCCGCCAGGCAAACCCTACGTAGTCACTGGCTTCCAGCACCGTGAAGGGCAGGTTGCGGTGGGCCAGCTGCCCGGCCATGGCCAGTCCCGCCGGTCCTGCACCGATGATGAGTGTGTGCATTGTTTAGTTTGGAAGTTTGTAGTTCGTAGTTTGAGGTTGGCTAATGTCGAAGTTGTGGAAGCGTCAGCTAACTTCAAACTACAAACAACAAACTTTATAAACAATCATTTCACCCGGGTCCAGGTCTGGGTTTTGCCGATCAGCGAGATCCCCATGTAGCCGCGAACGTCCAGCGTATTGGGGCTGGTCAGGGTCATTTTGCAGTTGTACTCCTTGCCGTCTTCCGGATTGTAGATTTTACCGTCGCTCCAGACGTTATTGCCGTCGTACTTGAAATTGTACATGATATTGAGGTTCATGATCGGGCGATTCCGCTTGGCAGCGTCGGCGTTCTTGATATCCGTTTTGGGCTTGCCGGTCGTTGGGTCATTGGGTTCTTTCAGCCAGACCAGTTTGCCGAAGTACGTTCCCCCTTTCTTGTAGATTTCGACGTGGCCTTTTTTCGTGCCGTTCAACCACGTACCAACAACGGCATCGGATTCATCAGCCGGTCGGAAAGAGAACAAAGAAAGTATGACAATGAACGCGGGAATTGCAACACGAAATGACTTCATAAGCTTACTGAACTTGTAATTAAACGTTGATTTTTTGGTACTAACGTAAATAAGTGGATCGCGATTACATGGATTTATTGATTAGGTAGATTTTTGTGGGAAATTTTACGGTTATCGTGCCGTCCGACGGCGATGCAAAATCAATACGCTCATGTTCAAACGCGATCCCAACAGAATTTACCCGACCGAGACCGAATCGCGGGCTATTATCCGGTTTCAGGACTGTGATCCACTGCAGCACCTGAACAATTCCAAGTACTTCGATTATTATTTCAACGCCCGTGAGGATCAGGTAGCTAAGTTGTATGACTTTAATCCCGGCCAGCTATTTCGGGAGTTTAAGACGAGCTGGGTGGTGTATCAGCACCAGATTGCTTATGTCCGGCCGGCGCTGGTCAGCGAGTGGGTACGCATCATGTCGCGCGTTATCTTCTACAACGACGATACGCTCGTGACGGAATTTTACATGACCGACGATGCCAAGTCGCACCTCAAGAACGTGCTCTGGATGACGTCTAAATACGTTAGTGTGGAAACCGGCAAGCGCATTTCGCACCACCCGGCCGTGATGGAACTGCTCGCAACCATCCTGGTCCCGAACGTCGATTTTGTCAGTCTGAATTTTAACGACCGCATCCGGCACATTAAACACCAGTTGCAGCCCGTAGCCTCAATCTAATTATTTTCAGTACCTTGTTCTGGTTGTCGTACCGAACAGCTCATCAGTACGACAACCAACTCCGAACCGCTGCGATACCCTAACCAATGAAACTCCTGAACAACCTGACCGTCCGTGTCCTGATTGCCATTACGCTCGGTATCCTGACGGGCTATTTCTTCCCCGAAACGGCCACAAAGCTGAAGCCCCTCGGCGACCTGTTCATCAACCTGATCAAGATGGTGATCGCGCCGATTATCTTCCTGACCATCGTGTTGGGTATCAGCAACATGGGCGACCTCAAGAAAGTCGGGCGGGTTGGCGGTAAGGCGCTCCTGTATTTCGAAATCGTTACAACGGCGGCTCTGATTATCGGACTGGTCGTTGCCAACCTGATCCGGCCGGGTGAGGGCGTGCAGACGGGGGCCGTGCAGGGGGGCGATGTAAGCCAGTACGCCGAAAAAGGCAAGGGTATGGACTGGGGCGAGTTTTTTCTGCACATTGTGCCGAGCAATGCCGTCAAAGCCTTTGCGGAGGGTGATATTCTACAGGTGCTGGTGTTCTCTATACTGTTCGGCGTTGGTCTGACGCGGATGGGCGATAAAGGCCAGCCGCTGATTCAGACCTTCGAGCGGTTGTCGCGGGTGTTCTTCAACATCCTGAACGTGGTGATGGTGCTGGCTCCGCTGGGCGCATTCGGCGGGATGGCGTTCACGATCGGTAAGTACGGGCTGGCTACGCTGCTGCCCCTGGCGAAGCTGATGGGTACGGTGTATACCACCATGATCCTGTTCATTTTCGTGGTGCTGAACCTGATTCTGCGTTACTACAAAGTCAGCCTGTGGGCGGTGCTGAAATTTATCAAAGAAGAACTGCTGATCGTGCTCGGTACGTCCTCGTCGGAGTCGGCGCTGCCGCAGGTGATGGATAAACTCGAAAGTCTCGGCTGTTCGCGCTCGGTGGTTGGACTGGTTATCCCGGCCGGTTACTCGTTCAATCTGGACGGTACCACGATTTATCTGGTGATGGCAACCGTGTTTCTGGCGCAGGTTTTTGGGGTGGACCTGACGCTGGGGCAGGAGCTGACCATCATCGGCATTCTGATGGTAACCTCCAAGGGAGCCGCGGGCGTAACGGGTAGCGGTTTCATCGTGCTGGCCAGTACGTTAACGGCCGTTCAGGTCATTCCGGTCGAGGGGCTGGCGCTGCTGCTGGGTGTCGACCGGTTCATGTCCGAAGCCCGCTCCATCACCAACATCATCGGCAACACCGTCGCCACCATCTTCATTGCCAACAACGAAGGCGAGTTCGACCGGCGGAAGTATAACCGCGTACTCGGCCGGGAAGAGGAAGAGGTGTTGACGAACTACAAGTATTAGACGAGAAGCGATGTAAGACGCCCGGTTGAATGGGCTTGTTGTCAGTCCGGCCGCGACGCGAGGAACGGCAAAATCGTCTTGTTTTTATCGTCTTCCAGTACGCCTAGGCAGGTTTGACAACAAGATCGAAAAATTTTAGAAAAATTCGGAGAGGTAATTAAACCATTTCAAGGGCGGCTGTTCAAAGGGACAAATACAACCTGAAAACAATTCCGATCCCATGAAACGAGTCATGATGATGGCGGTGGCAGCAATTGGGCTGCTCACCGCCGGGGCAGCCACTGCTCAACGCTACGACTATCCCAGCCCACAGCGCCCGACTTATAATAACCCCTATCCTCAACAACCGGGTTATGGCCGTCAGGAATACAATTACGATTTCAGTGACGAACACTTTGAAGAGCACCTCGACTGGTGGGATCGCAACCTGAATTTATCCCGTCGGCAGGAGCGTCAATTGCGCCGAATCCACGAAAGCTACGACAATCAGCGGTTCAATCTCCGCGACCCGCGCCAGCGCGACGCGTTCCGGGATATGCAGCGCCGTCGATTCTATGACATGATGGCGGTACTAACGCCGAATCAGCGGGCCGTCGTAGTCGAGCGGCTACGTCCCTACGAACGCCGGGGCCGGGGCTACGACCGCGGACCCTACTACGGTCGGCGGTACTAAGGCAGCGCATAAAGACCAATGGGATCAGGGTTCTCTCTGGTTCCATTGGTCTTTACGTATATAGGTTAACGTTTAGTTGTAAGCTCTTTTTCTATTTCCTCCAACGACTTACCTTTTGTTTCGGGGATACGCACCCGGACGAACAGGAAGTAGATGAAACACAGCACCGCATGAATGCCGAACGTAATGGGCAGACCCAGATACTCCTTCATGACCGGAAACGAAGCCGTGGTGAAGAAGTTGGTAATCCATAACGCCAGCGTAGCCAGCGCCATGGCATTGCCCCGGATAAGATTCGGAAAAATCTCCGACAAAGCCACCCAGGTAACCGGCCCCAGCGTAGCCGAATAAATGGCTATGAATGCCAACACGAACAGCAGTACCCAGGCACCGGGCAGCTGCCAGTAAAAAGCGCCTGCCAGTGCCAGCGCATCCAGACAAAGCAGTGCTGAACCGTACTGCAACAGCTTTTTACGACCGGTCCTGTCAATCGTACCGATGGCCACGAAGGTGAAAATGAAGTTGATAACCCCGATGATGATGGATTGCAGAAAGGCCGAATCCTGCGCCATACCGGCCTGACTGAACAGTTCCGGCGCGTAGGAAAACAGCGAGTTCTGCCCGACGGCCTGCGAAAACACGGCCACCACAATGCCAATGAAAACGATTGGCCATAGATCCTTTCTGAACAAGTCACTAACCGACTCGCGGGCTTCCCGCGAAAAGCTGGTCTCGATCTGCCTCGCTTCGCTCTGCGCATAGGCCCGGCCACCAATCCGGTTCAGTACGGTTTCGGCCTCTTCGTTTCGCTGCTTGCGAATCAGCCAGCGCGGACTTTCGGCGACGAAGAACAGGCCAATAAAAAACAGCAGCGACGGCACCGACTGCGACGAAAACATCCACCGCCAGTTGTTGTCGCCGGTGTTCAGCAGCAGGTAGTTGGACAGGTAGGCCAGCAGGATGCCAACTACAATCGACAACTGGTAAAACGACACCATCCGACCGCGCATGGGAGCCGGTGAAATCTCGGCAACGTACATGGGGCAGACCAGTGCAGCGGCTCCAACCGCTACGCCACTCAGCATTCGAAACGCGATGAACGACACAAAGCTTCCGGCCCAGCCCGTACCGGCGCCCGTCAGGGCAAACAGCAGCGCGCACAGCATCAGGAGTTTCTTCCGCCCCAGCGAGTCGCTAAGTCTGCCGCCCAGTAGCGCCCCGATGGCCGCACCCAGGTTGATGCAGCCCACGGCCCAGCCCGTCTGGAACTCATCAAGGGCAAAGTGCCGGGTAAAAAACGGGACCGTACCCGAAATGATGACCAGATCAAAGCCAAACAAAACGCCACCCAATGCTGCAATCGCACTGATCAGGTAAACGTAGCGTCGGTTGACGGACACCTGCGCGGTGCTGACATCGGACTGGGCCTGGATGATAACTGCCATTGGTTGAGGGGTTGGTTAGTTGTACGTATGCCTTGTTATTCGTGTCCTGACTCACCATAGGGACAATAAACGGCCAGGTAACACTTACAGGGACAGCGAATAACCACGCATTGACTGGCTTACTTCAGGGATACGTCGGCTTCTTTGCTGAGAAAGTCAGCGCCTTCTTCTACTAAACCGGCTGCGTTCCAGGTCAGCAGCGCTTCGTTGGGGACCACGTCAATGGGCGTGATGCTCGACATCGACGAAGCTGAATCGTTGTAGCCAATGTTGGCCTGGCGGTTGTAGCACGAAATCATCGACCAGCGCGGCTTGTCCGACAGGTTGGCTTCCGAGCGGTGCAGGATGTTGCTGTGGAAAAAGAGGACGTCGCCCGCCTTGAGTTCCACGAATACGTGCTCCATTGTTTTCAGAGCCAGGTCAACGTACCGCTGCGACGCGCCAACCTGTTCGCCCGCGAAGCCGTGCTCAACGCGCCCCATCTTGTGCGAGCCTTTGATGACCTGCAAACAGCCGTTTTCCTGATTAGCGTCGGTAATCGCCACCATGACGGACATCATCTGGTCGGGCAGCAAAAACTCGTTCTTGTACCAGTAGCCGTAATCCTGGTGCCATTCCCAGGCCCCGCCGACCCGCGGCTCTTTCTGCATCAGCTTGGAGTGAAAGTGGCAGACCGTAGCGACAGACGGCGTCGAACCCGGGTTGTCGAGCAGCTTGTCCACCGACTCCACGAGTTGCTGGCTGCGGGTGAGCAGACCGTACACATCATCGCCGGGTTTGTACCAAAGCGATAGTTTGCTTCGTTTGCCGGTGCTGTCGTTGACGTTGATGGCATGTTTACTGACAGCACTGTCTTCGATTGCCACCTGATACAGTTTCTCAACTTCGTCTGAACTCAGAAAATTCTTGATGATCAGATAACCATCCTGGCGATACTGCTGGATTTGTTCCGGGGTCAGTGGTTGATTGGTCATGATAATTGACGTTTAGCGTTTTATTTCGTATTTGTAGTCAGTAGCGTATCCGTAACTTCAAAGAGTTCACCGGAATACGGAGCCGTCAGCGTTACGGGAAATCCGGTGGTCTGCAAGGCTTCGCCGGTGAGTGTGGCTAACACCTTCCCGGTTGTTGTTTTAATCTGGTACGTTCGTTTAGGCTCCAGGTAGTTGATGATCACCTGACGTGTCTTTTCGACCGCGCCGTGCCGGAAAACGCCCACCATGCCTCCGCTTTTGGCGTCGGTGTTGATGCGCTGGAAGCCATCCCACATGCCTTCCATCGGCTCCCCAAATCCGGCCAGATCCTGCCGGTAACTCATGATCTGGTGCTTGTTTTCCATCAACTGGAGCCAATCGGCGTAGGCCCGGTATTTTTTCAGATCAGCCGCCGATAACTTCCGGGGATCGCCCAGCATGATGGGCAGAGCGCCCGCCAGCGACTTGATGTGCATGTCCCAGCCGGTATCCTGCATCTCCGGATTGCCAATGACCAGCGCGGTAGCCGGAATAGCCGGGGACCGCCACCAGGCCATGTTCCTGACGCGTAGATCGACTTTGGCATCCGGACCGTTGAAGTTGGATAACCAGTTGCCTTCGGCGTGTTTCAGCATGGCGTAATCGATCAGCTGCAAGCCGCCCATCGTCTCGAACGTGCAGTCGATGAACAGGTTCGGCTTGGCAGCGTGCAACTCATCAAAAAGCGCCCAGACCTCTTCGTAGTTAGTATACAGTGACTCGTGGTGATCGTTGTGCCCTTTGTGATTAGTAGCATAGCAACCCGTTACTTTGTTGCCGAACCGGTACGTGCTGGTGACCACCGTAAAATCGAGCTTCAGGTATTCAAGGCCGTAGTCGAGCGCCAGTTTGAGCAGTACGTCCTTAATGTACCCCCGCCAGCCGGTGCCAAAGCAGGCCGTCCGCATGTTAGCCGCATCTTCGTGCAGATTGGTAGGCTGTTGCTGTTCGTCCAGTACGAACCATTCCGGGTGCGCTTTGTACACTTTGCTGTCGGGTGAAGCACTGCCCACGCTTACCCACATCCCTGGCTTCATGCCCAGCGATTTGATGTAATCGAAAACGGGCTTCAGCCCATTGGGAAACTTCTTCCTGTCGATGACCCAGTCGCCGTAATTGTCCGCCCAGCCATCGTCAATCACGAATTCTTTCATACCGGCATCGGCGGCCGCTTTGGCCAGTTCCATGACCAGTTTTTCGTCGATGTTCTGACGAAAAGGTACCCACGTATTATAAACGAAGGTGGGCTTTTGGTCCAGTTCCGACAGTCGTGTTCCCAGATGTTTCCGGACGAAGTCCGGCACGGCGGTATTAAGAATTTCGTCAGGGTCTTTGTGGTTGTTATAAACGATGGTGAAAACCTGCGGTGTTGTAAACGACTCGCCCTTGCCAATGTATTTCCGAAAAGGAAATCTGGCTTCTTTGTGCGTCAAGCCGCTCAGAATGGCTGGTTCATTCCAGAATACAGAGGTATGTTTGACTACGCCGGCGGCTTCGTTACCAATCACAATGCCCTGTTGCCAATCACTGTTGTGAACCGTCAGCAACGCATCCTGCATGTTACCATCATAAGGTCCAATGGAACGTCTCCGGCCGTAGTCGTGGCAAATCCAGCTAAACGTAGTGGCCTTATACGGGGTTACAATAAACTTCTCCACATCAACCGACTCCAGACGTACAGGTTCGCTAGCCAGATTCTTGACTGTCAGGGTTTTTCGAATAACCGGCAGGTTGGGGTACAATAAGAAGTTTACGGTCAGTTCGACGGTGCCGTCTTTACTCTGCAGCGTGACAGCTGCTCCGTCACCCTGTTTTGCATCGCTAATTTTTTGAACAGCTACCAGCTTCCAGTCGCCCAAGCCGGTGTATGACTTGCCGTTCAGCTCAAACTGAAAGTCAGGATTCGTTTTGATGAAATAGTTGAATTCTCCATCAACTGGTTTGTATTGAGTAGTTAAAAAGCGGCCATCGGAAGCCGGCAGTTTGATCGTGCGCTGAACGAGTCCGTTGGAAAGGACCAGTTCGGTGGTTGTCCATCTGGCAAAGGGCGGGGAAGTCGGCGCAGAAACGGCTGCCACCGCATACCGGCCGAGTGCCGTCAGAAGAAGTATCGTACAGAGAAGCCGCATGATCTGTAGCGTAAACAGCTATGGTTTAAGGGGTTTTGGTATTGCATTATACACTCCCAAAATTCGGTTTTTCGAAGAATCGGCAGATGAAGTATTTTGGCATAAACATGGATTATTTTATCTTTCAGCCGAAAAGCAGGATGTAGCAGGCGATGAATAGCGTAACGCGAAAAAGCCGGGGGTTTGCCGGGGAGCGAATTATTGAAATTCCCCGGGATGCGCTGGAGCGGTGCCGCACTATGCCGTTGATCAACAGTCTGTTTATTACCCGCATGGGATTCTATCCAAAAGCCCGGTACCATTATTACCAGCGCCCCACCGGTATCTCGCAGGTAATTTTGCTGTACTGTACCGACGGGCAGGGATGGATTCAGCTACCCAACCACCGGGTCTTACTGACGGCCGGAGAGGTGTTTGCCATTGCGCCGGCTACTCCGCATTCCTACGGCGCAGATGCCGACAACCCCTGGACAATCCACTGGTTTCATTTCAGCGGTACGCACTGCCAGCAGGTGATGAACACGATCATGGACGAGCGTAGTAGTACGCCCCACGCGTTTCGGGTACCGTATTCTGAAGAACGGATCGCGTTGTTCGACCGAATGTTCGATACGTTTCTGAAAGGATACAGCACCTCGAATCTGCTGTTTGCCAACCTGACGCTGCCGTATTTCCTGGCCTCGTTCGTGCTGCCCGAAAACTTCCAGCCCGACCTTGGTACATCCGTTATGTCGCCCACCGACAAGGCTATTCTGTACATGCAGGAGCACCTGTCACAAACCATTACGCTGGATAATATTGCTCAGTCGGCCCATCTGTCGGTTTCGTTTTTCTCCCGAAAATTCAAGCAGGATACCGGCTACGCACCCATTGAATATTTTAATCACCTGCGAATTCAGCGGGCCTGCCAGCTGCTGCACTTCGGCGACCTGCGCATCAATGAGGTCGCGTCGCAATTGGGTATCGATGATCCGTTTTATTTCTCACGGCTATTTAAAAAACACATGGGTGTTTCGCCGGCAGACTATAAAAAGAGCGAAGGAATCCAGCGCAGAACGTAGTGGGATCCAGCGCAGAATGGCGCAGGTACCGGCGTGCTACGCGACGGGAATGAGGAGTATTCGCCTGCTGGTGCCTTATGGTGAGGTGATAGCCAGCGTGCAATTGGCTGCCATTGTGTTTACCTGATTAGCCTGCTTATGATTCGGTATTGTCTTCTTTCTCTTTTACTCTCCTTTGCGGTGGGGAGCTGGGCGCAACAGAACCAGCCAGCGCCGAAACCGCTGCCCAAACTGGCCCGACCGAACGCGGCCCGACCAAGCGTGGCCCGACCCCGCAACGTTATTTTTATCCTGTCGGACGATCACCGGTACGACTTCATGAGCTTCATGAAACCGGCTATTGCGCCCTGGCTGGAAACGCCGAATCTGGATCGTATCCGGCGCGAAGGAGCGCATTGCCCAAAGGCGTTCGTGACAACCGCCCTGTGTTCGCCCAGCCGGGCCAGCATTCTGACGGGTATGTTTTCGCACCAGCATACAGTGGTTGATAACGTAGCACCCGAGCCGCCCACGCTGACGTATTTTCCGCAGTATTTGCAGCAGGCTGGTTACCAGACGGCCTTCCTGGGCAAGTGGCACATGGGCGATGAAGACGACCGGCCCCGGAAAGGGTTCAATCACTGGGTGAGTTTTCGGGGGCAGGGCGTGTACTATAACCCCGTCCTGAACGTAGATGGCAAACAGGTCGAACACCGCGACAGTGCCTACATCGCCGATGTACTAACCGACTATGCGCTGAATTTTCTGAACCGACGCGATAAAGACAAGCCTTTTTTTATGTACCTGTCGCACAAATCGGTACACCACCAGTTCCAGCCTTCGCGTACGGACCGGAACCGGTTTGCCCAGTCGCCGATACAGTATCCGGCCTCGTTTTATCAGACCGATCCGCGCAACCAGAATCCGGAAACCAAAGAAAGCGGGGTACCGCACTGGGTCAGGCGGCAGCGTTACAGCTGGCACGGCGTTGATTACCTCTACCACGGCTCCACTACGTTCGATTCGTTCGTGCGCGACTACTGTGAAACCCTGCGGAGCATGGATACCAGCATTGGCCGGGTGTTGAAATACCTCGATGATAACGGCCTGGCCGACAATACGCTGGTAATCTACATGGGCGACAACGGCTTCATGTTCGGCGAACACGGCCTGATCGATAAGCGGACCGCCTACGAAGAATCCATGCGGGTGCCGTTTCTGGTACGTTGTCCGGCGCTGATCAAAGCCGGCACCACCGTGCCGCAGATGATTCAGAACGTGGACGTAGCACCGACCATTCTGGAACTGGCCGGGCTGCAGAAAGCCCCGCAGATGGTGGGACGCTCCATCATGCCCCTGTTGCAGGGGCAGTCGGTGCCGGACTGGCGGGATAAGATTTTCTACGAGTATTACTGGGAGTATGATTTCCCGCATACGCCCACGGTCCACGCCGTCCGTACCGATCGCTACAAATACGTTCGTTACCACGGCATCTGGGATACCAACGAGTTTTTCGATCTGGAAAAGGACCCGAACGAGATGAATAATCTCATCAAAGACCCGCAACACCAGACTACCATCAAGGAAATGGCCGGTCAGATTTACGACTGGCTCGAACGTACCGGTGGCATGGAAATCCCTTTGAAACGTACGGTCAAACCGCGTTTCGGCGATCACGAAAATAAAAATACGTACTAGACAAAGCCGGCGCTGCTTAGCCGGCTGCTGAGATAGGCCTCACGGGCGCGAACTGATCGGATGTTGCTGCAACTGCAAGGCATTCAGTGGGTTCGCGCCTGTTTTTTAGGTTCCACTTATCCCGGTCATAGTCCATTCGTGCAAATAAGGGTTGTATGATTTGTCATTGTTTCGTAATTTTCTGGGAAACTGATTTAACAAAATCGTATGTTATCATTTCGACAAATCATCTTGACAGCTTCGGCAGTGGCAGCGCTGGTTCCGGCCGCCTATGCCCAGCCTTCGCCAGATAAAGCGAAAATGAACGAGAATCCTTTTTTACAGCCGTACACGACACCTCACCAGACGGCTCCGTTCGACAAAGTAAAGAACGAATATTACCTGCCTGCCCTCAAGGAAGGACTGGTTCAGGGCCGTAAGGACGTCGACGCGATCGTCAACAACGCGGCCAAGCCAACCTTTGATAACACGATCGTAGCGCTCGAACGGAGTGGCGATCTGCTGGGTAAGGTAGCCTCGGTGCTGTTTAACCTGAACAGTGCTGAAACTACCCCCGATCTTCAGAAAATTGTTCGGGAAGCGTCGCCCCTGCTGACCGAATTCGGCAACGACGTCACTCTGAACGAGAAGTTGTTCAAGCGGGTGAAAGCGGTGTACGACCAGCGGGCCTCCCTAAAACTGGATACAGAAAGCAAAATGTTGCTGGAAAAAACCTACAAGCGGTTTGCCCGGAACGGTGCTAATCTGGACGAAAAAGGAAAAGAACGGCTGCGGGCTATCGACAAGGAACTGGCCCAGCTCTCGCTGCAGTTCGGCGAAAACGTCCTGAACGAAACCAATGAGTTCACAATGGAAGTGACCGACGAGAAAGACCTCGCCGGGCTGCCGGAGTTTGCCCGCGAAGCGGCTAAGGCTACGGCCAAGCAGAAAGGTAAGGAAGGCTGGGTATTCACCCTTCAGGCGCCGAGCTACGGACCGTTCATGCAGTACGCCGACAACCGCGAACTGCGGAAGAAACTGTTCTTGGCCTATAACTCACGGGGCTTTCAGGGCAATAAGAACGATAACCAGGAGATCATCAAGAAGATCGTGAATCTGCGTTATGAGCGGGCTAACCTGCTGGGTTACAAAACCCACGCCGACTTCGTACTGGAGGAAAGCATGGCCGGTTCAAAAGATAAAGTGCAGAGCTTCCTGACCGAACTGGTGTCGTATGCACGCCCGGCGGCCGAAAAGCAATACGCTGAACTGACCACCTACGCCAAAGCGCACGGTTTCCAGGGCGACAAACTGGAGCAGTGGGACAACAGCTATTACGCCGAAAAGCTGAAGAAAGAGAAGTATTCGCTCGATGACGAGATGCTGAAGCCGTACTTCAAGCTGGAGAACGTACTGGATGGCGTGTTCACCGTAGCCAATAAGCTGTATGGCCTGACTTTCAAAGAAAACAAGAGTATTCCGGTATACAACCCGGAAGTGAAGGCCTACGAAGTATTTGACAAAGACGGCAAGTTCCTGGCCGTGTTCTACGGCGACTACTTCCCCCGCCCGGGCAAGCGGGCCGGTGCCTGGATGAACGACGTACAGGGCCAGAAGGTCGAGAACGGCGTTAACATTCGTCCGCACATCGTGAACGTCTGCAACTTTACGCGGCCGACCGACACCAAGCCCTCGCTGCTGACCTTTGGCGAAGTGACCACGCTCTTCCACGAGTTCGGTCATGGCCTGCACGGTATGCTCGCCAACGGAAAATACGAGAGCCTGAGCGGGACGAGCGTAACCCGCGACTTTGTGGAATTACCGTCGCAGGTAATGGAAAACTGGTGCTACGACCCCGAAGCTCTGAAGCTGTTTGCCAAGCACTACCAGACCGGCGAAGTGATTCCGGCCGAGCTGATCGAAAAAATCCGCGCTAGCCAGAACTTCATGGCCGGCGTAGCGAACCTGCGTCAGCTCCGGTTTGGTCTGGTCGATATGTACTGGCATAGCCAGCAGCCGACCAACGAGTCGGTGACGGAGGTGGAAAGCAAAATCGATTCGCTGGTGAATCTGTATCCGCCGGTGAAGGGGATTGCCTTCAGCCCCGCCTTCTCGCACATCTTCGCGGGTGGCTATTCGGCTGGTTACTACAGCTACAAGTGGTCGGAAGTGCTGGATGCTGATGCGTTTGAGTTCTTCAAGGAAAAAGGCGGCCTGAACAACCGTGAGGTGGCCGATAACTTCCGCAAAAACGTACTGGAAAAAGGCGGTACCGAGAAGCCGATGGAGCTCTATAAGAAATTCCGGGGGCGTGAACCATCACCGAAAGCGATGCTGCGCCGAAGCGGCCTGATTCTATAAAGCGGTTGCGTTCAAAAAAACACTGAGCCACTCCCACTGGGGGTGGCTCAGTTAGTTTATAGACCTGGAATAGTCACTTAATGTTTATGAAGTCAATGGGTTTGCTATGGATAACTTTATATTAAATAATTAATAGACAAAAAACTTCGATATAAATAGGTACGTATCTATATTTATTACAAAGTAATCATGCTTTTAATTATAAAAACCAGGTATGGAAAATAACTACAACGTTAGAAAAGGTCTGTTCCCTGCGAAGCTCCGCCACGCTGCTCTCTGCGTACTGAGCCAGTTATTGCTGTTATGGGTATCGACCAACCGGGCGCAGGCCCAAACGTATCCGGCTAATTTTAGCCAGGTACTGGTTGCCAGTGGCATCAATCAGCCGACTGTAGTGGTGCCTGCGCCGGATGGACGCATGTTTGTTGCGGAGCAGACGGGGGCTTTGCGCGTTATCAGGAACGGGACGTTGCTGCCCACTCCCTTTCTTCAGTTAACTGTCAATTCAGAAGGTGAACGTGGTTTGCTGGGTATTGCGTTTGACCCAAATTTCGCGTCTAACCAATACCTCTATCTGTACTACACAACATCGGCCGGCACAATCCACAACCGAGTAAGCCGGTTCACCGCTCAGGCCAATGGCGATCAGGTGGTGCCTGGCAGTGAAACCGTGCTGCTGGATATGGAACGGCTGGAAGCGGCCAACCACAATGGCGGGGGGATTGCTTTTGGCGCCGACGGAAAGCTGTACATCTGCGTTGGTGAAAACTCGAAGCCCGATAGCGCACAAACCCTGACCAATCACCTGGGCAAAGTCCTTCGTATCAATCCGGACGGATCGATACCGGCCGACAATCCCTTTGCGAATGCACCGCTCGACGTGACCAGACGCATCTGGGCGTATGGCCTGCGTAACCCCTATAATATTGCCGTTCAGCCCGGTACAGGACGGATTTTCGTTAATGACGTGGGGCAGGATAGCTGGGAAGAAATCAATGACGCTACGGTCGGCGGCCGCAACTTTGGCTGGCCACTGGCCGAGGGCCCCAGTGCTAACCAGAACTTCGTTAACCCGGTGCATGCGTATCCGCACTCGAATAATGTAGAAATTGGCTGTTCGATCACGGGTGGTACGTTCTTTAATCCTGCCACGACCAATTACCCGGCTGTATACATCGGGAAATACTTTTACCAGGATTTCTGCCGACCCTTCATCAACCTGATTGATGTGGCGGGTAACCAATCGGCGTTTGCCAATAGTATTCCTCCATACGGGGTTAGCATGGCCACCGGCCCAGATGGTAATCTGTATTTTCTGAGCCGGGGAGATGGGGCCCTGTATAAGATTGTGTACACTGGTCCGAACGAACCTGAACCCCCAACCGATTTTGCAATCACCGGCGTTACGCTGAACAGCTGTAATGAGGTATCGCCCGGCCTGCGTGCGTTGACGTTTACGCCACAATACACCGGCCAGTCTGGCCGACCCATCACGTTCCGGGTGGTCAATGAGTCGCTGCCTACCACAAATCCTGGTCCGTATACCATAAGTCTTTATACAGATAATCCATCCATCCAACTGAGGGCGCGGCAGGAAGGTGTACCCGGCGAGGTTGGTTATACGTACAACTGGCTGGCGGCCTGTAACGGTAGTGAGCCGGGGCCCGGTAACGTTGCGCCCGTTGTGGCGACTAGCATCGGGGCGCAATCGGGCCAGGTTGGTCAGCCTTTTTCGTTCATACTACCGGCCAATACGTTCAGTGATCCCAATAGCGACGCGCTGACGCTGTCGGTGACCGGCTTACCGGCCGGGCTCAACTTTGTCTCACCGAATACAATCAGCGGAACACCGGGTGCGCCGGGTGTATCAACAGTTACGGTAACGGCCACCGATCCGGGCAGCTTGTCGGTCAGTACGCAGTTCACGCTGACGGTTAATCCGGGTTCGACCAATCCGCCATCGGGTTTTGCGATCACCGGAGTGACCCTTAACGGCTGCGAAAGTTTATCGGCTGGTGAGCGCAGGCTGACGTTTACCCCCCAGTACAGCGGACTAAATGGCCAGCCTGTCAGCTTTTCGGTTGTTAATGAGATGCTGCCCACTACCTCGCCGGGACCGTACTCCATCCGACTCTATACCGACAACCCCACGATTGTGCTGAAGGCCCAGCAGGCTGGCTCACCTGGTGAAGCCAGCTTCTCTTATAACTGGTTGAGTGGTTGTGCTGGTGGCGCACGCCGGATGGCCGAACGGGCCGAAACGTTGTCGGTACGGGTGCTGGGCAACCCTGTATCGTCAGAAACCGTCGATGTAGAGGTACGGGGTGTGGCCGGTCAGCGGGTGCAGGTCAAGGCATTGGACAGCCGCGGTCAGGTTGTCGGGCAGGCGAGTGTACATCAGGTAGGAACGGTTGAGCGAGTTACCGTACCACTGGGCCGCCCGGCGGGTATGTATCTATTGCGGGTCAATACGTCGACGGAGCAGCGAACGCTGAAGGTGTTGAAGAATTAATGAGGTATAAAACTGGCTGGTGGGAGCCGTGAAACAAGCCCACCAGCCAGTCTGAGTATCAAAGTGAATGGTGAACGAAAATGTAGATTGAGTACTCTTAGGGTTGTTAGAAAAGCAGGACTTATAGGCGACTCATCAGCCGGTCGATTTCCAAAATTTTATCAGAGGCAAGTTGCTGAATGGCAAAGTTATTTCGGGCGTTCTGAGTAATAATCTGAAAGTTTTGTCGCGCCACGGAGTATAACTGTTTCCGTTTTGAATTCTCGTTGTATGCTTCCAGGATATCAGCTTGGGTCTTTTTGCAGTTGGCATCGTTAAAGCGGATTTGCCATTTCAACTCTTCGATCTGCGGGTTAGGTTGCTGGGCCCCGCCACCGCCCCCCGCGCTAGCGGCTTTCTGACTCTGAGCCAGCATGACGTTCAGATTATTCTGCAATCCCTGTTTTTCAGATTTAAGTTGGTTGTTTTCGTTTTGTAGTCGTCGGAGTTCGGCTGTGCCATTCTGAACGCCTAGAAGAGCCCTCCGCTTTTGAATATAATTACCACGCTCTTTTGATATCTGGAACAAGTAAGCACACGCATTATCACGAATCCGAAGCCGAGCACCGGTATAGTTACGCTTCGCCTGAAAATCAGTTATTTTTTTAAAAAATTCCGTGTTTTGCTGTTCGGCTTTGGTCAGCCAACTATTCCATGTTTCGAACGGAAGTCCTTCAGCCGGAATATGTTGGTTGTGCTCTTCTATGTCTTTCACGTATTGTTGCAGGGCATCCATATCTTTTACAAGGGCTTCCTGCTCACTAATGGCTTTCTGATTGCCTCCTTTGCCGCCTTTCTTGGTACCCATCCAATACGATAAAAAGAGCGGCAAGGCGAGTATCAGGACATAAACGGCGATAAAATTGATGAGAGAAGTGTTACGTTCGGTTTTATTTAATGGTTCCATGGTTTACGGTACAAACTAGGTAAGGGTTAACAAGCGGATAGAAAGTTAGATTAGCGACCAGTCATCCGGGGACGATAAGGACCCGTACCCGGAACAGCAGAGTTGTTTGGAATATCTTTTTTATCGGTGACGACGGAGTCGTATCGAATGTGTTTATCCTGCGGCTGCTGGCCTATATATTCCAGTTGGGCCAGTTGATTGAATATTTTGTGAATATCGCTCCAGCACTGCGATAGCGCATTTAGATGCGGATTAATGTCGCTATGATCATAGTCAAAGTTCACAACTAAGTCAATATCCTTAGTCATTAGTTGATCAGGTGATATACTGGTCCAGTCTTGAAAATACTTTAGTACCAAATCCCGACCCATTCGAACACTGCCGCTCAAGGCCGGATCATTCAGACAGCTAATAGCGGTTTTCAGGCGACGGGTGGCCAGCGTAATGGCTTGTAGCCAATGGATCGGCGAACGCTGGAGGGCTGTAAACTGGTATTGATTAAGCGGGTCGTCAAGACCGGACGCAACCTGTTCGGCAAGGTCTCGAATTAATTCGGCCAACGGACCAGCTCGACGGGCTTGCTCTGTGCCCCGCTTTTCGCACACCTTATTAACGATCAGGAAAGCATCTCGCTGCACTTCGCCCAGGACCCGGTACGTTGTATCGCCCCAACTCCGGAGACGGGGGTGACTGTCAAGCGCTGCGCAGGCAGGAATGTAGGCATCGTTATTACTCAAAATACCGTACTTGCCGATGATGTGACCAACAATTAGATGAAATGATTCAAACTGGGTCGATTTGTAATTAGTCCGGGTGTCGAATTGACCTACGAATTGATGACGGGGGACAATACTCAGTTGATAAGAGGGCAGTGTAAACGGTGGACGAGGAGGTTGCTCGCCGGGGGCTGGCATTCCATGCGCTTTACGGACAAACAAATCGACCGACAGCACGATGAAAAAGTTAAGTTCATCGGCCATAGGCATGTTAAACTTTGTAAGGAGGTCCGTCAGGCTGGTCGCCAGATCGATTGAATGGTTAACTAATTCAATTCGGCAGCCAGCACCTGTGATTGCCCGACAGTTAGTAAGCTGGGCCCGGATGTTCTGGCTTTGGTCGATGATGACCTGAAGGTTAAAGTCTGGTTGATCGGACGGCAACAAACCATAATTGTAGGTGGTTAGTCCGATGGCTGCTGTGTCGCGCAGGTGATCGCTGACAAAATGTTCAAAGTCGGTAAAGTGCCTGCGGGCAATCTTCATCCCGTCGACCCAGTTCACCGGATAATGGTCAAGTTTAGGTAGCATAGTCAGTAAGCTCAAGTGTGGATAATGCTAGAAAGCCCAGCGGTATTTGCGAAAAACGTATTTTTTTTTCGTTTCATCACAATGCCAATATATAAATATTTGACGAAGTTAATTTCGGGTCAACCCAAGTACCGTTTTCTACATGACCTGTCATAGCATATTGTAATACAGGACCTTTTACTTAGTGCCTGCACCAGTGGGCAAGCGTCGACCTTTTAAAAAAAATAATAGGTCTTCATTTATTTTATGCTAAAAATTTTTCATTTTGCCATACAATTTGACTAGTTAAGTGGTAGTTGATACCACTGATTATCAGTTGCTCTATCCACGCCTTATGAATGATACTACTTTCACCATCGGCCGATCGGCCGAGAATCACCTCGTTGTTGACAGTCCCTGTGTCAGCCGACGCCATGCCCGCGTGACGTTTATTACGGATCACGTTGTGTTGCTGGAGGATAATGATTCGACGTATGGTACGTTCGTAGATGGCCGTCGGGTAGCCCGCACGGTTATAGGCGTGGAGAGCCGGATTGTTCTGGGACAAGATACGCCCGTCGATCCGCAACGTATCTTTAGCTTAAAGCACGCATTGCCACTTGCCTACGCTCAGCCCCGGCCGGTTAAACTCACGGCTCCGCATTCAGACTGGGAAAAGCCCGAACTGGCTGGTCTGGATGTGTCGGTGACTCCGCCTAAGACAGATCCGTTGGATTTTACGGCAGAATTTAAACGGCTGGCCACTATGCAAGAGACATACACGACGGCCCGCGAAGCTATTCAAATTAATAGCCCACGGCATCAGGCCTGGTTAAGAGCTTCGTTTGGTCTCACTCCCCTTATTGGACTGGCTTTTGGGCCGATGGGCATTATGATGAGCGTATTAGGCGCTGCCATTGGGCAGATCGTGGCTGCAGAATTTTTGAATCCCTCCGAAAAACTACTAGCCCTTGATAAGGAGTTCAAGCGTACCTACGTCTGTCCTTCCTGTGGGGTGTTTCTAGGAAACGTTTCATATGCCGATTTAGTCCGCCGTCGTCAGTGTCGGGAGTGTAAAGCCCGTTGGGTGGACTAACGATCGTATGCTTATTGAAGCCGCCTTGCGGCCTTCCAGTTAATATCCGTACCATAAAAATCTATTCTTCCTATGGCAACATACGACGCCTACGATCCTGAAGAGGGATCTGCCTATGATCAATCAGGCCGAGAGCCCGAAAACGATGCTGCGCCAAACAAATCCTTATCCAGCGATCAGAAAAAAGCAATTGGAGCCGCTGCGGTCGGTACTGCTGCCCTGGGTGGCGCTGCCTACGGATTAAGCATGCTTGAAGACAGTGAAAATCAGGCTCAGGGCGATGACACATCAGGCGATGATGATAATGCCAACCGGACCGGCACTACTGGTGCTGTCGTAGCCACTACGCAGTCACCCGGCGGTTCAACGCCGACACCGATTAATTCCGATCCTTTTGCTGGCCTGACGGGGTTTGACAAGGCTTTTGCTGAGGCTCGTCATGCTATGGGACCTGGCCATACGTTCACTTACGAAGGAGGCCTTTATAACACGTACACCAAGGAGGAAGAAGCCATGTTGACTCCGGATGAGCGTAATGCGTTTTTGGCAGATAATAACCTGTTGCCGCATAAGCATGCACAACACGAAACGTCGATGCTGGCAAGTAATGATCCGGATGAGTTACCAAAGGTGGCTCTCGCTGATGAACCAAGCATATCCGTCGTAGCGCATGATGAGCAGTCTGTAACGGTTGTCAGCGCTGATGACGATCATTCGTCTGGTATGGTAGCTCTCGTTGATGATACCAATCCGGATGTAGACCATGATCATCTGATTTCCGACTTAGGAACTGCTCTTGACGACCCTTCTGATCTCAGCACTGATATCGACGATCATAACGGCATTGGGGCATTTACCTGATCGTTGGGCTGCGTTTGAGCAGATATTCTTCTGGTAAATACTCAGTGTCCTGTCGGGCTACGAGTGTGTTTCTCTTCAATACAGCACGATCATGGCCGTACCTTCTTTGCGGATTGTGTGCGGTAATCCCAAATGCCGAGCCACGCTACAGGTTCAGAATCCTCAGAAACTTGTAGAGGCTAAATGCCCGGCCTGTGGTTACCTCAATCCAATTCCCAGACCGGTTGAATCTGATAATGAGCAAACACAGGTGAAAACAGCCATACCGGCTGAATTAGGTTGGCTTATTGTCAAGGATGAATACACTGCAACGCAGACGTTTTCGTTGCGGCTTGGCATCAATACGGTTGGTCGGCTGTCGAATGTGTCACCGTCAGATCATATGGTTAAAACCGATGATAAGTATATGAGTCGGCCGCATTGCACCCTTGAAGTCAGGATCAATAAACAGGGGGGAATCAACTATATTCTTCAGGATGGTGCGATCCGGCCCGATGGAACCTGGAAGATCAGTACGAATGGTACGTATCTCAACGGGGAAGATACCCGGTTAGGTGAATTCGATCGAATTTATCTGAATGATGGGGACACAGTACAGATTGGCGTAACAAAGCTCGTCCTGAAAACGCTTCAACTGGCCGAATCGCTGCAAAAAGCATACCGGCAAGTAGAAGACATGGACTACGGCCGTACGGTGATCGGATTTACAACATTGTAAGGCATTGTTGAGGCTGATTTATTGGATTCAAACATGACTAGCTCCGCTTGAAAGCGATGGAAGTACAAATTACCCAGCCAATCGGCTTTACGAGACCGGGTAGCCGAAGTAATAACGAGGATACGCTGTTTCCGAGTCCGGAACGAGTGGACCCGGATCAACGGTGGTTTCTCGTTTGCGACGGCGTTGGTGGCGCCGAACGGGGCGAGATAGCTAGCCAACTGGCCGCTACTCAGTTCGATCACTATTTCCGAACGCATCCCGTTACGGTAGTCACCGAGCAATATATCCAGCAAGCACTGGAGTTTGTTCATGATTGCTTCGATGACTACGTGTCGGCAAATACACAAGCCAGAAGTATGGGTACTACGCTGACACTTGTCTATCGGCATGACGCGGGCGTTACTGTAGCGCACATGGGCGACAGTCGAGTGTATCTGGTTCGGGAGGGGGTTATACAATGGCGTACCAGTGATCACTCGTACGTTAACGAACTTGTGCAGTCAGGAGTGCTGACAGCTGATGAAGCGCGGTTGCATCCGCAGCGGAACATCATCACCCGGGCGATTCAGGCTGGGCATAAGCGGGCTCAGGCCGATGTGCAGTTGCTGAATGATCTGCGGCCCAACGACTATTTTTTCATGTGTACAGATGGAGTTCTTGAACGGGTTAGCGATGAACTGCTTGAAAAAGTCCTTGGGAGTAACGACTCCAATGGTGAAAAAATCAATACGTTGCTAGCCTGCTGCAATGGCCATACTCGCGATAACTTCACGGCTTATCTCATCCAGATAGCAGCCGTCAGGGGGGATGTGCAGCCGGCTTCAAAAATTGTACTTCCCACTTACACACGACCAGAGACCACAGAACTGGATGATGCCGTAACGCTGATTGGAATACCCCGGCCAGAGTCATCAATATCGTATGCGTATTCGGCGGCCCTTACTAGCGTTGATGCGTTCGCTCCGGATCCTTCTAAAATGGATACTACTGACCAACCGGTTCTTCGGAAAAAGCCATCGGTCAGTGAGCCGGGGGCAACTGGATCTGCGCGGTGGTTATGGGTCATGTTCTTCTTGATCGTAGGCGGAGGAAGTTATGGATTATGGTGGCGGTTTGGGCAATCGTGGGCTGGTGAACCAGATGCCCTGCGGGCACCGAAAGTGGCCGTCAGCAGCTTGCCCGAACGCGCTGAACCTGTTGCAAAGCCGGCGGTAGATGCTCCGGTTGCAGAAACAGCAGACAAAACAAGCAAAAGAGCGACACCCGCTGATAACCAATATGGCTTAAATGACAATGGGCTAAGGGTCGTACAGACGTTAAGCCGGGTGAAACTGGAAGTTGTGCAAAACAAGCAGGGTAAACTCGGTCTGCGACGCACTGGTGGTCGGGTTGTATTCTCTCCACAATTTGAGCAAGTTAAACTCTCCCAGTTCAAATGGGGATTAATACCCGTCACCATTGGCGATTCGCCGAAGGTTATCAGCCAGCAAGGTAAAATTTATGATTTGATGGGTAACCCGAGCCAATCATGCGGTATGATACCGGTGAGAAAAGGCGACTGGTGGGGCTACGTCAACTTAGACGGTTACGAACTCATCGCTCCCCGTAAGTATACAACTGCACAATCATTCGAAGAACATAATAATTGTACCGCTGAAGTAACGGACCTGCAGGGTAAGACCTACCGGATTAATCGAAAAGGACAGCAGTTATCAACCTCGTCCAACTCTACACCATCCACAAATGAGACGCTCTGAGTCGTCATTCTAGGTATGATTGGCACTAAACTATTCGACTACGAAATAACCCGTAAGATTAAGGCCGGGGGCATGGGCGTGGTCTACGAAGCGCATCGAGTATGGGGCAAACGTGAACGGGTAGCCGTGAAGTTTTTGCTGGAGCAACTCCGGGACGATGAACCGATCCGGCGCCGGTTTATACGGGAAGCCGAGATTCTTGAGATGTTGAATCATCCGCGGATCGTACGGATTTTGGGGCTGGATCCTGATCGCGATGCGTTTGTTATGGAGTTCGTCGAAGGAAAAACGCTGTCTGAGCATCTGCGTAGTCATTCTGACATGTACCGCCAGCCCGAAGTTACGATCCGGATGTTCGTTCAACTACTGGATGCCTTTAATTATGCCCATCATGTAGTAGTAGAAATCGGCTCCCGGCGTGAGCAGGGTGTCGTCCACCGCGATATTAAACCAAGTAATATCATCATCGAACCCGATGGAAATCCTAAAATTCTTGATTTCGGGATCTCGCGCATCTCTACGTTCGAAAGCACTCTGACTGACCCAAAACTACAAATGGGTTCAGTAGCATACATGAGCCCGGAGCAGATTGTGAATCCGGCGGCTGTTGACTGGCGGAGCGATATTTACTCATTGGGCGTAACACTCTGGGAAATATTTGTCGGAAGTTCACCGTATCCGCAAGTAACAAATTTTGATATGGTCGTTCAGGTACAGAACAAGATACGGAACGAACCGCTTCCAAAACTGACAGATTTGCTGACGAACGTATCACTTCAGGAACAGCAAATACTCCATCGAATTGACGCCGTTATTGCGAGAGCTACGGCTAAGCATCCAGGTCAGCGCTACCAACGTTGCCAGGAAATGAAGGAAGCACTACTGGAGGTACTGCATATCGATGGATCCGCTGAGGTCGGAATTTTGCCTACGAAGGCGACCGATGCTCACCCAGCAGAAATTGTCCAGGCTACTAATGTATTCAACGAAAACCACGAGGAGCAACTTTATAAGGAAGACTCATTCACGCAAATTCAGGAACCTAATACGGTCATTACTCCGATTGAGATGCTGGCCGGTTCAATGAACTATGAGAATCTGTCGCTCACGCCGGATGGCTCACTGGCTCCTATTTCGAGTGCACACGGACAAACAGGAGCCAATAATTGGCTGACTAGGTTGCGACTTCAACCCCATCGGATCTGGGCGCTTCTCGCGCTGGGCGTTTTAGTGGTCGTCGCGGGAGTGTGGATTGCACGTATTCAATCCTCCACACCGGCTGTTCAGGCGGCTTCGCCCCCAGCTTCCCTGACGACAGCTCCTGAGATTGGGGAAGCTACAGACGAGATACTGGCCGCCCTTTCAATGGCCGATTCCTGCTACGAAGTGGGCTACCAGCACTATCAGGCACAGGATTATAAAAAGGCAATTTACTGGTACCAAAAGGCTGCCAACTTGGGGTCACCTATTGGACAAACAAATCTCGGCTACATGTACGAGCATGAACTGGGTGTTGCCCGCAACTACACCGAAGCCCTAAAATGGTATCAGAAAGCAGCAACCGCCGGTAATGCTGATGGACAAAATAACCTGGGGTCGATGTACTACAACGGCCTCGGAACGTCGAAGGATTATACCCAGGCGCTGAAATGGTACCGGGCGGCTGCCGAGCAGGGGAACGCAGGAGGGCAGATCAACCTGGGAATTATGTACGACGAAGGGCATGGCGTAGTAGCTAATAAAACCGAAGCCTTGAAATGGTACATGCGGGCTGCCAATCAGGGAAACGCAGATGGACAATACTACGTCGGCACGCTATATGAACTGGGAGAGGGCGTTGAGCAAAACGAAAACAAAGCGGTGCAATGGTATCGGGTGTCAGCCCGGAAGGGTAATCAAAACGCTCAGGGAGCCCTAGATCGGCTAAATCAAACGTGGTAGGTGAATTCAATTAACCAATAGAGGATGAGACTAATTTTACTAATTGGAAGTATAGTACTAATCTCCTTGAGTGGTCTCTACGCTCAGGAAACGATTTATCTGGCCAATGGTAATCGCCTGCCGGGTAGACTGACCGGCGTAGAAGGGGAGAGGGTGCGGGTTACCGCCGTCCGAAACGGTAAGTCTAGTACATTTAGTTCGCGCCGGGAAAACCTGCTGGTTACTGTGGCGGCCGACGGCCGGTTTTTGATTGTCAGCGATCTTGACCAGGACCCCGTCAAGGCACAACAGGAAATTGACGCATTCAATAAAGACGAAGCGTCGCGTCGTACTTACGATCTCTTATTGAAAGCAAGCCCAGCCTCGGTTATCCAGGCCCAAATCCAGTACGAAAGCGACGAAGTCGTTAATTATAAAGCCTCAACAGGGGGAGCCGCTTCTATCAACAAACGGGAGCTAGCGGCCATTTTTTACCGCGACGGGCGGCACAAGTTACTCATGCCACCGGCAGCGGTCGTAACGGCGGTAAATAGCGTTCGGGGGGAGCTGAAGCGGTTATTTACTCCGCCAGCCACCAAGTCCGTAACTGTTGCAAATGTTACGAAGCCGACGGCGGCAAAACCGGCGAAAGGGGGCGTAAAACAGGTCGTGAAACTACCCGCTACCAAATCCAGCGAAGCAGTAGTAAAAACGGAGGTTTCCAAGCCAAAACTTGAGCCGTCGTTACCGAAACCACAGGCAGTTGAGACAACTACAGATGTAAAACCAACGCTGACTGAGGCTCAATATCAGCAATACAGGTCGGATGCTCTCAATCGTGTTGATCAGTTTGTCGCCTGCCTGAACATCATTACTAATAAAGAACTGGATGACACACAACGGGACAAAGCCATTGATCAGGCTCTTGGCTGGTTTATGCCCGATGCGACCGTTGAAGTGTCATCGATAAAGCGTCCGGGTGTACGTAAATTAAAGATTGGTGATTATTTAAGGAAGTTGAAACTGTTGCCGTACGCGTCGACCGCTATAGAATGGACGGAAGTTCAGTATGTCAGTGAACTGACACAGGCTGCTGACGGAAATTACTACGGGCTAATAAAAGGACAGCAAACGTTCACGGGCTATAGTGAAAACGGCCAGGACGTGATGTACAGCGACGTAACGGAGAAAAGCATTAAGGTAAAACTTGAATCGTACAGGAAAAGTGACGAGTCGGAAGTGACCGGCAAAGAAGTGAAGTGGCGGGTGCTGCTTGGCAATATTGGTTTGGTTGATAAATAAAGATTTTACTAGTCTAATTATGAAGCGTAACCTTTACTTACTTATTCTAGTGGGTCTGCTAATGCCCGAACTGAGCTGGGCTCAGGGTATTACAACCCGTGATAGTGAAGAGATTAAACTGCTGGCTCAACGCAAAGTTGAACGTGGCCTTAGCGACTTTTTAAATGTGTTGGTTGATGAAGATCTTGAAGAAGCGCAGCGCAAGGAAATTGTCAGAAAAAGCCTCGCCCCCGATACACCCAATCGCCTGTTTTACAATCAAGACGTGATAGTTGAAGACGATCTTCAACCAGACCGGCCTATGGACCAGCCGCTTGATTTGAAAGTTGAGAAGTACCTTGCTAATCTCGACTTGTTTTATACTAAGTCATCCGAACCCACAATCGCTTTCTCAAACATCAAGGTGTCGAGTGTCAAAGAAAGAGGGTATACGTACGTCAAGGTTTTCTACACACAACTCTTCAAAGGCAAGAATAATCAATCAACAGTTGCTTTTCGTCCTGTGCCCCGCGTTGCCGAAATGCGGGCCGAACGGGTGGGTAAAAAGTGGACCGTGATGATCGCGCAAATTGGTTTTTTGGCACCGGGCGATTCAGTGGCATCTGCGCTAAATAATGTAATGCTTGTAGAACCCCCCGCTCCGGTTGATAGTGCAGCAGTAGCTGCCGAGAAGGAGCGGGCTGAATTAGAGCAGGCTAGACTCGATGAGGAACGTAGGAAAGAAGAAAAGCTTCGGGAAACTTATAAAAATTACATTACAGAAGGAGACAAAGCTCTCGCCAGTAAAGATTACGCGGGGGCATTGCGGTCGTATGGAGAAGCCGAGAAGTTTAATAAATCGCAACAGTACGAAGATGAAATACCGAGTATAAAAATTTCTAAAGTAAACCGTTTAATGAACGCGGCCAAAATAGCCGAACGTGAACTGCTGCGGGAAAATGCGGAGAAGGCTGAACTAGCGCGTAAAAAACGCCAGTACAACGAGGCCTTGCAGTATTACAACAAAATTCAGGCTAAGTTTCCAGATTCCACCGCTTTGCTGGCCGTCATTAAAGACCTGACTCGAAAAGCCAACATCAAAACTGAATTTGACGAGCAGTTTGCGTCGGGACAGTACGAAAAACTGGTCAGCGATTACGACAAAATCATTAAGAAAGAAGAGGCTAATTCCGATTGGTACCTGGGTCGTGCCAAGTGTTATCTAAAGCTGAATAAGGATGACCGGGCGATGAAAGATCTCAATAAATCGATCGAGCTGGACTATGCTAACCTGGACGCCCTGCTGGCCCGGGCCGATCTCAATCGCAAGTTGGGTAACCTGCCCAAGGCCATTGCCGATCAGACGGCCTATCTGAACATAGACACCAAAAACGATAATATCTATGCGCAGCGGGGGCAACTTCGGGTACGTACTAATAACCTGGCCGCGGCTGATGAAGATTTTACGCAGGCCATAACCCTAAACCCGAAACAGGGAGCGTATTATTACGACCGGGGACTACTCCGTAACCGGAACCAGCAGTACGATGCTGCCGTCGCTGATTTTACCAAAACTATTGAGCTGATCCCTGCTAAGCCGGATGCTTACTTCTGGCGCGGTATGATTTATGCAATGCAAAAGCAGTATACACTTTGCGGAGCCGACTTTGCTGATGCCGTGAAGAAGAAGGCTCCTGTTGACTACTCAGCTCGTATGGATTCGGTGGTATTTAGCCTCTATTCGCTGGGGCAACAGGCCAACCAGGCTAAGAACTATGAGCAGGCCGTTCTTCACCTGACTGATGCCATCGCCGTACGCAGTGCATCGCCACAGGCTTTGTATGAACGTGGATTTGCGTACTTCAACCAGCAAGCATACGAGGAGGCTATTGACGATCTGACGGCATCGATTAAGTACGCTCCAACTGAAGGACCCGCCTTTGACAAACGGGCCGAAGCGTACATGGCCACCGGAAAATATGATCTGGCTGTGGCAGACTACCGTCAATCTGTGACCATCAACCCAGCCAATTATCCGGCCATGCTTGGCCAGGCTAGTGCTCTGGTTCAACTGAAGAAGTATGTTGAGGCAATTCCTTCGCTGATTACGGTGAAAGGTGCTCAGAAAAAAATAGAAAAGAATTATACACCTACGTTCTTCCGGGATGTGTATTATCGACTGGGACAGTGTGAAGCGGCAACCAGCCAATACGAAAAAGCGGTTGATGATTATTCGTCGGCGCTGAAACTGGACGAAAATTTTGTGACCGGATACCTTGATCGGGGGGCTGCCTATGAAGCGCTGGGTCGCTTAGACCGGGCTGTTGATGATTACCAGCGGGCAATCGAGCGAAATCCTACATCTGTCTCTTATCATTTTGCCAAAGCCAGCGCGCTTGAAAAGAAGGGTGATTATGCCGAGGCAATCACTGCGTATGGAGAGGTAGCCCGGCTGGATTCTGCCCAGCAATGGCAGACTAAGACCATTCTACGTCGAGGTGCCAGCTATATTGGTGCGGGTCAGTATACAGAAGCGTTAACTGACCTTAAACAAGATGCTCTACAGGCCGATACGCTGGTATGCCGTCATGATTGCTGGCTAAATACGGGTTTAGCATACCTATATGCCGGGCAGCCCGATGCTGGATTGCCGTACCTGGCCAAATGCCAGGGTACGCAGCCGTACGCAGCCCGGGCTGCGTACGCTACGGCCTGTGCGTATCTCCAGCGAAACGATGAAACCGGAGCATTAACCTGGTTTGAACGAGCTTTTCAGGATAAAGTTCTAACATCAGCCGATATCCGAAAGGATAAATTAATCGACCTGGCTCGTAAGGACTTCCGTAAAAACAAAGCCTTCCGGCAATTGGCTGATAAATACCTGAAGTGAGGCATTTAGGAGTAAATCTGTACGTATGTTCGCTACTATCCAAACTATCACATCGTTGATTCGTTCTTATGCGGTCAAAAACGTGGCACTGCGCCACGGCAGCTCTTGGAACCGATACAGGTTATTTTGTTTGTTGATCGGACTCATGTGGGTAATCAGCCTGTGTAGCTGTAGCCGGATCGTACTGCTTCGGTATCCGCAGAGGCCTGCCGAGATGCACGCATCCGAATCGCTGACGCAGATCATGCTTGTCAATCCGGCACCAAAAATTGTCTTGCGCGTACCAGATTCTTACCGCGATGGCTTTTCCAGTTCGTCTACCCGTAGCCAAACGGAAAATCGATCACGAGTCGCCTATGAGCCCTCGTTCGCGAGTGGATCGTACGCGGAGAAACTACTTTATAACGCCATCGAAAAGCAGCTATTTCAAGAAGGTTTTACTGTGCGCGATCGACGGCTGTTTAACGATGTACTCGATAAAGCCGGTAGCGTCGATTATTCAAAAGTGCATGGATTGACAAACACAGACCTGATTCTGGAGTGGATTAATCTGGATCGGCAGGTCAACTACGACACAGATGTGTGTTACCGGGTTCTCCGGAAAGGCCGTGAAAAGAAAATAGAATTGCCGGAATCGTTTCGGCGACAGGGCGCTTCAATCGAGTTTAAATTGATTGCGGTTAAGACTAATGAGGTGGTTGGTACGTATAAAATCCACTACACTCCTTGTACGGAAGGTTGCATTTATCGCTATAAAAACGGCCAGTTAATACCCGTAGTAACTCGTTCGAATGTGAAATCGTACGACGTGATGAACCAGAACGAACTGGAGGTTTTCCTGACCGATGCGACAAAACAGGTGGTTCAAGCTATGCATTGAACGATGATACACACAGGCTGCCGACTTTTCGTTTTATGGATGTACATTATCACTGGCCTTCTTGCATCTGCTACAGAAGGTCTAAGTCAAGAAGTGATGTATTTCAGCAACGGTGATTCTCTTGCCAACGCACGCCCAACTGCCATCGAAGCCGATAGAATAATGATTGCTCACACCCGGAATGGCTTTACACGAAATTATACCTTCAGTAGATCCAGGGTGCTTGCTGCGTTCAATAACAAGGGAAGTTTTTTAATCCTATCAGAATTGCCAACCGATAAAGCTCGTGCTGATGAACAGCTGAGCCAATACCTATCGGTAGCACCACCCGAACCGGAACATGATTACCTGGTCAGAGCGACCCCGCCTGCGATTTTGCCGGTGCAAATTTCGTACGAAAGCGACTCTACCGTAAATTATCTGAGCTCGGACAATCAGGTGGCGTCTGTGAAAAAGAGCGAACTGGTTGCTATTCTGTATCAGGACGGTAGGCATTCGCTGATCGGTCCACATGCCGATGCCATTGCCGTACTGGCTTCGCTGCATTCCACTTTAGTTAAAATGCAGCAGGGTACATTAGCCATGGTAACGACAGTGCCCCAGGATACGGTTTCGATTAGGGCAGTTAAGCAGATTATCCCAGACATAGCTCAGCCAACCCGTTTTGATACGTTAGGCCAAGTTGGAACCGTGTCGGACTCGCAAACTGTCGAGCGAGAAAAGTATAGAGTGCAATCAATTCAAAGAGTAAACCAATTTATTCGCTACCTGGACATCATTACTGATCGGAATCAGAGCGATACGGAAAAAGATAAGGCAATTGAGCAAGTCAAAGCTCTCTTTTTGCCAGGTGCCACGATTGAAGTGACATTGGCTCGACGGCCTGGTGTGCGCAGTTATCTAGTCGCACAATATCTGAATCAGATTCGACTGGTACCCTATTTTACGTATCAGTTAAACTGGGTCGAAACACAGTTCATTAACGACCTGAAAAAAGCTCATGATGGAACATACCATGGCACGATCGTAGGCCAGCAGACATTTACTGGGTATGGTAAAGACGAACAGATCATCCACAGCGACTTTATGGCGAAGCAAATACGTGTTAAACTATCTGATCAGTCGAAAACGATAGATAGACAGGACGTTGCTACTGAGGAGGTGTTATTAAATAAGGTTAGCATTGATGTCAAGCAAAATTGATGTACCGTAGCTTGTACATAAGCGGAGGATTGGCCTTAATGATTATCGCCAAGGCAAGTACTGTCATGGTTAGTTCACCTACGACATCATGCCTGCGACTGTCTGGTGTAGTGCTGGATTTTACCAGCCGTCGGCCGCTTAGGGCTGACTTTTACATTCAGACGCCGGATGGTCGTCGACACATCGGGCGTAGTCTGGACGAGACCGGGGCATTTACTCTCAGCCTTGACTGCAGAGTGCGGACGCTTATTATTGAGCGAACCGGGTATCGGACACAGACACTCGGGTTGAATGCCACGCTGAAGACCAATCGGCCTGATGCTGTTCCTATTATTATTCCACTGCTTGCTGTGGATCGGCAAGGAAATGATCAGCCTTATCTGCAAACCGAACAAACACACTTTGTTCAGCCTACTGTGAAGGAGGTAATTAAAGGGCAACAACCTAACACGTTTGCTGTTGCCGATGCACTTACCGGGCGAGCTGTAGCCGCTCAAATCTGCTTTGTTTCTACGGAAAGTGGTAAAAAACAGTGCCTGATTAGCGATAACAACGGAGTCGTCACGAACAGTTTCACAAAGCGAGACATTGTTGCGCTGGAAGTGACATCGTCTGGATATCAGTCGTATCAGGGGAATTTTATTGTCGACGTACTGGATGGACATCTTCGAAAGCATCATATCCTATTGGTACGTGCTCTGACAATTTTGTCTGTTCAGGCAACTAACACTGCCTATCAATATGTGTTGCGTTCAGAATTTGGTGGGAAAGATATAAAACTAATCGGCGTACCGGGCTATCCGGCAGCTTTCGTATCGTATGAATTGCTGCCGCAGCGCTACCAATTGCTGGTAATAGATGAACATGGAACAGTTCAGGAAAGGCGACTTATTACCGTTGTGAGTGGATTGAATAGTGTATCGGTCTCAGAACTGGAAAAAATAACCGGACCAACCGTTGCTTCCCCAGCGCCACTGACTTGGGCGGGAGAGCCGCCGATGTGGAATCCAAATGATTCGTTACCGGCGCTTTATTTTCAGCAAAGCAGCTACGTGTTGCTTCCTCAATCGGAGACGGTATTGAAACAGGTAGCTGCGTTCTTACGCAGCTACCAAAACTATACCTTGCATTTGACTGGTCATACGGATAATGAAGGCGACGAACGGCTGAATCTGGTGCTTTCCGAGTTTCGCGCTAATGTTGTGGCAACTTACCTACGTCGACAGGGCGTCGCTGATAAGCAAATGATACGCTCGTGGCGGGGAAGCCAATCACCTGCTGCCCCTAACGACCGTGAGGAAAGCCGGGCGAAAAATCGGCGGGTCAGCTTAATGCTGATCCGGAATACGCCCTGAATTCCTCATCGCCCTACTGCTGTCGCTCACTACCTTTAACAGAACCTAGCTGGCTGGACTGTATTGTTGGCTGTTCGATGATGGATTGTGGATAGAAGTTAGACTTCTCAGCTAAATAATTTCCATCATACCAGATACGAGCCTGCCCCACGGCAATAAGCTTACCCACCTTTTCAGGAGCCTCACCCTGCTTCTCCTTCATGACGAAAGCATACTGGAAGTTTTTAATACCGGTTGATGTGATTTCTCCCGACATAACGGCCACCGTTTTATAGTCAATGCCAGACGCTCGCCCCTTGTCTTCTGAAAAAATCGTGAATGCATTACCGTTACCTGCAATGAAAGCACCATTCCCTTTGCCGATGTCGCTCAAGTTTGTAAAGTCGTAGGTGATTGACCCATTAGGCGTTTGTCCATAGAATTTATAATAATACTTGCTAATGACTTCACCGATCCGGTAATTATCGGTAGGGCCGGTTCTGCTCAGCAGAGTGTAGGGGTCAGCAATGTAAATGCCATCAAGAGTAGGCGGCACCAGACCCTCGTTGATGGTCATGCCTCGCCGACGCAGAGTATCAATGATTGGCTTAGGGACTATCTTTTGAATTTCACTCGAGAATCCCTTTTTAGGGTCAACTACAATATCGATCTGTCGACGACAGGAGGCAAGGTTAATGACTGCGTAGAGAGCTAGCGCGCAAAGGATGGCGTATGCAGTTGATTTCATGACAGGAGTTGGTTGATGTGGTTAGTTTTTTTTCTGAGATCGAAAGCCAGCTCCCAGTCGTAGGCCTACAAAGTGGAGTGGCTCTGTAACAGTCGAAAAGGACTGATTAGGTGTGAAATAATACTGGGCTGCTACGTCAATCAATAGGTTACTTTTCCCAAGTTCGAAGCCGATACTACCACCTGCTGTTGGGAGAAACTTCTGTGTTTCGGCTGTACTCGTGCCATCAGGATGTGTTTCCGAGTTCTGGCTGGTTAGGGTTAGCATCTGCCCGCCGACCATTGGCTGAAAATAAACTGCTTTCAGCGCATACAATCGAAATCCAACCAAGCCCGAAATTCGTTTCAGGGACTGATCATTAGTGTATTGAACGGCTCCATCTTGAGTAACGTACCGCCGACGTACCTGCCATTGCGAATAACCTCCCTGAACACTGACACCAATACCGGGTGTCAGGAAGTACGTGACCAACAGTCCTCCACCGAATCCCTGTAAAATACCGGGACCTTTGTCCGGGTCGACCCAATTATCGGCAAGAGCCTCGAGTGTGTATAAACCTTCGCCGAAAGCAATGATGCTGAACGCTTTTTTAGGCTTCGTTTCTACAGGTTGGGTCCGGGTGTAAGTCTCCTGGGCCGTGGGCGTTGCTGTAGGTTTCTGCGCAACCGGTTCCGGGCGTTTGGGGGGGACGTATGGTTCTGAAAACAATAGAGAAACCCCCTGGATAGCCATGCACTGGAATTCGATGCGTCGGTTAAGTGATTGCTGATCGTCAAGGGGCTCCGTTTCACCACGTCCACTGAAAACGTAATTATTAATGCGAAGACCATTGCTGATAAAATACGCCCGTAGGGCTGCGGCCCGGCGTTCGGTTACCAGTTTGTTTGGACCAGCCAGTCCAACTGTATCGGTATGTGCCGTTATAGCAAACGAAAGCTTTGGACGTGTCCGGAGCAGGGTTACGAGCGGAGTTAGTTTTGAGCGTGCGTCGGGTGTCAGTACGAGCGTAGTGCGGTTACTGGGTGGAGCCGTAAAGGTGAGGTCATAGCGGGCTGTTTTGCTCCGGAGTAACTGAGCGTTATCGTTGCGGGCGATCATATCCTGGAACTCGGCCGGCGATACCAGCCGAATCTGATCCCGTTCCGTCGCTGGGAAAACTAGTACGCGAAGCGAATCGCCGTACTGTAATTCCCGCACATTTTCGCTGACGATCGAGTCGGGGCGGTTGGTTGTCGCGTTCAGGAAGTGAATTTGCTGGGGTGACGCCGACCTGATTTTACCCGAAATAACCGTGTTATCATTACCGATAATCCGGTCCTGGGCCAGCGCAACCTGGGTGATGAGGCAACATACAAAGTAGAACGTTAGGCGCATAGACTGTAGCTGTAAAAGTTGAACACGTGAAATAGTAATGGCATGAATCAGATGTACGAAGCCATACCCAATACGCTGGTTGGCTCATCCTCCGCCAAAACCAGAAAGCGGTCGGCGTCGGTAGTAATGAAATGCTCTAGTATATCCGACTCGGTGGGCAGAAAGTAACCAAGCAGCAGATTTAAAATGGTTCGGTTGCGGCCCCCCGCCAGAAAGTCAGTAAGCTGGCCTGTCGTTAGCGGCCCGACGGTTAGCTCATAAGTTGGCATCGTATCCTGGTAGAGACCGTCCAGCGAGAAGTTGCCCAACTCAGCCCGGCACAATTCGTTCGGAGCCGGAACGTCGCCTGGTGCCAGTTCGATCACGTAGGAAAGTGGTGGGCCCATCTGTAACTGCACCGGTACGTTTAATAGCAGTTCCAGAACGGCCTTGATCAGTACGGTATCGGTGCTGATCTGATACGCGATTGGCAGCAGATACAGCAGGTTTGCCAACTGACGTGTATCGAGTAGATCGGGCGGTAACCCCCAAAAGTCGCGGAGCATGTCGCCCCCGTTATAGCGATTGATGTTCTCTTCGGTAAGCTGATACTTTCGGCTTTCAAGCTCGAGCAGGAGCCGCTGTAGAAAAAACTCCTGTTCGATTGGCTGAAAAAACCGCCTGGCCGCCCGAATCCGTCGTGCCTGCTCATCAAAATCGTCAAATACCTCGCGCTGGTCGCGGGCCAGGGTCGTTGGCTGGTGAAACAAACCTTCAGGGAGGTAGTCATACAACCCATCGCGATGTACTTCAATGTTCAGATAATCCCGCGACTCAGTATCTGTTAGCGGGGGCTCATACATCGGGTCGGTTTGATCGCCCGCTCGTTCAAGGCAATCAGACTGCCCCACTTCAGTACGACCCACGTCCCGCCGGTAGGATCTGGCAAACAGTCCTGCCGCATGAATCAGTACATCGTGGCGTGGATCCAGTCCGTTGCTATACAGTTCAGCCAGAATCACCTCCAGCCGGACGTCAACCTGTTTGCCCAGCCCGTTGATCTCGCTGGCGTAGTCGCGGAGCGTCATAAGTGCATGGGATTGACTCGAACTCGGTATGGTAAATTCACGGCCGAGCGCGCTGTTAAATGCAGTCGGCAGCGTTCGCATTCTGCATCCCATTCGGCCTCACCCAGGTTTGCACGGGCCAGAGGAATGATCACTACATCGAGGCAACGGACATAGCCCGCCCCTTCAATGAGACCTTCTGCAAACTGCTTCTCAACCGCTACGTCGACGGGAATTTCGCCGAGTCGGCCGAAAAAATACGCCTTGCATTCGGCCCGGATGTCTTCGAGCGTAACAAGCCGCTGACGGGTAAGCAGCGCCTGACGAAGTTGATGTTCTTTCTCGGTGACGCTGGGTTTATCGCGCCCGCCGGTCGTTGTTGTTACGAGAAACAGATCCTCTTTCTCATCACGCATAAAATACCGCTTGTCGTAGATGGCCAGACGCGTACCGGCCAGAATGCCATTGGCTAACCTGCCGTTGGTGCTCCAGAACTCGACGTGTATGTTGGTATCCTGTCGGCGTGGACGTACGAAGATGTAAGGATGGCCTACTTTAAAACCTTCCTGGTCGTTGCTCTGCAATCGCTGGCTTAGTTCTTCTACGTTCCGATTCAGATTCTCGATTGTCTGGGCAAACAGCCCCGAACCCAGTGCCGAAAACGCCCGACTTTCTTCCAGGAGCATCTGCTGAACGTAGTGTAGCATTTCGCGGGCGTTGCGGTTGTCAAAGCGCCCGACCCCGTGAGACCGCCACATGAACGAGTTTTCCGGTAGCTCTTCGGCATTGCGTAAAGGCGATGAGCGATAGAGGTCGTTCGTTTCGGCATCGTACACGCGCCGGATAAACAGAAACTCCTCCTGCGAGATCAGCGGATATACGTTGAGCGTTTGCTGCAACCGCTGGATCGCTTCGTTTAGGTGCCGGTTCATAACCGGTACGCAGTTCAGCCGCACTTCCATACGGGCAAGGGCCGCCGACGGAAAATCGCGGCTCAGTCGCAGTTCGAGCCAAAGCAGTTCCTGCTGAAAATACTTCTGCTGTTGCACCGGCGTAAATTCATAAGTAATCGGATGCGCACTCGTGCTGTAATTGATCTGTGTGCGATCGGGTACGTCGCCGAAGGTCACAAATCGATGTGCGTAGTGCGTCAGTACTTCTTCTTCCAGTTGATTCAGGGCGTCGAGCTGACTGGCCAGACGCTGCTCGCCTTCCCAGTTCCGGATTGGTGAGTCGTACTCTGGTGAATCATTGATGGATGGAGCTGCCCGGAGGCCCGGCTGTGTGGATAACTGCTGATCGTTCAGGAACCAGCGGGCCTGAGCCGGGTCGTGTAGTTTACGATAATAGGTAGCCTTTACCCGCTCCAGGTCATTTTCCCAGTCGAAATAAATCGCCAGATTGGCGAGCGAGGATACCCGGCTGTCGATTTCAACACCCAGCCAAACGGATTGATAGTCGGTGAAGTGTGTGGGGCGGACGCGGGTTTCCAGCGTAACGCGGTCACGACCGCGAAACTGCACCAGCGACTGTTCTGTCAGCAGATAGCGAATGTCGCCATTGACCAGTCGATTCGTAATAACAGGCGAGAAGAACAGATCCGTTATTTTATCATCGGCGCTTTGCCCCGGCTGGCGGTAGAAAAACTGCGCCGTTTGAGGGAGGTTGAGCAGCGGATCTTCGGGGCGGCAGTGAAAGACAGCGTGGGCCGGCCGGGGCAGGTCAATTACTTCCGGACACATGACGCTGGCCAGCCGGTCAATGATCTGCTGGCGGGTAGCATCGATGGCCTTGGCCGTGTTCTCGAACTCGTAGGCGCAGGCATCCATGAGGTAACCAACCAGCGGATCGGCGGCTTCAACGTCTTTGACACGCATCTGCCACGTAGCGGCCGCGGTCTGTGTCATCCGACGGCGAATTTCCTCCCGGGTGAAACTAAGGCTGTTCAGGGGCTCCATGGGGTCAGTTGCGTTTAGCGATGAATGGCGCAATCATCAACTCGTGCCGGAATTCAAACGGGCGGTGGTTCGACTTCCGGATTTCGGCCGTGACCGTCACCAGCAGGCGCTTGTGTGCATCGGTCGAGCCGTCGCGGTCCAGATCAACCTCTACACCGACCCGTTCGAGCCGTTTCTCATATCGCCGGATGGCATCCCGGATCGACGCTTTGACGCGGTCAGTCCAATAGCCGTTGTTACTCGAATCGTTGCCCATCTGAAAATCATCGTCCCAGATCGTACAGCCAAACAGCGGATCATACCGCGCTTCCTTAAACTTCGTCGTAACGATCAGGTACACGTGGCTGTGTATCGATTCTTCGAGTGAACAGTTCACCTCGCGGGCCAGTCTGGGGTCCTGTCGGAGATCGGCCCCGCGCACCAGCAGATCCAGGCGCAGGGGAAGGCGGTAGTAGTCGTCGGGCATGGCGGTAGTTAGGGCAGACCAATGTTGCCTTTGGCGTTGTTGGTGTACGTATTTGAATCCGGACTGTCCAGGATGAGCGTACCGTGATACTGGGCGATGCCGACTTCGGAGCTATGACTAACAAGGCAGTTCGACATCTTAACTCGACCCGTCATGCCAAAGCCAGAGGCTAATATGACGTTACCTTTGGCTGCATAAAGGTAAGCTGGTTCGCCACCGCCGTAAGAAATTTCCACGTAACTCAGTTCGTTACGAACATCCTTAGTGTTGTGAAAGAGAATGCCGCCCCATGAGCCTGGCACCTTCACTTCACCGGTGAAAACAATACGCTTATCAGCCGTACCTTTTGCTATCAAATACCCATTACCGCCTATGCCAATAGCTTTCTGAGAAGCAACTTCAAATACAGTTCCGGGTTTAATAACTAAGCCTGATCCAGCGCTAAATGATTCGATAAAGCGGTATTTGGTTCCGTCCTTAAGTGGCCCCCAAGTAGTTTCTTTAGTGGCGTTTAATTCCCCGTAAATCGCTACTACGTTAAGGCCGTTGCTTGGAGCAAAAGTTGTGTTCTCATCCAGCTTTTCTACCTGAGAAGCGTGAAGTTGAATGGGATAGAGTGTATTATCTGTAAAACGGTTATTGAAAAATTCACTCAATGTACTGCCGTTTGAAACGTAAATACCACGGCCTTTACTATGTGTAAACGAGCAGTTGGTTATTTTAACAGAACAGGGGCCACCCCAGTCCGATACGTTCAAATTGGCCAACTCTCCGACGAAGCGATCTACAGCCGCACCACCATATGATATGTCTACATAGCTAAGTTCATTGCGTACATCATTTGATGCTACTAACGATAAGCCATTCCAGGACCCGACTACTTTTTGTTCACCGGTAAATACGATTCGCTTATCGGCAGTTCCTTTAGCAATAATTGCTCCTTTGCGATCCGTGGTAGTGCTTAATCCCGCATTTTGCTTAAAGACCACTACTACGCCCGGTTCCACGGTCAGTATGGCATTCAGGTCAATATCCTTGCAAATAACATAATCCGGCTTGGTCGGGTCTTGTACAAGGTTCTTCCAGGTAGTGTTTACATCAATCCGACCATTTTGTGGGCAAATTTCTACTGATGGTGACTCGTTGACCGTCACTGTTACGTCAGAAGTGACCACCGGCCAGATACCATCTGATACGCTCAGCGTCAGCACGTATTGACCCGTAGCATCTGGTTCAAACTCAGCCTTGGCCTGGGTGTCATTCGTAATGGGCAAGGTAGCTGAACTGCCCGAAGGTCGGGTCTTGAAGCTCCACTTGTAGGTCAGTTTGTCGCCATCCGGATCGCTCGACGCTGAGCCGTCTAATACCACCTTATTGCCATACGTAGTGGTTAGCGAAGTTCCAGCGCTGGCTGTTGGTGCTCGCCCCGGCAGGCTTACCATTACGTTGATATCAGCCGTTGCTGACTGACTCTGATCGTCGGTCACGCGCAGGGTGATTGTGTACGTGCCCACCTGATCGGGTGTAAACTCCGCGTTGGCGGCCGTAGCGTTTTGAATAGTGGCCTGGCTATTGTTTGGCTTTGACTTAAACGACCAGTTGTAGACGAGGGCTGTCCCTTCGGGGTCTTTGGAAAGTGAGCCATTGAGCGTCACTTTCTGACCCAAATTGATGGTGATGTCTGTTCCCGCATTGGCGGTAGGAGGAAGGTTAAGCACTTCCTTCTTTTTACAGCTCAGAACGAAGACGAGAAGAAGTAAGGGTAGGTAAAGATGTAGTTTCATTGCGTGTGGAATTGGAATTTACGTAGGGAGAATCGCTACTATTCAAGTGAGGTGTCTATCATTTTTCGGTTACTTTATTAGTGGCTGTATCGTAGATCCAGCGGGTCGAATTGCTTTTGCGGACGGACAGCGTGCCCTGAGCGCTAAAAATTAACGGGGCTATTCGGCTATCATTCGTGACCCTTACCGTAAAACTGGAGGCCTGCTGTGTGTCGCAGTAGTCGTAATAATTGACCCAGAATTCGTATTTGCCGCGCGGTGATTGCGTCTGAAGTGACCAGAAGATGTTTTCATTAGGGCCTTGCGGACAATCATCACAAAGACAATCGACGTCAAGCTGGCCGGTACTCTGGCGGGCCTGCGGATTCCGGTAGTACAAAATCTCTCCATTCGGGTCAAGCACGTACAGGTCCAGATCAACGTTACGCTCATTCGTAAACTGCAGGTTGAAACGCGGATTGCCCGGATTTCCTACAAGTTCGGGAATAACAATATCGATGTTACGCCGACAACCGGTAATCAATAACACCGATAGAATCAGCGTCCATTTTAAAAATGAGGTAAAGAGTTTGGTCATAGATTTGGTAAAGAATACGGTGGGCTATTTGAATGATAAGATAGTAATGTCCCAAGTGACGACTTAGGTAGGAGTTACGCTACTTTGCCATAAGTTGGACTTTACCGCAACCCCCTGAAAGGGGCTACCGGGTGCCGGATGGTTTAGCCCTCTTCAGGGGGGTGGGGGTATAGTCAAAATGAAACGGGTATTAATTGGTACAAAGTCCCTACGACTCGATTTCCCAACAGCTTTCTTCAAATGGGCTAACCCCAATGTGGTACGGCCAGTTGGTCCAGTTCACCGCATTCTTATCGGGAAGAATACCGGGTTTTACTGATTGAAATCCGACATGTAACACGCCCAGACTAGCCGCGTAGCAGAACCCGACCGCACCCGGTTGAAGCACAAAATTCTGATTGCTGTAGGAGGTACGTTTCGATGCAAACTTACCGGCGAATCGAACGTATTTGCCTTTGTAATGAATACTAAGGTCTTCCAGAGGCTTGAACTGGACAGTTGCCATAGCTATTGCGTTAACGGTTGTGGATAGTGAATACAAGCTGAACGTTGACGTACTTAACGCTCCTTGCGGTACACCCAGCCCTGCGGGAAAACCCACGGTAACTGGTCCTTGCCGACCTTGATGACTTGGAATTGGCGCGTGCTGGAATGAATAAATTCATTTTCGTTGACGAATACGCCAACGTGCGCCCCATCCTTTCCGACCACAACGACGCCCTCGGCGGGCAATGACGTTTCGACGCCCCAGCTCAGGTAATCCTTAGCCAGTTTACCGGCGTCCTTCTTGTCGAAGAAGATTTGATTGATGACTTGATTGCACTGAAAATCGGCACGTGAGCGGCCGATCAGGTCATTGGCTTTGTCTGCTAAAGCTCCCATGGTGTGAAAGTTGGTTTGATTTTTTTTTAACCAATTACTAACTCCTCTTCATTTGTAATCTTAACTTTGTTGTTATACAAGATTCTATGTAAACGATTACTATTTAGGGAATAGACATGGTGATATTGTAGTTAATAGTTCATCTAATTAACTTGTAGATGCTGAACTGCATCATCTACTTTTTATTCTGGTAAATATGGATCTAATGAGTTTACTTTGAGAATTTTGAATTTACTATATGTCCTGAGCTTATGTTAACCTCCTCTGTCCATCCATCGTAGTTAACAGCCATTAATTTGTCGTTTGAGAGATATATATTTACGTAAGGCGATTCAACATTGTTGGGGCGGGTCTTTTCTATTTGCCATACTGGTTCACCATCTTTCGTGATACAATAAATATTTTCATTATATATCGCGTTACTCGGTACATCAAGCAATATAATAATCGTTTCTGCAATTTCAACGACCCTGTCAATAGGGTATAAAAAACTTGAAACGACTTGACCATTGTATTCGAGGTTATACATTTATTCTAAAGGTTTTGTAGTAACAATCATGTCTTTCGATACTCTATTAATTGCTTGATACTGCTCTCCTCCACCTCTTCCCCATTCTGAAATTTCGTTAGCAGTTCCTTTTCTTATTCTAAAATCTGGAGGCACTTTTATTTCTGATGCATGTGAAGGAGTTTCAGGTAAAGCAAATTTGTCTTTTATTTCCATCGGCGTCATTTTTCTTCCATCGGGGTGATAAAGATCTTTTTCTTTCATCATCCATGCTCCTTGAGTATTATCTTTAGTATGTACACGTACAAATTTTTCTTCCGAACTAGTTGAGTATTCTATTACTTCATCACCTGCTTTCCACGGTGGTTTAATTTCATTTAATGGCTTACCTTTTGCAAGATTTTCAGTTATAAAATCATTGTTAACATCATTTGCTGTTCGACGTATTCTATTACGGACGAATCCTGTATTTTTTATAACACTTTTTTGAGTAACCTTCTTTATAGCATTAATATTATTAGTGGTTTTTAAAAGCTTACTGCCTCCTTTTACCACTCTGCCCGCTTTGCCTAAAACGGGAATCCAACCAATCAGCCGTTCGGCTGTAGAGAGTTTTTCACCTGTCACTGAATCATAACCCGTTACTCCTTCCCAGAGGCCCTTGATTGTTCCTATTACTGGTATGACATCTAACACCATCGACGCGCCAATCTCTCCATTCGACGGTTCTTCCACTTCCTGTGGTCGGAAACGAAGCAGTGAAGTATCCGTAAACGTCGGTCCACCTATTAATACCGTCGGGCAGCCAATTACAATTCGGCCACCGTGTACGGTCATGTCGCCTAGGCGGGCTGCCATCATGCCGTTAATCAGTACGGTCTGGGCGCCCTGCATGATAATGTCAGGTACACTCGCACATGCACATCGGTCCGTAATGGTCGCAGCTGGCATTCCGCCAATCAGCACGGTTGGCTTACCCGGAGGCAAAACCGGCCCGCCAACGTGGGGCTTTGGGCCGTCGAACATCGGGCAAACGTGCATGTCGCCAACGCGGGCTGCGGGTTGTCCCATCGTGCTTGAATTATTTTAGGCAACTAATTGACTTGTAGGCGAACTCGCTTATTTTTGATGCTTACACAAGCAACCTTTTCCACACCATGCTCCGACCTAATTTCGAGTCCGAAGCTCGTTCCATTACCAGCAGTGCCGTCAGTGAGGCCCGTGGTAAACTACTCCGTAACCAGAGTGTCCGCAACACCATTCTGTACGTGTTGGTCACGTTCGCGGTGTTCGCGCTGGTCGGTTACCTGGGTCACCTGCTGGCTCATTCCGTGCTGCCTGCCGAAAGTGACGTCAGCTTCTGGACCTACAGCATTATCCTTGGCGTCGTCTTCCTGCTCGGTATGCTGCACGTCAGCAGCTTGCGGTCTTTCATGCCCTGGATTCGTCCGGACAACTATCTCCAGGGTACGCTTATGACGCTGTTCATGGGCGTCATTGCCGGGATGGCCATCTTCCTGATGTCGTTTTCGCCCCGGCTTTTCCAGGTGCTGGCCGATCAGGAGTTTCGCGCTAATGTTCGGCCGCTGGTCAGTACAGTGCTGATTTTCCCCTTGCCGTATTTCATTCAGTGGGCTTATGAAGCATATGACCGGATTCCGCCGAAAATCTTCAAGAAGTGGCGCTATAACCCGCTGCTTCAGATGCCTTACCTGACCGAGGCTGAGTTCAAACGGACCACCAACGTCATCTTCGTGCTCGATGTCCGTTACGGTGAGCGCAACTCCTACGACATCCGCTCGTTTATTCCGGATGCCATGAACGTTGGTGATGGTTTCCAGTTCTCACTCGACGAACACAACGAAGATGAGCCCAGCCGCCGGATCGAGATTCGGTCGTCGCCGAAGGAGTTTTTCGAGTGGCACTTTTACGTACAGCGTCCCTGGTACCAGAAAAATCTCTACATTGACCCCGACCGGACCTGTCGCGAAAATCACCTGCTCAACGGTGTCCGGATTATCGCCCGTCGACTGCCGCCGGTGAAGAAATAAGCAACGATGGGGGAGCTAAACATCAGTTCCCCCATCGTACTATTGCTATCGCTTGTCGTCCCAGTTGTTGTTGTGTTCGGCGTCGCTGATCATGATCTTTTCCGCTGAGATGGTCAGCGTCAGCGTCATCGACGGACGGTCGGGGTAAGACGGGTCAGGCGTTTTATCGAACCGCTCAGCGTAGCCAATGCACCGGGCTTTGTTGAACTGTACCGTCTTGAGTGTTCCCTTCTTATCGTCAAGGAACTTGATATCACCATCGCCTTCCTTGTACGAGTTGACCATCCATTCGGCCAGTGCGTTATCGGTTTCGCTCGATACGATTTCTACGGTGATAATACCTCCTTGTGTAACTGACGAAGGCCGCCCTTTCTGGTCGACAGACCGGCGGAGTTCGTAGAAGCATTTTTGAACTTCGGTTTCGGGTACGCCCGTAGCAGTGAAGTACGCGGCAATAGCTGAAGCTGGCATAGTAAATTGTGTTTGGTTGTGGAATTGATTGTTATAGTGAAACTGAACTAGATTACGAGTTTATTTTGACCATTGGGGCTTTAATATCCACTAAACCATTCCCACTAACCTCCACCTGAGCAGCCTGCACGGTTGTTTGTTGTATCGCCTTCACCGAAATGGTACGGGCACTTTGTTTAATCTCGCTAGTTGATGATACGTCGGTATTCGTTGAGGTAACGTTGATGTCTTTCTGCACGGTGATCTTCATATTCTTAGCATTCATCTCGATGTTTTCCTTAGCGGTCATCTTGATGTCTTTCGCCTGGAGCTGAATAAGTCCTTCTGTATGCAGCGTGATGGTGCCGTCACCTTTGAATGAGATGTGCAGATTAGTCCCCTTCTTATTGGCGTTGGTGATAAAAATTTCCTGCTCACCAGGTTTATCCTTGAAGACTAATTTGTTGCCGCCCTTGGTGCGAATGATCTTCTGTAAATTCTGGTCAAACCAGTAGTTCGTTGATGGAGTCTTGTGGTAGAGGCTACCCACTACTACCGGAAAATCGACGTGGTTAGCTTCGTAGCTAATTAAAACCTGATCATCTTTCTCGGGAATAAACAACATTCCCCGGTCGCTGCCAGTGTAAGGGAACGCGACCCGGATCCACGATGATTTACCCTGGAGTTGATTCGGCCAGTGAAACTGCACGCGTATCCGGCCAAGTTGCAGCGGGTCTTCGTTGGTGATAACCGTCGCAATTTCGGGCAGGGCCACTGGCATCCGGGCGTGTGGATTGCGGGGCGGGAAGTCGGACGCATCAGGAATGGCTTCGAAAAAGTTTTCGTAGTTCCCGATATTGTCGACCGTATGCGTGATGTGCGTAATCCGGTATTTACCAACCGATACTTGCTCAAACTGCTTTAGGATATTCAGCTTCTGGCCCGTTACGTTGACCATGACGCCCACACTCAGGTTCGGATTTTCGCCCGACCCTTGAAACCGGACCAGATCGGCCGCATTTGTCGCGTTCAGGGCTTCTACGGCCGTATCAAGCTGAGCCTGTACCTGAATGTCTTTCAGCGGAAACGACTGCGATGCCCGGCCAAATAAGCTCTGCGACTGGCTGTAGGCAAATGAACCAAACTGCCCAAGGCCAACCGGCTGGCTGCCACTGCCGTACGACTCATGCTTGACGTAATTGTAGTGCGTCATGCTGAAGCGATTTGGTTTCAGCCCAATCGACATATCGAAGTGCTGAACGCCATCCACCACAAACGGCTGCGTTTTGGTATCGGGCTTGCCGATTACTAGCTGCGTTCCGTTGTAGTAGAACCACTCGCCATATTCAGCGGCCAGCCGACTCATGAAATCGAAATTACTTTCATCATACTGGGCCTTGTAATCGAGCGTGTCCATGTTTTTAGGGCTCACGCTCCGTGGCAGCAGGTTCTGCGGGTAGTCGAACAGAACGGCCCCAAAAATCTGCCCAAGTGTCTGCCGGACAAAGGCCCGGCGCTGTACACCATCTTCAAGCAGAATTGTCGGGCTGTGTCCTTTAATAACGTACGAGTTTACCATCTCGCTGTCGTTGTGCAGCACTAGTTCTGTTACGATTCCCTTAAACTCAAAATCGTGTGGTACGTTCTTGAAAAACGGCTTGAACGAAATGGTAATGTCTTTGCCACAGAGCCGCTGATGGGCTGATTGAAAAAAGAAAGCGCCTTTTCCTTCCAGATCTTCAATAGGCACGACGATCTCGAACGTATGGTGCGTGAACATTGACTGATCGATCCGAAGATGCGTGAAATGCTTGATAGCAGTACCCCCGACTGAGACATTTACCGTAACCTGCTGGGCCATTGTTTTATGAGTTTGTCGGTGAGGTTATATAGCATCCCGACGCCAGTCGAGCCATTGATTGTCGTGCAACATGCCATTGAGCTCCATTTTAGCAGCCGTCAGGCCCAGGTCGAACGTATAAGCTGAGTCAATACCATGGTGGGGCGTGAAGATTTCCCGGTACGATACGCAGTAGCACTGCTCGAACGTCAGCACTTTCATGATCTGGCTGGTGAGGTCTTTGAAAATAATGCGGCCGTTGTATGCCAGGTCCGGGCGAATAGCCCAATCGGTGAGCGTAGCGTAGTCATTTCCAACCAGCGAGACCCGAATCAGTCCGCTGCGTACACCTGCCGAAGGGCGCCCTTTCGGGTCGATTGGCTGCGTCAGATGGTACTCGCAGGTCAGTACCCGGTACGGTGGAATTTTTCCAGCTACGTAGAAGTCAGCCGCAAACGAAGCTGCCATGAGGTAGATCGTTAAACATCCTGGTGGGATAGTAATGAATTAGTCAGTCGTTTCAGGCCAGCGATTATTCAATTCAATGCCGCCAACCTTGATCTTCTCCGGCGAAATGGTTATGATCGTTACCATGTTGGCATTGTTCGTGGTGCCGTCGAAGCGTTCGAGCAGTTCCACGCAATACGCATTCGTGAATTCCAGCTTTTTGAGGGCTACGTTCTGCATGTCCATCTCGTAGAAGACAATACTGCCGTTCATCTTCTTATCTGGATTGGCCATCCATTCCGCCACCGTATTGTTGGCTGTTGCATTGAATTCGACGGTGATTTTGCCGCCCCTTGTCAGCGACGCGGGGCGGCCGAGCGAATCCACTGCCTGATTGATGTCAAAATAGACGTAATTAACCGCCGTTGAGAATCCGTCAAGATTAAAACTGGCGCTGAACGAGGGCATGGACGACTACTGATTAACGTTGAGACACGTCCCCTTTGAAATCGCCCCGGCGTCCGGTGCTTTCATCGCGGCCCCGTTCACCGTGCAGACCAATCACGAACGTTTTAGCCGGGAAGAACGGCGTAATGTTGATGTCGACAAAAATCCGGTCTTTCTGAATTGGGTCCTGACGGAACTGCGGAGCCTCAAAACGCTCAATAATCTTGCCTGGCCCTTTGATCTGATCGAGGAACTGGATAATCTCTTCCGTAATTTCTTTCTCTACTTTACCACTCCAGTTCTCCATGGCCCGTTTGTTCAGGAAGCACATCAGTACTTTCATAATCCAGTCGAACACACGCACGACCGAGTAAGTTTTCAGTCCGATGTTTGAACCGTTGTACAGGGTCTTGCCCGAGAAGGCAATCACCTTACCAAATTCTTTGGTAAGTGGAATGAGTCCTTGATTTTCTAGTTCGCCGACTTCTGTTTTCAATAAATCGAACCGCGCACCGTCAACATCTTCCAGTGAACCGTACTGATATCCGGCCGACACCTGCGAGATAAGGTTCATGTACATCTTACCCGCAATGGCCGACGATGGGTTAACGTACAGGTCATCGTATTCCTCGAGTTCATCATACTTACCACGGCCTACAATAGGGTTACAGGCCATGAGAACGTTGGCATAGCGGCCTTCGTCGGCAGCAAGCTTTTCGCGTTGGAACTCTTTTAATGTCTCTTTCAGACTATCCAGATTTTGATAGTCGGTTACGAGCATGAGTTTATGGTCGTGAGCAATTTTAGCCCAGGTGTCGACGGTCCGCTTGCTGCCAAGGTACCCCGGAATAACCATCAGTGAGTAGCTTTCGCGGAGGTCAAATCGGTTATATACTTTATGAACCTCGTTTTTGATGTGCTCGATGGTTTCGGCATTGGTCGGATCGGCCGGATTCAGTTGGTCAAGCCCCGCGTTCATAAACACGATGTTCCGAATCTTAAGCCCACTGGTTTCCGCATTTTTGAAAAACAGGTCAACGCCTTTGTAGGTACTTTCCAGCTCACGAACTTCGCTGACAACGGCCGCGAGATTATCTTTATAAAGCTTCTCGGTTGCCTGATACTTCTCATCAACTTCTTTCGCAAGTTCAGTTACTGAAGTACCTTCTTTGCTCAGCATATCTTTCCAGAGTTGAAGCCGGTCGCGCAGTGCTTTACGGTCCTGCTTCCGCGATTCGTCGGTCAGAAAGATGCTTTTGCGGGCTTTTCGCTCGGGGCTAAAAATCTCGCTTCCGTCAATGCTGGTTTCGAGAAGTTTGAAGCCCCCTAATCGCATTTGCTGCAATTGGGTAACGTGCTGCTCAATAGGGACAGCAACAGAGGGTTGGCGTTCGCGTACGGGTGCACCCGCCGACGAGCTTTTTTCAGCCTCAGCCATGAGAGAGGGTCGGTAAAGGTTTGGTCAGATTCTGTTGTTGAATGCTACTCTTCAGGAAGCCTGATCGATTTCATCGATCATCTGCTGAATCATGTCCAGCACTATGGTCTTGGCCTGCGGATTCTGCAGGGCGGTTTGCAACAGTTTATTTGAACGGAGATGCCGGTCCAGCTTCTGGAGATTACGCATCTGCTCCGATAGCTCAAGCAGGATAGGGCTTTTTTCCACTAACCCTTCCTGCGAAAAATCACCCATCCTGCGAAATTCAAAGGTTTCAACGACGGGTGCGCCCTCCTGATCAAACAGAGAAAGCGTCACTTCGGGTTTGTAATGCTCTAGAACGTCGTTGACCGACTCAAGCCCTTCGATCGCATCCGGTTCCTGTAGCAGTTCGTCGTTGAACTTACCAACGTACAGCGTCTTGTTCTGGCTGATAGGCGAGAGACTGGGAGGAATATCTTTGTAGGCTGCCCAGGCACCGGGCATATTTAAGGTAGGATTCATAATCTAATGGAGTGGATAACGTTTTCAAAATCAATAATAAAGGCTCTTGTTGGGTTTTGCAAATATTACCGAAAAAAAGGTTCTAGGTTTAGTAAGCGGTGAGTGTGTTCTACTAGTGAAAAGGAGAAAGCATACGTTGAAAGTAGTAGTTTTCGACGTAAGCAAACATATGACTCTCTTGGATCCCTTTTTTAAATGTTCTGTCATAGACAGTTTTGTCATGATTTAGCTCTTGCGACCCATTTATGATTCTACGTGCTTTGACTGCGTCGAATGAACCATCTGGATGGCTGTAATGACTTAGGCGTTTATCTGACCATGACCCATCAGAACGCTTTTTTTGCCCTTTGAATCTTCCTTCCTTCATGCCCAGTACTAGCATTTTGACTGCGTGATGGCTATTTAAGGCCAAATCTGGGTTATTCACTAAGCCTTCAACAACATCATCGAATTTGGAATAATTATCCCGGCCTGTAAGCTGTACAAACCCTCTACCAGCATACCTGTTGAAATCACACAGCAATACAGCTTCTTTAAAATCATCCGATCGGGCAGCATAATCGGCAGCAGGAAAGGAGTTTCCATTGTATAGCCTTCGAATTCTCCGATTTCTTTCCGGGATAAAGCCTTTATCAACCAAGTAGTTGCCACAGGGCGTGTTACCTTTAATGATATTGTAGCTTTTTTTTCCTCCCTTATTGGGTTCGAATTTATATTTTACAGAGCCTTGTTCTACCTGAGGTGTAAATTCACTTTCGCCTTTGGCTGTTGCCAGTACGTACGCAATCTGATGTTTGTCCGTAATGCCGTATTGATTGCAAATCAGCAGGATATCCGCAATCACGCTTTGGTTGACAGCATCCAATTTTTGGGCTAGGAAAAGTGCTGCGCCCTGATAGTTATTCGAAGGATCATCTGTGATAAAATTTGAGGGAAGTTGATAATTGAGCAACACATACTTCATAAACTCTTTTCTTCCAGGGTTAACTGGCAACAGACCGAACGCTTCGCTGATTTCTCCCTTGGTAGCCTCACTCGCTTTTAGCAATTGATCCATGCTGTTAAGCGCTTCCTGAGTGGGGAGATTGATGAACCCACCCAAGGCCGACGAAAGACTTGCCGCTGAACTCATGTTGGTTATGATAAGTGGTGAGGTATACGTTCGCTAAGTATTCCATTTGTTACCTCCCATGTCAATTCTCCCTCTACCACATCTACCCTGAGCGTCTGATCTTTGCTCAGTTCCCCCGAGATAATCATCTGCGAGATCGGCCGACGGAGCTGCCCGCGGATGACGCCTTTGAGTGGGCGGGCACCGTAGCGGGGCGAGAAGCCATTGAGGGCCAGGTGTTCGCGGGCTCCATCGGTCAGTTCAAGGGTGATACCCTGTTTAGTAAGCAGGTCAGTCAGGCCGCGCAGGTGGATGTTGAAGATCCGGACGGCATTTTGTTCACTTATCGGCGCAAAGGGTACAATTTCCGTTAACCGCGCCAGAAACTCGGGTCGGAAATGCCGGGCCATGATGTCCATCAGGTCGCTGGCGGCCGGAATGTTGCCTTCGCCAAATTGGCGGATAATGAACTCACTGCCTATGTTGGACGTGAACAACACGACTGCATTTGAGAAGTCGCCCTCTTTCCCTAGCCGGTCGTGGAGTTTGCCTTCGTCCAGGATTTGCAGGAAGATGTCAAACACGGACGGATGGGCCTTTTCAATTTCGTCGAACAGAACGACGGAGTAAGGCTTTTCGCGAATCTTATTCACCAGCATACCGCCCTGCTCGTAGCCGACGTAACCCGGAGGAGCGCCGTAGAGTAAAGCCGCCGAATGCTCTTCCTTGAACTCCGACATATCAAAGCGGATCAGGAACGATTCGTCGTTGAACAGGAAGTCGGCCAGAGCTTTTGCCAGTTCAGTTTTCCCAGTTCCGGTTGGCCCCAGCAGGAAAAACGCGCCCGTTGGCTGCTTGCCGCCAGTCAGCCCTGCCCGCGACTCCAGAATAGCTGCCGACAGCGATTTGATGGCATGGTCCTGCCCGACAACTCGCTTCCGTAAAATATCGTCCATCTGCATCAGCCGTTCGCGTTCGGCACTTTGCAGTTTGCCGAGGGGTATACCGGTTTTGGCCGAAATCATGGCGGCAATGTGTTGCCGGGTCACTACTTCTGGTTTGACCTGAGCCAAGGGAAGCAGTTGAGTCAGTCGCGTATCCAGATAGTCGCGCAAAGCATCCGCTACTTCAATGGTATCAGGCTGGGTATCGTCTTCGAGTTGCTGCTGAAGAATGGGGCTTACTTTCTGCTGGAATTGGCGTAGTAGCCAGCGGTATTCATCGAGCCGCTCGGCTTCATCCCGCTCCGCTACCTGTTCATTCAGGGTCACCAGATTCTGTTGCAGGGTGGTCAGATTACTGTGGCCGGTTTCGCCCAGCGTCCGAATAGCGGCCATAGTGCGGTCTACCAAATCAACAGCTGCATCGGGGAGTCGGCGGTCTTTGATGTAACGACTGGCCAGCCGTACAGCTTCGCCCGCTACGTCGGGTTCGACCCGTAATTCATGGTGCTGCTCAAAATAAGGCAATAGGTTGATTAGCATCCGGCGGGCCGTCGTGATGTCTGGCTCTGGTACGTTCAGAAGTTCGAATCGGCGGCTAAATGCTTCGTCCTTTTCGACGTATTGGCGGAATTCATCCAGCGTTGTAGCGCCAATGACGGTCAGTTCACCCCGGGCGAGTTCTGGTTTTAGTAACTGCGCTACGCCGGTTCCGAGCGGCCCATTGGGGTTGAGCAATACGTGGATTTCGTCGATAAACAGAATTGCTTTGTCAAACGCTTTTATCTCCTTGAGCACTTTTTTCAGGCGGTCTTCGACTTCGCCCTTGTACGACGCACCAGCCGCCAGGGACCCCAGATCCAGTTCAAATAACTGTGAATTTTGAAGCGGAGCCGGAACGTCACCTTCAACGATTGCTTGAGAAAACCCTTCAATAAGCGCAGATTTACCAACGCCAGGTTCACCGACGAGCATAACATTGGGTTTAAGTCGCCGAACTAAAATTTCGACCATCAGCCGAAGCTCTTGATCTCGGCCAATGATGCGGTCAAACTTACCGTCGCGGGCCAGGTCGGTTTTATTGGTACAAAATTTATATAAAGCCGATTCGCCATTGTCTGTTGGGGCGGGGACTCCATTCTGTCCGTTTGTTCCGGGTTGTTGTGGCTGAACTGCTGACAGTATGGCCCGGTCATCGACAGCGGCATCAAGCAATTCTTTTTGCGTGATCGGAAGTGATTTAAGTTGATCGGCTGTGAAGGCAATACCAGCTTTGAGCAGGGAGGCCATCACGTGTACCGGCTCAATATTCATAGCCGATACCTGTAAGGCAACCAGTTCAGCCAGCTTCATAGTTTGCTGAACGCCTAAATCACCCAAAGGCTGAGTAGTTAGCTGACTGGATTTAGGAAGCATTTCGAGCCGGTAATCGGCCCAGTCGCGTAGGAAGTAAATGTCTTTCCCCAGGTTGGCAAGCCACGAGGCAAATCCAACATCGTTGTGCAGTAAACCCAGCATCAGGTGGGGAGGGGCAATGTGTTCGTGGCGATGCTCCTTGGCAATCGCCTGGGCAATTTGAATTGCCTCTTTTGTCTCTTCGGCGAGATTCATGGTAACGTGGTGTGGATCAGGATAGAACTGGTCTGAAATATATGGAAAAGCAGGAAAGAAAAAGAAAAATTTAATTATTCGCAGTATAGATTGATGAACAGTAATTCTATTTTGTCGCTTCTTTCGACTCTTTATGGCTATTTTCGGCCGTATAAATCTGTTTGATTATAAGGGCTCCTGCTTACGTTGATCAGTGGTCTGTAAGTACTGGAAAAACGTTGCTTTTGAGACTTGATTACTCAAAAATAGGCACCATTGTCGCCATATTTTTGTTCTTTTACCAGACAAATCAAGCAAAAAATGCCAAACTGGTTTCTCGGGAAAATTCGCTATCAGCAACCTATCGATGACTCGAACGTTGGGACGCGAAACGAAGAATTTATTAAGCAAAAGACCGTTACGGAAGCTTACCTGATCGACGCCGTGTCGTATACGGATGCCGAAACGCGACTGTATCAGAACATCGCGGCTAATACGCCCGACTTCGAAATCACCAACATCAATCGGATGAAACTGGCCGATGTGTTTCATATTGAGGACGGGGGCGAAACCTGGTACAAAGTCAAGGCGGTTTTCACAATAGAAGACCTGAAGACAGGTAAGGAAAAGAAGTCGCCGAGCGTGATGCTGGTCAATGCCGAAACCGTTAAACAGGCGTATGATCGCGTAGAAGAGGGGCTTCGCACAGCCCTCGATCCGTTCGAAATTACGGACGTTAACCTGACGAAGATTCTGGATATTTTCCCCTATACGGAAGAAGAACAGCGAAACCTGCGGCCACTGGCCGAAGTGGCCGCTCCGGCAGAGTAACAAAAAAGCCCTTGATCAAGGGCTTTTTTGTTACTGAACACGTATGCCTGTGAGGACTACTGCGCAGCCATTTGATGATTTCCGGCCACTACCCGTTTCCGTCCCCGCGAATCAATGATTTCGACCGACTTCACCGTGGGCCCAACCGTGAGCTGACGGGCCGACTGCGACAGAAACGAGTTCCCATAACAGAATTCAACTTTCTGCTTTTTCTGATCGCCGTACACCAATAGGGCGGCTACGTCGGTAGGTTGCAGACGAATAACCCGGTCTGGTTGGTTCTCGCGGAAAAGGCAGAGCCGCCCCCGATTTTGTGTTGCTACCAGGAGTGTTTGTCCCTGCGCGTTGGTAAGTTGAGCCAGCCCTTTGGCATTACCCGGTACGTAGAAGCCGCTGGCCGCGATAGATTGTGGTGTAAAACCGCCCTGCCCGTTACCTTTCAGCCACAAGCCGTTCAGGGCGTCGTAGCGGCCCATCAGGACTTCCCCGCTGTAGTCGTTACCGACCAGCACAACATCCAGGTTACCATCGTGGTCGATATCGTCGGCCACCATGCCGAAGATAGGCGCCAGCTGAGCCTGGGTAGGCAGCGGATGCAGCGCGAAGGTACCATCGCCCCGGTTTTCGACGTAGGCCGATTGCAGGTAGTTGGCTTCCAGCACCAAGGCTTTTTCGCGCTCTTCGGGTTTCAGCAGTTTGTCAATGCTGGCCTGTGTAAAGTCTTTGTACAACGGAAAACGCGCCCGCATCGAAATCATCTGCTTGATGAGGTCGTCGCGGCCGTGGAAAGTGAACTCCCGGCGCTGCCCGTTCTCGTCGGGGATGAAGATGGTCGGTATGGCGTCGTAAAACCCGTTGTTGTCAAAGTCGCCGGCGTATAACCGGACGGGTTCGCGATCACTGGCCCGCATCCGGGCGTTAAGGCCAAGGTTACCGGCTATGTAATCCATATCACCGTCGCGGTCGAAATCGCCGGCTACCAGTGAGGTCCACCAGCCTTTAGCATTGGCGAATGAGTGAATGGGTGAATGAGTGAATTGGTTGCCACCATTATTTTTTAAGATAGTCAGCGGCATGAACTCTCCGGCCAGCATCAGATCGGGCCAGCCGTCGTTGTCGTAGTCGGTCCAGAGGGCATCGCAGACCAGACCAAGGTTGTCCAGGCCGGGCGCTACGGCTTTTGTCACGTCGGTGAACTTCGGCTGTCCCGGTTTGGAGTCGTTGCGGAAAATGAAACTGGATACGGGTTTCGGATAATGGTCCGGCTCCACGCGACCGCCCACAAACAGGTCCAGATCGCCATCCCGGTCAAAATCCATGGCTTTTACGCACGACTTACTGGTCGTATTGGCGGGCAACGCCGACTGGGCCAGGGTAAAGCCGCCCCGACCGTCGTTGAGGTACAGGCGATCCTGAAACGTCGGCGTGTTGGCGTTGCCTTCTACGCTGCCGCTGGCGACGTAGAGGTCCAGATCGCCATCCAGATCAGCGTCGAAGAGTACTGTACCCATGTCTTCTTCGGTTTTGCCCGGATTTGCCAATTGTGCGTTCGGCACCGATGCGTAAGGAGAGAAAGGTGCATTTGCCGGGCCGGGCAACAGGTCTTTCTGCACAAATTTGCCCTGGGCGGTTTGCAGGAAAAAAGCGCCTTTGCGAAGCCGCGAACCACCAACGAAGATATCATCCAGCCTGTCGCCGTTGACATCGCCGACTGACACAGCCGGGCCGAACTGCGACAGTTTGTGGGGCAGCAGTTTCTGGACGTTGAAGTCGATGTACTCCGGCTCTTCGTGCGTGTAGGCAATCGACAGCGAATCCGTTATTTCCGTAAAAGTGGGTGTGGCAGGCTCTGTTGACCGGGTCGGCGTTTCGCGGGCGTTGCGTTCGTCGACCGATAATACCTGGTTGGTCTTGACATTCCGGAACGTTTGCTGGCGAGCCGGCTCAGTACCGTGGGCGGGCCATATAACGCGTACTTCATCAATGGTGGCTACGTCGCCCAGACCAAAGTGAGCCACCGGTTCAACCGTCGAGAGGTAGCCGCGGTAGGGGCTGTGCTCGTAGACCTGGCGCTGTGACCCGGTGCCTCTTTTGTACCGGATGGCAACGGTCGCGCCCAGACCCATTCGGTTCTGCGCCGGGCCGGTGAATGAAATCCGCAGATAATTTCCCGGTTTGTTCCTGTCGCCGATCAGGTTGTTGCGGTACACGAAGGCCGAGTCGTTGATGTTGTTGACCACGTAGTCTAGATCGCCGTCGTTGTCCAGGTCGCCGTATGCTGCGCCATTTGAAAACGAGGGGGTATCCATGCCCCATTCCTTCGTTACGTCGTCAAACGTCAGATCACCCTGCCTGTTCCGAAAGGCGTAGTTGCTGATTTTGATGACCGGAATCTGCTCCAGCATGAACGACTTGGTCGACACCGACGAACTCTGCGCCCGGAACGACACGAAATCACGGTCCGTAATGTCCTTTGGAAACCCGTTGGTAATGAGCAGATCGCGGTAACCGTCGTTGTCCATATCGACCAGATTGGGTGCCCAGCTCCAATCGGTCTCGGCTACGTCGGCCAGCAGGCTGATTTCGCTGAACACCGGCTGTTTGGTTTGCGGATTGATGCCCTGATTCAGCTGGAGCGTATTCCGGACGTACTGATAACCGTAGCCGTACTGTTCGTTGTTGAGGTAGTTCTGGTAGTTATTAGGCCCGATGAGCATCTTCTTCCGGTAGTTGTCGCGGGGCAGCATATCGACCGCTACGACATCGGGCAGGCCATCGTTATTGATATCGGCAATGTCGTTGCCCATGGCCGAACTGCTCGTATGTTTGAAATACCGGCCCGACTGCTCCGAAAACGTACCGTCGTGGTTGTTGATGTACAGCAGGTCGTCCGTCAGGTAGTCGTTTGTGACGTAAATATCCCGCCAGCCGTCGTGGTTAATATCGGTGATGTTGATGCCGAGGCCATAGCCTTCGTGCAGAATACCGGCCTGTTTCGATACGTCGGTGAAAACAGGGTGACCACGTTTCGCATCAAAGTCGTTCCGGTACAGCCGGTCGGTGGTAGGAGAGGAGCCGTCGTTAACCTTGTCGCGGTACGCGTTGGGATAGCTTTCGATGGTGTTGGTCAGAACGTACAGGTCCAGGTCGCCATCGTTGTCATAATCGAGAAAAGCCGAGTTGGTCGAATGGCTGTCGTCGGCAACACCATACTCGCTGGCCATCTCCCTGAACACGGGTATGCCCTGCCGAACGCCCTGATTGATGTAGAGCAGGTTCTCGCGCCGGCGGGCTACTTTGCTCACCGTTGCGCTGACGTATATATCCAACCGTCCGTCGTTGTTGATATCAACGAGCGATACGCCCGCGCACCACTTCCCATCACCGCCAACGCCGGCCTGCTTGGTAACGTCGTCGAATTGAAGATCCCCTTTATTAATGAACAGTCGATTGGCCACCTGATTGCCGGTAAAGAACACATCGGCCAGCCCGTCATTGTTAAAATCACCGATGGCCGTTCCCCCACCGTTGTAGATATACTCAAAATCAAGAATGTTCATCGTATCATTATCGACAATACGATTGGCGAACGTAATACCGGTTTGCTCGGCAGGAAGCTGCGTAAACAGGGTAGCATTCAGGAACTGGCATGAGTTACTGAGCCAGCCGGTTGCGCTAATGAAGACAAGAAGGGTAAAGCGTCGGAACATCACTTTATGACATAAAAAAAAGCTAAAATACAACATATTGCCCAGATAGTCTTCAATTGAGTAAACACCCTGAAGAAATACTCAAACAATGGCTAATCTGACTGTGGAATCGTTTGCATAGGTATAAACCATCGGTTGGCCATTTTCCCGGAAATGTTAAAAAATAATAAGTTTGTTACTTAAAATAATACTATTCACAGACAGTATGCATAAATTTATTCACATTCTGCTTTGAAATAGAATTTAACTAACATAATATTGTTGGTGATTTTCTACCCTTTTAACACTAACCTACATGAACGCAAAGTTTTACAGGTTCTTCAGAGTGACTGTTCTGAGTGCCGTTGCGCTGCTTTGGAGCATGACTGTATTTGCTCAGGATCGCCGAGTCACTGGTAAAGTAACGGGACCCGACGGCCCGGTCCCCGGTGCTAACATTGTACTGAAAGGTACCAGCACCGGTACGTCTACAGATGCCAATGGAACGTACACCATCAATGTACGTGGCAATGATCCAGTCCTTGTTATCTCGGCTATTGGTTCCAAAAGCCAGGAAGTAGCCGTGGGCAACCGCTCAACGGTAGACGTAACCCTTGCCGACGATGCAACGGCACTGGAAGAAGTCGTTGTAACGGGTTACACGACCGACACCAAACGCGAAACCACCGGTGCCGTTTCGACGGTAAAAGCTCGTGCCCTGGCCGTTACCCCTTCCGGTAACGTAGAGCAGCAGCTTCAGGGTCGCGTTGCCGGTGTGACCGTTATTACGAATGGTCAGCCGGGAACGGCCAGCCAGATTCGGGTTCGTGGTTTTGGTGCCTTTGGTGGTAACGAACCGCTATACGTAGTAGATGGGGTGCCCGTGGGTTCTACCGACTTCCTCGCGCCCGACGACATTGAAACGACGACCGTACTGAAAGACGCAGCATCGGCTTCTATTTACGGTGCCCGTGCGGCCAACGGTGTAATTGTATACACCACGAAAAAAGGGTCACGTACGGCCCGCAAACTGTCAGTGTCTTACGATGGTCAGTACGGGATCACAGATCCGGGCAGAGGTCAGGAAATGTTGAAGCCACTTGAGTTTGCGCAATGGACCTGGCAGGCTTTCCGTAACACGGGTCTGAAGCCGGGCGATGATGGTTGGGGACATCCACAATTCGGTAACGGTCCTGAGCCTGTAATTCCTGATTACATCAACGTTGGTGGTACACCCGGCGTTGTTGGTACAGTAAACCTTGAGGCTGAGCGTGCGAAGTACAACGTTAACCCGGCGGCTGGTCCTATTTATCAGGTCGTACGTTCTAACAAAGAAGGTACGGATTGGTATGACGCTATCACCCGCGTTGCACCCGTACAACGTCACGGTCTGAGTTTCGCGGGCGGTTCGGATTACAGCCGGTATTACATCGGTTTCAGCGCGCAGGACCAGAAAGGTATCCTGCTGAACAACAGCTTCAAGCGGTACACGTTCCGGGCTAACACGGAATTTGATCTGTCGAAGCGCGTTCGCATCGGCGAAAACCTCCAGTTCACGTACCGCTCGGTACTGGGTCAGGGTGGTCAGGCTGGTGGCCAGGGTGTAGCGGCTGACGAAAACTCAATCCTGGGTGCTTTCCGGATGCCGACGATCATTCCCGTATACGACGAATTCGGTGGCTACGCCGGTACGGCAGCGAAGGGTTTCAACAACCCGCGTAACCCGGTAGCTGAGCGGGATAACCTGATCAACAACCGCGACTTTAACGGGAACGGCTTCGGTAACATTTACATCGAGTACGATCCGATCGCTAACCTGACGCTACGAAGTAGCCTTGGTGGGCAGTATAACAACTTCTACGGCTTTGGCTACTCGCGTCTGCAGTACGAAAACTCGGAGAACAACTCCAGCTTTGGGTACAACGAATACGGTGGGTATGCATTCTCGTGGGTGCTGACTAATACCGCCAACTATAAGCGCCGGTTTGGTATCCACAACATCGACGTACTGGTTGGCCAGGAGGCCCTGAACACAGGCTCAGGCCGTAACATCAACGGTAACGGTCTGAACCCCTTCTCGACCGACCCGAACTACATCACACTGAACACGGTATCGGCAACGGGCCGGGTTGTGGGCAGTAACCAGTTCAAGGGCGTAAACTTCTACTCGCTGTTTGGTCGTCTGAACTACTCGTACAATGACAAGTACATCTTTACGGGTTTGCTTCGTCGCGATGGTTCCAGCCGTTTCGGTGCCAACAACCGCTACGGGGTGTTCCCGGCTGCATCGGCTGCCTGGCGGATCTCGTCAGAAGAGTTCATGAAGAATGTGCCGTGGGTAACTGACCTGAAAATTCGTGGCGGCTACGGGATCATGGGTAACTCGAACAACGTAGACCCGAACAACCAGTTCACGCTCTATGCCTCGAACCTGGGTAACTCCGCTTACGACATCAGTGGTACCAACAGCAGCACATCCGAAGGATACTACCGCTCGCGGATTGGTAACCCGAACGCCAAGTGGGAAACCAGTATCACGACCAACATTGGTATTGATGGTTCGTTTTTCAACAACCGGCTGGAAATAGTCTTCGACATCTGGCGGAAAGATACCAAGGACCTGCTGTTCAACGTGCCTATTCCGGACGTTATTGGTACTCCCTATACATCAGCGCCTTCGGTAAACATTGCCAAGATGCGTAACCAGGGTATCGACCTGCAGGTAATCACCCGCGGCAAGATTGGATCGGAAGTTGGCTACGAGGCCAACATAACGGGCGGTGTTCTTAGCAACGAAATCGTTTCACTGGCACCCGGCCTGGACTACATTACCTACATCAACCCGGGCTTCCGCGGTATCAACCCGATCCGGAACCAGTTGGGCTACTCAATTTCGTCGTTCTACGGCTACAAAGTGACTGGTCTGTTCCAGAATCAGGAAGAAGTTCGTTCGGCTCCAACGCAGGACGGTGCTGCCCCGGGGCGTTTCCGGTATGCTGATATTAACAACGATGGTAAGATTACTCCTGACGACCGTACCTACCTCGGTAGCCCGGTTCCGAAATTTACGGGCGGTCTGAACCTGAAGTTTACGTACAAAGGCTTCGATATTGAAACCTACGCGTATACTTCAGTAGGTAACAAGATTTACAACGTATCGAAGTGGTTCACTGATTTCTTCCCTTCATTTGAAGGAGCTGCTATCAGCGCACGGGTACGCGATTCCTGGACACCACAGAATCCGGATGCCAAACTGCCGATCTTTGAGCGGGCCTCTAACTTCAGCACGAACTCGCAGTCGAACTCGTACTACGTTGAAGATGGTACCTTCTTCCGTCTGCAAAACCTGTCAATCGGTTATAACCTGCCTGCCGGTTTCCTGAGCCGCGTTGGCTTGCAGCGTGCCCGGGTGTTTTTCTCAACCAATAACCTGTTCACGATCACGAAGTACCAGGGGCTGGATCCGGGCGTAGGTGGTAACGCCGACACAAACTTTGGTATCGACGTAGGTAACTACCCGCTTACAAGAAGCTTCCTGGGTGGTTTGAGTATTGGTTTCTAATCAACTTGTATGGGGAGTTGAACCCGACTATAAACGTCGGGTTCAACTCCTGACCTGAAAACCTACAGATCTAAAATCGTTTGAAATCAAACATGAATACGTACATCAAAAAAGGAGCGATTGGCGTAGCGACCACCGTAGCACTTACGCTCGGTGGAGTCGCCTGTCAGGATAAGTTTCTGGAAATTCCAGCCACCGGCCAGTTGAGCAATGCCCAGTTAGGGTCTAAGAATGGAATCGAAGGGTCACTCATTGCCGCCTATTCGATGCTGAGCGGTCGGGGTGATCGTCTGGCGTCCTTTTCAAACTGGGTATGGGGTGGTATTCGCGGGGGTGATGCCAACAAGGGCACTGACCCCGGCGACTTTTCGTCAATCAACCCCATTCAGCGGTTTGAAACCATCTCGACGGGCGACGTGGCCGGTACCTGGCAGCGGAAATACGAAGGCATTAGCCGGGCTAACGCTACACTGCGACTGCTGACATCGGCCGGTCCTGACGTATCAGCCGCCGACAAAACTCGTATTACGGCCGAAGCCCGGTTCCTGCGTGGCTTGTATTACTTCGATCTGAAGCGCTTGTATAACAACACGCCGTACATTGACGAGACAGTTGACTACGCTGCCGGCATCGAAAAGGTAGCCAACAACGTTGAGCTTTACCCAAAGATCGAAGCTGATCTGAAATTTGCGTACGACAACCTGCCCGAAACACAGGCGGCTGCTGGCCGGATCAATAAGTGGGGCGCAGGAGCCATGCTGGCAAAAGTGTATCTGTATCAGAAAAAATACACCGAAGCCAAAGCCCTGTTTGATCTCGTAATTGCCAATGGTAAGACGTCGAACGGCAAGAAATACGGTCTGGTACCAAAATACGCAGACCTGTTCAAGGCATCGAATGACAACAACGAAGAATCGATTTTTGCCATTCAGGCTGCAGCTAATACGGGAAGTGTGAACAACGCAAACCCGGAGTTTGACCTGAACTTCCCGTACAACACGGGTCCGAATGGTCCGGGTAACTGCTGCGGCTTCAACCAGCCGAGCTTTGAGTACGTAAACTCGTTCCGTACTACTGCGAACGGTCTGCCCTTGCTGGACGGCTCATACAATGCTCCTGCCAATGAGGTAAAGAACGACCAGGGTGTTACGTCAAAAACGGCCTTTACGCCGGACGCCGGTAACCTCGATCCCCGTCTTGATCACACAGTTGGCCGCCGGGGCATTCCGTATCTCGACTGGCAGGATCACCCGGGTCAGGACTGGATTCGTAACCAACCGAACGGTGGTCCGTACTCGCCGAAGAAGTTTACGTATTACAAGTCGGACCGCGGTTCATTCCAGGACAATAGCTCGTGGACGCCTGGCTATACAGCGGTTAATTTCCCAATCATGCGGTTTGCAGATGTACTGTTGATGGCCGCTGAGGTCGAAATTGAAGTCGGTAGCTTGGAGAAAGCACGCGAATACACGAATATGGTGCGTAAGCGGGCGGCTAACCCGGCTGGTTATGTAACCAGAGCTGACGGAACACCGGCTGCTAAATACGTGATCAACGAATACCCGGCTTCAACGTTTGCTACTAAAGAAGCGGCTCGTACGACCGTTCGTTTCGAGCGCCGTCTGGAACTGGGTGATGAAGGCCATCGCTTCTTCGATCTGGTACGCTGGGGTGTTGCCGAGCAGGTAATCAACGCGTATCTGACTTACGAAGGCACGAAACTACCGACTACGCTGGGCGGCTCTAGATTTACGCCGAACCAGGATGAGTATCTGCCAATTCCTCAGGCCCAAATTGACCTGCAGGGTAAAGACGTGCTGAAGCAGAACCCTGGTTATTAATAACCGTTAACTAATTAAAAAACGGGCTGGTACTCTGTATCAGCCCGTTTTGTATGAATACACATTAAACGCTCATTAAAAAACACTTGACTATTTGCACAACATCATCTACATTTGACGCGATATGAAACGTGCTCTGTTCCAATGGTTCAATGTCCTGATGGCCTGCGTCGTGCTGCTGAGCAGTACCGGCTTCGGCCTGATTGAACATACGTGCCAGATGCGCGGTAAAAAGCGGATGATGGTAACGGTCGTCAGCCAGCACAAGCAAAAAGGCTGTGCGGCTGAACACGCTACAACCACCGCCAGGCAGACAGGGGACAACCTGCCTGCGCTTGACAGGGCAGCCTGCTGCGACGAGGACCAACAGTACGAAAACGTTGACGTTTCGTCGTCACTGAGTCAACTGGTAGCCAAGGTGGTCAAGACGGTTACGGAAGCCGTCGCGACCGGTGTTGTGACCATGCTAGCCTGGCTGGTCGACTGGATCTTTGATCGGGAGTCGTCAACCCCAGTCGCTTCCGCATCGTCTCCCCCCATTCTCTCCGGGCGCGACATCCTTGCGCTGGTACAGAGTCTGTTAATCTGATTCGCTGATTGGAATGCATAATGCCGGTGTTCGCGAGACACGGGCTTCTTGTGTTTTTCTTATCAATCAACGAACTCATGCGACTCTTATTAATTCTAATCGCCCTCCTGTACTACGGGCCGGGATGGGCGCAATCCGATTCTACACAGGCCGGCAACGTACCGGTCAATCCAACCACATCCAGTCAGGGAATATCCGTTCGGGGAACCTCCGTTCGGGGAACCGTACGTGAAGTTAGCAACGGCAGACAAGTGCCTCTTGTCGGGGCCACGGTGCTGTGGGTCGGTACGCCAACGGGTACGGTCACGGACTCGGCCGGGCGTTTTCAACTGCCAATGGTGCCCCAAGCCCGGCGAATAGCGGTGAGCTATGTCGGCTACCGGTCGGATACTCTGACGCTGATCGACCCGGCGCAGGAAGTGGCCATTACGTTAAAAAGTGAGGCTACGCTGCAGGAGGTTACGGTATCCGGTACGTCCGGGCAGATCGACCGGATGAACCCCATCCAGACCGAACTGCTTACTCAACGAACGCTGGCTAAAGCGGCTTGCTGTAATCTCTCCGAAAGCTTCGAAACCAACGCGTCCGTCAGCGTACAGTACAGCGACGCCGTGACCGGCGCGAAGCAGATTCAGTTTCTGGGCTTGGGCGGCCAGTACGTCCAAACCAATGTCGAGAACATTCCGACGGTTCGGGGGCTGGCCACGGCTTTTGGCCTGAATTACATCCCCGGTACGTGGATCACCTCAATCGATGTCGGCAAGGGGGCCGGATCGGTTGTGAACGGCTACGAAGCCATGACGGGCCAGATGAACGTGGAGTTACAGAAGCCTGACAGCCAGCAGAAAATTTTCCTGAACGGCTACGCCAACAGCTTCGGCCGACTGGAAGGCAACGTGAACTGGTCGCAGCCGATAAGCGAAAAATGGAGCGTTGGCGTACTGGGTCACGCCAGTACGTTGCGGACAGAAATCGATCAGAACAACGACGGTTTCCGGGATTTGCCGCTGTATACGCAGGTGAATGGCATCAACCGCTACAAGTATAGCAGCGACCGGTTCATGGCCCAGTTCGGGGTAAAGGCGCTGTACGAAGACCGCGACGGTGGGCAGTTAAACCGCGTCGCGAGTCCGCTTCGCTACGTGTTCGGCAACACAACCCGGCGGCTGGAGTTCTTCTCTAAAATGGCCAGGCTGTACCCCGAAAAGCCGTACAAAGGATTAGGTTTTATCCTGAACGGCGTCCACCACCAGCAGGATGCCCAGTTCGGCTTCCGGCCGTATGCCGGGCGGCAGCAGACGTTGTACGCCAATCTGATCTACCAGTCGATCATCGGTAACACCAACCACGCGGTCAAAACCGGTCTTAGCTACCTGCTCGACGATTACCGCGAGACCTTCGCCGGTGCCGGGACCACATCCACCCGGACGGAATCGGTGCCGGGGGCGTTTGTTGAGTACACGTATACGTACCCCGAGCGACTGGTGCTCGTACTGGGCGGCCGGTTCGACTACCACAATCTGTTCGGGGCGCAGTGGACACCCCGGGTTCACGCGAAGTATACGCTGAGCGACAACCTCACCCTGCGGGCATCGGCGGGCAGAGGCTTCCGCGTGCCAAATGCCCTCGCCGAAAACTTCGGGTATCTGGTGAGTTCGCGGGCTATCCTGAACGAAGCAGACCTGCGCCCCGAAATCTCCTGGAACTACGGCCTCAGCCTGGTCAATGAGTTTGAGGTGCTGAACCGGAAGGTCACGCTGTCGGCCGACTACTACCGGACCGACTTCCGGAACCAGCTGGTAGTCGACCTGGATCATCCGCGTGAGCTGCATTTTTACAACGTACAGGGGCGGTCGTTTGCCAACAGCTTTCAGGTCGAACTGAACGTACAGCCGGCCAGGCGGTTTGAGGTTAAAGCGGCCTACCGGCTGTTCGACGTGCGGCAAAGCATGGGTGGCGTTTTTGGCGAAGATCGGTTGCTGCCCCGGATGATGGTCAGCCGCGACCGGGTCTTGCTCAATGCCGGATATGCCCTGCCCTACGACAAGTGGAAGTTCGACGCTACGTTGCAGTGGAACGGCCCGAAACGGATACCGTACCTGCGCGAAGGGTACGTTCATACGTCGTACACGAACATGCCACTGGCGTACGCACCGGGTTTCTACAACCTGAACGCGCAGGTGAGTCGGGCCTTTCGCAGCGGTTGGGAAGTGTACCTGGGGGGCGAGAACCTCACCGGTTTCCGGCAACTGAACCCGATTGTAGCGGCCAATGATCCGTTCGGGCGGGATTTTGATGCGGCTTCGCAGGTCTGGGGACCAATAACGGGCCGGATGGTATACGTAGGATTCCGGTTTAAACCAGCCATCTGATGACACTGACTGTTCGAAATATGGTGTGCGACCGCTGCAAACGGGTGGTGCGCGAAGAACTCGAAAAGCTGGGACTGGTTGTCGGCCGGGTCGACCTGGGCGACGTGGAGGTGGACGAGCTGCCCGCGACCGTCACCCTCGACAGCGTTCGGCAGACGTTACAGGCCAATGGTTTCGATCTGGTCGATGATCGTAAACAGTCGCTGGTGGAGCATATCAAGGTGTTGCTGATCAATGAGATTCAACACCTGAAAGGCGAGCGTCTGCCGACCGAAAATTACTCTGATTTTCTGGCCCGGAAGCTCGGCTACGAGTACTCATACCTCAGTGGCCTGTTCTCCGCCGGCGAAGGGCAGACGGTGGAGAAATACATCATTGCCCTGAAGATTGAAAAGGTTAAAGAGTGGCTGCGGTACGATGAACTGACGCTGAGCGAAATCGCCTGGCGGCTGGGCTACAGCAGTGTGCATCACCTTTCGAACCAGTTTCGGCAGGTGACGGGCCAGACGCCGGGACAGTACCGCAAAGCCGCCCATGCCGACCGGCGGCCGCTCGATTCGGTCTGAAAGCCACGAATCTGCACAGCAAGCGGGAAATTATGTAAAAACCACGGCGAAGCTGAGTGGTTATTTTGTCATACCACTGTTGGTAGACAACTCCAATCAAGTTCGTTATGGAAAACATGATCCAACACACCGAGCACGTCGACATCTGTTTCGACTGCGCCGAAGCCTGTGAGCGCTGCGCCACGGCCTGTCTGCAGGAAGAAAACGTTCAGATGATGGCCGACTGCATCCGGCTCTGCCGCGACTGTGCCGATTTCTGTACCATGTGCGCCCGGCTGACCGCCCGCGATTCGCAGTTCATGAAGCAGTTTATGGTGCTCTGCGCCGACGTGTGCGATGCCTGCGCCGATGAGTGCAGCCGGCACGACGACGAGCATTGCAAGGCCTGCGCCGAAGCCTGCCGCCGTTGTGCCGACGACTGCCGGCGGATGTCGGCCAACGCCTGACGACATCAGACGGGATGATGCTACGCTACATGAGCATCATCCCGTTGTTCAACACATACAACAAAGCTGATGAACCAGTATGTATTTATAGGACTATTCCTGCTGACTGGCTACGTCACTGCGCAGTCGAACTCAACGCAGCCCCAGCATCATCAGGGACATTCAATGCCCACTGAGAACCGACCGGCGGTAAAGGAGCCATCTGGTGAATTAAAACCGGATTCGGCTGCTCACGGAACCCATAATGAACAGCCGGGTAACAGTGCTATGGGGCAAAGCATGAATAGGATGATGAGCCATCTGTACTCCCGCAACCTGCCCATGAATCGCAACGGTTCCGGTACGAGCTGGCACCCCGACAACACGCCCATGTACGCCTACATGCTGCATACCCGCCCGCAAAATGGCCAGGGCTGGATGTATATGCTTCACCACAGCCTCTTCATTCGTCACACTAACCAGAACTTTAATAACCCCGGTAAACGTGGACGGGACATGCAGTTTGACGCACCTAACTGGGCGATGGGCATGGCCCAGCGGTATGTAGGCCGTCGGGGTTTGTTTGCCGCTAAAGCAATGCTGTCGCTTGATCCGCTGCTGGTGGGCGCAGCTGGCTATCCACTGGTGTTTCAGTCGGGAGAGAGTTATCAGGGACGCCGGTTAATCGACCGCCAGCACCAGCACGACCTGTTTGCCGAACTGTCGGTAGGGTATAGTCATGCGTTTAGCCCGCATTCGGATGCATTCATATACGTTGGCTTTCCCGGCGAACCGGCCTTGGGACCACCCGCCTTTATGCACCGGATTTCGTCGTTCAATAATCCTGATTCACCCCTCGGCCACCATTGGCACGATGCTACACATATTACCTTTGGCGTTGTCACGGCGGGATACCGGCTGGGCATAGCAAAAGTTGAAGCATCGTCGTTCACCGGCCGCGAACCCGACGAAAACCGGCTGGGTTTCGACCGTCCCCGCTTCGATAGTTATTCGTTCCGGCTGTCGGTAAATCCGTCGCCCTCCCTGGCGCTACAGATATCGCATGGCTTCCTGAAAAGCCCCGAAGCCGCCGAACCCGATGAGAATGTCAACCGTACCACGGCATCGTTGTTGCACAGCAAACCCTTAGGTAACTCCCCCGACCGGTACGTGGCCTCCGCGTTGGTGTGGGGCATGAACAGCCACGATGGGCTGCACGAGAACGCCTACCTGGCCGAAACCAGCCTGCAATTGAACCGCGTGGCTTTTTATGGCCGGTATGAAAACGTATCCAAGTCGCCCGAAGAGCTCGAGCTGGAAAGTGATGTGCCGAATCAGACGCTCCTGACGATCAATAACCTCACGCTGGGAATGAACTATCGGCTTATCCGGTACGCTATGACTGATCTGGTGGTTGGGGCCCAGTTAACGGGTAGCTTACCCGAGAAATCGTTGCAGTCTATCTATGGCAGCATGCCGTTATCCGGGCAAATCTACCTCCGGCTGACGCCGGGCGTTCTGATGATGGGTGGTCAGTCAGGGTCTACTAATCGAATGGGTAATCACGGGCACCATATGAATTAAAATTTCGTTCTATATTTACCGTAAAGCACACAAACTATGTATCGTACATCATTGCTGGCCTTCCTGACTGCCTTTTTCCTGCTGGGGAACCTATCGTTTGCCGCCGGATCGTTGACAGACGACGATAAGGAGAAAGAGATAAAGATTAAGACCTCGGCCGTCTGCGGCATGTGCAAAGCCCGGATTGAACGTAATCTGTCGTTCGAAAAGGGCGTTAAGAATGCGGCTCTTGACGTAAAATCGAAAGTGGTTACCATTACATACAACCCGAAGAAAACGGATGTGGCCAAATTAAAGGCTAACATTGTTAAAACCGGGTACGACGCCGACGAGCTTCCTGCCGATGAGGTTGGTTACAACAAACTGCCCTCCTGTTGTAAGAAGGGTGGTATGGACCATCAATAGTCGGTTTGATTGCCATCAAAAAAGCCGTTCAGCATTGCTGAACGGCTTTTTTGATAATAGTAGTTGTGAAACTAGTTTATTTCTCGTGCGTCGCGAAGGAGTGTCGGAACCAAAGCGTGCATGAACTGGCAAAGCGAGACAATTGCGTCAGAAAGCCGGGTTGAGCAGGCCGGGCTGACGATAGGTCGGACACGGTGTTGTTATCCAGCTTGAAGTATAAAATGTGGTCATCGGCAGCACGAACAATGGCCATGGCATCGCTGGGGCTAACCTGATGTTTTGTTATCAGGCTGCTCAGGTGCCGCCTGGCATCTTCCAGCGTGTTCGTATACGTAAAAGCAGGCGTCTGGCCGTTGTAATGAATTGCGATGAACTGGTTCATGGGTGGGGTTGGCTTGTTGATGCAATATTACAGGTGCCGGGAGAAGTCGTAATTAAGGTCGAATTAAATTCAGGGCAAAATAAATTAATTGTTGATTAAAGTCCTTGAACACCAACGTAGTAAGTAGACTAAAGGCAGGTTGGCTAGTACGCTCACAACCGAATACTGACTAGATAAACCGGTTGCAGATCGATCGTTTCTTTTACGCCATTCCAGGTTTCGGTCGTTATTTTGTCAAGATGGATCACGTACCGATCGCCGGATCGGGCCTGAGCAGCCAGTGAGGCAATGGAGCCGGTACCATTCGCCAGACTGACAAAACCAACGCGCCGGCTGTCACGTACCAGACTGACAACTACCTCACCGATTGTTACGTAAGGTGCGTAGCTTTTAGAGGCAGCATCAGTAATTTTTCCTTGCCAAGCCATCAGCGTATCCGTCTTACTTGCAAACACGTCCTGCCGGCCAAAATCGATGGTCCGATTATTTAAGGACAGAAAAAGCTGCGGTTTTGGCGGCTTGCTTACCTGATTCGTTGTACCCTGAGCCAGTAGGTTCGTGCTCAGTAAAAGACAAAGCAGAAGGGAACCGAGTCTTTTCATGATATTTGCAGATTAGTTTAGACAACGTAGTAACGTAGCGGGAACTATATTATTAGTTAAAGCTGTGTTTTCTGCTTGAATAGCCGACCATGGTATTCCACAATACAAGATCATTTGCTCAGGAACTCGATCGTACAGATCCACTACGTCACTTCCGCGATCGTTTTTTCATTCCGGAGCGCGAGGGTAACGCCCTGATTTATTTCTGTGGCAACTCACTTGGGCTACAGCCCAAGGCTGTTCGGGAGGCCGCCGATGCTGAACTAACAACCTGGCAGCACCATGGAGTGGAGGGGTGGTTTGACGGGGAGACGCCCTGGTTAAGTTACCACCGTACCTGCAAAGAAGCCCTGGCACAGATTGTCGGTGCGGAGCCGGTGGAGGTTTGTCCAATGAATGCCTTGACGGTGAACCTGCATCTGCTGTTAGCGTCATTCTACCGGCCAACGCCGACTAAATACAAGATTCTGACCATTGCCGGCGATTTCCCGTCTGATCAGTATGCCCTCGAAACGCACGCTGCGTTCCGGAGCTATCCACCTGCCGATGCGATCATTGAAGTGTCGCCCCGGACCGACGGGCTGATTCACACGTCTGACATCCAGCGGGCCATTGCCGAACACTGCGACTCTCTGGCGCTGATCTGGCTGAGTGGACTCAACTATTACACGGGTCAGGTGTATAACATGGCCGTTATTGCCGAAACGGCCCGGCACTACGGTATTCCGGTTGGGTTTGATCTGGCTCATGCCATTGGGAACGTGCCGCTGCGGCTCCACGACTGGGGTGTTGATTTTGCGACCTGGTGCTCCTACAAATACCTGAATGGTGGCCCCGGAGCGATCTCGGGCATTTTTGTGCACCAGAAACACCATGACCGTAATCTGCCCCGGCTGGCGGGCTGGTGGGGCTACCAGGAAGAAACCCGGTTCGCCATGACCAAAGGGTTTGTACCGATGCAGGGGGCCGATGGCTGGCAGCTCAGTACGCCCAACATCGTGGCGCTGGCAATGCATCGCGCTGCGCTATCCATCACTGCCGAGGCAGGCATGCCCCAGCTACGTCGAAAAAGCGAACAACTGACCGGTTTTCTCGAACATGTTCTGCTGGAGGCCGGATTCGGACGATCGGATGAGGCTGGTTCGTTGCCGTATCAAATCCTGACGCCCGCTGATCCGAATCAACGCGGTTGTCAGCTGTCGTTACTGGTACGCGACAACGGGAAGGCTCTGTTTGATCGGCTGGCATCAGGCGGCATTATCGGCGACTGGCGCGAACCCAACTGCATTCGGCTGGCTCCCAACCCACTCTACAATACGTTTGACGAAGTATGGCAGGTTGGGGAAGCCCTAGGCCGGGTTTCCATCGGTTGACGAGAGGTCTGATTCGGTCAAATGTGGCATCGTCGTCAGGTCCGGTAGCTGCTTTTTCATGAAAGCATACGACCCTCGGAAAATGTGTCGAATGACAGCCTCAATCTGTCCCCAGGCGGCATCATCGTCGAGGTCGAGACCAAACGGTTTCTTATGCTGCTGCTTAAAGACCGTAAGCGTAATCATGGCACTGTGCATGAACGTAGCAAAGGCAAGGCCGTAGGGAGCTTGAATGAGATCACTGATCTGTTTAATGATGGCCCCCAGGTGCTGCTCACGTTCAGCAAACACATTGGCCGGGTAGTCTTTGCTTAACAGGGCCGCCTTGAGCAGCTCCTGCGCCCTGGTATCCCGCCGAAACCGCCGGTATTCGTCGATGAAATAATCTGCACAATATTCGAAGATTTCTTCCAGCGTCGCGTTGTGCAGCCGTTCCATATCGATTGCGGAGGATGTCAGGTTAAGCTGAAGGTGCTGTAGATAAGCGTCGATTAATCCCTGTAACCCACCAAAATAGCGATAAATCAAAATCTTGTTTACGCCGGCCCGGGCCGCAACTCGATTAATGCCAATTTTATCGTAGCCTTCTTCGGCAATCATGAGGCCTACTGCTTCAATCAGGCGCTGCTCAGTCTGTGCTCGATCTCGTTGCATTGATTCGGAGTGGATTTCGGATGTCATATATAACGCAACAAGTGGACACATTCCATCTAGATTTAGCAAACGGGACAAATCCTATGATAAGGCATTCATTGAGCAGGAAAGACGCCCGGAATTGATGATTATGTTGTAGAAGAGTCGCCCACAAACCGAATGTTGCGCTTTAGCCCTTCCAGTTTGGTTCGTTTGACGGCCGATCGGCGAAACACCTCCCGAAACACCTCTTCGGTAATGTCTTCCCAATCGTTCCGCGAGAAAGTAGTCAGGTCAGGGTGGGGGGTGAATTCGGGCGTCTGATGTGGGCGGGCAAAGCGGTTCCAGGGGCAAACGTCCTGGCAGATGTCGCAACCAAACACCCAGTTGTTAAACTTGCCCCGAACGTCGTCGGGCAGGGCTTCCTTTAGTTCGATTGTAAAATAGGAAATGCACTTGCTGCCGTCTACAACGTAAGGCGCCACAATGGCCTCGGTAGGGCAGGCGTCGATGCAGCGGGTACACGTACCGCAGTAGTCGGCCATGGGGCTGTCGGGCTCCAGGTCAAGGTCCAGAATCAGTTCCCCAATGAAAAAATAGCTGCCAATCTCACGGTTGATCAGGTTGGTATGTTTACCGACCCAGCCCAGTCCGGCGCGTTTGGCCCAGGCTTTGTCCATCACCGGAGCCGAATCGACAAACGCCCGGCCGCCCACCTCGCCGATCTCCGTCCGGATGAACGCCATCAAGTCTTTCAGCTTGTCTTTTATGACAAAATGATAGTCGGTGCCGTAGGCGTATTTCGACAGTTTATAGTCATCGTCGCCCTCGGGAAGCCGCTGCTCCGGGTAGTAATTGAGCAGTAACGTAAGTACGGATTTGGCGTCGTCGACGAGCAGCCGGGGATCGAGCCGTTTGTCGAAATGGTTAGCCATATAATCCATCTGGCCGTGCATGCCGTTTTTCAACCAGGTTTCGAGCCGGGGCGCTTCGTCTTCCAGAAAATCAGCCCGGGCAATACCGCAGAAGTCAAAACCCAGCTCAAGGGCTTTGTGCTTAATCAGTTGAGTATGCCGGATGGTTGCTGTATTCATGCTGTGGCCTGTTCTTGAGTAAACGGAAATTTGGCCTCAATAAATTCGATACTATACAAGAATCTTATGTAAATGAACCTGTCAGCTTGTCAGTAGACGTGGTTTTGGCAACTTTATTGCGCATCTTTGCTCATGGATTTCTGGAAGAGAAAGAAGAGTTCTTTTATGGAAAATAAAGACATTTTGGACGAGCAATCGTCTGCCAATACCGAACAACCTGACAACGTTACCGAAGAAACAACTGCTGCTGAATCGAGTACGCCTACAACTGACGAAGCCGTGACAATCAACGGCGGAATGCCCGAGGAAGCGCAACCGGCTGAACCGTCGGCTACTGACACTACCGCCCGCGAACTGGCCGAACTAAAGGACAAATACGTTCGGCTCTACGCCGATTTCGAAAACTTCCGCCGGCGTACGGCCAAAGAGAAGCTGGACCTGATCAGCGATGCCAACAAAGGGTTGCTGCTCGCCCTGCTGCCGGTTGTCGACGATTTCGAACGGGCCATGCAGTCGCTGGAAACTACCTCCGACGTTGCTGCGTTGAAGGAGGGGGTATCCCTGATTTACAACAAGCTCTATAAAACGCTGGAAAGCAAAGGCCTGAAGCCGATGACGTCGAAGGGAGAGCCGTTCGATGCTGATCTGCATGAGTCGGTGACGCAGTTTCCGGCCCCAACCGACGACCTCAAAGGCAAGGTGATTGACGAGATTGAAAAAGGGTACTACCTGAATGATAAGGTAATTCGATTTGCTAAAGTTATTATTGGCAGTTAATCAAATGAGCGAGTGAGTGAATGAGCGAATGAGTGAATAATAAGTAGCTGTATCCGACTGTTTAGAGTCCAGCAAAATTCACTAACTCACTCATTCGCTCATTCACTCATTGACATATATGGCAACGAAACGCGACTATTACGAGATACTGGGCGTTGACAAGAATGCGTCGGCGGAGGATCTGAAGAAGGCTTATCGGAAGATGGCCATCAAATACCACCCGGATAAAAACCCGGATGATCCAACCGCCGAAGAGAAATTCAAGGAGGCTGCCGAAGCGTACGACGTCTTGAGTGACCCTCAGAAAAAGGCCCGCTATGATCAGTTTGGTCATGCTGGCATGGGAGGGGCGGCTAGTGGCGGCTACGGACCCGGCGGCCCGACGATGGAGGATATTTTCAGCCAGTTTGGCGATGTGTTTGGCGATGATTCACCGTTCGGCAGCTTCTTCCGGGGAGCGGGCGGACCGGGTGGTCAGCGGCAGCGCGTCCGGCGGGGCTCAGACCTGCGCATTAAACTGAAGCTGAATTTGCAGGAAGTTGCCAACGGCGTCGAAAAGAAAATCAAAGTAAAACGCCACGTGTCCTGTACGACCTGTGGTGGAAACGGCTCCCGCAACGGCACCGCCGTGCAGACCTGCTCGACCTGTAATGGTACCGGGCAGACCCGCAAAGTGGTGAACACCATGCTGGGGCAGATGGTCTCGACCAACACCTGCCCGACCTGTAACGGCGAAGGCAAGATCGTAACCGAGCGCTGTGACGTTTGCTTTGGCGAAGGCCGCGTATTGCAGGAGGATGTAATTCCAATCAAGATCCCGGCTGGTGTGGCCGAGGGGATTCAGCTCTCGGTAGGTGGCAAAGGAAACGTACCACCGCGCGGGGGCGTTGCGGGCGACCTGCTCATCGTGATCGAAGAGGAGGAAGATGCCGACCTGAAGCGCGACGGCAATAACGTCGTGTTCGACCTGTACGTCAGCTTTGTCGATGCCGCCATCGGTACCAGCGTGGAAGTGCCAACCATCGATGGTCGCGCCCGCATTACGCTGGAGCCCGGTACGCAGAGCGGTAAAATCCTGCGCCTGAAAGGAAAAGGCATCAAAGAACTGAACGGCTACGGACGTGGTGACCAACTGGTTCATGTGAATGTCTGGACGCCCAAAACGCTGTCGTCCGACGAGCGGGCGATGCTGGAGAAACTGCGGAATTCACCAAACTTCCAGCCCAAGCCGAACAAGAACGAAAAAGGGTTCTTCGAGAAGATGAAAGATTTCTTTCACGGGTAATGGAGGCAACATACAATGAATAGAAAGCCTTGGTAGTCACTATCAAGGCTTTCTATTTTTAAGCGTCTTTCGGTATTTTACCGTGCATTATGGCGGGTAAATAATGAAGTTGATTGCTTACCCTCTATAATGCGCGTTAGTTTAGAAGGGCTTTTGCCAGTAACCGCTATTGATTAACTGGTACGCTTGTTCAACCTGACCATATATGCACGAAACCTTACTACTCTGCCTGGCGCTGCTGCTGGCAGTCTCGCTTTTCGTTATGTTGGGACAACGTCTACGGGTTCCGACGCCGATTTTTCTGGTAATAGGAGGGCTGGCCGTCAGCTTCATTCCTGGTGTTCCCCGGATTGACGTTGATCCGGAACTGATCTTTCTGATCTTTCTGCCGCCCCTGCTCTATGAAGCGGCCTGGTTTACGTCCTGGAAAGAGTTCTGGCGCTGGCGACGAATCATAATGGTGATGGCGTTCGGCCTCGTTATCGTCACGGCTTCTGCCGTAGCGTACGTATCGTCGGCGATGATTCCCGGCTTTACGCTCGCACTGGGGTTCCTGCTGGGGGGAATCATCTCGCCACCTGATGCCGTGGCTGCTACGTCGGTGTTGCGCACGATCAACGTGTCCAGGCGGGCCATCAGTATTCTGGAAGGCGAAAGCCTCATCAACGACGCATCCAGCCTGATCGTGTTCCGGTTCGCCGTGGCCGCGGTGCTGTCGGGCACCTTTGTCTGGCAGGAAGCTGCCACTGATTTTGTGCTGGTTACGGTGCTGGGTGTAGCGGTTGGCCTGGGCGTCGGTGGCGTGTTCTACGTCATTCACCGGTGGCTGGTCACATCGACCCGTATTACAATCCTGCTGACGCTCATGACCCCGTACATCATGTACCTCACGGCCGAGCAACTGCACGTATCCGGCGTGATGGCGGTTGTCAGCGGGGGGCTGCTGTTATCCAATCAGAGTCACCGGATTCTGAATCATACTACCCGAATTCAGGGGATGGCCATGTGGTCAACGGTCGTCTTTACCCTCAACGGGCTGGTGTTTATTCTGATCGGGCTGGAACTGCCGGTTATCATCAACGCGCTGGGCGGCTATTCGAAAACCGAGGCTATTCTGTACGCCCTGGCTATTAGTGTGCTGGTCATTGTTGTTCGATTGGTCGTAACCTTGTTCTCATCCTGGTTCACCTGGGTTGTAGGAGGAATAATTCCGGTGGCAGACCGGAATCCGGGCTGGCGTGGACCAATTATTGTTGGCTGGGCCGGCATGCGTGGTGTCGTATCCCTGGCGTCGGCGCTGTCCATTCCGCTGCTGCTGGCCAACGGCCAGCCGTTCCCGCATCGGAATCTGATTCTGTTTATCAGTTTTGTGGTAATTCTGGTAACGCTTGTTTTTCAGGGTTTAACCTTGCCCCTGATTATTCGATGGGTGAAATACGAAGACCCGGATCAGCGGATGCCGGAAGAAGAGCAGGAGTCGATGATCCGGCTGAAACTGCTGAACGTAGCACGCGACCGGCTGAATGAGAAGTATGCCCTCGAAATACTGAACAACGAGCTGGTGAGCAACCTGAAAAACCGAATCGACAGTGATCTGTACCTGACGTCACAACACCTGGATTCGCTTGAATGCAACGCCGAGCAGGTAAACCAGTACAATCAGATACTGACTGATGTTATTGCCGCAAAGCGCCATGAATTACGCCGATTGCGCCGGAAGCAGGAATTCGACGACGAAGTGATCCGGAAGGAAGAAGCCCGGATCGATCTGGAAGAAGAAAAGCTGGACCACCCGATTCATTGAGTAAGGATGGGCAGCTAAAAAAACGCCCCGGTCACGAAAGTGGCCGGGGCGTTTTGCTGGCAAACGTACTGATCAGCCGAACGCATTGATATGCTTCTGGAAGATAGCTTCAAACTTACTGGCCGCGGCCGTCTGCTTGGATTCGCGGCAGGCTTCGACGATGGTTTGCAGCGTATACAGATCGGCGTCGGGGTTACCGAACCGGCCCTGACCCGACCGGATGTATGTCAGGTTCTGGTCGGCGCGGGTAGCCATTGTGTTGGCAATGTCGAGTGCCTTTTTGGTTTCGCCTACGGCAAACAGGAACCGGACGTAGTTCGACGAAATCTGGTCGTACGGAATGCTCTTGTCCGGCATCACCTGCAGCGAGTAGTTCAGGACCTCGCGGGCTTTGCTTTCCTTACCTTCGCGAATCAGTTGATCGGCGAGACGGAAGAACGCGATCCGGGCCGAAATGGCCGGGGGACCCTTATAGGTTTCGTCGTAATACACGTGCTCGTTGTCCAGACCGCGCCAGAAGGTTTTCTTCATCATGTTGGTATACATGATGTCGGAGTTAACGTACCCATCCGTAGCACCTGGTATGGCCACCGGCATCAGGCGGTACGCATACCCTTCCAGCTGCATGTAGTTCTTCAGATTCAGGTAATTGTCGCTGGCCAGGGTGCTGGAGAAATACAGCGGACGCTGCCAGTTGTTCGTCGCGATCATATCCAGCATGATCAGGTCGGGCTTGTACAGGTCTTTCTTGCCGATGGTCCACTGCAGCGTGTCTTTGATGAACGGACGCAGGTTTGCCGGAACAAAGTTTGCCTTGTCAATCGCGGCTTTGTCGAGCGGCATGAACAGCACTGACGACGGCAGAATACTGGTCATTTCGCCGGTGGTCAGCGGCACCTGAACGGCCTGACTATTGGTCTGAATCAGGTTGATGTACTGCTTCAGGTCAATGCCGTTTTTCACGCCACCCACTTCGTAGAACGGAATGATGTCGTTCTTGCCTTTATTGAACTGGTCGAATTCGAGGGAGATGGGCAGGGCTTCCGACTCGTAGGTCTTCCGCTTCATCTGCTGAATGTACCACTCGGTTCCGAGCAGGCTGAGGTTACACACCCGCACGTCGCGCCGGAAGCCTTCTACCTCCTGCACGTACCAGAGCGGGAACGTATCGTTGTCTCCGCCGGTGAACAGAATGGCGTTTGGAGCGCATGAATTCAGCAGGTTTTTGGCAAAGTCGACCGAATGGTAGCGGTTCGAGCGGTCGTGGTTATCCCAGCTCTTGCTGCCCATCATAACCGGCAGCAGCAGGCAAAGCCCCACAACCAGACCATTCCGCATGGTATCGGCTTTAACGTACTGCCGTAACCCCTCGGCAATGGCCATCACGCCCAGACCGAGCCAGATGGCGAAGAAGTAAAACGAACCTACGTAGATGTAGTCCCGTTCGCGGGGTTCCGACGGGGGCGAGTTCAGAAACACCTGCAGCGCAATGCCCGTGAAGAGAAACAGCAGCCCGACAATCAGGAAATCGCGCCGACGGCGGAAGTACTGGAACACAATGCCGAACAGCCCCAGCAGGAACGGCAGCATATAGAAATTGTCGCGGGCTTTGTTCGTTTTAAGCAGGTCCGGTACGTTGTCGTTCGATGACCAGGGCAGCAGGTAACCGGCCCCTTCTTCGTCGCTCTCGCGGCCGGCAAAGTTCCACATCAGGTAGCGCCACCACATGTGGCCAAGCTGGTAGCTGAAGAGAAACTCAAGGTTGTCGCCCATGGTTGGCTTCTGCCCTTCGGCCAGGCCGAGCATCTGGCGGTACAACTGCGGGTGGTTCTGCTGGTTGCTGTATACGCGGGGGAACAGCATCTCATCGCCCGGCTGGTAGATGTATTCCGGCTGGTGGTCAAACACGACGTACTTGTTGCCTTCCTTTTTCCAGATGGGAGCGCCTTCTTTCTGGTCGATGGGCCGGGCGGTGAAGACCGGGCCGTAGATCAGCGAGCGGCTGCCGTACTGCTCCCGCTTCAGATACGACAGGAAGTTCAGAGCGTCATCGGGGTTGTTTTCGTTGATGGGTGGGTTGAAATCCGCCCGAACCAGTACCTGGATGTACGACGAGTAGCCGATCAGCACGAACGCCAGCGCCAGCAACGAGGTGTTCAGGATCGGGCGCTTCTGACGAACTGACCAGATGATAGCGTAGGCCACCGCAGCCAGGAACAGGACGATGAAGAAGGTCATGCCCGAGTTGAACGGCAAGCCAAGCGTATTGACGAAGAACCGTTCCAGGGCGAAGGCCATACTGGGCAACCCCGGAATGATACCTGAGTTGATGATCCCCAGAATAACAAGACCAATGCCAAACGCAATGGCTCCTCCCCAGAACGACGGCTTGGCGGTTTTCTTGAAATAATAGATCAGAGCCAGCGCGGGCAGCGTTACGAGGTTCAGCAAGTGAACCCCGATGGACAGACCGGTCAGGTAGGCAATAAAAATCAACCAGCGATTGGCGGCTGCCTCGTCGGTGATGCGCTCCCAGCGGAAAGCGGCCCACACCACAATGGCCGTGAAGAACGACGACATGCCATACACTTCGGCTTCGACGGCCGAGAACCAGAACGTATCGGAGAACGTATAGGACAGCGCACCGACGGCACCGGAGCCAATGACAATGATTTTATCCGCCAGGGTATAGTCGCTTTCGACTTTGCCCAGCAGTTTCTGCGCCAGCATCGTGATGGTCCAGCACAGGAACAGGATCGTAAAGGCACTCGCCAGTACGGACGCCATGTTGACCCAGAACGCCACTTTAGCCAGATCGCCGAGGGACATCAGAGAAATGACCCGTCCGAGCAGCAGGAAGAACGGCGCTCCTGGAGGGTGCGGTACCTGAAGCTTGAACGCACACGCAATGAATTCACCGCAGTCCCAGAAACTGGCCGTCGGTTCAACGGTCATGCCGTAGGTAAACAGCGCCACCGCGAAGGTAAACCAGCCTGTGAGGGTGTTCAGGCGTTGGAATGATTGCATACAGTTAATAGTTAAACGAAGGCTACTTTAGTATAAACATTGCCCAAAAATAGCAAAAGAAAGCCCCCGCCGGGCAGCAGGGGGCTGTTAAAGTTTGTTAAGGCTTTGCTGGTCGTCAGAAGCCGGTGTATACCTCGCCCCGGGCGGCCTTTACGGTGTTCTGCATCAGCGAACAGATCGTCATCAGCCCAACTCCGCCTGGAACGGGCGTAATGTAACTGGTCCGGGGAGCCACCTCGTCGAATTTTACGTCTCCTTTGAGCGCAAAGCCGCTTTTTTTGGTGGCATCCGGTACGCGTTCCAGACCTACGTCGATCACCACTGCGCCCTCCTTCACCATATCGGCAGTAATGAATTCCGGACGGCCCAGGGCGGCAATCAGGATGTCGGCCGAACGGCAGATGTCGGGCAGGTTCTGCGTGCGGCTGTGCGTGATCGTAACGGTACAGTTGCCGGGGTACGTATTGCGCTGCATCAGAATGGACATCGGCAGGCCCACGATCTGGCTCCGGCCGACCACGACGCAGTGCTTGCCGGCGGTTTTGATGTCGTAGCGCTTCAGCATTTCCAGAATTCCCTGTGGCGTAGCCGAGATATAAGCCGGAAGTCCTTTCGCCATGCGGCCAATGTTGATCGGATGGAAGCCGTCCACGTCCTTGGCTGGGTGGATGGTTTCCATCACTTTATCGGCGGAGATGTGGTCGGGGAGGGGGAGTTGCACAATCAGCCCGTCCATATCGGGGTTATTGTTTACGTCACGCACCGCATTGAGCAGTTCCTCTTCCGTAACCGTATCGTCGAAGCGGATCAGCGTCGATTTCATGCCTACTTCTTCGCAGCTTTTCATCTTGCTGGCGACGTAGGTTTCGCTGCGGCCGAGGGTACCGACCAGTATGGCAACGAGGTGCGGAATCTTGCCGCCCTGTTCGCGGATCTGGGCCACTTCGGCCGCGATTTCCTGTTTAATCTGTGCTGATAGAAATTTGCCGTCGAGGAGTTGCATGGGCATATCTTTGCGTTCTTAGCGAAACCTTTGCGTCGTAGCAGCTAAAAAATTACCGCAACGACGCAAAGGATGGCGCAAAGGTCGCAAAGGATTAGCAACTACCCATATTTTTCCTGCCACTCCTTTTTCAGGCGTTTGTAATCGTCGTCTTCGCGGGCCTGCAGGTATTTTCCGTAAAAGATCCGGGCGCTTTCTGCCTTAACGGGGTCTTCGTCGCGAGGGAGCTGATCGCGCCCGTGCGCCCCGGAGCGACCTTTCTGATCGGCCGGGACGGGACCGTCGTACTTCTGACCGGTTCGGTGGTTGGCGTAACGCCGGGAGCGGGTGTAGCCCATTTGCAGAAACTTTCTGGCCATGTCCATGCCCACGAAATCGCCTTTTGTCTTGTACTCCAGAAAAAGCTGGTAAATAGTTTCGGACGATTCGCGGGCGATGTCGGGCGTTTTAAATTTCCAGTACGGCAGAATCTCTGACTTGTAGGGTTCTACCAGCAGTACGCCCTGTTCACCCTTCCCGACACGGTATAGTTCAGGGTGCTCGCGCAGGTTCAGGTTCCGGTAGTCGAGGTCATAGTTGAAGGCCTTGTCCAATTTTGCCATCGTCGTTGCGTATGGGTTGTACGTAGGGTAAACTAAGTTTGGTAACTTTCGCCAAAAACCAAGCGGTATGATCTGGCATAATGAACCGGCAAACTGGTCGGAAGATGGCGATGTGGTACAGGTACGGGTGGAGGGTGGTACCGACTTCTGGTGCATTACCCACTATGATTTCGTCCGCCACAATGGCCATTTTTACTATAAAGAACAAGCCGGCGATTTTGTTGCCAGTGTGAAGGTGACCGGTCAGTATGCCGACCTCTACGATCAGGCCGGACTGATGCTCCGGCTCGACGAACAGCACTGGATCAAGACCGGCATCGAATACGTTGACGAACGCCAGAATGTGAGCGCGGTCGTAACCCGCGAATTCTCCGACTGGTCGGTCAGCCCGCAGGATCACAATCCGCCTACTGTTTATCTGCGCCTGACCCGGCAGGGCGATGCCGTCCGGATCGATTACTCGTTCGATGACTTTGTGTACCACATGCTTCGGATGGCCTATTTTCCGCCGGCTGTTCCGGTGCAGATCGGTCTGATGGCAGCCGCACCCGATGGCCGGGGTTTCAACGTAACGTTCGAGCGGTTTACGGTGCTGGATATTTCGTAGCTACGGGGCCAGCCATTGCCTGCCTGCTTCGTCGCCCTGGTACGTAAATTGCGCCCGGGTCTGTCCGGCGCGGCTCAGGTGCAGGTAGTCCATCCGGAGCACCTGACAGGCAATCACCGCGAAGTTGACGCGCCCCGCTTCGCTTTCTTCCTGACTCGGAAGCTCTTCGCCCAGTCGCTCCGGAAAGCCAGGGTAGGGGCCGGGTTGCCCGCTGCCGGGCTGCTGCTCAGACAGGTACGTTTTGCGGCCACCGACCCAGAGTTTCTGCCACTGCTCATCGGCTACGTTATCGTTGAGGTGAATGGTGGTCCGGACCACCAGCCGGAGCTGGATTTGCCGGGCGTCGTCCCAGAATAACAGCGTAGCCTGCGGGTTGGCTGCTAACTGAGTCACTTTGCCGGCTCGCCGGTCGGTGTGAAACCAGATGCATTTCTGAACCTCATCGGCCTGCCGCAGCACAACGGTTCGGGCGTCGGCACCATCATCCAGGCGAGTGGCTATGGTACAGGTTTTAAACCCGTCTTTTTTTCGCTGCGGGGCGGAGACAAGCTGCTTCCAGGCGTCGCGTTCGAGGTCGGCGAGGGTTCGGGGAAGATTGTCGATGACGACGGTCGGTTGATTAGTGGGGTTCATAGATAAATTCAGGGAGTTCGTCGGTAATGCTATACGATCTACAACCGACGGTGTAAGTTTGTAGTTATGAATTTGGTGGAGAACGTTCGGACAGAACACGACACCACAACCCTGATGTGCTATCATATTTCGCTGGCCGTAGATCAACCTGAACTGGAAAACCGCTTCAAAGCGAAGCTGGAAGCGGGCGGTTCGTCCGCGGCCGGTTCGAAACCAACGGCCGGTTTGTTACCTGTGTATCACGCCAATGCGTATCAGTTTCCAGCCTGGCCGATTGTGACGCGGCAGGAACCTGACAAACTGCAGCTGTTTCGCTGGGGACTAATTCCCCGCTGGGCCAAAAGCATCGGAGATGCCGACGAGATCCGGACCAAAACAATCAATGCCCGCTCGGAAAGTATGTTCGAAAAGCCTTCATACCGGTCGGCAGCTCAGGCTGGTAAGCGGTGTCTGATTCCGTCAACGGGCTTTTACGAGTGGCATACCATTGGCAGTAAGAAGTTCCCGTTTTTCATCAACCTGAAGGACCAGCCGATCTTCTCCATTGCCGGTCTGTACGACGAATGGGCTGATCCCGATACCGGTGAGATCATGCCTACCTATACGTTGCTGACGACCGACGCCAATCCGCTGCTGGCCGCCATTCACAACAGCAAATAGCGAATGCCCTGCGTACTGACGCCGGAGGCTGAACAGGCCTGGCTGCACGAGGATCTGAGCGAGAAAGACGTACTGGACCTGCTGGCCAGCGTGTACCCCGCCGACCGGATGCACAGCCATAGCATAAGCAAGCGCATTACGTCGCGAACGGAGCCCAGCGACGTGCCCGAAGTTATGGCTCCCTCAACGTACGCCGAACTGGCCGATAAGCCCGAGTTGTTTGCCTGACCGCTGTATCCTTCTGTACCGGTAGTTTGCCGCTTATGTAAATTTCCAAGGTGAATCGTGTTTTAATCAATTATAACGTAAATCAAATTGTCTTTTTTAGTGTACGAGTGTATTGAGTGCCTCCGCTAAGACAAGTTTCTTCGACAAATCGCTTCTATGAAAAATTTACTACTTACACTGCTTCTGGGTACGTCGACGGTTGTGGTTCCGAATGTGGCTCAGGCGCAGTTTCCTTCGTTTCCAGGCGGTGGAGGCCAGCGCCAGACGCCACCGGCCATTCCCGGAACGGCCACCGATGACTCCCCTCGCGGCAATGCAAAGGTGACCGGCATCGTGGTGGATTCTACGACCAACAAACCCATTGAATTTGCGAGTGTTGCGCTGATCAATCCCCAGACCAAAAAGCCGATCGATGGTACGGTCTGTGACGAAAAAGGACGCTTTACGCTCAATAAACTACCCCAGGGTGAGTTTAACCTGCTTATTTCCTTTGTGGGCTACCGGAACAAAGCCGTTAACGGTCTGAAGATTGACCGGAAAGGGGCCGACCTGAACCTGGGTACCATTGTGGTTTCGCCCGACATCCGGACGCTCAAGGAAGTCGAAGTGGTTGGGCAGGCGGCCATCGTTGAAGAGAAAGTAGACCGGCTGGTGTATAATGCCGATAAGGACGTTACCAACAAAGGCGGGGACGCGTCGGACGTAATGCGGAAAGTCCCGCTGCTGTCGGTCGACCTTGATGGAAACGTATCGCTGCGGGGTAGCCAGAATGTACGGGTGCTGATCAACAATAAGCCATCGACCATCGTTGCCAGCAGCGTAGCGGATGCCCTGAAGCAAATCCCGGCCGACATGATCAAATCGGTGGAGGTGATTACGTCGCCTTCGGCCAAGTATGATGCCGAAGGGTCTGCCGGTATCATTAACATCATTACGAAGAAAAATAATTTGCAGGGCTTTACCCTCAATCTGGATTCGGGTGTTGGCAACCGGGGCGCTAACCTGGGGTTGAGCGGTAACCTGCGGACGGGCAAGATGGGCTTCAGCCTGAACGGCTTTGGTCGGACCAACTACAACGTGCGGGGCGCTTTCGAAAACGAACAGCAGACCTTTGACAGCCGGGGAACCACCACGACTACGCAGATTGCCAACAGCCGGAATCAGGGCATCTTTGGTCAGTATACGCTGGGCTGGGATTACGATCTCACCAAAAACAGCGCCATTACGGCCAGCCTGCGGTATGGAACGCGGAATAACATTCAGACCCAGGACAACCTGCTGACCCGGACGCTCGGACCGAGAGATTACTTCCCGCGCATCAATGCCCGCGACGTAAGAACCAAAGACCTGTCGGGTACGGTCGACGCGAACATTGATTATACGAAAACCTACAAACCGCAGCAGGAGCTGAGCGTATCGGCCCAGTTCAGCCGCAACAACCGGAACAACGATTTTACGGCCGAGATTCTGAACGGGGGTAACCTGACGTCGATCATCGCCCGCCAGCAGAACCTGAACGACAGCTACAACCAGGAAACGACCCTTCAGGCCGATTACCAGACGCCCGTTAAAAACAACCAGTTGTTTGAATTTGGGGGTAAAGGAATTTTCCGGCAGGTAGAAAGTAGTTTCCGGTATAACTACGCCAATGGCCCGAATGAACCGTTCCAGCAGGATCTGTCCCGTCAGGGCAACACCCTGAACTACGATCAGAACATCGCAGCCGGCTATCTGTCCTACACGATCACAACAAAGAACAAGTACACGATCAAAGCCGGGGTGCGTGTGGAGCATACGGTGATCAACGCCAGCTTCAATCAGCCGCAGGAGATCGAGCAGCCCAACAGCCTGTCGACCACGACCGGCAGCACGCTCGACATCCCGGATTACACGAACGTAGTACCGAGCATAAATATTTCGAAGGCGCTGAAAGGCGGCCGGACCATCAAGCTGGCTTACAACCGCCGGTTGCAGCGGCCGGGTATTCAGTTTCTGAACCCGAACGTAAACGCGGCTAACCCGCTCAACATCACGCAGGGTAACCCGACGCTGTCGCCGGAACTGACCGACAACCTGGAGTTCAGCAGCAGCGCCTACATCAAGAGCGTGTACGTAAACGGTACGTTGTTCTACCGCCGAACCAATAATTCGATTGAAAGCATTCGGGACACAATCAGTAGTGCAGACATTACAAATCCGACGCTCGCTCGCCCAATCCGCACAACCTACGCCAACATCGGCCGTCAGGAAGCCTACGGTGTCAACATCTTCGGGAACGCCACGCTGTTCTCAAAGTGGCAGATTGGCGGGGGCTTCGACCTGTTCTATTCGTATCTGACCAACAACAGTGCGATCCAGATCTACAACGCCACCAATTCGGGCTGGGTCGTTACAGGCCGGCTGTTCACGAGCCTGAACCTGAAAAACGGATGGGGTGTGCAGGGCTTCGGCTTCATGCGGGGCCGTGAAATTCAGTTGCAGGGCTACCGGGGCGGTTTTGGTTTCTATAGCCTGGGTGTGAAGAAAGATTTCAAGAACAAGCGGGGCAGCTTCGGTATCGCCGGCGAAAACTTCTTCAACAATCCGTTCGTGATCCGGTCCGAGTCATCGTCGCCGATTTTCTCGCAGCGCAGCCTGACGAGCCTGTACAATGCTGGTGTCCGGGCCAACTTCAGCTATCGGTTTGGTAAACTCAGCTTCGACCAGCAGCAGGGCCGTCGCCGGCGCAACGGTGGCAACGACGACCTGAAAGATGAAGGTGGCAACGACAACGGTGGTGGACAGCCCCAGGGCCAGGGTGGCGCACCGGGCGGTGGTGCCCCCGGTGGTGGCGGTGGTAACCGCGGAGGTGGCGGTGGCCGGCCACGGTAACCGTAGTCAATACGATCATAACCGGTCGGTCAGTGGTGGATACGTATCCACCACTGACCGACCGCTTGTTTTACAGCATGGCAGCTCCGAAAACGCCTGCGCTGTCGCCGAGTTTCGGTTTCAGGAAGCGGGTGTTCACGATGCCGTTGTTGAACACATATTTTTTGGCTCGTTCAACGCCCTCCGTGTACAGCAGATCGACGTTGCCGACGCCCCCGCCCAGCACAATAGCGTCGGGATCGAGAATGTTGATGATAACGGAAATCCCCCGCCCGAAATACTCCAGCAGCCGGTCGACTGTCTGCGTAGCAAAGGGATCGGAACCGGCCTTGTGTCGTTCCACGATGTCCGGCAGTTTTCGGTCTTCGCCACTGATGGCTTTGTAGTACCGTTGCAGAGCCGGGCCCGACAGCACCTGCTCCACGCACCCCTGCTTACCGCAGAAACACGGGTAGCCGTTCTCTTCGAGGATGTTATGGCCCCATTCGCCCCCGATGCCGTGTAGTCCATTCACAACAAAGGGCTGGTTGTCTTTACCCCGGAGCACAATCCCCCCGCCGACGCCCGTACCCATGATCACTCCAAAAACGGTGCGGTAATCGGGTACTACGTCCGGAACGATCCCCAGCGTGGCCTCGGCCAGGGCAAAACAGTTGGCATCGTTAGCCACCTCGACCGGAACCCCCAGCAGCCGGGCCAGATCCTGTTTCATGGGTTTGCCGTTGAGCGAGGTTGTGTTGCAGCCTTTCATTACCTGCAGTGATGGGTCGAAGGTGCCGGGTGTGCCAAAACCAATGTGGTCGGGCTGATAGCCCGTTTCGGCTTTTAACTGGTCGATCAGAACGCCCACGCGGGACAGGATATGGTCGTAGCCCAGGTGAGCTTCCGTATCGATACGTTTGCGAATAATGACGGCGTCGGGCGAGGGCGCCGACAAAATAGCGCCTTCGATTTTGGTGCCGCCCAGGTCAATGCCCCAGTATGTCTGCATGCGGAAAAAAGAGTTTTGGTCGGAAAGATATTACTTTTTTTACCGTTCAGCGGGATAAGTGCCCGTCTCTTAGGGAGTGCCCGGCAGGCGTTTCATTGCCTGCCGACATTTCTCTACTTTTGCGACCAGTTATCTTTATACAACCTCAACATGGCCATTCAAAACGGGCTGAAAGCCCCGGAGTTTACGCTTTTCAGCAGCGACAAAAAGGAAGTTTCACTAACCGGTTTTGCCGGCCGCAAGCTGGTAGTTCTGTTCTTTCCACTCGCTTTTTCCAGCGTGTGTACGGCCGAACTCTGCGAGATGCGGGATAACATCAGCCTGTATACCAACCTAGACGCCGACGTAGTGGCCATCTCGGTCGATTCGCCCTACGTACTGGCCCGATTCAAGGACGACCAGCATCTGCCCTTTCAACTGCTTTCTGACTTTAACAAGGACGTATCGACTGCCTACAATGCGCTGCACGAAACGTTTTCCTACAACATGCGGGGTGTCAGCAAACGGGCCGCTTTCGTAATTGATCGCGAGGGCGTAATTCGCTACAATGAAGTGCTGGAAAACCCCGGTAAGATTCCCAATTTTCAGGCCGTACAGGACGCCCTGCAAGCAATCGAGTAACCATTCCGGGCAGCAGGCGGTCTGCTGCCCAACCCCAACAGACGATGGCCTGGTATCACCATTTTTTTTACGGTCTGCCGCAGGAGGCCTGGCGGGCCGCTCAGTCAGACGAAGCCACGCAGCTGGATCTGGAACTTCTGGTCGAAACGCTGGAATTTGGCCCGGGAGATCGGCTGCTTGACGTTTTCTGTGGCTACGGTCGTCATGCGCTGCCCCTGGCCCGGATGGGTGCCCACGTAACAGGCGTCGACATCTCCGCCGAATACATTGACGAACTTCAGGCCACAGCTATGGCCGGCCGGTTGTCCATTGAAGCGCTTTGTGCCGATTTTCAGACGGTACCGCTGGATGGCGAGTTCGATGCTGCCTACTGCCTGGGCAACAGTTTCAGTTTCTTTCCCCGGTCCGGGATGCAGGCGTTTCTGGCACGGATAGCCGCGTTGCTGCGGCCGGGGGGCCGGTTTCTGGCGCACTCGGGCATGATTGCCGAGGTGGTACTGCCCGACTACCAGGAACGTAACTGGCTGCCTGTGGGTGAGGATATCCTGTTTCTGGTCGAGAACGAATACCATCCGCTCGAAAGCCGGATTGATTCACACCTGACCTACGTTCGGAACGGCGAAACACAGACCCGAACCGCCGAGCAGTACATCTTTACGCTGGCCGAATTAATTCAGTTATTTGGGGAGGCTGGTATGACGGTGCTGGCGGCTTACGGAACCGTCGATGGTACGCCGTTCGAGCTGGGGGATGAGGCCGTGTGGCTGCTGGCGGAGAAGCGGTGACGCCCCTAAGCTCTGTTTAAAATTTAGTTAAAATTTCACGTATCGGTCTATGCACAATTGTTTATAAGACAGATCGTTAGCGAAAATTTTTCGGTTGTTTGTGATGACTTTTTCCGAAAACGCCGTATAAAGGGTAGTGATTGCCGACTTAAATTACTAGTTTTCAGCGAATTTAACACCGTTAACTCTTACAAATAACCGATACCGAATGGAAGCTATCGAGCGAAAGCCGCGCAGCCGGGAGCAAACCCGTTCTGGAATTGTCTTGACGGCAAAAGACATTGCCCGCCGGGAAGGCTGGCAGGCCGTTTCAATTCGTAAAATTGCCGATGCTATTGAATACAGTGCGCCCATAGTCTACGAATATTTCGATAGCAAGGATGTCCTGCTCGACGAGATCCGGAGTGAAGGATTTCGCCATCTGCGGCAGGAATATGAGCGCATTCTGAAACTGTATCGCGATCCCGAAAAACGGCTCTATGAAATTTCGCTCATCCAATGGGAATTCGCCCGTCGTCAGCCGGAGATTTACCAGGTAATGTATAATCTGGATGGGGCCTACTGTACGCTGCCCGTGTATCAGTCAAGCGAAATGCAGGCTGTCAGCGACATTGTCAGCGACATTATCTTCTCGTTCATTCCGAAATCAAAGGAAAGCATCCGCAAGCTTTATTTTGAGTGGTGGTCTATCTCGCACGGCATGATCATGCTGACGATGCTGTTGAAAGACCAGCAACCGATTGAGCAGTCGGAGCAGGTGTATCGCGACACCATGCGCCGGTTTGTTCGGGGACTTCGGTAAGTCAAACCGACCGGAAAGCTGTTACCTACTGAGCGCACTGAACTATTTCGGTGCGCTTTGCTTTTTTCAGGCAAATAACCCGCAACGTATGACAACGCAAAAACCACGTATCATTTATATCTATGATGCGCTCTGTGGCTGGTGTTATGGCTTCAGTCCAGTTATTCGTCGGTTCTATGATACCTACGCGGATACGTTCGATTTCGACGTGCTGAGCGGTGGGATGATGACCGGTCCCCGCGTTCAGCCCATTGGGGTGTCGATGTCGTACATTGAACAGGCCTATAAAGTGGTTGAGGAGCATACTGGTGTGCAGTTCGGGGAGGCTTATCTGGACAAGATCCTCAAGCCTGGTACTTACCTGTCGAATTCGGAAAAACCGGGTATGGCGATGACGCTTTTCAAAGCCCTGCAAACCGGTCGGCAGCTTGAATTTGCCGGAACGCTGCAGAAGGCGCTATATTACGACGGTATTGATCTGAACGTTGATGCAAACTATGGCCCGCTGGTAGAACCGTTCGGCGTAGACCCTGATGAGTTTACCGCCCATATTGCTGATCAGGCCATAAAAGAACAGACCTGGGCCGAATTTAATGTAGTGGCTCAATACGGCATTAACGGGTTTCCGTCCGTTATCGTTGATACCAGCAACAAGCTGTACCTTATTGCACGCGGCTACGTTCCCTATGAACGACTGGACGATGCAATTAAACAGATAACCACAACCTGATTAGTTACTGATAATTTGAATACCGTAGTTTTGTTAATTTTTTGCAATCGATTGCAGCCTGTGCTTTTATTTAGTTAATATTGCCTTTATACAATTCGTGGACACATCCTTGTATGATTGGAAAGATTAAATCTATTGTTCCAGCGCTGGGTCTGACCCTGCTTGGAACCGTTTCTGGTTTTGGTCAGCAGCAGGCCAGAACTGCTCCTAAGCTCTTATCAAAGCCGCTGGTCAGCCACATCTACACCGCCGATCCTTCAGCGCATGTTTTTAACGGCCGAATCTACATTTACCCGTCTCACGACTACGAAGCGGGCGTACCTGAAGATGACCTGGGCAGCCACTTTGCCATGCGTGATTACCATGTGCTGTCGATGGACCGCATTGATGGCAAAGTAACGGACCACGGCATTGCGCTGGATATCAAGAATATTCCCTGGGCAGGCAAGCAATTATGGGCTCCCGATGCTGCGTATAAAAATGGTACCTACTATCTGTATTTTCCCGTTAAAGACAAGCAGGGCGTATTTCGCATCGGCGTTGCTACCAGTAAGTCGCCGACCGGGCCGTTCAAGGCTGAACCGGCTCCTATGAAAGGAAGTCTGAGTATTGATCCGGCCGTATTTACCGATGCGAACGGCCAGGCGTATATGTACGTTGGCGGTATCTGGGGCGGGCAGCTCCAGCGCTGGCGCAGCGGGAAGTATGATCCGAACGGCAAAGAACCGGCCGCTGCCGAACCCGCTCTGGGGCCTAAAGTGGCCCGGCTGACCAAGGATATGCTGGAGTTTGACGAGCCACTGAAAGAAATCAAGATTCTTGATAAAGCCGGTAAGCCGCTGCTCGCCGGCGACAACAAACGTCGGTTCTTTGAAGGGGGCTGGATGCATAAATACAAGGATAAATACTATTTCTCGTATTCAACCGGCGACACTCACTTTCTGGCCTACGCAACCGGAACCTCACCGTACGGGCCCTTTACGTACCAGGGCGTTATTCTGACACCCGTGCAGGGCTGGACGACCCACCACTCCATCATTGAGTTTAAGGGGAAATGGTACCTGTTCTACCACGACACCGAATTGTCGGGGAAGACGCACCTGCGGAACGTCAAAGTGACCGAGCTGACGCGCAAACCGGATGGTTCCTTTGAAACAATCAATTATCCGGCCTCTACCAAATAGATTAATCAACCTGAATAGCATGTCTGAAATTAAGCTTACACTGGGCGATACGGCCTACTTCCCCTTTGTCGACAAGCCCATCGCCTTCGAAGGGCGTGACTCCGACAACCCCCTCGCCTTCAAGGTCTACGACCCCAACCGTCTCATCCTGGGACGGCCCATGAAGG